>VOFB01000084.1_pt1:0-707500 | contig 1087517 bp, 1198 predicted proteins | sample 5384141 | NCBI WGS metagenome assembly VOFB01 (sample SAMN12384721, study PRJNA508395) | human gut metagenome | isolation source: healthy gut A | host: Homo sapiens | reverse complement strand
GTTCAACCTCTCAGTCCGGCTACTGATCGTCGACTTGGTAGGCCGTTACCCCACCAACTATCTAATCAGACGCGAGCCCATCCTTCGGCACCTCAGTTTTGGTATTTCTATCATGCGGTAAAAATACGTTATACGGTATTACTGTCCGTTTCCAGACACTATCCCGTTCCGAAGGGCAGGTTGCTCACGCGTTACTCACCCGTCCGCCACTCAGTCATATCAGATTTCATTCCGAAGAAATCATTCGTCAAGCTTCGTTCGACTTGCATGTGTTAGGCACGCCGCCAGCGTTCGTCCTGAGCCAGGATCAAACTCTTAAAACAATTGTATTAATTCGCTCTCCTAAAAGAACGCTCTAATCATTTCAAGAACTTTTGCTCTCTCGAACACTAGTTCGCAATCACTGTTTGTATCTTTAAGATACGAGTACAGATAAAACTCTTTTGAATCTTATCGGGTTCCTTTTTTATCTCGTCGTTGTTTAATTTTCAAGGTCCTATTTTTTACACTCTTAATCGACTCGCTCTCGCTCGTCTCTCTCAAGTGCTTTGCAATTATACTACAACTTTCTTCGTTTGTCAACACCTTTTTTTAAGTTTTTTAAAAAACTTTTTGAGACGTTTTCCAAACCTTCGCTGTGCACTTTTGCTCGTCGCTCTCTCGTTGCGACTTACACATATTACCACCTATTCTCTCCTTTGTCAACAGGTTTTGTCACACTCTACCGAGTGTTTCATTTCGTCTGTTTTTGCTGTTTTGATAACTTGTACTATATATAATGTATATAATATATAATAGGCACTAAATAATGTAGGTTTTCCGCATTTTTACTCTATAAAATTACGCTTACTATATATAATAGTATACAGCTTACATATTGATTGCTCTGTCAGGTATCGCTTTTTTCAATTTCATTTTTTATCTTTTTCAATTCTTTTCTGGAAACGGAAAAATCAAGAAATGAAATTTTTTCATCATTTACGCACGCAATTACAGGCTCGCCGTCAAATGCAAGCGAGCACGTATTGTAATATGCAACGGATATGCCGAGAGTTAAAATAACTGCCGAGAACACAAAAATCATAACTACCTTAATTTTATTTTTCAATATAATCATCCTTTAAAAGTCCGCCGAGTGCCGTTGCAAACAAGCGGGCAGAATATGTTGCCTCATCCAAAGTGTTAGCGTCCGTTCCTATTTCAAGCAAAAAGGAATTATGCGTTAAATCCATATTATATTTGCGCTCGGCAAAAAGTATCGGGCGCATTAAAGAAGGGTACATACTGTTGACTCTGTTTTGAACTGCCATATCGAAGCGCAAATTATACTCCCACGTCGAATAATTACTGACTGAACCGTACTCTGCGCCTGCAATAATCATCATACGAGCTGCTTTTTTACCGTTTACGATGGCGGTAGGTTTAACCTTTGTTTTATTTTCATACGTTATATCGTCACGGTGAACATCAATGGTAATATCAATAGAAGGATATTCCTCAAGATATTTTAAAACGGATTTGCGTGAATGCTTGTATGCACCTGTGTAATTATCATCGTGAATTTGTGTATCGTGGATTGTGTTAATCCCCATATCGTTAAGATATTTGCACAAATCATCGCCTACACGCACCATATTTCTGTCTGCCTTTGATGAACGGGTATCAAGTGAACCGGTGTAGTAGCCGACGTCGAGAAGCGAATACGCTTCGGTGGTATGGGTATGATAAATCAAAACAGTCGGCTTGGAGGGGTCGGTAATTTTTAAATCGGCTTTTTCATCGAGCAATTTTTTTGCATTTATTTTATAAAAGCTATCGGGAATTTTGCTTTGAATTTCTATACCACCGCTTTTAATCAAAGTTCCGCCGCCAAAATACGCTTCTTCCGTTGTTTTACCGATTTTCTTTTCATTTGAAATATTCTTTTGCGCTTTATCCATAAGAGCTTGAATATCTGACGGAATGTCTGTAATATTTGAACTTATGTTTTGAGCAGGTGCAGTGGTATCTGTTTTTTCCTTATTGTCCTTTTGTGTTTTATTATCAGTATTGTTCTTATTATATTTATCTTTAATTTGAGAAAATATTTGCGACGGAGAAAAAACGTCAACCGCTTTTGAATTGCTTATAACAGATGCTTTGGGTGCGCCGAGCACAACACCGACGGTTATGCACACAGCCAAAATTGAATTAATTATTAATGTATATAAATCCTTTTTCATATCTTCACCGATAGTATATATTATTTTATACCTAATATATATGGCGAAAAAAAGTGAAATATATCACCCAACCAAAGAAAATAAATCTTTTGCGTCAATATTTTTTTGCAGGCAGACGTTTACGGTCATTGCAATAAGCTTTGCACCGTGCTCAATAATTCTGTCGATTTCCCTTGGGTGACAAACATACCGTCGCCGCCGTTTTTCCCTTTGATAACAGAGGTGGAAACAACGGTGGGAATACCGATTGAAATAACAGGAATACCAAGAGTGTTTTCAGATATTTCATACCTATGGTTGCCGACACCCGAACCGGGAGAAATACCGGCATTGCAAAGCTGAACCGTGTTGCCTAATCGAGAAGCAGACGAAGCGGCAAGAGCATCAACTGCAATCACACAATCAGGATTAATTTGGTTGACTACCCCTTTGATGATTTCAGCAGATTCTATACCCGTATCGCCGAGCACGCCTGTTGAAATTGACGAAACATTAAAAAAGTCAGAAAAATATTTGTTATCATTATTATAATCATTAATAATATGGCGTGTGGCAAGGACATAATTTACAACCTTGGGTCCGAGTGCATCGGCAGTTATATCTGTATTTCCAAGCCCTGCAACAAGCACGCTTTTAATATTTTTGGGTAAAAGCGAGGTCAGAATTTCAGAAAGCTCGTTGAGTCTGCCGTCAAAAATCTGTGAATCGTCAATTGCTGCATCGCTGCAATAGGTTATATATTTCCCCACTGCCTTGCCGAGTGCCTGTGCCCCTTTTTTGTTAAAAACGGTCACGGTTGTGATTTTTCCGTTTTCCTCAACCTTTACTCCGTCCAAAACGGTTTTTCCGCCGTTTTCATACGATTCAACAGCCAAATCGGTACAATTTTCCATAAAAACCACCTAAAATCAAAGTTTTTTATTAAAAGTATGCCCAAAAATAAAAAAAATACTTGCAATTTCAAAAAGTTTGTGATAATATGTTTAAGCATTAGAACACAAGGGAATAGTATTCCCGTATATACACATCACGTTTTAAAAGGAGTGAAAAATATGCCAAACATTAAGTCAGCAAAGAAGAGAGTAAAGGTAAACGCTAAGAAGGCTGCTGCTAACAAGGCTGCTAATTCAGCACTTAAGACAGCTATCAAAAAGGCTAACGTTGCTATCGAAACAAACGCTGCCGATAAGGATGTACTTGTTAAAGACGCAGTTAAGAAGATTGACAAGGCTGCTGCTAACAACCTTATCCACAAGAACTGTGCAGCAAGAAAGAAGAGCAACCTTGCAAAAAAGGTAAACGCTTAATTTTCTGATAAAGCAGACTCATTCGAGTCTGCTTTTTTCATTATGATATTTAAACGGGCGAACAGTGTTCGCCCCTACGGTATTCCAAAATCTGACGCACTACCGTACGGCAGATTTTGAAAGGAGGAGCAACGTAGTGAATGATAAATAACTTTTGCCAAAATAATAAACAAAAGTTATTTTGAGTGATACGCAGTTTGCGACGACGTCGTCGAAAGAAATTCCGTGTTTGAATGAATTTTTGCAAAATTCATAATAAACACTCCGTTCCTTTCTCCTTTTCCCCACCAAATTTTCAATTTGTCGGGGACCCCGATTGAAATTTTTGTGAATAACACGGTTGCGAAGAAGTAGTCAGAATTGGATTTTTAGTGAGAGGAGCTGTACGTGGGTACTGCCCTCTCGCTAAAAATTCAAAGTGCCCAACGTTTTGTCGCCGTATCCTTTAGGATATTAAGACAAAACGTTCAAATGTTATTGATATAAAAAACAAAGGAATTAGAAAAACGTAAATAAATACGTATTTCTAATTCCTTTTCTGTTTCGGCACGGTTATGGCTACTTGTTCGTGACCGTAAATTAATTTAGCGGTGAAGTTTCCTTGTCGTCATTAGGGCCACCGACCTTGACGGTGTCCTTATTAAGACGGATAATCGGGATAAGAAGCCCCGACATTCCCGTATATCCCGTCACGTTATGAATAATCTCTCTTACAAACGGGAAAAGCTGGTCAAAAGACGAAGTATGAATATCCGGCTTTGCATCCTCATCACCGTAGGCAAATTCCGCAACTGCTTCAATTTTGATTTCAAACGGCTGCAAATCCGCATCTGCCACTCTAAGTTCTAAAATGCCGATGCACTTTTTGTCGCCGTCCATATAGTTCACATTATATTTAACCTGATTTTGAAGTTTAAGCTGAGTGCCGGGTGCAACCGTGTTTTCAACCTCAAGTTTATTAACCTTAAACGCTCTAAGCTCTACCATAATTTAAACCTCTTACTTTTTATAATTTAATTTAACACGGTCAATTTTGATATCATCCGTATTTTCCTTAGCGCTCTTGCCGTCAAACTCATAAAGATTAAGATTTTCAACATTTGCGGCATCAATGGCATAACTGTAGCTGTCGCAAAGATTGCCCCAACGTGTTTTTTGTCTTTCTGATATTTACATCCTTGGCATAGCGGATAAAAAATGCTGAGTTATCATAGCTTTCCACACCGTAATCAAGGCACGGACGCAAATCGTAAAGCCCGCACTGCCACTTGCTTGTTTTTTTTGTAAGCTCAATTGAGCAGTTTTCAAATGTGACATTCTCAATAATATTATCCTCGTTGCCGTGAATAAGAACGCCGTTTTCACCCTTTGCGGTAACATTAAAGAAGCGAATATTTTTAATCGTACCGCTTTTTGTGTTTTCGTCACGGTTAAATGTAGTAATTACAATAGGCTCGGCAGTGCCCCACCAATCAGGGCAAAAGCGCCTTGTTTCAATAATAATATTTGAATAGCTTACGTTTTCCACGCAACCGCCGTCACGAATTTGGATAGAAAGTCCTCTGTTTGAACGGCTGATAATGCAGTTAGAAACAATAACATTTTTGAAATCGCCCACACCTTCTGTGCCTATCTTAATAGCGGCAGAAGTTGAAACGAGAGTACAGCCGTCGATTATAATATTTTCGCAAGGGCCGTATTCGCTGTTACCCTTGGAGGCCTTGAGGCAAATGCAATCGTCGGCACACGTTACGTGGCAGCCGAGAATCCTTACATTTGAGCAATGGTCGGGGTCGATACCGTCACTGTTTGCAACATCAAGGTCATTCAAAATCCTGATTTTATCAATCAAAACATCATCGCAGCCTGCCGGATGAAGAGTCCAAAACGGAGCGTCAACAACCGTGAAGTCCCTAAACGAAATGTGATTGCTTTTTTCAACATACATAACCGTCGGACGTGGATAAAAATCGCCTGTAACATAATATTGGTCCTTACGAGCGACAAAAGCGTGACCGTTGGCGTCAATTGTACCCTCGCCTGAAATTGAACAGCCGTCTGCCTCATAAGCATAAATAAATACAAAACTCGGCTTGCCTGTTACAGGATTGCCTATAAGCGCCGTTTTAGGGTCATTGATAAGCTTGTTTGGCCTGATATATCCATCAATATTGCTTGTAGCCTTAATGGTAGCGCCCTTTTGGATATGGAGGTCAACATTCTTTTTAAGCCTGATTGAATCACTGTAAAAAACATATCCGCTCGGAAGAACAACCCTGCCGCCGCCTGATTTTGCACAATCGTCAACAGCGTGCTGAATGGAAAAAGCGTCGTTCGTTTTTCCGTCGCCCTTTGCGCCGTATTGCATAACATTATAAATTTTCATATTCATACCTCAATAAGTTTATTTCAATCAAACATATAATATCATAGTTTTTTGATATTTACAACAGCAAAACCTTATCTATAGTTTACAATGTCAAAACAATTATGTTATAATAATATTAACAATTAAGGGGGATGAAGTTATGAAAAAGGCACTGTCAATATTTTTATCAATACTGATAATTTTGTGTTCTTGCACGGGGTTTGCCGCAAGTGCGCTTGCAAATAATTTTTCAAGCGAAATTGATATTCAAAAAGCGCTTGATAAAAATAAATATGACTCCTCGACACCGCTTACCGTTACGGTAGAGGGAACATATATCCTTTCAAGCCGACTTGTGGTTTATTCAAACACAACACTCAATTGCGAGGGCGCAACTTTTATTAAAAATTATCAAAACAGCACTATGCTTGCAATAGGTCAAAATCAAGATGCACCGTACGGCAAGGATTTTTATAAAAACATAACAATAAACGGCGGCACTTTCGATGCAAATAAAAATAACGGCAGTATATTAAGCTTTGCGCATGCAAGTAATATAACAATTAACGGCGCAGTTTTTAAGGATTGCTACAACGGGCATCATATTACCTTTGCCGGATGTAACAATGTGAATATTACCGCTTGCACCTTTACGGGTCAGGGCAGTAAAAGCGGCGACAATATGGAAGCCGTTCAGCTTGACATTCTTGAAGAAAGTCACTTCCCAAACTACAAAGGTCACAATCGTTCATACGACGGCACAATGAATGAAAACATTAATATTTTGGGCAACGTGTTTGAAAATGTTAATCGTGGAGTCGGGGCTCACAGTGTTTTTTCAGGCAAATATATGAAAAACATTAATATTTCAAATAACACATTTAACAATGTTTCAGGCTATGCCGTTCTTGCTTCAAGCTTTTTAAACGTTACAATCAACAATAATTCAATTAACAACTGCGGCGCAGGAATTTATTATAAGAGCATTAATCCCAAACCTAACAGCAAATCACAAAGGCCAAATACATACAAATGCTCAGTCAAATCATATTCGCCTACCGTTGACAAATCATCTCAAATTTCAGGAAACATAATAAGCATTGTTGACACCAAGGATTCGTCTATGAAGCAATGGTACCTTACGGAATAAGGCTTTACGGCGAGGTTATTAAATCAAACGAAAAAATTGCGAAAAAGGGCGATTACTCCGTTCAAAATATTACGGTATCAAACAATACCATTTCAGTTGCAAGAAGTGCTACGGGAATTTGGATTGACGGAGCAAAGAAAAGCAATATTAAGAATAATAAAATAACATTTACCAATAAAAATACAAAACAAAGCAAAAGGTTTTCGGCATCAGGCTTGCAAATTCAAACAAGGTTAATTTAAACAAAAACACGGTTAATGTTAAAGGTGTGCCTTATGTTGACAATGCAATTTTCCTTATCAAATCAAAGTCAAACACCTTAACGAGCAATAAAACGACAGGGGCAAGGCTTCACGGAATTTATTTAACCCAAGGCTCAAGCGCAACGATTAACAAATGCACCGTATCGTCTAACAAAAGCGACGGAATATACATTACAAAAAGCACGGCGAACATTAAAAACTGCACCGTGTCATCAAATAAAGGCAACGGAATTTATTTTGTAAGCAAGTCAAAGGGTTCAATAAAAACTGCAAAATAAAGAAAAATAAGAAAAAAGGAATATATATAAGCTCGGCTGCGGGCAAGGTTTCAGTCAGCAAAATTAAATATTCCGGAAATAAGGGCGGTAAAATCAAAAAATAAAGTTGACTTTACAGGATACCTATTATATAATAAATCAAGGGCGCAGTGAGCAATCCATCACTGCGCTTTTAAAATTTAATTTAATAATTAAAAAACAGGAGATTTTTAAAATGGTTAGAGCTATTGTCGGCGCAAACTGGGGCGACGAAGGTAAAGGTAAAATCACTGATTTATTCGCAGGCCAAAGCGACATCGTTATTCGTTTTCAAGGCGGTGCAAACGCAGGTCACACAATTATTAACGAGCACGGCAGATTTGCATTTCACCTTATGCCGTCGGGTGTATGCTACGATCACACAACTTGCATTATCGGCAACGGTGTTGCGCTTGATATTAACAAGTTTTGCAAGGAACTTGACGACGTAAAGAAAGCAGGACTTAATCCTAAGCTTTTAGTAAGCGAAAGAGCGCAAATTCTTATGCCTTATCATATTTTGCTTGACGAATATGAGGAGGAAAGGCTCGGCAAAAATGCATTCGGTTCAACTAAGAGCGGTATTGCTCCGTTTTTCAGCGACAAGTATGCTAAAATCGGTATTCAGGTAAACGAGCTTTTTGATGACGAAACACTTAAGGCTAAGCTTAAGAATATCTGCACACTCAAAAATCTTATCATCAAACATGTATATAACAAGCCACTTCTTGACGAGGACGAGCTTTACAAAACCTGCCTTGAATACAGAGAGAAGATTGCTCCTTACGTTTGCGATACACATACATATCTTCAAAACGCACTTAAAGAGGGCAAAAACATTCTTCTTGAGGGTCAGCTCGGTACACTTAAGGACCCTGACTTCGGTATTTATCCTATGGTAACCTCTTCTTCAACACTTGCAGGCTACGGTGCTGTAGGTGCAGGCTTACCGCCTCATTCAATCGAGGACATCGTTGCTGTTACAAAGGCTTATTCATCAGCAGTAGGTGCAGGCGAATTTATTTCCGAAATTCTTGACGAAGACGAGGCACAGGAGCTTCGTATTCACGGCGGCGACAAGGGCGAGTTCGGTGCAACAACAGGCAGACCGAGAAGAATCGGCTGGTTTGACTGCGTTGCTACACGCTACGGCGTTTCTTGCCAGGGCGCTACTCAGGTTGTTATGACAGCGCTTGACTGCCTTTCATATCTTGAAGAAATCAAGATTTGCACAGGCTATGAGGTTGACGGCAAGGTTATTAAGGACTTCCCAACCACTCCTACACTTAAGAAATGCAAGCCTGTATTCAAAACTATGAAGGGCTGGCACTGCGATATCAGAGGTATCAAGAATTATGACGACCTCCCTCAGGAAACAAAGGATTACGTTGAATTTATCGAAAAGGAAATCGGCTATCCTATCACAATGGTATCAAACGGCCCTGAAAGAGAAGCAATTATTTACAGAAATAAGTAATTAAAAACACTAACCCCCGATGCGGAAATTCGCATCGGGGGTATTTTTATTATGCATTAATGTAATTAACTCTAATATGCTTTTCCGTTATAGTTTTTATCCCCATAAAACTTTATATTAGCTTTATTTCCGGGAACTTTACCTATAGCCCATGCTGCCGTATCATTTACATTCTTTGTTGAATTGCTATGCGAACACATTTCATGCCAAAAATAATTGCAGAATTTATAAGCGTCGCCTTCCCCTACTCTGCCGTTCCATCCTAAAAGGCACGTTTTTTCTTGCCGACAATGTTAAAATATTTTGCCCAACCGTCCATAGTTCCGGTGCAACACGCATCTAAAAATACCAAATGCCAATTTCCAGTGACCTGATTTGCCTTAATTATCTCTTTATCGCAGGACAATGCACCGGCAGTTCCATGGCAGTTAATATAAAAGCCATAAGAATTATTGCCTTTCAAATAGAAGTTGACCTTCTTCACTAATTCCGCTCCTCTTCCTACGTACCAATTATGTGAAGTATATCCAAGACCCACAAAAGCGGTGGCGGCAAGATTTTTGCTTTGCTTTGCATGAGTAAATTTATCGTATGAATACGCACCGCCATCATTTTTCTTATAAGTATCTCCACCTATTATTTCACCGGTATTAGCATCAACGTCGACAACATAAATGTTATCAATAATAATTTCATAAGCAAGCCTTACAATGTCAGCAGGAATATATGCATTATTCTTGTCGTTCCAGTAAAAATTAGGCTTTATATATTCCAGTGACCAGTCTGTAATCTGATTGAAATTTTCATCAACATTTAAAGCGGCTTTTTTGGCAAAATCTAAATCGACTGAAATTTCATTTGAATCAGGAATATCATTAAATCGGTTATAGGCAACAACATTTCCCGACGTGTTATCAATAGTTACTTTCAATGAATTATATGGGTTTATCACATCTGATTCTTCCAATTTTTCATAACAATAAAATGTGTAATCATCACCCTCATCAATTGACTCCATATATGAACTGTTTATGTTATAAAATTCTTTAATTTCAGATATCGTTAAACCATTATTGTCTGTATTCAGACTATTTGTCACGATATTATTTTTGTGCTTAGGGTTAAAATTAGAATAAGAAATCATATTCATATTTTCATCAAATCCTACAACTGCTCCGCTTGTATATTCTGCCTCGTATACAGTATCATTATCAAAGACATAAGAAACTCGATTCAATTTTCCACTGAATCATTATTTGAAGCAAATAAGCTTATGCTTTTATTAACCGATGAAACAGAGGTTGTGTTTATGTTTTCATCAATTATAACAGAGTCAGTCGCATTTTCAATTGGAACTTTTTTTAATCTTTTTTCTTTTAAAAGTGTTTCATATAATGTTTCTTTATTACTCTGATTATTTGATTTGACATCTGCAGTTGCCATAATGCTTGTACTTGACATTATCAATATAACAGTCAATATTACAGCTATTATTTTTTAAATTTCATTTTATTCATCCTTTAATATTTTATTTTAATTTTTTAAACATCAATAGATTCTATTGTATATCTCCTCCTTATTCAGTTATTTACATTAATGCATTCATTCTTTATAATATATACAAATGAAAGTGCCAAAAGTTGCACTTTTTATATTTTATTTTTGCAACTTTTTACCGTTTTGGTTTGTTTTATGGGTGAAAGGGATGATTATTTGAGAAGTTTAACGTTTGACGATGCCGCCTTTGAAAAAAAAATACGATAAATATTGCGATTTGATATATAAAATCGCATATCAATACACATTTAATTTTTCAACGGCAGAGGATATTATGCAGGAGGTATTTGTTAAGCTGTTTTTGAATAACAGGGATTTTGCAAATGAAACGCACGAAAAAGCGTGGATAATAAGGGTTACGATTAATCTTTGCAAAAACAGCTTGAAACGACGGGACAATAATTATTTAGAGCTTAAGGACAATGAAAGCATAACGGGTGATTTTGAACAAAATATTGAAAACAATATTGACATTAACAAGGCTTTGGAAAAATTAAGCGTAGATGAGCGAATTTGTATATTTCTATATTATTATGAGGATTACAAAATTTCTCAAATATCAAAAGCCTTGAAAATGAAAGAAAATACCGTAAAATCGCACCTTAAGCGAGCGAAAGAAAAATTAAAAAATGAATTGAAAGGATAGATGATTTATGAACAGCGTTTATTTTGAGTATTTAGAATCAATTAAAGCGCCGACTTACTCAAAAGCCAAGGTTAAATCGGCAATCAAAGCGGAAATTTCAGAGAAGAACAAGAAAAAAGCGCTTCAAACACGCATTGTAATTTCTATGGCGGCTTGCTTAGCAATATTTGCAGGCGCACTCTCTGTTTCAAAATATAATAACAATTCAAAAATAGATGAAAATTATTCGACAACTCAGGAAAAAACGATAAGCATTAATGAGGACCAATCAATAAAGGACTCGCCGCAGAGAATTATAATAGGAAATAAATATTATTTTCAGTATGCGTCGCCAGAATTAGAGGAAAAATTAAATGTCAAAAACGATAAAGCCGAAATTAAGCAGTCGGATATAGGTGAGCTGATATGCACGCTTACCGAGAAAAATATTATTGATATGGACGATCTTAACGAAAATACGCTTGATAAAAAAAGTGCAGAAAAAAATGAGTTCTACGGTGCTGAGGTTTACAGCGTTAAATCAATTGACAGCTCGCTTATTTTGGTAAAAACGTCAAAGAATTATTACTATTTCCATTTGGTAGATTTAAAAAGCGCTTCGGGCTTTGATGATATATTAAAAATCTACTCGCTTGATAAATCAAACAAAATAAGCAGCATAGAGGTTTGGCAGGACGAAATTGTTGATTATTATATGACTGGCTTTAACGGCGAAAAAATTAAAACCCAAACATCAAAGGATATCAAAATCAAAACCATCAGCCAAGAGGATGAAATTAATGAAATAATCGCTCTTTTCTCATCATCAAAATTTTTAAAGAGTGATAAAGGACAAAATGCAGAAATATATGATGAGTTTAACTCAAGAAGTATAGATGAAAGTATGAAGGATGCCGGAGAATACAGGCTTATATTTAAGCTTTCAAACGGCAATTCATTTGAAATTTGGGTTAAGAAAAATTGCAATTATGCCCAAATGCTTGAAGACGCATACTTCAAACTCACCCCGCAAAATGCGAAAAAATTAATTGATATGGTGAAATAAAAAAACAGGTGTTGAATTAATCAACACCTGTCTGTTTTTTGTTAATATCAAATTACTTATTTGCAAATTCTTTTTTGCCCTCAGGAGTGTCACGGTAGTACTGCGTGAATGGGTGGAAGCGCTCCTGCTCCTCCCAAATTTCCTTAGCCTTTGGCGCCCAATTTTGAGCATAAAGGTCGCACTTTGAGCAAAGCTCCTCTGCGCTTTCAGGCTGGAGAAGATTTGTTGACTTAGCTCCCGTCTTATTAATAAGCTGCCTGAGCTTTTGCGGATTTTCAAGCATAGGGCAAGGGCGAAGCATATTATCATTAAACGGCTGACCCTTATAATATTCGTGGAAAAGAGGAGATTTAAGACATTCCAAAATACTCTTTTCCCTTATATTTGAATCGCTGTAGTGAATAAATACGCAAGGCTCAACGTCACCCTCGCTGTTGACGTGGAAATAGTTACGTCCGCCTGCAATGCAACCGCCGACAAACTCGCCGTCATTTTGAAAATCGACCGTAAAAATAGGCTTGCCCGTTTTGCTGTTACGGTTTTGGCGAATGGTGCGATAAACGTGCTCTCTCTGCTCAGGAGTTAAAAGAAGCTCGGTATCAGCGTCTGCGCCGACAGGCATATAGTGGAAATACCACGCAAATTTTGCGCCGTTTTCTATCATAAAATCATAAAATTCATCACTCGTTACGCTGTCATAATTCTTAGAAGTATAGCAAACAGAAGTGCCAAAAAGGCATTTATGCTTTTTAAGAAGCTTCATAGCATTAAGCGTTTTTGATAAACACCCTCGCCTCGCCTGCTGTCATTAACTTCCTCAGAACCTTCAATCGAAAGCGCAAGCGCAAGGTTGCCGCAAGATTTGATATCCTCGCAAAGCTTATCGTCAACAAGCGTACCGTTGGTAAACGCAAGGAAAATGCAATCCTTATTTTCCCTTGCAAGGGTAATAATATCTTTTTTGCGAATAAGCGGTTCACCGCCCGTAAACATATAAAAATGAGTGCCGAGCGCCTTGCTTTCGCTTATAACTCTGCGCATTTCGTCAAGAGTGAGGTTTGAATTATAGCCGTATTCGGCAGCCCAACAGCCTTTGCATTTCAAATTGCAGGCAGAAGTCGGGTCCATAAGAATTACCCAAGGGATATTGCAATGCTCCTGCTCACGTCTTTTACGAATGGTCTTAGTGCCGTTAAGCCCCAAATCAATCGCAAAAGTAAGCGCCGCAGAGCAAAAGAAATCAGGATCGATATCCCTCAAGCCGTCAAATAAATATTATGCCAAACATTGGTAGGGTCGCTGATAATTTCGATAGGCTTTGTAAAAGTGCTTTCAGGGTACATCTTACCTGCAACCGCCTTGCCTATCTTTATTAGCTTTAGCATATTTTTTTGAGGGTTTTTATAAACGTATTTAAGCAGCTTATTTCCCACAAAATAAAGCATTTTATCCTTAATATTTGCCATATATTACCTCTCTTACATAACTTCAGGAGCAGTTATTTTAAGCATAGTCAAAATATTATAAATCGTGTCCTTAACAGCCTTGCAAAGGAAAAGTCTCGCCTGCATAAGGCCTTCGTTATCATCAAGCATAACTCTTTGTGCATTATAGAATTTATGGAAAAGAGTTGCAAGCTCAATAACATAATGTGTAATTTTAGCCGGGTCATAGGATTTCGCCGCCGAAACAATTTCATCAGTAAGCAATGAAAGGTGACGGATAAGGTCCTTCTCTTCTTTGGAATTGAGAAGCGCAAGCTCGTCATCACTCGGTGTTTTAAGCTCAACTCCCTGCTCCTGAGCCTTTTTAATAATAGAGCAAATTCTTGCGTGAGCATATTGAACATAATATACCGGATTTTCGCTTGACTGTTTAGCCGCAAGTTCCAAATCAAAATCAAAATGAGAATTAGGCTCCCTTAAATTAAAGAAAAATCTTGCAGCGTCAAGCGGCACTTCGTCAATAAGAGTGTTAAGAGTAATTGCCTTGCCCGAACGCTTTGAAAGCTTAATTGTTTCGCCCTCTCTTACAAGCCTTACCATCTGCATAATTACGCAGTCAAGCCTTGAAGCGTCAAGCCCCAAAGCTGTGAGAGCCGCTTTCATACGTGGAACATAGCCGTGGTGGTCAGCGCCCAAAACGTCGATAGCTTTATCATAACCACGGGTAACAAGCTTGTTATAATGATAAGCGATATCAGGCACAATATATGTCGGAAGACCGTTAGCCCTTACAAGAACTATATCCTTATCATTGCCGTATTCGCTTGCTTTAAACCACAATGCGCCGTCTTGCTCATAAGTTACGCCTTTTTGCTTAAGTGCGTCAATAACCCTTTGAACAGAGCCGTCATCATGAAGTGTTGACTCTCTAAACCATTTGTCATAAGTAATTCTGTATCTTCCAAGGTCCCTTTCAAGGCCTGCAATATTCTTAGGAAGCGCAAAATCAACAAGCGCTTTGCGACGCTCCTTTGAGTCTGCATTTACATATTTGTCGCCGTATTCCTTAATAAAATTCTCGGCGTGTTCAACAATATCCTGACCGTGATAAGCGTCCTCAGGAAGCTCAATTGACGGGTCATAATGCTGAAGATATCTAACCTCAAGCGAGGTTGCGAACTTTTCAATCTGGTTGCCGGCATCGTTTACATAAAACTCACGGTTAACGCTGAAGCCTGCCCAATCAAGTACGCTTGCAAGGCAGTCGCCTATTGCACCGCCACGGGCATTGCCGATATGCATAGGGCCTGTCGGGTTGGCAGATACAAATTCCACAAGCACCCTTTTGCCCTGACCGTAATCGCTCTTGCCGTAATCCTTGCCGCAAGAAAAAACGTCCTTAAGCACATTTGAATAAAACTGCTGAGATAAAAAGAAGTTCATAAAGCCGGGGCCTGCAATTTCTACCCTGTCAAATGCTGTGCCGTCAAGGTCAATGCAAGAAACAATAGCCTCAGCAATCATTCTCGGCGCTTTCTTAAAAGCACGTGCGCCCGCCATTGCAACGTTTGTTGAATAATCGCCGTTATCCTTATTAGCCGGCTTTTCAATGTTAAATTGCGGCATTTCAGCCTCAGGCAAAGCACCGTTTGAAACAGCCTTTTTAACAGCCTGCTCAATTATATTTTTTAATTCAATTTCTGTCTTTTTAACTATTTTTGACATCTTATTTACTCCTGTTATTTAGGTTGCTTTTTCTTTTTATATGTAAGCTTAACACGATTTTTTGAGGCAAGGGCGCCGTTGATATCAATATCATATCCAAATGAGAATTTGCCGCCGTTTTCATTTGGCTCATGCTCAATTGAATGGCCCGAAATGCCCATAAGTATATCGCCGTAAGCTGTGCCGTAATGGCAAAGATTTCTCTGCGAGCGCTCAATAACAAGCCTTGAGGAAATTGCGCCGTCACGAGTCATTTCAACAACGCTTTCGTCCTTCAAAACAACAACGCTTACGTCAACAGGCGCTTCCCCTTCGCCTTGCTCTTCCTTATATCTGATAATATATTTTTCTTCAAGTTCCTCAAAAGTTCCGACTGTTTTAAGCTCCGTTTTGTCAAACTGACTGTCGATATTTTGAGTCCCTATTACTTCAATTAATACCTTTTCCATAATTAAAACTTGCCGCCACGTGACAACGCACAACCGATAAGCCTGTCAATAAGCTCCTTATAAGGTACGCCTGCTGCTTCAAAAAGCTTAGGATACATACTGATAGGAGTTTGACCCGGAATAGTATTTATTTCGTTAAGAAGAACTGCCCCGTCACTGTTTCTTACAAAGAAATCAACACGAGACATACCCTCGCAACCGAGAGCCTTATACGCCTTAACAGCCTGTGCCTTAACTTCATTTCTCTTTTCAAGGTCAATATCGGCAGGGATACAAAGCTCGCTTGCAGGATTATTATATTTAGCGTCAAAATCGTAAAATTCAGCCGCAGCCTTAATCTCGCCAACCTCGGCTGCAATAGGTTCTTCGTTACCCAAAACGGCACACTCAACCTCGTGGCCGTCAATAAATTCCTCCAAAACAGCCTTTTTATCCTCATTAAACGCAACGTTCATAGCTTCAATAAGCTCAGGAATATCGTGAGCCTTTGTAATTCCGACAGAAGAACCTGCATTTGCCGGCTTAACAAAGATAGGAAAGCCGAGCTTATTAACGGCAGTATCAATACATTCCTGCCTGTTTTTATTAAAATCATACTGGGTAAAAGCACACCACTTCGCTTGATTGATGCCAAATGCATCTGCAACGGCATTTGCAACAGCCTTATCCATACAAACACCTGACGAGGTTGCGTCACATCCTACATAAGGAATTTGAGCAAGCTGCAAAAGCCCCTGAACAGTTCCGTCCTCACCGTTTTTGCCGTGGAGAACAGGAAATACACAGTCAAGCTTAATGATTTCACCCTTAGCCGTAACTATGCCGTGAACAGCGGAGTCCGGCGAAATATAGGCAGGAACAAGGCTTTTTGAATTGAGCCACTTATCCTCAGGCAAAAGTTCAATATTATCATTAAAAATAAACCATCTTCCGTCCTTGGTAATACCAAGAAGAATTAAATTATATTTGCTATAATCAATATTTGAAACGATACCCTTAGCCGAAATACAGCTGATATCATGCTCCGACGATACGCCGCCAAATATAACCGCAAGGGTTATTTTTTATCATTATTTATCATTTGAGTCACCTAAATCTATATATATTCATAATATTTTATCACAATCACATTCAATAATCAATAATGTATTATATACAAATAGTTAATTTTATAATAAAGATTTTATATTTATAATATAATAATTATTAACAAATAAAAAATATAGTGACAAGCACACACTTTAATGTTATAATAAACTGATTAAAATATTTAGCTTTTAATTTAAAATTTAATTGGAGAACGATAAAGATATGGAAATAAGTGAAGTTTTTAAGATTGCAGAAAAGCAGCTCATCCAAACTAACGAGGAGCTTGACTTCAAAAAAGTTAACGAGGATGAAAAGAGCATAACTTTTGCAGGCGAAAAAGGCGCATACAGAATTATGTACGACAGCAGCGCAAGCACGATGGCTTTTGAATGTTGCTATGATTACAAGGCTAGCGAACCTCAGTTTGATACTATTTCACGTTCGCTTTTTGATGCAGAGACTTACAATGAAAAAACGCAAAGAGCCTCGGCAACGAAATCAACGACGAAATCAGCGGAATTTTCAAGGCAAGAAAGCAGGTTAATCTTGACAAGGTTAAAATGCCTAAGGCTGTTTCAAGAACAAAGGCTAAAAACGGAGTTATCAGCTATGATTGCGACTCACTTGCAAACAGATTTGGCGCTTTATATCCTGAATTTAAAGAAGATATCAAGAAAAATATTGTAAAATACGGTGAATTTTTACCTGAAACATTTTTCACGGAGATTGGCACACCTAAGGTAATAGATGTAATCAAAAACGGAAACAGTGCTGACCAAAAAAAGCTTTTCAAAATGCTCAACGAAGTTTATGAGGACGGCACAAATGAGGTTCAGGACGTTATCGGCGTAACCATTTTGGGTGCTATGCAAAATGACAAGGATATGATGGCTGTGGCTGACAAGTATATGTCAGACTATATGTCAGGCCCTGTTCACGAGATTAACAAGCTCACCGCAAAAAAAAGGCAGCAGCCTTATGAAAAAAGCTTAAAACCCACCTGCATACAAGCCTAAGAAGAAAAAAGAATAATTTTATGCAAAACGCCCTTCAGGCGCAGGATATCAACAGATAGCAGGGCAAAAATATGACAAAAAATGAAAAAAGATTATTAATTAACGGGATACTTTTGCCGATTTTTACAGCGATTATACTTTCCGTTTTATATGTGGGAATCATCAACGCACTTACCCCCGATAAAGGCTTTCAAATGGCAGCCGAGCAGGGCAAGCAAGTTAATGAAATAACCTCTTTTGACATTAAAGAGGAAAACGGAAGTATAAAGAAATCATCGTTTAACAAGCTTGAAAACAACTCTGTAATCGGCAAAATAAGCGTCGGCGACGAGAGCCTGCCGCTTATTTACAAGGCAGACAAAGTCAATGCAAACGAAAGATTTAACATTAATATAGGCTCATCGCTTCCGGGTGAAATCGGCACCTGCTTTGCAGAAGTTTACAAAAATAACAGTGCAAAAATCAAACTTGCAAGCGAGGGTGACACAATAAATATTGACACTTTCTATTCCTCTTATGAATACACAATTAAAAGCATATACACCGCTCATAACAAGCACGAGCTCAAAAATGCCGGTGCAGGGCTTTCAAGAGCACTTGTGCTTTATACAGACAATAGCGTCGGAGCAGGAATATCAAACGAATACTATGTTTGCGTTGCGGTTATGAAAAGCGGCGCCAAGGTAAACGCATAAGGAGGAGCAGATGACACTTTCAAAATCACGAAAAGCAATATGCTTTATCCTTACCCTGCTTATTGCCGCAGGTTCGATTTTATTATTCGGAATTTCAATAACAAAATCTACCGTTTTGTCGCAAAAATATATGAATTATGTTTTTGACAAATGCAATGTAAGCGAGCAATGTGAAAAAGCATTTAAGGACCAAATAAGCGTGCTTGAGGCGCAAAGCGGTATTCCGTCAAGAGTTTTTGACGCAGTATACAAAAATAATGACATTTCAAATTCAAGCGCACTTACAAGGCTTTACAATCAGGACAACCCTGACCTTTATTCAAAAAAAAATCAAATTGCGCAGTTTGACTCTCTTTGCAAGGAATATCTTAAGGGCAACAATATGCAATATGACAAAGCGCTTATTCACAACACGGCGGTAAAGGCGGCTCAAGCTTATTCCGACTGCTTTGGGCTGAAGAACACGGAAGCCATCGCTGATTTTATCAGCACTTTCAACAGCAATTATTTGCATTTTCTTTCAATCGGAATTCTTTTAGTTGCTTTACCTATAATATTACTTCTTGTTTTGTTTAGGCGTTCACGTGAAATTATGTTTAATATCTTTGTTGCATTTACCGTAACAGGATTTACATTCACCGCAGCAGGCATAGCAAGCCTTATTGCAAGAATTTCGCAAGGGCTTAACATTTCACCGCAAATTTATCAAACGGCATTTACGTCAGCAGTAAACGGTGCTTGCTGTGTATGCATAGTTTTGGGAGTTTTGCTTGCGGCAATCTCTGTTTTTGCAAATGTTAAAATCACCAAATCACTCGATTCAAAATAACGACTTCGACAAAGCGGCTAAACCGCACCAAATATAATAAATAAACCTCTTTGCCTCCCTTGTAAAGAGAAGTGGGTGCAACTTGTTGCACTCGGAGGGATTGGAAAAATGGCAAGGACGTCGAGTCCTTGCCATTTTTGGCGCTTTCCGTCTTTTGCTCGGAGGCAGTACCCACGTACAGCTCCCACTCGCAAAATACGAAATTTATCTCGCTTCCTCGAAGTCTCTCTTTCACCTTCAGTCTGTAACCTGATTTTACGGTTACAGACTTTTTTCTTGTCTGCATTTTGCACTTCTATATATAATAGTTTTAAATAATATAATATATAATAAATATCATATATAAGTAACGGTGCGATTTCAGAGCGTTTTATCGAACAAAAGTGCTTAAAATACAGCAAAAATAATTGTACGAAACACTAACAGTTAGCTTATCGTACAATATCTATATAATGTTATGTGTTTTCTTATTTTCGCCGTTTTATACAATATGTTGGGTTTTTAAAAAGTCACAAATAAAAATGTTACAAATTGTAAGATTTAAAAGTGGCATTTCTAAGGATTTTACAAAAAAATACTTTTGTACGCTAAATTGTTAAAGAATATAACCACAAGATATGGTGTAACCCTTTTGTAACCATACTACAATGTTAAAAACGTTTGTGCATATTATACAAAATCTTAACTTCAAATTATTGACACATTATGCATTTGTCACTATAATGGCAATCGCTCGAGGAAATAATAACGGTGAAGCAGAAAAAACAACTCTGCTCGATACGAAATTTTATGTAGCTACATTCGTGTCGGTATTAGGAACTATGTTTCAAAGCGAAACCCTAATATTTCTATCACAAAAGGAGATTAAGATGACTAACCAATCAACAACCGGCGACATACGTGGCTTAAGTCGCAAAGTCGTAACGGCAGTAATTGTATTCGTGTTGGCAATCGTAATTTTTGCATCAACAGCATTTGCTCAAATGGCTTCTAACTATAATGTTCAAATTGACGTTGATAATAACACATATTCAATTACGACAAACGAAACGGAACCTATCGAAATCCTGTCGCAAGCAAACATTGCATTGAACGATACAGACAAACTCGATATCAGCTCTTTTAACGCAGGTAAGGGCGGAGTAATCAAAATTGACAGACTTAATGATGTTAATGTAGAATTCAATGGAACTATCAACACTTATAACGTATATGGCGACACAGTTAAAGAGGCGCTCGACGAAATCGGCTTTAACACAAACAATGTTACTCTTAACTGCCAGCTCAGCGATACAGTTACAAGCGGTATGGTAATCAAGTATATTTCATCTAAGACAACCACACTTAAGGTTGACGGCGAAACATACAAGGTGCCTGTTGTAAGCGGAACGGTATCAGACCTTCTTGACGCAGCAAACGTAGATTTGGGAAGCAACGACTACACCACTCCGGCTCAAAACAAGCAGATTACCAAAAAACCAAGGTAACGGTAAACCGTGTAACATATAAGCAAGTTACCAAAAAAGAAAAAATCAAATATAAAACCGTTGAAAAAGAAAACGACGATGTTTACGAAGGTATTGAAACCGTAGTTAAAAAGGGCAAAAAGGGTACTGCCAACGTAACATATAAAGTTAAATATGTAAACGGTAAAAAGAAAACTCAAAAGGTTGTCAGCAAAAGGTTATTACCAAGGCAAAAAACAAGGTAGTAAAGGTTGGCACTAAAGAAACAGACGGCGCAAAGGTTAAAACCAACGGCGTATCGAAAAAAAGAGGCTACAAAGTAGGTCAAGTTATTACAGGCAGATACACCCACTATTGTGCATGCGGTACTTGCGGCACAGGTTCAGGTCAAACTGCAAGTGGCAGACATGTATCAAACGGAATGAAAAATCCTTATTACATTGCCTGCAATTGGCTTCCTATGGGCTCAATCGTCAATATTGACGGCACAAACTACACAGTAGTTGACAGAGGCGGCTCAGGACTTTCACAGGTAGGTCGAGTAGATATCTTCACACCTGAAGGACACAGAGCTTGCTACAGATACGGCACCGGCAAGTGCACACTTACAATTATGCGCTTAGGCTGGTAAGTATTAAATTAATTAAGGTTCGTTTAAGGGAAAGCACAGCTTTCCCTTTTTCTTTTTTTACGGTTGCGAATAAATAGCCATAACTGCGCCCCCAATATTTATAATTATTAGAAATTGATTTTTAATAGTGTAATCACATTCCGCTGTAACAATCATATCATCGGCATTTGAACGTTTTGCCTTAATATCCTAAAGGATATGGCGACAAAACGTCGGGCGCTTTGAATTTTTAGCGAGAGGGCAGTACACACGTACAGCTCCTCTCACTAAAAATCCAATTCTGACTACTTCTTCGCAACCTTAGCTTTCTAAACACGGAATTTCTTTCGACGCTGTGGCTGCTTATTCACAACTTATAATTGACTTATTAATAAAAACATAGTAGAATATAATGTATATAACTATGGTTTATATACTAACGGAGGAAAATGCAATGGATAATTCAGAAAAAACTTTAGACCAGCTTGTTGCTCTTTGCAAGGGAAGAGGATTTGTTTACCCCGGCTCTGAGATTTACGGCGGTCTTGCAAATACATGGGACTACGGTCCGCTCGGCGTTGAACTTAAGGAAAACATCAAAAAAGCTTGGAGAAAGAAATTCATCCAGGAAAACCAATACAATGTAGGCCTTGACAGCGCAATTCTTATGAACCCGCAGACTTGGGTTGCTTCAGGTCACCTCGGCGGCTTCTCTGACCCGCTTATGGACTGCTGCGAATGTAAAACAAGGCACAGAGCAGACGACTTGATTGAAAGCTTTGACGGCACAAATGTTGCAGGTTGGAGTAACGAGGAAATGGCTGCTTATATTAAGGAGCACAATATTCCTTGCCCTAATTGCGGCGCTCACAACTTTACCGATATCCGCCAATTCAACCTTATGTTTAAAACTTTCCAGGGCGTTACTGAGGATGCTAAGGACGAAATTTATCTCCGTCCTGAAACTGCACAGGGTATTTTTGTAAACTTTGCAAACGTGCAAAGAACAACAAGAAAGAAAATTCCTTTCGGTGTTGCACAGGTAGGCAAATCCTTCCGTAACGAGATTACACCGGGTAAGTTCATCTTCCGTGTAAGAGAATTTGAGCAAATGGAGCTTGAATTTTTCTGCAAACCGGGCACTGACCTTGAATGGTTTGATTATTGGAGAAGTTTCTGCCGTGATTGGCTTTATTCTCTTAACATCAGCAAAGATAACCTCAGACTTCGTGACCACGACCAAGAGGAGCTTTGCTTCTATTCCAAAGCAACTACAGACTTTGAATATAAATTCCCGTTTGGTTGGGGTGAGCTTTGGGGCGTTGCAGACAGAACAGACTACGACCTCACTCAGCATATCAAAACAAGCGGCAAAAACCTTGAATATTTTGACCAGACAACAGGCGAAAAATATGTTCCTTACGTTATTGAGCCGTCACTCGGTGTTGAGCGTTTATTCTTGGCACTTCTTACCGAAGCATACGACGAGGAGGTTCTTGACGAAGAAAAGAACGACAAGAGAATTGTTATGCACTTCCACCCTGCTATTGCGCCGTTTAAGGCTGCTGTTCTTCCGCTTTCAAAAAAGCTTAACGAGCAGGCAGGCGAAGTTTATGCAATGCTTTCTAAAAATTCAACATTGATTATGATGACGCCGGCTCTATCGGCAAGAGATATCGCCGTCAGGACGAAATCGGTACACCATTCTGCATCACATATGACTTTGATTCAGTTGAGGATAACTGCGTAACAGTACGTGACCGTGATACTATGGAGCAGGTTAGAATTTCTATTGATGAACTTGCAAAGTTTATTGAGGAGAAGGTTGAGTTTTAGTTTATCCAAAGGAGGATAAAATTATGAACAAAATCAACAGAAGCTTAGTTAAATCGCAGGCTAAGCAGATTATTAAAGAAAAGATATTTGCACTGTTTGTGTTAAGCGCAATCGTTTTGTTTTTGGTAAACGGCTTAACGGTAGGCATTTCCGCATACAACAGCAGAGATAATTTGAAGACATTTTCGGCACCAAGCAACGGCTCAAGCGATAACAGTTCAGGTCAAAACACGCCTGAGGATTTCTTTAATTATTTTGGAAACGGCGATTACGATGACTACGATGACGGTAACGATTCAGGCGACAGCTCAAGTGACAACCCGATTGAAAGCTTCGGTCAAAAATATACTCCGTCAGATAAAATAATCGGCAGTTCAACCAAGCCGTCAACGATGCTTGTAAACGGTAACATCGGTCTTGAAGATATAGGATTAAAAAGCCTTACTGTTGTTTCGGTGATACTTTCGCCTCTTTTTGTTTCGCTTTGCGGCTTTTACGTTTTGCTTATTAAGCGTGACCCTAACGAGCAATTGGGGCTCGGCAAAGAAATTCAAAATATTTTCAAGATTTCGTTCGGCCCTACATACGGCAACAAAATCGTTATTTATATTTTAAGAGGTGTTTTTGAATTCCTTTGGTCGCTTCTTTTCGTGATCCCGGGAATAGTTTATCACTACAGTTCATACTTTGCATTCCAGCTTATGTGCGAAAACCCGAATTTGAAGCCGACAGAGGCTCTCAAGTTATCTAAAAAAATGGTTGCCGGCAACAGAGGCGAGCTTTTCGCTCTTGATTTAAGCTTTATCGGCTGGTGGATTCTTACCTGCATCACATTCGGCATTGCAAGCATTTATGTAGTTCCTTATTATTTCACCACTCAGGCACTCTATTATGAAAACTTCAAAATCAGGGCGCTTCAAGAGGGAAAAATTACTGAGGATGATTTTCTTTCGCAAGAGCAAAGAGCAGCTAAATATGCTTTTGCAGGTGCTCAAAACGGCAATCAAAACTATAACGATAACAACAATCAAAGCAATTATTACTACAATCCTAATAATTGTGATAATACACAAAGCAGTGCTCAAAACGAAACTGCACAAAATCAAAATGCAGCTCCGTTTTATTCCTACAATCCAAACAGCGTACCGACAGAGCAAGAGCCTGTTCAAAGCGGTTCATATCCGTCGTATGCGAATACTGACGATACAGTAACCGAAAACAACAGCGCACCAAGCGAGGCGGCAAACAGCGAGGTTGATGAATATTATCATCCTACCGTTCAATCGCCTGAGGCAAATGACGAAATTCCTTCGGTTGAAGTTCAGGATAACGAAAATGAGCAACAGCCATTAGACGAAAATACGGATATAAATGAATAAAAACGGGCGAACAATGTTCGCCCCTACAAATTATATATTACAACATTTATACAAAAACAGCGGCTTGAATTGATAAGTTCAAGTCGCTGTTTTCACTTTATCAAAAGTTTACTCTGTTTTGCCCATTACATTAAGCGGATTTACATATTTATTATCAAGCAAAGTTTCAAAATGAAGATGACTTTCGCTTTTTTCCTCAAACGGAGTTGTACCGAGAGTGCCGAGGGCTTCGCCGATAGTTACATAGTCCCCCTCAGACACATTAACCGTATCCATACCGCAATAGCGAGCAACAAGCTTTGAGCCGTGGTCAATTTCAATAACCGTGCCGAGCATAGCGTCCTTCGTTACTGAAAGCACAAGTCCGTCATTGATAGAAATGACCTTTGTGCCCTTTGCCGCTTTAAAATCGATTGCCGTATGCGCTCTGTAATCGTTCATAGTTTTGTTTTTAACAAGTTCCTCGCTGTAGGGTGTCAATACCGTTTCATCGCAAGGGTATTTATAAAAAGATTTATAGGGAATATTTGTATCACTCGACGTCATTGTTGAAACCTCGGTTGAGGTAACTGTTGTCGGCTTTTTATTTTCGCTCTTTTTTGTTGTTTGAGCTTGCGTATTTTCCTGCGTTGTCAGGGCAGTTGACGGCTGAGTCGTAATCTTTTTTTTGTCTTTGTCTTTAGCCTTATCAACAACCGTTGTTGCCTCGTTTACATCCGTTGTGTGGGCAGAATTGGTTGAAAAATAAACTATCAGCCCAAGTGCAACAATGCAAAGGCAAATGACAGAGAAAAGCGCTCTTAAATTTTTATTATTTGGTTTATCTTTTGTAGCCATAAAAAAACACCTCAAGAGTATTATTACCCCTGAGGTGTTTAATTATACATTTTTATTTTGCTTCATAAACTACGGTTACAACGCTTGAAGCAGGAAGTGAAACCTTAACCTTTTTGGCTTTGCCGAAGTCGGTTTTGGCAATGTGGTTGTCCCTGTCGGTTGTGTAAACAGCATAATCGCCTTCGCAGTCAATTGTTGTATATGCTTTTTTATCATTATTATTAACATATACAGTTACAACAGTATTATCCTCATTCACAAAAGCAACGCTTCTTACATTTTTGACACCCGAAGAACACGCAACTCTTACCGCACCCTCTTTAATGAATTTTGAAAAATTGCCGAGGCAGTAGTATCTCTTTGAAAAATCGAGATTTTCGTGATTATCCTCATCAAGATAAATAAGTCCGTCGGTATAAGTTCCGTAAGAACACGCAGTCCACCAATCCCATTCGTTTGCATTCATTATAGTCAAATCGTCAACAATGGTATTTGCCATTGCGACACCATATTTTATAGATGTGCCGTTAGTGCCTTTTTTCTCCTTAGCAATAAGGTCATAAACACCTGTATTTTTATCGTCGGTCATTTGGCAATATTCCGTAGCGGCAACAGAATATTTGGAATATTTATCGCTGAAATAATTTTCCGCATTTTTCTTAGTATCTGCACCCGACCAATAAGAATGCATACTTACTTCTTTAAAATATTTGCGAAGCTTTGCATTTTTAAAAACATATTTTGGCCCTCTGCCTAAAATGCAGTCCATATATGCCGCACAGCTTGAATCGTCGCCCTCCATTGAGCCTGATTCAAACATAGAAACCTTAACGCCCTTTTTATCTAAATCTGAGCCTTTAAATTTCTTTACAAATGTTTTGAGCAAATCCCTTGCCTCATACTTAGAATAATAACAGCCCTCTTGATTAACGCTATAAGTGTTATCGTCATTATACCAAGCCGCCCAATTATATTGCGGCTCATTAATCGGCGAAACGCTTGTTACACGGTATCCTTTATTTACAAAATACTCTGCACTGTTATAGCAAAAATCCGCAAAATCGGGATATTTTGATTTATCAAGATTGGATATCCACGGCTCGTCCTCATTTTTATAAGGTGTGCAATAAGATGCACCGTTTTTGGTAAGATAAACGGGAGCGCTGTTGCAAAAAAGAGTTAAGCGCATATCCTTGCCTGCATATTTTTTTGCAAGTTCAAGGCAAGCCTGTACGTTTTTGTCGTTATTAAAATTATAAGTTCCGTCAGCATTCAAAAAGCACTCTGTTCTGCGGTTTTCAGTCAAAATATGAGTGTCGTTTTTGAGCCTGCACCGAGATTGTAGCGATAAATATTAAGCCCTATTCCTTTGTCGGAATCATAAAGCGCTTGCATAATCTCGTCTGCATTGTCCCAAGCGCCGACGTCTTGGCTCCACCAGCAAGCCGAAGCGCCAAAGCCGTTCATAATCTGATAATTTGTGTTAACGTCGATAACAGTAGTGTTACTGCCGTTTTTGTTTGCATTAACCAAATTACTTTGACCGTAAACAACCTTGCTGTCGGTTCCGATAACGCCGAAGGCGATATACAAAACTACTGCCGCCAAAATCACAACAACGCAGGAAATAACTATTGCAAGCGTTTTTTTCTTTTTGGATTTATCCATTTCATCACCTATTTAAAAAGGGCGAAATGTAAATCAAATCGCCCTTAGTAATATTTATTATTTAATTAAACACCCGAATAAGCGTTAAATCCGCCGTCAACAGGAATGTTTACACCTGTAATGAAACCTGAATAGGTATCGTCGCAAAGGAAAAGAAGTGTGCCCGCAAGCTCCTCCGGCTCGCCAAATCTGTCCATAGGTGTTGCGGCAAGAATTTTGCCCGTTCTCTCGGTAGGAGTGCCGTCCTCGTTCCAAAGAAGAGTAGCATTCTGCTTTGTTGAAAAGAATCCCGGAGCAATAGCATTTACTCTGATACCAAGCGGTGCAAAATGAACTGCCATCCACTCGGTGAAATTCTTAACAGCGGCTTTTGCGGCACTGTAAGCAGGAATACGTGTAAGAGGTCTAAAGGCATTCATTGAAGTAACCATAATGATTGTGCCCTTTTCCTTTTCAGCCATATCCTTAGCGAAAACCTGAGTAGGAATAAGAGTGCCGAGAAAGTTAAGATTAAATACAAAACTGATACCGTTAGGGTCAAGGTCAAAGAATGTCTTTACGTTTTCATCCTTTTGAACAAGGTCGATTTTTTCAAGAGTATCCTTAGTAGTTGTGCCCTTAGGGTTATTACCGCCTGCACCGTTTAAAAGAATATCGCATGTACCGAGCTTTTCATTAACAGTCTTGCGAGCATTTTCCATAGATTCAAGTTCAAGAACATTACAGCCGACTGCAATAGCCTCTCCGCCGTTTGCGTTGATTTCGTCTGCACATTTTTGCGCAGCACCTTCATTAAGATCAAGAACTGCTACCTTACAGCCCTGAGCTGCAAGAGTTTTTGCAAAAGCGGCACAAAGAACACCGCCGCCGCCTGTTACAACAGCAACCTTGCCTTTTAAATTTTCGTGATTAAACATAAAATTATTTATCCTTTCTGCTTTTTTCAACAGCTTCCCAAAGACCGTTGAGATAACTTACACCCAAGGCTCTGTCATAAAGACCGTAGCCCGGACGTGCAACTTCGCCCCAAATCATTCTGCCGTGGTCAGGGCGGATGTATCCGTCAAATCCAACCTCCTGCAAAGCCTTAACAATTTCATACATATCAAGCGAACCATAGTCGCTTTCGTGGGCGGTTTCGTTAAACCATCTGTCGTTTATTGAGACGTTGCGAAGGTGAGCAAAATAAATTCGACTGCCTGCTGCTTTAATAATTTCTACCATATCGTTATCAGGGCTTGCACCGAGTGAACCTGTGCAAAGAGTAAGTCCGTTATACTTGCTCGGCACCATATTAAGAAGCTTTTCAATAGCTTCTTTGCCCGTAATAATACGAGGAAGCCCAAAAATACCCCAAGGCGGGTCGTCCGGATGGATTGCCATTTTAACATCGCATTCCTCACACGTCGGCATAATAGCTTCAAGAAAATATTTAAGATTTGCCCATAAATCATCGGAAGTAATGCCCTTATATTTTGCAAAAAGCTCTTTAATCTCGCCCATTCTCTCGGTTTCCCAACCCGGCATTGCGTAGCCGTTTGAGTTATCGTCAATCTCCTTAAACATATCTTCGGGAGATTTGCCCTCAACCTGCTTGCCGTCATAGCTAAGGCAGGTAGAGCCGTCAGGCAAAGGCATATAAAGGTCTGTCCTTGTCCAGTCAAAAACAGGCATAAAGTTATAGCATATAACCTTAACTCCTACTTTTGCAAGATTTCTGATGGATTTTTTGTAGTTTTCAATAAGCTTGTCCCTTGTAGGTAAACCAAGCTTAATATCCTCGTGAACATTTACGCTTTCGATACATTCCATCGTCAAGCCTGCTGCCGTGATTTCGTCGTACATTTTCTGCACGTCTTCCATCTCCCACGCTTCGCCTGCAGGAAGATAATGAAGCGCAGGCACAACGCCGACTACGCCCGGAATCTGCTTGATTTGCTCAAGAGAAACTGTATCGAGGTCCTTGCCGAACCAACGAAAAGTCATTTGCATATTTTTGCCTCCTTTTTAGGAATTAATTATTCATCGCTTTTGATTTTATCATATTATAATAGACGTTTCAAGGCTATATTTATATTAAAATCATCATTTAACCTTAATGGTTTTTGTTTTAGTCCAAGCGCCGTAGATTTTTTTGCCCTGCGACTGCTTATATGCACGAATTCTTACATAATATTTTTTCTTTGATTTAAGCTTTGATATCGTTTTAGAGGTTGTGCTTTTTATTAATCGTGATAGTTTTAGTTGCTTTTTTAGTATATTTTTTGGAGGTGGAATATTGAATTTGATATCCCGTAACGGTTGAATCCTTTTTCCACTTAAGGGCTATTTTCTTTTTGCTCTTGCTTTTAATTGAGGATATCGACTGCTTTTTAGGCTTAATTGTCAATCTATATGACATTGAGCCTGTATAAACTCCCTTGAACTTAATGTTAACCGTGGCAAATCCGGGTTTTGTATTATTCTTGTAGCTGACGGTGTAATTTGACGGCGAAATAATATTTCCCGCCCTGTCATAAACCGTAATCTTGGTTGTTTTTTTCTTTTTATTATATGTAAATGTTTTTGTTTTAGCCTTTGCCTTGCCCGGTGCAACATAATACGCTGTTATCGTATTTGCAGGGCAAAAGGCACAAATGCTCTCGCTGTATCCGTCATAGCTCAAAGCGCTGTCATTTTGGTCAAAATGAGCAGGATATGTTTCAACTGCGCCAAAGCTGTGAGTATGCGTTCTGACGCTTACAACACTTGAAAAAGCAGGCTGAGCGGACTCAAGAACATAATAATAAGTTTTTCCTGCCATAAGCTCCGCCGCACAAAGCAAATTCGGATTATAATTATCGTTAATAACACTGTTGTCCGTTTCGCCGTCGAAATCCACTATCGACGCCATTATATTTCCGCCATAGCTTTGAGTGAAACAGTAAAACTCATAATATCCCGTTGTGGCAGGAGTAAATTCAACATAGCTTTTATTATTTACATCAACATAAGCCTCAACGGTTTCATTCAAGCTGATTTTAGGCGCCGTTTGTTTAGTGTTTGCAAACGCAGTCACCACCCCAAACGACAGACTTGACAATACCAAAATAACGCTTAATGCAAGCGATATTATTTTTTTTCATATATATTCCCCCGATAAATATCGTTTTTATTTATTTTATCACATTATGCCCTATTGTCAATAAAAATAAGAGGCTGTACTTCAACAACCTCTTATGTATAAAATTATTTATTATGCTTTTTGCTCTACAGTTTCGTTTTCAGCATTTTTCTGTTCTTTTTTAGCCTTTTCAGCCTCTCTGCGCTCCATAATTTCCTTAATCATTTTTCTGTGTCCGTCGCCTGTGATATTATAAAAATGCATAGGAACAAGCATAAGAAGATAGCCTATTATCGGGAACACGGTCGTCATAAGGAAAAGGCCTAAAAGGGTTGAATGATTTTGAACGGTTGAAACATCGCTTGTATGCTCAACATAGCCTGTTCTTGCAAGCACCTGAAGGCAGATAAACGATGAAAGCGTGCCCTCAAGCTTACCTGTAAACGACATAATCGAAAGCATTGTACCCTCAACACGTCTGCCTGATTTCCATTCAACATAGTCAACTGTTTCGGCTTCCATTTCCTTTTGCATAAGGTTTTTAAATTCAAGCGGAAATGTAACAAGCATTGAAAAAACAAGAACAATAATACCCGTAAGCGTTGAAACAGGCTTATCGGCAGGCTTATTCATAATGCCGTTATATGTTAAAAGTGCAAAAAGACCGTTGAGAATTATACCCATAACACAGCAAACCTGATAGAATTTTTTGCTGTCGCTCTTTGCACCCAATCGCTCAACAATGATAGGAACAAGCACACCTGCCAAAGCAGAACCGGGAGCTTTAACAACATCGAGAAGTCCGTTATACTTTGCATTGAAAAGTGAGTCATACGCAAAATAAAACGAGCACTGCTCGGAAACCTTGATAATAACAAAAAAGATATTACAAAGGAAAAGCATTAAAAGCGGACGGTTTGTCAAAAGCAGATGGATACATTCATTAAGCGACGGAGTATCCTCGCTGTGCTCCATACGCTCCTGACAGTTTGAAAAGGTAAATCGTGTTAATACAATAATAAATACTGCGGATAACACTGCGGCAACCAAATATGCCTTATCAAGATTTGAATTAAAATAAGGAAGCCAAGCGGCAAATGCAACAAGAGCCGCAGGAATAGCGCCGATAATCATTCGACCGATAGACGCAATGCCGTAAAGCTTCGTTCGTTCCGTTCCGTTAGGCGTCATAGAAAAGGCAAGCGCTCCCATAGGCACGTCAAATGCGGTATAAGTAACATCAAGACCTACAAAAGCAAAAACAGTAAGCGCCATCTTAAATCCGTATGACAAATCGTTATTGCCTACAAAGAAAAGAATCATAAAAAGGGAAACAAAATAAGGTGCAAATTTGATATAGCCTCTCATTTTGCCCCAACGTGAACGTGTTTTATCAACAATTACACCCATTATAGGGTCATTAATTGCATCAAAAATACCGCAATAAAGACGAATGTTACTTGCATGACGTGCTTTAATATGAAGCACATCGGTGATAAAGAAGTTGACATATTTAGAAGCCGTCATACTTGTGCTCATACCTTGAGCACCTCTGCCCATTGCATAAGACAACGCTTCTTTCCAGGTAAGATATGTCGGCTCGCCTACATCTTTTTTAACAATTTTGCTGTTAAAAAAAGATTTAACCTTTCCCATAAGGACACCTCGGTTCATAAAAAATTAACAATTCAAGTATATCACAAATAAAATGATAGTAAATAGATTTTACAAAAATTTAATAAACACTTGATATTTATTTGATATTCATTTGATATAAAGTTAAGCAATTATATTCTCAACTGCATTTATTGTTGAAAAGGGTGTAACTTTGTGTTAAAATACCGTTAGTTTATTTTGAAAGGGCTGTTATTATGTCGCAATGGGATAAAGATTATTTGTGTTTATGCAGAAGAATACTTGAAGAAGGCACAGAGGTTGTAAACCGCACGGGTACAAACACAATCAAGGTGCCGTCGCACAATTTTCATTTTGACTTATCAAAAGAATTCCCTATTTTAACAACAAAACAGTTATTTCTCCGTCAGGCAGTTCTTGAAATGCTGTGGATATATCAGGCGCAGTCAAACGATGTGCGCTGGCTTCAGGAAAGAGACGTTAAAATTTGGAACGAATGGGAAATTGACGACGAGGGCTATTGGAATGCATCTCAAATGCTTCCCGGCGAAAACGGCAAGCTTGTCAAAACCCCTGTTCACAAGTTTTTCGGTAAAGAATGGGCGCATACAATCGGCACGGCTTACGGCTATATTGTAAACAAATTCCAAATGACGCAGCAGCTTATTGATAAATCAAAAATCACCCTGAGGACAGGCGAATGGTAATGACTCTTTGGCAAAACGATTACCTTGACACCGCCGTTCTTCCAAGCTGTGTTTGGTCAAGCGAATGGGATGTAACAGACGGAAAGCTCAACTGCTGGGTTCATCAACGTTCTTGCGATGTTCCGCTCGGCTTGCCGTTTAACGTCACCCAATATGCAACACTTCTTTGCATGCTTGCTCAGGTTTGCGGCTTAAAGCCCGGCACAATGGACTGGAGCATTAAAGACGCTCATATTTATGTTAATCAAATTGACGGAATTAAGGAGCAGCTTAAAAGATTTGACGAGCAGGGCGATTTGCCTGCGCCGAAGCTTTGGCTCAATCCCGAAATTGACGATTTCTTTAAGTTTGACAATTCAAGAGATTGCAACGACGTTAAGCTTATTGATTATAAACACATGGGCAAAATCAAATTCCCTATTTCGCAGTAAAAGCAGGAGAAGCGTATGACAATTTGTATGATAGCCGCAGTAGGCAAAAATCTTGAGCTTGGCAAGGATAACAATTTAATTTGGCATTTTAAAGATGATATGGCTTTCTTTAAAGAAACCACAACGGGCAGTTCAATTATCATGGGCAGAAAAACATTTGAATCTCTGCCGAAAGTCCTTCCACGGCGCAAGAACATAATCATCACCAAAAAAGAAGATTACAAGGCGGAGGGTGCAACCGTTGTTCATTCAATCAGTGAGGCACTTAATGAAGTTGAAAGCGACACGGCATTTATCATCGGCGGCGGTGACATTTACAGGCAGTTTTTGCCGAAGGCTGAAAAGCTTTATTTGACCGAGATTGAAGCCGAATGTCCTGATGCGGATGCATATTTCCCTGCGTTTAATAAGGATGAATATAAAAAAGAGCTTCTTGCAAGCTATCATGACAAAGGCATACATTTTTCACATATCTGTTATACAAAAAAATAATACAAAAGAAAAAGCGGCTTAGAGATGAAAATTTCTAAGTCGCTTTTTATACGTAGTTTATAAATATTCATTATGCCGTCTCGGCGTTTGCGCACGATTATGTATATTTTCGTCAACACAGCCTGAAGCCTTATACGTTTTTGCTTTTAACCGATTTATATATAACAGACAAAATTATCATCAAAACCGCAACAGCAAAAACAATCACTGCCAAAATCTCCCAAAGCGGAGCAGACAAAACAATATTTTTTTTGATATGCCACCGCTACAACAATGCTGCAACAAGCACATGCGGCTATGCAAAAATCAAGAAAAGCAAGTTGCAATTTTTGCCTTTTTCTAAAACAAAATCTTTCAAAAAACTCAAAATTATCGGCACGATAAGAACAACACCGGTCAATCGACTAATCTGCGCATTGTCCGTCAGTTGCTTTTCGCCGAACAGAATGTAAATAACAGCCTCGCTTGCAATCAACAATATTGCTAACAATGCGGAGTATGTAATATGAAATTGTTTTTGTGTCATTATAATCACCCATAATAAAAAGTTAGTATTATTGTTTTCCTTTTCTTTAAAATTTTTAATCAAAACAATACATAAATAACGCTTGCTATAATTCCTGCAAAAACCGCACTAAAACTCCAACTCGCTGTCGCTTATTCTTGTTATCTCATACGGTGAAAAGGTTGAATCCGTATAATAATACTTGCCGTCATTAATATAAATCATTGCGCACGGCTTATCGTTTTGATAAAGCGTGGCTGATTTTTTATCGCTTGAAATAACATATTTTCCGCTTTGCGTCAGCTTGTTATCACGGTAAATTTTATAATTTCCGCCGCTTTCGCTTTTCTCGTCAATAACGCTGAGTGCAAGCACATTTTTACTGCCCGTACCCTCGCCTGCCATTGAATAGCTGCCGCTGAGGCTCAAATCATTTCCCTTATTCATAACCGAATATGTTATCCCTGCGCTCAGTGCGGCAGTAATAATCAAAAACGCCAAAATAACAATTATACTTTTCTTTTTCATAATCACACCCCGATTTTCCTAATTTAAACTTAAAATCAATATGAATAAATAATCTTTGTGCCCTTTTTAAGGCTTGCGGACTTAACCGCTTCCTCGTTTTGGAGCGGATTTGAAATCGCAATAACGCAGTCATTTTCACCAAATGAATACGAAACCGTGTTTTTGCAATCTTTTCCGTCAAGGTTATATTCCGACGTGTATTCAAAATCCGTTGCTTTTTCATTATTGTTTGAATAGAAAACCATTCGGCTTTCGTCGCTTCCTCTCGGCTTAAAGAGATATGAACCGACAAGCTGTGCGCCGCTTTCGTTTGACTGATATTCAAGGGTATATCTGTTTGCATTTTTATAGCGCCAAAGGGCTTTTCATAAAATATAAAAAGTTCTTGACCCTTGCTGTCGTCACCGTCTTTTGAAACGCACAATACATATCCGTCAAGCTCGCTTGATTTATCGATATCAAAACTCTCAGCGCCCTTGAACGAATTTTCCTTGCAATATTCTTCAATGCTCGCCGTTGTTGACGAATAAAATTGACCAACGCAAATTCCGAGCGCAATAATCAAAGCCGCACATATCGCAGAGATTATTATAATGACTGATTTTTTTGATTTACTCATAATGTTTTCCTCTACACTTTATATACTTAAAAATCTTATTCATTTTCCTTTTTATCCGCTTCGTCATTCTTATCGCTGTCTGACTTGCAGGTTGTAAACAAACCGATACCAAACAAAATCATACCTATATACGGAGTAAACATAGCCAAAAAGCAAACTATATCGCCCCAAACAGGAATATTTTTATCAAATTCACTATTAAATGTAAAAAGCATACACATAATTCCTGCAAGCATCAGCTTAACCTGAACACCGTCTAAATTACTGATTTTCAATGCTGTTCCTCCTTTCTAATTTAAGCCTTCATTATACACAATCCTTAAAAAGGGTCATTTTGTGACAAGAAATTTAAAAAAATTGGAAATTCGGCATTTTGCCTAATTCATCACTCTGCGTTTTGTGCAATTTTAACAAGTTCTTCCTTGCTTATATTACCGCTGATATGATAAATATATTCGCCGTTATTAAATATTACGGTTCCCCAATTATCCGCCGTACGATAATATGCAGCGTCCGCTCCGTTTATTTGCAATTCTTCTTTTATGCTGTTTTCTGTATCAAAACCGATTGTTGAACGTAAATATGATTTTTCAACGTCAAAGATTTGTTCGCCGTTTTTATAACTAAACAAAAATAAATTTACAGACTCATATTTATCAACCATTTTAAATTCATCGGGAATATAATTCAATTTTAATGATGATACGGCTTTTGCATTTTTAATATCACCAACCCTATATTCACTATGGTTTGAGAAATCCTTTAAAGTAAATTGCCTGAAAGCAGGGGAAGCAATGGCAGTAGTTGCGAGCGCAAGCAAAACAGCCGCAATAATGATAAACCTGACTGTTTTCTTTGAAAGCTTTTTAACCGCAGGCTTTGGATATATAATTTCATTTATGGCGTCAATATGCTTTTGGCTGAATTTATGTGCCTCAACCTCGTCGGGAAAAGAAGCTACCCATTTTTCAGCCGACATTTTGCAGGCTTCTTCAAAATTAGTCATTTGTTTCCTCCTCAAAATATTTTTTTAGTTTCGCTTTGGCTCTTTCAAGCTTTTTGCGCACCGATATATCAGTAACATTATAAATTTCCGCAATTTCGGCGCTCTTGTAGCCGTAAACATATTTGAGATAGATATAAATTTTTTCTTCCTCGCTAAGCACGCTTTCAATTGCAGAAGAAAGCTCAACGGTTTCGATATTATCAAAATACGATAAATTTTCCGCCATGTTGTTATTTTCAATATCAATGAAGCCGTATTTTTTGATTTATTATAAACGTCAATCGAAAAACCCGTTACAATCGTTGCAAGATAGCCCTTGGTTTGGCTTGAATTGACATCGCCGATTTTTTCAAAATGCTTTGCGACATAGAAAAACGTTTCCTGAACGCACTCCTCGGCATCCTGACAGCTTTGCGTTTTTCCGTACGAAATCCAATAAAGCATATTTTTGTATTTATCATACAGCTTTATGAATTTGTCTTTTTCACTTTGAGTATCAAGCAGATTTAAAAAAAGTCCTATCATTATACTATATCCCTAAAAAATTGATTTTGTGACAAAGATTTCTAATTTTATTAAAAAATATTTTCTGCCGTTTGTCAAGAGGTATAAAAAAAACAGGGCAAATCGCCCTGTTTAATTGAGCAGGAATACAGTCCCAGTATCCCCTAAAAATTATACAGTTCATCTTCTGTCCATTTAATCGGATTTTCATCAATGTATTGATATTTAATTTGATAATCCTCATCATCACGAATAATATGGTCGTAAAATCCTTTTTGCCAAACAGACATTCCTACTTCTTTTGAAACAGCACCTTTAAATTGCTTTATAACCGTTGCGATCGTAGGGGCGACCATTGGTCGCCTAATGGTATCAATTGTTAAAAGCAAATGTATATGATTCGGCATAATTACGTAACTGTCAACAAAAATGCACGGGTAAATTTTTTCGATTTTCAAAATATCTTTTTCAATTATTTTACCGATTACTGACGGGCGACCAATGGTCGCCCCTACGGTTTTGTCATATACAATTCTTGAAAGAATTTGCTCTTTATTTTTCGTGCATATTGTTATAAAATATGCTCCGTCACTTGAATAATCAAAACCCTTTAACCTATTCGGTTTTCTTTTTGGCAAATCATTCTTCATTTTCAAATTCCAAGCCGAGAATTTGGTCTGCCTTATCGGCGGAGAGTGATTCGACGGATTTAAGATTTTTTTGAATAATGCGGTTTCGGCTTTCGGCATCCTCAAGCGTTTTGCCTGCCTCTTCAACCTTTTTGCGAGCCTTGGAAAGAACGATGCCGAACTTATCGTACTGCGCCTTTGCCGCACCGAGCACCTTATAAACCTCATTTGCCTTTTTATTAATCGCAACGGTTTTGAATCCCATGGCAAGAGAATTGAGAAGCGCCGTAACGGTTGACGGACCTGCCACCATAATTCCCTGCGCCTGCAAAGCCTCGGCAATGCCCGTTTTAGACGAAATAATTTGAGCATAAAGTCCCTCGGTCGCAAGATACATTATTGCAAAAGGAGTTGTATTCGGCGGGCAAATATACTGCTTAATCAGCTTTGCCTCGTCCTTAACCCTGACTTCAAGCGCCTTTTTTGCCTGCGCAAGAGCGTCAACGTCCCCTGCCTCGCTTGCAGCGGCAAGGCGTGCATAATCCTCCATCGGGAATTTTGAATCAATCGGCAAATATGCAAATTCGTCGTTATCGCCGTTTGGAATTTTAACCGCAAATTCAACCCTGCCGTTATAATTCGGGTTGGTTTGGACGTTCGTTTCATACATATTTGCAATCGTTTGGTCGAGAATATTTTGAAGCTGAACCTCTGCCCACGTACCACGAGCCTTAACATTAGTCAAAACACGGTTTAACGAGCCGACGCTGTCTGTAATACTTGAACTGAGTTCTTTCATTTCGCCAAGACTTTTATAAACGTCTTTAAGCTGTTTTGACACGGTTTCAAACGAGGAATTAAGCCTTTGCGTAAGCGTTTCATCAAGCTTTTCATCAACTGTTTTTCGCATTTGCTCAAGCTTTTTTCATTATTTTGCTGCATACGCTCAAGCGACTCGGCTGTCATTTGCATTTGCTTTTGCGTGCCGTCGTTAAGCGTTTTCATAAGTTCGATTTGCTGTTTATAATTCTTATCCGTCAGCGTATCCATTTGATCGCTAAGCCTTAAAATTTTGTCGTCCGTCGCCTTTGACGAAAGCTCAATTTGCTGCTTTAAAAGCTCATTTGACGAGCCGTCTTTTTTTGCGCCGAGCCTTATCAAAAGCACCAGGCACACAATAAGCAAAATTATTATAGCCGAAAGTAAAACAGTATTCATAAATTCACGTCCCTTCAAACAGATTATATCACATATACATATTATATATAGCATTTATTTTTGGCAGTTCATTTTTTTGGACTGTCAATATTTTTTCACTTCAAGCACAAGCCTGCCTTTTTTGGTAGTTTTGATTTCTTTATCAAAAGAAAATCTGCCGAAACCACGAACGGATACAATATCGTTATCGCAAAGCATATATGAATTTGACGTCACAAGCCTTGAATTAACAAAAACCTTTTCTGCCTTAATAAGCTTAGATGTTTCATTTCTTGAAAGGTTATAAACAGCGGCAATTACAACGTCAATTCTTTTTGAAGCGGCAAAAATCTCCGCCGGCTCAGGCTCGTTTTTCAAGTCATTTGGCAAATTGCTTTTCTCACCCTTAACACTCGTATGGCGCACACGTTCAAGATTTTCGCAAATATAAGGCGCAATATGCTCAAGGCAAAGAATATAGCCGCAGTTATCCTTAACGATTATATCCCCCAAAAGTTCCCTGTTAATACCTAAATTCATCAGCGCACCCAGAAAATCACGGTGAGAAAGCTCATCTGCAAATTTTTGCATAAGCGGCTTTACGCAAATACAAACAATGGGGAATTTTTCACCGTTCAAATCATCGCCAAAGCCTGCCACAACCCGCTCCGCCATAGGATATCCGCCGAAAAGAACACACGGCAAATATGTTGATTTCAGTACGCTTTGCTCCTCAATATTAAGAAAATCGGAAAAGGTGTTATACCCTCTTTCGTATGCTCTTTCATTTAATTCTTCAAATCTCTTTTCAATCATATTAACCGCCTCGCTTTCTTATATTATAGCGTCATATATAAAATTTCGCCACTCTTTTTTAAATTTGGAACATATCCTGTTTTGGCAACAAGTAAGAGCAAGCCCTCTATGCCGGAGAACTTGCTCTTTTTTGTTGTATGCCTTTTTAATTTTGCCTGCTCAAAACATAAAACTATTTATACAATAAAAAAACAGGGGCACCGAAGTGCCCCTGCAATTGATTATATAAAGCTATATAAAAATTAGTCCATTTCTGCAATAGCAGCCTGTGCGGCTGCAAGTCTTGCAATAGGTACTCTGAATGGTGAGCAAGATACATAATCAAGACCAATCTTGTGGCAGAATTCTACTGAAGATGGGTCACCGCCGTGCTCACCGCAGATGCCGCAGTGGAGTGAAGGACGGGTAGCCTTACCATTCTTAACAGCCATTTCCATAAGCTGGCCAACACCTGTCTGGTCGAGCTTTGCAAATGGGTCGCTTTCAAAGATTTTAGCATCATAGTAAGCGTTGAGGAACTTACCTGCATCGTCACGGCTGAAGCCGTAAGTCATCTGAGTAAGGTCGTTAGTACCGAAGCAGAAGAATTCAGCTTCCTTAGCGATATCGCCTGCTGTAAGAGCAGCACGAGGAATCTCAATCATAGTACCAACTTCATACTTCATATCACTGCCTGCAGCAGCAATCTCAGCATCAGCAGTTGCAACAACGATATCCTTAACATACTTAAGTTCCTTAGCGTCACATGAAAGAGGAATCATAATTTCAGGAGCAACAGTCCATTCAGGATGAGCCTTCTGAACATTGATAGCTGCACGGATAACAGCCTTTGTCTGCATCTTAGCAATTTCAGGATATGTAACTGCAAGACGAAGACCACGGTGACCCATCATTGGGTTAAACTCGTGAAGAGAAGCGATGATAGCCTTAATCTGCTCAACGCTCTTGCCCTGTGCATCAGCAAGCTTCTTAATATCTTCTTCCTCTGTAGGAACGAACTCATGAAGAGGTGGGTCAAGGAAACGGATAGTTACCGGACAACCTTCAAGAGCTTCATAAAGCTTCTCAAAATCGCCCTGCTGCATGGGAAGAAGCTTATCAAGAGCAGCTTCTCTCTGTTCTACAGTATCCGAACAAATCATTTCTCTGAATGCAGCAATTCTGTCCTCTTCAAAGAACATATGCTCTGTACGGCAAAGACCAATACCCTCGGCGCCGAGCTCACGAGCCTTCTTAGCATCAGCAGGAGTATCAGCGTTTGTACGAACCTTAAGCTTTCTGAACTTGTCAGCCCAGCCCATAATTCTGCCAAACTCGCCTGCGATAGTAGCATCCTTTGTAGGAATGATACCGTCATAAATGTTACCTGTTGAGCCATCGATTGAAATATAGTCGCCCTCGTGGTATTCCTTACCAGCAAGAGTAAACTTCTTATTTTCTTCATCCATAACGATATCGCCGCAACCTGATACGCAGCAAGTACCCATACCACGAGCAACTACTGCTGCGTGAGATGTCATACCGCCACGAACTGTGAGGATACCCTGTGAAGCCTTCATACCTGTGATGTCCTCAGGTGAAGTTTCAAGACGAACGAGAACAACCTTTTCGCCTCTCTCGTTCCAAGCCTCTGCGTCGTCAGCTGTGAATACAACCTTACCGCAAGCAGCACCGGGAGATGCGCCAAGACCCTTACCGATTGGAGTAGCAGCCTTAATAGCAGCAGCATCAAACTGAGGGTGAAGAAGAGTATCGAGGTTACGAGGGTCAATCATAGCAACAGCCTCAGCCTCTGTCTTATGCTTCGTCTACGAGGTCACAAGCAATCTTTAATGCAGCCGGAGCTGTTCTCTTACCGTTACGGCACTGAAGCATATAAAGCTTCTTGTTTTCAACTGTGAACTCCATATCCTGCATATCGTGGTAGTGATTTTCAAGAGTATCACAAACCTTGATAAATTCAGCATAAGCTTCAGGGAATTCTTTTTCCATCTGAGCGATTGGCATCGGTGTACGAACACCTGCAACTACGTCCTCGCCCTGTGCGTTGATAAGGAATTCACCCATCAACTTGTTTTCGCCTGTAGCAGGGTCACGAGTGAATGCAACACCTGTACCTGACTGGTTGTTAAGGTTACCGAATACCATAGGCATTACGTTAACTGCAGTACCCCATGAATAAGGGATATCGTTATCACGACGATATACGTTTGCACGAGGGTTGTCCCATGAACGGAATACAGCCTCGATAGCAAGCTTGAGCTGATCAACAGGGTCTGACGGGAAGTCAGAGCCAAGCTGCTTCTTATATTCATCCTTGAACTGATGAGCAAGTTCCTTAAGGTCAGCGGCAGTAAGCTCAACGTCATACTGAACGCCCTTTGCTTCTTTCATCTTGTCGATAAGCTGTTCAAAATACTTCTTACCAACTTCCATAACTACATCAGAGAACATCTGGATGAATCTTCTGTATGAGTCATATACGAAACGCTCGAAAGCAGGGTCATCGTTACCTGCAATCATAGTTGCAACAACTTCGTCGTTAAGACCGAGGTTAAGGATAGTATCCATCATACCAGGCATAGAAGCTCTTGCACCTGAACGTACAGAAACTAGAAGAGGATTCTTAAGATCGCCGAACTTCTTGCCGTTGATTTCTTCCATCTTCTTAACGCCTTCCATAACCTGAGCCATGATTTCGTCATTGATTTTGCGACCGTCTTCATAATACTGAGTACAAGCTTCGGTTGTAACAGTGAAACCCTGAGGTACAGGAAGACCGATTTTAGTCATCTCTGCAAGGTTTGCACCCTTACCGCCAAGCAAGTTACGCATTGTCATGTCGCCTTCTTCAAACATGTAAACCCACTTGTTTGCCATTTGAGTTACCTCCTAAAAAATATTATAGCTTTATTATTCTTATACTCTCAATCAAGGCAAAAATCCACTTTAGGACCAAACAATTCTCGCCTCTACAGTATAATGCGATAGAATTATAACACAATATAATGCAAATTACAAATATTTTTATAAAAAAAATCAAGAATTTACGTATATTTTAAATAATACTTGCAAATATTTGCTTTTTGTTGCATAATTAGATACAATTAAAAGTATGGATTTTTATAATTGAGAGGATTTTAATATTATGAAATGTGCAATAATTATGGCAGGCGGAAAAGGAACAAGAATGAAAGCGACCTGCCCGAAGGTTATGTGTAATGTGCTTTTTGAGCCTATGATAAGCTATGTTGTTGACGCAGTAAAAGAGGCAGGCGCAGAGGATATTTGCGTTATTACCGGATATAAGCACGAATTGCTTGAAAAATATCTTGCAGAAAAAGATGAAAAAATCGAGACCGTACTTCAAGAGCCGCAGCTTGGCACGGCCACGCTGTTATGCAGGCGCAGAGCTTTATTGACAGGCACTTGGACGATGATATCATTATACTAAACGGCGACGGTCCGCTTATCGACGCCGAAACTATTAACAAGGCTTTTGATTATCACAAAAATAACGATAATTCAATCACTCTTATCACGCAATTGTTGACGATACAAACGGAATAGGTCATATTCAGCGTGACGAAAACGGCAAACTTTTAAGAATAATCGAGCATAAAGACGCTAATGACGAGGAAAAGAAAATCAACGAGTCAAACGCCGGTTTTTATTGGTTCAACGGCCGTGACCTATCATATGCACTCAGCAAAATCACCAACAACAACGCTCAAAACGAATACTATATTACAGACAGCCTTGAAATTCTTATCTCGGCAGGCAAAAATGTAGGTGCGTATGTTGTTGAAAATAACGAGGTTACCTTAGGCGCTAACGACAGAAAACAGCTTAACAATCTCAACAACATTATGAGAAGAAATATAAATGATAAGCACATGATTAACGGGGTTGACATTCCGTGCACCGACGGTGTTATGATTGGCAAAAATGTTAAAATCGGCTCATCAACAGTTATTTTGCCTAACACAATTATTTTAGGCAATACAGTTATCGGCGAAAACTGCACAATAGGCCTTCTAACACATATATTGACAACGCTACAGTCGGCGACGACGTTATACTTGACAATTGCAAAATCCTTGACAGCGAGATTGAAAGCGGAGTTGACGCAGGTCCGTTCGTTAAGGTAAGGGCTAACTCAATTCTTAAAAAAGGTGTTCATATCGGCAACTTTGTTGAGGTTAAAAATTCAATTGTGGGCGAAGGCACAAAGAGCGCTCATTTAACATATATCGGCGACAGCGATGTCGGTGCCGGCGTAAACTTCGGCTGCGGAACGGTAACCTGTAACTACGACGGAAAGAACAAGATGAGATGCAAAGTCGGCGACGGCGCATTCATAGGTTGCAACACCAACCTTATTGCACCTGTTGAGGTTGGCGAAAAGGCATACATTGCGGCAGGCTCAACAATTACTGACAACATTCCCGAAGATGCACTTGCAATTGCGAGAGCAAGGCAGGTAATAAAAGAAAATTGGGTTAACATTAAAAAGCCATACAAGGAGAAAAAATAATTGAAAAAGATAATTGCCGTATTTTGCACGGCAGTATTAATTACGTCAATGCTTGCAGCCTGCTCAAATTCTCAGCAGGCTTCGGGAAACAACGTGCAAAGCTCGGCCAGGCTCTGCAAGCACAACCGAATCAACAACAATGAGAACGACGGAGGACCTTTCAACCACGTTTAAAGAGGCTGAAACAAACACAATCTATCCGGCGCTGAAAAAGGATTTTGATTCAAGCTTTCCTTATGAAATTGCAAGCTATTCGTCATATTATCTTTCGTCTAACGAAACGAGAACAAAAAATATTCACGAGGCGGTTGACCATTTAAACGGCATTGTTATTCCGGCAGGAAAAACATTTTCCTTTAACCAGACGGTCGGCAAAAGGACTGTTCTTGCAGGATATCAAGCTGCAAAGGTAGTTCAAGGGGACGAATTTGTTGACGGGCTCGGCGGCGGAATTTGCCAGGTAAGCTCAACCGTTTTTCAAAGCGTACTGCGTGCAAACCTTCAAATAAAGATAAGGGCGTGCCATTCGCTTGAAATAAGCTATGTTCCTCTCGGCGGTGACGCTACGGTGCAGTGGAACAGTCAGGATTTTCAGTTTGTGAACAATTCAAATTGCGATATAAGGCTGATTGTTACGGCAAATGACGGAAAGCTCACCTGCACGGTTGAAGCGAAAGAGGACATAAAGCCCAACAAGGTTGACATAAAAATCAAAAAAGACGGCAAAAGCTATGTGCTTACCCGAACGGTTGACGGCAACGTAAACTACACGACATACAGCAAATATGCAAAGCCGAAAAGTGCAACCACAAAGAAGAAGGATAAAGACAAGAAAAAGACAACCAAGAAAAAGAGCGATAAAAACAAAGACAAAAAATCGACTAAATCAAAAAAGAAAAAATCTTAATAAGCCTATAATTTGCAAAAAAGAGGTGAAACGGTGAGCAAATATAATTATTTTGACGATGAAATTGAGGAAGAAAACGAAAAAAGGACAAAAAAAAGAACAAAAGTAAAAATAGATTTATCCCCTGTTATCAACAAGCTCAAAAAATAGAAGCCACCGCTGTTGAGGAGGCGGAGGAGGACGTTGAAGTTATTGACAAGTTTCCTCTTTTGCGCCACGAGGTAATAAAAGGCTTATGGATTTTCGGGATAATTATTCTTATTATAATTATTGCGGTTTCGTTTTCCGTTTCGCTCGGCAACAAGAACAAAAAGGCGGAGCGCTTTGACAAGGACGCAGGAAACGTTTGCATTAATTACATAAAAAAATACGGCGCCGTTAAATGGGAAGCGCTTGACGAGGCAAAATACGGCGAAAACAAGGCAAAGCTTACAGGCCTTTGCTATGCAAGGCAAATGGACTTTAACGGCGACAAATCTGACGAATTGATGATTTGCTACAACGACAACAATGTTTACTACCTTGAGGTATGGGGTTATCATGGCGGCAAATTCGTTCAGCTTTACAAAGAGGAAGCCAATTCAAGCGAAAAAGTCAGCGAGGGATATTGGACTGCTTTTTACAGAAAAGGCGACAGATATTTGATTTGCAAGAGCGACAAGAGCAAGCCGAGCGAGGTCACGCTTTATTCGCTTCACCACGGCAAATTCAAAAAAAGCGGCAATGCCACTTATGACATAGGAAGCAACACCTATTCAATCGGCGGCAAAGACGTTAAGGATAAATTTGAAACGATTGAGCTTTCGTGCTTAAGAAAGTCAAAAGCGGAAGTGACGGTTGACCTTGTAAGCTCCAACATTGACGCTTTCGGAAACATAAGTTCACAGGCAATCACCAACACCTTGAACGAAAAAGAGCGCAAAGCAAACGCTTACTACGAGGTTGTTAAAAAGAGGATTGACAAATACGGCGACCCGAGTATTAAAAGCGATAGCGGCAAAAAATACATTGACGGCCTTGCTTATGTAAGACAGATTGATTTTGACGGCGACGGCAACGAAGAGCTTTGTATGGTATATCGAACATACAAGAGCTTGAGCAAATATGACGAATTTTCAGGCGATTATATTTATTATGACAAACCGCAGTACAGCCTTGATATTTACAAATGGGACGGCAGTTCGGCAAAGCGAATTTTAAACAAGGAATGTGTTTCCGTTTACTTTGACGATGACACGGTATTTTATTTGCTTCTTAAAAAGGGTAAAAAACAACCAATCTTTGCACAAACAACTATGATATGGAAAACAAATACAGTTTCACGGCTAATTCGAGAGAATATAAGCTGAAAAAAGGAGCGTTCACTCCGGTTTACAGTGCAAAAGAGGTTAACGATTACGGCTACAAGTCGTTTTATATTAATGACGAAAGAGTTTACAGCCGTGAATGGGAGCAAAACGGATATAATATCCCGCTTTTCTTAAATGATGAGGACAGCGTTAATTCGTCAAAATATGATTTGTTTTATTTTTCAGGTAAAAATTCAAGCGAATTTGAGCAAACGCTCAATGATACGATTGACGAAATTCAAAAGCTTAACAAGGAATATACACCGGAAAATAATGATTAAAAATAGTGCAAAAACACAAAAAGCGTTGGAGAAATCTCCAACGCTTTTTTATTTATCAATTATTATTTATTGATTATTATTTTTTTAACCGATTCGATTATACCCTCGGCTAAGCCTGCCATACCCTGAATCTCAGACGGAATGATAATCTTTGTTGCCTGGTAGTCTGCTGCCTTAGCAAATGCTTCAAGGGCTTTGAGTTTGAGAACAGACTCATCGGCGTTTGCCTCATTAAGCATTTTGATTGCGTCTGCCGTTGCTTTTTGCACCTTTGCAATAGCTTCTGCTTCACCCTCTGCCTCACGGATTTTTGCTTCCTTTTCAGCCTCTGCGGCAAGGATTGCAGACTGCTTTTCAGCCTGAGCCTCAAGAATTTTTGACTCCTTATGTCCCTCGGCAACAAGAATACGTGATTGCTTTTCACCCTCTGCACGAAGTATTGATTCACGTCTTTCACGTTCGGCTTTCATCTGCTTTTCCATTGCGTCCTGAATTTCACGTGGCGGAATAATGTTTTTAAGTTCAACACGATTTACCTTAATGCCCCAGGGGTCTGTAGCCTCATCAAGAATAACTCTGATTTTGGCATTGATTGTGTCACGTGAGGTAAGAGTCGAGTCAAGCTCAAGCTCACCGATAATGTTACGAAGGGTAGTTGCGGAAAGATTTTCAATAGCCGAAATAGGGCTTTCAACACCGTAGCAATAAAGCTTAGGGTCTGTGATTTGGAAGAACACAACCGTATCAATCTGCATAGTTACGTTATCCTTAGTAATAACCGGCTGCGGTTTAAAATCAACAACCTGCTCTTTAAGCGATACGTTTTTAGCCACTCTGTCAATAAACGGAATTTTTACATGAAGTCCCGTGTCCCAAGTTGCATAGTATGCGCCGAGACGTTCAATAACAAATGCCTTTGACTGCGGCACAATCCTGATATTTGTAAGCACAAATAAAATAATTACTGCAATGATTACAAGAAGTACAATAACAACTTTCATAATTTTTCCTCCTTAATATATAAGTATATGTTAATCTTCTTTTACTATTAGCTTTACACCGTCAATTTTTTCAACGGTTACGTTTGTTCCTTTTTGATTATTGATGAATTTATACTTCGAGCCGTCCATATTTGCCCGTCAACCTTTACCTGACCTGTTGCATTAATATTATCTATATCCTCGGTGACGGTTGCCGTTTTGCCTATGCATCTGTCGGCATTGGTAGGCTCTGACTTGACTATGAGCTTCTTCTTAACCAATGGACGTGTAATCAAAAGCATTAAAACCGAAACCGCAATAAAGACAATGATTTGCACGTAAAACTCTGCACCGGCAAGGCTTGAAACGAGCGCCGCAACCGCCCCGATAACAAACCAAACAGACACAAGCTGGGCGGTCAACGACTCAAATATGCCAAACAGCACGGCGGCACAAATCCACACAATATACATTTTTTCAAACGACATACTGTCACCTCCTTAAAAATGAACACATAAAATGCATTTCCATATGTTGTGCTTATTATACCATATATCGCCGATATTTTCAATATATAGTGAATTGTTCATAATGAGATTTACAATCTATTCATAAACGGCACAACCGCAATAACACGGTCAAAATCAAACCACAAGGAGTTGTGGGTATAAAAAAAGGCGAACAATGTTCGCCTCAGACTGTCGATAAAGTGGCTAAACCGTGCCGTGCAATAAAACGAAATTCCATTCGGGGTCCCCGACAAATTGAAAATTTGGTGGGGAAAAGGAGAAAGGAATGGAGTGTTCATTATAAATTTTTTAAAAATTTATTCGAACACGGAATTTCTTTCGACGTATCGTAGGGGCGATTATCAATCGCCCATTTTTTTATTTTATTGCATCTTTCATCGACTTAACATAATCATAAACATACTTCGGTGCGTCCTTGCCGTGCTCGGCAACAAGATTAACTATTGCAGAGCCGACGATTACACCGTCTGCAAAAGCGGAATATTTCTTTGCCTGCTCAGGTGTGTTGATACCAAAGCCGATAGCGACAGGAGTATCCGTCACACTCTTGATATGGCTGACGATTGAGCCTAAGTCTGTTGTGATTTCGTTTCTCATACCTGTTACACCCATAGAGGAAACGGTATAAATAAAGCCCTTCGCATCGCCTGCAATCATCTTAATTCTGTCCTCACTCGTGGGAGCAACAAGAGAAATAACGTCAATATCATATTTATCCGCAACGCTTTGAAGTTCATTTTTTTCTTCAAAAGGCAAATCGGGAACGATTACACCGCTGACACCCGATTCCTTTGCATTTTGCAAAAATCTGTCATAGCCGTATTTAAAAAGAACATTAAGATACGTCATATAAACAAGCGGAATATCCACTTTTTCTCTAAGCTTTTTGTAAGGTCAAAAACTTTATCGGTGGTAGTTCCGTTTTCAAGAGAACGAAGGTCTGCCTCCTGAATAACAGGTCCCTCGGCGATAGGGTCTGAAAAAGGAATACCGATTTCTATTAAATCGCAACCGCCCTGAGCCATAGAGGTCATAACTTCAAGCGATGTGTCCAAATCAGGGTCGCCTGCCGTTACAAAGCCGATAAATGCTTTGCCGTTTTTAAATGCGTCAGAAATATTACTCATGTAAATCAACTCCTCTGTATCTTGCTATTGCGGCAACGTCCTTGTCGCCTCTGCCCGAAAGACAGCAAATAATTATATCGTCCTTACTCATGGTAGGTGCAATTTTCATAAGATGAGCAACTGCATGAGCCGACTCGATAGCGCAAATAATGCCCTCTGTTTTGGCAATATATTCAAATGCATTAACCGCCTCGTCGTCCGTCACGGCAACATATTCCGCTCTGCCGATATCGTGAAGATATGCGTGCTCAGGCCTACACCCGGATAATCAAGCCCTGCGCTGATAGAATAAACAGGAGCAATTTGACCGTATTCGTTTTGGCAAAAATAAGACTTCATTCCGTGGAAAACGCCGAGAGAGCCGGTTGAAATTGTTGCCGCCGTTTCACCCGTATGGATTCCTCTGCCTGCCGCCTCACAGCCGATAAGCCTTACATCCTTATCATTAATGAAATTATAAAACATACCCATAGCGTTTGAGCCGCCGCCTACGCAAGCCATAACTGCCGTAGGGAGTTTGCCCTCTTTTTCAAGTATCTGCTGCCTTGCTTCTTTAGAAATTACAGACTGAAAATCCCTTACAATCATAGGGAAAGGGTGAGGTCCCATAACAGAGCCTAAAACATAAAGAGTATCATCAACCCTGCTTACCCATTCACGCATAGCCTCGTTTACTGCGTCTTTAAGCGTCATTGTGCCTGTGGTTACCGGGTGTACCTTTGCGCCCAAAAGCTCCATTCGATAAACGTTGAGCGCCTGGCGGACTGTGTCCTCCTTGCCCATAAATATTTCACATTCAAGCCCCATAAGAGCCGCCGCAGTTGCTGTTGCCACCGTGCTGGCCTGCTCCCGTTTCTGCAATTACTCTTGTTTTGCCCATCTTTTTTGCAAGAAGGCATTGACCGAGAACGTTATTGATTTTATGTGCGCCCGTATGGTTTAAATCCTCACGCTTAAAATAAATTTTTGCGCCGCCTAAATCCTTGGTCATATTTTCCGCATAATAGAGAAGCGACGGTCTGTTTGCATATTCCCTCAAAAGCGTGTCAAGCTCCTGCACAAATTCAGGGTCATTTTTGTAATGCTCATAAGCATTTTCAAGATTGATAATTTCATTCATCAGTGTTTCGGGAACATACTGTCCGCCGTGAATACCGTAACGTCCTTTACTCATTTTTCATAATCTCCGCAATTTCTTTTATTTTGTTATAATCTTTAACACCGTGCGTTTCCACAGCCGAGGATAAATCAATGCCAAAAGGCTTTACCTCGTCAAGCGCACGTCTTAAATTATCCTTATTTATTCCGCCTGCAAGGAAAAACGGCTTTTCACATTCAGGCAAAATGCTCCAATCAAACTCCTTACCCGTTCCCGCACCGGAATCGAAAAGGAAATAATCCGTGTCATATTCATCAACTTTGCTGAAAGTATCAGGATTAAAACACTTTATAACCGGCACGTCAAAGCCTTTGCAAAATTCAGGCTCTTCGTTGCCGTGAAGCTGAACTATATCTATTATATTGTTTTTTATATAATAATCAATATATTTTTTATCTTCGTCAACAAAAACTCCGATTGCCTTGATATCATTTGACAAGCGATTTTTAAGCGATTGCGCCGTTTTAAAATCAATGCTTCGCTTATAACCGGCACTTAGGATAAACCCGATATAATCGACTTTCAGTTCGTTGACATAATCAATATCCTCAACTCTTTTTAAACCGCATATTTTAAGCTTAGCCATAAAGCAATTCCTCAATCATTTTCTTTTTATTCTCGCTTTTCATAAACGTTTCGCCGATAAGCACCGCATCTGTCTTATTATTTTGCAAAACTTTTATGTCAGAGTGAGTTTTTATTCCGCTTTCAGACACAAAAAGCACATTTTGAGGTATCATATCTCTGTATCTTGTTGAATTATTAACGTCAACGCTGAAATCCTTAAGATTGCGATTATTAACGCCGATTATTCTTGCACCTGCACTTAAAGCCGAATTAACCTCGTCCTCGTTATGCGCCTCAACAAGAGCCGACAAGCCGAGGGCATCGCAAATTGAAATATATTCCTTGATTTTATCCGTATCAAGAAGCGCACAGATAAGCAAAACCGCCTTTGCACCCAAAAGCTTAGCCTCATAAATTTGATAGTCGCTTATTGTGAAATCCTTACGCAAAACAGGAATGGAAACATTTTCGCAAATTTCCTTTAAATATTCGTCTTTTCCCATAAACCACTTAGGCTCTGTAAGGCAGCTTATTGCGCTTGCGCCTGCCGCCTCATATTCCTTTGCTATTTGAAGATATGGAAAATCCTCCGCAATAACGCCCTTTGACGGCGAAGCCTTTTTAACCTCGCAAATAAACGACAGCGTATCTCCGCCAAGCGCCTTTTCAAATTCAAAATTGCCCTTTGGCATTTCAAGCGCCTCAGCTTTCACCTTAGCTAAAGGCTTATTTTTAATTATCTCTTTATATCTCTGCCTTGTGTTTTCGGCAATAGTGTCAAGTATATTCATTATTCGTTAGTTACCTTTACAAAGCCCTCAAGAATTTTATATCCCTCGCCTGACGAAATGATATTTTCTGCTTTTTTAACAGCGTCTTTAAGAGTAATGCCGAGTTCACCCGCATAAATTGCCGCACCTGCATTGAGTGCAACGGCTGTGTTTTGAGCCTTTGTGCCTTTGCCCTGAAGAACAGCCGTTGTAATCTTTGCGTTTTCCTCAGGTGTGCCGCCGACAAGGTCTGCCTTATTTACTCGCTCAAAGCCGAAATCCTCAGGCTTAACAGTATAATAAGTGATATTTTCACCCCTAACCTCGGCAACTCTTGTTTCAGCCGATGCGCTTATTTCGTCAAGACAATCCGTTCCGTAAACCACCATAGCGTCGGTTACGCCGATTTTAACAAGTGCCTTTGCGATTTTTTCAACATATTCCTCGCTGAAAACACCGAGCACCATTCTGTCAGCCTTTCCCGGATTTGTAAGAGGGCCTAAAATATTAAATACCGTTCTGATGCCTATCTGTTTTCTTACCGGACCCACAAAACGCATTGCGCTGTGATATTTTTGTGCAAAAAGGAAAGCGATATTGTTTTCATCAAGTGATTTTTTCATAACCTCCGGCTCGCAGTCAATTTTAACTCCGAGCGCTTCAAGGCAATCTGCCGTGCCGCACTTTGACGAAGCCGCACGGTTGCCATGCTTAACAATCGTAACGCCTGCTGCCGCAGCAACGAAAGCAGAGGTTGTTGAAATATTAAAGGAATTTGATTTATCTCCGCCGGTGCCGACAATATCAAGAGCGTGGCCGCCGATATTAAATTCCATTGCCTTTGAGCGCATACCCGTTGCCGCACCTGCGATTTCCTCCTCTGTTTCGCCTTTCATTGCAAGCGCCGTAAGAAACGAAGATATAACCGCCTCGCTTACTTCGCCGCTCATTATTTCATCAATAGCCTGTTTTGCTTCATCAAATGTAAGGTCCTGCTTTGCCGATACCTTTGCAAGTAACTCTTTAATCATTTTGCTATACCTCCAAGAAATTTCTTAAAATATCAATACCGTTTGGCGTCATTATGGATTCAGGGTGAAATTGAACGCCGAAAACATTATATTCCTTATGCTCAAGTGCCATTATTTCGCCGTCATCTGTTTTTGCCGTGATTTTTAAGCAATCGGGCAACGCCGCCTCATCTGCCGAAAGCGAATGATATCTTGCAACGTCAATCGTGTTTGGCAAGCCTTTAAAAAGCTTAGACGTGTTATCAACCTTACACCTGCTTTGCTTGCCGTGCATAAGATTTTTTGCATAGCCTACAACTCCGCCGTAAGCCTCGCATATTGACTGATGACCGAGGCAAACACCGAGAATTTTCATTTCACTTCCAAGTTCCTTTACCACGTCAATGCAAACTCCTGCGTCCTTCGGTCTTTTTGGGCGGGAGATAAAATAATGTGGCTCGGCGCAAAGGCCTTTTTTATTTCATCAACACTCATTTCGTCGTTTCTTATAACCTTTATATCCTCGTTTATTGTGCCGACAAGCTGAAAGAGGTTATATGAAAAGCTGTCATAATTATCAATCAATAGTATCATTACATTTCCTCCACGCTTTGCTTGAGCGCCGTAACAACCGCCTTCGCCTTGTTTATACATTCCCTGTGCTCCTTAGCGGGAATCGAATCTGCAACTATGCCTGCTCCCGAACGAACATACACCTTGCCGTGCTTTTTGAATGCCAAGCGAATTGCAATGCAAGTATCAAGATTGCCTGTCAAATCAATATATCCGACTGCTCCGCCGTAAATTCCACGCTTGTTATTTTCAAGCTCGTTAATTATTTGCATTGCCCTGATTTTCGGCGCACCCGAAAGTGTACCCGCAGGAAGCACCGCATCTACTGCGTCAAGCGCCGTTTTATCTTCTCTGATTTCGCCTGTTACGGTTGAGCCGATATGCATAACGTGGCTGAATTTTAAAATTTGATGATACTTGTCAACCTTGACCGTGCCGAACTTGCTGATTTTTCCCAAATCGTTTCTGCCCAAGTCAACAAGCATATTATGTTCTGCAAGCTCCTTTGGGTCTTTAAGAAGTTCTTTTTCAAGCTCATCGTCCTCAGTTTTGCTCTTTCCTCTCGGACGGGTACCTGCAAGCGGATAAGTGCTTAATTTTCCGTTTTCAGGCTTAACAAGTGTTTCCGGCGAAGCGCCTGCCATTTCAATATCATCAGACGAAAAATAGAACATATAAGGCGAAGGATTAAGCTTTCTCAAAATTTCATAAGTGCCGAAAAGCGAGCCGTCCATTTCAGCCTCAAGCCTGTTTGAAAGAACCACCTGAAAAATATCGCCCTCTTTAATATAGTGCTTAGCTTTTTCAACCATTTTGGCATATCTTTCACCGTCAAAAAGAGGCTTAAACTCTGTTTTTAACTTAGGCTTTTCAATTTCAGCCTCATCGCCGTTTAAAATAATATTTTTCATTATTTCAAGTTCTTTTAAGGCGATTGCATAATTTTCGTCAACTTCTTGCGTTTGAATATTTACTATAAGAATAATTTTATTTTCACGGTTATCAAAAGCGATTACCTTATCAAAAAGCATTAAGTCAACATCTTTGAAATTGCCGTCGTCGTGTGCATCAAGCTTAAGGCTCGGCTCGCTGTATTTTACATAATCGTAGCCGAAATAGCCGACAAGTCCGCCCGTAAAGGTAGGCAAATTTTCAATTTTTGGTGCTTTATGCTCGTCAAGCATTTGCTTTATATATTTTCTCGGCTCACCTGTATAATTCTTAACGCCGAACGAATCAATAACTCTTACATTATAATTTGTGCAGCTAACCTCTGCCTTTGGGTCATAGCCCAAAAAGGTGTAACGCCCCGTGTTGTTGGCATCATCGTTTGACTCAAGCATATAGCAATGAGAGCTTACGTTTTTAAGCTTTTTCAAAACCGTGAGTGCCGACACATCAGCTTCAATCTCCGTGCTGACGGGAACTGTTTTGAAGCTTTGATATTTTTCCTTAATTTCTTCAACAGATGGATAAATTTTCATTTGATTTCCCCTTGTCTTTCCTCTTGCAAAGGGCAACAAAAAAGCCCTCGGCAATACTTACGTATTACCAAGGGCGAAAATTACTTTCCGTGGTGCCACCTTGATTTATGGGTTACCATACACTTTGCAAGATACTATCATATCTCCGACCACTAACGTAGGTCATCACGTTACGGAATAATAAGCCTAAGCCTTTCACCGTACCCTCAACGGTCCATTTAACAAGCCGTTTACTGCCCTCTTTTCAGCGCCGAGGACTCTCTGTAAGTTCGTATCTCGTTTTTATCTCCGTTTCAACGGTTTACATTTTTAATTTGTAAAAACATTTTAGCACGTTAAAAAACACTTGTCAAGATATTTTTATACGTATTATTCGGGCGACCGATGGTCGCCCCTACGTTATCTAAAATGAAACGAATATCGTAGGGGCGATTATTAATCGCCCGCTTGCGAAATATTAAATCTCGAAAATGCATTTTCAAGCGTGGTGTTAAAAATAATCATATCCGAAATATCTGCCGAGGTTTCATAATCAGCCGAGGACTTGGGAGTCACAAAATAAAACGGCACACCGCTTTGCCTGCACTTTTTGGCAAAAGCCTTTGCGCTTTCGGGCACGGTTGCGCTGTGATACATCTCGTGCAAAACCAAATCGGCGCTTTCTATATTATAATTATTATAATCAATATTAATATAAGGCTTAATTACCAATATATTCTTTGGCGCAAGGCAGGGATTTTAAACTTCGGCTGCGACTTGCCTGTCTGCCTGAATTTATCAAGACCGTCGGCACTCGTTATTGTGTCTGCGGGGAAAATGCCGTCGTAGCTTACAAAAACGCCTTTTTCGCCTTTTTTTATGTGCCTCAGCGCCTCATTAAAATTAGAAATTCCGTTAGCCAAATTATCCTCAATCGGCTTATCGGAGGCGGTTAGCACAATATTTTTATCCCAAAAAAGATTTGCTATAAACGACGAAGTAAAAGCCAGCGTGTCTGAGCCGTGAAGAATGATAATATTATCGCTGTCGCTCTCTTTTATCTCGTCAACAAGGCTTTGCAAATGCGAAAAATCCATATTTTCCGACAAAATCGTATAAGGGCAGGAAAACGAAAATTCAACGCCCTTTATTAAATTTTCATCGGCAAAATGAACTACCTTAAACGGTGCGTCAAGATGAATATTATCGTCTTTTTTGCTCGCAATTGTTCCGCCTGTTGAAATAATCAAAATTTTCATAATGTCAATTCCCCGTTGCGTCACAAAAAGGCAAGAGAAAACTCCTGCCTTTTCTAAATTTATTCAAACACGAAGTTTCTTTCAACGTCGTAGGGGCTGACATTGTCAGCCCGCTTTAAATCCTATTTAGTAAAGAAAACCTTAAATGCCTTATACGCCATATACGTATCTATCTTGCTGACAATCTCGTAAGGAGAATGCATGGAAAGAACAGGCACACCAACGTCGATAACGTCAACATTGAGGTTTGCAATATACATAGCAACGGTTCCGCCGCCGCCTGCGTCAACCTTGCCAAGCTCGCCGCTCTGCCACAAAACGCCGTTTGATTCAAGAAGATTTTTAACAAAGCTTACATATTCGGCAGAAGCATCTGACGTGCCGCCCTTGCCTCTTGCACCCGTAAACTTGGTTACGCAAACACCCTCATTAATGAATGAGGAATTATTTTTTTCAAAAGGAGTTGACCATGTTGGGTCAAATGCGGCATTAACGTCGGCTGAAAGGCACTTAGAATTAGAAAGAACATCTCTGCCCTCATAGCCCTCAAGCCTTGCCAAATCCTCAACAAAATATTTAAGATAGCTTGAATTAAGACCTGTGTTGCCGTCAGAACCTGTTTCCTCTTTATCGGTAAGAACGGTCAAAGCGGTATACTCCGGCACTTCGTCAATATCAAGAATTGCCTGAAGTGCAGGGTATGAGCAAACACGGTCATCATGGCCGTAGCCGCCGATTAAGCTTCTGTCAAAGCCGATATCGTCAACCGAAAATGCCGGCACAAGCTCAAGTTCGGCAGAAAGAAAATCTCTTTCAACAATGCCGTACTTTTCAAAAAGAATGTTGAGAAGATTAAGCTTAATCTTTTCGCTTACCTCGTCATCCTTAAACGGACGTGAGCCAATAACAACATTAAGTTCTTCGCCCTTAACAATCTCGTTTGCTTTTCTTGACATTTGCTCTGCGCCGAGATGAGGAAGAATATCCGTAATGCAAAACTTAGGGTCAGACGGGTCCTCGCCTACTTTAACGTCAACATACGTGCCGTCATTTTTGCAAATTCTGCCGTGGAGAGAAAGCGGAATGGCTGTCCACTGATATTTTTTAATTCCGCCGTAGTAGTGAGTTTTGAAAAATCCGAGATTTCCATCCTCATAAACAGGGCACTGCTTTAAATCAAGACGTGGGGAATCAATATGAGCAGCGCTGATTCTTACACCGTCACAAATAGGTCTTTTACCCTTGACTGCAAGAATAATTGCCTTTTCCCTGTTGAAATAATAAACCTTGTCGCCCGGCTCAAGTGCCTTGCCGAATTTATCAAACTCTGTAAAGCCGTGTTCCTGTGCAAGCTTAAGTGCCGATGTGGCAAATTCCCTTTCCGTCTTATTTTCAAAGAGGAATTTTTTGTATCCCTCGCAGAAATCGTCGCAAACCTTAAGCTCTTCATCGCTCATAAAATCTACGCCGTTTTCTTTTTTGTTAAAAAGCTTTTTTTGCAATTCTTTTGCTTTTTCGCTCATTTTTATCACCTTTCTGAAAATTATTTTTATTAAAATCCGAGAGAATGAAGAATATCGTCAATTTCTCGGTCAATATCATTACCGTCATTATTATAAATCACAAAGTCGCAATTGGCTTTGAAATAATCCTCGCTAAATTGAGAGGAAAACCTGCTTTTGCCGCTTTTTCGCTGATATTATCACGCTTAATTATGCGCTTTAATCTTGTTTTTCGTCAGCCAAAACGGCAATCGTTTTAAAACATTTATCCTGCGCACCTGCCTCAAAAAGCTGGGGTGCGTCAAGAACGCTCAAAAGAGTTGAAAGCGACACACACCTGTCAATAACAGCCGGGTGAACAAGTTCATTAAGCCTTTCAAGCTTAGATTTATCATTAAACACAATATTACCGAGCTTTTTCCTGTCAACTTTGCCGTTTGTCATTATATCGCCAAATTGGGCGCAAAGAGATTTAACCAAGGCTTCGTCGGTATCATAAATATTTTTAACAACCTCGTCGCAGTCTATAATATTAAAGCCACGTTCTTTAAGCTTCTTGCATATATAGCTTTTGCCTGCGCCCGACTGACCTGTTAAACCGAGAGTAAACGGCTTAGTCAAATCAATAACCGTGAATGCCGCCGCACGGATAAGACGGTTATAAACCGCCATTCCGACACCCGTTGTATGCGGAATACGGGCATACACTGTCTTTGCTCCCATTTCATCAAGACGTCTGAGTGCGTCAAAAAGCTCCCTCGCCTGCGACAAATCGTCGTTTTCGCTTCCAAAATTGACTCTCGGCACGCTGACCTCGTCCTCATCAAAACAAAGCGCAAATGCTCCCTTTTGATTATTGACAAAATCCTCGTAAGTCTTACGGTCGGCATCAACAATAACCACCCTCGCCTTTGGGGCATAGTGCTTATATTTCATACCGGGGGAAGCCGCCGTTTCGTTATCTTTCATTCCGTGAAGCACGGCATTTGCAACCTCGACCTCGCCTATTACACCCTCAAGCATTTCCTTAGTAACTGCGCCCGGACGCAAAACCGTGGGAATATCGGTTGCAAGAGTGATAACGGTTGATTCAACGCCAAATTCGCAATCGCCGCCGTCAATGATTGCCTCAATCTTGCCTGACATATCGTCAATAACATATTTTGCTCTTGTAGGCGACGGCAAGCCGGAGGTATTGGCACTCGGTGCGGCAATGGGACAGCCTGCTGCCTTAATCACCTTATTTGCAACCTCATTTATCGGCATACGAACGGCAACCGTATCAAGACCGCCGCTGACAACCTTGCCTATCAAATCGCTCTTTGGCAAAATTATTGTAAGCGGGCCTGGGAAAAAGGCATCAATAAGTGCCTGCGCCTTAGGCGTGACCTCTTTAACCAAAGGAACGATGTCCTCTTTATTTGCAATATGAACAATAAGCGGATTATCGCTCGGCCTGCCCTTAGCCTTATAAATATTTTTGACGGCGTCCTCATTGAGCGCATTCGCACCCAAGCCGTAAACTGTTTCTGTAGGAAACGCAACAAGCCCGCCGTTTGCAAGGATTTTGCCCGCAAGGGCTATATCCTCATCATTTGTTGATAATACTTTAGTTTCCATTATGCTTATGTTTACCTGCCTTTGCAGTAATTATGTAAAAAATTGGAATAGTTAAGAAAAGAATCCATGCAGGGTGCCACAAGCTTTTTGCAAATCCCAAAAGAAGAAATACAATAAGCACCAAAACGGGATAGCAAAAATGACAGGCTTTTTCTTTTCAATCGCTATTATGCCCGTGTAAAAAAGAGGAATTGTCAAAAGAACAATCCAGCCGATTTTCCAGCCGTTTGCGCCGAAAAATACACCGATTAAGCAATATGCAATAACCGCAAGAATGGGATAGGACGGGAAAAGCCAGCTTCGCCTTTTCTTTTCCTTTTTTTTTCTTTCTTCACGTTCTTTTTCTCTTTCGTGAATATATTTTTCGTCCTTTTGCTCTTTTAAAAGCTCTTTTTCCTTAAGCGACGGCTCAGGAGCGGAAAGCGGCATATCAAATTTTCTTTCTTCTGCCTTTTTATTCTCAGGCTCTTCCTTGCCCTCAAATTCATCTATCAGCTCATTAACGGCTTTTGCCTCTTCACTTTGCGCTGTTTGCTCGTTTTCCTTTGCTTCGTCAGCCTCGCCTTTAACAATCGAATCAATAGACACGCCGTAAAATTCGGCAAGCTTGCCTATATTATCAATATCGGGAGTGGAATTGCCCTGCTCCCATTTTGAAACGGACTGACGTGAAATACCGAGCGCTTCACCGAGAGCATCTTGGCTTATACCTTTGCCGTTTCTTAAATTTTTTAAATATTCGCCTTGTTTAATTGACATACTTTACCTCTGAAATAATTATTCTTCGCCCTGTGCCTTAAGCTTTTCGGCAGTATCGGCAGTAATAAGCGCATCTATCATTTCATCCATATCGCCGTTTAAAAACTGCTCAAGCTTATAAAGAGTAAGCCCTATTCTGTGGTCGGACACTCTGCCCTGCGGATAGTTATATGTTCTTATTCTCTCGCTTCTATCGCCTGTGCCGACCTGCGCTTTTCTTTCACCTGCAATCTCTGCGTCGTGCTTAGCTTTTTCAGCGTCATAAAGACGGGAACGCAAAACTTTAAGCGCTTTTTCCTTGTTTTTATGCTGGCTTCTTTCGTCCTGACATTCAACAACTGTTCCCGTCGGAATATGGGTAATACGAATGGCAGATGATGTTTTGTTGATATGCTGACCGCCTGCGCCCGATGAACGGAATGTATCTATCTGCAAATCCTTAGGATTAATTTCAAAATCGACGTCCTCAGCCTCCGGCAAAACCGCAACGGTTGTTGTCGATGTGTGAACTCTGCCCTGACTTTCGGTTTCGGGTACTCGCTGAACACGGTGAACACCCGATTCAAACTTAAAGCGGGAATATGCGCCGTCGCCCTCAACGGAAAAGCTGATTTCCTTATATCCGCCAAGCCCCGTTTCATTAGCATTTAATATCTCTGTTTTAAAACCCTTTGACTCGGCATACATCGAGTACATTCTGAAAAGAACACCTGCAAAAGTGCGCTTTCCTCTCCTCCTGCACCGCCACGGATTTCAATAATTACGTTTTTTATCATCGTTAGGGTCACGTGGCAAAAGAAGAACCTTAAGCTCCTCCTCAATTCTTTCCATATCCTCTCGGCTTTGCTCGTATTCCTCTTTAACCATCTGGGCAAAATCAGCGTCCATTCCGCCCTCATCAAGCATTGCACGTGACTCCTCCTCACTTGCCTTAGCCTTTTTATATTCCCTAAATTTTTCAACAACAGGGGTTAAATGCTTAAGCTCACGCATAAGCTTAGTATATTTTTCTTGGTCGCTAACGATATCGGGATTGCAAACAAGCTCGTTTACTTCCTCAAATCTGTTTTCAACCTCTTGCAATTTTTCTATCATATCTCTTCCTCACTTATAATATCAAAAAATCTCTTTTTCTTTTCTTCTCTTATTTTTTCGTCACAACTTGAATCAATAAAGGTTATATTTCCCTTATCTTTGGCATCGCTTATTAAATCTTTTTCTTCAAGCACTCTTTTAAGCTGCCTGCTTACACCGTTTGCACCGTCAAAAAACTCAACGTCACCCAAAGTGTTTTTAATTTCCTTTTTTGCAAGCGGATAATGAGTACAGCCCAAAACAACATTTTGCGCTTTGCCCTTATATTCATCAAGCGTTTTATCAAGATAATCGCAAAGCTCCTCCTTTGTGCCGTGTTCAATAATATCCGCAAGACCGACACAGGCAATAAGCGCCGTTTTGTGGTTATTATATTTATAATAAAGTTTATGGAATTTTTCGCTTTCAAGCGTACCCTTGGTTGCCATTACAAGCGTAAAGCCGTCGGGATTTTGGTCATACACCATTTTATATGCCGGCTCAATTGCAATTATCGGCAGAGAATATTTTTCCCTAAGATAAGCCGAAGCCTTGGCAGAAGCCGTATTGCACGCAATAACTATTGCCTTGCAGCCGTAATTTTTAATAAGAAACGAAACGATTTTATCGCAGCGTTCAATAATTTCATCGTCACTTTTATCGCCGTAGGGGCAATTGGCAGAATCGCTGAAAAACACATAGTTTTCATTCGGCAAAACGGAAAGACTTTTTATAAGCACAGTGCTTCCGCCTATTCCCGAATCAAGAAAGCCGATAGGGGCACTATTTTTCATCGCTTTTGACCACCTTAATGCTTTTATCTGCTTTAATTCTCGGAATCATAACCTCTCTGCCACAGCCTGTGCACCTGAGCTTATAGTCAACTCCGAGCCTTGTTATTTCAAATTCCTTTGAACCGCAAGGGTGCGCTTTTTTCATCACAACAATATCACCGAGTTTGAGTTGCATATTTTTCACCTTATATAATTTAAAGATACTATATTATTAATTATTTAAAACATTATATCACTATCGCCTATTATTTACAACAAAATATTATCATAAAACAACGCTTATTTGAATATAAATATAACTACAAGACTATCGAAAAGAGTGAAACAAATGGAATTTTATCCGGAGGGTTGCCGCAAGAGCCTTGCAAAAACCTTTGAAAGCGTTGAAGAAATAAAAAACGCTATGATGAAAAACGAAATAATCGAGGGCAAGGTACTGCTTTGCGACAGGGAGCATAATTTACATATTGACTTAGGCGCAATAAGAGGCATCATTCAACGAGAGGAGGGTGCGCTCGGAATAGATGACGGAACAGTCAGGGATATTGCGCTCATTTCCAAGGTCGGAAAAAACGTTTGCTTTAACATTATGGGCTTTCAGCGTGACGTTTTCGGCAACACGTGCGCCGTACTTTCAAGAAAAAACGTGCAAAAAAGGTGCAAGGAAGAATTTTTGGATAATTTGGCGCTCGGCGATATCATTGACGCAAAAGTCACTCATCTTGAAAAATTCGGCGCTTTTATTGATATCGGCGCAGGAATAAATGCACTTATACCAATTGATATGCTGTCTGTTTCAAGAATAAGTCACCCACGGCAGAGGCTAAGCGAAGGGCAAAAAATAAAGGTTGTTTTGCGCAAAAGAGAGGGCGACAAGCTGACATTTTCGCTAAAAGAACTTCTCGGCACGTGGGAGGAAAACGCAGAACTTTTCACTCCGGGCGAAACGGTGACAGGAGTTATAAGAAGCATTGAGGATTACGGCGTATTCATTGAACTTATGCCTAATTTGGCAGGGCTTGCCGAGCTTGAGGACGGCTTGTTTGAGGGGCAAAGCGTAGCGGTTTACATTAAATCGATAATTAAGCAGAAAATGAAAATCAAGCTTATAATTGTTGAGGCTTACGACTATGACGAAAAGGGCAAAGAACTTGTGTATTTTAATAACGACAACCATATATCATATTGGCTTTATTCCCCAAAAGACAGCGCAAAGCTGATTGAAACGGATTTTGATGAAATTTAAGGTTTCGACGAAGCAGTTAGAAGCAGTTATAAATTAACTGTTGATTTATTTTCTCTGTTTCTGTATAATATTTAAGTACAAACGGTTGTATGTGGGTACAGCCGTTTTTATTTTGTATTATTTTGGAGAGGGAATATGTATAAGGTAGGATTTGACAATAATAAATATTTGCAAATGCAAAGTGAAAGAATCAAGGAGAGGATAAACGAATTCGGCGGAAAGCTTTATCTTGAATTCGGCGGAAAGCTCTTTGACGATTATCACGCATCAAGAGTTTTGCCGGGATTTCAGCCTGACAGCAAGCTTCAAATGCTTCTTCAGCTTAAAGAGCAGGCAGAAATAGTTATTGTTATCAGCGCAAACGATATTGAGAAAAACAAAATCAGGGGCGACCTCGGAATCACCTATTCAACAGACGTTTTAAGGCTTGTTAATGCGTTTGAGGGTATGGGGCTTATGGTAGGAAGCGTTGTGCTTACAAAATATGTTTCAACACCGAGAGTCAACGCATTTGAGCAGAAGTTGAAGGACAGAGGTATTCCTTTTTATCACCACTATCTTATTGACGGATATCCTGCAAACATTTCTAAAATCGTAAGTGACGAAGGATACGGCAAAAACGATTATATCAAGACAAACCGTTCGCTCGTTGTAATCACCGCACCGGGTCCGGGAAGCGGTAAAATGGCTACCTGCTTATCACAGCTTTACCACGAAAACAAGCGTGGAATTAAGGCAGGATATGCAAAATTTGAAACATTCCCTATTTGGAACATTGCGCTCAAGCACCCTGTAAACATTGCTTATGAGGCGGCGACGGCTGACCTTAACGACGTCAATATGATTGACCCATGGCACTTGGAGGCTTACGGCGAAACAACGGTAAACTACAACCGTGACGTTGAAATTTTCCCTGTATTAAAGGCAACGTTTGACAAAATTTACGGAAAATGCCCTTACAAATCGCCTACGGATATGGGCGTTAATATGGCAGGCAACTGTATTTTTGATGACGAAGCGGTTAAAGAAGCGGCTAATCAGGAGATTATACGCAGATTTTTCAATGCAAAATGCAACCAAATCAAGGGCAGAGCAAGCAAAGATGAGATTTACAAGCTTGAACTTCTTATGAACAATGCAGGCTTATGCGTTGACGACAGAAAATGTGCGCTTGAGGCTACAAAGCTTGAAGAAAAAACAGGTGCGCCTGCTGCGGCAATTGAGCTTTCAGACGGAAAAACAGTCACCGGCAAAACATCTGCGCTTTTGGGCTGTGCTTCGGCTATGCTTTTAAACGCTTTAAAGGTGCTTGCGGGAATTGACGATGATGTTCTTCTTATCGCACCTGAGGTTATCAAGCCGATTCAAGAGCTTAAAATCAATCATTTGGGCAACAAAACCCACGACTTCATACAGACGAAACGCTTATTGCGCTTTCAATTTCGGCAGTGAATGACGAAAAAGCAAAGCTTGCGCTAAATCAGATTTCAAAGCTTAAAAATTGCGAAATGCATTCATCCGTTATGCTTGCGCAGGTTGACGAAAACGTGCTTAAAAAGCTCGGCATAAGGCTGACGTGTTCGTGCTGAAAAAAATTTGAAAAAATTAGAATTTCCTATTGAAATAGAAAATAAACTGCTTTATAATATATAAGTACAGACGGTTGTACCAGTGCGTACAGCCGTTTTTTATTTTAATTTTTTATCTTATTTTTACTTTCAGAGGTGATTTGATGAACAAAACGAAGTATATTTTCATTACCGGCGGCGTTGTATCGGGTCTTGGCAAGGGCATTACCGCAGCGTCACTCGGCAGACTTTTAAAATCACGTGGCTTAAAAGTTACAGCGCAAAAGCTTGACCCGTATCTTAACGTCGACCCCGGCACTATGAACCCCGTTCAGCACGGTGAAGTTTTCGTAACAGATGACGGTGCCGAAACCGACCTCGACCTCGGCCATTACGAAAGATTTATTGACGAGAGCCTTTCGCAAAACTCAAACCTTACATCGGGCAGAGTTTATTGGAAAGTTATATCTGACGAAAGAAAGGGCGTTTACGGCGGACAAACAATTCAAATTATTCCGCACGTAACAAACGAGATTAAGCGCTATATTAACAGAAATGCCGACACAGGAGCTGACGTTTGCCTTGTTGAAATCGGCGGTACGGTCGGCGATATCGAATCCCAGCCGTTTCTTGAAGCAATACGTCAATTTGCGGTTGAAGTCGGCAGAGAAAACTGCCTTTTCATTCACGTAACACTTGTTCCTTATCTTGCCGCTTCTGACGAGCTTAAGAGCAAGCCTACTCAGCACTCGGTTAAGGAAATGCTTTCTATCGGTATCAGCCCTGACATTATTGTTTGCAGAACGGAGCACCCGCTTACGGACGATATTAAAAATAAAATTGCGCTTTTCTGTAATGTTGACAAGGAGTGTGTAATTGAAAACAACAACTGCGACATTCTTTATGCCGTGCCTATGATGCTTAAAGAGCAGCATATGGATGATGTTGTAATTAAAAAACTCGGCATTGAATGCGGCGAGCGTGACCTTTCGGATTGGGAGCATATGCTTGAGGCTTTGAGAAATCCTAAGCAGACGGTTAAAATCGCAATGGTCGGCAAATATGTTGAACTTCACGACAGCTACATTTCGGTAAACGAGGCTTTAAAACACGGCGGAATTGAAACGAGAAGTGCAATTGACATTGATTGGATTGACTCAGAAACACTTGAAGGCGACGTTACCCTTGACGACATTTTGGGCGACGTTGACGGTATTCTTGTTCCGGGCGGTTTCGGCAGCAGAGGAATTGAGGGCAAGATTAACGCTTGCCAATATGCAAGAACTCACGGTATCCCTTATCTCGGCATTTGCCTTGGTATGCAGATTGCAATTATTGAATTTGCAAGGCACGTACTTGGTATGAATGACGCTAATTCGGCTGAAATCAATCCTGAAACGCCGTACCCTGTTATTGACATTTTGCCGGAGCAAAAAGATGTTACCGATATGGGCGGCACAATGCGCCTCGGTCAATACCCATGCACTCTTAACCCGGAGTCAAAATCATACGAGCTTTACGGCGCATCGATGATTTATGAAAGACACAGGCACAGATATGAGGTCAACAACGATTACAGAAACGACCTTTTGAGCGGCGGAATGATTTTTGCCGGAACATCACCTGACAATCACATTGTTGAAATGGTTGAAATTCCTGAGCACCCATGGTTTGTTGCCTGCCAATTCCACCCTGAATTTAAGTCAAGACCTAACAAGCCGCATCCTCTTTTCCGTGGATTTGTTACGGCAGCGGCAAAGCACAAAGAAAGTAAATAAGATTAAGATATTAATGAGAAGTATTCAAACGGATACTTCTCATTTTTGTTTTTGCTAAAACTAATATCTTTTCTCTCCCTTGCATATATATTAGCGGTGATAAAATGAAGCTTATTAAAAATAAAAAACGGAAAAAAAGAAAACAAAAGTCCGCTTGACTATTACTTCGGAAAGCCGAGAATTGAAATGGCAGGGAGCGAATGTCTTGTTGACGGGCTTGAAAAAATAATAGAATATTCAAACACAAAAATCACCGTGTCGCTCGGAAGTCAGGAAATTACTTTTTGGGGCGACGACTTGAAAATAAATTCTTTTACACGTGAGGGCGCAGTGGTGCAGGGCAATATAACGTCAATGGAGTTTTCATCTTGATTAAGCTTTTTCGTTTTCTTTTGGGATATGTTGAATTTGAGTTTATAAACGGTTTTAGCGAGGGTTTCATAAACGACTGTTTTGAAAAGGAAATACTTATTCAAAACATTACGCTTTGCGAAAACGGTTTTAATGCAATTTGCAGAATAAGCACGTATAAAAATCTGCACAAAATCGCACTTAAAAACGGCGGTAAGGTAAAAATTTTAAAAAGCACGGCTTACCGTTTTTCCTTGCACCGCTAAACGAACGAACAGGTTTTATTTTGGGCGCTGTTTTATTTGCTTTTATTCTCTCGTTTTTAAGTTCGTTTATCTGGAATGTTGAAATAAAAGGGTGCGACACTCTCAGCGAAGCCACAATTTCAACTTATCTTGAAAATCACAAATTCAAAAGCGGAGTTATGTGGAGCGCAGTTGACAGAAAATCAATTGCTTGGGATATGATGAGCGATTTTGACGATATTGCGTGGGTACATATCAACAGAAAAGGGACAACCGCCGTAGTTGAGATTAACGAAACAAGAAAAGAGATTGACGAAATTGACGAATACAACCTAAAAGGAATTAAAGCAATCAGAAAAGAAATAAGCGTTACCGCACAAAGACAGCAAAGCAAATTAAGCATTAGGCAGACAAAAAATTATTATACGCTTCGCTTTTTCTCGCTTAACATTCCCCTTTATTTCAAAATTAAAAAAGGCGATTTTGAAAAAACAAGCGATAAATATTTAAAAATCAAGGGCAAGGCGCTCCCGATAGGATATACAATTACAAGCGAACAGGCAATAAGCGCTGTTAAATACGATTTAACAAACGACGAAATGGTAAGCCTTGCAAGAAAAAAGCTCTCAATCGAGGCTGAAAGAGAGCTTGACGGGTATGAAATTGTGAACGCCGATACCGAATATCAAATCAAAAACGACCAATGCGTTATGACGGGGTATTATATTGTCAGGTATGCGGATGATTAATGATTATAACAGACAGGCGACCAATGGTCGCCCCTACGGTATTGTATTTCATTAAGCAAATCCTATAATTAAATACAGAATTTATGGTTGCCGATTGTTTTGATTACCTGACGGGAATGCATAAAGGCGTCTGACGTTTTGGAAGCGTTGAAATAATAGATTGCGCCGCCTGACGGGTCCCAGCCGTTTAAAGCGTCAATTGCAGCTCTTTTGGAGGAGTCGGCAACGGCTGCGTACCAGTTTGAATCATTAACGCAGGAAAAAGCGCCCTTTTGATATACAACACCGCTTATCGAATCGGGAAAAGACGGGTGCTTCACTCGATTTAAAATAACTGCGCCGACTGCTACCTGCCCTTCATACGACTCTCCCCTTGCCTCAGCGCTTATTACCTTTGCCAAAAGCTCAACGTCGGAATTTGAATATTCGGTATTATTGGAGGACGAACCGCTTGAAAGACCGAGATAAAGAAGCGTTGTTTTGCCGCAAATTCCGTCGGCTGTAATACCGCAGCTTTTTGAAATGCTTTTACTGCGCTTTTAGTATTATTTCCGTAAATGCCGTCGACCGAACCGCCGTAAAAACCGAGAGAGGAAAGCTTTTTTGAATATTTTTACCTCTTCGCCGCTTGAGCCGAGCTTTGACACAACATATTGGCTGTTTTGGGTATAATCGTAAATTTTATAAGCCGAAAAGCCTATAAGCGAGCCTGTCACGATAATACCAACAATTGCAAGCGCAATAATAAAATTACGAAATGCTTTATATACTGTCATATTGTTTCTCTCCTATACTAATAATGAAATAACAAAAGTTATTCCGCACCCTGCCATGGTGAAAAGCAACGACAAAAGCGCAGTTTTAATAATCTGCTTTTTTGTAAGCTTCAGCCTCGGCGGTTTTTGCTTTAATGCGGCAACCGCTTCCGCCTCTTTTTTTTGCAATTTTTTCTGTCAGTAGACTGATGTTCGGGCTTAACAAAAAATATTATTTTGTCAAAATACGGATTATCTGTATTTGTAACCTCTAAAATTTGCTTGCTTACACCCTTAATCATCTTTTTTCTCATTGCCTTTCACTCGAAATTTATACAATTAGTGTAGGAAAAAGATGTGGCAAATATACTAAAAAGTTTTTGTCGAATTTTGTTAATTCTTATAAAATTTTTTACTTGACAAGCTTTTAATATAACCAAAAGTATATTTAACCTTACAATTAAACCGTTGTGGAAAACTCTGTGGAAAATGTTAAAAACTATGGCGAAAAGTACGCAGTTTGGGGTTTTTCACTGTTGAAAACTCGTTTTAATGTTAAAATTTAAGAGTTTTCATAACTTTACACATAGGTTTCAACATTTTTGAAAGTTCGAGATTAAACTAATATTTTTGTGTAATTTGCTATTTTTAACTTTCACTCTTGACAAAAAAATGTTATACTCTAAGTACGCATTTGTTACAAAAGTAATACAATTTTTCAAAACAGGTTGACAAGAGGACGTTATGGAAATTGAAATTAAAAACAACGATATAATTTTGCACGGTGTAAAATGCCTTGACCTTGAATTAACTCTCGATTGCGGTCAGGCTTTTCGCTGGGTTAAGGAAAAAGACGCAAGCTTCAGCGGTGTTGCAAGCGGTGTTTATCTCAATATAAGCAAAATCGGCGAAGATACTTTTTTGTTAAAGGACACAAGCGAAAACGATTTTGAAAATATTTGGAGAAAATATTTTGATTTTGACAGGGATTATGTTAAAATATGCGAAACGCTGAAGGAAGATAAGCTTTTAGCCTCAACGATTGACGAATATTACGGAATAAGAATACTTAATCAGGACAGTTGGGAGGCGCTTTGCTCGTTTGTTATAAGCCAGCAGAATAATATCAAAAGGATTAAAGGTATTATAGAAAGGCTTTGCGAAAAATACGGGCAAGAGGTTAAAAAAGGATTTTATTCTTTTCCAAGTGCAGAGAGGCTTTCAAAGCTTTCGGTTGAGGATTTTGAAGAACTCGGAACGGGATATAGGGCAAAATACCTTGAAAAACTTGCAAAAGGCGTTGCAAGCGGAGAAATTGACCTTGAAAAAATAAAAAATTTACCGCTTGATAAGGCAAGAAAAGAACTTTTAAACATTTACGGAGTAGGCATTAAGGTTGCAAACTGTGCGCTTCTTTTCGGCTTCGGCTTTTACGACGCATTCCCCGTTGACGTTTGGATGAAAAGGGTTATGGAATATTACCCCGACGGCTTGCCGAAATGCTTTGACGGTATCGGCGGAATAGCACAGCAATATCTGTTTCATTGGGCAAGGAATAATTTATAAATTATTATTGTGCCAAAACTTATTTGAATATATATAAAGGAAATTAATTATGCAAAAGCTTTTTATAGATTTTGAGCCTGACGGTCAAGTTACATTAAATGAGGAGCAATCACGCCACATTGCAAAATCGCTTAGAATGAGAAAAGGCGATATGCTCACGCTTACAAGCGGCAACGGCAACGATTATGGCTGTATAATAGACAATACAAACGACGGACTTGTTACCCTTTCGGTTTGCTACAAGCAGGCAAACAACAGCGAGCCGAGCGTTAAGGTTACGCTTTATCAGGGCGTGCCGAAATCAAGCAAGCTTGAGGACGTTATTCAAAAATGCACCGAACTCGGAATATCGGCAATTTGCCCGACGCTTACCAACAGAAGTGTAAGCAGGCCTGACGAAAAAAGCGCAAAAAAGAAAAAGCAGAGATATGAAAAAATTGCACTTGAGGCGGCTCAGCAAAGCGGACGTGGAATTGTGCCTGAAATTATGGATATGACCTCGCTTGAAAAAGCGGTAAAAAACGATGACAGCGAGCTGAAAATTCTTTTTTATGAGGGTGGTGGCGAAAGCCTTAAATCTATGATAAACCAAGACATCAAAAGCGTTTCGATATATATCGGCCCTGAAGGCGGATTTGAGGAAAAAGAGGTTGAGCTGATTAAAGGTGCCGGCGGAAAAATTGCTTCCTTAGGCCCTCGCATTTTAAGAACGCAGACGGCACCGGTTGCGGCGCTTACCGCAATTATGCTGTTGAGCAATAATTTAGAATAGATTTTATAGACAAGTGTTCTATTTGACATTATCTGCTATTTAATGTAGAATACTCTGCAAGGAAGTGAAATAATGAAACAATCATTTATTTGTCCGTGCTTTAATGAGGAAAATAACGTTATTGCGTTTGCAAAAGCGGTGCTTGACGCTTTTCCGAATACAAAAGACTACGAGCTTGTATTTATTAACGACGGCAGCCGTGACAACACGATAGGCTCACTTAAAAAGTTAAAGAAAGAAAGCACGCAAAATATTAAAATAATTAATTTTTCAAGAAATTTCGGCAAGGAGTCCGCTATGTATGCAGGGCTTCAAAACTGCAAGGGCGACTATATCACAATTATTGATACAGATTTGCAGCAAAGCCCGGAAATAGTAAAGGAAATGGTTGATATTTTAGAAAATGACGATGATATCGACTGCGTTTGTGCCTGCCAGGAAAACAGGCACGAAAGTTCATTTGCTAAATTTTGCAAAAAAACTTTTACAAGCTTGCCGACAAGTTTACCGAAACGCACTTTGTTGACGGTGCAAGCGATTTCAGAACATTTCGCAGCAGGGTTAAGGACGCCATTCTTTCAATGGGAGAATATTATCGCTTCAGCAAGGGCATTTTCAGTTGGGTAGGATTTAACACAAAATACATTCCCTACGTTGCAGAAGAAAGAAAAAGCGGAAAAAGCAGTTTTAATTTTTCCAAGCTTCTTAAATACGGCCTTGACGGAATAATCGCTTTTTCGACAATGCCGCTTAAAATTTCAAGCTATATCGGCGGACTGACGGTATTTTTAAGCCTTGTTTATGCAATAATTACCGTTATAAGAAAGCTTGTAAGCAATATTAGTGTTGACGGCTTTACTCAGCTTGTAATTCTCATTTCTTTTTTGGGTGGTATTCAGCTTTTCACAATCGGAATTATGGGCGAATATCTTGCCAAAAATTATATTGAAACAAAGAAACGACCGATTTATATTGCACGTGAAATCATAGATTATGATGAAAATGCGCAAATATAGACTAAATTGATTATTTGTTCACATATTTTTATTGATATTTAATTTTAAATGTTGTATAATAACTGCGTTAAGTGGTTAGGTATTAACTGTGCCACTAACTAATTTTTCAAGTATGTAAGGAGATTTTTAAAATGCCATTAGTTACTACTACTGAAATGTTTAAAAAGGCATACGAAGGCGGCTATGCTATCGGTGCTTTCAACGTAAACAATATGGAAATTGTTCAGGGATTACCCGTGCTGCAAAGAAGCTTAACGCTCCTGTTATTCTTCAATGCTCAGCAGGTGCAAGAAAGTATGCATCTCACGAATACCTTGTTGCTATGGTAAAGGCTGAAGCTGAGGAAACAGGTCTTCAATCGCTCTTCACCTTGACCACGGCACCTGATTTTGAAACCTGCAAGGAATGTATTGACGGCGGCTTTACTTCTGTTATGATTGACGGTTCTTCTCTTCCTTATGAGGAAAACGTTGCTCTTACAAAGAAGGTTGTTGAATATGCTCACGCTCACGGCGTAGTTGTTGAAGGCGAGCTTGGTACATTGGCAGGAGTTGAGGATGACGTTAAGGTTGACGCTGATAACGCATCTTACACAAGACCTGAAGAAGTTTATGATTTCGTAACAAGAACAGGTGTTGACTCACTTGCTATCGCTATCGGCACAAGCCACGGCGCATACAAGTTTAAGCCTGGTCAAAAGCCACAGCTTCGTTTTGACATTCTTGAAGAAGTAGGCAAGAAGCTTCCGGGCTTCCCAATCGTTCTTCACGGTGCATCATCTGTAAACCAAGACCATATCAAGATTATTAACAAGTTTGGCGGCGAAATGCCTGATGCAATCGGTATGCCTGAGGATATGCTTCGTAAGGCTGCATCTATGGCTGTTTGCAAGATTAATGTTGACTCTGATATCCGTATTGCAATGACAGCAGCTATCAGAGAGCATTTTGCAGAAAATCCGACTCACTTTGACCCACGTCAGTATCTCACTCCTGCAAGAAACCTTATTGAAGAGGTTGTTGCTCACAAGATTGACGTAGTATTCGGTTCAACAGGTCACGCAAACGACTGATAATAATGAATAAACATTGATTTAAAAAAGCCAAGGAAAATTTTTCCTTGGCTTTTTTTCCTTGGCTTTTTGCTCTTACATAAACGACGCTACGGTATCGACGAAATCAACTACCTTCTCGCCTGCTTTTTTCATCGTTTTTTTGGCTGAAAAACTGTTTGTTTTCATGCCGCCCATAATTGCTGCCGCTGAGCAAACGGCAAGCGTTGCACCCATAATTTTCATCATATTCGATGTGTCTTTTTTATTCATCTCTTTACCTCCTTGCACATATCGTGCAATAATATTGTTTGCAAAATGCAAATAATATAAAGCAAAGAAATTTTGCTATTAAATTTTAATTTTTCCAAAAAATAAGGCAGACACAAAAAATTGTGTCTGCCTTCAGCGTGTAGAAAAAGTCCAATTACAAATTTCTACACGCTGTCAGACTTCGAGAAAGTGAGATAAATTTCGTATTTTGCGAGCGGGTGCTGTACGTTGGTACTGCCCCCGAGCAAAAGACGGAAAAGTGCCAAAAGTGGCTTGAACGTAGTGTTCAAGCCATTTTTCTATAAATGTATTTTTGATTTTACTTCGGCAAGAGCAAGCCCTTGCCCTACGATACGTCTAATGGAATTTCGTTTTATAGCACGGCACGGTTTAGCCACTTTATCGACAGTCTAAAGGCAGATACAAATAAATGTATCTGCCTTTATTATATGTTAATCTTCGAGCTTTTTAACTTTTTGATTTTCGATTTGTTCACTCAAACCGCCAAATATGTAGCCCATAAATCTTCCGTCGGGATACATTTCACAAAGTGGCTCTAAAACAAAACGTCTGTTTTTATATTGAGGATGAGGAACAGTAAGATGAGGCGACTGAATTACCATATTTTCAACAAAAATAATATCAATATCAATAATTCTCGGACCGTCCTTAATTGTACGTACTCTTCCGAAGCCTGCTTCAATTCCCAAAACAGCCCCAATCATTTCAAAAGGATTGAAAACACTTTGAACTTCAAGGCAGATATTATAAAAATCATCCTGCTCTTCATAACCTACCGGTTGAGTTTCATAAATTGAGCTTTTAAGCACAATTCTCGTTTTAGGCAATGTTTCAATAGCGGCAATTGCCCTTTCAATATTTTCTTTCTTATTTCCGATATTACTACCGATGCCAATAACGTATCTCATTAGCGTTCCCTCTCTATTTTTACTCCTACATAGGAGAAATCTGCTTTCATCGGTGCCTCAGGCTTTTTAAGTGTTAATTCAACCTTGGCAACATCCTGATATTCTTCTAAAATTGCCTCTGCCGTGATTTGAGCCGCTTTTTCAAGCAGGTTGTACTTCTCGGCAGTAAAGACTCTTGTTACCGTCTTAATGACCTTTGCATAGCTTACAGTGTCATCAACATTATCACTGTAACACGCTTTAATCATATTTACGGTTAAGTCAATATCAAAAATAAAATTTTGACCGTTGACCTTTTCTTCTTCATTGACTCCGTGATATGCAAATATTTTTAAATCACGGATTAAAATTTTATCCATATCAAAGCCCCTATATTTTATTTGACATAAGCATCACGCAATGCCTGTGCCATATATATTCCCTGCTTTTCGTGCAAAACATCATGCAAACGAATAATATCAACACCCTGCATTATTGCAACGGTGTCTGCGGCAATATTTCCGTATATGCGCTGCTTTGGTTCACTCTGCCTGCTTCCCTCACCGATAACTCTTTTTCGAGAAGTTCCGAGCAAAAGCGGAAAGGCTTCAATCCTATAATAATCCATTTTTGTCAAAAGTTCAAGATTTTCTTTATAATTTTTTCCAAAACCTATGCCCATATCTAAACAAATTTGCGATTTATCTATATTTAAGCGCTTACATTCAGCCAAAGATGCCTCAAAAAAGTTTTTGATATCCTCAGCCGAGCCTGCGCCGTTGTGCATAATTACCCAGCCTGCACCGCTTTCTTTAATTATTTTTGCCATATCGGGATTAATTACACCGCTGACGTCATTAATTATGTCTGCGCCGAGAGAAAGCGATTTTTCGGCAACATAGGGATAATATGTATCAATCGAAACAGGAACGCTTATTTTGCCGTTTAATGCTTTTAAAACGGGCTCAAGCCTTTCCCATTCCTCTTTATCCGAAACAGGAATATGGCCCGGTCTGGTGGATTGTGCGCCGATATCTATTATATCTGCACCGTCATCAATAAGCTTAAAGGCACAATCAACTGCATCATCAGGTGAAAAATGGTCTCCTCCGTCTGAAAAGCTGTCAGGTGTAACGTTTACAATACCCATTATCAATACATCTTTGCCGTATTCTATTTCTTTATTTTTGCATTTCCAAATCATAATTTACCCTTTCGTATTATAAAAGGAAATTTTAACTGCTTATTTAAGAAGCGATAAAACTTCCGCTCTTGTTTTGGCGTCGGTACGCATAATGCCCCTGAGCGCCGAGGTTTGAGTTTTTGAGCCTGCGGCACGTGCACCACGCATAGTCATACACATGTGTTCCGCCTCCATAATTACGGCAACACCTTTAGGCTGAAGATTATCATTAAGAAAATCTGCAATATCGCTTGTGAGCCTTTCCTGCACCTGCGGCTTTTTTGCAAAATTATCAACAATTCTTGCAAGCTTTGAAAGACCGATAATTTTATTGTCGCTCGGAATATAGCCTATATGTGCCTTGCCGAAAAACGGAAGCAAATGATGCTCGCACATTGAATAAAAAGGAATATTCTTTACAATTACCATTTCGTCATTTGACTGCTCGTTAAAAAGCTTAATATGCTGTTTTGGGTCTTCTGTCAAGCCTGCAAAAATTTCCTCATACATATTTGCAACTCTTTTAGGCGTTTCAAGTAAACCCTCACGGTCCGGGTTCTCGCCTACGGCAATAAGAATTTCCCTGACTGCATTTTGTATTCTTTCTTTATCCATAATATTTTCCTCCTACTTCACAAAGTAACCCTTTGCGTTTTGGAGGGTATCCTTTGTGATTTTATTTTTCTTATATTTAATTTCTGCGCCGTAAACGCTGATACCGTTTTGGCTGTTGCAAAGCACGGTTATACTGTCATCTGCCGCAGAATAATCACGAACTGTTATATTAGTAGTCGACTTAGTAACCAAATTTTGAAAAAGGCTGTCCTTATTTTCAAAATTATCAGGATTCATTTGTTTTGAAAGAGAAGTTAAAAGCACATCATTTGCATTTTGCTGGTTATTTGATTCAAGAAAATATCTTACAAGATTAACCGCCTGACTGCCTTTAATTACCTGCTCGCCTGCCTTCATTCTTACGGTAAACGCAACAGCCGATTTATTATTTTTATATTTAATATCCGACACAAGGGCATAATTTACATCACCCAAAGAGTCAAAATATTCGCAAAATGCGTCACGCTGGAAATCAATGTAATAATCAAATGTGGTTGAAAACATATTTTCAGCCGCACTTTTTACATTTTGTATTCCCGAATGAGCATAAATATATCCAAGCGTACTGCCGTCATATTCCGTTGAAGATTTTAACGTGCAAACTTTATATGACTTATTATCCAAATCAACCTGAATCATTTCAACAAAAAGCAAATTTTCATCTTCCGATACAGTCACAATATAGTTCGTTTTTCCGCTGACTTGCGGAAGAGCAATCGTGCTTTCCTCTGCTGCGGCGGTAGTTGATAAATCCTCAGGCTCAAAAAATTTTTTTGCGCTGAAATCATTTTTAGCTCCGACTATAAACATAAATACAACCGAAAACAAAACAATAACAGTAAGCGCAATAAGAAGAATTTTTTGTTCAGTCGATTTTTTCTTATTTGTTTTTGAAAAATAAATATCTCCTCGATTTTTAAAAATTCTCATATTGTATCCCCCGTTTTGCCTATTATACAATATCGTTTTTATTTTACAATAAAAGTAGTAAAATTAATATAATTAATTTTTTATATCTATCTATATAATATTCTATATAATAATATATATAAATATTTAAAATAAGTATTGATTAAATACATTTTATATGCTAATATAGAATACGTATTAAAATTTAATTTGGAGTATTGTATTTTTGTGTAAAAATACGGAGGTAAAATGGATACATATAATGAAATTTGGAATGCCGTGCTTTCATATTGCGAGCAAAGGGTTACGGAAACGGCTTTCAATTTATGGATAAAAAAGACTGAATTTGTCAGCTTTGAGGCGGCAACAATTACTTTAAGACTTCCCAGTGCAATGTATATGGACGTTGTTATTTCGCAATACGGCACAATGTTTAGTGAGGCTTTTGCGGCAGTAATGGGATTTGAAGTTAAAATTAAATATGTTTGTGCCGAGGATAATGACAGAGAAGAACATAAATTTTACCAGGATAAGCAACACCTTGAGGATTATAAAAACGAGCAATACACGTTTGAAAATTTTATTGTCGGCTCAAGCAACCGATTTGCTTATGTTGCGGCTAAGGCTGTTGCAAGCGACCCGGGGCTTAATCTTACCAAAAATTCAAAAATGAGAAACTATAATCCTCTTTTTATTTACGGTAATTCAGGTCTTGGCAAAACTCACCTGTTAAATGCTATTTGCTATGAAGTTAAAAAGAAATTTCCCGATATGAATATTCTTTACATTCGTGCAGAACAATTTGTAAATGAATTTATGCAGGCACTTCAGTATAAAACAACAGATGAATTTCACGATAAGTTTAGAAACAGCATTGATTTGCTTTTGATTGACGATATTCAGTTTATTGCCGGTAAGCAACAAACGATTGAGGAATTTTTCCATACGTTTGACACTCTTGTTTTTGCAGGCAAGCAGGTTGTAATTACTTCTGACAGGCCGCCGAGAGAAATTCAATCTATTACCGACAGGCTTAAATCCCGATTTGAGGACGGGCTTCTTGCCGATATTCAGCCACCTGAGTATGAAACAAGATGTGAAATAATCAAGCGCAAAGCAATGATGCTTAATTTTGAAATTCCCGACCCTGTTATTGATTACATTGCTGACAAGGTTAAATCAAATATCCGTCAGCTTGAGGGCGTTACAAAGAAGCTTTACGCTTATTGCGACATTAATCAAAACACACCTACCATAGCGCTGGCGCAAAATTTTGTTAAGGTTGTTATGGAGGATACACAGCCGCTTCCCGTTACAATTCAAAAAATTGTTGAGGAGGTCAGCAGAACAACAGGTGTATCTGTTGAAGATATTTACGGCGGTCAGAGAAAGAAAACTATTTCCGACGCACGAAAGATTACCTTTTATGTTATAAGAAAAGTAACAAATATGAGTTATGAGGATATAGGCGCAGAATTTAAAAAGCATCATTCAACGGTTATGTATAACATTGACCAAATTGAAAAGGATATTGAAACGGATACAAAGCTTGCAAGGCAAATTAACGATATAATTTCCAATGCAAAAAGTATTCAATAGTTTCCACAAAATTTTCAACATTTTTTACTTTTTAATTAACAATGGATGCGGAAAACTTATTTTTTACACAATTTAATAAATTTTTCAACAATTGAGATATTAAAAAAATTGCATTAAATTTCCTTTATTATCAATGATTGTAAAAGATTTCAACAATTTCCGCAGCCTATACTACATACTACTACAATTAGACTATATAGATAGACGGAGGGTATTAAAAAATGAAATTTACCTGTAATACAAAAGAATTAAGCGAAGCTTGTTCAAATGTTATGAGAGCGGTAAGCACAAAGGTAACTATTCCCACAATTGAGGGTATACTTATGGAATGTGGCTCTGATACATTAAGCCTTACCGGTTATGATTTTGAATTCGGAATTAATACAACACTTCAGGCAAGCGTTGTAGAGCCGGGTGCAATCGTAATTAATGCAAAAGTAATAAGCGATATTATCAGAAAATTACCTGACGGTAAGGTTACATTTGAAATCAGCGGTACATCTGTTTCAATTATCAGCGGTGCGGCGCAATATAACATTTCAGGTATTGATGCAGACGATTATCCGGAGCTTCCGTCCGTATCGGGAGGATATCCTTTATTTTTAAATGAGGGTGTTCTTCAAAATATGGTTTCACAAACTCTTTTTGCCGTTGCAGACAGTGAGGCTTCAAAGCCGGTACATACAGGTCTTAAATTTGAACTTACTCAAAATCAATTAAGGCTTATAGGTGTTGACGGATACAGGCTTGCAATAAGAACAGAAACGGTTAAATATGACGGCGAAGATATCAGCTTTATTGTTCCTAAAAAACAATAAGAGAGCTTATTAAGCTTTTCAGTGCCGAGAATGATAAAGATATTTCAATCAGCGTAGGAAAAAGGCATATTGTTTTTGATGTTGATAATTACAGTATTATCAGCCGTTTACTTGACGGTGATTTTCTTGATTATAACGCAGCTGTTCCTAAAACTTGCAACACAACTGTTTTAATTAATACAGACGATGCAATTAATTGTATTGAAAGAACACTTCCGGTTATTGAAAATGATAAGAAAAACCCAATCAGATGCTTATTTGACGCTGACGAGATGAGAGTTTCAACTGTTTCAAGCATAGGCAGAGTTGTAAACTATACTCACGCAAATGTAAGCGGTGACAGAGTTGAAATAGGATTTAATTCAAAATATGTGCTTGACGCTCTTCACGCCGCAGATACAGACCAAGTAAGAATTGAACTCGGCGGTGCGGTAAGTCCCGTTAAGGTTTTGCCGATTAATGATGATTCCTTTTTATTTTTAGTATTACCAATGAGGCTTAAAATGAAAATTAAAGTAAAAGCAACACCGAGAAAAAATGAAAATGTTAAAATAACCACCGAATTTATCAGGCTTGACGCTTTTTTGAAGTTTAAAGGAATAGCAGAAACAGGCGGTCAGGCTAAAACATTTATTCAAGACGGAATAGTTAAAGTAAACGGTGAAGTGTGCACGGCAAGGGGCAAAAAAATCCATGCAGGTGACACGGTTTCAATTTTTTCGGTTGACTATAAGATTATTACAGATGAAAATTAATTCAATAGAAATTGAAAATTTCAGAAATATAGAAAAGCTAAAACTCAATTTTGAAGATGTAAACATAATTTGGGGCGAAAATGCACAAGGCAAAACGAATTTGATTGAAGCAATTTATCTTTTTACAGGAAGTAAAAGTTTTAGAGGTGTAAGGGATAAGGAGCTTGTCAAATTCGGCGAGAAAAAGGCAGAACTTAAAATTGATTTTGAAAATAAATCAAGAAAGCAAAATGCCGAACTGTCAATTATGGGCAGGAGAACGGCTAAGTTAAACGGAATTGAAAAAAAGTGCAACTGCCCTGGGTGATGAATTAAAAGCAGTTATTTTTTCACCGGTTCATCTTTCTATGGTTAAGGATGGGCCGATTGAGAGAAGAAAATTTATTGATAATTCACTTTGCCAACTTAAATCAAATTACAGAAGCGTATTAAAAGAATATAACCGTTGCCTTGCACAGAGAAATATGCTTTTAAAGGATATAAAAAATAATTTCAACCTTGAGGATATGCTTTATATTTGGGATAAAAACCTTGCAAAAAGCGGTGCCAAGATTATTTATCAAAGGGAAAAATATGTTGAGGCATTGCTCCCGTTTGCGACGGAAATTTTTGACGGTCTTTCAAAAGGACGTGAAAAAATTGATTTAAGGCTTGACTGCGGCTTTGAATGTAAAAATTTGACTGTATCTGAAATTGAAAATGAGTTTGCAAAGCAGCTTATTTCAAACAGAAACAATGATTTAATTAATAAAATAACAACCGTAGGTCCGCATAGGGACGATATGGAAATTCTTATCAACGGCAAAAGCGCACGTCTTTACGGCTCGCAGGGTCAGCAAAGAAGCTGTGTGCTTGCGCTTAAGCTTGCGGAGGCAAGTTTGCTTAAGGAAATGACAGACGATGAGCCGCTTGCGCTGTTGGATGACGTTATGAGTGAGCTTGACGAGTCAAGGCAGGATTATATACTCAATCACATTAAAAATTGGCAGGTATTTATTACGTGCTGTGATGCCAACACGGTTTTAAGGCTTAAAAAGGGCAAAACCTTTCATATTGAAAACGGCAGGTGTATAGGCTGATGTATATATATTTAGGCGGAAACACCGTTATAAGTACAAACGATATACTCGGTATTTTTGATATGGACACGTCAACGGTTAATAAGGCTACACGTGACTATTTATCAAGCGCCGAAAAAAATGAAAAAACAGTTTATGTAAACTTTGAACTTCCGAAAAGCTTTGTAGTTTGCAGGGACAAAATATATATTTGCCCTCTAAATACCTCAACGCTTATTAAAAGAGTGCAGGCAGGGCAAAAAGGATAATGTAATTTATTTACCAAGTTAAATATAAAAGGAGATTTAATTCAATATGAGCGAAGAAAACAAGATTGAACTTGAAGAAGCTGACATTGATACAAAAGTAACCGAGGAATATTCGGCAAAGGATATTCAGGTGCTTGAGGGACTTGAGGCTGTTCGTAAAAGGCCGGGTATGTACATCGGGTCAACAGGACCGAGAGGACTTCACCACCTTGTTTACGAAATCGTAGATAACTCAATTGACGAAGCACTTGCAGGAGTATGTACTCACATTGAATGTAACATTTTGCCGGGTGATGTCATAGAGGTTAAGGATAACGGACGTGGTATTCCTACAGGCATTAATGAAAAAACAGGACTTCCGGCAGTAACGGTTGTGCTTACCGTGCTTCACGCAGGCGGTAAATTCGGCGGTTCGGGCTATAAGGTATCGGGCGGTTTGCACGGTGTAGGTTCGTCTGTTGTTAATGCGCTTTCAGAGTGGCTTGAGGTTGAGGTTACGCAAAACGGCCACGTTTACAGCCAAAAATTTGAAAGAGGCAAGCCTGTTAATGATTTGCATATTATTGCAGACCACGACGGCCACGGAACTACAATAAGATTTAAGGCTGACGCAGAAATTTTCCAGGAAACTACAGTTTACGATTATGAAATTCTTGCAAGACGTTTAAGAGAGCAGGCATTTCTTAACGCAGGTCTTTCAATCACTCTTACCGATAAAAGAGGAGATGAGGACAGCGGTGAAGAATTTTGCTACGTTGGTGGTATCAAATCTTTTGTTGAATATATCAACACAAGCCGTGGACTTAATCCTATTCAGGATGAGGTTATTCACCTTTCAACAACAAAGGGTGACAGAAGTGCGGAAGTTGCGCTTTGCTATACAGACTCATATAACGAAACGCTTTTGTCATTTGCTAATAATATCAACACTATCGACGGCGGTACTCACGAAACAGGATTTAAAACTGCACTTACAAGAGTATTTAACGATTATGGCAAAAAATTCGGTATTCTTAAAGACAGCGACAAGAAATTTACCGGTGATGACGTTCGTGAGGGTATAACGGCAGTTATAAGCGTTAAGCTTACAGAGGCTCAGTTTGAAGGACAAACTAAGGGCAAACTCGGCAACACGGATATAACAGGTCTTGTTTCAACAATGCTTTATGAAAAGCTTATGACTTATTTTGAGGAAAATCCGAATGTTGCAAAAACTTTACTTAATAAATCACTTGATGCTTCCCGTGCAAGAGAGGCAGCAAGACGTGCAAGGGAAAATGCAAGAAGAAAATCTCCGCTTGAAAGCAATTCACTTCCGGGCAAGCTTGCAGACTGTATCAGCAACGACCCTGAAAAATGCGAAATTTATATCGTCGAGGGTGATTCGGCAGGCGGCTCTGCAAAAGAGGGCAGAGATAAGCAACACATGGCAATTCTCCCGCTTTGGGGTAAAATGCTTAATGTTGAAAAAGCAAGAGTGGACAAGGTTATTACTAACGAAAAGCTTGTTCCTGTTGTTATGGCACTCGGAACAGGTATCGGCGAGGATTTTGATATCAACAAATTGAGATATCACAAAATCGTTATTATGGCGGATGCCGATGTCGACGGTGCGCATATCAGAACATTGCTTTTGACATTCTTCTTCAGACATATGCCGCAGATTATTGAGGACGGTTATGTTTATCTTGCTCAACCGCCTCTCTTTAAGGTATCGAAGGGTAAAAAGAGCAGCTACGCTTTCTCTGACGAGGAAAGAGATGCTGAGATTGCAGAACTAGGTGGAGATTGTGACATAGCGATACAAAGGTCTTGGTGAAATGGACCCTGAACAGCTTTGGGAAACCACTATGGACCCTGAGTTTAGAACTATGCTTCGTGTAACGATTGAGGATGCACAAAGAGCAAGCGAAAACTTTTCTATCCTTATGGGCGACAATGTTGAGCCGAGAAGAGAATTTATTGAAAAGAACGCAAAATTTGTTCAAAATTTGGATGTATAAAATATGAAATTAACTTATAAAATGACAGCCGATGAATTTTATAAGGGCTATAATTATAAAATTCAAAAAATAGGCTTGAATAATATGGCGGAAATTGTAAGTCTTGTCGTTATAATGATTGCGTCAATAATCGTTTCCGTGCTGGGCATTGTTAATGCAATGGTTATTTTGCCTTTTGCGATTTTGCTTTGCATACTTTTTGTTTATAAACAAATTTCGGCAAAAAACAGCATTACAATCGAATTTCAGCGTTCAATTATATTGAATGACGAAAATACGCTTAGACTTTATGATGAAGGATTGGAAATTTTTTCAAGTTTTGAAAAGGTTTATGCCCCGTGGCAAAGCATTTATGCGATTAAGGAAACTAAAAGTGAACTTATAATTTTACCTACCCTCAGCCGTGGCATTGCGGTTATCAGTAAGCAAAGATACGGCAAGGAACTTGATGAAATAATCAAGGTGCTTAAAAGTAAGGGGGTAATGAAATAATGGATTATAAATTCAATTATTCTCTTGATAAAAATGATTTAATTAATTTTGAACTTTTTAAGCTTAAAAGCAGCAAGTTTATGAGCATGATATATATTACGGTACTTATTATGCTTGTAATGAACACATATTATGCTTTCAGCGAAAAAATTATGCGTATTTGCTTATTCCTGCGCTCTATATTGTTGCAATAGGAATTTATCTTTTTATATAAAAAAGATAAGACCCGATATAAGGGTTAAGCGCTGTATTAAAGCCGATGTTACATACAGTGAGCCAAGAGAGGTTACGATAAGCGAGAAAAGCATTGAGTTTAAAACTTTGCCTAAAAATGAAGGCGAGCCGATGCTTATCGGATTTTACCCTTATTTGACGCTTGGCGCAATAATCGAAACAAAGGAATATATTTATTTTATTGCGACAACGGGTACAAACATTGTGCCTAAATCAATTATTCCGCAAGAAATAAAAGAAAATGTATTAAAAATTATCAAGAAAAATCCGAATTATTTATTTTTTAACAAAAATTAAAAGTATTTAGGCAGAAAAATCCCTGCCATACCGTAAAAAAGTAGAATTAACTCTGTTTTGGAGGTTAGATAATGGATAGTAATGAAATTCGTTACGACAATCAAAAAATTAAAGATGTAGAAATCAGTGATGAGATAAGAAAGGCATTCCTTGATTATTCAATGAGTGTTATTGTTCAGCGTGCGCTTCCGGATGTACGTGACGGTTTAAAGCCTGTTCACAGAAGAATACTTTACGCTATGTATACTAACAATCTTTATCCTGACAGGCCTTACCGTAAATGCGCCACCACCGTCGGTGAAGTGCTCGGTCACTATCACCCTCACGGCGACGCATCTGTTTATGACGCTATGGTTAGGCTTGCACAGCCGTTTTCAATGAGGCACATTCTTGTTGACGGTCACGGTAACTTCGGTTCTGTCGACGGCGACCCTGCCGCTGCTTACCGTTATACAGAAAGCAGAATGAGCAAAATCGCTATGAAAATGCTTGAGGATATCAAGAAGGATACTGTTGATTTTGTTCCTAACTTTGACGATAACAGCAAGGAGCCTACCGTTTTACCGTCACGTTATCCTAATTTGCTTGTAAACGGTTCATCGGGTATCGCAGTAGGTATGGCTACAAATATTCCGCCTCATAATATGAACGAGGTTGTTGAGGGTATGTGTTGCCTTATTGACAATCCCGACGCATCGCTTGAGGAAATTATGCAATATATAAAGGGACCAGACTTCCCTACTGCCGGCATTATTATGGGTACAAGAGGAATTAAAGAGGCTTATGCAACAGGCAGAGGCAAGATTTATCTTCGTGCAAGAGCAGAAATTATTGAAACTAAGGGCGACAGATACAAAATTGTTGTAACTGAAATTCCTTACGGTGTAAACAAGGCAAGGCTTATTACACGTATTGCCGATTTGGTTAAGGAAAAAAGGCTTGAGGGCGTAGCCGATGTTCAGGACTATTCAGACAGAAAGGGTATGCACATTGAGGTTACTGTTAAGCGTGATGCAAATGCGCAGGTTGTGCTTAACAATCTTTACAAAATGACAGATATGCAGGTAACGTTCGGTGCGATTATGCTTGCCCTTGTTGACGGCGTTCCTAAAGTATTAACCCTTAAGGAAATTTTACAGCAATATATTGATTTCCAAAGAGATGTAATTTCAAGAAGAACACGCTTTGACCTTAAAAAGGCGCAGGACAGAGCGCATATTTTGGAAGGTCTTGCAAAGGCTATAGATATTGTTGACGAGGTTATTGCAACAATTCGTGCCTGCAAGGGCGGACAAGCTGAGGCAAAAGCAAGCTATTATGGACAAGTTTGGCTTTGATGACCCGCAGGCAAGCGCAATCGTTGCTTATCGTTTGGGTCAATTGGCAGGTCTTGAAATTGAAAAGATAATGAATGAACTCGAAGAACTTCACGAAAGAATTAAGGATTTGACTGACATTCTTGAACACAGCGAGAGAGTTGACGAGATTATAAAAACCGAAACAAGAGAAATAGCCGCTAAATTCGGAGATGAGAGAAGAACAGAGATTTCTGCCGCAGTCGGCGACGTTGAGGACGAGGACCTTATCCCTGTTGAGGACTGTATTCTCACTCTTACCGAAAAAGGATATATGAAGCGCCAAACTGTTGACACCTACAAGGCTCAAAACAGAGGCGGCAGAGGTGTTTCGGGTATGAGCAGAAGAGAAGAGGACGTTGCAAAAACAATGTTTGCCTGCTCTACTCACGATTTTATTATGCTTTTCACCAATAAGGGTAAAGTATTTAAAATGAAAGGATATGAAATTCCGGAATCGTCAAGAACGGGCAAGGGTATGAATGTTGTAAACATTCTTCCTATTGAACAAGGCGAGCAGATTACCGCCATGGTTAGAGTGCCTAAGGACGAGGAGCGTTCATTCCTTTGTATGATGACTAAAAACGGCATTATCAAGAGGACTGCTCTTGACCAATATGACCATATCAGGAAAAACGGCATTATTGCTATCAATCTTGACGAGGGTGATGAGCTTTGCTGGGTTGATATTACAGACGGAAACAGAAAGCTTGTTGCCGCAACTCACGACGGAATGAGCATTTGCTTTGAGGAAAGCGACGCAAGGCTTATCGGCAGAACGGCAAGAGGTGTTAAGGCAATCACATTAAGTGAGGGCGACTATGTTGTCGGTTTTGTTGCAGAGCACGAGGGAGTTAAGCTTCTTACTGTATCTGAAACAGGATACGGACGTAAGAGTGAATTTTCCGATTACCGTGTTCAGTCAAGAGGCGGTAAGGGACTTCTTAACTACAGGGTTGAAAAGTTCGGCAAGGTTGCTAATATTGCCGCTGTTACGGAAGAAAATGATGTTGTTATGATTTCCACCGACGGAATTATTATTCGTATGCCTGTTGACCAAATTTCTACATTCCAAAGACCTGCAAAGGGTGTTAAGGTAATGAGAGTAAACGAGGGCGAAAAGCTTGCTACAATCAGTGTTGTTGACCGCTTTGAGGAAGACGAAATTGAGACAGAAGATGCCGAAAATGTCGAAAACGCAGGCGAAGAACAGGAAAACGGCGACGAATAATAGATGATCATATCTAAATATATCTATTAAAAGTGCAAAAATCAATTTTTACAATTTAGCTATAGTATTTTAATAAGATATGATATATAATGTCAAAAGTTTTTAGTTTGAAAAAGAGGAGTGAATGCGTTGGAGAAAGAATCCTACAGTATTGACGATATACTCTCTGAAGTCAAAAGGCGCAGAGAGAGCGAAAACAGAGAGCAGGCCAATACCGAGGCGCAAGTCTCAGCTCAAACATACAAGCAGGCAGAGCCTGAAAAGAAAATCGAGGCAGAGCCAAAGCTTAAAGATGATATAAAAGCGCAACAGCCTGAGGTTAAGGTAAGCGTTGCCGAGGACAAGCCTACAAAAACCGAGGTTTTCGTTGAAAAAGAGGAAAACACCGCAAAGGGTGACACGGCTGATATTGTTATTCCTACCATTGAGGAGGAAAAAAACGGTTTTACCGATACCGATGAGGTTGAGGAAAACGAAAGTGTTGCATCAATCAATCAATCGCAAGCCGAGCCTCAGGAAAATAACGGTATGGTTGACCTTTTTTCCCTTGCAGGCGGAGAAGAAATCTTGCCGCAAAAGGCAGAAGAGCCTAAAAAAGAGGAAAAGGTTAAATTTTCCAAGACAAAAAGGGCAAGGCAATAATTTCAATTATAGTAATTCTTCTTGTAATGATTGTTGCGGCAGGTGTGTTTGCGATTTTTTATGCAAATAATATGCTTAATAAGGTTACGGATGATAAAAAAGGCGGAACCGATTATGAAATGAGCACCTACTATAACGGTATGGACTTTCTTAAAGAGAACTTCCCTACTATTGAGGAGGCAAGTGCAGGCGACGTATACAGCTATAAGGAATACCTCAAGCAATGGTATCAAAACGGCGACCCTGTAAGCTCAACTCACGTTCTCAACATTCTTCTTATCGGCGAGGATACAAGGGATGAAAAGATAACCGACACTTCCCGTGCAGACTCGGCAATTATTGCAAGCATTAACGTTGATACTAAGGAAATTCATCTCACCTCTGTTTTGCGTGACCTTTATGTTTATTTTGAAGTTGACGGCAAAGGTCAGTACGGCAAAATCAATGCTGCTGCATCAATGGGCGGTATGAAATGCTATATCAACACTATTGAAAGATATTATAAAATCGCTATTAACAACTATGCGGTTGTAAACTTCAATTCATTCCCTAAGATTATTGACGCACTCGGCGGTGTACCAATCAAGATTACCTCTGCCGAGATTAATGAAATTAACAATCATCCGAGAGTTTACGGCAATGTTACTATCAAGCAGACGTTTGATGGAACTGAGGGAACAATGAAGTTAAACGGCAAGCAGGCGCTTGCATACTGCAGAATCAGGCATATTGACTCTGACGGCGCAAGGGCAAACAGGCAAAAGACCGTTCTCAACGCAATTCTTAATAAAGTGAAAAAGAGCGGCACAGTTGATACGGTTAAAACCGTTAATCAGCTTGCAGGCTATGTATATACGGGCTACAATAAAAAGGAGCTTATCTCTATTGGCAATACGGCGCTTAGGGACGGCTGGCTTGATTACGAAATGAAAACCAAGAATGTTCCTGCTGTTGAAAACTGTAAGGGCGGTTCAAGATTCTCAGCCGCTCCGGGCAATTGATTTGGCTTGCCGATATTCCAAAGGATGCATACGAGCTTCAAATGGAAATTTACGGAAAATCGAATATCAAATTAAGCGAGAACAGGCCTGCATATATCGAAATGGGCAGATAATTTTACGGTTGTGAATAAATAGGCATAATCGTGCCACGTCGAAAGAAATTCCGTGTTTGAATGAATTTCATTGAAATTCATAATAAACACATTAGTTATCACTTGCTACGAAACAGTACACTGTACTGTTTCTCCCAAATTCACAAGTGAATTTGGAGCCACGTGTCTCTTGTGCTTCGCACAATTCACTCCTTTTCCCCAAAAAGCTTACGCTTTCCGGGGACCCACTACGAAAAAGGATTAGGTATTCGTATCCATTTACGAATATCTAATCCTTAATTTTTATATCAATAACAATTGAACGTTTTGTCTTAATATAGGAATGCTGTCCGAGGCATTCCTATGATTTTATACATTATTACTTGATTAATTTCTTTTTAGTGTTATAATCTTAATACTACATAAAAGAGAGGGAAATATGAACTACACTAAAGGTGCGACTGTAAAATTTGCGCTAAAGCAATCGCTTCCTGTTTTGTTTGGCTATTTGTTCTTAGGCTCGGCTTTCGGCATAATGCTTTATAAGGCAGGTTACAATTGGCTTTGGGCAATATTTATATCGCTTATTGTTTATGCCGGTTCAGGGCAGTTTTTGCTTGTGTCTTTAATCAGCGCAAAAGCGGATATCGCAACAACTGCGCTTATGACTTTATTTATAAATACACGCCATATGTTTTACGGCTTATCGTATATTGAAAAATTCAAAGCGGGTAAATGGCGTTATCCTTTTATGATTTTTACGCTGACTGACGAAACGTATTCCGTTAATTCGTCAATTATAAGCGTACCTGAAAATGTGGACGAGCCAAAGGCAAGATTTTTAATCGGCGAGTTTAACCATTTTTATTGGATAGCAGGCTCTGCACACGGTTCGCTTTTAAGCCAGCTTATTCCGATTGATTTTACGGGTATAGATTTTTCAATGACTGCCCTTTTTGTAGTTATTTTTATAGATTTGATTAGAAATAACAAAGGAAAATCGGCTATAATCGGTGCAGTCGGTGTATTTTGCGCCGTAATTTGCTTAATTATTTTCGGGGCAGATAAATTTTTTACTTCCTTCACTACTTATCACGGTTGTGATTTTATCCTCGTTTAAAAAGTTTTTTGAAACCGAGGAGGTGGCGAAATGACTACTTCTCACCTTATTTTAATGATTGCCGTTGCCGGTGCGGTCACGTTTGGAACAAGGCTTTTCCCTTTTGCACTTTTCGGTCAAAGCAAGGAAGTGCCGAAGTTTATTAAATATCTCGGCAACGTTTTGCCTGTTGCAATTTTAGGTATTCTTATAGTTTATTGCCTTAAAGATTTTGAAAAGGGTGATGTAAATTATATTATTCCTCAGCTTATTTGCGTTGCGCTGACTGCCGGGGTGCATATTTGGAAAAAAGAATACGCTTTTGTCAATCGCCGTCGGCACAATAGGATATATGCTTTTGATACATTTTGTGTTTATATAAAAAAAGATACGCAATGCCTTAATTGACATTGCGTATCTTTTTTTATTTACTTTTTATGTTGATTATTTATAAATCGTCTGCGTCTTGGATTGGTTTTTCAAGTTCGCCGTTATAATACATATCGGCAGGCACACCCGTATACATTCCCTGCGGGTCGCTTGCAACAATTTCAGGATTTAAAACGACGTATAATCATTGAATTTGCTTTTGCTTTTCTTATTCTTTTTATCTTTTTTATCTTTTTTATCATTATTTTTCATAAAAAATCACCTCTGCAATAATTATGATATGCAAAGGTGATTTTTTTATTATAGTTTTTCAACATCAATTTCTGCAATTTTATCCAAAAATTGCTTTGGCGTTACGACATTGCCGAAAGAGAGATATTCGTCCATATTCATATTAAAATTATTGATAAAAACCGGCACGCTTTCGTATTCAAGGTCAATATGAAGCTTAGCGGCGTCTGCCATAATCACGTTAGGGTCGGCTGTTGTCATATCATAATATTTTGTAACAACGCTTTCGTGGTTTCTTACATATTCAACAACAATGTTTCTGCTTGATTTTGAAATTGAAACATATTTATTTTCGTCTTTTTGAAGTGCCAGCGCCATAGGCATTTGCGCAACCGCCTTGCACGTGTCGGAATTAACAAACCATTCGTTAATAAAATTGATTCAAGCCTGCTTGTATCATCAGGCACGATTATAGCAAAAATATACTTAGAAAGCTTTTTTCCGTAAATCGTTTTCATAAATTCCTTAAAATAATACTGACATTCGGCAATTTTTTCGGCAAATTGATGATAAAAAGGAATATTCGGAGTTTCAATAAGTGCAGGCATTGTAAATGTTTTAAATTCACCCGACTCCTTATCCTTAATCAATATGCTGTTGTTAGTGATAATCATAGGTATTGTTTTAGCCAAAAAATCGCCTCCCGACAATATGTATTTTACTACACGTGTTCTTTTAAATCAATAAAATTTCAAATTTTAACAAAAATATAATGAAATTTAAGTATATATATGGTACAATATGTATATTAAAAATTGAAAGGAGCATCAAAATGCCCGATTCAGAAGAATTAAATGAAATCTTAAAAGAAATTAAAAATATAAATGCGCCGAAGGAAGAAAAGCCGAAAAAGCCGGAAGCGCCGCTTAGTTTTGCAAAGCAGGAGCAAGAAGCGCCGAAGGCGGCTGAACCTGAATTTAAACCGGAAATTAAGGAAGAGCCTAAAAAGGAAAGCCTAAGTTTTGACGATTTTTCTGCTTTTAATTCAGCCGATAGGGTTAATGCCCCAAAGGTAATAAGAAAGGAAGCTGTTAATATGGCTAATGACAAAAAGCCGCCAAAAAAAGGAAACAAAAAGCCGATTATTATTGCGATTGTTGCAGTATTAATCGTTGCAATTGCAGTTGCAGCTGCATTTATTGTTAAAAACAAGAGCAAGGAGCCCCAAACGACTGCACCGCAGACTACTCAGGAGCAAACAACAGCAACACCTGTAGTGACCAAAACAAATCCGCTTACGGGCGAAAGTGATTTTAATGAAAAGGCAGTGGGCAAAAGACCGATTGCCTGCGTAGTTGAAAACTCTGTTTCGGCAAGGCCGCAATGGGGTATTGCCGACAGCAAGAATCCGCCTGACATTATTGTTGAAGGTGAGGTTGAAGGCGGAGAAACAAGAATGCTTTGGATGTATGCAGATTACACTGCAGTTCCGTCACAAATCGGACCGATGAGAAGTGCAAGGCCTCCTTACATTAAATTTTCAGAGCTTTTTGACGCTATTTTCCTCCATTGGGGACAGAGCCAGACGAAGAGAGGCACTAACTATATCGGTGCTAACACAATCTTTAGGCAGGACAAAGTTGACCATATCAACCAAATGACATATTCAGGCAAGGTTGCACTCTTTGGCAGGGATTCCTCAAGAGGTGTATCAACCGAGCATACCGGCGTTATGTACGGTTCAAAGATTGCCGGCGCTATTAAAGGCGAGGGCTTTAGAACAGACGCCAATGAAAGCAAATATACAAAGTTCAATTTCGCAAGCGAGGAGTCGACAGTAAGCGATAAAGAGTGCAAAGCTCTCGGACTTACTTTCTCTAACAGAACATCTACAAGAGATTGGACATATGACTCAAGCGACAAGATGTATCATTCAAACGATTACAAGACTGACGTTGCAAGAAAAAATCTTCTTGTTCTTTTTGATAAGACCGAATACGTTTCAAAGTCTAACTACAAAAACAGCGGCTCATCCGAGGTTTATTGCAACTATAAACTTGCAGGCGGCAAGGGTAAGCTTGCAACCGACGGAACAGTTATTGATATTAACTGGAGCGTAAACAACGGCGTTCTTGTAATTAAGGATACAAACGGAAATGATGTAAAGCTTAATGTTGGCACAACCTGGATCGGATATGCATCATCAAACAACGGCGGAGCTGTTAAATAGTCGGTCACGAATAAATAGCCATAACCGTGCCGGAAAAATAAAAGGATTAGGTATTCGTATTAATTTACGAATATCTAATCCTTAATTTTTATATCAATAATATTTGAACGTTTTGTCTTAATATCCTAAAGGATACGGCGACAAAACGTTGGGCACTTTGAATTTTTAGCAAAGGGGCAGTACCCACGTACAGCTCCCTTCACTAAAAATCCAATTCTGACTATTTCTTCGCAACCTTGTTGTTCACAAAAATTTCATCAGGGGTCCCCGGAAAGCGTAAGCTTTTTGGGGAAGAGGAGAAAGGAACGGAGTGTTTATTATGAATTTTGCAAAAATTCATTCAAACACGGAATTTCTTTCGACGACGTCGTCGCAAACTGCGTATCACTTAAAACTTGCTGTACAGTAGTGCGTCAGATTTTGGAATACCGTAGGGGCGAACACTGTTCGCCCGTTTCTCAAACACGGAATTTCTTTCGACGTAGCGTAGGGGCGACCATTGGTCGCCTATTTATTCGCAACCGATTGCATACTCTCAGGTGCGGTATCGATAACCTCAATCTTGTTTGCTCGCATCCAAAGCGATGGGGTGATACGAAGCTTGAAGCCGTAGCCGGGGTCCATTTGCCAATGAGCCATAGGCGCTTCGGGCAAGCCGTAGCAGGAAAGAAGAGTCATAAGCACGCCTGCGTGGCCGACAATTGCAATATTTTGCGTTCCCGTTTTGATACAGCCGTCAATCACCTTTTCAAATGCGGCACAAATTCGCTGTGCAAATTCCGCATTGCTTTCGCCATACGGCGTTTTTGCATAAATGTCGCCGCCTATCCAATTTTTAAAATCCTCGTTATCTTTTAAATCTTCAGCCGTGCACTGCTCAAATTCGCCGAAGTTATATTCGATAAAATCATCGATTGTTATAATCGTGTTATCGGGAAACATAATCTCAGCCGAGTCTTTGCACCTTTTCAGCGGTGAGGAAAACACTGCGTCAACCTTTGGATAGTGATACTTTGCTTTGATTGAATGAAGCTCGTTTATACTATCTGTAGTGAGTGGCAAATCCGTATGCCCAATATACTGTGCGTTTAAGTTTCCTTTAGTTATTCCGTGACGGAAGAAATATAAATTATAAGATTTCATTGTGAAATGCTCCTTTTTAAGCCAATTATTACAAAATATTACAAATAGGACAACGCACTTTACAAACAGTAATACGGTGATATAATACTATTTGTAATAAATGAGGTGGTTGCTATGAGTACAAAAAAAGATGAAAAGAAAGCCGCAAAAGCTGATAAAAACGAAAAAAATTCAAAATTTGCATTAAAACTCTCTGAACTCAGAAGAGAAAGAGGTATCAGCCAAAAGAAAGCGGCAACTGACCTTGGAATTTCTCAAGCGCTTTTGAGCCATTATGAAAAAGGCATCAGGGAATGTGGGCTTGATTTTGTTATACGTTGCAGTGAATATTACAGCGTTACAACCGATTATCTTTTAGGTGTAAGCGAAAGCAGAAACGGCTTTGACTTTGACGCTATGAATAAGCAGGAAGAGGAAAGCGGTGAATTTTCCGTTTTTACTCTCGGCAAAGCAACAAAATATTTGCTTGACCTTGTTGTAACAGGAAGCGACGAGGGTGCGCTGAAATATGTTTCGGATTACTATACGTTGTGCGTTTATCGTGGAGCAATTACGCTTGCAAAAGCAGGGTTGCTTCCTAAGGAATTGTTTAGCCTTGACTATACTCTCGGCAGAGAGCTTGCTTCGGCTGCACTTTCGGTTGAGGACGCAAAATTCGTTTTCATTGAGGATAAATCGAGAACAGGCTCTGACCTCGGCGAGAAAACGGCGCTTCACAGCCTTATTGAAAATGCAGAAAATATTATTTACAATACATTCGTTTTAGAATAAAGTGTATTGGTTTTTTGAAGCTTAATAAATTCAAGTATAATCGTCGTAGAGATTTCTGCGGCGATTTTTTTAAATGTGGGATAATCAAGCTGGGAATTTTCATCTCCGCCGTCGCTGATTGAACGCAAAACGGCAAAAGGAATGTTATTAGCGGCACAGGTGTGGCCTATTGCGCCGCCCTCCATTTCGCCGCAAATTGCACCGAATTCATTTTTGAGCATATCTTTAAGCTCGCTGCTTGCTATAAAAGTATCACCGCTTGCTATTGTTCCCCTATGAATTTTTTCACCGCAGGAAATGGCGGTACGTGCCAAAAGTTCGGAAATTTTTTCATCTGCCTTAACTTTGATAACATTAAGCCCGTTGATAAAACCTCTCGGCTCACCCAAAGCGGTAATATCAATATCATATTCGCAAACGTCGCTTGCGATAACAACGTTTTTGATAACAACGTCGTTTGAAAGCGAGCAGGCAACACCGACGTTGATAATCATTTCAATATCAAAATTATCAATCATAGCCTGAGCGCACAAAGCGGCATTGACCTTACCCGGCGAGCATTTTGCAACGCAGACGGTCACGTCTTCAATAAAGCCGCAAACAAATTCAACCCCGGCAATTTCGCTGACTGTTTTGCCTTTTACCTGAGCTTTGATGTTATCAACCTCGGTATCCATTGCACCGATAATTCCTATCATAACAGTATCTCCCTTAAATAAGATTGTGTATATGAAATCTCTTTCCCCAAGATATAGTGCTATTATAATATAATAATAAAATAAATACAAGAATAATTATTTTTTTATTGACAAAAGGCGTAAAACTAATATATAATATCTACCGATATTGTGGAAAGTGTTGCTATCGATAATTTTAAAGATAAGCAAATTCCGCACGCCTGTGCTATACCGCACAGAGCAAACGAAAATTAAGACAAGTTTGATTTTCAGAAATGGAGTGAAAAAAATGAAGAGAACTTACCAGCCAAAGAAGAGACACGCACAGAAGGTACACGGTTTCAGACAGAGAATGTCAACAAAGAACGGCAGAAAGGTACTTGCTCGCCGTCGTGCAAAGGGCAGAAAGCAACTTTCTTACTAATTACAGATTGGGTGCGATTTGGTGAAAAGCAAAACCTTAAAGGAAAATAAAGATTTTCGCCGACTTTACTATAAAGGTAAGAGCCGTGCTTCCTCCTGCATTGTGACATACGCCTCAAAGAGCGGGGCAAAAGGAACAAGGATAGGCATTACCGCAAGTAAAAAAATCGGCTGTGCAGTTGAACGAAACAGAGCAAAGAGAGTTATTCGAGCCGCCTTTTCTCAGCTTGAGGGAAGAATTAACGGCAGCTATGATTTTGTTTTTGTTGCACGTACAAAAACCTCAAAGGTTAAAATGCAGAAAGTGCTTGAGCAAATGGAACAGCACTTTAAAGCATTGGGAGTAATAGACTGATGAGTGCTTTAAGAAATGCAATTAAAAAGGTATTGATTTTTTTAATTAAGACCTATCAATTGACCTTAAGCCCTCGGTTTTCCCACGGAAGTTGCAGATTTACACCCACGTGTTCGCAGTATGCTCTTGAAGCTATTGAAGTTCACGGTATTTTTAAAGGGTGCTTGCTTGCAGCTTGGAGAATTTTGAGATGTAATCCTTTTTCCAAAGGTGGCTGGGACCCTGTTCCCCTAAAAAAACTAAAGAGGACAAATAATGAGCAGTATTATAATGGCAGCTAATGCCGTTTCAAACGGTATGGCAGTTTTTAAGCCGCTTTATTGGTTGTTTGGTAAATGTATGGAGTTTTTGCTCGACGTGCTTAACAATCAATATTTTATCGCACTTATTATTTTCACTGTAGTAACCCGTTTGCTTCTTTTGCCGCTTAACGTTAAGCAGCAGAAATCTATGGCGGCAACTACAAGACTGCAACCTAAAATCCAAAAGATTAATAAAAAATATCCTGACCCAAGAGACAGGGACAAGCTTAACAGGGAAATGCAGGAACTTTATGCAAGAGAGGGTCATAACCCTATGCAAATGGGCTGTGGACCTATGATTTTCCAAATGGTTTTCCTTATGGGTGTCATCGGTATTATTTATTATCCTATTCAGTATGTTTTAGGTGCAAGTGGATTTAATGATGCATCAAACGAGATTTACAAGGTAATTTTGCCGATTTATCAGCAAATTACAGGTAATGCTGATGCAAAAATAACTTATTTTCAGTTGAACATACTCGAGAACTTCCCTGCTTACAAGGAAGCGCTTATGCAGTCATTCCCGAAGATATTTACCCAAAATGTTTGCAGTGATATTGAAACCTACAGGCAGGGTATGACGTTATTCGGTCTTGATATGACACGTATTCCGCATTGGAAGGACGGCATTATTGTTATAATTCCTATTCTTTCCCTTGTAACATCGCTCGGTTCAAGCGTAGTTTCTACAATCATTCAAAAGAAAAATAACCCGGCAGCATCTCAGCAGAATGCGCAAATGATGATGATGATGCTTATGATGCCGTTTTTCTCCTTCTACATTGCGTTTAAGGTAACGGCTGCAGTCGGTTTTTATTGGACTATTTCAAATGTTATTGCTATTTTGCAGCAGATTTATATTTTCAAGGTTCATCCGCCTAAGAGGACTCAGGCAAAATTGATGGTTGAAAACACTATTGAACGTCGTTCACGTGAAGAAAATATTAAAAAGATGACGAAATAATTATCGGAGGATAAAGATGATAAAGGAATTTATCGGTACCGGTAAAACAGTTGAAGAAGCTACCCAAAATGCAAAGCTTCAGCTCAACGCTCCGGAGATGGCTGACGTTCACGTTGAAGTTATCAAGTATCCGGAGAAGAAGAAGTTTTTGGTTTAATCGGTGGCTGTGATGCCGAGGTTAAGGTAAGCTATGATGACGGCAAGAGAGAGAAAAAGGCCGACGCTCCAAAAAAGAGCTATGAAAAGAAGGCAAATTCTCCTAAAAAGCCGGCACCGAAGAAGCCTGCAGGCGAAAAGCCTATTAAGGAAACCAAGGCAGATAAACCGGAAGAAGAGATTAGCGAGAAGGACATTGACCTTGACTATGCTTGCCAATATCTTAAGACAATGATTGAAGGTCTTAATGTTGTTGACCCAAAGATTACGGCAAAGGTTGTTGACGGCACGGTTGAGATGTTAATTGAATGTGAGGATTACGGTATCATTATCGGCAGAAGAGGCGAAACTCTTGACTCACTTCAATATCTTACAAGTCTTGCTATTAAAAATGGAACTAATAAATATGTAAGAGTTACTCTTAATGTAGGCGACTACAGAGCTAAGAGAGAGGAAACTCTTAAGGCGCTTGCAACAAAGAATGCAAATTTCGTTGCAAGAACAGGCAGACGTTATTCATTCGAGCCAATGAATCCGTATGAAAGAAGAATTATTCATACCGCAGTGCAGGAGGTTGAGGGTGTTACCTCACGTTCGGTAGGCAGCGGAATGGACAGACGAGTTCTTATTGAGCCTGAAGGCGGAGTTAGACGTAATTACAGAAATGACAGAAGAGGCGGCAGACGTCCGGCTCCTGCTCATAGCACTGTTGACGCTAACAGAGAAAAGAAGGCTGACAGAGCGGATATGCCTAAGTTTGGCAAAATCGAAGTTAGCAAAAATAACGACTGATAACCAATTTATATTATAATGGCGGACAGTTTTGTTCGCCATTATTTTGCATAAGAACACTTTAGCAGGAGGGATAACAATGAGTAAAACTATTGCGGCAATTGCCACGGGAAACAGCGTTTCGGGAATAGGTGTAATAAGAATCAGCGGGGATTCTGCAATTGAAATTGCGCAAAAAGTCTTTAAATCAGCGGATAATACTCCCCTCTCCTCGCTTAAAGGATATACGGCAAAATTCGGCAATGTTTATTCAAAAGGCGAAAAGTATGACAATGCGATTGCGCTTGTTTTTCGTGCACCTAAAAGCTACACGGGTGAGGACGTTGTTGAACTTTCCGTACACGGCGGAATTTTTATTGTTGAAAAAACCTTGGAGTCTGTTTTAGATGCAGGTGCAAGCCCTGCCGAAGCAGGCGAATTTACCAAAAGAGCATTTTTAAACGGAAAAATGGACCTTACGCAAGCAGAGGCTGTTGCCACATTGATATCGGCAAACGGTCAGGAGGCAGCTAAGGCATCGTTTAATCTTTTGCAGGGTTCTTTGAGCAATAAAATATCAAATGTTCTTGATAAAATCGTGTCGTTGAGTGCTTCAATGGCGGCATGGGTTGATTATCCTGATGAGGAAATACCGGAGCTTGACGAAAAGACGTTAAAAATACATTGTTTTTCGCCAAAAACGAATTAAAAGAGCTGCTTGATAATTATGAAAGCGGAATGATAATGACGCAGGGTGTAAATACCGTTATTGCAGGCAGACCGAATGCAGGAAAATCAACGCTTATGAATATGCTTTCGGGCAAAGAGAAAAGCATCGTTACTCACATTGAGGGTACGACGAGAGATATTGTTGAAAATTCGGTTAGGCTCGGCTCGCTTGTGCTCCACCTTTCCGACACGGCAGGGCTAAGAGAGAGCGACGACGTTGTGGAAGCAATCGGAATTAAAAAAGCGCTTGAAAGAATTGACACCGCCTCGCTTGTGCTTGCCGTTTTTGACAGTTCACGTGAGCTTGACGATGACGATAAAATGCTGATTGACTCGTGCAAGGGCAAAAAGGCAGTTGCCGTTATCAATAAAACCGACCTCTCCCCTAAAATCAATACGGATAAAATAAAAGATAATTTTGAAAGCATTGTTTATATTTCAGCCAAAAATAATTTAGGGCTTAAAGACCTTGAAACGGCGGTTAAAAATATATTGGGTGTTGAGGAATTTGACTCCTCTGCCCCGCTGATTGCAAACAGACGTCAAAAACAATGTATTCAAATGGCTTGTGAAAATATAAACGAGGCATTGTCGGCAGCCGAAATCGGCTTAACTTATGATGCAATTAACGTTATGATTGACAGCGCAGTTGACGAACTTTTGGCGCTTACGGGTAAAAAGGCTACCGAAGAGGTAGTAAACAACATCTTTTCACGTTTTTGCGTAGGCAAATAAATTAAGGAGGAAAAGCTATGGAATATTTTGCAGGAAGCTATGATGTAATAGTTATCGGAGCAGGTCACGCAGGTATTGAAGCATGCCTTGCAGCTGCCCGACTTGGTGTTAAGACTGCCGTTTTTACAATCAATCTTGATTGGGTCGGCAATATGCCGTGCAATCCGTCAATCGGCGGAACGTCTAAAGGTCACCTTGTGCGTGAAATTGACGCACTCGGCGGTGAAATGGGCAAGGCGGCAGATAAATATACCCTGCAATCCCGTATGCTCAACCTCGGAAAAGGACCTGCCGTTCATTCACTTAGAGCGCAAATTGACAGGAGAGAATATTCGCAGGGAATGAAGCATACGCTTGAACTTCAGGAAAATCTTGATATCAGGCAGGGCGAAATAGTTGACCTTTACCGCTTGGAAAACGGTGAGTGGCAGGTTAAAACAAAACTTGAAGCACTTTTCAATGCCAAGGCTGTTATTATTGCAACGGGAACTTTTCTCGGCGGCAGAGTATATATCGGCGATGTTTCATACGAAAGCGGACCTGACGGAATGTTTCCGGCAACAGAGCTTTCAAAAGCGCTTAAAAAGCTTAACATTCCTCTAAGAAGATTTAAAACAGGCACTCCGTCGAGAGTAAACAGGCAGTCGATTGATTTTTCAAATCTTGAAGAGCAGGACGGCGACGAAGAAACCGTACCGTTTAGCTTTGAAACTCAAACACCGCCGAAGAATAAGGTTTGCTGTCATATAACTTATTCCAATGAAAAAACAAAGCAGATTATTCTTGAAAATTTGGACAGAAGCCCTATGTATTCGGGCAAAATTGAGGGCAAAGGGCCAAGATACTGTCCGTCTTTTGAGGATAAAATTGTAAGATTTAAAGACAAGGAGCGCCATCAGCTTTTCATTGAACCTTGCGGACTTGAAACTGAGGAAATGTATCTTCAGGGCTTGTCCTCTTCCCTACCTGAGGATGTTCAGCTTGCTTTTATTCATACTATTCCCGGTTTGGAGCATGCTCAAGTTATGAGGACGGCTTATGCGATTGAGTATGATTGTGTTGACCCGACGGCACTTAATGCGACACTTGAATTTAATTCTATTAAAGGGCTTTACGGCGCAGGTCAGTTCAACGGTTCAAGCGGATATGAGGAAGCGGCGGCGCAGGGTCTTGTGGCAGGAATTAATGCGGCGCTTAAAATTAAAGGTGAAGAGCCTATGATTTTAGACCGTGGCGGCTCATATATCGGTACTCTTATTGACGACCTTGTAACTAAAGGTTGCACTGACCCTTACAGAATGATGACAAGCCGAAGCGAATACCGTCTTGTTTTAAGGCAGGATAATGCAGATGTTCGTTTAACACCGATTGGTTACAAAATCGGCTTGATTTCGCAAGAGAGATATGATAAATTTATAAGTAAAGAAGAAATGGTTAAGGCGGAAAGGGAAAGAATTGAGCAAAAATCAATTCCCCTTACCGATGCTCTTCAAAAAATTATGGAGGATTGCGGCACAACGCCACTTGAGCGTGGCTGCAAAATGATAGAACTTCTTAAAAGACCTCAAATTACATACAAAGCGTTGACGAGTGTTGATGATGACAGACCCGACCTGCCACGTGCGGTATTTGAGCAGGTTGAAATTGCGGTTAAATATGAGGGCTACATTAAAAGGCAGGAGCAGCAAATTAAAGAAATGCGCCGAATTGAGTGCAAAAAAATCCCTGCCGATATTGATTATTATTCACTTAAAGGTCTTAGGCTTGAGGCAGTTGAGAAGTTATCTAAAATTAAACCTGAAAATCTTGGGCAGGCAAGCAGAATCAGCGGTGTAAACCCTGCCGATATTGCCGCTCTCAACATAATTTTGGAGACGTTATGATAGATTACGACCTTTTATTAAGCGAAGCAAAGAAAATCGGAGTTGACCTCGGTGAATACGGAGCCGACAGATTTGACACTTATGCAGAAAGGCTTGTTCGCTGGAACGAGCATGTGAATCTCACAGCGATTGTTGAACCTGACGATATAGTTATCAAGCATTTTATTGACAGTCTTTATGCTATGAAATTTGTTGATTTTAAGGCAGGGCAAAGCATTGCCGATGTCGGCACGGGTGCAGGTTTCCCCGGTATGCCGCTGCTGATTGCCAATCCTGAACTTTCAGTCAATTTTATAGACAGTTCGGGAAAAAGGATAAATTTTATAAAAGATGTACTCAGTAATATAGGTATCATTGCAACAAGTACGCACGAGAGAGCCGAGGACGTCGGCAAAAATCCCGAATTTCGTGAGCAATACGATTTTGCTACGGCAAGAGCTGTTGCACCGCTTAATGTTCTTTGTGAATACTGCCTGCCGCTGGTTAAGGTTGGCGGACGCTTTGTTTCACTGAAAGGCTCTAACGGATTAGAGGAGCTTGAAGCGGCGAAAAATGCAATTGAGGTGCTTGGCGGAGAGATTGAGACGGCTGAAAGCTACGTTTTGTCCAACGGAGACGGCAGAACGATATTTGTTATTAAAAAGATATCGCAAACTCCGACAAAATACCCCAGAAAACCCAAAAAAATTGATACCCGACCGCTCTGATTATAACGGAATATGTCGAATTATAAGGATTTCTCACGATGAGAAATCCTTTATTTTTGTAATACTTTATGGTATATTTATATCAAGGAGTGAGAGACGTGGAGCAAATCGTTCAAATACCTACGGAAAAGCTGTTGCCTAATCCTTATCAGCCACGAAAGCAGTTTAAAAGCGAGGATATGTTGTCTCTTGCTGACTCGATAAAAGAAAACGGTGTACTTCAACCGCTTTTGTGCAGGCAGATTAATCACAGCGACTACTATGAATTAATCGCCGGTGAACGCAGACTCAGAGCGGCAATTCTTGCAAATCTTCAAAGCGTTCCCTGCATTGTGGTTGAATGTGAGTACGAGGACAGTGCGGTTTATTCAATTATAGAAAATATACAGCGTTCTGACCTTAACTTTTTGAAGAGGCACTTGCAATATCTCACTTGATGAATACATTTGGCTTAACTCAACAGCAAATAAGCAAAAAGCTTGGAAAAAGTCAAAGTGCATTGTCAAATAAGCTTAGGCTTCTGCGACTCCCTGCCGATGTCAGATATTTTATTGACAAAGAGGGATTGACCGAGCGCCACGCAAGGGCTTTGCTTAAAATTGATAACGAAAAGGATATGTGGACAACTCTTAAAGTCATAACAGAACGTCATCTAAATGTTGAGCAAACAGAGGCTTATATCGAGTCTTTGACTAATAAAGAGATTAAGCATAAGAAAAATGTTATTAAAGTTTTTAAAGACATAAGGATTTTTGTCAACACGGTTAATAAGGCTATCGCTACAATGAAAGAAAGCGGAATTAATGCCGAATCGGATAAGACAGAAACTGACGAATATATAGAATTTAGGGTTAGAATACCTAAGGATGCTAAAATGCAGGACAAGACTGCATAATTAACTTCGCTTAAAACGGATAACATCCGTTTTAACATATTCTCCTCTTTTCATCACGTGGAAAAAACGGGCTTAATTGTCCGTTTTTTCTGCTTTTATGAAGAACTCTTGTGTTTCACGTGAAACAGCTACCCTATATATAGTTTTTAGGATAAACACAGTTTAAATTATATTTATTTCATATTATATTATGTTTATATATTTGTATAATGTGAAATTCTTATTCTAATGATTAAGTTTAGTTTAATTTTCGTCTGTTTAACATAAAAAATCATTGTTTCACGTGAAACGTCTATATATTGTATACCCTTACTTTGGCAGACACAAAAGTTGAAAAATAATTGTAATGTTTCACGTGAAACCTCTTGCCTACTCCCCTCTCTTGTAGTATAATCTTCAATACGGAGGTGAACGTATGGGAAAAACCGTATCTATATTTAACCAAAAAGGCGGAGTAGGAAAAACTACCACTTGCGTAAACTTTGCTGCCGCCCTCGGTTTAAAAGGAAAGAAAACACTTCTTGTTGACCTTGACCCTCAGGGTAACACAACAAGCGGTGTCGGAATAGATAAAACAGAAATAGAAAAATCTACGTATGATATCCTTATTAATGACGAAGCTGCTAAAGATATAGTTATTAAGACGGAGTTTAAAAATCTTTCAGTCCTCCCTGCCAATATGAACCTTGCAGGTGCAGAGCTTGAGCTTGCAGAGGAAGAAAACAGATTTAAAGCGCTTAAAAAAGCACTTGCTCCGCTCGTAATGGAATATGATTATATTATTATTGATTGCCCGCCAAGCTTAGGGCTTCTTTCGCTGAATGCATTAACCGCTTCTGATACACTTATTGTGCCGTTGCAATGCGAATATTATGCGTTAGAGGGATTGAGCCAGCTTTTGGGAACAGTCAGAACAGTTAAACAGCATTACAACGAGCATTTGGAGCTTGAAGGTGTGCTTTATACAATGTATGACACACGGCTTAAGCTTAATTCGCAGGTTATTGATGAAGTTAATCAGTATTTTCCGAATAAAGCGTATAAAACAACTATTCCACGAAGTGTTAAGCTTGCCGAAGCACCGAGTTTTGGCAAACCTATTTTTTATTATGAAAAATACTCAAAACCCGCTTTTGCATATAAAAAATTTGCAGATGAATTTTTGAAAAAGCAGTAAAAATGTAACAATATGTTTAATTTGTAAATTTATGTGATGGATTTAACATAAACTCTAAATAGGAGGAGAATAATGGCTAAAAAGCAATCAGGTCTCGGTAAAGGGTTAAGTGCCCTTATGCTTGAAAACTCGGTTGACGAAATGGTAGCAACAAACACGTTGCCACTCAACGAGATTATGCCTAATAAAGAGCAGCCGAGAAAGACTTTTGACGAGGGCGCCTTGCAGGAGCTTGCCGACAGTATTACTCAGCACGGTGTGCTTCAACCGCTTCTTGTCAGACCGCTTGTGACAGGCGGATATCAGCTTGTTGCCGGCGAAAGACGTTGGAGAGCGTCACGAATGGCAGGGCTTAAAGAAGTTCCTGTTGTTGTGAAGGAACTTTCCGACGTTGAAACAATGGAAATCGCAATAATTGAGAATTTGCAGCGTGAGGACCTCAATCCGATTGAAGAGGCGGAGGGTTTGCAGGCTCTTATTGACCGTTGCGGTTTCACTCAAGAAGAGGTTGCAACCTCGGTCGGCAAGTCACGTCCGGCTATTGCAAACGCTTTGCGACTTCTTAAATTGCCGCAGGAAGTGCGAGATATGACTAAAAACGGCGAAATTTCCGCTGGTCACGCAAGAGCGCTTCTGTCTTTTGATAACGAGGCAATGATTTATGAGGTTGCTCAAAATATCGTTAAAAATAATCTTACTGTTCGTGATGTAGAACGTTTAGCAAAAACAAGTGAAAAAACCTCACCGTCTGCAAAAAGAAAGAGCAAAAGACGTGACAGTTTTTATGATGAGGTTGAGCTTACGCTTACGGAAGTTCTCGGCAGAAAGGTTAAGGTATATAACGGCCGAGGAAAGGGAACTCTTGAAATAGAGTTTTACTCCGCCGATGATTTAAAAAGAAATTGCAAATAAATTAGGAGAATAAAAAATGATAGATATTAAATTTTTAAGAGAAAATCCCGACGCAGTAAAAGAAAATATCAAAAAGAAGTTTCAGGATAAGAAATTACCGCTTGTTGACGAGGTAATTGAACTTGATGAGCAGCGTAGAGCGTCAATGGCTAAGGCTGACGAGCTTCGTGCAAACAGAAACAAGCTTTCTAAGGAAATCGGCGCACTTATGGCTCAGGGCAAAAAAGACGAGGCTATGGCAATTCGTGAAAAGGTTACGGCTCAGGCACAGGAGCTTGAAGAGCTTGGTGCTAAGGAAAAGGAACTTAACGAAAAGGTTACCTCAATTATGATGTCTATTCCTAATATTATCGAGGACAGCGTTCCAATCGGTAAGGACGACAGCGAAAACGTTGAGGTTGAGCGCTTCGGTGAGCCGGTTGTTCCCGATTATGAAATTCCTTATCATACAGATATTATGGAAAGTTTTGACGGCATCGACCTTGAAGCTGCAGGCAGAGTTGCAGGCAACGGTTTTTATTATCTTATGGGCGATATCGCAAGACTTCATTCTGCAGTTATCAGCTATGCAAGAGATTTTATGATTGACAGTGGATTCACTTATGTTGTGCCTCCGTTTATGATTCGTTCAAACGTAGTAACAGGAGTTATGAGCTTTGAAGAAATGGACGCAATGATGTATAAAATCGAGGGTGAGGACCTTTATCTTATCGGAACTAGCGAACATTCAATGATTGGTAAGTTTATTGATACAATCACTCCAGAAGAAAAACTTCCGCTTACTCTTACTTCTTATTCTCCTTGCTTCCGTAAGGAAAAGGGTGCGCACGGTATCGAGGAGAGAGGCGTTTACAGAATTCATCAGTTTGAAAAGCAGGAAATGATTGTTGTTTGTAAGCCTGAGGACAGCAAAATGTGGTTTGACAAGCTTTGGCAGAATACGGTAGACCTTTTCAGAAGCCTTGATATTCCTGTTCGTACTCTTGAATGTTGCTCAGGCGACCTTGCAGACCTTAAGGTTAAGAGTGTTGACGTTGAGGCTTGGTCACCAAGACAGAAGAAATATTTTGAGGTTGGCTCTTGCTCAAATCTTACCGATGCACAGGCTCGCAGACTTAAAATCAGAATAAAGGGTGAAAACGGAAATTACCTTGCTCATACGCTTAATAATACGGTAGTTGCTCCTCCGAGAATGCTTATCGCTTTTCTTGAAAATAATCTTCAAGCTGACGGCAGCGTTCTTATTCCTGAGGCACTTCGTATGTATATGGGCGGCAAGGACAGAATTGTTCCTAAGAAATAATGCAAATTATATCGTTAATTATTGCGGTTTTGCTTTTAATAATTTTCATATTTCCTATATCCACAGGCGTTCATAATTTAGGTATGGCGGCAGGTGTGCTTTTGGGGCTGTGCTTCGGCGCAGAGGGCTTGTTTTATAATAAAATGAGTTTTACCGCCCAAAGATATACCGTTTTTGCGCTGTTCGTTGTTTCGCTTATTTTGATTTTTGCCTGCGCTTACGTTATGAAATTCGGCAAAAATACTGCAACAAACCAAAAAACGTTAATAGTTTTGGGATGTAGGGTAAAGGGCGATGTTCCAAGCCTTGCACTTCAAAAAAGGGCAGATGCCGCATATTTTTATCTGCTTAAAAATCCTGATTGTGTTGCAATTTTAAGCGGCGGTCAGGGTAAGGATGAAAATATCAGCGAAGCCGCTTGCCTTAAAAAGCTTTTAACGGATAGGGGAATTGCGCAAAGCAGGCTTTTTTTGCGAGGAACTTTCCACCTCGACCGATGAAAATATTCGCTTTTCCAAGAAAATTATTGACGAAAACGGCTTTGATACAAGCGTTGCGATTGTCACAAGCGAATATCATCAGCTCAGAGCAAAGCATATTTGCGAAAAAACGGCTTGAACTTTGCCTCAATCAGCTCCAAAACCGAGCCGATTTATTTGCCGACCTTTCTTGTAAGGGAACTTATGGCATTGATAAATGAAAAGATAAAATAAATAAAAAAAAGCGTTGGAAATTTCAAATTTCCAACGCTTTTTGTTATTGCGCTCGATTGATAATCGCCCCTACGACATTTTCTTTCAACGACGTAGGGGCGACCATTGGTCGACCGTTATATAATTTATTTAATTTCCTGTTCTAAATTTTTAAATGTTTCTGTGTCAAAAAAATCCGTAACGCTTATTTCAAGGCGTCACAAATTTTTTTGATTGTTGTTATTCCCGGATTTTTGCTTTGGCCGTAAATAATCGATTTAATTGTAGTGTACGGAATACCCGATATTGTTGCAAGCCGGCAAAAATTTATTTTCTTTTTCTCGCACAATTCTTCAATTCTTTCTTTAGTTGCCTGTGCAATGTCCAAAGCCATCACCTAACAAAATTATATTTCATATTTTAATCCCTCAGTCTGCTCGCAAGCTCGCATCCTCAGCCTTATTATTGAAAAAACTCAAAATTTTTTCATATTCCTCATCGCTGATTTCAATTACTTTGCCGTGCTTGAAGCCGTAGGGGAATGAAAAAAGCTGATTTACCTGATGAAAATGAGCGTCGCCTGCTTTTTCGCTTATAAAGGGAACATAGCCCATTTTTTCTTTCTCGCAGCCAAAAAAGTCAAGCATTAAGCACCATTTTCCGTCGGGGAGGATATATGTAGTTGCTGCCTCGTGTGAGCCGGGACGGTAAAGGCTTGCCATATAATTTTGAAAATCAAAATCGTGATGCCAAGTGGTGAAAAGGTCTTTTGACGTTTCGTGCATATTCATCAGCGGCTCGGCTGAGGTTTTATAAAAAAGGTGATACGTGCCGTCAATTTTAACCAAATGAGAATCGAAAACACCGCACTCTTTTTCAAAAAATAATTTTGGATAGGTGAAGCTTTCAAAATCCTTTGTTTTGGTGTAATAAATTGCCATTTTTTGAAAATTGTCCGCCTTGACGGTTGCGCTGAAATGGATAATATAATCGTCTGCCGCCTCGTCATAAAAAATCTCAGGCGCCCAAATACAGCCGAAATCGTCCCTGCCGAAATATTTTAGATCTTGCGGGGTAAAATGAACTAAATCGTCACTTCTCCGAAGGGAAATAAATTTACTGCCGTTTGACGATATATCAGCCCAATTTACGTTGTGATTTTTGTCCATTCGATTTACTATGCAAAGGTCGGTTGCGATAAAAACAAACGAATTGTCCTTTAGCCTTATAACGTCAATATCACGGCAACCCATTTCTCCCTTGTCGCAGGTGATAACAGGTTTTGAGCCGTTTACAGCGGTGAAATCATAACCGTTTTTGCTGACTGCAAGGTAAATCTGCTCTCCGTCGGGTGTGAGCTTTTCTCTGAAATGTGCAAATAAATATGGCATAATCTCTCCTTGATTTTTGATTATAATAATGCGTTTGCAAAGCTTTTCGTTTTTTAATGTTTTACAGTTTGATTTTACTCTACCGTGACAACTTTTGCAAGGTTTCTCGGCTTATCAACGTCAAGCCCTTTATCGCTTGAAACGTAATAGGCGAGCAGCTGAAGTGCAATCACACTCGGCACTGCCATAAAATCGTCGTCTAAATCGGGGAGTACAAAATCACACTTGATATCTTTGTTAACAAGCGATTTTTTGATAAAGGTAATTACTTCCGCCTTGCGGGAAAGAACTTCTTTAATGTTTGACATTTGCTTTGTGGCTAAATATCTTTGAGTCATAAGCGCAATAACAGGTGTGCCGCTTGTGATAAGCGCAATTGTGCCGTGTTTCAGCTCTCCCGATGCAAAAGCCTCACTGTGAATATACGAAATTTCCTTTAATTTAAGCGATGCTTCAAGAAGTGACGGATAGTCAAGCCCCCTGCCAATCATAAAGGTATGCTCGTTTGACAACAGCTTTTTGCAAGCAGATGAATTTCATTTTTACGCTTTAGTATATCCTCTGCGGCACTCGGAAGCTTTTTGAAGTTCACCGATAAATTTAGTAACTCCCTCATAGTTGAGATTTTTCCTGATGTAAGCAAGCCTTGCCGTGATAAGATAAAAAATCGCAACCTGAGTGGTGTACGCTTTCGTTGACGCAACCGCAATTTCAGGGCCTGCCTCGGTGTAAATAACAAAGTCGCTCTGCCTTGCAATTGACGAGCCTTTAACGTTGACTATCGCAAGACTTTTTGCGCCTTTTTTCTGCGCATATTTGAGTGCTTCAAGGGTGTCGATTGTTTCACCGCTTTGCGAAACGCAAATTACAAGCGTATCCTTGTTTATAATAGGGTTTGAATAGATAAATTCACTTGCCATATAAACATTGACGGGTATTTCACACGTGTTTTCAATAATGTGCTTGCCGATAAGACCTGCGTGCATAGCCGTTCCGCACGCAATAACAGAAATATCACGGCAGTTTTTAAATAAGCTGTCGTCAATTCCGTCATCTCTGAAGTCAGGCAGAAAATCAACAATTCTTTTTTCAATCGTTTTCTTTAAAACCTTCGGCTGCTCGCAAATTTCTTTTTCCATATAAAAAGGATATCCGCCCTTGGTGCTTTCGTTTATATCCCAATCGAGTTTCAGCATTTGGGGCTTAATTTCGTTGCCTAAAAAGTCCTTTATCTCAATTTTATTTTTAGATATTTTTGCAACCGTCATTTCAGGCAAAACAAAATAATCCCTGCTGTATTGCCCAATGGCTATAATGTCCGAAGCGATATAGGCTCCCTTTTCGTTTTGATTGCAAACAATCGGACTGACGTTTCTCGTGGCATAAATATTTTCGTTTTCTCCGTCAAAAATAATCGCAAGCGCAAAGGTGCCTTGAAGCATTTTTACACTTTCGATTATTGCCTTTTCGCAGTTTTGATATTTTTCAAACTGCCTGTCAATGTGCGGCGATAACCTCGCTGTCTGTTTCACTTTTAAGCTTTGTTTCAATTCCCAAGCTGTCACGAAGTGCCTCATAGTTTTCAATGATTCCGTTGTGCACAAGCGTAACTTTACCGAATTTGTGAGGGTGCGAATTTTCGTCGCTCACCTTGCCGTGCGTAGCCCAGCGTGTATGTCCGATTCCCGCTGTGGCTTCAATATTTTTAACCTTTTCCTCAAGAGCGCTCACTCTGCCCTTGCATTTTGTTATCTCACACTTATTGTTTTTTAATACCGCTATACCTGCGCTGTCATATCCACGGTATTCAAGTGATTTAAGTCCTTTGATTAATACATTTTTTGCATTGTCATATCCAATGTAACCAATAATTCCACACATAGCTTTTCTCCATTTACAGTTATTCTATATTATTTAATATGATTAATTATTTTTATTATTCCCTTATCTCAAGCTTTTGTTCAGACGTTGCCGTCTGTTTTTGTGCTTTCGTCACGCACTAAGGGGTGCGAAAGAGCATCCGCCGAATTTTCGATAACTCTTTATCCTCGTTATCCCGCATTGCGGGCACATGGCGCTATAGAGAAAAGCTTTGCATAAAACGCATTATTATATTCAATTTTCAAGGTGCAAACGACCGATAATTCGGTCGTTACAGACTGTCGATAAAGTGGCTAAACCGTGCCGTGCTTAAATTATCATAAAGTAATTTTGTAGGACAAGGGCTTACTCTTGTCGAAACAAATCATAAATAACATTTATAGAAAATCGGCTTGAACATAGTGTTTTAGCCGATTTTGGCACTTTCCGTCTTTTGCTCGGGGGCAGTACCCACGTACAGCACCCACTCGCAAAATACGAAATTTATCTCACTTTCTCGAAGTCTCCCAGCGTGTAGAAATTTGTAATTGAACTTTTTCTACACGCTGAAACGACCGATTAATTCAGCCGTTAAGCGAATAGTATCATATTGTGATTTATTTTTCAAGATGTTTTTTACTAAAATGTAAAAAATCTCCTCAGCCGTTTATAACTGAAGAGATTTTTATTAATTGTTTGGAGCTTATTTCAATTTAATATACATTTCCTTGATGTCTTTTTGCGTTAATGTTATAGGATTTCTTGTCATCAGCATCGACATACTCTTTTTTGTAAGCTCGTCAATCTGCTCGTCTGTTTCACATCCGATTTCACTGAGTGTGCATTTCATACCCATTCTTTTTTTCATCGCCGTGATTTCGTCTGCCATTTCAAAAGCGTCATTAAATCCGCAGTCCTTTGCAAGCGCAGTAATTCTGCCGTCGCCGTCTGCATGCTCTGCATTGAATTTTAAGAAATAATCAAGAGTGAATGCGCAAGCCTCGCCGTGAGGTAAACCATAAATGTTAGTAAGAGGGAAGGAGCATGCGTGAGAACCGGTAGTTCTCGGATGGCTGAATGCAACGCCGGCAACTATTGATGCTTCTGCCATTTTTTCTCGTGCCTTTAAATCAAATGGATTGTTGTATGCTTTTTCAAGCCACTCAAAAACAAGCCTTGCACTGTAAATTGAGCAAGCCGAACATATAGGCTGATGAATTGTTGCCCAATAGCTTTCAATTGCATGTGCCAAAACGTCAAGACCCGTTGATGCCGTAACCTGCGGCGGAACAGTAAGTGTAAGCTCAGGGTCGATAATTGCAATTTTAGGATACATAGCCGGGTCGTTCATCGGGTTTTTAAGATTTTTTTCAACGTCTGTCAAAACGGAAATATTTGTAACCTCGCTTGCAGTTCCCGACGTGGTTGTAACTGCAATCATCGGAATTGCCTCATCTTTATTAATCGCTTTACCCTCGCTGTGATATGAGCGAATTTTGCCGTCACCCTTTGCAATGGCACAAGCCGCTTTGCAGCAATCCATCGGTGAGCCTCCGCCGAGAGCTATCGCAAAATCAGCATTAATTTCACGCATAATTTTAACGCAAGAATCAACATTGTGAGTAGTGGGATTTGCCCGAACGTCGCTGAAAATCTTTTTTGATTTTACCACCGCTCATTTTACAAATTCATCAGCTACGCCGTTTTTTGTAAAACTCTTTCCGCAAACAAGCACGCCGTTTTTGCCACCGAGAATGTCAATATATTTTTCAATTTCTTTCCTTTTTCCGTTGCCGAAAACAAGCTTTACCGGAAGCATAAATTCCCATTCCATATCGTTATCACCTTTCAGTATATAATTCGTCACGCTCCCACGTTAATGGGTTTGTGTCAATGTATTGTGCCTTTGTGTTGTAATCCTCATCATCACGAATAATATGGTCGTAAAAAGAAGTTTGAAACAGTTTATTGCCATTATATCCTTTTTGTTTACACAGCCGAGTTGTTAAAGATTTGTATGTGCAAATGATATCGGATACCGTAGGGCAGGGGCTTGCTCCTGCCGCAACTTTGTTTATCGTTAAAATGAAATGTATGTGATTAGGCATAATTACATATTCGCAAATATGAATATTGCCATATCTTTTTTCCAAAGACAATAGTTGTTCTTCTGCAATTTTACCGTATTCGGTTAATTGTATTTCGGCGGAGCAAGCCCCCGCCCTACGATTTTTGATAAACAATGAATTTTATTTTGAATGCATATTGTTATAAAATACGCACCGCTTGCGGAGTAATCAAAACCCTTTAACCGAAGCACTTTTCTTTTTTTGAAATTTCCCATAACCAAATTATACAACTTTTTTCTTTGAACTTCAACAAAAACCCCGAAAGGCGCATAAATAAAGGGTTGCAACCGCCGGTTGCGGTGTGAAATGTAAAGCGCAGTATATAGAATTTCGCCTTTTTCGGTGATAAAATATAGCTGTAGTCGAGAGGAACTCGGCACAAAAAATATGACAACAACCAAATTATTATATAGGGAGAAAAAATATTATGGCAAAGCAAACATTAACAACTATTAAGGATGAACATTTCGGCATCGCAAGAAAAATTGTATCTAATATGACAACTGAAAGCTGGGAAACAATTCCTCACTGTGCGGCAACGTATGATGCAGAGGTTACTAAATTTATGCAGGTGTTAAAAGAAATAAATTCAACAATTCCAAAGGAAGAAAAAATCACAGTCAACACTGCAATGTTAAGAGTTATTGTTGAGGCAATTAAGGCTTGCCCCGAAATTAATTCTCATATTTATTTCAACCGTAAGCTTGTTCGTGGCGAAGTTAAAACATTTAAAGAAATCAATATTTCAATGCCAACCGTTCTTCATAACGGGGAAATGATGACGCTCAATATTCACAATATGGAAAAGAAAACTATGTCTGAAATGCGTGACACGATTAAGGAAACAATCCGCCGTGCAAATAACACGGATTTGAACGAGGTAATGTATGAGGTTTCGCTCGACAACACATTGACAGGTCTTAAGCAGGGTAAAATTGCCCAAACCGTCTGCCGTCTTATCGGTTCAAAAACCGGCAAGCATAAAGTCAAAAATTTGAAGGGCGAGGCAAAGAAAAGTATTATTCAATTCCTGAAACAGACAGGCTTACAAAGCATGATATCGAGCAAGGCACAATTACTGTTTCAAACCTCGGCTCAATTTGCCGTGATTGGAACGGTGCTTGCACACTTCTTGAAATTATCCCTCCGCAAACGTGCGCAATCGCAATCGGCTCAATTCAAAAAAAGCCGGTCGTTGACGAAAACGGAAATGTTGTTGCAGGTAACGTAATGCCTCTTACAATCGCATTTGACCACCGTGCCTTTGACCTCGGCGACGTAAAACCGTTTATGGAAAAACTAAATGAAATTTTCCTTAATCCCGAAGTTATTAAAGAATGGTTGTAATAAAGCCAACATATAACTGAATGTAAAAAAGTCGTAGCAAGTGGGTTACTTAACTCTTTTGAAATTCATCTATAAAAAGCAATAAAAAAGTCGTCACGAACGATATGCAGTCCGTGAGTGAAAAGAAAGCGGGGTCCCCGGAAAGCGTAAGATTTTTGGGGAGAGGAGTGAATTGTGCGAAGCACAAGAGACACGTGGCTCCAAATTCATTTGTGAATTTGGGAGAAACAGTACAGTGTACTGTTTCGTAGCAAGTGGGTTACTTAACTCTTTTGAAATTCATCTATAAAAAGCAATAAAAAAGTCGTCACGAACGATATGAAGTCCGTGACGACGATGGCGCAGCGGGTGGGATTTGAACCCACGGGTGATTGCTCACACGATGGATTTCGAGTCCATGCCGTTATGACCTCTTCGGTACCGCCGCATATATAAACAGTAGATATATTCTATACTGTTTTTATTCTTTTGTCAATATTGCATGTGATTTTATTTTGTGATAAAATAATTCTAATACATACTATGGAGATAAGTTATGGTAGCAATTATTGATTACGGTGCGGGAAATCTGTCGAGCGTGAAAAAAGCGCTTGATTATCTCGGCGCTGAAAGTGAAATCACACAGGACAAGGAAAAAATATTATCGGCAAGTCACGTGTGTCGGCTCGTTTGGTGACGCTATGGAGTCGATGAGAGAAAGAGGTCTTGTTGATACCGTGAAACAGGCGGCGAGAGAAAAGAATTTTCTCGGCATTTGTCTGGGCTTGCAGTTGCTTTTTGAAAACAGCGAGGAAAGCCCCGGTGTTGAGGGCTTGGGAATTTTAAACGGTAAAATCAAAACCATTCCCAAAGATAACGGGCTGAAAGTTCCGCATATCGGGTGGAACAGTGTTTCGCTCAAGCAAAAGGACGGAATTTTTAAAATATTGATGACGAAAGCTATTTTTATTTTGTTCATTCGTTTTATCTCGACGGTGCTGACGAGGACGTTGTTGCAGGGGTTACGCAGTACGGCGTGCCAATTGAGTGTGCGGTTCAAAAGGGCAGGCTTTGTGCGGTGCAGTTTCACCCTGAAAAAAGCAGTAAATCAGGCCTTGCGCTTTTAAAGAATTTCTTAAATACGGAGGTAGAATAATATGTACGCTAAAAGAATTATTCCTTGCCTCGATGTGAAAAACGGACGAGTTGTAAAGGGTGTTTCGTTTGTTGATTTAAGAGATGCGGGTGATCCGGTTGAATGTGCGGCGGCTTATGACAGGCAGGGTGCAGACGAGCTTGTTTTGCTTGATATCACCGCCACTCACGAGGGCAGGAGCACAATGCTTGATATTGTTGAGCGTGTTGCGAAAACTGTATTTATACCGTTCACCGTCGGCGGCGGAATAAAAACGGTTGATGATTTCAAGGTGCTTTTAAGAGCAGGTGCGGATAAAATTTCCGTAAACTCTGCGGCAGTTCGCAATCCCGATTTGATTAATGAGGCTTCGCATAAATTCGGCGCTCAGTGCGTTGTTTGCGCTATTGATGCAAAAAGCGACGGCAAAGGCGGCTGGGAGGTTTACCTAAACGGCGGCAGAATCCCGACGGGAATTGACGCTGTCAAATGGGCTAAGGAGGCTGAACAGAGAGGAGCCGGCGAAATTCTTTTGACCTCTATGGACAAGGACGGTCAAAAAACGGGCTATGATATCGAGCTTACACGCACAATCAGCGAAAATGCAGGCATTCCCGTTATCGCTTCAGGCGGGGCAGGCAAGGCGGAGCATTTCCTTGACGCATTCAGGGCGGGCAAAGCCGATGCGGTTTTGGCGGCAAGCCTTTTCCATTTTAACGAACTTCCTATTCCAGAACTTAAAAAATACTTAAAGGAAAATGATATCAGCGTAAGAATATAAATTCAATATTATTATAAGCCGAGATTTAAACAAATAAATCTCGGCTTTTTTTATAAAAATTAGTAATTTGCGATTTTTTGTTAAAAATACTTTTGAGGTGTTTTTTATGCGAAAAATAGGGAAAACGGTAATTTTTGACAAACCGCCTAAAATTATCGGTCACGCAGGTGTGGCAGGCAAAAAAGAGGGCGAGGGGCCGCTTGCCAAGGATTTTGATATGATTTTTGAGGATACAACTATGGGTCAGCAGTCGTATGAGCTTGCAGAGTCGGCAATGCTTCACGATGCGATTATCAGAAGTCTGTCAAATGCGGGAGTTGCGCCAAGCTCGGTCGATTTTGTATTAAGCGGCGATTTGCTTAACCAATGTATGGGTTCGGCTTTTGCGCTTAAGGATTTGGAAATTCCGTCAATCGGTCTTTTTGGCGCTTGCTCAACCATGGCGCTTTCGCTTTCAACGGGCGCAATGCTTGTAAACGGCGGCGCTTCCTGCGTTGTTTGTGCAACATCAAGCCATTTTTGCTCAAGCGAAAGGCAGTTTCGTTTTCCGCTTGAATACGGAGGTCAACGTCCGCCGACGGCGCAATGGACTGTTACGGGAGCCGGCAGCAGCGTTGTGTCAAACGAGGGCAGAGGTACTGAAATCAAGGCAGTTCAAATCGGAACTATTACCGACCTCGGCATAACGGATGCAAATAATATGGGTGCGGCAATGGCACCTGCGGCAGCAAGGACTATAAGCAGTTTTTTGAATGATACCGGAACTTCGCCGGAGGATTATAATTTGATTTTGACAGGTGATTTGGGATATACGGGCAGTCAGCTTCTCTATGAACTTCTTGAAAAGGAACACAATATTAAATTAAAAGGCTTTCATAAGGATTGCGGAACGCTCATTTTTGATTTAAAAAAGCAGGATGTAAATTCCGGAGGCTCCGGCTGCGGCTGCAGCGCAAGCGTGCTTTGCTCTCATATTTTAAAGCAAATGGACAAGGGAATTTTGAAAAAGGTACTTTTTGTTGCTACGGGCGCACTTATGTCTCCTACTTCAAGCAAGCAAGGCAATTCAATCCCGGGTATAGCCCATGCGGTTTTACTTGAGAGGTGAAAAAATGAAGCATTTTAATAATCTTCGCCTTTTAACATCGTTTAGAGAAATTTCAACCGTCCTTGAAATTATTGCAAAAGCCATGCGAATATTTACGTTTGTTTTGGTGATTTTGCAGGGCATTGCCTTAATTGCCGAGGCTAAAGGCAGTAAAATTAAAAAATTATAACAAACAAAATTAAGCGTTGGTGATTAGTCGTCCCAACGCTTTTTCTACGGCATATACTTTATATTGTTATAAGACAATATGTGAAATACAAGACATATTGTAACAAAAATATTGCTTTTTCGACAAGCTTTTCATTGACAATGAATATTACATAATATATGCGGTACTAAAAATGAAAAAAGTTTATTTTTCTCGTTTTCTTTTAATAAGTTTTTAAAGGTTCATGGGGAGTTAATTTGTATCAATGTGGGATAAAGCATAAAGTTTTGCTTTTTATATATCGGCAGAGCTTATGCGTATGTTTTAAGACTTTAGATGCTTGAAATAGTTGCGGCCAAAACGCAACCGATGTCCCGTGTCAAAAGTCTTTTTTTATTGATTTTCTATTATTGTGGGGAGAGAGGATCTGTTTGTGGAGAAAATAAAGAAATTATTTAATATAAAATGGACACTTGTTTTATATGATGCAATTTTGTATTTAGCTTCATTTATTTTGATGTTTGTAATTAATAAAAGCATAAAAAATATGCAGATAATTGATGTTTTTATTAATTCCTGCGTCGGCTTTTTAATTGTATTTTTGTGCAGATTTTTCGGTAGAATATATAACCAAATTTGGCGCTACGGCGGAATACAATGCTACATAAGATTGCTTTGTACTGATATGCTTAGCATGGTTTTGTATTTGGGATTTGAGTGCGGCCTTTGCAATTTGCTTGGTTTCCAACGCTTTACCATTTCAAAAATCATCGCCATGATGTCGTTTAATACTCTTCTGGCTCTCGGAATGAGGATGTGTTATCGCTATTGCTTTAAATACGGTAATGAACTTAGCGCAAAGGGAAAACTTATGAGACTTCTTATCAGAATTTTTGCCTTCGGAATGAGTATAAGGAAGGATGGCGAGGCTCATAAAATTTATGTTGCAATTGTAGGTGCGGGAAATGTCGGTGTAAGCCTTGCGGAGGAACTTCTTAACAATAAAAATACATCATATACTCCCGTATGCTTTTTTGATACAAATAAGGACAAAGCAGGCAGGGATATTTACGGGATACCTGTTTTTCAGGCGAAACTGAAAAATACCTTTGATATACTTAAAGATTACGGCGTGAAAGAGATTATTTTTGCGCTTCCTCCTTCAACGGAAAATACAGCAGAACTTTACGATTATTATAAAAAATCGAATTGCAAGATTAAAATATATGATTATCCGTCGTTTCAAACTGCCGGTAAAAAACGACAGCTTCGTGAATTTGAGATTGAGGATTTGCTTTTTAGAAAGCCGATTGAGATTTCAGATGAAAAGACTTTGGGTTATTATGCAAATAAGGTCGTCCTTATTACGGGCGGCGGTGGTTCAATAGGCAGTGAACTTTGCCGTCAGCTTGCAAAAATGAGCCCTAAGCAAATTATAATTTTAGATATTTATGAAAACGGTGTTTACGATGTTCAGCAAGAATTGAAGTTTAAATACGGCAACAAGCTTGATTTAGAGGTCGAAATTGCTTCAATTACGGATAAAGACGCAATGAGCGTTGTGTTTGAAAAATATCATCCCGATATCGTGATTAATGCAGCTGCGCACAAGCATGTTCCGCTTATGGAGCATAACTGCGTCGAGGCAATTAAGAATAATGTTTTCGGAACTGAAAATGTACTTGAGCTTTGCGAAGAATACGGTGTAGACAGATTTATGATGGTTTCTACCGATAAGGCAGTTAATCCTACTAATGTTATGGGTGCAACAAAGCGTATGTGCGAAATGATTGCGCAATCTTATGCCACAAGGGGCAAGGTTAAGTGCTCTTGCACAAGATTTGGTAATGTTCTCGGCTCGGCAGGCTCAGTAATACCGCTGTTTAAAAGGCAAATTGCGGCAGGCGGCCCTGTAACGCTTACGGATAAGAGAATTATTCGTTATTTTATGACTATTCCGGAGGCTTCGCAGCTTGTGCTTCAATCGGGTGCAATAGCTAAAAACGGTGAAATTTTTGTGCTTGATATGGGTCAGCCGATTAAGATTTATGACCTTGCAAAGAATATGATTAAACTTTCTGCCGCACAAAATATTGAAATTATTGAAACAGGTCTTCGTCCGGGCGAAAAGCTTTATGAGGAACTGCTTGTAAGAACTGACGAGTTGGATACTACGGAAAATGATTTGATTTTTGTTGAAAAGGAAAAGCCGATTTCTTACGATGAGGTCGAGCAAAAGCTCTCTGTTCTTAAAAATGCGGTTAATTCTAAGAATAACAACTTGGCAAGAGAAGCGCTTCGCTGTGTTATTCCTACATTTAAAAGTCCGGAAGAGGTTAATAAAAACGCAGAAGAATCAATGGAAATGAATATTGTTAAAACAATTTAGTTTTTAAACCTCGCACATTCAATTATAACAGTTTAAAACAGCATAAAATAAAAAACAGCATTCCGAAAGGAATGCTGTTTTTTCTTTATATTTGATTATTTTACAAAATCTTGAGCAACTTGAGCAATATGCTCTGCCGAAAGACCAAACTGCTTAAGAAGTTCAACAGCAGGACCGCTGTGTCCGAATTCGTCGTTAATGCCGATACGTTTAACGGGAGTAGGGCAATTTTCGCTAAGGCAAGCGCAAACCGCCTCGCCAAGACCGCCGATAATGTTATGCTCCTCAACGGTGATAACTCTTCCGGTTTTCTTAGCCGATTTTATAACAAGCTCCTCGTCAAGCGGCTTGATTGTTGCAATATTGATGATTTCTGCGCTGATACCCTTAGCCTCAAGAGCCTTGCCTGCTTCAATCGCTTCGTTTACCATAAGGCCGTTTGCGATAATTGAAACGTCTGAGCCTTCTTTGATAACTTCGCCCTTGCCAATTTCAAATTTATAATCCTCACTGTGGAAAACAGGAACAGCAAGTCTGCCGAATCTGAGGTAAACAGGACCTTCATACTTATATGCTGCCTTTACAGCCTGCCTTGCCTCGATATCGTCAGCCGGGCAAATAACAACCATACCCGGAATTGAACGCATAAGCGCAAAGTCCTCGCAACACTGGTGTGAAGCGCCGTCCTCACCAACTGAAATACCTGCGTGTGTTGCGCCGATTTTAACATTAAGATGAGGATAACCGATTGTATTTCTAACCTGCTCAAATGCTCTGCCTGCGGCGAACATTGCAAAGCTTGAAGCGAACGGAACAAGCCCCATTGTGCTGAGTCCTGCGGCAACGCACATCATATTTGACTCTGCAATACCACAGTTAAAATGACGGTTTGGATATGCTTTTTTGAAAATTCCTGTTTTTGTTGCTGCTGAGAGGTCAGCGTCCAATACTACAAGCTTGTCGGCACCTTCGCTTGCCAATTCCTTAAGCGCATTACCGTAGCTTTCACGTGTAGCTATTTTCTTAATTTCTGCCATAATTACGCCTCCTCAATTTCTGCAAGCTTTGCTTTAAGTTCGTTCATTGCAATTTCATATTCCTCATCGTTAGGTGCTTTGCCGTGCCAGCCAACCTGATTTTCCATATATGACACGCCTAAGCCCTTAACTGTTTTCATAATAATACCGAAAGGCTTACCTGAGCCGATATTTTCGTGGAAAGCATTAAATGCCTTTTCAAGCTCGTCAAAATCGTTGCCGTTAATTTTGATAACGTTAAGGCCGAAAGCTTCCATTTTTTTATCAATAGGCTCAGCGTTCATAACGTCCTCACACTTGCCGTCAATCTGAAGACCGTTTACGTCAACGATAACGCAAAGATTGTCGAGCTTATATTGGCTTGCAAACATCATAGCTTCCCAAACCTGACCTTCTTCTATCTCGCCGTCACCCAAAAGAGTGTAAACATTGATATCCTTATCCAAATATTTAGCTCCCTTTGCCATACCTGCGGCAGCGCTGATACCCTGACCGAGAGAACCTGTTGACATATCAATTCCGGGAACGGTATTCATATTAGGATGGCCCTGAAGATATGAGTCAATATGACGAAGTGTTTTTAAATCCTCAAACGGGAAAAATCCTTTAAGTGCAAGCGCACTGTAAAGACCGGGTGCGCAGTGACCTTTTGAAAGAACAAATCTGTCACGGTTTTCTGCTTTAGGATTTTTAGGGTCAATGTTTTTCATCTCGGCAAAATATAAATATGCAAATAAATCAGCCGAGGAAAGACTTCCTCCCGGATGACCTGCTTTAGCCGAATGTGTGCCTTCGATAATGCCCATTCTTATTTTTGTGGCATTTAAAGAAAGCATTTTTTAGTTTCTTTATTCATAACTTATAGCCTTTCTGCTTACAACGTAAGCTTTAAGTATAATATATAATATAAACCTCGCAAGGAGGGATTATATTAGAAATTAAATTATTTGTCCTGCTTGGTATAAAATGTATCAAGCACTAACTGCATAAGCTTATCCTTATCGGGATAAAACTCCGCATAAACAAAATCGGCATAATCTTTTTTCGTGCTTTCCTGCATATCGCCCTCAAGAGTTACGGTGTCGAAATTTGTAATACCCTTTGAAAGCATAAGCGATGCAAGATATGTTACATTGGAAAGCGAAAGATTAGTCGTGCTGTATTTGCTTGCGGTGTCATAAAGCCTTGTAACAACACTGAAATCTTGGGTAACGGCAGGAATAACCTGAGATGCAAAAGCCTTAACATATTGAACCTGCCTTGCGGTTCTGTTAAGAGAGGCATTTACAGTGTCCATATCTCTCTGCCTTACATATTTTTCAGTCATATCGCCCGTAAGCTTGATTTTGTCGCCTTTCTTAATTCCAATGTCTTTAAAATCATAAAGCGAGTCAACGGTTACACCGCCGATTGAATCATTAATCGGAGCAATTCCGTTAAGGTCAAGCGCAAAATATTTGGTGATAGGCACATCATAAAGAATACGGCTGATTGAATTTGCGGTATTCTCTGCTGATTTTGCCTTGCCGTCGCCGTAAGCGTAGCTTAAGCAAAGCTGCATTTTTTCACTTCTGAGGAAAATTCCGCTTTCACTGTAAAGGTCAACGTCAACCATAGTGTCACGTGGAATGGCAATTGCCTTTGCTTTGCCTGTTTTTGTATTGATTGTAAGCAAAATGTCGGCGTCGCTCTGCCCGCCTGTGCCTACGCTTCCGTTGTCAAGACCTAAATCACGCTTGTCAACACCCATAAATGCAATTGCGATAACGTCGCTGTTATAAACATATTTATTGCCGTTATATTCAATTGTTTCCTGATAATTTGTTTGGTCGGGAACGTTTTTAAGCTCATTCTTACCGCTTGATTCAAGAAAAGCAAGTGTGCCGACGAATGCAAGGATTACTGCTAAAATTATTGCAAGCGCCGAAATTCCGATTTTTGCCGGAATACTCATTTTTTTCTTGTGATGACGGTGGTGTGAAGAATGATGACTTGAAGAATGATGACTTGAAGAATGTGAATGATGCGAGCCGTCGGTGTGATGGTGTGAGGAGTGATGATGCTCGCTTGAGTGATGATGTTCGCCTGATGAACTGTGCGCCGAACGATGAATTTCACTTTCGCTTTTCGGAGTAATTTCAAAATCCGACTTTTGCGCTGCGTTCTCTTTTTTCTCCGTTGTCGGTACGTTTTCGCCAAACGAAAAATCAATATTTTCTCCTTCGTCACTCGAATTTAACGTTTCTTCTATTTCATTTTTTATTTCTTCGCTGATTTGCTCCTTTTTAGGCAAAACGCTTTCACTTGCTTTGCTTTCTGAAGCCAAAATATCATCAAGAATATTGTCTAAATTAGGGTCAATTGGTTTTTTCATCTTTTACTAATTCTCCGCAAACTAAATATCTACTGCTTTTTTGGTTTGTAATACATGTTGAAAGAACAACGATTTTGCTGTTAATTCCAAGCGGTTTATCAAGCTGTGTTCTCACATTTTTGAGGCTTGACGACGGGTTTTGAATTGTATCCTGCCACTGCTTGATTGATTCTTCCTTGTTAAAGTCAAAGCTGTTAAGTATATGACGGTTGTCATATTTAAAGGCTGAAATAATTTGATATGTAAGCCTTCTTTCAGGGGTGTAAATGTAAAAATATGGGTGAGAATTAAAGAAATCCTCTTTTTCAAAATAATGAAGTGTTGTAAAAAAGTGTCCGAATATCCGTTATGCCCGTAAATCACGGTCACAAAATCGTTGAAATCCTTGCTGTTGGCAGCCTCGGTATAAACCGCACCGCTTGCCGACCACGATTTGTCCTCCGCCTTATGCCTCAAATAAAAAGCGTCGTCTGTCTTGCTTTGCACAATGGGATAATCAACCTTTGTGCCGTCTATTTTTATATAAGCATAAATTTCGCTGTTCTTCTTTTTAAGAGATTTGAAATCTATCGGGTTTTTAACAGTGCTTTCAACGCTTTGAGATGCAGTTGTGTTTACAGTGCCGCTTTGCGATGGCGTTTCGTTTCTCTTTTGCAGATATGAGCCGCCGAAATAAACACCGACAAAAATCAGCACGAAAACAACTAAAAATATTACAATCAGCTTGATATTCTTTTTTTTCTTGTTATCAAGTTCGTTTTCTTTTGCATTTTCATTATCGTTCATTTTAATCACCGAGTAATCTCATTTTAAAACAAGTATAGTATATCATAAATTAAATAAAAATAATATAGTAATAATGTAAATTTATATTATTTTTATTACAACAAAATAAAAAACCTGCTTGCAAAAGCAAACAGGTTAATTATATGAATACTAATTAGTCATTTTCTTTCTTCTTTGTAGCTGCTAAAACTGCAATACCTGCACCTGCTGCTGCAATTGCACCTGCCATAACAGCACTTGATGCACCTGTTGCAGGAGATTTTGAAGAAGAATTCTTCTTAGGCTCTGTAGCCTTTGTTGTGTCTTTTTCAGTTGCTTGTGTAGTATCATCTGCAAATTCAACAACTGCGTTTACAACAACTGAACCGTTGTTCCAAGAAGTGATAGCCTTCTGAGAAATGAATGTGATAGTCTGTGAACCGTCAGCATTCAAAACTTTTGTATAATCTGTGCCTTCAGCAAGACCGAGTGCTGAAAGGTTATCTGTCCAACTCTTGAAAGTGCCTTCACCGTTGTAAGTGAAAGTAACTGACTTCTTAGTCTGAGCATTTACGCTGTAAGTAACGCCCTGTCTTACTTCACCGTTTACTGTAGTTTGAGCTTTGCCCTCTTGAAGAGTAGCTGCTGTAGGGCTGCTTACGTTAGCTGCCATAGCTGGAACGGTTACTGCAAACATAGATACAGCCATCATAGCTGCAATGACTAATGAAATGATTTTTTTCATAAATAATACACCTCAATCTAAATAATACAATTGTATCGGGATTTTAGACAATTATAACATTATCTTATCCAAAAGTAAAGCGTTTTTTAAAATTTACTGTATAAAATTATATATACACAAGGTATTGTGATAAAGACTTTTTGTTTAGGATATATGTTGTATTCACATTAACTCTTTAAAAATAAAATTCATTGTGTTATACTGTTTATATTAACAAAGTCGAGGAAAATTTTATGTACGATAAACACAAAATCAGTATCAGAAAAAATTATTATTTATTGCTTGCACCGTTCATAACGGCGGCAATACTTCTTGCCTGTTTTATAATTGGAAAAATATATCCTTTCGGAAGCAATAATGTTGAATACTATGATATGGCGCAGGGAATTATACCTAATTTTTATCATATTTGGGATGCATTGCACACTAAAGATACGGCGCTTTGCTTTAATTGGTATTCGGGCTTAGGTGTTAACGATACGGCAAACGCTTCGCTGTCTGTATTTTGGATTGCGCTTCTTGTTTTGCCGAGGCGCCTTGTGGGAAAAGCGATGGGTCTTTATGTCATAATGACTTTTTCGCTTTCGGCTTTCACCTCTGCGATTTTTTTAAAAAAAGCAACTAAAGCCAAACCGTTTATGACAACTCTTTTGTCAATTTGCTATGCCTTTTGCGGTTTTTCCGTTATGTATTACACGAATGCATGGCAGGATACCGTTTTGCTTTTTCCTCTTTATATGCTCGCATGGTATGCACTTATGAAAAAAGGCAAAATTTTGCCTTATATATTAATGACGGTGCTTAATGTGTTTTGCGGATACTATGTTTTTATTTTGCTTGTTTTTACGTTTTCTTTATGAGCTTTTTGTATATTAAAACAATAGACAATAAAGAAAACAGAAAAGACGTGCCTTTGAACTCGGACTTTCAACCGTTTTGGGCTTTGGGTTATCCGGTGTTGCTCTTTTGCCTAAGCTTTCGCAAACTCTTTTAAGCGAAAGATTTTTGAGCGAAACGGGTTTTGATTTTTCACAAATTGTAAAACAGTATCTTGAAATCGTAAGGACTTATGTTTGCAAGAGTGACGATAAATGGGCAATGCTGTTTTGCGTTTCTTTACCGCTTGCCGTAATGATTTTGGGTATAATTAAAAACAGAAAAAACAAGAAAATCAATATCTTTTTGTGCTTAATATTTTGCTTCTTGCCGTGCTTATCGTTTGCGAGGGTGCCAATGCGTTAATGCATTTCGGCGATTATAAATATTTTCCTATGAGAATGGGCTATGCGCTTGCATTTTCGTTTGTTTGGGCAGCAGGATATTATTCAAAATATTTAAAATTAAATAAGCTCAATTTTAACGAAAAAACAGGGAAAAACGCTTTGCTTGTTTTATTCAATTTTGCTTTGTTTGTTTGCCTTACGGTATTAACGTATTTTGTGCTTAAAAAAGCTTGACAGCGCTTATGAATTTAAGTATTCCGTGCTTTATGCAATGCCTGTTTTGATATCAATTTATCTTGTTATTTTTTGCAGTAAAAACAAGGTGGTTGATTACAGAACGGCACTTTCGCTTGTGGTTGCCGAAACGCTTGCTTTGAGTGTGATTTTTATTCCTTATTGGCAGACGGATATGCTTGAAAAAGAGCATAATCCTCAGTATATTTCAACGTCGCAGTCACTTGTCAAAAAGCTTGATATCGAAACTTCAAAAACAGACAGAATTAAAACCGTAGGCACTACTTTAAACTGCAATTACGGCACAATTATGCAAAGAGCAACGCTTGCCGATTGGACTCATCTTATTCCGTCAGATATTCAAAGCTCGCTTATTTCACTTGGATACAGCAGTGAATACACACGCCTTCATGACAGCGGAGGAACTGCTTTTACGGATGCGATTTTGGGCATTAAAAATGTTCTTTCGGTTAAAAGCGAAAGCCCTGAGCTTTACGATAAAATTTCCAAGAAAAAAGGGTATAATTACTATAAGTGCAAATATACTTTGCCTTATGCAATGGCTGTTGATAAGAGCATTTTGGATATTAAGGTTGAAAATGTAAATTGGATGGAGCTTAACAATCAGCTTTATAAATCCCTTACCTCGACTGATGAAAATATAGTTGAAAACGGAAATCTTGCACTTAAATCAAAGACGGATGAAACGGAAATTTATACCTTTAAATCAAAAAAAGGCAATATTTCCTATTTTAAGCTTGACGGTGCGGGCGGAGTAAGGATTTACGTTGACGGTAAGGCTTTAAGAATACCGTCGATTGACAGGGAAAAAGCAAAAAAGTATCCCGGCAGATTTAACAGAAATCTTATTTGCCTCGGCGATTTGGGGGATAAAGAGGTCGAAATAAGGCTTGAGCTTAAAGAGGGCAAGTATCAAGACAAAAAGAATTTCAGGAAAAACAATCTCGGCGACGATGATATAAGAAATAAAAATTTCGGCGTTGAAATTGGTCTTATGAGCCTTGAAAAGCTTCAAAAGGTTTGCGATATGTATAACAATTTTGGCGACGTTTCGGCTCATAATTATTCGCTTGATATTAAGAATGTAAAGGCTGAAAACAAAGATAAAGTATTGCTGATTCCTTTGCAATATAACGGCTGCTGGAGTGCCGACGTAAACGGTAAAAATGCCGAAGTCAGAAGTGTTATGTCGCTTTTGACTGCGGTTGAATTAAACGGCGAAAACAATAATATTTCAATGAAATTTATTCCGACAGGCTTTAAAACCGGCGTGATAATAAGCGTTGTAAGTGCTGTGCTTTTTGCTGTCGTTTTGATTCTTAGAAGAAAAGAAAGGCTTGCTCCAAAGGCGCTTTGCTCATTTGTTTATGCGCTTTATTCATTGGCATTTTGCGTTGCAGGCGTTGCGGTTTACATTATTCCTTTCGCTTTTTTGATTTATCACAAGCTTTTTTAAATGATTTGTAAAAGCGCCGAATATGCTCGATTTTTATAGAACAAAAAATATTTTTGTTGCAAAGAGTATGTTGATATGTTAAACTGTAAATGGTTTATTATAATAATATGTCAGAATATATATATTCGGCATAAACATAACGGAGGTTAAAAATGAAAGTAGTAATTCTTGCAGGCGGATACGGTACCCGCATCAGCGAAGAAAGCCAAAACAAGCCGAAGCCTATGATTGAACTCGGTGGCTATCCTATCCTTTGGCATATTATGAAAACTTATTCCCATTACGGATATAACGAATTTGTAATTTGCGCAGGCTATAAGCAATATGCAATTAAAGAATATTTTGCTAACTATTTTCTTCATTGCTCAGATGTTACATTTGATTTTACCGCATCTAATAAAATGACTGTTCACAGCGAGCATGCAGAGCCTTGGAAGGTTACTGTTGTCGATACCGGCCTTTGATACAATGACAGGCGGCAGAGTAAAGCGTATTCAGCCTTATATCGGCGACGAGCCTTTTATGCTTACTTACGGCGACGGCGTTGCAGACGTTGATATTAACAAGCTTGTTGAATTTCATAAGGAGCACGGCCATATTGCAACTATGACTGCTGTTTCGGTAGGTCAGCGTTTTGGCTGCCTCGGTATTGAGGACGACCTTACCATTTCCTCGTTCAGAGAAAAGAGCGATATGGACGGCAGCCGCATCAATGCGGGCTTTATGGTGCTTGAACCTAAGATTTTCGATTTTATCGAGGGTGATTCAACGTATTTGAAAAGGCTCCTCTTGAAACAGTTGCTTCTATGGGCGAGCTTGACGCATATATTCATAACGGTTTTTGGAAGCCTATGGATACTCTTAGAGAGAAGATGCAGCTTGAAGAAATGTGGGCAAACGGCACTGCTCCGTGGAAGGTTTGGTAAAAAATATGGATTTATCGTTTTATAAAGGAAAAAAAGTGCTTGTAACAGGTCATACGGGTTTTAAAGGCTCTTGGCTTTGCAAAATTCTTGTAAATGCCGGCGCAAATGTAGTAGGTTATTCAATTGACCCGCCTACAAATCCGAGTCTTTTTGAACTTTCGGGTATTAAAAATGAAATGACGTCATATATTGCGGACATTCGTGACCTTGATAGGCTTAAAGAAGTTTTTGAAAAGGAGCAGCCGGAACTTGTGTTCCACCTTGCCGCTCAGCCGATTGTTCGTGACAGCTATAAAATGCCTGTTTACACTTATGAAACCAACGTAATGGGCACTGTAAATATTTGCGAGTGTGTAAGGCTTTTTGATTGCGTTAAGTCTTTCCTTAATATCACAACGGACAAGGTTTATGAAAATCAGGAAACCAACGTCGCTTTTACAGAGGATATGCCGCTTGACGGATATGACCCTTATTCAAACAGTAAATCTTGCTCTGAGCTTGTTACTCACAGCTATAAAAAGTCATTTTTTACCGACGGCCGTGTTGCTGTTTCTACTTCAAGGGCAGGTAATGTTATCGGCGGCGGTGACTTTGCAAATGACAGAATTATTCCCGACTGTGTAAGGGCGGTTGAAAAAGGCGATACTATTATTGTTCGTAATCCTAATTCGACAAGGCCTTATCAGCACGTGCTTGAGCCGCTTAAAATTTATCTTATGATAGTTGAGGCTCAATATAAAAATCACGAGCTTGAGGGATATTATAATGTAGGTCCTAATGATTGCGATTGCAGAACTACGGGTGAGCTTGTTACTCTTTTCTGCAAGCTTTGGGGCGACGGTGCAAGCTGGAAGGATGTAAGCGAGGCTAATGCGCCTCACGAGGCTAACTTTTTAAGGCTTGATACAACTAAGGTTAAAACAGTTTTCGGCTGGCAGCCACGCTGGAGCGTTGAAGAGGCAGTTGAAAAGATTGTTGAATGGACCAAAGTATATTTTGACGGCGGAGATATTTCCGCTATTATGGATAAACAAATTAATGAATTTTTTGAATTGGAGGACTGACTGAATGTTAGAAAATAAGACAGAGGAACAGGCAAAAGAAGAAATACTTGCAATGGTTGCGGAATACTGCGACAAATTTAAGGCAAAACCGCCATATAAAGAGGGCGACAGAATCCCTTATGCAAGCCGTGTGTTTGATAATAAAGAAATGACAAATCTTGTTGATTCAGCTCTTGAGTTTTGGCTTACAGCCGGCAGATATTGCGATAAGTTTGAAAAGGACTTCGGCAAATATCTCGGCGTTAAATATGTTTCACTTGTAAACTCAGGCTCATCTGCAACCTTCTTGCTTTTGCAACGCTTACTTCGCCGCTTCTCGGTGACAGAAGAGTAAACAGAGGCGATGAGGTTATTACTGTAGCAGCAGGATTCCCTACAACTGTAGCTCCTATTATTCAGTACGGCGCAGTTCCTGTATTTGTTGATTTAACAATTCCGCAGTATAATATCGACGCTTCACAGCTTGAAGCAGCACTCAGCGATAAAACCAAGGCAGTTATGATTGCTCATACACTCGGCAATCCTTTTGACCTTCAGGCTGTTAAGGATTTTTGTACTAAGCATAACCTTTGGCTTATTGAGGATAACTGCGATGCACTCGGCAGTAAATATGTAATTGACGGTGAGGAAAAATTCACCGGTACAATCGGCGATATCGGCACATCAAGTTTCTATCCTCCGCACCATATGACAATGGGTGAGGGCGGTGCTGTTTATACTAACGACCCGCTTCTTAACAAGATTGCACGTTCAATGCGTGATTGGGGACGTGATTGCGTTTGCCCGTCAGGTATGGACAACCTTTGCGGTCACCGTTTTGATAAGCAATACGGTGAGCTTCCTCTCGGCTATGACCATAAGTATGTATATTCACACTTTGGATTTAACCTTAAGGCAACTGAAATGCAGGCAGCAGTAGGCTGCGCTCAGCTTGAAAAATTCCCTTCATTTGTTGAAAGAAGACGCCATAATTTTGACAGACTTCATAAGGATCTTGAAGCTGTATCCGATAAGCTTATTCTTCCTGTTCCTGCCCAAAACAGCACTCCTTCATGGTTCGGTTTCCTTATCACTTGTAAAGAGGGCACCTCTAAAAATACAGTAGTTCAGTATTGCGAGGACCACGGCGTTCAAACAAGAATGCTTTTCGCCGGCAATATTACAAAGCAGCCTGTATTTGACGAAATGAGAAAGTCGGGTAAGGGTTACAGAGTAATCGGCGACCTTTCGGTTACAGACAGCATTATGAACAATACCTTCTGGATTGGTGTATATCCTGGAATGACTGACGAAATGATTGATTATATGGCTAAAACAATTATTGAGGCAGTAAATCTTTAATTTAAATGTTTTTAAGCAAGGCTTTGCCCTCTTTATTTTTAAAATTTTGAGGGTAAGGCTTGCTTTTGTGAATGGAGATTTTATTTAATTTCTTATCGCCATAATAAATAATGACATAAGGGAGAATTTATATAATGAAAATTAAAGTTGCAAATTATATTTCGCAGTTTCTTGTTGACCACGGCGTAACCGACGCTTTTTCGGTTGTCGGCGGCGGTGCAATGCATTTGAATGATGCTTTCGGCCATCAGGAAGGCTTGCACACCACATATAATCATCACGAGCAGGCTTGCGCAATTGCCGCAGAGGCTTATGCAAGGCTTGAAAATAAAATTGCGCTTGTTTGCGTAACATCGGGCCCCGGCGGAATTAACGCTCTTACCGGTGTTTGCGGCGGTTGGCTTGATTCGATTCCTATGTTTATAGTTTCGGGTCAGGTAAAATATACAACTACTTCCCGCTATGCTAAAACTTCAAATCCTGAAATTAACCTGCGTTCGCTCGGCGACCAGGAGTATGATATAGTTAAATCTGTTGAGCCTATGACTAAGTATGCGGTTATGATTGAAGACCCTATGGATATCCGCTATGCTTGCGAAAAGGCTTGGCACCTTGCAACAACAGGCAGACCTGGCCCTGTTTGGCTTGATGTTCCTGTTGATATTCAGGGTACTGTTATTGAAACAGATGACCTTGTTAAAACTTACAATGCATCAGAGGATGATGCTCTTCTTCCGCCGCACGTGGCTGACAGCGAGGTTGAGTATGTTCTTGACGAGATAAGAAAAGCCGAAAGACCGGTTATTTATGCCGGCGGCGGTATTCGTCTTTCAGGCGGATATAACGAATTTAAAAAAGCAATCAGAAAGCTCAATGTTCCGGTTGTAACATATTGGAACAGTGTTGACCTTATTGAAAATGACGATGAGCTTTATGTCGGCAGGGGCGGCAATATGGGTGACCGTCCCGGCAACTTTGCTGTGCAAAATTCAGACCTTGTTATCGCTATCGGCACAAGAATTTCTATTCGTCAGGTCGGCTACGGCTATGATACCTGGGCAAGAGAAGCTAAGGTTATTATGGTTGATATTGATAAATCGGAAATGATGAAGCATACTCTCCACGTTGATAAGGCTGTTTGGGCAGATGCTAAAGATTTTCTTGAAAAAGTCAATGAAATTGCTGAAGATAAAGTATTTACTAATCAAAAATGGCTTGATATTTGCCAAAATTGGAAGCATAAATATCCTGTAACTCTTGACAGGCATTGGAATAACGGCGGTGAATTTGCAAATGTATTTGCATTTATTAAGTATTTGAGTGACCAACTTCCTGAGGAAAGTTATACCGCAGTATCAAACGGTGCTTGTTGCGTTGTAGGCCACCAAAACTATACTATGAAAAGCGGCACAAGATTTATTATTAACAGTGCAATTGCAAGTATGGGATATGGCTTGCCTGCCGCTATCGGTCTTTGTGTTGCCGACGGAAGAAAAGATACAATATGCCTTGAGGGCGACGGCTCTATTATGATGAATCTTCAAGAGCTTCAGACTGTTGTTACAAACAATCTTCCGATTAAGCTTTTCCTTATTAATAATCAGGGCTATCATTCAATCAGGCTTACTCAAAATAACATTTTTTCAGAGCATACTAAAGTCGGTATCGGTCCTGAATCGCACGACCTTTCATTCCCTGAATTTTCAAAGATTGCAGAGGCTTTCGGCTTCCCTTATTACAGCGCTCATAATAATGACGATATGAAAAAAGTTGTTGATGAAGTGCTTGCAAAACCGGGATTTGCATTTTGCGAAATATTTACGGATACAATTCAGGTGTGGGAGCCTAAGAGCAGCGCAAGAAGGCTTGACGACGGAACGATTGTCAGCCCTCCGCTTGAGGACCTTGCACCGTTCTTACCACGTGAGGAACTCAGGGAAAATCTTTATATTAAGCCTCTTGATGATGAATAAAAAACGGTAGGGAATTTTTATGTTAATTAAAATTGCGGCGTGGTGCTGGCATATAATCAGAGTGATTATGGATTGGTGCCGCAGAGTATTTACTAAAATTACAAAGGTTGAAATTAAGGATGACGTTTGGAACGGTTTTGTTCAGTTCGTTAAATTCGGGCTTGTTGGTACCTTTCAAATACCGTCATTTCGTATGCAACCTATTATATTCTTGTTCCTTTCCACGTTAATAAATATGTGGCAAGTGTAATCGGTTTTATTTTGAGCGTGGCTAATGCGTTTTATTGGAACAACAGCTACGTTTTCAAAAAGGAGGACCAGGAGCAACGCTCACCTTTGCAGGCTTTTATCAAGCTTTTCCTCTCGTATGCGGGAACAGGCTTGGTGCTTCATAATATTCTCCTTTGGTTCTTTACTTCGATTTGCCATATAAGCGATTATGTCGCTCCTGTTCTTAATCTTTTGATTACAATTCCGCTTAACTTCGTGCTTAATAAATTTTGGGCATTCAGAGCTAAGAAAAAAGGAAGAAAAGGATATGTAAATATGGAAAGCAAAATCAGAAAAACACTGGTTAATGTATATTCCCTTGTATTGTCAATTTTTGTGTGTTTTATTGTTGGTGTCGCTTTGTCAAAAATAACTGACAAGGTTGATATGCAAGCACTTGAGAATTTAATGCTCAGTGGTGCTTTTAAGCAATGCCGCCCGGAAAGAGCGGAAACACTGCAATATATGATTTTAACGGTTTTGTTTCCTGTACTTTATATGGTATTTATTCCGTTAATAAAAAACGTTCTGACAACAGTTTGTTTTTTAGTCAAAAAATGCTTAATCTTATAAATTTCGCAATATTTTTGACGTTTGCGTTTTTGGTTTTGATAATTCTGTTGTATTCAGATACATCCTATTCGTCAATATCATTAAATCTTTTTTGCGGCAATTTGGCAATTGCAATGATTATATCATTAGTTGTATCAGTTGTTTTTATATTAATTGGCAGTAGAAATAAGAAAAATGTAGGATGCTTATATTTTTTGCTTGCCTTGGCGTTTATTGCTTATGTTTTTGCAAAGTTGATTTCAAAAAATTACGCTTCATCAAACCGTGACTATTTGGTTCATCATTACTATGCTTGGTGGTATCCTATTTATAACGTTTTTAGTTCAAAAACAATCGGCGTCGATTTTAACAGTATTTATGGATTTTATCCTTATATCGCCGTTGCTTTTTTAAAAATCATCGGTGGCGTAACACAGGCGAATATGTCTTTAATGATTGCAATTGCCTTGTGTGTTATGAGTTTTGAAATTTTTTCTTCTTCCTATGTGTTTATTCAAAACAAAACCATTGCTTTTTTGATGTCACTTTCTGCCTGTACGTTGGGACCGCTAAATCTGCTTTATTGCGGCAATTATTATTTTCAATATTTCCCGCTTCGCTCTTTTTTCCCGATATCTCTATTGTTTTTAATTTCTATTCATTACGCTACAAAAAGCAGAAAAGCAAAACATATAATAGCTGCAGTTGCGTGGGCTTCAATTGCTCTTGCCTTGTTTTGTAATTTTGAAAGCGGAATAATATGTATTATCGTTTTTGCAGGATATGTTATTTTGCAAAAAGCGTATTTGTATACGTTCGGCGACCCGAAAATATGGAAAACAATTTTTGCGCAAATTTTTTGTGCAATTGTTTCAATTTTAATTTTTATTTGTACGGTACAATTAATTACTTATTTGAGAAGTGGTCAAGCACTTGGCATTAATGAATTGTTTTTTGGAATATTGGCATTTGAGGGCACAGGGTTCTATATGTTGCCTATTTCATTCGGATTGTGGATTGTTTATATTATCGTGCTTGTTTATGCTCTGTATTCCGCCTTGCCTAAATTGAAAAGTGAAAGAGTGGGCGAAAAACAAATTGCCGATACACGTATTTCGACCGCACTGTTTGTGCTTGCAATTTATGGATTTTGCGCTTTTTCGTATTTTGTAGGGCGCAGTTATTCAACTAATATTTACACGCTTTTGTTTATTACGTGTTTGATATGTGCTGTTGCGGCAGATGATTTTTTAGCAAGAAACCGAACCTCATTTACTCAAAAAAAAAAAAGTGCAATGATAGATTTATGTTGTATATTAAATTGCTTTGCTGTTTTTTAGTTATTTCTTTTTGCGTAGCAAATCCTGTAATGGTAATCGGTGATAATGTTTTAAGCGGTTCAAATTCTTCGTTTGATTTAAAATGGGTTGGAAACAGCGACAATGAGAATCATAATGACATAGATGAAGTTGCATATAACATCAATGATTGGGCAACAAATGAAAATAATGGAGAAAATCCTCGTCTCTTTATTTATTGGGCCCTTTTGTTAATGAAATCAATCATGAAAAAACTAATTATTCAGCGTGCGAGCAAATAGATTGGTTTTATAAATCAAATGCTCATTCCTATATAGATTCAATGAACAGTGATACATCAAGTGCTTTCGTTATAGATAATAAAGCCGTGGATATTTTGACTGAAAATATGAATTCTGATTATCAAAATGCGTTGAAAAAAATATACATTGGTTAAAACGTTTGTAACTGACACAAAAGTTGGTGAAAATCATACGAAACAATTATATTACATTTATGTTCCGTCACAGGAGTGATACAATTATGAAAAAAGCTATTGTCACGGGTGCAACCGGCGCTGTCGGTATGGCACTTGTTAATAAACTTATAAGCCAGGGGTTGAAACCCTTGTCCTTGTTCGCAAGGGCGGCAGGGTTAATAAAATTCCTTCAAACCCTCTTGTTAAAATTGCATATTGCTCGCTTGATGAAATGGCGGATTTTCAAAATGAAAATGATGAAAAATATGATGCTTTCTTTCATCTTGCGTGGGCAGGCCCTTACGGTAAGGATAGGGACAATATGTTCTTGCAATCTAATAATATTAAAAACGAGCTTGAAGCGGTTAAGCTTGCAAAAAGATTTGGCTGTGATGTTTTCGTAGGCGCAGGCAGTCAGGCTGAAAACGGCAGGCTTGAAAACGGGCAAAAGGTTGCTCCCGATTCTCCTACCAATCCTAATAACGGCTACGGCATTGCTAAGCTTGCAGCAGGCAAAATGAGCAGGATTCTTTGCTCTCAACTCGGTATAAGGCATATTTGGTGCAGAATTTTGTCTGCTTACGGCCCCGGTGACGGTGCGCATACTATGGTTATGAGCACGATTATTAAATTTTTAAACGGTGAGGATTGCGACTTTACCCCCGGCGAGCAGCAGTGGGATTTCCTTTATAACGGCGATATCGCAAACGCATTTTTCCTTGCCGCCGAAAAGGGCAAAGACGGCGCAATTTATACCGTCGGCTCGGGCAAAACAAGAAGCCTTAAGGACTATATAACCGATATTCGTGACATTGCCTGTCCGAGCGCTAAATGTAATTTCGGCGCAGTTGATTATTTTCCTAATCAGGTAATGTATCTTTGCGCAGATATTGACGATTTGAAAAGAGATACCGGCTTTGAGCCTAAAGTCGATTTCAAAACAGGAATAAAAAATACTGTTGAATGGTATAAGGAACAAAATAATGGCTGATTTAATATTAATACCTGTTTTAGCGCTCCTTTTGTCGGTGCAAAAAGATATGATAGTGGCTTTAATAAGGATTATTTAAGTAAAGATAATACGTTGGCATTAAAAGGTGCGTGCGCTTTGAGTATTGTATTGCTTCATATCGGCGGAGTTACTCAAGCAAAATTACTGCCTGAAATAACAGCGTTTGCTGTATCTGTATTTTTCTTTTGTCAGGTTATGGAATGATTACCGCTTTAAAAAATAAGGGCGACGGTTATTTGAATAAATTTATTCAAAGGCATACAATAAAATTAGCTATACCGTATTTTGTTGCGGCGCTGATTTATGTAATCTATTTTAGATATGCACAAGGTAATCTTGGCTTTAAATATTATGATGAATACAAAGTTTCGTTTAAAGGGATTGTGTCAGCATTTTTTGAGCATGGTTATACAATTGTAGTTAATTCTTGGTTTGTTATTGTTTTATTTGTTTTTTATTTTTTCTTTTATATCAGCTTTAAGAAATGTAAAAACATTGAAGATGGTATAGGCTTTTTCAGTTTGCTTGTGATTGCTTTTACAGTTCTTATGTTTTATCTTGCACAATTTAAAGGTTGGTATACTGCTTGGTATATGCAAAATTTTTCAATAATAGTCGGCACACTTTACGGATATAAGAAAGAACTGATAGATAAAGTTATTAAATCACATAAAGGTATAGTTGTGTCGGTATTAGGAGTTATATTGTTTTCGCTTCTTGCGGCATTCGGTGTTTTGAAATATAATACGGATATCGGCGGACATATAAATACTGCCGAGTATTGTGTTCTTACGTGTATTATTCCTATATGCGTTGCGGTTGCTTATTCGTCAATTCAAATTGGCTGTAAAAAAATCTGGGGGGTATAGGAAAGGTTTCATTTGAACTTTACCTTATTCACGGATTGTTTTATTATATGCTTCAAATGGGACGATTAAAAATTGAAAATAAATTAGTATTTTGTATTTGTGTAATCGCCGCTTCTCTTGTGGCTTCATTTATACTCAATATTATTAATAAATATTTAGTTAAATTGCTTCAAAAACTCTTTAGATGTTAAAAGGAGAAAGAATATGAAAAAAATAGGAATTATGATTCCTTGCTACAACGAGCAGGAAAATATTGTTCAAATTTGCAATGCCGTTGTTAAGGAAATTACCGAGGAGCTTCCTCAGTATGATTATGAAATACTTATTATGGATAACTGCTCTACGGATAATACCCGTCCGCTGATTAGGGAAATTTGCAGGCAAAATCCGAAAATCAAGGCTATTTTGAATGCTAAAAACTTCGGTCAGTTCAATTCCCCTTATTACGGAATGCTCCACGTTGACGGCGACTGCGTAATTCCTATTTGCGCCGATTTTCAAGACCCTGTTGAGATGATTCCGCAATTTGTTCACGAATGGGAAAACGGATATAAAATTGTTTGTGCAATCAAATCGTCAAGCAAAGAAAATAAGCTTATGTATTGGGCAAGAAGTTGCTACTATAAGATGATTAAAAAATGTCATCGGTTGAGCAGATTGAGCATTTTACAGGCTTTGCACTTTATGACAGAGATTTTATCAATGTGCTTAAAAATCTTAATGACCCGACTCCGTTTATTCGTGGAATTGTTGCCGAGCTTGGATTTAAGAGAAAGGATATCGAGTTTGAACAGCCAAAGCGTAAGGCAGGCAAAACTCATAACAATTTCTATTCTCTTTATGATGCGGCAATGCTTTCGTTTACTTCTTATACTAAAATGGGGCTCAGAATTGCAACGTTTGCCGGTTTCGAATCGGTATTTTAAGCTTTTTAATCGGTATTGTTTACCTTATTATGAAGCTTATTTGGTGGGACAGATTCCCCGGCGGTACTGCTCCTGCAATTATTTGCTCAATGTTTATCGGCGGTATTCAGCTTTTCTTCCTCGGTTTCCTCGGTGAATACATTATGAGTATGAACGCAAGAATTATGAACCGACCTCTTGTTGTTGAAGAGGAAAGAATTAATTTTGACGAAAATAAGGACGAAAAGGAATTAAGTGATGAATCAAAAGATTAAAAGAAGTATTAAAGAAATAGATATAAAAAGTAAAATATACTATATTGGTATTATTTTACTTGCATTGGTGGCTGTTATAGCAGGTATAGTTACCAAAGGCGAAACCGTAAAAAATGTTCTTTTCAATCATGATGACGTTTTTATGGATTTCTTCAACAGCGTTAATAACTGCGGCTTTGCTTATGACGCTTATGATGAATTCGGCGTTATTTATCCTCCGCTTGTTGTGCTTTTTTATAAAGCAATTTCGCTTTTGTTTCCTGCTAAGCTTGCTGCACAGGAAATAAAGGCATCCTCGCTCGGTATGATTATTTTTACAATTTATACCGTTGCGTGCGTTATGCTTTTGATTAAATGCATAAAAAAATACAAAATCGGCAACGGTCTTGATAAATTTTTATTCGCCGTGTCAATGTTTTTAAGTGTTCCTATGATTTTTCTCTTGGAAAGAGGCAACATTTTAATCCTTGTAATAAGCTTGCTTTTTGTTTTTCTTTACGGATATGACAGCGAAAAGGCTTCGACAAGGCATTTGGCATATATTTGCTTGGCTATTGCGGTTTCAATTAAGCTTTACCCTGTAGTATTCGGTCTTTTGCTTTTGAGAAAGAAAAAGAATTTTAAAAATATTGCTTGGTGCGTATTTTACGGCATAATATTTTTCTTTGTTCCGTTTATTTTTATCGGCGGATTTTCACAGTTATTTGTATTAATTAAAAATATTCTTTATACTTCTTCCATGTTCGGCAACAAGGGATATGGCTTTAAGGTTAATATAACAAACACCTTTGCAATGTTCGGCGATTTGCTTCATCACAGTTATATTTTTGAATCAATCGGTAATGCTGTATTGATTTCGGCTGTAATAATCGGTGTATTATTAATACTTTTCGGAAAATTCAACAGCAATTGGAAGCTTTATGCAATTATTTCTCTTTTCTTGGTAATGGTACCGGGTTTCAGCTACGTTTATTCAATTGCTTATATGCTCATTCCTCTTGTAGCATTTTTGAATGAAAAGAAAACAAGAAAATCAGATTATATATATCTTTTGTTATTCATTTTGCAATTCGGTTTATTTATTGCAAAAAAGGACGAACTTTTCTCTCAATTTGAAGGTTCGGAGCTTGCGCTTAATATAACAACCTTGATTGAAAGCGTTGTTTTGCTTTTGATGATGGCAATGCTTTATCTTGACGGCATTATCACAACTTTTAAAAGCTATAAGGGCAAGAAGATTTTGCACATTCCCACAAAGGCTGTTGCAAGCGTTGCAATGGCAGGAATTGTGCTTGTTTGCTGTGTATTTTCGGTTTACTATACCCCCACAAAATCAGGTTTTTCCATAACCTCTGTTGATTGTTTCCAAGTAGATGAGGATAATCAAAAAGACAAAAAAAACATTAGAAGATTTTTATGAATTTGCAAAAAAGAATTTTAATAATCAAAAGGTTTTGGCATTCCCTAAAATTGATTTAACAACTAAGCTTTCTGATATTGCCTCCAATGTTTCATATTATGATATTTCATATTATGACAACAGCGTTAAAACTCAAAAGGGCATTGAAAAGTGCAAAGCTGAATATATTGTTATTTATAATGCAATGAAGGCGGATATCAACAATACAGATAAGCAATTAGCTAAAAATGAAAAAAATCAATACTTGCAAATGTATAGACAAATCAGCAAATATTGCTGGTCAAAGGGATATAACGAACTTAAAACCTTTACCGTAAATGACAATATTGATATTACCGTATGGCAGCGTGGCAACGGCAAAAACAAGAAAGAATGGACAAGCGGCGGAAAGGGAACAAGGGATAATCCTTATTTGATTTCAACTGCCGAACAGCTTAATAATTTTTCAAAGTTTGTCAACGCAGGTGCAAGATTTAAAAATAAATATATTATGCTTACCAATGATATCGATATGAAGGATATCAAGGACTTTAAGCCGATAGGCTATGAGCGCAACAACAATTATTTTAAAGGCATTTTTGACGGAAACGGATATTCAATTAAAAATCTAAATATAGTTGTAGAAAACTATAAAGATGTTTTTGATGATGACATTAAAAATGACGTTGCGCTTTTCGGTAAACTTTGCGGAAAAATCGTAAACTTAACAGTTGAAAATTCTACGTTTAAGGGCTTTTGCGCAGCAGTATTTGCAAGGTCTTGCAGTAACAGCAACAATGCAATAATCAATTGTATTTCTAAAAACAATACAATTATCGGCACACGTTGCGGAGAAATAGTTGACGACTATTGCGGCTCTATCAGAAGTGTGCTTGCAATTAATAATAAGTGCACAAGCAAGGGATATAAGAATGTTGTGGCATATACCGATACTAACAACAATATTGAATCTTGCTACACGGATACATTATATAAGAAAGACAATTATCGCTATTTGCCTTATGATGTAATGACTAATCAAGCTTTTTGTGGACAGTCTTAACGATTCTGCAAATCAATATAATGACAAGATTCATTTGGAATATACATCGCTTATTCATAAGATTTATTATAACAAAGGCAAAACCTCAAAGGATATTGATAAAATGAAGTATCCTGACCCGTCTGTAAAGCTCAGCCAATGGGTATTAAACGGCGGTCAGCTTGCTTTAACACATAATAAGTAATAACGGAGGACAGTTATGAAAAGAATTTTGACATACGGCACTTTTGATTTGCTCCACTACGGTCACATTCGTCTTTTAAAAAGGGCAAAGGCAATGGGCGATTATCTCATTGTTGCACTTTCCACCGATGAGTTTAATGCCGGCAAGGGCAAAAAAGCGTATCACACATACGAAACAAGAAAGAAAATGCTTGAAGCAATCAGATATGTTGACCTTGTAATTCCTGAGGAAAGCTGGGAGCAGAAGATTAACGACGTCAAGGAATATCACGTTGATACCGTTGTTATGGGCGGTGACTGGGCAGGAAGCGACAAGTTTGATTATCTTAAGGATTATTGCGAACTTGTATTTCTTGACAGGACTCCGGGTGTTTCAACTACTCAAATTAAAAAGGACCTTGGGCTTCAGGAGGCAGTAAGCGGAATTGACCAACTTCCCGGCGAGCCGGAGGAATAATTTATGATAAAAAAGCTTTATAAAAAATACGAAGAAGTAATTTTGTACGTTGTTTTCGGCGGACTTACAACTCTTGTAAATTTTGTTTCATTTTGGGTATTTAATAAAATTTTAGGTGAAAAATTTTATTTGGTAAGCAATGTAATCGCTTGGTTTATTTCTGTTGTTTTTGCCTATGTTACAAATAAACTTTGGGTTTTCGAGTCGAAAAGTTGGGCTTTTAAGATTTTGTTAAAAGAAGTGCCTGAGTTTTTGGCGGCAAGGCTTTTCAGCCTTGGTGTTGAAGAAGGCGGCTTGTGGCTTTTTGTTGATATATTCGGATTTGACAGGTATTCGTTTACCGTGTTCAATTTTGAAGTGACAGGAAAGCTTATTGCAAAAGTATTGCTTGCAGTAATAGTTGTTATTTTAAATTATTTTTTCAGTAAGTTTATCATTTTCGCCACAAAGGGCAAGAAAAAGGATAAAAAAGAAATTGAAAAAGAATAAAAACAAAACGGTTCGGATTTCCGAACCGTTTTGTTTTTTACGTAAAGGGGCGAACATTGTTCGCCTGCCTTTTATATATGGTCTTTATATGTTTCGGCGGTAATTATTCCGTCATTGACGTGCAACTTGCAAATTCTTGCGTTTCGCCTGTCACCTGCAAGTCCGTCGTCCTCAATATCCCTTGCGTGATAAATCGCATACCATTGACCTTTGTATTTAATCATTGAATGATGGCCCGTGCCTTCTTCAAATTCGTTTGCCTTCATAACAGGGTGATATGTGTTTTCGTCGGGATATTTTTCAAACTTAATCTTTGTAAGGTCGGTTTCGTCCGTCTTTGCCCTTGCATATCCGATATAATAAGTAGGCTGTAAATAGCAGTTGCCCGAATACATAAGATACTGCCAATCGCCTTCTTTGAAATAGAAAGCACCCTCGATTGTGTGCCAATTTTCGCCCTTTTTATATCTGTCACGCATATAGATATCCTCGTCAAGGGTAGGTGTCAGCATTGTAACAGGCTTGCCCTCTGCCTTTTCCGGGGTCAAAAGGCGGTCGCAAACAATATATGTGCCGGGTCTTTCACCCTCAAAAGTGTTGGTTGAATAAAAAATAAACAAGCCGTTTTCATTTTTAACAACGTGCGAGTCGATTGAAAATGGATGCAAAAGCTGTTTTGCGTTTTCAAAAGGACCAAGCGGACTTTTTGATGATGAAACGTGCATAGCCTGATGGTGACCGCCTTGGTCAGGCTCGTCGTCAAAAAATTCAAACGAGCAGTAAAGATAATAAGTGCCGTCGATTTCAATCACGCTCGGTGCCCAAAAATCGTGAACGCCCTTGCCCTCATAAGTAAAAACTCTGCCGTAAAAATTCCATTTACCGAAAAGGTCATCGGCAAAATATGCGTAAATTCCGTCGCTTCCTGTGGTGTAGATATAGAATTTTCCGTCTGCCTCAAAAATGAACGGGTCTGCCTGACCGATATAATTTTCTTTGTTTATTTCAAGTAGATGCATAGTAAATCTCCTGTAATTTAATGGAATAATTTTACTATATTGCCGTTAATTTTTCAACAGTTAATCAAGATTTTTACATATATAATACCATTTGCAGTCGCTGCAAACGTCATTTGGCGTCGGTTTTATGCCGAGGGAAATAAGCTTTTTAACCTTTTTGTCGTAGCTTTTTACTTTCTCTTCTTCTTTGCATTTTCCCTTTATTGCTTGGGCAGTGCGAGCAAATCTCATCGCAATGTTCAACAAGCGTTATTTTTTCATTATTATATCGCTTTTTAACATTTGCCATATTCTTGCAAAAATCAGCGCTGTATCCTTTGCCTTCAAATCTCGGAAGGCATAAAAGATGATGATATCTGATATCCATTATTTTACAAATTTCTTAAGTCTGTTGGTAAGTATTGCGGCGATAACAATTTTAACTGCGTCCGGAATAAGGAACGGAGTTACGCACCAGCCGAGGATTGTTGCAAGAGATGCAGGGTCATTTGCTTTATTGTAAACTACCGCAAACCAAGCTGTGCCGAAAGCGTAGCAAACAAGAATTCCGATTACCATTGAAATAATAAGGGGAATAAGTTTTCCCTTGAATTTGTCTGATGCAAAACCGACAATAAGTGCTGTAAATATAAAGCCGACAATATATCCGCCGGTCGAGCCTAAGATTACGCCCATACCGCTCGAAAAACCTGCAAAAACGGGAACGCCGATTGCACCCAAAACGATGTAAACAAGCGTTGCAAGTGTGCCTCTTTTAAGCCCTAACAGTCCCGATACTAAGCATACACCCATGGTTTGAAGCGTGATAGGCACAGTAAGCGGAATTTGAATCCACGAGCATATTGCAATAAGTGCCGCAGATACGCCGATATATACAATGCTTAAAATTTTGTTTCTGTTTTTTGTGTTTGTTTCTTTTGCTTTTTCACTCATAATTTTTGCCTTTCAAAATAAATTTCTTAAAGATTATGCCACTTGAACGCTCTATTGTCAACTAAAAATTTAAACAGGGTTTACAATAGGCTTTAGTCTATTATGCCGTTTTGTAAAAAAATAAAATAAAAGCTATTGATTAGTTTGAAAAACTATTGTATAATACTTACGTATTTTAAAAGGGGGATAACTACTTATGAGTGATTTTACTAAAGCTATTTGCGGTGATTGGCTCAACGGCAAGACTGTAATTGTTACAGGCGCATCAGGCGGTATGTGCGCAGGAATCGCAGCTACACTTATTAAAAAACACAACTGCCGTGTAGTCGGCGTTGCAAGAAATGAAGCAAAAATGCTTAAATTTATTGAAGAACTCGGTCCTATGTATAAAGACCAATTTTCATACAAACTTTTTGATGTTTCTTCAAGAGAGGCTTGGGAAAATTTTGCAGCTGAGCTTGCCGAGGAGGGTATTGTTCCGTCGGTTCTCGTTAATAACGCAGGTATTCTTCCTAAGTTTAAGAGATTTGACAGATATTCTTATGAAGAAATTGAAAAGGTAATGAACATCAATTTCTATTCTTGCGTTTACGGTGTAAAAACATTTTTACCTGTTCTTTTAACGCAGGATGATCCTGGTATCATTAATGTTGACTCATCTGCTGCTCTTATGACCTTGGCAGGTACTTCTATGTACAGTTCGTCTAAGGCTGCTCTTAAGGGCTTTACCGAAGCACTCAGAGTTGAGTTTAGGGGCAAGTGCTATGTGGGTCTTGTGTGCCCTGGCTTTACTAAGACCGATATCTTCCGTGACCAGTCAAATGCAGGCGGCAAGGGTCAAAAGGTTATGGATATGATTTCAACCGATTGTGACCTTATGGTTAAAATGATTATGTTCGGTATCGAGCATAAGAGACCTATGATGGTTCACGGTCTTGACGCTCATGCAATGTCAATCTTTAACAGACTTCTTCCTGTTGCAGGCTCAGAGCTTTTCTCTGCAATTATGAAGATGGCTGATATTGACCTTTTCAGCGAAGTATTTGATGATTAATTAATCTATTTAAAAGGGTAAAAGTATCAATGGCGATACTTTTACCCTTTTATGCTTTTAAATATCTTTTTAGGAGGTAACTATGGAAGATATCACTAAGAAAAAACATATGTCATTTAAAGAGATAGCCGCTTATTCGCTCGGTCTTTTCGGATTTCAGGCAATAGTGGGGCTTCTTAATTCATATCAGGCGGAATTTGACGGCTCGATTTTGGGCGCAAACGTCAGCGTTGTTGCAATTCTTATCTTGGTTGCAAAGATTGTTTCTGCCGTTGCCGACCCTGTGGTTGGTAATCTTGTTGACCGCTCAAAAAGCAAGCTCGGCAAGTTCAAGTCAATGATTGTATATTCAATCGCTCCGCTTCTTATTTTTACGGCGGTGGTTTTCGTTAAAGTTCCGTTTAAAGGCGTAGGTCTTTATGTTTGGATTTTCCTTACATATCTTGTTTGGAGTATTGCAATGACAATGGGTGACGTTCCGTCGCAGGGCATTGCTTCCGTTTTAACACCTAACCCGACAGAGAGAACAAATGTTGTTTCTATTTCAAACACGTTTAAGCAAATCGGCTTTTCCGCTTGCGTTGTTATCGTGCCTATCGTTTGCCTTATTATTCCGAACGGCTCAAAGGTATTTGTTAAAAGCGGCGAAACCGATACCCCGATGATTAGCTCGGAGTATTTCTTTACCGCTCTTTTGACTGCTGTTTTGGGTTGTGTTCTTTTTGCTCTTATTCCTATTATTAATAAGGAAAGAGTTACTAATACTTCTCAGGAAAAAACAACATTTAAGGATATGGCACTTGCACTTAAGAATAATAAGCCGTTTTTGCTTGTAATCATTTCATATTTCCTCGGCTTCGGCAGGCAGATGGCTATGGGTATTCAGGTTCAGGCGGCTACCGTTATTTTGGGCAGCCAAAACCTTGTTGCCGTTTTGGGTATCGTTACCGCTGTCGGCTCAATGATAAGTATGGCACTTTGCCCGCTTCTTATTAAAAAGCTTAATGAGAGAAATGCGTATATTCTCCTCTCTGTTTACGGCTTTGCGGCTTCTATTTTCTCGTTTGTAATCGGTCACTTCTGGTTCCAGTCGCCTAAGAATATGGTGCTTACCGTTCTTTTCTATGCGTCATTGTTCCTTATCGGCTTGCAGTTCGGTGCAGTTACTCTTATGCCGATGATTATGACGGCAGATACAGTAGATTATTACGAGTATGAAACAGGCAAGAGAATGGAGGGCGCTTGCTACTCAATCCTTACCCTTACAATTAAGGTTTGCCTCGCTCTCGGTACTGCCGTTGGCCTTATCTTTGTTCAAAAGTCAGGCTATTACGAGTCGCTTACTGCCGGCACATTCACTACCAAAACTAAGGATATTATCTTCTTTGCATATACCGCTTTGCCGGGCATCCTTGCTCTTATTTCAATCTTCCCTATGTTCAAATATGATATCGTAGGCGAAAAGAAAGCAAAGATTTCCTCCGAGCTTGCCGCAAGAAGAAAGTAAATATTTTAATAAACGAAATAAGAAAAGCCAAGAACCTTTGCTCTTGGCTTTCTTCTATTTTATATCTTTAATTGCTTTAATAAATTTTTCATCATTGATATTTGTTTGTGTAATATTGACATCAAAAACTTCGTTACCTCTTATAAATATCAATTCAAAATCATTGTTACCGTAATTGTCTAAAACATAAAATCCTTCGTCAAAATTTGCCGCTTTGCAATAATCGCTTGTGCAAGTGTAATATTTATCCTTGTTTTCGTAATATTTTTCTTCTCGTTATAATAAGCCTTTGCAATGTCGGTTTTTGAAGCGGCAACGCATTTTGTGTACAGCAGATTGTTTTCGCTGTCAGTTCCGTCAAACATTGCAGCATAATTTTTTTGTTATGTATTCGTTTGTATCATTAATGCGTATTTGAGTGGTGAACTTGTCGTTGAAAAAATCGTCATAATTAATATAACTGACTGTTTTAATAGGTTCGTCATATAATTCAATGCTTCTGCTGTTTTCCATATCAGCCATTTTAAGCGACGCTCCGATAACGAAGCAGACGGACAGGCAAATTATAACCGCCTTGATAACAGAACCTTTTTTGTTAATTATCGTTGTGATTATTTCAACAATCAGCCATAAAACGAAAAGAAAAATAAATATAAGCGTAAATACACTCAAAAGCTCAATTTCATTTTTATGAAGCGCTAAGTCGAGCACATTTTGAAATCCCTTGAACGTGTCTTTAAAAATATATAGCCAATAGGCATAGACTATTGTTATTACAATTTCGGCGGCAAGGCGAACATATTTTTTTTTATTTTCAGCTTTTTCAAAAGCTTTGCGTTGTCAATTTCGCTTTCGTTATTTTGCGATTTTTCGCCGTTTAGTATTTCACTCACGCTTACGTTTAAGGCATTGCTAAGCGGCTCGAGCGATGATATATCGGGCAAGCCTCGCCCCGTTTCCCACTTGCTGACTGCCTTGTCGGTAATATATAGCTTTTCGGCAAGTTCCTTTTGGCTGAGCCCAAGTTCCTGCCGTTGTTCTTTGATAAATGAGCCGACCTTTTTAGCATTCATTTTCCTCACCTCTTGCTTTGAGTATAACAGCTTTTGCCTCATTTGTCACCCTACGCTTCGTAGAATTGATGATTTTAGGCGGAAAGTGAGAAAGAAATTCATTCAAGTACATAGTCCCATCGGGGTCCCCAACAAATTGAAAATTTGGTGGGGAAAAGGAGAAAGGAATGGAGTGTTTATTATAAATTTTGAAAAAATTTATTCAAACACGGAATTTCTTTCGACGTAGTAGGGGCGACCATCGGTCGCCTTGTTTTATAAACATATATAAAAAAACCACCTGTACTCGCTTGATACAGGTGGTTAATTTTTTGCAATTATCAATCAACGCCGTTGAGCTGCTTCCAATGGATTTTGCAATAATTTTTGCCGTCAATCGGCGGATAATCTTTATCGTCAACTCTTGCCTCGTTGTAGCAATCGTATTCGCCGTTGTATGCGCATCTGATTGCCTTGTCGCCGCCCTCCGTAAGGCTTGGAATAAATGCATAAAGGAAGATGCAAACTACTACAAGAACGATTGCAACCGGTGCGGCTTTGCCGTTTGTTTTGTCAGTTATCTTTTTAAGAACTTTGCCTAAATCAATATTATCAAGCTTTGTCTTTTCAAAAATAAATTTAACGATAAACTTAGCAATGAGATAGCCAAGCACGCCTGCAACAATACCTACCACAAGACCTGCAAGTACATCTGTTGCATAATGCACCATAAGGTAAACACGGCTGCCCATTGTGCAAAGTGCAATTACAGGGAAAAGATAAGCGATTTTCTTTTTCTCGCTCTTGAAGCAGAGGAAAAGTGCCGTTGCGATTTCAAATGCGCCTGTTGTGTGACCCGACGGGAATGAATAGTCGCTCTCGCTGAGTGCGCCGGCTCCGATATACCATTTCCAATAATCTGCGTTGCCTTGAAGCGTATTGTAAGGCCTTACTCTAAGCGCCATAGGTTTAACCACAATGTTTGTAACAAGTGTGCCGATGACTACTGCGAAAATAAGAGATAAGGCGAATTTTCTCGTTCTTTTAAATAAGCAAAGAACTGCGCCCACAACAACAAGCGGAATTATAAATCCCTCGTCGCCAAAGGTTGTGAAAAATTTCGCAACGTATGTTAAAAATGTGCATTGCATTGAGCCGAAAAAGTGGAAAACCCACAAATCAAAGGATGAAAAAACCTTGTCGATATTTTCACCCAGAGTAAGCAAAATAGGATACATAATGCTTAAAACCTCCGTTGTTATTTATTACTATATTATACTACCAAAATAAGTTAAAAATTTCAATAAAAATGTTTAAACTATTGTTTATCTCTTATACGTTATTTGTTAATAACGTCTTAAAAATTGCGTGGTAACATTTGATAAAATCAATTATTGAGGAATATATATGATAACTAATCCTTATAAGGTTTTGGGAGTGCCGGACGGGGCAAGCGTTGAAGAATGTACAAAGGCATATAAAAAGCTTGCTAAAAAGTATCATCCCGACCTTAATCCAAACGATAAAGAAGCCGAGGAAAAAATGTCGCAAATCAATGCGGCTTATGACCAAATTAAAAACGGCACGGCTAATCAAAGTGAATATTATTCTCCGTTTAGCGGCACGAGGGCTAAAGCGAATGCAAACAGTGCACCCGATTATTTAAAATCTGTTGCGCAGTTTATAAATACGGGGCAATACACTCAGGCAATTAATTTGCTCAATACTATTGAGGACAGAAATGCCCGCTGGTATTATCTTTCAGCGCTTGCTAATGCGGCAGTCGGCAAGTGGAATGTTGCGCAGGACCATATCCGTACCGCTTATGCAAAGGAGCCTGATAATATGACGTATCATCAGGCATACAGCGATATTACAAACGGCATTAATCCGCTTAAAAAGGACCCGTTTTCAAGCTTTTTCGATTTCGGCGATATGGGCGGTGCGCATACCTACACTTATACCAGTCCTAATCAAAACACACGCACATATACCGCAAGGCGTGGCGGTTGTGTTTCAAGAATTTTAAAAATTATTCTTATTATAATTATAATAAGGATTGTTGTTAGTCTTATCAGCGGCTTGTTTGCGTCAAGAACTTACTACTATACACCGCATTTTAATAACGGAAACTCATACTCTCAGTCGCAGGATTTCGGCAATTCAAGCGACGGTTCAAACGACAGTTCAAATGACGGTTCAAATGACGGCTCAAATGACAGTTCAAATGACGGAACAAATGCGTCGGACTATTTTGGCAGTCCCAACGGCGGTGCATATAATCAATAAAGGTGAAAATTATGAAAGAATTTTTTAGAAAACAGGCATATAAATTTCAGCAATTTATGATAGGCAGATACGGCATTGATAAGCTTTGGAGCGTGCTTTTAATCTTTTTCTTTGTCATAATTCTTTTGGCAAACGCTTTTTACAAGGTGTCAAAAATAACATATTATGCGATTGAAATTATGGCTTTTGTGCTTGTTGTTTTCGCAATTTTCAGAGTTTTTTCAAAAAATATCGAGGCTCGCAGAGCTGAAAATGCAAAGTGGCTTAAGTTTGAAAACAGCGTTAAGGGCTTTTTCAAATTTCAAAACGATAAATTCAAGCAACGCAAAACTCATAAGTTCGTTAAGTGCAAGGGTTGTAAAAAAACGCTTCGCCTCCCTCGCCATAAGGGCAAAATCAACGTGACCTGCCCTCATTGCCACGCTCAATTTGTTGTAAATACGGGCAAGAAAGCGACGAACAATCAATAAATATCGTATAAAATCTTAAAAAAGGAAGAACAAATTTTGTTCTTCCTTTTTCCTTTTGTCGCTTATTTGGTTTTAACGGTTTTTACTTTGCTCCATGCGCCGTAAACCTTTTTGCCCGATACGCTTTTGTAAGCACGAACTCTAACGTAATATTTTTTCTTTTTCTTTAATTTGCTGATTTTAACCTTTGTTTTGCTTTTCTTTGCGGTAACGGTTTTCTTATTTTTCTTGAATTTCTTGTCGGTCGCAACCTGAATTTGATATCTGCTTGCACCGCTTACCTTTGCATATCTTACCTCTAATGCCTTTTTATAGCCTTTAACCTTTTTTGATTTTTGCCTTTTTCGGCTTGGTAATTTTCTTTTTGGTTTGCGGATTGTTTGCATTTGCTTCGGCTCTATAAAATCTATACAAGTTTTGTGTTAGGTAAAAACTGTAAGGACCAGCCCAATCCTTGATAGCTATAAAATATTCTCCTGCTTTTAAATTTTCGTATAATAAATTGTCATAATTATATTTAGAAGGCCAAACAGTATGTCCATTTCCGTCATATAAATAAAATGCATCACTTATATATGAATCTTGATAAGGATATAATTGCTTGGCTCTTTCTCCCTCAAAGCCTGCATATAAATTGCCGCCGTCGAATTTGAAGTTGAATTTGTACGAAAAAGATGTTTTCGCATTGGTGATGTCCATATAATCACTTGTATAGTTTTCTTTAACGGCAGCAGGAAATACGCCATAATATCTTTTGTCAAGGGATATTTCATTACCGTAAGCGATTACATTTGTAACAGTATTGTTATCTGCATAAAAACTTTGTGCTTTAGAAGTGAATGTTGTTGAAATTGTGCAATTAACAGGAGATTCGTTTCCGCAAGAAAAAAACGTAAGCGTATATGTACCCGGTAATATATCATATTCAATGTAATCGTTTATATATCCTTTAAATCCGCTTTCAAAATCTGAATAAAATTCTGTGTTTGAAAAACTTGTTTCAAAGCGCATGCTAAATTGACCGTCGCTGTCATATCCGGTAAGTGTGGCATTTATGTTTAGTCGAAGTGTACCTGCACTTGGAATATTATATGTATAATTAATTCTGCCTTTTTCATTTCCTGAAACATATTTACTTTCATTTGTAAGACATTGCGTGCTAATTGTTCCGGGTATAGGCAAAATCGGATATTGCTCTGCCTGTGCGCTGAACGGGACAATAAAAACCGACGTCATTATCATAATTAATGATAAAACTAACGCTAATAATTTTTTCATTATATTTTCTCCTTATTAATAGTTTTCTTCGTCGTAGTCGTCATAATTTTCGGTATAGGCTTCCTCGTCATTGCCGTTGTCAGTCTTTTTTTCTTCAAGCTCTTCAAGAATGATGTTTCCGTCCTTGTCGAAAACAAGATAGCAAGTGCCCACTCCTAAGTTGTATTCGTTTTCGTCTTTTTGACTGCCGTCGTCGCCGTTGTAGGATAAAACGTAATTACCGTTTATAACCTGCAAGCCGTTGATATTGTTGTTTGCGCTGTCATAATAAGCATCGTCGCTGTTATTTAAAATACTGTATTTAGCATCGATTGACCAAACAATCTTGCCCTTTTTGTCAACCTTGGTTACTAAATCCTTTTTGGTCTTGCTGATAAGGATTGCACCGTCGTCTGCCATAATAACCCTGACCTTTTCACCAACAAAGGTTGGCTCGATTTTGTCCTTGCCGTCCTTTGTATTGATTACATAAAGGTCATTGTCGGCAACAAGCATTATTTCGTCGCTTGTGTAGTCCATTGGGAAGTCGGTTACGTCCTCAAATTCACGGCTCCAAAGCTTTTTCAAATTCTTGTCGTAATATTCAAGGTTCATAATCTTTGTGTCCTTGTCATAAACCGTGATTAAGTAATGCTCCAAATCCGCAGCAATATAAAGCAGGCGAGAGCCGTAACTGTCATCGCCGAAATTTCTTAAATCGGAAACAAAGCCGGATTCCTGAGAGAATACAAAACTTTTGAAATTATCGTTAGACTGATTGTCAAGCGTTACAAGGTATGAATAAAACCAAGTAACCATACTGTCCTTGTTGGGATTGCTAAGCTTGATGTCAGGACCGAAAATGTACGTTGCAACCTTTTTGATTGTGTCAAGGTCGAAGCGCTTGTCGTCTGTTGTTACATTATAAACATTTATAGTCGGAACTGTATAGCTCTTGCCGTCAACCGTGTATGTGTCAATGCTTTTATAAGAACCGTATACATTAAGTCGGTCGCCTTCAATAATTCTTTTTGACGTTTGCTTGCCCTTGATAACTGCATAGTCATCCGGTAAATCAACATTAACACCCCAATCCTCCATACTGAAAGGACCTGTTGTTTTTACGAGAAGTTCGTATTCGTTATCTGTAGACTTGATTATTTTTTCGACTACTGCGCCGATTTCGATTTGTGCACCCTTGTAAACGTCGGGATATCTTTGCAAATCCTCATATGAATATACTCTGAAATAATCATTATCAAAGTATTTTAAAACTTCTTTTTGCTCATCTGTAAGGTGTAGTTTATCGTTACCAAGCTTCATATTTGCAAAGCTGATTGACGCTTGCTCAACCGTTACACCTGTTTCGTTTTTGAGCGTTGTTTTTTCTTTTGTATCGGCAGGAAAGTGCCCTTTAACAAGCAGGAATATTATAATTCCCACAAGCACAATAATCACACCCGCCACTGCTGAAATAATGGCTTTCTTTTTCATATTCTACCTCCTAAAATTTAAAGCCTGAATTTGATAAAATAAACTTTAAATCAATCTTATTTTATCCTACTTTATCCTACTTGTCAATGCAAAATACTATTTTATAGTATAATCTCATTGTCCAAAGGATATTATATATTAGGAGATGCGACAAAATGAAGCCATTGAAACCGCTTAAGGAAAAAATAAGCATAACAATTGACGCCGACATTCTGGAAAAGATTAAATATGAGGCGGAATGTGATGACCGTTCGCTTTCACAATATATAAATCTTGTGCTTAAAAATCATATCAATTCAAAAAATCGGTAAAACAAAAAAACCAAGGACGTTAAATCCTTGGTTTTTTATGTAATGATATTAAAGTTTCACCGCTTTTTATTCGGGAAAAATTAGAAAGGAATGCCGTAGGGGCGAACATTGTTCGCCCGTTTCTCAAACACGGAATTTCTTTCGACGTTATTCGCCCTTCATTTCAAGAAGCTTAACCTTGCCGTCGTATGATGCCTGAGAAACACGGATTGAATCAGTGATTGCTGCTTCAATATCGTCTTCCTGAACACCGAGTTCCTTAGTATACTGGTTGTTAATAAAGAGGTCGAGGTTCATAATATCAGGAAGGTTGAATGGGTCCATACCTGACTCAATGCCTCTCTTTTTGTAATCCTTGGCAATGCCAATCATACCAAGCTTCATCATCCAAGGCTGAACACCGACAATCTTTCTGTCAGGACCCATACCTCTTGCTTCGTAAACGATTTTAAGGAACTTATCCCATTTCATATTATACATAGCAACAGGGATTGCTTCAAAGCCTGCCTTTTCTCTAACAGCAGCACCTGCGATAGCCTGACCTACCTGACGGCAAGTAAGCATTGCAGTACCTCCCTTTGGATAAAGGGTGAACGGAAGTTTGTCCATCATTTTAAGCTGCTCAATAAGGATAGTCCATACAGGCTTTCTGCCCGGCTGTGTGCCGAAAATGTAAGGAAGTTCAAGTACGCAAGTTGAGAAGTTGTCGTCAACAGCATTCTTGCAGATATCCTCTTGCATCATTCTTGCCTTGAAATACGGGTTTCTCTGCTGAAGTCCCATATCAGGTCTGCTCTTTGTAAGATAAGCAAAGTATGAGCCGAGTACTACTGCTCTCTTAACGCCGACCTTTTTGCAAAGAGGGAAGATTCTTCTAAGAGGAGCGTTGTTGAACTTGTCATAATAATCCATAACAGGATGAGGGAATTCAACTCTCTCATCAACACCTGCGGCATAGATGAATACATCGTTGCCCTTGAGCATTTCTTCAATTTCTTCGTCGCTCTTTTTGTTAATATCGCCGAAAACGATTTCCATTTCTTCAGGAATAGGAGCACCCTGAGGAAGAGGTGGCAAAGCAACGCTTGTTACTTTGTGACCCATTTTGATAAGCTGGGTTGCAGCTTCACAGCCAAGAAGGCCTGTGCCGCCAATCATAAAAATATTCATAATTTTTCCTCCGTTACGCAAAGCGTAATTTTTTGATTTAATTTCCTAAAAACGTACAAATACAATTATAGCACTATTACAAATTTTGTCAATAAAATAACAAAATCTGTATCAAAAAAAGAAAAGAAAAACCTGCCGAGTATAATTACTCAATTCGGCAGGTTTATTGAAAGATTAATTACTTTCTGTTATTGTCACGTCTGTGATTATCTCTGCGTGGCTTTCTCGGTGTTTCGTCAATTTCGTTTTCAGGTTTCATTCCCTCAAGCTCGATTAAAGCATCTCTTCTTGAAAGATTGATTCTGCCCTGGTCGTCAATTTCAATACATTTAACGATAACGGAATCGCCGACGTTTACAACGTCCTCAACCTTTTCCGTTCTCTTAACGTCAAGGCGAGAGATATGAACAAGACCTTCTTTGCCCGGTGCAATTTCAACGAATGCGCCGAAGTTCATAATTCTTGTTACAACACCGTTGTAGAATGAACCAACCTCAGGGTCGGTAGCAATAAGCTTAACAATTTCAACAGCACCCTTGCACTTGTCTGCATCAATGCCGCTGATATATACTCTGCCGTCTTCTTCAATGTTAATCTTAACATCGTAGTCAGCCTGAATTTCCTGAATTACCTTGCCGCCCTTGCCGATAACATCGCCAATCTTGTCAGGGTTGATGGAAAGTGTATACATCTTAGGAGCATACTTTGAAAGCTCTTTTCTCGGCTCGCTGATGCATGGAAGCATAATTTCATCAAGAATGTAATTTCTTGCCTTATGAGTCTTAGCAAAAGCTTCCTTTGATGATTTCAGGAGTAAGACCGTGAACTTTAAGGTCCATCTGAATTGCAGTGATACCCTTCTTAGTACCTGCAACCTTGAAGTCCATATCGCCGTAGAAATCTTCAAGACCCTGAATGTCAACCATTGTCATAAAGTCGCCGTATACGCCGTCGTCGCCTGTGATAAGACCGCAGCTGATACCTGCAACGGGAGCCTTGATAGGAACGCCTGCAGCCATAAGTGAAAGAGTAGAGCCGCAGATTGAGCCTTGCGAAGTTGAGCCGTTTGATGAAAGAACTTCAGATACAACTCTGATTGCATAAGGGAATTCATCAACTGACGGAAGAACAGGAACAAGTGCTTTTTCTGCAAGTGCACCGTGACCGATTTCACGTCTGCCCGGTCCTCTTGAAGGCTTTGTTTCGCCTACAGAGTATGACGGGAAGTTGTAGTGATGGATATATCTCTTTTCAGTCTGCTCGTCAAGACCGTCAAGAAGCTGAGCGTCTGACATCGGACCGAGAGTAGTAACTGAAAGTACCTGTGTTTGACCTCTTGTGAAAAGACCTGAGCCGTGTGCTCTTGAAAGAAGGTCAATCTCTGCGTTAAGAGGACGGATTTCGTCAATGCCTCTGCCGTCAACTCTCTTGTGCTCGTCCTTAAGCCAAGCACGAACAACGTGCTTTTGAACAAGATACATAATTTCTTCAATCTTGCCCTCGTTACCCTCAAATCTTTCGTCAAACTTCTCGTGAACTGCATTATAAATAGGAAGAAGAGCCTCATCACGAACAAGCTTGTCATCTGTGTCAAGAGCTTTCTTTACGTCCTCAATACAGAAGTCCTCAATTTCCTTCATGATTTCAGGATCAGGGTCGGATGATTCATATTCAAACTTAGGCTTGCCGACTTCGTCAACGATGCCTTGAATAAACTTAACAATCTTCTTGTTTTCTTCGTGACCTGCCATAATAGCGTTAAACATTGTTTCATCATCAATTTCGTTGCCGCCTGCTTCAATCATAGCAACAAGGTCAGCTGTTGATGCAACTGTAAGTGTAAGGTCAGTCTTTGCTCTTTGCTCAAGAGTTGGGTTGATAACGATTTCGCCGTCAACAAGGCCGACGTTTACCGAAGATATAGGACCTGCCCAAGGGATATCTGAAATAGCGATAGCGGCAGATACACCGATAGCGGCAGTAATCTCAGGTGAGCAGTCAGGGTCAACTGACATAACTGTTGCAACAACTGAGCAATCGTTTCTTAAATCTTTCGGGAAAAGCGGACGGATAGGACGGTCAATACAACGGGATGTAAGAATTGCCTTTTCTCCTGCTCTGCCTTCTCTGCGAAGGAATGAACCCGGAATTTTGCCTACCGCATACATTTTTTCCTCATAGTCAACCGAAAGAGGGAAGAAGTCAACGCCCTCACGTGGCTTTGCAGACGCTGTTACTGTGCAAAGAACTTCTGTTTCGCCGTAGCGAGCCATAATTGAAGCATTTGCAAGGCCTGCCATTTTGCCTGTTTCAAGTGTAAGCTTTCTGCCTGCAAGCTCGGTTTCCCAAACTTTAAAATTCTTGAAAAACATTTTAGTACCTCATTTCTTTAAATTTTATTTATTTAATCAAGGAGGTGCAATAGTAATAAACCCAATATACAAATTATAATTTACATACTCGGTTTACTACTATTGTCTGCGCCTCCTTAAATTACAAAAAAGTAAACAAGGCAAGCATTGACCGTCAGCCATGCTTGCCTAAGTGACAAATTATCTGTCGAGTGTATCACGGATGCCAAGCTTTTTGATAAGAGCACGGTATCTTTCGATATCCTTATTGTAAAGGTATACGAGAAGGTTTCTTCTGTGACCAACCATCTTTAAAAGACCACGTCTTGAGTGATGGTCCTTCTTGTGAACCTTAAGATGCTCTGTAAGCTCGTTGATTCTTGTTGTAAGAACTGCAACCTGAACTTCCGGTGAACCTGTGTCACCCTCGTGAGTAGCATACTCCTTGATAATTGCTTGCTTTTCAGCCTGTGTCATAATTTTCACCTCATTTATATTATTTGCCGTATCACGCAAAACTCAGTAACGGGCAGGTGAATACTGCAAGGCAGTTAAACCCCGAAACCGTGTAATTCGTTTACAGCGAAAAGATTATATCATATTACACCCGAATTGTAAAGCAAATTTTTAAAATAGTCGTTTATTGTATATTATATACAATATATAGTATGTTACATAGCCATTCCTTTATTTTTCGATATTTCTTACTTGAGTAGGCGTTTGGTTGAAAATTTTTTTAAACTCATTTGTAAAATGATACGGTGAGCTGAAACACAGCAATTCGCTTATTTTGTTAATCGGCATAGAGGTTTGAACAAGCAGTCTGTAACCCTCCTCCATTTTCTTTTTGGTTATGTATTTTTTCGGTGAAATATTAAGTTCCTTGATAAAGATTTGGTGAAGTCTGCGAGGGGTAATATTGAAAAATGCCGACACGGCATCAACCGTTATTTTTGTAAATAATTTTTGCGATATAAATGAGCAAATATCGTCAATCAGCCTGCGGTGTGAGGTGTCAAGATTAAGAATTTCGCTTATTTCTTCTTTTCTGCAAACGTTAAAGTAATATGCAAGAAAAATGAAACTGACATAGTTTGAAATTTCAGCGTTTTGACCTATTCCTATAAGCTTTTCAAAATATTTTTCCTCGTCGTCGCTGACCTTACTTTTGCCTATTTTGCCAAGGACAAAATCTTTGCAGCCGTGATATGTAAAGTTAGTCCAACGGTATCCCCAAAATTGCCCCATAGCCTTATATTTTATAATATCGTGGAAATTTAAAAAGATATAATCGTTTTCGCTTAATTCAAATTCACCGTGTTTAGTATAGATTTTGCCGTTGCCTGCCGTGCAGCGAATAAAAAGCTACTGTGCCTTTGGGATACAAATTGCGTTCCTCGTCATCCATAAAATAAAAATAATTTTCATCTACAAGAATTTTAAAAGCGCTTATTACATTCGGTAAAAATAAATTGTTTTCGCTTTGATATCCTAAATAAAAAGATTTATTATGATACATTTCTACTCCACCGTTTCCGAAATATGTATTTATTATACTGTATTTTATATTTAATTACAAGTGAATATGTTATATAATATTTAGTTAGAACGGCTTTGAAGCATTTAATATACTTATAATAAAAAAGTATGTACTTCTAAAGCTCAAAAAAGAAAAAAGGGTTAATTTTTATGGAAATAGGAAAGATTAAACAAACTCTTTCTGACGCAAAGGTATATTGAAAAGACCTATGCCCGGCAGATATATGCCGTTTAAGGAGATATTTGCTTATTCCTTCGGCGGAATAGGAATTTATTTCCTGATTTATTGTGTTCAGCAGTTAACGTTGGGCACTACAAATGTAATTATAGGTAATGCTATCGGCATTTCTCCGACTAAGGTTTATATTATTTATGCAATCAGTATTGCTATTTCTTTTCCTGCCACCGCAATAAGGGCTAATATTATTGATAATGCCCGAAGTAAGCAGGGAAAGTATCGACCTTATTTGCTGTCAATGGCGCTTCCGGCATGCTTGCTTGTGGTGGGTATGGTAATGGTGCCGTATGAAAAAAATTGAAAGCCAAAACATTAAGGCTCTTATCGTTCTTTTGTTTAATATCGGTTTTCAATTTTTCTATATGTTCTTTTTATGAATCGTATGAAAACCTTATTATGGTGCTTTCGCCGGATACTCAGGAAAGAGCAAATGTTTTAACAATTAAGTCTGTTGTTTATTCTATGGCTCCATCTATTGCAACTGCTGTTTTGCCGCTTGTTGCAAAGGTTGCAACTAACAATGACCTTTATGATATGAAATTATACAGAATTCTTTATCCGCCTTTCGCAATTCTCGGCGTAATCTGTTCTGTATATATTTTTGCAAATACTCAGGAAAAGATTGTTCAGGCAAGAAGCCACGTTGTGCAAATCAAATTTCTTGACGCCGTTCGTGAAGTTGCAAAGAATAAGCTTTTCTGGGTTATTTCTCTTGCAGGTTGGATAGGATTTCTTGAATCTACATACGGCAATATGCTCCAGTGGTGCTATCAGTACCATAACACAAAAGAAGACGGTGTCGGCGCCGGACTTTATACAATAATCACAATGGTTGTTGCAAACGCTAACCTTTGGGGAATGCTTGCCGCTCCGTTTTGTATTAAAAAGTGGGGCAAAAAAGCGGTGCTCATTTTCACCAATGCGCTCAATGCCGTAATTCTTTTCGCACTTTATCCCGTTGTTCAGGCAGAACCGCCTAAAATGATTGTATATATTGCAATTATTCTTTTCGGTAACTATCTTATGAGCTCGTTCGGCGTTATTTTGACTCCCGCAGTAAATGCCGATATTCGTGATTATCAGCAATATTTGACCGGAGAAAGAATTGACGGTATGTTTTCAACCGTCGGTCTTATAGGAACGGTTATTACTCTTTTGACAAGCGGTCTTGTGCCGGCTGTATACGAAAAGGTCGGTATTAATGAAAACACACTTTCATCTCGTGCAAGCGAAATATCGGCAATAACAGGCAAATCAATCAGCGAAGTAATGAACTCGCCTTATAACGTTCTTTATATTAACGATATTTTCAAAAAAGCATTTGTCGTTATTGTTATATTATCGGTTATAGGCGCAACGCTAAACTTTATTCCGTATTTCTTCTATGATATGACGGAGCTTCGCCAGCGTGCAATTGTTAAGGTGCTTAAACTTCGTGCAATGTTTGAAGATTATGGCAACGGCGTGCTTAACGATAAAGATATTGTTGATGCAATAGATGTTATTGAAGAGGCGCAAAGTATGAAAAATGCCGAGCCGAAAGATATTGATTCGTTCAAAAAAAGCAGTTAAAAGTGCCAAAGGCAAGGCTGCCAAAAAGCAAGCTAAAAGGCACTTAAAGATGCAATAGCATATAACGAAAATATTGAAATTTCAAAATGGTAAACGAAGAAGTCGAAAAGTTTGACCGTGAGGAATGGAAGCTTAGGCTTGAAGAGGCAAAAAGAATTTATGCAAACGGAATTGACGGTTTGTCAGATGTAAGCGACGAAGAACTTGAACGTGCAATGGCAAATGCAAAGGCTATGCCGAAGGATACCAAGAAGCACAGAGAGGAAAGAAGCGCTGCAATCGAAACCGCAAGAAACAGAAAGTACAGCAAGAAAGCCATTGCAAAAGCAGGCGGTAAAATTGTTCCTTTTGATAATGCGGTATTTGAACAGCTTTTTGCAAAAGAGGACGCCAATCTTGCCGCTTTGGCAGAACTTGAAACTGAAATTTCTAAAGCAAAAAAGGCTAAGGATAAGAATACTGAATCAAGACTTAAAGCAAAAAAGGCAAAGCTTAAGGCTGAAAGAAAGGAAATTGAGGCTTTAATTAAAAAGGCGACGGATGAAAATTCGTATTACAACCGTCTTGCAAAGCCGTATATTGACGCAGGCAAGCTCATTGTTCAGGCTGAGAATTACAAGCATTATGAGGATATTAAGGCTATGTATGACGATGCAAAGGCACGTGATGAGGAAAACAGACGCCTTGAGGAGCAAAAGGCTAAGGAGCTTGAGGCTAAGCAAAAAGAAATGAAGCAACAGCTTAAAACTGAAAAAGCCAAGAAAAAAAGAGAACAAAAAAATAAGTAAATTTTAAAAAATCCCGTATCTGAAAAATTGATACGGGATTTCAGACTGTCGATAAAGTGGCTAAACCACGCCGTGCTAAAATTATCATAAAGTGATGACGTAGGGCAAGGGCTTGCTCTTGCCGAAATAAAATCAAAAATACATTTATAGAAAAGTGGCTTGAGCGTAGTGCTCAAGCCACTTTTGGCGCTTTCCGTCTTTTGCTCGGAGGCAGTACCAACGTACAGCACCCGCTCGCAAAATACGAAATTTATCTCACTTTCTCGAAGTCTTCCAGCGTGTAGAAAAAGTCCAATTATAAATTTCTACTGTATATTTTTATCAGTACGGCTGAGTGAGGTTCAACCTCGGCAGTAAATGAATTTTTGAATTTGCCGAGTTCTTTTTTTGCCCAAATGTCAAAAATGTTGTATTTTTCATCAGGCATTAAAACATCGCTTAAATTGAATTTGATTTTAGCTTTTTTATCTTTAGTATTAAAAAGTGCTGCATATTTACACTTCTTTCCGTTCGCCACCCAAATAACGGTACCTTTGCCGTTTGTTTCTTTTCTGTAATGCTGGTGTGCGCCGTTTGAATCTTTGTGCATTTTAAGATATTCTTCGTTTGTTAAAAGCGAGAGCGTCCATTCGTCGTTTTCAGGCATATTGCCGCCGAAGAAAAGAGGACTTTTAAAATTCCCCAAAGGCTCATCATTGTGATTTGCTCAGACCTTGTGAATTGGGTGTATCTGTCTTTAGGACCGTGATATGAACAGTTTTTGCAAAGCTTGCCAAGCGGTAGCATATCGCAGTCCGGATAGTTTCCGCTTTTAACTTCGTTTTGCCACAAAAGGCATTTGTCAAACATATCGTGAAGCTTGTCCCACTTATCCCAAAAATCGCCTGTCATTCGCCACATATTTGCGTTTTCTGCAAGGTGCTTTGCATTTTCGATTTTAGCAGGACCGGGAGAGAGCGAAAGCACCATATTTCTGCCGCAGTTGTCAATAGCTTTTCTAATCATTTCAATTTCATAATATGCGCTGTACGGCGTATCCCATTGGCGAAATTCCGTTACCGCAATGTCGTCGCACTTTATAAAATCAACGCCCCACTTAGCATAAAGTTCAAATATGCTGTTATAATAATCCTGTGCGCCCTCGCAGTTTTTCATTCCGTACATATCGGTGTTCCATGAGCATACGCTGAAATGGTGCGCAACCTCACGGGCAGTAAATTTACTGTCTTTTATTTTTGTGTTTTTGTGCACTGCCTGACGTGGAATACCACGCATAATATGAATTCCGAATTTTAAGCCGAGGGAGTGAACATAGTCGGCAATAGGCTTAAAGCCCTGACCGCCCTTAGCACTCGGAAAACGGTTTTCGGCAGGGATAAGTCTGCCGTATTCGTCCATATCAAGCTCGGTAAAATTGTTATAATCGTTATCTTTTGCCTTTGGTTCATACCATTGAATATCGCAAACAATATATTCCCAGCCGTATTTCTTTAAATTTTTTGCCATATAGTCGGCATTTTCCTTGAGCTGTTTTTCGTTTACAGCTGCACCGAAGCAGTCCCAGCTGTTCCACCCCATAGGCGCATTTTTTGCAAAATCTCTGTGTGTCATACCATATCTCCAAAACTTTTTGTTTTATGATTTTATATTATAATTAAAAAAACAGCGTGTCAATAACTTTTGAAGATTTATACGATTGAATGTTTATGATATAAATATATTTAAAATTTCTTGCTATAAGATTAGGTTTGTGATATCCTAAAATTTATGGAAAATAAATTATATAAATATGAGCTTCATTGCCACACGGGTTGTGTTTCACGTTGCGGCAGGGTTGAGCCTGAGGAAATTGTAAAATTATATATTGAAAAAGGATATGACGGAATAGTAGTTACCGACCACTACAGCCCTATGACCTTTGAGCCTAATTGGTGCCCGCAAAAGCAGATTGATTTTTATCTTTCGGGCTACAGGCGAATGAAAGCGGAGGCTGAAAAATCGGGCAAAGATTTTACGGTATTGCTCGGAATGGAACTTCGCCATTACGGCACGGCTAACGATTATCTTATTTACGGCATTGACGAGGGATTTCTTTACGGCGCAGGCAATTTGATGAAGCCGTGGGAAAAGAAAATATATTCTCTCTGTCATTCAAAAGGATTTCTTGTGTTTCAGGCGCACCCGTTTAGAGCGGGCATAAGAAGATGCGATAAGCATTATATTGACGGTATTGAAATTTATAACGGAAAAACGAATGAGAAGCTTAACAAAAAGGCGGAGGTTTGGGCAAGGGAAAGCGGCAAGCTGATGTGTTCAGGCTCTGATTTTCATACCAAGGCTCACACGGCACGAGGCGGTATTATTACAAAAGAGAAAATTAATAATAATTGCGATTTATTAAGAGTTCTTAAAAGTCAAAATTTTGAAATGATTAAAACCTATTAACGCACTTGTTATTTTATTGACAATGCTTGTTGACGATTTGCTTGTTATAATATATAATATATTATAAGTTGTATCTAAAGAGGAGGCGCAAGTATGTGGCTTGATAAAGATAATATTGAAACTCTTTATGCTCCGAAAAAGCGAAATTATAAAAAAGAACTTTTTGAGGCTATTAAGAAATTTGCGATTAATATTGCAAAAAAGCAGTCGGGTTTTCGTAAAGAGTCACGTAATTCTCCTTGAAAGCAGAAAGAAATCTTATGATGAAATAAGAGACAGGATTAAAACCGACCCTAAGGTTATTTTGTTTTCGACCTTTGACGGCAGAAGCTACGGCGACAGTCCAAAGGCAATTTACGAATATATGCTCACTCAGGAAAAATTTGAGGATTATACTTTCGTGTGGGCTTTTCGCAATCCTAAGCAGTTTACCTTTGTTTTGGACAACCCTAATACTTATATAGTCACGGTTAATACAAAGGATTATGAAGTTGCGGCGGCAACGGCTAAGTATTGGGTTTATAACTATCGAATGAGCGACCATATTTATCCTAAGGACGACCAAGTTTACATTCAGCTTTGGCACGGTACGCCGCTTAAACGTCTTGGCTATGATATTAATATTTCCGATAACGCTATGAATTCAAAAAGCGAAATCCGTGAAAAATATAAGGTTGATGCAAGCAAGTTTAAATATATTCTTGCCCCGTCGCACTTTGCGGCAGAAAAGTTTATTTCCGCTTGGAATTTGGAGGCTATCGGCAGAACGGATACTGTTTTGGAACTTGGCTATCCGAGAAATGACTTTTTGGCAAATTATACTCAAAAGGATATCGAAGAAATAGTAAGCGAATTACAGCTTCCGAGGGATAAAAAATATATTCTTTATGCACCTACTTGGCGTGACAATCAGCATCAGGCAGGCATAGGCTACACATATAAAACCGAGGTTGATTTTGATAAGCTGAAAGCTAATCTCGGCGATGAATATATTATCCTTTTCAGGGCGCATTATCTTGTCGCAAATTCCTTTGATTTTGATAAATACAAGGGCTTTGGTTATGATGTGTCAAAGGTGAATGATATCAACCACCTTTATGTCATTTCCGATTTGCTTGTAACGGACTATTCATCGGTATTTTTCGATTATGCAAACCTTAAAAGACCGGAAATTTTCTATATGTATGACCTTGAGGCATACGGTAATGAAATCCGTGGCTTTTATATTGACCTTGATGAGCTTCCAGGCCCGATTGTTCAAACCGAGGACGAGCTGATTAAGGCTATCAAGAATGCCGAGACTGACAGAAGCTATGACGAAAAATATAAAGCGTTTAATGATAAGTTTAATTATCTTGATGACGGCAAGGCGGCTCAAAGAGTTACCGAAGCAATTATAGAAGAATAATGCAGACGGGCGATTGATAATCGCCCCTACAATGATAAAAAATCTACCGTAGGGGCGAACATTGTTCGCCTCTTATTTTTTGTAATTCTTTTGTGCAATTCGTACATAAAAGCCCCTAATTTTTATGCATTATGGCAAATTGAAAAATAGACCTTTTTCTATTATAATTGTTACAGGTGATTTTATGAAAACGATATTTAAAAATTGCACTCTTCTTGACGGCACGAAGGATATGGCGGCAAGGGAAAATATTGACGTTGCGATTGAAAACGGAAAAATTGTTGAAATCGGCAGTATTACTCCGAGTGTAAGCGATGAAGTTATTGATTTAAGCAGCAAATATTTAATGCCGGGGCTTATCAATTTGCACGTTCATCTTCCTGCAGGCGGCAAGCCGCAAAACAAGCCGATGAAAACCACTCTTTTAACTAAAATTGCGCTTTCCTCAGCCATTTCAAGAGAGCTTGTGCTTAAAATGTGCCATGCCTATGCAATGCAGGGTTTGATGGCAGGCGTTACTACTGTTCGTGCAGTCGGCGGACTTGATAATCTTGATACTCGCCTGCGTGATAAGATTAATTCCGGAAAGCTTGACGGGCCGAGGATTTTGGCGGCAAATTTTGCTATCGGCGTACCGAACGGACATATGGTAGGCTCTGTTACACGTCCTGCCCAAAGCGTGGCGGACGCAGTTAAAATGGTTGACGAATTAAAGAGTCAAAACGTAGATTTAATTAAATTGATGATTACTGGCGGAGTTATGGACGCTAAGGTTAAGGGTGAGCCGGGTAAGCTTATGATGAAGGCAGATATGATTAAGGCTTGCTGTGACAGGGCGCACGGCTACGGTCTTAAAGTTGCTGCTCACGTTCAAAGCCCTGAGGGTGTAAGGTGTGCCGTTGAAAACGGAGTTGACTCAATCGAGCATGGCTCTACTCTTACCCAAAGAGAAATTGATGCTTTTAAAAAGCATAATGCCGTTTTGGTTTGCACAATTTCGCCTGCGCTTCCTATGGCAAAATTTGAACGTGAAACCTTGGGTATCAGCGAGGCGGTGCAATATAATTCAAATATTGTTTATAACAATATGATTTCAGGCTCAAAAACAGCGCTTGAAAACGGCATTACCGTCGGGCTGGGAACAGATACGGGCTGCCCCTATACCACCCATTATAATATGTGGCGTGAACTTCATTATTTTGAAAAGAACGTCGGCGTATCGCCTGCTTTTGCGCTTTATACTGCCACTCTTAATAATGCAAAAATTTTGGGAATTGATGATATTACGGGCAGTATCGAGGTTGGCAAGTGCGCCGATATCTTGTGTCAAATTCAAATCCGCTTGATGATTTCCGTGCGCTATCTCAGCCGTATATGGTTGTTTGCCGAGGTAAAATTTATAAAGAGCCAAAGATTGAAAAATACGAAAAATGCGAATACGAGCTTGATAAATATTATGATTAAAATAAGCCGACTAATCTAACGTTTGATTAGTCGGCTTTTGCTTATTTATAATAATTTTCCTTTACTTCAAGAAGCTCCTGCTCGGTGCAAGATGAACTTAAGCAACCAACGCTGGTAACGCATTTTCCGCCTGTAATATTGCCGAATTTGATTGAATCCTCAAAGCTTTTTTCGTGGTACAAGCCGTAAATAAAGCCTGCAAGGAATGCGTCGCCTGCACCTGTTGAGTCAACGTGCTTGAAATCGTCAACTTGACTGACATAAAATTTCTTTCCGTTTTCCATTCCGAGGCAGCCGTCTTTATCAAGTTTAACGATAACCTTTTCAAAATAATTTGATAAAACGTCAGCCGCTTTTTCCGGAGTGTCGGTATCTGTTATTTTAAGCGCTTCCTTTTGGTTTGGGGTATAGTAATCGGCAAGCTCAAGATGCTCCTTGTAGTTTTCAAGGCTCAAATTATCGTCCCAGCCGCAGTCGAAAACAAGCATTGTGCCCTCGCTTTTAAGCTTTTTGTATACAGGCAAAAAGCCGCCCGTGTGCATAATAACTATCTTTGCGCCGGTGCACATTTTGTAAGCCGCATCAAGTGCGTCGGGCGTTGCCTCAACGCTTCCGTGACCGTAGGACATAAACGTTCTGTCCCTGCTTGTAATCATAGCGCTTGTAACATTAAGCGGAATATCGTCATCGCCTTTATAAAGATTAATAGGGGATACGCCGCATTTTTCAAATTCCTGCCTTGCATAGTTTGAAAAAATATCATCTCCAAGCTCTGTCGCAATTTTGGTTTTAATTCCAAGCCTGCCGAGATTTATAAGCGTTGCGGGAACACCGCCGCCGAGCTGAAGTGAAAAATGCTTTGCATATATTTCTTCGCCCTCGTTCGGCAATCTGTCAATTCCCGAATAAAGAATGTCAACGTTGGTACAGCCTATTCCGGCAATAAAATTTTTATCTCCCATATTTATCTCCTAAATTAATATATCTGTTTTGTTTTAATTATATATTATAATTGTGTCAATATCAAGAAACAAGCCTTTTAAAATAAAAATTTCCCTTAATAAAAGCAAGCCAATGCATAAAGGACGTTTATCCCCATGCATTGGCTTATTTTTGTATATTTATTAAGTTATGTTTGATTTGTCAATTGCAAAATATATATAACTTTTTCCTTTATTTCTTTTCCCAACCCGAATAAAGAGTCAGACTGTCGCTTACAGTGTCTTTATTAACATCAAACTGCTTAGTGCAATCCTTGTCTAAATACCAGCCCGTAAAGGTGTAGCCCTCTTTAACGGGATTTTCTTCAACATCAACAAGCTGACCATACATAACCTTTTGGTTATCTATTTGCGAGCCGCCGTCTGTATTGAATGTGACAGTAAATCCTGCATGACTTACCGCAAAAATCATACAGGCGATAAGAACGATAATTCCGACAAGGATGAGCTTGTCTGCCGTTTTTACAGACATTTTTATGTTTCGGTAAAGTCCTCCGGGTTTCCTTTCGGTGTTAAGATTTATTGTGTTGTTTTCGTTCATATTTTTCACTGCCTTTCAAAAACGGTGGTTAATTATTATCTTCTTGCGAGATACTTTCTCATATCAATTGCGCAAGCAACAAGAATGATTACACCTTTGATAATGTAAAGCATATTTGCGGATACGGAAAGGAAGTTAAGACCGGCAAAAATAATCTGCAAAAGAAGTACGCCGATAACGATACCGCTGATTTTACCTGTACCGCCTACAAATGATACACCGCCGATTACGCAAGCCGCAATAGCGTCACATTCGTAGTTAAGACCTGTGTTTGCAGAGCAAGAAGCAATACGAGCGCCCTCAATAAAGCCTGATACCGTACATAACACCTGCAAGCACAAATACCATTAAGATTGTCATAAATACATTTACGCCCGATACTCTTGCTGCTTCTTCGTTTGAACCTACGGCAAACATATTTTTGCCAAACTTTGTTTTATTCCAAATAACCCACATAATTGCTGTTAAAACTGCAGAATAAAGAACATATTTAGGAATTGCAACACCGCCGACATTGAAAAGCGTGCCGGTAATAAAGCTTGTGTAAGACGAGTCAAGACCTGAAAGAGTTTGACCGTTGTTGCCGCCAATCATAAGATACATAAGAACAGTACCAAATACAATAAGCTGGGTTGAAAGAGTAACTATAAACGGATGAAGTTTAAACTTAGCAACAAAAAATCCGTTTACAAGGCCAACAACTGCGCCGATTGCAATTACTGCAAGAAATACAATCCAAAGCGGCATTGTATTAAGATTAGGGAACATTTTGTTGGCATAGCCTGTCATTTGCAAAAGCGAAGCCGCAACGCAGGCGGTAAGACCTACACATCGACCAGCCGAAATATCCGTACCTGTTAATACGATACAGCCTGCAATACCCAAAGCAATCGGAAGCTTTGCGGCGGTGAGCGAAACAATATTAACTATTGAAGATACGCTCAAAAATGCCGGAACCTTGATTGCAATAAAAATCACCGCTATTGCAATGATGATATACATTGCGTTGTTAAATAATAAATCTGTAATTAATCTTTTTTGTCGTCCTTGTCTGCCGCTTTGAATTTTTCAACCCAAAGGGAGATACGTGAACGCTTAACCTTTTTTATACTTGTGTCAGCCATAATGAAATCCTCCTTATACATATTTTGCCGCAAGTGTCATAATCTCTTCCTGATTAGTAGTCTTTGCGTCAACCTCACCTGAGAGCCTGCCGCCCGACATAACAAGAATTTTATCGCATACGCCTAAAAGCTCTGCCATTTCGGAAGAAACCATAATGACTGTTTTGCCTTTTTTGGCAAGGTCAAGAATAAGCTGATAAATTTCGTATTTTGCGCCTACGTCGATACCTCTTGTCGGTTCGTCAAGAAGAAGCACGGTAGGGTCAGTCAAAAGCCACCTCGCAAGGATAACCTTTTGCTGATTACCGCCTGAAAGCGAGCTGATTTTTGTTTCCTGATTAGGAGTTTTAACTCTAAGGGATTTTATATATTCGTCAGTCGTGTCCTTCATTTTCTTTTTGTTAAGAAACGGACCGGTCTGATATTTTTTAAGCTTGAAATTGTAGTATTTTCTCTGATATTCAAAATTCCGAAAATACCTGTTGCACGTCTTTCCTCAGTCAAAAGGGCGAAGCCGTTTTTGATTGATTCGTGCGGATTTCTGTTTTTAACCTCTTTGCCGTCAAGTGTGATTTTTCCGCTTTTTTTGGTGGTTATTCCAAATATTTGCTCTAAAAGCTCAGTTCTTCCTGAGCCGTCAAGCCCTGCCACACCAAGGATTTCTCCTCTTCTTGCCTGAAATGAAACATTATTAAGGTTTGTATATTCGCCGCTTAAATTTTCGACATTAAGAAGAACGTCGCCGATTTTATTGTCTTTTTCAGGATAACGGTTTGTAAGTTCACGGCCAACCATAAGCTTAATGATTTCGTCCATAGTAAGCTCACTTGCTGCCTTTGTGGCAATCCATTTGCCGTCACGCATAATTGTAACGTCGTCGCTTATGCGCAAAATTTCCTCCATTTTGTGAGAAATATAAATAATGCCGCAGCCTCTGTCCCTGAGCATATTGATAATACGGAAAAGATGCTCAACCTCTTCCTCGGTAAGCGAGGAGGTTGGCTCATCAAAAACAATTATTTTTGAATTGTAGGAAACGGCTTTGGCAATTTCAACCATTTGCCTTTGCGAAACCGACATTGTGCTCATAACGGCTTTCGGGTCAACGTTTATTTCGAGGTCTTTAAAACCTTCATTGTTTCGTCATACATTTTCTTTTCACTTGTGAAAGGAAGATATTTTGAAACCTTTGGAAATCTGCCGAGCCACATATTGTCCATAACATTACGCTTGAGCGCTTGGTTGAGCTCCTGATGTACCATTGCAACACCGTTTTCAAGGGCTTCCTTACTGTTTTTGTAATTAACCTCTTTTCCATCGACATAAATGTGACCGTTGTCTTTGCTGTAAACACCGAAAAGACATTTCATAAGTGTTGATTTACCGGCGCCGTTTTCACCCATAAGTGCATGAACTGTTCCTTTTTTGACCGTCAACTGTGCATGGTCAAGCGCTTTGACACCCGGGAAAGTCTTTTCTATATCAACCATTTTTAACAATATATCTTTGTCAGTCGCAGAAACGGATTTATTTATATTGTTTTGCATATGTATCTCTCCTATCTGCTTTGAATAGTACGGTTGAGGCAAAAAAGCCCCAACCGTATTTTGTGAAGTTAATTTATATTATTTTTCTGAATCTGCTGTGTAAGCCGAATAAGGAATATTTACTCTCCAAGTGCCTACTACGTTTGCAGTGTCAATACTGTCAAGTGCGTTTGCACCGTTGAGGTAATTGCCCATAATTGTTGTGATTGCTGTAGCCATACCCTGTGCGTCTTGCTTGATTGTACCAATCATTGAGCCTGACTTGATAGCTGATTTAGCTGCGTCTGTTGCATCAACACCGAATACAGGAATAACCTTTTTGCCATCCTTGTTGTAGCCTGCTGTTTGAAGAGCAGATACTGCGCCGAGTGCCATTTCGTCGTTGTTGGCAATTACAAGTTCAATCATATTTTTGTTTGATTCTGTGTACTGAGCAAGAGCTGTGCTCATATAGTTTGTAGCTGCTGCTGATGACCATAAGCCGTCCTGGTCAACAAGATATTTGTTCTTGTTAGCTGCATCATAGAACTCAAGGTCAGGCTTTCCTGCTTTTTCAAGAACCTTGTTAGCGTCCTCAACACCGTACTTTGTACGTGCGATTGCTTCCATATTGCCCTCTTGACCCTTGAACATTACATAGCTGATTTTGCCGTCGCCGTTAAGGTCGAGCTTGTCATAGTTGTTTACAAGGTATTCGCCAATCATCTGACCCTGCATATGACCTGCTTGCTCGTAGTCTGTTCCTACGAATACGCACTTTTCATAGCTTTCAATAACCGACTGGTCAACAGAACGGTTGAAGAAGATTACAGGAACGTTTTTAGCCTTTGCAAGATTTATAATGTTTTGAGCCGCATCATTTGAGCCTGTGTCAACTACATTGACGATAAGCATTGATGAGCCTTTTGCAAGTGCTGTTTGAACCTGCTCGGTCTGCGTTGTCTGGTTGCCGTTTGCGTCGTAATCGTTATAGGTATAGCCGCCGTCTTTCAAGATTTTATCCATTGATGAACGAACGGTTGAAATGTATGCATCGCTGAAGGTGTAATAGAATACCGATATCTCACCTTTGGCAGACGAAGCCGCCTTTGTTGTGCCGCCGTCACCCTTTTTTGAAGAACAAGCTGCAAAACCTACTACCATTACTACTGCTAATAATAATGCCAATAACTTTTTCATCTTTTTCATAAAGATTACCTCCTTAAAATTTTTCGTTAAGTCATTGTGTGTCTTTATTATATCTTTGCTAGATTTAAAATTGAATGTAATTTTTTTTCAAAGTGTATAAAAAATTACGATATTTATGATTTATTATGTTAAAATTACTACCCAAAAAGCATAAAAAACGGCTTTGACAAGCCAAAATTGACCGTCAAAGCCGTTTTGAATATTTGTTAATTACTGCTTTCGCTAAAGCTGAAAAGTATTTTTGAATATCAGGTGAAAACATATTTTTTCTTGTTACAACATAGGTATCGGTTTCAATTGTGCTTGTTTGCGATTTTTTACCCGACAGTATTTCAGACGCTTTTGAAACCGAGGTGTAACCCATAGAAAAAGGATTTTGAACAATCAGTGTATCTATCTCTCCGCTTTCAAGCATATTTACGCAGTTGACATTGCTGTCAAAGCCTATGCCGAAAACCTTGTTATTCAAATTTAATTCCTTTATTGCATACGCCACCCCGATGGTTGACCATTCGTTGAAGCCTATCAGCACATTGATTTGCTTGTGCTTTTTCAATAGCTTTTTTGCACCGGCGGTTGCACTTTCTTTGTTTGATTCAACATTAACCGTATCAACAATTTTTGCATTATCTATTTTGTTTATATAATCGGTAAATCCTTTTAATCGCTGTTTGCCGTTTTCGGTATTTGCGCCATAATTTACTATACCTATATTAATAGACTTTTGCTCCTTGCACAAATCGACTGCCTGCTTTGCCGCTTTTTTTTCCGGCTTCAATATTGTTTGTACCCACAAAAAGCTCCTTGCCGTTTACATCAACGTCGCTGTCAACCGTGATTACCTTAATTCCGCTGTTAATGGCTTTTTGAACGGCATCGGCATTTTTTCAAAATCTATCGCTGAAAGAATTATGACGCCTACATTGTTTGAAACTGCGTTTTCAATCATTTTGTTTTGGGCGTTGTAATCCTCTTCGTTTTCAGGACCTTCAAATGTAACGTTTACATTGTATTCGGTTGCCGCAGACAGCGCTCCGTTTTTCATATCGTTCCAAAAAGTTGAGTCGCTGCCTTTTGTTATTATTGCAATATTGTTGCTTTTGTTGTCAAATTCTGCGCCTTTTGCACAGCCAAACAGGACTGCAATAAGAAAAAAAGTAAGAGTGAGCAAGGCAGTCGCTTTTTTAATATTCATGTTCTTGTCCTTTCTCAATTTTTGGAATTTTAATCGTTACGGTTGTGCCGACGTCAAGCTCGCTTTCAATCGTAATTCCGTATTCCTCTCCGAAATATATTTTCAGTCGGTCATTTACATTCTTAACACCGATACCTTTTGAGTCGCTTCGGTCCTTTTGAAGAATGGTTTGGCATTGCTCCTGCGTCATTCCCAGTCCGTTATCCTTAACGATTATCACAATATCCTTGCCTTGGCGACGGACAATAATTTTAATTTCGCCCTCGTCAACCATTCTATCAAGCCCGTGATAAATTGCATTTTCAATAAACGGTTGAATTGTGATTTTGTTGCACATATAGCCCAAAACGCTTTTGTCAACATCAAATGAATAGGTAAATTGGTTTTTGTATCTGTAACTTTGAATAATAAGATAGCTTTCGGCGTGCTTGAGTTCGTCGCTTATTGTTATAAATTCATTGCCGTGGCTTATGCTTATTCTGAAAAGCTTTGCAAGCGCACCCACCATTTTGACTGCGTCCTTGCTGTTGTCCTGCTCACACATCCATTGAATTGAATCAAGCGTATTATAAAAGAAAATGAGGATTGATTTGAGCCTGCAAGGCTTTCAGTTCCGTCTTTCTGAGAACAATTTCTTCATTGTGAACCTTTTCCATAAGCGACTGAATCATAAGCACCATATGTTCAAACGATGACGAAAGCGTTTTGAATTCCACGACGTTACTCATATCTGCCTTGTATTCAAATGATTCCGCCTGCTTTTCAAATTTTTGCATTGAATCAACAAGCCTTCTGACAGGTCTTGTAACAGTTCTTGAAAGAATAAAATAAACCAAAACCGATATGAAAAGGCTGAATAAAATCGCAAATGCAGAGCCGATGATTATTTGGCTTTTTACTGCTTGTGTTATTTCGTCATTAAAGCTTACACCTACTATTTTCCAATTACACGAGGCAAGGGATGATATGTTATAAATATTATTTCTTTTCCTGTGTATTCCGTCTGCAAGGTCAAAAATCTCATCGGTATTTTCCTTTTTCAATCCCGAAAAAAGAATTTGTTGCTGCGGGTGATAAATAATTTCGCCTTTTGAATTGATAATGTAGCAATAACCCCTTTGACCGATGCTCACCTTATCAATATATTTTGCAATTGACGAGAATTTGAAATCAATCGCAACAAAAACCTGACGGGCATAAAGATTTGAATATTCTTTTTTTGCAATTGTTACAACCCACGGATATTTGTTTTCGTAAATCGTATTTACGTGGGGTTGAGTAATTGCGTATCCGTCAGTAAGTCCGGAAAAAGCGCGGCTTTGTCAAACGATAAATTTGTAGGGCTGCTTTTTACTTTGTCGTTGTTGTCGTTTCCGTCTAAAAGCAAATTGCCCTGCATATCATAAAGCATCACGCAATATATATCTTCTTCAAGTCTGGATGCTGTTGATATTGCATTTTGAAGCGACGAGGTATCGGTACAGTTGTTCATTTCATTGCAAAGGTTGTCAAGCTTGTTTTTTATTGACGAAACATAATTAGAAACGGTCTCGTTAGCCTGCGATACGGCTTGCCTGCTCGATACATAAGCCGAATCAAACATTGAATTTTTGTAAAATATGCCAAAAAATAATGTAGAAGCAAGAGTTGAAAATATAACGCCGAAAACAACGATTGCTATAATCAATACAGACAATTTTATTTTGTTACGCTTAAACATCGTTTTTTCCTAAATGCTCCTCTCTGTATTTGTTAGGTGACATACCGTAATATTTTTTAAAGCAATAACTGAAATAGTGCTGGTCACTGTATCCGCATTTTTGTGATATTTCAAAAATTTTCATTGACGTACACAACAGTAAATCGCTTGCCGCTTTCATTCTGCGTTCTGTAACAAGGGCAATAAAATTTTGCGACTTCGTTTTCTTTTATAAGCGCACTTAAATAGTTTGGGCTTACACCCAGCTTGTCGCTTGCGTCGGTCAATGATAAATCCTCATTCATATATTCATCGTTTATAATTTGAAGTGCTCTGTCACAAATCGTTTCGCTTTCGTGCCTTTGCGAGCGTGAAATGATATCTCTTGCGTCAAGGCAAAGCGATATTAGTTCTTTTTTATACTGCTCGTTAAAATCGAATGACAGGCGAGAGGTGAAAGGATTATTTGATGAGAAAAGCTCAGATAATGCGTCATTATCAGATAAAACGCTTACGCATCTGTGCGCCGTTGCAAGTATTTGAATAATCAAATAATTTATTTCGTCACGATTTTTATTTGACAACATGTCATTAAGAAATTCACTTATTTCTTCCTTGTTGCCTATTTTTAAAAGCTGCTCAAGCTTATGGACGGACTTTTCTATGTCCTCAAGTTCATACATGCTTTTGTGTTCCTGATCGTTAATAAATCTGATATCGCCTGCACCGTCAGAGGTGTATCGCCTTGCCGTGATAGCCTGAGCGCAAGCAAGCGACAAAAGCGCAGGGCTTTCAACTGTTTGGCTGATACCGATTGTGCATTTTTGGTCGAAAAGCTTTTTTGCGCTTTGCACAAGTTCGATTACAGGAAGTCTTAATTTTGTTGACATTTCTTCTGCTTCACTCGTAACAAGCGTAACAATTCTGCCGTTTACAAAAAAGCTTTCGCAATTTGCATATTTTCCTACAATGCTGTTTACAAAATCAATATGATGTGCCTTGGTACAGTTTTCCCCGCTGAAAGTTTTGAATTTTGACACAACAACGCTGTAGCAGTCATTGTCGCTTTTAATAAGACCTAACCTTTTGGCGCTGTCTTTCAACTCTTGAGGTGTATAAATATCCTCTCCTGTTCCTAAAAGCAACGGCAAAAGAAATTCCGTTTTCTTAAGTCTTAACTCGGTTTCTTCATTTGATGTTCCTGTTTTAAGCCTTTCAAATTCTTCGTCCATTTCCGCTTTGATTTTTACAAATTCTTCGCTGATTTCGCTTGCGGAAATAGGTTTTAAAAGATAACGGATAACATTATACTTAAACGCTTCCTGTGCATATTCAAAATCATCGTATCCGCTTAAAATAACAAGCTTTGTGGCAGGCCTTATTTCTCTTGCCTTTCTTGCAAGTTCAAGTCCTGTCATAAGCGGCATTTTGATATCAGTCAAAATTAAATCAGGCTCCAGCTTTTCAAGAAGTTCAAGTGCTTCAATTCCGTTTTCAGCGTCGCCCACAACTTTAAATCCGGCTTTTTCCCAATTTACGCTTTTAATAACTGCTTCTCTTTGGCGTATCTCGTCATCAACTACAAGCACACTATACATAATTTTCCCTCTCAATAAAATCACTTATTTTGCGTATACTTATCTAAATTTATTATATATAAACTTAATCTATTTATCAAGTATGTTTGAGTGATAAAAATATGTGTACTTTAAAATCCGATAATTAATGCTTTTTACTGAGTTACCGCTCAAAGCGGTCTGACGATTTTTTTGTACGCTGTCGGTCCCGTCACTCAGTATCGAAAGGTCCACTCGTCGAAACACATTCCGTGATTAAGGCAAAATGCAAGCATTTGCCAACAATCACTCCATATGTTTCTCCTCTCAAAATCTGCCGTACGGTGGTGCGTCAGATTTTGTATTATGGTGTTCGAGTCCCTACAACCCTAAGAATAATAAAAAGTCCAAAGTGGACAAATCCACTTTGGACTTTTTTTTGGTACGCTGGAAGGGACTCGAACCCCCGACCTACTGGTTCGTAGCCAGTCACTCTATCCAGCTGAGCTACCAGCGCATTTATGTGTTGCACGTTTTTGTGCTTAGATAATATAACACAAATAAAACAAAAAATGCAACACTTTTTTTTATTTTTTATAAGGATTATTTGAAATATATTTTTCAAGAATATCTGCGGCAAGCTCCACAAGCTCCGGGCACGGGCGCTTTTTATAGTATTCTTTTGTGCGAGGTTCGGCAAGCGGCGAATCGGGGCCGGGCTTTGAAAGACCGAGAAGCTCACGGCATACTATTGAGCCGTTTTCCTCTCTAAATTCATTTGCTACAGCTTGAACTCGCTTATAAATTCCTGACTTATCGTCATCATAAAGTGCAGAGATAACGAAGGTCATACCGGAAACGGCTCCGCAAACCTCTCTCATTCTGCCCATTCCGCCGCCGAATCCGACGGTTAATTTTTCAACAAGCGATTTTGGCATATTCATTTCTTCTGCAAAAGCAGCGGCAACCGCTTGCGAGCAGTTAAGAGCCGCTCATAAAATTTTCTTTAGCTGATTCGCCCTTTGTCATTTTTATCTCTTTTCTTTTTTAATATATTTATACCTATACTATTTGACTACTTGTATTACTCGCCGAAAACAAAGTCGCTGCCTGAATTTGAAGCGGTTGTTTCAGGCGCTTGAGTTTCAACAGGTGAGAATTGTGCTGAAAAGCTTGCATTTTGGTTAGCAGTGAAGGTGTATTCTTCCTTGCTGCTTACTTTAACTCCGTTTGAATACCAGCCGTCGAACTTGTATCCGTCGTCAGCTCTTGCAACAAGAGTAACCTTTTTGCCGTTTTCATACTTGCCGTCACCCTCAGCTTCGCCGCCTCCGCTTGAGCTTGTGTTGATTATCCAAAGGGAAACCGTGGTTTGCTTGGTGGTTTTTTCGGTAGTTGATTCGGTTGTGCTTTCTGTAGTCTTTTTCTCTGTGGTGCTGTATTTGTCGCTTGTAGAATCAGACTGTGTAGAAATTTTAGTAAGGTTTGAAGATGTGGTATTGTCCTTGTTCTTGTTATGGGCAATTGCTGCAACAGAAGCAATGATTGCAATAAGAATAACCGCAAGAACGGCAATAATTATGATGCTTTTCTTTTCGGCACCTTTATTTTTCTTTTCGCTTTCGTTATTTTTTTGATTATTATATTGATTATTATATTGATTTTCTTTATCATAATCATTATAGTTATCATTTCGGTTTTGAACTTGATTATTCGGCTCATTTACTGCTTTAAAGGTTTGAGTTCTGTCGTCGTCAATACCGTTTGCATTGTCAAAATCGCTTTCGTCATAAAGAGGAGAGCCGCAAACTTCACATATGTATCTGTTGTCATCGTTGTCTGCGCCGCAGTTTTTACATCTCATTATTTATCACTCCTTGAAAAATATATTAAAAATACTGTACTATAGTCTGTTTTCATCAAAATAGTATACCATAATGATGTATAAATCTCAATGTAAAAATTAATTTTTTAAAAATTATGACTTAATTTTAAATTTTCTATTGACATTTTGTGAGATTTAATATAAATTTAATATGTAGCGTTTTATAAAACGGATTCGTATAATTCTGAAAGGGGAACCCTGAAAATGAACAAATATGTGAAAAAAGGCTTGTGCCTTGTACTTGCTACAGGATTAATCGCAAGCTCATTTGCAGGATGTGCAAAAGTAAATTACGTAACTGAAGGTGCCATTAAGGCTATTCACCAAATTAAGGACGGCAGTTGGAAGAATCAAGCAGAGGGCGAAGAAGCCGGTTCTTCAGAAGATACTTCTGTTCTTGAAAAGTCATTTGAGGCAGGCAAGTACGGCGGAGTTGAGTTTAAGTCACTCGAAGATGTTGCTAACTATTATAAAGAGGCTTATGATTACACTAAGACTCTTACTGCCGAGTATGTCAATGATAAGGGTCAGACTGAGACTTTCTACAAGCTTCTCGGTGATGAGAAAATTAATGTAGGTAAGGTTATGATTGACGGCAAGGAAAATGCTGTTATTAACAAGCTCGTTCCGGGTATTGTTGACGGCTTGTTCAAGCCAAACATTTACGGTCTTGTTCCTTGTAACAACCGTAACCCTAAGCTTGATAACTACAATTGTAATGAGAAAGATCCGGGCAAAAAAGACTTTAGAAAGTCTTATGTTAAGGGTGAGGACGTTCTTGACGCTAACATTACAGATAACGGCGACGGAACTATCACAATGGTAATTCAGCCAAAGGCTGCTGAAATGAGTATGAGAGGCGAGGATTCACAGGGTGACTTCTTCGAGGTTCTCGGTGATATCAGTGCAACTGTTGCACAAATCGACGTTATTTCATTTGCTCAGGGTACAGCAGAAGATAACATTAAGGTTACATATAAGGGCGGTACCGTTACTTGCACAATCAATACTAAGACTAAGGAAATCACTAAGGCTGAGTATGATATGGTTGCAGAGGTAGCTGTAAACCATGCAAATGTAGCAGTTATCAAGGATAAGAGCGCATCTCTTTTAATCAAGTATAAGAACACATTCCCTGCTTCTGACGAAGCAACAATGAAGGCAAGGCAGTTTAAGAGAAAGTAATTAAGACTTTCTATGTTTAGAGAATTTAAGAGCATCTCGATTGAGGTGCTCTTTTTCTATGCAATTTTGGTTTATTTATCGTTATTTGTTAATAATATGTTTGTTGAATTAAATATAATAATGATTTATAATTTATATATAATAATTTACTGAGAGGGGTATATTATGCGCAAGGTTATTAATATTGACAAGGATTGGAAATTTTCAAAAGAGGCTTCTTCCGTTCCAAGCACGTTTCCGAGCGATTGGGAGAGCATTGATTTGCCATACACTTTCAATGGCGATGACGGACAGGACGGCGGCAACGATTATTATCGTGGCATGGGATATTTTGCAAAGAGCTTGGCTAAAAGCGATATGCCTGACGGCGAAGAAGTTTATCTTCAGCTTGACGGTGTAAATTCAACAGGTACCGTTTATTTTAACGGAAAAGAAATTTGTGTTCACAACGGCGGATATTCTACCTTTAGGGTTAAGCTTGATGATATTAAGGACGAAAATTTGCTTGTTGTTGTTGCCGATAACTCGCCTAACGATTACGTTTATCCTCAGGTTGCGGATTTTACGTTTTACGGCGGTATTTACAGGGATGTAAGCCTTATCGGAGTTGGCAAAAATCATTTTGACCTTGATTTTTACGGTGCGCCCGGCATTGCGGTTACACCTGAAATCAGCGGCGATGACGCAAAATTACCGTTGACGCTTATTGCGACGGCGAGGTTGAATTTGAAATAAGCGACGGCAATGAGGTTGTTGCAAGGGCTAAGGCAAGCGGTAAAAACCGAGTGCTAAACTTGAAATTAAAGACGTTCATCTTTGGGACGGTGTTGACGACCCGTTTCTTTATACCGCTGTCGCTAAGCTTATTGTTGACGGCGAGGCGGTTGATGAGGTTAAAACACGCTTTGGTTGCCGCACATTTGAGATTGATGCGCAAAAAGGATTTATTTTAAACGGCAGAGAGTATCCTTTAAGAGGTGTTTCAAGGCATCAGGACAGGCCTCATATCGGCAATGCGCTCTTGCCTGAGCATCACAAAGAGGATATGGATTTGATTTGCGAAATGGGCGCTAACACTATCCGTCTTGCCCATTATCAGCACGCTCAGTATTTTTATGATTTGTGCGACGAGAGAGGTATTGTTGTTTGGGCTGAAATTCCGTATATTTCAAAGCATCTTGAAAAAGGTGTTGAAAATACAAAGTCGCAAATGAAGGAACTTGTTTATCAAAATTACAATCACCCGTCAATCGTGGTGTGGGGACTTTCAAATGAAATTACAATGGGCGGCGCAACTTCTCCTATTGTTGAAAATCATAAAATGCTCAATGACCTTGTTCATTCGCTTGATAAAACAAGACTTACTACCGAAGCGGTGCTTACTGCCTGCAATATTAATGAGGAATATGTGCATATTTCGGATGTTCTTTCATATAACCATTATTTCGGCTGGTACGGCGGCGATGTGTCAATGTACGGCGATTGGTTTGATACATTCCACAAGAAATATCCAAACAAGGCAATCGGTATGAGCGAGTACGGTTGCGAGGCACTCAATTGGCACACAAGTCACCCTGAACAGGGAGATTATACTGAGGAATATCAGGCATATTATCACGAGGAAGTAATCAAGCAAATTGCAAAACGTCCTTATCTTTGGGCTACTCACGTTTGGAATATGTTTGACTTTGCCGCAGACGCACGTGCCGAAGGCGGCGAAAACGGTATGAACCACAAGGGACTTGTCACATTTGACAGAAAGTATAAAAAAGACAGCTTTTATGCTTATCAGGCTTGGCTTTCCAAAAAGCCGATGCTCCATATCTGCGCAAAGAGGTATGTTGACAGGGTTGAGGAAGTGACCAAGGTTACTGTTTATACAAATCTTGACGAGGTTGAGCTTTTTGCAAACGGCGAGAGTGTCGGCAAAAAGAAAAAGGGTGAATTTCCATTCTTCCACTTTGAAGTTAAAAATGAGGGTGAAACCACCCTTGTTGCAAAAAGCAGGCGATTTAACAGACGAGGCTCAAATCAGAAAAGTTGACAAGTTTAACGAAGATTACAGGCTTAAAGAAGAAGGTGCGGTAATCAATTGGTTTGAGATTGAAACTCCTGCCGGTTATTATAGCGTAAACGATACTTTGGGCGATATTCTTTCAACCTTTAGAGGAAAAATTTGTGCAGTAAAGCTTCTTCTTAAAATGAAAAAGGCGCTTACACCCGACGGCACCTAAGCAAAAGAGCAAGAAAAAAAGGCGCCGAGGTTATGGGCTTTAAGCTTAGTGATATCAACAAGACTATGATTGATATGCTCAAGGGCTTTACAGTTAAGCGTGGACTTATGATGCTCGGCGGCAAATTCACCAAGGAGCAAATTCTTGAGATTAACGCAATGTTAAACAAGGTTAAAAAGAAATAATATATGTTGAAAAAGCGCAAATACTATTATCGGTGATAATGAGTGTTTTACGTTTTTGATGATGAGGTGAAAAGCATTGATGTTGATGAAATCGGCAAAAATATGCTTACACTCGGATTTATAACGGTTGGCGAGCTTGAAAGGCTTGCCACCGTTTTTTCTTTTGCCTAAAAATATTATTGAACTTTGCAGAAAAAAAAATCAGACAGCAGCTTTTTAACAAAATTTATTAACGATGATTTTAGTTTTATTCGCATAAATATAATATGTAATAAAACAGAAAGCAACAACGAATTGGCAATTATAATTTCTAAAAATATGATGATAATTGTTAATATTTGCGATGATTTTTCGTTTAATCAAAAGTGCTTTTTAAGCGTTCTTTCAAATACCGCCTGCGAAAGCGCAACGCTTGAAAAGCTTATTTGTTCGTTTCTTGAAACGATTGCAAAACAGTGTTCGGCTCAGTTTGATGTGCAAGAGGAGATAGATATGCTTGAAAAAGAGGTTATTGATAAAAATGTTTGTAAAAATTTTGCCGAGTTGCTGAGTGAAAAGAAAAGAGAACTTTTGCGCCTTCGTGCTTTTTATGAACAGCTTATTGATGCAACCGAGATATATATTGAAAATGAAAACGAACTTTTGGATGAAAAATCATATAAGCTTTTCAGGCTCTTTAGGGATAAGGCTGTAAGATGTAAGGAAAATACGGATATTTTGAGAGAAAGCGTAACTCATCTTTGGGATGCATATCAAACAAGCATTGACGCAAGGCAAAATGAAATAATGAAGCTTTTTACCGTCGTGACTTCTGTTTTTTTGCCTATGACCGTTATAGTCGGCTGGTACGGAATGAATTTTAAATATATGCCGGAGCTTTCCTCCCGCTTTGGATATCCGTATGTGATTTTTTTTAAATGTTGCAGTCGTTTTTTCACTTATTTATATTTTTAAAAGGAAAAAGTGGATTTGAAATTATAAGCGATTTTTAATAGTTTCAAAATGATGTATCGTGAATGTGTGCTCAAGGCAAATTTCTATGACTCGTGCAGGGAAATTAATTCAGGCTTTATCGGCGCATATTACAACGAAATCGTAATTTGCGAAAAAATTTGATATTTTTTATCCGTCAAAATTGCCTGTTTTGGCGGATTTTTTAATAATTGTAACCTGATGTTTACAAAAGAGTAACAAAAAAATCTTGATTTATCTTATAAGTTGATATATTATATTATTAATAATAATGAATAAGTGCGCTAAGGCGTAAATTTATAATGAAATACAAGGGGAAAAAATCGTGATAGAATTCAGAAATGTATCAAAGGTTTACGACAGCAACGGTACCCACGCCCTTTCAAATGTTAATATCAAAATTGAGGACGGAGAGTTTGTTTTCGTTGTAGGCTCTTCGGGTGCAGGTAAAAGTACATTTTTAAAACTCATTATGCATGAGGAAAAGCCAACCGAGGGTGAAATTATTTTTAACGAATATTCATCTGCCACTCTTAAGAAAAAGCAGGTTCCTTATTACAGAAGAGAAATGGGCATAGTGTTCCAGGACTTCCGCCTTATTCCTAAAATGTCGGTTTATGACAATGTTGCGTTTGCAATGCGTGTTATCGGCGCTAAGGAAAAGGAAATCCGTAAGAGAGTGCCGTATATTCTTCAGCTTGTAGGTCTTTCTCAAAAGGCACGTTCGATGCCTAATGAGCTTTCGGGCGGTGAGCAACAGAGAGTTTCTCTTGCAAGGGCGCTTGTTAATAATCCTAAGGTTATTATTGCGGACGAGCCTACGGGTAACGTTGACCCTGAAATGAGCCACGAGATTGTAGGTCTTTTGACTAAGATTAACAATGCCGGCACAACTGTTATTATGGTTACTCACGAGCACGATTTGGTGCGTTCGTTCCAAAGACGTGTTATTGTTATTAAAAACGGCGAGGTTGTATCCGATACTCCCGACCCTACCCATGCTCAGTTCACAGGCGAAAACCCTAAAGCGGACACCGATATGTTCTTTTTTGACGAGGACGTTGAGATTGATAATGTTGACGTTTTGCCTAAGGACGAAAACGAAGAGGATATTTTTGATAACCTCGAAAGCGTTGTAAGCGACGAGAGCACAGAGGAAGAACAGGGAGGTGAGCAGTAATGACAGGTGCAAGTTTAAAATATTTAATTAAAGAGGGCTTTAGGAATACTTGGACAAACAGAATGATGTCTATCGCATCAATTTGTGTTCTTATGAGTTGCCTTGTTCTTATCGGCTCTGCTTCAATGATATTCCTTAATATCGATTCTCTTCTCGGCAAAATTGAAGAGGAAAATGTAATTATGGTTTATATCACGGATGACGCAACACCCGATGATATTACAAATATGCAAAACGAGATTACTGCTTGCGGAAATATTAAAAGCGTTGAATTTATCTCAAAGGAAAGCGCTTGGCAGGAGCAACTCAACACCATGGAGAAGGCTCAAGCAGAATTCTTTACTCAGATAAGCTCCGATATTCCGCTTCCGAATGCATATAAGGTAACGGTTGAAAATCTTGACAAATTTGACGAAACGGTTAATAAGCTTAAAAAATGCAGCACGTTGATACTATCAGAGAAAACAAAAATCTTGCTAAAAAGCTTGTTGCGTTAAGGCAGGGAATTACGGTTATTTCCTTTGTTATTATCGCAGTATTGTTTGTTATTTCTGTTTTCATTATTTCAAACACAATTAAACTTACGGTTTACAGCCGCCGCTTAGAGATAAGCATTATGAAATCAGTCGGGGCAACGAATTCGTTTGTCCGTTTGCCGTTTGTGGTTGAAGGTATAATCCTCGGTATCACATCGGGCGTTATCAGTTTAGGCTTTGTGTGGGGACTTTACGAACTTGCGGTTAAAGAATTTTCTGATATCCTCAGTTCGTTTAACGGCTTAGGCTTCCTTAAATTTACCGATTATGCACTTCCGATGCTCGGAATATTTGTTGCTATCGGCGTGTTGACCGGTGTCGGAGGCTCAATTATTACAATGAGTAAATATTTAAATAAGGAAGGCAGTGAAATAAGTGGCATTTAGTATGAAACGAACATTGTCATTGATTTTAAGCTTTGCATTTTTATATCAAGCTTTGGCAGTGCTTTTTCGGCTCAGGCTAAGTCAACATCACAGCTTAGAAGTGAAAAGCAAAAATTCAACAGCAGATAGACAGCGCTCAAAGCAAACTGAATAAGCTTTCTGCCCAAAAGCAAAAAAATGAGGAATATCTTGCAACGCTCAGGTCAAAAATAAACTTGATGCAAGACAAGATTGATTCTCTTGAAGATGATAAAGCTGCATTGCAAGCGGAAATTGATGCAATTCAGGTAAAAATCACGCAAACAGAACAGGATATTGCAGATGCTCAGGCAAAAATTGACCAAAAGCAGGCTGAATTTGACCAGACCTATCAGGTTTATTGCCAAAGGCTTCGTGCAATGTATATATCAGGCTCTGCATCTACTCTTGAGGTGCTTTTAACTTGAAGGATGTAAGCTCAATGCTTACACGTGCGCAAATGGTTAAGTCGGTATCTCAGCAAGACAGCGCAATTCTTGACGAGCTTATGACAAAGATGCAGGAAATCGAGAAAGAAAAGAAAAAGCTTGAAGAAAAACGAAACGAATTAACTAACGATAAGCAGCAGCTTGAATCTAACAAGAAGGAACTTCAGTCAAGTATTGATGAAATTGATTCATCAAAAAGCGAACTTGATGCCGAGGTTGCAGAGTGTAACGAGGTTATGAAAAGCCTTTCAAGCCAGTCGAGCGAGTATAAGGAGCTTATTGAAACCAATCAGGCACAGCTTGAGCAGGTTGAAAGCGAAATTCGTGCGGCAATTGCTTCCGCTTCAAAGGGAAGCGGCTCAATTTCAGGCTCAACGGGTAACGGTTCGGGCGAGCTTGGTTATCCGACGGATTCGAGAAGAATATCGGCAGGTTATCCTAACTATTCATCGGGCGGATACCACGGCGGTATTGACTTCGGTAGGAACAGGTTCAAACGTATATGCTGCGGCTTCGGGTAAAGTTATTCTTGTTAAATATCTTAATTACAGCTACGGCAGATACATAATTATTGACCACGGCAACGGACTTTCAACGCTTTATGCTCATAATTCAAGCATTGAAGTAAGTGTAGGACAAAAGGTGTCAAGAGGTCAGGTTATTGCTCACAGCGGTTCAACAGGTAATTCGACAGGTCCGCACTGCCATTTTGAAGTTCGTGTAAACGGTAGCAGAGTTAATCCTAACAATTATTTATAATTTTAATATTTTTTATACTAAGGGGTGTAGCCAATGAAACAGAAGAGTTTTTTAACTAAAATTTTAGCTGTTTTGTTGGCTACTGCCTTTTTTGCGGCTTCCCCTGCTCATATTGTTGCGCTTGCAACAGGCAATTCTCAATCCGATGAATATGCCGGTATGACGGCAGAGGAAAAGCAGGCGGCAATCGAGCAAAAAATCAAGGAACTTGATTCAAACTTTCTTCTCTCGGTAAGGAATCAAAGGAAACCGAGGAATATATTAATGCGCTTGATGAAAAAATTTCTTATTTGAAAAAACAGCTTGAATATTCTGAAAATAAGATTGATTCCTCAAAGAAAAAAATTAATGATTTGCAGCAGCAGTATAAGGATAACGAGGCGCAGATTGCCGAACTTACAACGGATGTTGCAAATTTAGAGGTAAAAATGCACAGCTTGAGCAAACATTCAGCCAAAGCTTAACACTTTATTATCAGCGTATCCGTGCAATTTATGTCAGCGGCGAAACAAGCACAATAGCAATGCTTCTCACCTCACCCGATATTTCAACTCTTCTTACAAGATATGAAATGATTAAACGTGTGTCAAAGTGTGATAAGGAGCTTTTGCAGTCTGTTCAGTCGCAGGCAAGTGAGCTTTCAAAAACGAAACTTGAAATGCAGGATAAGCAATCTACGCTTCAAAATGACCAAGTTGTGCTTAAAACAACACAGCAATTTGACGACTTCTATTTCAACTCTTGAAACTCAGCAGCAGGATTATTCCCAAAAGCAGGACGCTTATCAAAGTCAAAAAAGTGAGTCGGACAAGCTTTTGAAACAGCTTGACGAGCAAAAGCAGACTTTCAGCGAATACAGAAATCAGGACCAGGCGGAGCTTAACGCAGTTAATGCAGAGATTGCAAAGGCGGCAGAAGCTTATAAAAAGAAACTTGAGGCTGAAAAGAAAAAGACAACAACCACAAAGCCGACCGTAACCAAAAAGGACGAAAGCGAAAACGGCGACACACCGTCAACAACTAAGCATACGACAACTGAAGAAGATAACAGCGGCAGGCTTAGGATGACATATCCTGTTCCGAGCCAAACAAGAATTACGTGCGGTTATCACGGCTATGCAGGGCATACGGGGGTTGATTTCTCCTGTGCGGCAGATTCAAAAGTTGTTGCGGCTGAATCGGGAATTGTTATTATTTCAAAAGACTTGACCAATTCCGACGGAACATACAGAAGCTACGGCAGATATATCGTAATTATGCATGATAAAACCGATTCTGCCGGAAATTATGTTTACACTTTGTATGCTCATAATAATTCAAGGCTTGTAAGCGCAGGGCAAAAGGTTAAAAAGGGACAGCAAATAGCTTGGAGCGGCTCGACGGGCAATTCAACAGGTCCGCATTGCCACTTTGAGGTAAGAACACCGAGCGCAAATTATAATGATTGTGTAAATCCAACCTTTTATTTACCGTAATAATGGTATATAATAGATATATATTTATTTTAAGGGAATGTGAAACGTGAATAAAAAAATATTATCATTAGCTTTGGCAGGTGTAATGCTTGTTTGCAATATGTCAGGCACAACGGCATTTGCTGCACAGGCAACTACACAGGCTGTGCAACCGCAGGCGCAGACAACGGCGGCTCATAATGAAAATTCAACCTCCACAAGCGGCACAACAATGAGTGCCAAGGAGGCTGAAAAAAAGCTTAAAGAGCAGCAGGCAGAGCTTGAAAAAAATCTTAAAAAAACAGACGCTAAGCTTAAGGAACTTGAAAAAAGTTCTAAGGTTACAGAGGAGTATATTGACACCCTTGACCAAAAAATAGGCTACATAAATGAGCAGCTTACTCTTCTTGAAAACAAAAATCAAAAAATTCAGGAAGAAAAAATGCACTTGAAAAGAAGATTAAATCAAATCAAAAGCAGGTTGATGCTCTTCAGGCGGAAGTTGACAAGGCACAGGCTGAATATGATGCGCTTTACAGCGAATTTCAAGCGGTTTATAATGCGTATTGCTTTAGGCTTAAAGCTATGTATATGAGCGGAAGCTGCAATATTTTCACTGCACTTTTGACTTGTAAGGATATTTCGAGCTTTTTGACAAGGTATGAAATGATTAAAACCGTTTCAAAAAGCGATTCTGCCTTGCTTAAAGAGGTGAACTCCAAAATGGCGGAGGTTACCAATAAAAAGAACGGCCTTTGCAGAAAAAAAGCGGCGTATGATAAGAAAAAGTCTGAGCTTGATTCTCAGAAAAAACAGCTTTCATCAAAGCAAAAGAGTATTGAACAAAACAGTAATTCAATAGCAAACAAAAAGGCTTCTCTTGCAACTGACAGGGCTGAAAGTGATAAACTTTTGGCTGAACTTACGGCGCAGAATAAGCAGTATACCGAGTTTAGAAATGAGGACAGCTCTTTAATTGAACAGGTTGAAAATGAAATTCAGGCTGTCATTTCAGGTGTTAAGCCGCCGGAAGAGGCAACAACTGCTGTTGCAGGCAAAAATTCATCTAAAATTGACAAGATTGACCAAAAAGGCAGTGATGTTTATTCAAAAAGCAACGCCGTTTTGAATATGACGTATCCCGTTCCCGGTCATCACGGTGTATCGGCAGGCTTTCCGAATTATTCATCGGGCAAGTATCACGGCGGTATTGATTTTCCTTGCTCAACAGGTTCAAAGGTTGTTGCGGCGCAAAAGGGTATTGTTATCACCGTTAAAAGGCTTAATTACAGCTACGGCTACTATGTTATGATTTATCACGGAACGGACGCTCAGGGCAGAAGTGTTGTTACCCTTTATGCTCATAATTCAAGAATACTTGTATCTCCCGGTCAAACGGTTAAAAAAGGCGAAGCTATTGCAAAGAGCGGCTCAACAGGCAATTCAACAGGTCCTCACAGTCATTTTGAGGTTCGACTTAACGGTTCACGTGTAAACCCTAAAAATTATTTAAGCTAATGAATAAGATTAATTATCAAAAAGAATTAGACAAAATAATAGAGCAAAATGTAAGAGAGGACCGAGTGCCCTCTCTTTTGCTACATAGCTGTTGCGCTCCTTGTTCAAGCTATACTATTGAATATTTGTCGCAGTATTTTAAAATAACTGTTTTATACTATAATCCGAATATTTCTCCAAAATCGGAATATGAAAAGCGCAAAAACGAACAGCTTAGGCTTATTGACGAGATGAAAACAAAATATCCCGTATCTTTTATTGACTGCGATTATGATTATGATGAATTTTTGAATATTGCAAAAGGATATGAAGCTTGCAAGGAGGGCGGTGAGCGTTGCTTTAGGTGCTACCGCTTAAGGTTTGAAAGAACGGCAATTCTTGCTAAGAATAGCGCTTTTGACTTTTTTTGCACCACTCTTTCAATCAGCCCGCTAAAAAATTCGCAAAAGATTAATGAGATAGGCTTTGAACTTGAAAAAAAATACGGCATTAAATGGCTGCCGTCAGATTTTAAGAAAAAAGAGGGCTACAAGCGCTCGATTGTGCTTTCCAAGGAATATAATCTTTATCGCCAAAATTTTTGCGGCTGTGCATTTTCTAAGGCGGAAAGTATTGAAAATAAAGAGTGAATTAATTATAATAAACACATTAATAAATGATTTTTTGGAGTAGATATGAATAAACCTCTTGCAGACCGTATTCGTCCGACTGAGCTTGACGATGTTGTCGGTCAAAGGCACTTGCTTGAAAAGGGTAAGGCACTCAGAAGCCTTATTGATTCGGGCGATATTCCAAATTTAATATTTTACGGGCCGAGCGGAGTAGGTAAAACCACGGTTGCTTCTATTATCGCAAGTAAAACAAACAGAAGCCTGCGCAGATTAAACGGTACTACCGCTTCGACTCAGGATATCAAGGATATTGTCAGCGAACTTGATACTTTTTCTGCGCCTAACGGAATTTTGCTTTATCTTGATGAAATTCAGTATTTTAATAAAAGGCAACAGCAATCGCTTCTTGAATTTATCGAAAACGGAAAGATAACGCTTATTGCGTCTACTACGGAAAATCCGTATTTTTACATTTATCCCGCTATTCTTTCCCGTTCAACCGTGTTTGAATTTAAGGCGGTTGAAAGCGAGGATATTATCCCTGCCGTAAAACGTGGATTTAATATTTTAAGCGAAGAATATCAGGTTGAACTTGACATTGACGAAGAAGTGTTAAAGCGCATTTCAGTCGGCTGCGGCGGTGATGTGAGAAAGTCGCTCAACAGCGTTGAAAATTGCTTTTTTGCAACACCTACCGTTGACGGTAAAAAGCATATTGAACTTGACCTTGCAAAGCAGCTTGTTCAAAAAAGTGCAGTTCGTTATGATAAAGAGGGCGACGAGCATTACGATATAGTTTCCGCTTATCAAAAGAGTATGCGTGGTTCAGACCCCGACGCTGCGCTTCACTATCTTGCAAGGCTTCTTGAAGCCGGGGATTTGCCGTCGGCTTGCAGACGTCTTATGGTTTGTGCCTGCGAGGATGTCGGGCTTGCTTATCCGCAGATTATCCCGATAGTTAAATCGGCGGTTGATATTGCAATGGCAGTCGGTATGCCCGAGGCTCGTATACCGCTTGCCGATGCTGTTATTCTTGTTGCAACAGCGCCTAAGAGTAATTCGGGCTATGCGGCTATAAATAAAGCGATGGCTGACGTTAAAAACGGTAATTACGGTCCTATTCCACGTCAACTTCAAAACAAGCATTATGACGGTGAGGATGCAGAAGTTAAGGGGCAGTTTTATATCTATCCCCATGACTATCCGAATCATTGGACTTATCAGCAATATTTGCCGGATAAGATTAAAAATAAGAAATATTACGAATTTGGCTCTAATAAAAATGAACAGGCGTTCAAATCTTATTGGGATAAGGTAAAAAATAAAAAATGACGAAAAAGCAGAGAGTATTAAACGTTATAGAACTACTAAAAAAAATATCCAAACGCAATTTGCTCTCTTAATTCGTCAAATGCGTTTGAGCTTTTGGTAGCTGTCAGGCTGTCAGCTCAGTGTACGGACGCAAGGGTTAATCTTGTAACGCCGTCGCTTTTTGAAAGGTATAAAACGCTTGACGATTATGCAAATGCCGATGTTAACGACATTGAAAATTATATTAAATCCTGCGGTTTTTATAAAAATAAGGCAACGTCAATTATCGGTATGGCAAAAATGATACGAGATGATTTTGACGGCAGAGTGCCAGATAATATTGATGATTTAATCAAACTTCCCGGTGTCGGCAGAAAGACGGCTAATTTGATAGTAGGCGATGTCTACGGCAAGGAAAGCATTGTTGTTGACACTCATATGATTAGAATTTCAAATCGTTTGGGGCTTGTTGATACAAAGGACCCAAAGAAGATAGAATTTGAACTGAAAAAGCTTGTTCCAAGTGATGAAGGCTCTGATTTTTGCCACAGAATAGTTCTTTTCGGTCGTGATACCTGTTCGGCAAGAAAGCCGCTTTGTTCTTCTTGCCCGTTGGCAGATTATTGTAAAAAAAGTAGGAGTAAAAGCTAAATGAATTCAAATATTATACTTATCGGAATGCCCGGCAGCGGAAAATCAACCTGCGGTGTTGTTTCGGCAAAAAAATGTTACTTAAAAATTTTTATGACACCGATTTGCTTATTCAAAATCTTGAGGGAAAAAGTCTACAGGAAATTATAGATAAAAACGGTGTTGAATATTTTGCAAAGGCTGAGGAAAGGGCTATTTTGTCCTTGGATATTAAGGGCACCGTTATTGCGACGGGCGGCTCGGTTGTTTATTCCGATAAGGCGATGGAGCATTTAAAAAGCCTCGGCAAAATTATTTATCTTCATTTAAGCTACGAGGATATGTGCAAAAGAATAAGCAATCTTGAAACTCGTGGCATAGTTTTTCAAAACGGCGAAACGCTTGAGGATATGTATAACGAGAGGCTTCCGCTTTATAATAAATGGGCACAGGCGGTAATCAATTGCGGTCAAAATACGGTTGAGCAAACGGCAAGGGCAATTGTAAGAGCGAGCAAGTGACAAATAAGGCATTATCATTTTTTATAATTTGTGCAATTTGAATACTTGAACATATTATAAAAAAGTGATATTATAGTAAAAATATTTTTATATATTTAAGAATATAATTTAATACTTGTAAACGGAGGGAATTTTAATGAGCGAATACGGCGCAAAATTTGTAAAAGAGGGCTTGACCTTTGATGACGTGCTTCTCATTCCGGCTGAGAGTGACGTAACACCTGACAAGGTAGACCTCAAAACCAAGCTTACAAAGGATATTACACTTAATATTCCTGTTATGACTGCTGCAATGGATACCGTTACGGAATCAAGAATGGCAATTGCCATTGCGAGAGGGGCGGCATCGGCGTTATTCATAAGAATATGACTATCGAGGAGCAGGCTGACGAGGTTGATAAGGTAAAAAGTAGCGAAAACGGTGTTATTACCAATCCTTTCTTCCTTTCACCAAACCATCTTGCAAGCGATGCTGAGGAGCTTATGAATAAGTATCGTATCAGCGGTGTGCCTATCTGTGAAGAAGATGGCACTCTTGTAGGCATTCTCACTAACCGTGATATGCGCTTTATGACAGATTTTAACGTTAAAATTTCCGAAGTTATGACCCCGAAGTCACAACTTGTTACAGCACCAAAGGGTACTACTCTTGAAGAGGCTAAAAAAGTTCTTATGGGCTCAAAGGTTGAAAAGCTTCCTCTTATTGATGAAAACGGCAAGCTTTCGGGTCTTGTTACAATTAAAGATATTGAAAAAAGTGTTAAGTATCCAAACACTGCAAGGGATAAGGACGGCAGGCTTCTTTGTGCAGCCGCTTTGGGTGTAACAGATGATGTTCTTGTACGTGCAAAGGCTCTTGCCGATGCAGGTGTTGATGCATTTGTTCTTGACTCTGCTCACGGTCACAGCCACAATATTATGAAGAGTGTTGAAATAGTTAAGAATGCTTTTCCTCAAATTTCTCTTATTGCAGGTAATGTTGCTACCGCAGATGCAACAGAAGCACTTATTAAAGCAGGTGCAGACGCAGTTAAGGTCGGTATCGGCCCCGGTTCAATCTGTACTACCCGTGTTGTTGCAGGTATCGGTGTTCCGCAAATTACCGCTATTTACGATTCTGCCGAGCGTGCAGATAAGTACGGCGTTCCTGTTATTGCAGACGGTGGTATTAAGTACAGCGGTGAAATCGTTAAGGCTATTGCAGCAGGTGGCTCTTGCGTAATGATGGGCTCGCTTGTTGCCGGATGTGAGGAATCACCGGGCGAAACTGAAATTTATCAGGGCAGGCAGTTTAAGGTTTATCGTGGTATGGGCTCACTCGGCGCTATGAACCACGGCAGTGCAGACAGATATTTCCAAAAGGGTTCAAAGAAATTTGTTCCTGAAGGTGTTGAGGGTCGTGTGCCTTATAAGGGAGCTTTGGGCGATACGATTTATCAGATGATGGGCGGCCTTCGTTCAGGTATGGGTTACTGCGGTTGTCATACTATTGAGGAACTTAGAAATAACGCTAAGTTTATCAAGATTACAAGCGCTGGTCTTATTGAATCTCACCCTCACGATATTTCTATCACTAAGGAAGCGCCTAACTACTCAGGCTCAATCAGATAATTAAATCTATTAACTTTACGGGCGGATTTCGGCATTTTTGCTTTTCCGCCCATACTGTTTTATATCAATTTTAAGCAGGTAATCATATGGCTAAAAAAATCTCTAAATGGAAGAAGTTTAAAAGATTTTTAAAACGAAATATGACACCCACTTGGGCAAGGCATTTTTCCTATCAGGTTTTTGCTCTTCTTACAAGTGTTGCAATGATAGTCGGTGTTGCTGATTATGCCGTCACCAAGTCTTATGACGAAAGGAAGCTTTCTTTTATGGATGATTTTACTATTACTGCGCACACGGGCGCTTATGATACCGAAATGAATACTTTAGAGGCAGTCAAAGCAGCTATTAAAAATAATGCCGAGATTATTGAACTTGATATTCGCCAGCGCCCCGATAAAACGCTTGTTATGAGCCACGATATAGTTGTAACAAATAATGACGGCGCACCGCTTGAGGATGCCCTTGCGCTTATTAAGGACACACCTGATATGCAGATTAATTTTGATATCAAGGAAACCCGTGTTCTTAATTCTCTTCATGCGCTTTTGGTTGATTATAATTTGCTTGACCGTTCGTTCTTGACCGGAATTGAGGTTATTAACGTAAAGGCGGTTAAGGATTCTAATTGCGCAAATATGGATTATTATCTTAATTATAAGCCGTCAAAATTCAAGGCTTTTTCCGATGATTACAGGCAAAAAATTATTAAGCTTTTGGAAGATACGGGCGCAATCGGCATTAACTGTAACTATAAATTTGCCGGCTCTCAGCTTTCAAATCTTCTTCATAAAAAGGGATATAAACTTTCTGTTTGGACTGTTGATACCGAGCGTAACGCAAAAAAAATGCTTGTCATTAAGCCTGATAATATTACGACCAAAGACCCCGAAATGATTAAGAAAGTTATAGCCGATTGGGGCAAATAATTTTTTTCAAAAAAAAGCAAAAAAGGTCTTGACTATTGTTCTGACTTATGATATATTAATTAGGCGTTGGAGATACGCTGGTGTAGCTCAGTTGGTAGAGCAGCTGATTTGTAATCAGCAGGTCAGGGGTTCGAGTCCGTTCACCAGCTCCAATATGGAAGAGTTCCCGAGCGCCAAAGGGAACAGACTGTAAATCTGTCGCTATTCAGCTTCGGTGGTTCGAATCCACCCTCTTCCACCACGTCGTCACAAGCTATATATCGCTTGTGGCGATTTTTTTATATCATTTTTAAAAATCGCCACGGCACTCATACCGCTGCTCCTCCTTTTCCCCAAAAAGCTCACGCTTTTCGGGGACCCCGATATTTATTTTATTTTTGTATAAACAATGTGGATTCGGACCACTAATGGGAGCGAACGCCGAAGCCTGCGAGGCAAGGAGCGACAGAGAAACAGTCCGGTGGACTGTTTCGACATTAGTCCAAAGGTGCGAAGCGCCTGCGATAAAATCCACCCTCTTCCACAACGTCGTCACAAGCTATATATCGCTTGTGGCGATTTTTTTTATATCATTTTTAAAAATCGCCACGGCACTCATGCCGCTGCTCCTCCTTTTCCCCGAATTAAATAAACCTTTTTGCCTGCTTTAAAAGGGAGGCTTTTTCTGTTTTTTCGCAATTTTGTCCATAAACATTGTTAAAAAATAAACAATCTTGTGTATATTGCCAAAATGGTAATAAAATCTTGCATTATAAGTCAAAATAATATATAATTATTATCGGTTAAAAATATTTATAATCATAATTAATATATGAGAGGTAAAAACAATGGACGCATTAAACAAAAAAACTATTGAAGACATTGATGTAAAAGGCAAAAAGGTTCTTGCTCGTTGCGACTTTAACGTTCCGCTTAAAGACGGCGAAATCACTAATGACAAGAGAATTGTTGCCGCTCTTCCTACTATCAAGTATTTGATGGAGCACGGTGCAAAGGTTATACTTTGCTCACACCTCGGCAGACCTAAGGGAGAATATAAGCCTGAATTCAGCCTTGCTCCCGTTGCAAAAAGACTTTCAGAGTATCTCGGTGTTGAGGTTAAGCTTGCCGAAGATGCTGAGGTTGTAGGCCCTAATGCCAAGGCTATGGCAGCCGAGCTTAAGGACGGCGAGGTTATGCTTCTTGAAAACGTTAGATACAGAGCAGAAGAAACAAAGAACGAGGAGAATTTCTCTAAGGAACTTGCTTCTCTTGCTGATATTTTCGTAAACGACGCATTCGGTACTGCTCATAGAGCGCATTGCTCAACAACAGGTGTTGCTGCTTATTTACCTGCTGTTTGCGGTTACCTTATCCAAAAGGAAATTAAGTTTATGGGTGGCGCTCTCGCTAATCCAAAGAGACCTCTTGTTGCAATTCTCGGCGGTGCTAAGGTTTCAGATAAAATCGGTGTAATTGAAAACCTTATTGATAAGTGTGACACAATCATTATCGGCGGCGGTATGGCTTATACCTTTATGAAGTATCTCGGCCATAACATCGGTACTTCTCTTCTTGAGGCTGACTGGGTTGAAAAAGCAGGCGAAATGATGAAGAAGGCTGAGGATAAGGGCGTTAAGTTCCTTATTCCTGTTGATAACAAGGTTGGTAAGGAATATGACGAGAATACAGAGGCTAAGGTAGTAAGCAGTGACGATATTCCTGACGGCTGGATGGGTCTTGATATCGGCCCTAAGACTCAGGAAGTTTTTGCAAACGCTATTAAGGGCGCAGGCACAGTAATTTGGAACGGTCCTATGGGCGTTTCAGAATGGGATAACTTTGCAGCAGGCACAATCAGCGTTGCTAAGGCAGTTGCTGATTCAGGCGCTATTTCAATCATCGGTGGCGGTGACTCGGTTGCAGCTGTAACAAAGCTTGGCTTTGCAGATAAGATGAGCCACATTTCAACCGGTGGCGGTGCATCACTTGAATTCCTTGAGGGTAAAGACCTTCCGGGTATCTGCGCACTCCAAGACAAATAATTTATCAATAATCGTAGGGGCGACCATTGGTCGCCTTATACCAAATATATTTTAAAGAGGTAACTATTATGAATAAGACTCTTCGTAAGGCAATTATTGCCGGTAACTGGAAAATGAACAATACTCCTTCGCAGACAACTGCTCTCATCAATGAGATGAAGCCGCTTGTTGCCGATGCTGATTGCGAGGTTGTTCTTTGCGTTCCTTTCGTAGATGTTCCTGCCGCAGTTGAAGCTGCTAAAGGCTCTAATATTAAGATCGGTGCAGAGAATGTTCACTTTAAGGACAGCGGTGCTTTCACAGGCGAGGTTTCAGCTGATATGCTCGTTGAGCTTGGCGTTGAATACGTTGTAATCGGTCACAGCGAGAGAAGACAGTATTTCGGCGAAACAGACCAAACAGTAAATCTCAGAACTCTTAAGGCTCTTGAAAAGGCTTGAAGCCAATCATCTGCGTTGGTGAAACTCTTGAGCAGAGAGAGCTTGGTTATACAGAAACACTTCTTAAGTATCAAACAAAGATGGCACTTACAAATGTAACAGCTGACCAGCTTAAAAATGTTGTAATCGCTTACGAGCCAATTTGGGCAATCGGTACAGGCAAGACTGCTACTGCTGACCAGGCTGACGAGGGTAACGGATATGTTCGTGCAGCTATTGCAGAGGCTTACGGTGCTGATGTTGCAGAAACAGTAACAATTCAGTACGGCGGCTCAATGAACGCTAAGAATGCTGATGAGCTTACTTCAAAAGTAAACGTTGACGGCGGACTTATCGGCGGCGCTTCACTTAAGGCTGAGGACTTCTCAATTATCGTTAAGGCTGCAAGCAAATAATTAAACAAATTTTGGGTGGGTGTGTTTCGGCATACCCACTTTTTGTGAAAAACAATATGGAGGAATACTAATGAAAAAACCTGTTGTATTATGTATAATGGACGGTTACGGCAAGAATGACAGCGATTACGGCAATGCAATCGCTATGGCAAAAAAGCCTAACCTTGATAAGCTTATGGCTGAATATCCAATGACTTATATCGGAGCAAGCGGACTTGATGTAGGTCTTCCTGACGGTCAGATGGGCAACTCTGAAGTAGGCCACACAAATATCGGTGCCGGCAGAGTTGTATATCAGCCGCTCACAAGAATTACAAAGGCATTTGAGGACGGCGATGCTGAAAAAATCCTGCTCTTAAGGGCGCTATGGATAATGCTAAGGGCAAGGCTCTTCACCTTATCGGTCTTGTTTCACCCGGTGGTGTTCATTCTCATTCGGAGCATCTTTATCATCTTCTTCAAATGGCTAAAAATAACGGTGTAGAGAATGTTTACGTTCACGCTCTTCTTGACGGCCGTGACGTTCCGCCTGCATCAGCCGTTGAATATCTCAATGAACTTGAGGATAAAATGAAGGAAATCGGCGTAGGTAAAATCGCTTCCGTAATGGGCAGATTTTACGCTATGGACCGTGACAATATTTGGGACAGAGTTGAAAAGGCTTATGCCGCTATCGTTTATGGCGAGGGCATTCAGGCTGACAATGCAGTTGAGGCGGTTAAGGCTTCTTATGAAACTGTTGACGAGGACGGTAAGCACCTTACGGATGAATTTGTGCTTCCTACCGTTATCGGTGGTAGCGAGGGCAGAGTTAAGGCTGACGACAGCGTTATTTTCTTTAACTTCCGCCCTGACCGTGCAAGAGAAATTACACGTACATTTGTTGACCCTGATTTTGACGGCTTTGAGAGAAAGAACGGCTTTTTCAAGCTTTACTATGTATGTATGACTCAGTATGATGCCGAGATGCCAAACGTTGAGGTTGCATTCGGCCCTGAAACTCTTGTTAATACCTTTGGTGAATATATTTCAAAGCACGGTATGACTCAGCTTCGTATTGCCGAAACTCAAAAGTATGCTCACGTAACTTTCTTTTTCAACGGCGGCGAGGAAAAGCAGTATGAGGGTGAGGACAGAATCCTTGTTGCTTCTCCTAAGATTTCCACATTTGACCTTATGCCTGAAATGAGTGCTCCTGAGGTATCGGAAAAGCTTAATGCGGCAGTAAGAAGCGGCAAATATGACGCAATTATCGTAAACTTTGCTAACTGCGATATGGTTGGCATACAGGTATTATCCCTGCGGCAATCAAGGCTGTTGAAACTGTTGACGCTTGTGTTGGCTCACTTGCAAAGGCTGTTATAGAAATGAACGGCAACCTCTTTATCACTGCCGACCACGGCAATGCTGATAAGATGCTTGACGAAAACGGCGAGCCGTTCACAGCTCACACAACTAACCCTGTTCCGTTTGTTGCAGTAAACTGCGGCGAGGGTGTTGAACTTCGTGACGGCGGCAAGCTTTGCGACATCGCTCCTACAATGCTTCAAATGCTCGGACTTGACAAGCCTGCTGAAATGACAGGTGTATCACTTATTAAATAAGTAAATACAATAATAAAAGGATTAGATATTCGTATTAATTTACGCATATCTAATCCTTATTTTTTATCTTATAGTTATGTTTATATTATTATATTGTCGGCTTAACTCTGTATACTACAGTCGAATGTTTAGGAATTGTTGCATTAATGGTAGTTCCTGTTGAGCGTTCGTCTGTCCACAAATCGTGAAGCTCATAACCCGACGGAGACTCCTCAATGCCTAAGTATGGGTCCTTAGTAAGGTCATCAAGCTTGAAGTTGACGCTTTTTGTGGAAGAAGCAGTATTGAATAAACAAAGCGCAACGTCGCCGTTTGAAAGCGGACGGGCAATAATGTCAATACCGCTTTCCTTTTTAATTCTCTTAGCGCTCTTGCCGAGTGAATCCTGGTCAACTGCAATCATGTGTTTGTTAGTAACAATTTTAAGCGTTTCATTATCCTTATCGGGCATACCGTTTGATACAAAGCTTCTGATATCGTTGCCAAGCATAAGCGGAGCGGCAAGCATACACCAAAGCGAGAAATGCGCTCTGTTTTCGTTATCGTCAAGCTTTCCGTTGCCGACCTCAAGCATATCAGGGTCGTTCCAATGGCCGGTCCTGAGTGCTTATAAAGCTTCAAGGTGCGGTTATATATCATAGTTATGCTTCTCCAATTTGGAGCTATATCGGGCGTTGTGCGCCACATTGAGCCTGCTTTAGCACCCCAAAGATAAGGGCGAGCCATGCCCCATTCGCAAATGGAATATGTGATTGGCTTTTCTTCTGAATGTGTAACCTTAGCCCACATTGAGCTTGCTTCTTTAAGAGCGTTACCCATACGCTTATACTGAATATATGACGAGTCAATTGCAGTTGCTACAGGGTTTTTGATTGTCATATTGTTGGTGCCCTCTTTAAGCTCAACAATAATTTGTTGCCTGCCTAAAGGACTGAAGCCCTTAGTTTCAGGGAAGAAAATTTCATACATTTTGCCGTTAATATGAATTTGCATATACTGCTTCTTTTTAGCCATTGACCTGTGAAAAACAAAGGTTAATACGTATTCACCCTTTTCGTCTGCGTCAAAATTAAAGCTTGCAGAGCCTGAGCCGTGGCTGATAAATCCGATTGCTTTTTTGCTCGGCACGTCAGACATTTTGATAATCTTTGCTCTTCCGGTAAACTCTGCGTCTTCCGGCCTTAAATCAATTTCAAAAGCGCTTTTTGGCTTAGTAATTACAATATGCTCAATTGCAGGGCAGTCACCGCTGATTCTGTCATGATGGCAAAAATCGTATTTAAAAAATTCACAGCCCCAAGACGCAATTGTTTTAGCGTCAAGCCTTTCGTTGCCGAGAGAGGCAGGGAGGTCCTCACAGGTGAGAGTACCGTTAGAAGAATAAAGACCAACCTTTAAGCCGAGTGCGTTAATATCCTTAATAAGCTTAGGGATACCACGGCTGAATGTGCCGAGATCGCCTTGAAGTTTTCCGTCACTGTCACGAAGGGAACTTTGCCAGCAATCGTCAAGGTTAATAAATTCATATCCTGCATTTGCAAGTCCGCTGTCTTTCATAGCGTGGGCAGTTTGCATAATAATATCTTGGTCAATATTGTTCCTAAAGGTATTCCAGCTTGACCAGCCCATAGGCGGAGTTTGAGCAACCTTATTTTCAGAATATTCTTCGTCCTCGCTTATATCAATTGTAAGCTTAGTCGGGATAAATATTTTTTTCAAGGCGCAAAGCGGGCATTTGCCGTTTGCTTTCATATTTAAAAACCAAGAAATGAACACAACAATCAATATTGCCAAAACGGCAACTAAAATTATAGCAAGATATTTCATTATAAACCAATCTCCTTAAAAAGCTCCAACTCCTTTTGAGCCAAAGCCTGCATATTTTCATCATCAAGTGAATTTACTGCATTTAACGTAAATTCTTTTCTGTTTTTAAAATTGTAAATTATTCGATAAATCCAAGCATATAAAATAAGCCAAGGTCTTCCGTCGATAAATTTGATATAATCAATTTCTTTAAGCTTTTTGTAAGGCGGAAAGAGAAGCCTGAGTTTCGTCATAAAGGGCGAATATTTTTTCCCTTCTTCAAGCTCTCTCCTTGCAACGGTAACGCCTTTGTTTTCATTCTCATTGCCGAATGCACCGCAGTCGCAAAGGTATTTTTCAACATTTTCGTATCAATTGCGTAATCATAACCTTCGCCGAAAAAGTTGTGGCAAACGGTCAAAACGGTTTTACCGAATTTTTCAAGTTCAACTGCGCTTAAATATTCAAACACCTTTTGAATATCAATACTTGCAGTTTTTAGCATTACGGCTAAATCAAGTATAAGCTTAATTCCTGCTCCGTAAAATTTGAAATGGTGCGCCATGTGGGCAATCAAATATGCAAAATGAAAGCTGTCGTCAAATTTTCCGTCAAAGCCGTCAAATTCTGCATAATCAAAAGCGCTGCAAAACGGCTCGGTATCATAACAGCTTATAAGCTTTGTGTGCACCTCAATCAGAACACCGTTTTTGACATAGTTATAAACCGGACCGTTTTCCTTAACACAGTCAAAACCGTTAGATATAAGCAATTTTTAATCTTGTCCCTGTCCTCAGCCTTGATTAGAACGTCTATATCGCCCATAGCACGGCTTTCAGGCACGGGATAGTATTCTCTGAGTATTGCGCCTTTGAACGTGATATACGGGCGCTGAGCCGACGCAAAAAGCGTTTTAACCTCTTCCAGCATATTAATCTGAGCGTTTGAAAGGAAAATTAAATCAAAAAATTTATTTTCAAGCGCATTTAAAAAAGCTTTCGGGCAAATCGCTTTTATTCTTTGCATTTAAAAGTGCACAGTGCAATACACCTAAAAGGTTATGCCCCTTTGCATATAAAAACAATTTTTTATAATTAACGTCTGTATCGAAAATAAATTTGTCGCCGTTTAAATAGTGGCGGCAAAGGTCAATTAAAACCTCATATTCCTTATCCATATCAGTTGAAAACTGCGTTGCCGACAACAAGACTTAAAATTGTCATAATAAGTCCGGCAATAAATACACCGAGCGAAATCACAAAAAAGCTCTTTTTCTTATCAAGATGGAGAAGAGATGCAAGAAGTGCACCTGTCCAGCCGCCTGTACCCGGAAGCGGTATGGCAACGAAAATCAAAAGCCCCCAAATTCCGTATTTATCAATTTTATCTCGCTTTTTAAGCGTTTTGTCCTCAAGCCAATAAACAAGCTTGTTTATTCCGGGAACTTTTTTAATAAATCGAAAATCCAATTGATTAATAAAAGTATGAACGGTATAGGTAAAATGTTACCTAAAAAGCTGATAATAAATCCTACAAAAGGATTCATTTGCAAAAGCACAATGGCTGTAAACATTCCGAGCCTGCATTCCAAGATAGGGCAGACTGAAATAATAAACACAACAAGCCAATCGGGTATTCCGTGTGCTGTTAAAAACTCTTGTAAGTTTCTGCAAAGTTCCTGTACCATATATCAGTTCTCCTTTTTGTCGGTTGTTGTATTTTGCTTTTTATCTGCATTTGATTGCGACTCATTATTTTTGTTTTGAGCATTAACGTTATTGTTTGCCGCATTTTGAAGTCGCTTTTTTTCCTGATTTCTTTTTCTCTTTTTTATTATTTTTTGGCGCACAATTTCCTCTTTGTGCTTTTCATAATAGCGCTGAGCTCTGAGTTTGTTTTGCTGTTCAATCCATTTTTGGCGCCTGTATTCGGCTATTCTTTCCTTGCGCTCTTGCTCTTTAAGTTCAATTTCTCTGTCAATAGCTTGCGCAGTGGGAGTGTTTTTATTTACAATAAGCTTTTGCTTAATGAGAAAATCAACGGCTTCCCTCAGTATTTTTTTATCATTTTCAAATGAGAGGTGGCCCATAGCCTGGTCATATGCAAGCCATCTGTAATCGTCAATTTCCTCCTCTTGCATTGTTGTTTTTAAATCGTCTGTTGTTGCAACGAATATAGAAACTTTTTTGTCAACATTATTGCGAAGCGTATATTTTGATATACCCTCGTAGCCGAGATGAATTTTAATGTGAAGCCCTGTTTCTTCAAGAACTTCTCTTCTTGCTGCGTCGTATTTTGTTTCACCCATTTCGAGGTGACCTTTCGGAAAGCCCCAATTCGCCGAGCGCTTATTTTTTATAAGCAAAAAGCGAAGCTTGCCTTTAATACTCCTGTATACTACTGCGCCTGCGCTTGATTCGTAGTAGCAGACAAGTTCATATTCAGGAAAATCGTTTTTAACATCAATGTATTGATAAATGTCTTGATTAATGTAGCGTGAACTTCTTGACGCCATAATCCAAATAGTTTTTAAATCCGTGTTCTCCGGGTCTTTAGGAACGAGTGCCGCTATAATTCGTCCGTCGAAATTGCAAACCGTGTGAGTCACTCCCATAACAAAAGCGTAACGGTTTTTGTATCCCTTGATTTGAACTAAGTTTAATGGATATACATAACCGTTCTCATCGACAGAATTAATAGTTTTAACAACTCTTCCTTGGGCTGTTTTGCCGAGAAACATAACATCACCACCAAGTAAAAGATATAATTCGTATTTATTATATCTTATTTTATATTGTAATACAAGAATTTTATTATAAAAACGTGAAAAATGATATTTAATATAAAGCAAAACGGACAACTCCGAAGAGTTGCCCGTTTTTATTTTTTATTCGGTTTGCAGATTTAGGTTTATGACATTGTCTGAAGTAAATCAACAAGTGAAGCAATAACCGTATCGGTATCACCCTTAAGAACAGGAAGTACCTGGTCTACAACACCTGAAACTGTTTCGTTGCCGCCAACAAGACCGGTTACAAGTGAACTAATCTTCTTGAAGTTGTCGCCTGCGTTTACAGTTTCGATTAAGTAGCTGAGAACTGCGATGAGAGTTTCTGAAGAGTTACCCTTAACGTAAATTCTTGTGCCGTAGGTAGCAGCCTGTGAAGCGTCGGTAATTACCTTACCGTGGCTTGCAAGCTGTAACCAATTAATGTCGTTAAGCTTAATTCCAAGCGGTGTGCCCTTAATCTTAATCATTCCAAGAATGTTATTAAGAAGAGGAACGATGGCGTCAGCACCGAGGAGCGGCTTAAGTGTTGCATTAATATCATAGATATCAAGCTTGAAGTTTGATACGCCAATCTTGCCGAGGAGAGAGTTAAGGTCAACCTTAAGTGCCTTAAGAAGGGCAGGTAAGAGAGTGTTGAGGTCAACTACAGGCTTGACAGCGTCTATAAGTGCAGAGATAGGAGTGAGGAGATTGTCAAGAATCTGGCAAAGTCCGTTATTACCGATGAAGAGTGCAAGGTTTGGAAGCATTTCAAATAATGTTTCGAGAGGAGCATTGAGAATATCCTCAACCTTATCCCAGATAGGATTGATAATGTCAAGAAGAACATTATCATAAGCTTTCTTCATATCTTCTCTGTACTGATACTGAGTCTTAACGTTATACATTGAGAATGCTTCCATAAGAGGAACGATTGATGATGTATAACCGTTAGAACCAGGGATTCTTACGATATCGAAAAGACCGAGGTATGCGTCATTAAGAAGTACATCAAGTACGCCGAATACAGGACGAAGAACTGCAACGAGTGCATGGAAGAATGTATCTCTGTCCTTAACGCCCCACTTAAGAGCTGATGTATTAACCTTTGACCAAGAACCAGCCTTAGCGATTACGCTTGCATTAGATGCATAAGTTTTGCCGTAAGTTTTGTCTGTAAGGAGCTTAGCAACATTGCTTGTTGAGAAGTCGATACCTGTTTGTGCAAGGAGGGAAACGAGTGAGCCGTCGCCAACCTTAACCTTTTCAACTGCACCGTAAAGACCGGTGAGAAGTGAGTTAACAATGTCATCCTTGAAGAGGAGGCCGCTGATTAAGTTGTTAAGACCGCCTTTAATTAAACTGCCAACAAGACCGTCAAGCATAGGAGGAAGATTCTTAAGGAAGTCAACGTCTACGCCCTTAGGATATGAGAAGTCGAATGAGCCTGTCTTATATGCGGTGTAATCCCAGAATGCATTAGTAGGTTCGCCTGTTAAGAAGTAGAATACTGCACGAACGATATCATCTTTTTCAGCCATGCTGATTGTAGTGAATACACTTGAGATGATTGACTTGAGCATACTGTTCTTCTTAATAGCACCAATTGAAGAAACAAGTGATTTGATTGGTTTAGCGTTCTTAATAAGAGTGTCTGCCACATAGCGAAGAACTGCAACGAGAACCTCGCCCTTGTCAGCAATTACTTCCTTATTAGTGAACTTGCCTTCGGCATTCTTAGCATGCGACTTAGAGGTTACAACCTTGCCGTGAGCAGCGATTGTTGACCACTTGAAATCAGGAAGCTTGATGCCTGTTTTCTTAAGTAAGCTGTTAATAAGCGGAACAACGATGTCCTGAATGTTGCAAGACTTGAGGTCTGCAAGCTTAATGTTAAGCTTAACGCCTCTAACCTTAAGCAAGCTTGTTAAATACTTGCCGAGGTCCTTGCCAAGAACCGCTGAAATAATCTTATCAACGTCTAAACCTGCTGACTTAGCAGTTTTAACAATGTTTGTAATCGGAGCAAGGAGATTATCAAGAAGCTGGCCGATACCGTTGTTATCAATGAAGTATGCAAGGTTAGGAAGAACTGATGTAATTGTTTCAAATGGCTTGTCGAGAACTTGGTCAACAAAGCTCATAAGAGGATTAAGAACATCAAGAAGTACGTTATCCTTAGCCTTCTTGCAATCCTTCTGATACTGTGCAAATGTCTTAATCTTGCTGTTGCTTACCTGAAGAACATCAAGAAGAGGAATGATTGCACCTTCATAGCCGTTAATGCCGTTTACGCCGACATTGAGTGCGTTAAGGTCAAACTTAATTGTTGAAAGCTTAGAGTCAGCATTCATTGAATCCTTAGCTGTAAGAGTAAGAACACCTTTCTTAAGCTCATAGGTAAGAGCAATCTTGCTTGCTACCTTGCCGTCGCTTCCCTTAATATCAAGAGATGTTGAAGCCTTTGCAATTGTGATATTGCTAAGGTCAATCTTTCCTTCATTAAGGAATACGTTGAGAACACTGTTGAGAGGACGAAGAATTGCAACGAGTGCATGTACGAAGCCCTGCTCAGCCTTTGCGGAGCCATCCTTGAAGCCCCAGTTGATTGTTTTAACCTTCTTCCAGCTCTTAACCTTCTTGAGGGTTTTAGCTGCTGAAGAATAAGTTTTACCATAGCTCTTATCCATAAGTAAGCCTGCAACGCCCTTAGGTGAAACAGTAATGCCTGCCATATTGAGATAAGGTGAAATAGTCTTTTTGTCAAGTGCACCGTAAAGTGCCTTAGCAAGTGAAGTGAGGTTAGCGTTTGTAAATACCAAACCGCTTACAACACCCTTAAGATTTGATGCGTCAACTACGCCAAAGTTAGTGAGAAGAGCCATAACTGCGTCAACTGCACTGTCAAGCTGGGTGATAGCAGATTCAGCATCATAAGAAGAAATACCGTCAGGGTACTTGAACTTTAATGAAGTTCCCTTGTATTTGCTGTAAGCCCAATAAACTTCTGTAGGTGACTGTGTGAAGTCGAGAAGCTTGCCTACAATCTTAAGAAGTCCCATACCGTCAAGCTTACCTGTTTCGATATACTTGATGAGCTTCTTAACGCCTGAGCTTACCTTGTTGTTGCCCATAATCAAACCAATGATTGTGGAAAGGTTATGATTTGTCTTTACAAATTCAACAACATAATCGAGTACGTATACAAGTGTTTGAGCAGGAGTTGTTGTCTTGCCAAGCTTGTTCCAATTAATGTTGTTAAGTTTAATACCTGTCTTTGCAAGAAGGGTATTAATAATAGGAATAATGTTGTTGCCTGAAAGAGCATAGCCCTTAACCTTAAGTCCAAGCTCTTGCTTGTCGTTAACTGTGATTAAATCACCGAACGTCTTAGTAACGATACCTTCAAGCAGCGCTGCAAGTGACGGTGATGCGGCACCAAGCTTATCACTCTTAATCTTAAGAATGTTGGCTGCGCCGTTGAGCTCGTTTGCAATAGCCTTAACTGCGCTTGAAACAACAGAAGCAAGTGTAGGAGTTGTTGTATCGTCTAATACAACGCCGATAGCCGACACAAGATTGAGCAATGTTGTTGCAGGCTTTTCAAGGAACTTGTCAAGAAGTGAAACTATTGGATTAACAATACCTGTGAATACTTCATCACGGTATGGATTGCTCTTATCAGCAAACTTAGTAGGAGTATCAACTGTGATGCCTGTCTTTTGAGCTATTGTATTAAGAACAGGGTAGAGAGCATTTTCATAAATGCCTGTATCAATAAGAACTACGCCGAGGATAGAGGTGAGAAGCCTGAGTGAGGTTGAAAGACCTGTCATAAATTCATCTCTGTTGCCTGCTGTGATGCCCCAATTAATGCTTACGTTAAGAGTACCGTTGTCATTAACTGCGTCACTCCAACTGTCAAGCTTAGAAAGCTTCTTGCTTGCGTTCTTAATGCCTGTGTCCTTAATTCTTACAGATAATGAGTCAGGAGAAATAAGTCCGTTGACTGCTTCACTGATAAGATTGTATTTTGCTGTCACGTCGGCAGTACCATTATTATATGTATAAGAGTATGCATACTTGTCTGTAAGTCCTGCAACAAGTGTTTCGACGAGAGCATAGGTTCTTACTACTACTGTTGTAAGACCTTCGTTTGTGTAGATATCCTTAGGATTAACGTTACCATTTGAATTAGGAGTACGTGCATCCTCGCCATTAAGATAATATAAATAGGTATTAAGTAAATCAATTGTTGCGTTTGATGCATTTGCACCAATGTAATTTGAAAGTAATGAAATTACGCCGACAATAATGTTACTTGTTTTGTTGATTGAATAGCCGTTTACGCTTGAATCCGTAAGGAGAGATGACAATGTTTTATCAAGCTTAGCTATTGTGTTATCAACGTTCTTCATATCGCTGCTCTTATGTGCTGAAATATCAACTGAAGAGTTAGGAGTTGCAACTGCCTGTGTAGTGGCAGGTGATGAAGAATTATTGTTGTTGTTATTATTGTTGTTATTGTTGTTATTTGACTTGAATGAATTGATAAGTGCCTTTACAACGTCAACAAGCTTGCTTACATTAGTAATAAGGAAGTAAGCGTTATCTCTGTCAAGACCTACAAATCCGCTTGATTGCGGTTCAAATGTGAAGCTATACTTGCTGTCACGTGTAATCTGGAAGATGCTGTTGAGAAGGTCTGTAAGAGCACTTGTTTCGGTGAAACCGCCTACTGAATTGAGAAGACCTGTGATAATAGGAAGGTTCTTTTCAAATTCACTGCCCTTAGAGCTTATTACATTGTTTACAAGACCGAGAATAGCGTCAAGCCAATCCTCTACGAATACACCTACAAAGCAGTCAAAAATCTTTGTTGGGTTTGGATTAGCGGCAAAATCCTTGAACTCTGTCATCTTAGAGTTACTTACTGCGCCGTTTGAATCCTTAACAATCTTGCCCTTGTAGCAATATGTCCATGCATCCTTGCGTACGCCGTATTTGTCAGCTGCAAGGTTTTCCATAATGTCAAAGAGCTGAGGAATTGCAACCATAAGGTTGTTAAGACCTGAGTTGATGACTTTTCCTCCGTCATCATGGCCCTTAACCTGGTCTCTGTACTTAGGAGTGCTAACGTATGTGTCAACTGCAGTAGTGAAGAGGCCAGCAATTTCTGTTACCAATTCATAAAGACCTGCGCCAACCTGTCCGTTTGAAGCTGTGATTGCTTTCTTAAGGATACCCTCAAGGTCGCTGAGCTTAGCATACTTGAGAGCCTTATCGGCAATGTAAATACCTGTAATCTTAGGTACGCCTGCTTCATATGTGTATTTAACGTTAAACTTAGTAGTGCTTGAAACGTTGGCAAGTACATCTGCAAGAGAACCGCTTACGCCATTATAAGAATAGGTATAAGAACCGTCGCTGTTCTTTGTGTATGTGATTGCTTTGCCGTAGCTATCTACAACCTTGTCATACTTAAGTACGTAGTCAGGAGTTGCGATAATGTCGCCGGCTGAGAAGTTCTTGGTTACAAAGGTATCGTCAGAAGATTCTGAAATGTAGCCTGTTTTCTCATTACCGCCGTTCCAATAAGTACCGCCGAATTCCTCAAACTTGCCATCTCTCTGGAGCCAATGCATAAGCTGAGGAAGCATAGCGTTGAGGTCCCAAGCAAGCTGACTGATTCCGATGTATGAGCCGGTGTCTGCAGTCATATTTTTGAGTGGCTCAATAAGGTCAATAACAGAATAGAGGAAGCCTTCTTGGTTATTTCTTTGCGAATTGCCGATTTCAGAGAAAAGAATAGGCTCAAGAAGCTCGTTAATTACTACTGTAAGTAAAGGAAGAAGGTTTACGACTGTCTTAATCGGGTCGTTAACAAGATTCTTCCAAACATCGGTAAGAGCGTCCTTAAGATTTACGTTTGTCTTAAGAAGTGACTTAAGTACAGCGTCAACCGTTTTACCGATATCTGTACTTGGGTCAACGATATCGCCGATTGTGTTGTTGAGAATAAGGTTTGTAATCTCGGTACCTGCCGAACCTGTAAGGTCAACATTTTTACCGTTGAGAATTTCCTTTTGAGCGTCGGTAAGAACGATACCTGAAGTTTGAGAAGCTTTTTTCTTTACAATATCATCAAGTACGAGTTGAACGTTAAGAAGGAATTTGAAAGAATACTTATAGCTGTATGTATAAGTAGTGTTATCTGTGCCAAGGTCGTTTGTATCAACGCCGAGGTATTCAGATGCAATCTTAGTAACAATGTAGTCGTAAGAAGCTGCAACCCATTCGTTGATTAATGGCTTGCTGTAATTATTTGAATTAGTTACAGAGTCAGACTTAAGTGCGTTAATGCCGACACCCGGGTCTGAACGTGAAGCATCAACAAGTGAATTAACAGGCAAGTATTTTGTTTTGTCAATATGTGAACGGTTTTTAGCAAAGCCGCCAAATGAACCTAACAAATTATTGTAATTTGTTGAATTCTTTTTTGGTTAGCTGCAATAAGAGACCAAAACTCTGAAGTGTAACTGCCTTTAAGTGAAGCAGGAACAATGACTGTCTTGTTCTTTTTGTCGGCATATTTATCGTTAAAGGTAACTTCGCCGTCCTTAAAGTAGTTTGTTACAACATTAGTGGTGGCGTTTGCACCGCCGACGCTGGAGAAGAATGCACGCAACTGAGTAAGTTCGTCATCGCTAATGAAGAAACTGTCACCCTCTTGCCAATTTGCATCATATCCTTTTGGAAGCTTAGCATTGATTTCGGAATTAAGCTTGTTGAGGTCAACGCCGTTTCCGTTATTACCGAAACGTACAACCATACCCTTAAGTATATCAGTGTAATACGGAGAAGTGGTTGTGTCGACATTACCGTTCATAAGTGCTTTTTTGCACAAATCAGTCATAATAGTGTTGCCTACTACATATTCGGTATATGACTCAATTTGGTAATCTGTTGTCATGCCCTCTTTTTGTGCAAGAGTCTCGAAAGAAGCATCTTCGGCAACTCCTAATTTAGCGGCAACAGCTTTTCTTGCGATTTCCTTAACAGTGTCATAAACATTGTTTTCAGTGTCGCTTACTGTGAAGCCCTTAAATGTCATAGGAACCTGATAAAGCGATGTGCTGTCAACTGTTTGGTTAAATGTTGCACCGCCGTCGCTTATCAATCTGATAAATTCGCTTGCTGAGATGAAGCTCTGACCGACACCGAAGTCGTAGTAAATAACGTCAGCCAAATCGTTAAGCTTAACGTTGATACCGTATGTTGCATACTTAACGTTAAGTGTGCCCATATAGTTGTTAACAACGGCTTGCTCATCAGCTGTGAGCTTAAAATCAAAGTTCTTCAACTGGTAAAGTGTGGCAGTATCATAAGTGTCACCGATAGCTTCGCCGTTAAGCTTAACTGTTTCAACAGCACCGCTTTTTACAGCTTCGGTATAACGCTTAGCAATTGCTTCTACCTTATCACTGTCTGTACCTTGCTTTATCTTTTGAGCATAAAGGTCGGCTAAATACCAAAGGCTGTTTGTTGAGAACTTGATAGTTTGACCTGCGGCATTGTAGCCTGAAACGGTACGTTCGCTTTCTTTACCGTATAACCATTCGTCAAGCTGATTTCTCGTGTCTTTAGATAAGTCTTTGTTGTCTTTGTACTTTAAGCAAAGAGCGGTAAGTGAAAAATAATCAATTGCGCCCGTTGAACCGCTTAAGTAGTTATAATCTTCAGGATTACCCATACCTGTTTGAATATAACTTTTTACAAAGTCTGACTGGCTTGTCTTTGCAAGTGCGCCGATAAGAGTCGGCTGCAATACGCCGAGTAAATCCTGAAGTGTTGTTTCACTTACGATTTGCTCTTTTTCTTTGGTGGTAAGTTCCGCTGCGGTCTTACCTAACTTTTTAGCACCCTTTTCATAAACAGGCTTGCTTATTGCCTCAATGCCCATGAGAAGGGAAGGCAGCTGGTCTGCCAATTTGTTAAGTGTGTCGAATGCCGAATCGGCGTCAACACTTGTCGTTTTCCAAAGCGGGTTGTCATTACTCTTGGCGAACGCAGTAAATCCAACCGAGCATGTGGTCACGACCATTACTACAGCTAAGAAAAAGCTGAGTATCTTTTTGCTCGTTCTCATATAAATCTCTCTCTCCTTTACATATGATTTACGAACTTGTCGTATGGTAACGCATTTTTTGGATAATGCGCCGAGCAGTATTTGTTCACAGTTTCTACACAAAAAACTGCTTTTTAGGCGCAGGATATCCACACGCGTATTAACAAATACAATATATTTATAACAAATAAAAACTTATAAGTCAATAATTTTATAACATATTTTGAATTTATTGTGAATTTTCACATATTTTCGCATTGATTTTTGACGATAGAGAGTTGCAAAATAGACAATATGGCACAAAAAGTCTGACAAACACAATTCGACAGAAAATTGACTGTAAAACGTAATATAATCCATATAAAGTCGGGTAAAATTCTGTTCGATTTGTAAAGGCAAACATCTTTACAAATGTAAATTTTGTGTAAAGTATCACAGCTTTACTTGCGGAAAATCAAGCGTTTTTTGGCGTCAAATTATAAACAAATTGTAAACTTTTAGTTAATAATTTGTGCAAGGTGTCAAAAATAAGTTTGCTTTTTTGGACATTGTTACAAAAATATCATTTGTCGTTTGTCTTTATTGACTTTTTTGTTGCCTTATGTAATAATTATAATGTGTTTAAAGCACATATTGCGCAGTTTTTGGTGCAACGGTTTGGCTTTGCCGACCTTCAGTCTAATTCAGATTGCCTGATGGTCAGAGATTGTGACAGGCTCCCCTGCAATATGTTAACACTTTATTATTCAATTAATTTTAAATTTAATGGAGGTAAAAATGAAAACGAAGGCAAAAAAGTTTTCACATAAGCTTCTGGCATTATTTATGGCAGTGCTTATGGCAGCTTCCTGCTTTACCGGTGCTTTAACTGCTTATGCTGATACTATGAGCAGTGAAAAGACGTATGCCGACGAGTCAATCGAATATAACGATTTGGCGTGGGCTATTCTTTCCGATGAACAGGTAGCTACAGCTTTACTTGACTATGCTGATTTGATGCTTGCCCAATACGGTCCGCAGATTGATAAGCTTCTTGAAAACCTTCCTTCAAGTATTACCCAGTATATCACATGGGACAGCAACAGCCGTACACTTAAGCTTAATGCTTTTGGTCTTGTTAAAAAAGACATTCCGGTACGTACTCACAGTGTTGATGAACTTTTCTATACACTTAGGGGTGTCGCTGATCTTCTTAACTCATATGGTAACTTACTCGGTGATGCCGGCAACCTTAACTTTAAGGCTGTTGCCACTAAGGATTGGAGTATTTCAAGAGAAACTGCATCTTCAACTGATATTTTAAGAAGCGTAATCGGTATTTTACAAAACCTTTCTTGCGACTATAACGGCTCTGATATTTTAGGCCAGGTGCTTAGAGGTAACTTTACTCTCGGTACTCTCGGTAACGTTGCAAACCTTGACGTATATAAGATTGTAGGTAATCTTTTGGGCTTTACAGATACGAAGTATAAGACTAACTTAGTATACAATGTTGCTCAAAACCTTATTTTCCAATATACTAATTGGTATACAGAAGAGGAAATTAATAATTTCAAGAACGGTACTGCAACATGGGTTTATGATGACCAGCTTATTAATAAACTCACAACAGAGCTTCTTGATAAGATTAGTGTACTTGTTACATATAATCAAGAATACACAGATGCTGATTCGCAAACAGCAATTCAGGATACATCGGCTACACGTTATTTGAAGATTAAAGCTGAAATGAAGGCAAGCGGTTCTGACTACGCTACTGCAGCTGCAAAGCTTGGTTATGACCCTAACCTTGTATATTCAGATGAATTTAAAGATGATGAGGGTAATCCTCTTAACGTTCTTCTTTTTGCTTACGGTGCTCCTGACGAAAACGGTTATGCAACAGAATCAACCACAAAGGTAACACTTAAGGCAACCGATAATCTTTTTGATTTCAGTTACAGAGCTCTTGACCTTGCTTGGGATACAGTTCTCAAGGGTACAGTCAAACTCCTTCACGTAAATGATGGATTTGATAAGGGTCACGGCGCTAACTTTGATAACAACTATTATTATTTCTTCGACCAAAAGGGCGAGTGGAATGATAATGATGTTGCTGCAAACTATACACCGGCTAAGCTCAATCAATGGGCAAATGCAGTATATAAGGATTATAAGTTTGACACAGCAGATGATTTCCTTGCTTATGTTAAGAAGACGGTAACTTATGATCGTACAGCTGCCGAGGACTCAACAGGTTCTTGGAAAGATATCGACGCAACGAGACTTTTCGCTAAGTTAAGATACAGCCCGCTTGCTGATTACGGCTTTAACGTAACAACAGGTCCTATCAATCTTTACTTTGCAGAAACAGGTACTCCAAACCTCGATAAGTTCTTTAGCGAAAGCTATTCAAAGTACAGCTCAATGGTAGCAGGCTTTAATGACGCACTTGTTGCAGCAGTTAAGGACTTGTTCCCGCAGCGCGGCAACGTTATCGGTACACGTCCTGAAATGACAACAACCGGTGATTTTGCAACTATTGACGCAGCAGCAATTAAGTCAATCGTTTCAACACTTGTTGGCAACGCTTGCAAGATGGTTCAGTACACAGCAGACGCTACAGACGCTAACATTCTTAAAGCTTTCTACGCAAAGAACGGCGCCAGCGCTGCTCTTACAGAGAAGAATCTTGAAGAAGCAATGATTCCTATGCTCGTTGCTTGTATCGGTCAGGTAAATCTTGGCTCAGGCAAGCTTGAGAAAATTATCCATCCTTCTGATTGGGACGGATGTAAGGATGCAGAAGCAGTAGCTTATGTATGCCTTAAGGAGTATTTATCATACTCAATGCCTGACAAGGATTATTCAAAGCTTGTAAAGATTGGCAGCGACGGAACAATCAATGCAACACTTGAAGGCACAATTCTTCCAATGGCTCGTGACGCAGTTGCTTATGTAATTGAGGCTTACGTTCCTCTTGAGGACGAAAACGGCAATACTTGGAAGACAGAGTCAGCAGCTGTTGATTCTAAAACAACACTCTTTGACCTTCTTAATTCTGTAGTTTGCTACTACGGCGGCGACCATGCAATGGAGAAGGCTGTAAATAAGGGCGAAAGAGCTATGGGCGTAGGTGCTCTCCTCGGTATTTGTGATGGAAACGGCAACAGCCTTATCACAACAAAGAATACTCTTTGGGAAAACATTAATGCAATAGCTAATAAGCTTATGCCTGTTCTCGGTACACTTCAGGGTACAGGTTATGCTAAATTCAATTCAGAGGAACTTATTTGGAACAACATTGTTCTTTCATTCCTTGATATTGGTAAAGAAAATTCAAAGACAGGTCTTTGCGGCGTATCTAACTTCCTTAACCAGTTATTTACAATCGTTTCTGCAGAGCCTATCCAAAAGACTTCATTCGTCGTAACAGTTTATGATTTACTTAAGGATCTCATTAACGGATTGTTTGGCGCACGTTACAGCGGACAGAGCTTTAAGACAATCGTTCCTGATGCTACAAGTGCTCATCCGTTTGATGATTTCTTCCAGGTTAAGGTACTCGCAGGTACAAGCGGTAAGGACTTGGGTGCATTCCAAAAGCTTATCTGTAACTTCGTAGAGTTCGGCGGATACGGTACAAACGGTCCTAAGACCTACTCTGATTCTATTATCAGAGGTATCTGTTTTGCAGTACAGGCAGTTAACAGCTTCATTCCTAATGCATTGACTACACTTGGTCAGCATCAGCTCAAGATGGCTACTGCTTCATTCGGTTCTAACACCGTAACAGGCTGTATTTCAGGTCAACCTTATGATGATGCACTTACTGTTACAAACAACTCGGTAGGTATCAATGCATCGTACATTAAGGACGGCAAGCCTACTCAGCTTTCACGTTACTATGTAAAGATTACAAGCGTGCTTCAATATGATGTTTATAACGAAGAAATGCCTGATGATACAATAGATTTCCCTGAAACTCCTATTGATCCGGGTAAGAGTGCTAAAATTAATATTTCAGTTCCGTTCGATGTTTCAGGTTCTGATACAACAAACACATGCCGTGTTGTTGTAAATTATGATATTGTTGATGATCAGGGCAATGTTCTTTATGGAGGCAATACTGTAACAGCTTATAAGCTTCTTACAAGTGAAGTAAGCTTCAGAAATGCTCTTTATGATGCTGATTATAACTTCAACTCTACATTCCAGCAGACAGACGGCACTGACAGAGAAGAAAACGGTGTAACCGTTCATTCTCTTACAGGTATCGGCGGTAATATCTCTGCAAACTATCCTGATAAGATGGTTATCGCTTCTAACAAGCTTAACGAAATCGCTCAGTATTCATTCTTTATGAAGGGCGGCAGTAAGGAAAAGAGCATTGACGGTGTATTCTTCTTTGACAGAAAATCCGGCTATGAATCAAATAACCTTACTACTGCAGCTAAGGCATTCGATGATTCTAATTTAACAACAGTAGATATCGGTGAAAATAACGCTATTGCTCGTTGGGATAAGTCAACAGGTGATCTTCTTAAGATTGGTATGTATGACTATCGTGTAGAAACATCTGCAGGCTCAGGCGAATTCGGCGAATGGCAGCGTAACCATACAAACGGTTCTACAGGTAGCGGCCTTGGTGCTGTTGACTACTACAGAGGTTATACTTCTGAGGAAATCGGTAACATTTCAAAGCAAAATGAGGGCAAGGAGATTGAAACAAGAACTCACGTTGCATTCACTCTTCAGGAAGCACTTGATGCTAAGATTATTGCCGGTTACCATATCAATGAAAGCGGTATTTATGATACAATGTATCTTAAGACCGGTGGTAAATATAACTATGATAACATCTTTAATATGGTTACACTCGGTACCGGTATTGATGCTATCTATATAAATACCTCAAAGCAAACATTTGGTTCAAATGCTGTTAATAACTACAGACCGTTTGGTTTCGACGGTGAGGCTACTGTTAAGACCGGCACTTATGATGTTAATGTTAACTTCTATAATTCAGGTTCTTATAAGACAGGCAGCTTCCAGCTTGTTATCGGTGAAAGCGGTTCAGCCGGCTCACTTGATAAAAACTATAACGAACTTGCCAATATCATGGCTAACTATAAAACATCCGACTTCAAAGAGGATGCATCTATCGGTTCAGTTTATGATTTGGCTAAGGATGCTCTTATGAATGTACTTAGCGTTCAGTCAGCTCCTTACACTGCTGAATCAGCTCTTACTCAGTCAGATAAAACAGAGTATGCAGTTACAACTTCAGTTACAACTTCCGCAACAGGCGATCGTGCATACGTTCCTTACTCAACCTCTAACGAAACAGTAACATTTACTGTAAAGGGTACTCAGGTAAGCTACACAATCCCTGAATCGGTTAAAGCAACTGCTTATGTCGGCGGCACAATAGACGCTACAACAGGTGCAACCAGTGGCGGCGTAAAGGGAATTTACTATTCCGATGAGAAATGTACAATGCCTATTTACTCACCAAAGCCGCTTACATCATCAGATGTTAAGAATGGCAAGGATGCTGCATTGGCTAATGTAACACTCGGTCAGGACGGTAACTATTACCTTACTAACTCAGTTAAGTATGCTACAAAATGGGATCTCGATACATATCCTGGCGGCCCATGGCAGAGACCGACAACTACTCAGGATACAAACAAAGATAACGAGCCTCTTTATAATCAGGTTCAATATGTATACAGAAATGCTGAAGGCAAAAAGTGCAACTCAGGCGATAATTGGGCATGTAAGTTCCCATCAGCTGAGTATCAGCTCATTCCTAACTCAGGCGAGATGGACTCAGTAGATAATCGTGGTATTGCTACTCAGGCTAATGACAGACTTGAATATGTTCTTAGCGTAGTTAAGTCTCACCTTATCAGCTCATCATCAACACTCTACAATGAGATTTCTGAGCTTAGAAATGGTCTTGAAGAAATTAACTTTGATATTCTTACATATAATAAGATGGTAGAATATGCAAAGAAGGCTGAACAGCAGTATACAGTTGACGTTGATTACGTTGACGCAACAACAGGCAAGACTGTTGAAAGAAACGGTATGTCTTATGTTGACGCTGCTAAGCTTATGAATGACCTCAAGAATGCAGGTACTAAGTTTACTTATACCACAGCTTCTGAAGTATCTTCTGTTCAGGCAAAAGAATACGTTAAACTCTTTAACATATTCGCTTCTGCAGTTATTGAACGTGGTTACCAGGGCAAGCAGCTTGAAAATGAAATCAAGTGCGCATCGGGTAATGCTTACTCAATGCTCAAGGCAACACCTGCTACATACAATGAGGACGGTACAGTTGCTACTGAAGCAACCGTATCTAAGAATGGCGTAGCAGCTAACCCACGCTTTGGTTCATTTGATGCATCAGGTAAGCTTGTTAACGAAGGCACAACAAAGTACTCATCAGCATCTTGGAACAGATACGTGAGAGCTCTTGCTGCCGCAGTTGACCTTGCTAACTATGGTAACGGTTCTTATAAGTATAAGAATTCCGGCACATTCAATATCAATGACCGTAAGAACTATGACGCTCAGCTTGCTAAGATTTACAATGTTGATACTGAACTTCAGGCAGCTGAAATCGGTCTTACTGAGTTTGAGAGCTGTGAGCTTACTGTAACTCCTGTTGCAGGTGCTAAAGTAACAATCGACGGTGTTGCTTACTCAGGTCCTGTAGCTGTAGAAAAGGGTCAGGTTGTTTCAATCAATGTAACAGCAGAGGATGGTTATACTCTTAAACCTGAACTTACTGTTAACGGCGACAAACTTACATTTGACGATACAGCAACAGCATTCCCATATGAGCTTACTGTTACAGGCAATACTACAATCGTTCCTTCGGTTGAGTCAGTAGGACCTAAGACAATTTCTGTAAGCGGTACAATCAATATCGCTACAAATCTTGACGGTACTCAGTCATCTGCAGGCATTGGCGGAATAGATATTTTGGCTAATGGTGTAGTTGTTGCAACATCTGCTTCCGACGGAACATTTACTGCAAATGTTCCGGTTGGTACAACTGAGTTGACAATTCACAGAGATAAGGTTACCGTTGACAGAACTGTTACCCTAAGCGGTAATAGTGATATCAGCGGCGTTAAGATTCCTGTTGCTATTTGTGATTATAATGGTGATAATTTGATTAACGGCACTGACTTTATGACATTCGTTTCCGCATATACAGGTGAATACAATGTTTACTGTGATTTCAATGGAGATAATGTTGTAAACGGTACTGACTATATGACATTTGTTTCATTCTATAACAACACAGTTGATTATGTACCGCTTGCTCTTGACTAATTAATTTCTATACTTCTTAGGGGCGAAAGTCCCTAAGAAGTTTTACTTGAAAATTACGATGACTTGTGTTATCATTTATTTTAAGCAGAGCTATGGCTTTGCTTTGTCTTGATATATTCGGCTTTTGCCGTTTATATACTATGCCCGCTTTGGGCGGGGAGGCTATGGTAAGTTTCGTTTAGTAAATATTTAATGTTTCACGGTGTTTGGCTTTTGCCAAAGTTGCTTGGTTTCATATTTTTATGTTTTCTGACCGATTTTGTCTTTGCCCTTCACGGCGATTCTGCTTCTCCCCAAATTAAGCAAATTTTTTAACAAGGAGGTAACACCAATGAATACAATTGCAAAAAAACGAGTAGGTGTTATTTTCGGTACACTTGCGTTTTTGGTTTTTGTTGCGCTTGTTGTGTGCCTTCCTCGTACTTCGTATGCTGCTGCGCTCGGAACGGAGAGCCCGAACGTTTATTGCACATACACAGATTCTAACGGCAAACAATACGACGGTGATAAGTTACCTGCCGGTACATATGACGTCAGCTTTTATTTAGAGGGCGTTACCGAGTTATCGGTTGTGCAGGTTACATCAACCTATTCTTCGGATGTATCGGTGCAGAGTGAGCCTAAGGCTCTTCTTTCTGATGAGGTTGCCGGCGTATCTTCGATGGGAACCGTAACGAATGATTCTAATTTGGTATTCGGCTTTGTTTCAGATGCTGACACTTGTTCATCTGTAACAAAGGACGGCACGTTGCTTGCAACCTTCTCGGTTGCTTTTGCAAAGGATTGTGACGCCGCTGATGTTATTTCGGTTTCAACAGACCCAAATAAGACCTTCGTTTTGGCTAATTATAATGACGGATTTGACGATGAGTATGCTCTTGTTACCAAATCTGCCGATTATCCCGGTTCTCTATATTTAATGACCTGTGACGTTTCACCAAAGGCGTCCGGTTATGATATTACAGGTCAGGTTAAGATTGCAACAGATTTGACAGGTACTGAAGTATCTGCCGGTATTGCAAATATTAATCTTACTGTTGAGTCAGCAGATGGTTCTGCCATTGCCACTGCGACTACAGATTCAAATGGCAAATATACTCTCTCCGGCGTTCCGGCAGGCGAGTATACAATGTTGATTAGTGGTGAAACCACGGTTGACAGAAAAGTTACATTAGTAGTTTCCGAGTCTAAAGATGTTGGCTCTGTCGGCGTCGTTATTTGTGACTACAATAAAGATGAACTTATAAATGGTACAGATTATATGTCATTTATAAGTTCATACACAGGCGATTATAATTTGTATTGTGATTTTAACGGCGATAACATTGTGAACGGTACAGATTATATGTCATTTATTGCTTTTTACAATAAGACTGTAAATTACAACAGTGTAACTTTAAAATAATAGGGGGAAAGAACGAAAATGAATAAAACTTTCAAAAAGGCAATCGCTGTCATTTTGTCAGTTCTTATGGTCATTATGTCAGTTCCGTTTACTGCTTTAGCTGCGGTTGGTGACTATTCACCTAATATTAAGCTTCAGTTTGGTACATTCTTTGATGGCGGCGCTACTGATTATAATGATTATTCGACAAGTGGCTCTTCTGGTTCTGATTTTTCTTATTCATCGCTTAGAGGTGTTCCTGTTGATTATAAGTATAAAGTGACTAACGGTGTTGCATCTGGTACTCTTTATATTGATAAAGACAAGGCAAACACTTATAATGTAGCATCAGAGAGTGGATACAGCACACTTAGCGAAAACCTTCAGTTTGGTGTTGGCGATTATTTCACAATGACTGTTATTTGTGAAAATATTAAAGAAATTGGTTATTTTATTGCACAATTAGAGTTTAACGATGCTATTGAACTTGCGGGTGTATATTCTTATAAACAGGGTAAAAAACAGTTTATGCATTAGGTACTGAAAGCGAAATGAAAGCAGCTAATAAAGGTACTTGGGTTAAAGGCGGCACAGACTATTTAAGAAGCTTTTCTACTTGTATGAAAGACGGCTTACATGCTAACGAATTACCTGATATTGAAACTAACACATCTGTGGTTCTTAAAGATGATGCTGGTAATACATCAGGTATTCAGTTTTCTATGGCTCCGGCTAATTTGATTAAAACTACTACAACTTCATCAGAAGCAGATGGCGTTTTCTATGACCCGGCTACAGGCGAACCTGGTTACACATATTCAGATTCTGCCATCGTTGCAACTTATGCATTCAAAATTGTAAAAGAAGGCAATATTGAATTTAACGTTAAGGATGCAACAGAGGTAAACAACTGCTATTATATTGCTAATCAAACTGACGGTAATATGCCTAATGAGTATACGACATACGCAAAGAATTACTATGACCCATCGACCAAGAAATATGATGGCTCAACTTTGTGGCCTGGTTCAACAAAAATAACATTTATGGGAAAGAACCAGTTTGTTGACACTCCTGCTGAAACAACTTATGAAATTAAGTTCAATGACATCAACGGCAAGACTGTTGATACGCAGACAGTTAAAGAAGGCGAAACTCCAACAGTTCCTTCAACAAATACTGCTGCAACTGTAAATTATAAGAGCGACAATAAGCACGAAGTAACAACTTACTCATGGCCGGCAGTATCAGCTGCTACTGCAGATACTACTTACAAAGAGGTTGCTACTACAGCTGAGAAAGATTGTGACATTACTTATGCAGAGACAAGTAAGCATACACTTGTTTCAGGTACTGTTCTTACAGGAACATGTACTGTATGTAATCATGTAGATACTCAGACTAAGGACGATAAGCTTGACGGTACAGCTTACTATGCTGCACTTGATGCTGCAAAGAAAGTTGACGGTACTAAGTATACAGCTGAATCTTATGCTAAGGTAACAGCTGCTCTTGAGACTTATGCTCAGGCTAAGGTTGAAGCTTATACAGATCAGGCACAGGTAACTGCTGCTGCTACTGCTCTTGAAAATGCAGTTAAGGGTCTTGAGGCTCTTCCGACATCAGATGTTTATACTTACACATTCAATGGCGGTAAAACTCAGACTGTAACAGTTGACAAGGGCGCTGCTCCTACAGCTCCTACTAACACACCTGCTGATAAAGTTGATAACAACGACGGTACTCATACAGTAACATCTTACACTTGGGAAAAAGACAGGCGAATTCACATTTGCTGAAAAGGCTAATGCTGATACTAAGGATTGTACTTACGGTGAATACACAACAGTAACTGCTTCTACAATTGCTAAGGCAGGTACTGAAAAGGCTACATGCTCAGTATGCGGTCACGAAGATGTAAGAGACCTTGCTAAGCTTGACGGTACAGCTTACTATGCTGCACTTGCTAAGGCAGAGGCTGTAAAGGCTGACGATTACACAGCAGAATCTTATGCTAAGGTAACAGCTGCTCTTGAAGCTAACGCTAAGGCTACTGTTGAAGCTTATACAGATCAGGCACAGGTAACTGCTGCTGCTACTGCTCTTGAAGATGCAGTTAAGGGTCTTGTTAAGGTTTATACAATCACATTTACAAACGCCGCAGGCACTGTAGTTGATACTCAGAAGCTTGCTGCAGGCGCTACTCCTGTAGCTCCAAAGACAAATACTGCTGATACAACTGCTACACCGGCAGGTAGTAAACAGCACAGCCATACAACTTATAGCTGGCCGGCAGTTTCTGCTGTAACAGCAAACGCTAACTATGACGAAGTTGCTAAGGTTGTAACAGAAGATTGCACAAAGGGTAAACCTGTTGTAACAGAGCCTACACTTGATAAGCCGGGTTCAGAAGTTACAAGCTGTACAATTTGCGGTCAGGTTCTCGAAACTAAGGTTCTTCCTCAGCTTAAGGGTTATGATATCACAGTTGCTAAGACTGCTTACGGTACAACAACTCTTAACAGCGAGGACGCAACAAACGGTAAGACTACTAAGGTTCCTGCTAACTCAACTGTAACTCTTACAGCTCAGGCTAATGAGGGTGCAGAGTTCGTAGGTTGGAAGGTTGCTAACAAGCTCGTTTCAACTAACGAAACATATTCATTCACAGCAGTTGCTGATACAGAGGTAACTCCTGTATTTACAGAAACAGCTGAATCAACATTCGTAGTTGTATTCATTGATATGTACGGTAACGTTGTATCAACTCAGGAAGTAGCAAGCGGTGCTGACATTAAGGTTCCTGCAACTGCTCCTATCTATCCTGGTTATACATTCAAGGGCTGGGCTCTTACAAACGATGACATTACCGCTCTTACAGAAGGTAAGACCATCAGAGCTATCTATGAGAAGGATGCTACTCAGACTTACACAGTTAAGGCTGCAGGCGCAACAATCACAGTTAACGGCACTGACTACACTGACAAGGCTGAAAATGTTGCATATGACGCTAAGGTAACAGTTACTAAGGCAGGCGCAACATCATGGACAGTAAACGGCGCAACAGTTGGTTACGGTGAATCATACTCATTCTTCTGTGCTTCGGATATCGAACTCACAGCAGTTACAAAGGCTGATGACACTTCTAAGACTCAGGTTGCTATCGTTTCAACAACTCGTCCTTCAGCTACAGATTGCGACGTTCTCTTTGTTGCAACACGTACTGTTGCTGATAATGAGACAGTAGTTAGCCAGGGCTTCGTATACGGTAAGAATGTAACAGCTTCTGACCTTACACTTGAAAACGTTGGCAAGACTGCATCAGGTACAAATCCTGGTAAGGTTAGAGTTATTTATAACAACACCAACGCTTCACAGATTGGTTTGAACTACGGTCTTACTGCAATGACAGGCGTTGCCGGCGCAAGAGCATTCGTAGTTACTAAGGATGCAGATGGTACTCATACTTACTATTCAGAAGCATCACTTTACGACTATAATGCTTAATTAACACAATTTAGCAAAGCTTTCACCTCTGCCTTAAGGGGTGGAGGCGAGCTTTGATAAATTAAGGAGGACACACCTAATGAAAGAGCTTTATACAAAGCCGGTGTCAGAGGTTAATGAATTTTCTCAGACAGCTGATGTTATTACTACATCCGGTGGTACTGACTGGGGCTTCGGTGGAAATGACTAATCTGACACTTTGATTAAAGCATTTGGAGACGGCAGAAATGCCGTCTCTTTTTGCGTTTTAAAACCTTGAATAAAAAAATAACTAAATATTAATCATTCCCGAATATGACATTTTACCTTTAACTGTATATTGACAAATAATTAACAAACATATAAAATGAAATTGTAATTTATGACATAAGATGTATATTTTAGAGGGAGAATACTATGTCAAATAAGGAGTATGAATACAAATTTGATACTGTCAAGCCGCCTAAGGATAGGGTGTACGATGACAGAGTGATGCACTATTATGAAAATCATTCAAACGAGCCTGCACGTCCTTTGATTTTGGCACTCGGCAAGCATATTACAGACAGAGTTTTGTATAAATTGCCGTGGCTTCCAAAAGGTAGGTAAAGAGCTTACCGTTAATGACCCTGAGTATTGGGGTCTTGCTTCAATTGTAACAGACGAGATGGCAGAGGTTGCCCTTAAGATGAAGGTACACAAGGGTATGAAACTTAAGGAAATTATAAAAGCTACGGGCAAAAGTGCCGCTTACCTTGAGCCGCTTCTTAAAGAAATGGCAAATGTAGGTCTTGTTGAATTTAATTGGGAAAATCCGGAGCATGAAAAGCAATATATGCTTCCTATGTTCGTTCCCGGAAGCGCAGAATTCTTTAATATGAAATGGGATAATATTTGTGAGCATCCGCAGGTCGCAAATTTCTTTGAGCGTATGACTCAGCTTCCGCTTGAAGCAATTACGCCGATGGTGCCTCCGGGAGGCGCCGGAATAGGTATGCACGTTATCCCTGTTGAAAAGGCAATTTCAATGGAAAATCAGTCTGCTGATGTGGAACATATTTCTCATTGGCTTGATAAATATGACGGCAAATATGCGGCAGGCCCGTGTTCGTGCCGTTATAGCCGTGCAATGTGCGGCGAAGGCTGTGCCGATGACCCTGAGGATTGGTGTATTGGTGTCGGCGATATGGCGGATTACCTTGTTGAAACAAATAAGGGCCACTATATCACACGTGAAAAGGTTATGGAAATTCTTCAGCGTGCCGAGGATAACGGTTTTGTTCACCAAATTACCAATATCGGCGGTGAAAATAAAATTTTTGCTATCTGTAATTGCCAGGTAAAGGTATGCAATGCGCTTCGTACCTCCCAACTTTTCAATACGCCTAATATGTCACGCTCGGCGTATGTGGTTAAGGTTGAGGCTAAGGATTGTGTAGCCTGCGGCAAGTGTGTTGAATTTTGCCCTGCCGGTGCCGTTAAACTCGGTCAAAAGCTTTGCAAAAAAGACGGCTCTGCTGTTACATATCCTAAGCAAGAACTTCCCGACGCAGTTAAATGGGGCAAGGAAAAATGGTCGCCTGATTACAGAGATAAAAACAGAATTAATTGCTACGATACAGGTACGGCGCCTTGCAAAACTGCCTGCCCTGCTCATATCGCAGTTCAAGGCTATCTTAAAATGGCGGCTCAAGGCAGATATACCGATGCTTTGGCTCTTATTAAAAAGGATAACCCTTTCCCGGCAGTTTGCGGCAGAGTTTGTAATAAGAGATGCGAGGAGGCTTGCACAAGAGCAACTCTTGATGAAGCGGTTGCTATTGATGACGTTAAGCGCTTTATCGCTCAAAAAGACCTTGACAGTAAAACAAGATATATTCCTAAAAAAGTAATACCTTCAAATAGGGGCGAGTTTAAAAATAAAATTGCCATTATCGGCGGCGGACCGGCAGGCCTTTCGTGCGCATATTATCTTGCACTTACGGGATACAGACCTATAGTGTTTGAAAAGAATGAAAAACCCGGCGGTATGCTTACTTACGGTATACCGTCATATAAGCTTGAAAAGGATGTTGTTGAGGCGGAGATTGACATTATTCGTGCGCTTGGTGTTGAGATTAAATGCGGCGTAGAGGTCGGTAAGGATATCACTCTTGACGAACTTCGCAAGGATGGATATGAGGCATTTTATATCGCTATCGGCTGTCAAGGCTCAAGAAAATCGGGCGTTGACGGCGAAGACGCAGACGGTGTTATGAGTGCTGTTGATATTCTCCACGAGATTGCCGAAAATCACGACCTTAACCTTAAAGGCAATAAAACCGTTGTTATCGGCGGTGGTAATGTTGCTGTTGATGTTGCACGTTCAACTAAGCGTTGCGGCGCTGATGTTTTGGGTATGTTCTGCCTTGAAAGCAGAGAGGAAATGCCTGCGAGCGAAGAGGAAATTTTTGAAACCGAGGACGAGGGTATTCAAATAAACAACGGCTGGGGCGTTAAGGAAATTCTTGCAGAGAACGGCAAGGTGACAGGCGTTGTGCTTAAAAAATGCACAAGTGTTAAGGATGCTAACGGCAAATTTAACCCTCAGTATGACGAAAATGATACTCAAACAATTGAATGTGACCGTATTTATCTTTCAATCGGTCAGTCAATTGAATGGGGTAATCTTATCGACGGTGAGGCGGTAGAACTTGGCAGAGGTAACGCTCCTCAGGCGGACAGTCTTACTTATCAAACAGGGCAAAAGGATATTTTCGTCGGCGGTGACGTTTACACAGGCCCCCGCTTTGCCATTGACGCTATTGCTGCAGGCAGAGAGGGTGCAGAGTCAATCCATAGGTTTGTTCATTTCAACGCAAGTCTTACAGTCGGCAGAAACAGACGTGATTTCATAATGCTTGATAAGAACGATATCCTTGTTGACAGTTACGATAATTCCTCACGTCAAATCCCGAATATTAATAAGAAAATTGACGCTAAATCTTCGTTTAAGGATGCTCATCTTCCCCTTACAGAGGAGCAGGTTAAAAAAGAAACTGCACGATGTCTTGGTTGCGGTGCATCCGTTGTTGACGAAAATAAGTGCATAGGTTGCGGAATTTGTACTACCAAGTGCGAATTTGATGCAATTCATCTTTTTAGAGATAATCCCGAATGTAGCACAATGGTTAATTCAGATGACAAGATGAAAGCAATTTTGCCTTATATGATTAAGCGTAATTTCAAGATTAAAAAGGCTCAAAAGGCTAAAAAGGATTAATTATGCACGAACTTGGTATAGTTTTTCATATCATTAACGAAATTGAAGATGTAGGCAAGGAAAATGAGCTTAAAACGGTATCGTCTGTTACGGTTGAAATAGGCGAGGTTTCAGGTGTGCTGCACGATTATCTTGAGGATTGTTGGAAATGGGCTTGCTCAAAGAGTGAACTTATGAATGGGGCAGAACTTAAGGTAGAAGTTATCCCGGCAGTAACGTATTGCGAAAGCTGCAAGGGCGAATACAAAACCGTAGAGTATGGTAAAATTTGCCCTTACTGTCAAAGCGAAAAAACCTATCTTCTTTCGGGTAATGAAATTATGATAAAGGAAATTGAGGCACGGTAGCATATTAATGCGCTCTGCCTTGATGATATGATTTTTATTTAATTTTTTTAGAGGAGGAAAATGACAATGTTATTCCAAATTTACGGCGACATGGCAGGCTGGCAACTTCTCGGCTGGGTAATGGTCTTTGTCGGTCTCGTCGTTATGAATGAAATTGCAAGGCGAACAAAAGCAGGCGGAATTTTTTGCTTCTTTGTTTTACCGGCAGCACTGACGGTATATTTCATTGCAATTTATATCGGTGCGGCTAAGGGAGATGATTGGGCACTTCAAAATGATACCTATGTTCATATGAACAGCTGGTTCCATTATGCGAAACTGTATGCGGCAACCGCAGGCTGTATCGGATTTATGATGCTTAAGTATAAGTGGGGCATCGGCAAAAAAAATTGGTTTAAGGTGTTCCCGTTTGCAATCGTCGCTATCAACATTCTTATCGCAGTCGGTTCTGACTTTGAGTCGGCAATTAAGGGCGGAATTTCAGGCGGCTGGTGGCTTTCGTCTGAAAATGTATGGCTCTATGGCGGCTGGTGGAACTGGGTGAACGGTATCGCCGGTATTATAAATATTTTCTGTATGACAGGTTGGTGGGGTATCTATTCCTCAAAGAATAAGCAGGATATGCTGTGGTACCTGATATGACATGGTGCTATATTTTGGCTTATGACCTTTGGAACTTTGAATATACTTATAATAATCTCCCTACTCACTCTTGGTATTGCGGTACCTTGCACTTCTTCTTGCTCCTACATTTGCTAATGCATTATGGAATAAGGGTGGATGGATTCAGAACAGAGCTAACACACTTGCACTTTGGTGTATGTTTGCTCAGGTATTTCCGCTTTTCCAAGACAAGAGCCGCTTCTCGGTTCTTACATCCGTTTATGCAGACGGATATATGGACCCTACAGTTCCGCCAACAAACGCAGACCCTAAAATGCAAGGCATAATTGCAATTATTGCTCTTGTGGCTAATGTTTGTGTATTTGCTTCTATTATTAAGCGTGCAAAGGAACAAAAGAAAAATCCTTATAAAAACGAAATATTTACTGACCAAAAAGATTATAAGCTTGCACTTGAAAGAGCAGCTGAAAAGGCTCGCAAAGCAGCTTAATCTTCATAAAAATTCAAAAAACAACGCCGTCGATTATTCGACGGCGTTTTAAATTATTGATGAAGTGGCTAAACCGTGCCTCGTCGTCGCTGACTTTGTATCATTCAAAATCTGCCGTACAGTTGTGTGTCAGATTTTGAAATAAACCGTAGGGGCGACCATCGGTCGCCCGTTTTATAAACACGGAATTTCAATCGGGGTCCCCGAAAAGCAAAAGCTTTTTGACGGGTCAAAGGTTCGAGCCAAAATATCCGATTGGCACAAGAAAAGAATATGACGGGCTCTCATAAGAAACAAAGATACTACGAAACAGTCCCCCGGACTGTTTCTCCCAAATTTACTGCTCCGTTCGGTCGCCAAATTTGGATATCAGGGGTCTCCAAAAAGCAAAAGCTTTTTGGGGAAAAGGAGAAAGGAATGAAGTGTTTATTATGAATTTTAAAGAAATTCATTCAAACACGGAATTTCTTTTGACGAGTCACAGGTTCGAGCCAAAATATCCGATTGGCACAAGAAAAGAATATGACGGGCTCTCATAAGAAACAAAGATACTACGAAACAGTCCACCGGACTGTTTCTCCCAAATTTACTGCTCCGTTCCGTCGCCAAATTTGGAGTATCTTGTCACAGGTTCAGCCCTAAATGCATTTCTATAAAATAAAAAAGACATCCGTATGGATGTCTTTTTTTATTTGGTGGGAACAACAGGGCTCGAACCTGTGACCCTCTGCTTGTAAGGCAGATGCTCTCCCAGCTGAGCTATGCTCCCGTCAGCGATATTGATTATATAACAAGTTGCGGTGAATGTCAAGAGTTTATTTTAGAAAAAAGCTCTTTTATTCTGTCAATCTCATTATTTAAGTACAAATAGCCGAATAATGCTTCAACTCCCGTTGCGCAGTGGTACTCCCCGTCTGTTGCGCTTTTAGGGGAATGACCTACCTTTGCATTGCGGCCTCGCTTAAAAACGGCAAGTTCTTCATCGCTCAAAATATCTTTAATTTTCTCAAAAGCTGCTGTTTGTGCTTTCGCCGATACAAATTTAACGCTTTCCCTATGCAAATCATTTACAGGGCGGTTTGCATCGAGAACAAGTGTTTCACGAACAAGAATTTCATAAATGCAATCGCCGATAAACGCTAAATTAAGCGGGCTTAACTGCTTAGGATTTACTTCTTTATCAACAAATCTCATATTAAAATTAAGGCACGTATTCAAACTCTATATCATAGAGCGATACAACGTCACCCTCCTCAATTCCTTTTTCTCTCAGTGCATCAAAAATTCCGCTTTTTTCTAATACCCTTTGCATATATTGAAGTGCTTCGTAGTCCTCAATATCAATGCCTTTGAGCACTTTAGGAAACCAGCTTGCCTCAACAAGAAAATAATGTTCTTCAGGCTGAGAAATTTTAAATCCTTTATCATCTTTAACAATTGCTTCAAGCGGAATTTCCTCAACCTCGTATTCCTTGATAGGTGGAAGAGTTTGAAGCTTATTCCAAACAGCGTTCATAAGCTCCTTTGTGCCTTCCATAATCGGCGCACAAATTGAATAATAATCATAACCCTTATCTTCTACATATTTCTTGAATCTATCAATTTGCTCAGGCTCTGCCATATCAATTTTATTGCCCGCAACAATCTGCGGTTGCTTGGCAAGCTCAGGATTGAATTTAACAAGTTCCTCGTTTATTTTTTCAAAATCCTCAATCGGGTCCCTGCCTTCGCTGCCGCTGACGTCAACAATATGAACAAGAAGCCTGCAACGCTCAACATGGCGCAAAAATTCGTGACCGAGGCCTATGCCCTCGCTTGCACCCTCAATAAGTCCCGGGATATCCGCAATAACAAACGAGTTGCCCTCTCCCATAGAAACAACGCCTAAGTTTGGCACGAGAGTTGTAAAATGGTAGTCACCGATTTTTGGCTTTGCTTGGCTTACAACGGAAATAAGACTTGATTTTCCAACTGACGGATAGCCTAAAAGGCCGACATCAGCAAGAAGCTTTAATTCAAGTGAAACTTCCCATTCCTCACCCGGAACACCGGGCTTTGCAAATCTCGGAACTTGACGTGTAGGGGTAGCGAAATGAATGTTGCCCCAGCCGCCTTTACCGCCCTTTGCGGCAATAAATCTGTCAGTCTTGCTCATATCAGCCATAACTGCACCGGAGTTTGCTTCACGAATTATTGTTCCTCTCGGAACTTTAATCTCAAGGTCGGGCGCTTTCTTGCCGTATTGGCGTGAGCCTCTGCCGTTTTCACCGTTTTTTGCAACATATTTTCTTTTGTATCTGAAATCTGCAAGAGTTGCAAGGTTATCGTCAACAACAAATACAACATCGCCTCCCTTGCCTCCGTCACCGCCGTCAGGTCCTCCTGCGGCAACATATTTTTCTCGGTGAAAGGCAACCGCACCTGCGCCGCCGTCACCCGCTTTTATTTTAATTTTAGCAATATCTACAAACATATATATCGTCCTTTGCTTTTGCTTTTGTTAATATGAATTTTAACAAATTTCTTTTCAAATTGCAACACTAAGGGTATAAATAAGGTAATATATACTCCTTATTATATGAAGTTTGTTAAAAATTAACTATAAGGTGCTAATAAATTTAACTGTTTTTGTATAAAGTGTAAAATTTGCATTTTTTTCTTGATTAATGATGACAAACAGTATAAAATAAATAATGCACAAAAAGCAATAAAACTTTAAATTATATTCGGAGGTAATTTCCAATGGTAAAAGTTGCTATTAATGGTTTCGGTACCGTATCGGTCGTCTTGCTTTCCGTCAGATGTTTGGCGCAGAAGGCTACGAAGTAGTTGCTATCAACGATCTTACAAGTGCAAAGATGCTTGCTCATCTTCTTAAGTATGACTCATCACAGGGTAACTATGGTGCTCAGGGGCACACTGTTGATTTCCACGGAGGTGAAGGCGAAGACAACTATATGGTTGTTGACGGCAAGAAAATTGTTATTTACAAAATGCCTAATGCTGCTGACCTTCCTTGGGGCAAGCTTGGCGTAGACGTAGTTCTCGAATGCACAGGTTTCTATACATCAAAGGAAAAGGCTTCTGCTCATATTCAGGCAGGTGCTCGTAAAGTTGTTATTTCTGCTCCTGCAGGTAACGACCTTCCAACAATCGTTTACAATGTAAACCATGACACACTTACAGCTGAAGATACAGTTATTTCTGCTGCATCTTGCACAACTAACTGCCTTGCTCCTATGGCTAAGGCTCTTAATGATTTTGCTCCTATCCAGAGTGGTATCATGTGCACAATCCACGCTTACACAGGCGATCAGATGATTCTTGACGGTCCTCAGAGAAAGGGTGACCTTCGTCGTGCTCGTGCAGGTGCTGTAAACATCGTTCCTAACACAACAGGTGCTGCAAAGGCTATCGGCCTTGTAATTCCTGAACTTAACGGCAAGCTTATCGGCTCTGCTCAGAGAGTTCCTACTCCAACAGGTTCAACTACAATCCTTACAGCAGTTATTAAGACTGACAAGGAAGTTACAGTTGACGCTATCAACGCAGCTATGAAGGCTGAAGCTACAGAGTCATTCGGCTACAATGAAGACCTTATCGTTTCTTCAGATATCGTTGGTATGAGATACGGTTCACTCTTCGATTCAACTCAGACAATGGTTCTTAAGGTTGCTGACGACACTTATGAGGTTCAGGTTGTTTCTTGGTATGATAACGAAAACTCATATACATCTCAGATGGTTAGAACAATCAAGTACTTCTCAGAACTTGGCTAATATCTAAGATAATAAATTAAAAAAAAAGAGCTTTCCCAAAGGAAGGCTCTTTTTTTTTATATTCTTATACTAAATATTCTTTTTTATGTAATCGCAATAAAGCTTTATTATATCGATATCCGTTTTGTCATATACCATTCTTGCGCCGACGGTGTCCTCAATTTCATTAAATATTAAATGACCGCCGTCAAAAAGAAAATCAATTCCGATATAATCGCTTTCAACAAGGCTTAAAATTCTTTTTACAAGGCTTTTTTCTTCTTCGCTCATTTTATAAGGTGTTGCCCTGCCGCCGAGGCAGAAATTTGAGCGAAAATCGGTATCGCTTTCCCTCAAAATTGACGTAATTATATCATTTCCTATTGCCCAAACACGCAAGTCCTTGCCGAGAGTGGCGCAAGGCTTTTGATAAACAAATCCGCTTTCAAAGCTTTCTTTTTCATTTATCATCACAACCCCTTGACCGCCGTGGCCGATCAATCGGCTTTTTAACCGCAGGCACTTCCTTTGTAGTTTATCGGTAAAATTTCAATGCCGTTTTTCTCCATAAATTCGTAGCAAAGTTGCTTGTTGTTTTTGCAAGTTTTGAGAGGGAGGAGGGGTTAAAAACACGTATCCCTTTTTTCTCAAATTTTTCTGCAATTTTATAGTTATTCGTTCTGTTAATTATAAAATCAGCCGTGCCGTCATAATCGTTAATTGCAAGCGTTACGCCAAGTTCTTCTTTAAATTTATTTATCGCAAAGGTGTTGCGCTTTGCTTCTTTTTCGCTGTAAATCAATACTCCGCTCATTTGATTTTTTCCTTAATTGTTTCAAAAATATACGGCGCAATGTCAATTTTTGTTGAGTTCATTATGTTAATTATATGTGCATTTGAATTTACTTCGCAAACACTGCCGTCATCAAGAATGTCCACTCCGCCAAAGGTTAAACCGAGGGTTTCGCACGCTTTTATTGCTGTTTCAATTTCCTTTTTAGTTGGCTTACAGGGCGTCATAGTGCCGCCGTTAGTAACATTTGAACGAAAGTCGTTTTTGTTTTCTCTTTCAGCCGCACAAATAAATTTTCCGCCGATTATTTCAATTCTTTTGTCGTGACCCTTGCTGTCGATGATAAATTTTTGCAGAATAAACGGCTTTTCGCTTATGTGGGGAGTAAATCTCTTCCTTAGTATTGCATAAAAATACTTGAGCGCCGAATGAGCCGAATGATTCTTTGAAAATAAGCGGCAAAGTGAGAATATCAATTGCTTTTTCAACAAATTCGCTCATATCTGATTTGAAATAGCATTTTGGGGCGATAAGAGTTTTAGGCTGAGGCACAATACCGTCAAGTTCAATATATGTTCTGCCTTTATCGTCGCATTTTTCAATTGTTTCGGCAGAATTGAACACGGGAACACCGTTTTTTCAATTCTTCTTGCAAGGTTAATGTCCTTGTCCCAAAACAGCACAAAGTCAGCCTGCGCTTTTTGCGTTGCAAGCTCCAAGTTCGTTTTAATATTTAGATTAATGCCGCACTTTTTTGCCGAAGCTGAAAGATGCTTGTGAAGTGTGTCGTATTTTTCGCCTTTTAAGAAATGATTTACTGCTAATATGCCGTTCATTTTGTATCACCTTGAATTATTGTATCATTCTCTATTGCATTTTTCAATGTAATGGTATAAAATATTATATCTAAATTATAAATTACTGAAAGGTGATGTAAAGATGACAGAGTATAAGCTTAAATACGGTTGCAACCCAAACCAAAACCCTGCAAGGATTCATATGGATGGTAAAGAACTTCCTTTTGAAATTTTGAACGGTGCGGCAGGTTATATCAATCTTCTTGACGCATTCAATTCTTGGCAGCTTGTTAAGGAACTTAAGGAGGCTACCGGTCTGCCGAGTGCTGCTTCATTTAAGCACGTTTCTCCTGCCGGTGCGGCAGTTGCTCAACCGCTCAGCGATGTTGATCGCAAGGTTTGTATGGTGCCTGATGATTTAGAACTTTCTCCGATTGCACAGGCTTATGTTCGTGCAAGAGGATGTGACAGAGTTTCCTCATTTGGCGATTTTGCCGCTTTGAGCGATGAATGTGACGCAAGCGTTGCAAAATTCCTTGTTAAAGAGGTCAGCGACGGTATTATTGCTCCGTCATACACCGATGATGCACTTGAAATTCTTAAGGCTAAGAGAAGAGGTAATTATCTTATCATTAAGATGGACCCTGACTATCAGCCTGAGGAAATGGAAACAAAGCAGGTGTTCGGTATTAAGTTTGAGCAAAGAGAAATGACGCTAAGCTTACTATGTCACTTTTTGACGATATGCCTACTAAGGTCAAGGATATTCCCGAAATTGCAAAGATTGACCTTCTTATTTCGCTTATCACTCTTAAATATACTCAGTCAAATTCGGTTTGCTACGCTTCGGGCGGACAGACTATCGGTGTAGGCGCAGGCCAACAAAGCCGTATCCATTGCACCCGCCTTGCAGGCAATAAAGCTGATAATCTTTGGCTTCGCCATAATGAAAAGGTGCTCAATCTTCCGTTTATTGACGGTCTTCGCAAGTGCGAGGCTGATAATGCTATTGACCTTTATATTTCAGATGAATATGAGGATTTACTCAAAGACGGAGTATGGCAGAGATATTTTACCACTTGCCCTGAGCCTTTCACTGCCGAGGAAAAGAAAGCTTGGCACGAGAAGATGACAAATGTTGCTCTCGGCTCTGACGCTTTCTTCCCATTTGAGGATAATATTGAACGTGCGGCTCGTTCCGGTGTTAAGTATATTGCTCAGCCGGGTGGCTCTGTTCGTGACGGCGCTGTTATCGAATGTTGCGACGGTTTCGGTATGGCAATGGCAATGACAGGTATCCGTCTTTTCCATCATTAATAGATATATTTATACGTAGGGGCGACCGTTGTGTCGCCCATTTTGATAGGTAATATTTATGAATATTTTAACTTGCCCTGTTTGCGGAGAAAAATTAAATATTTTCGGCAAAACGCTTAAATGTGACAATAATCACTCGTTCGATTTTGCAAAGCAGGGGTATGTTAATCTTTTGCTGACGTCTAAAAGCGGGGACAAAAAGGGTGACAGCAGGGAGTCGGTTCATGCAAGACGAGAATTTTTGCAAAAGGGATATTATTCCTTTTTACGTGATTATGTCAACTCAAAACTGAACGGCACCGTGCTCGATATCTGCTGCGGTGAGGGATATTATGACGAATATTCCGGCGAGCTTTACGGCTTTGATATCAGCAAGGAAATGGTGCGCCTTGCCGCTACGTCTCGCAAAGAGCATAATTATTTTGTGGCAAATCTTGCCCATATTCCCGTTTGCGATAATTCGATTGACACGGCAATGCATCTTTTTGCACCGTTTAATGAAAAGGAATTTTACCGTGTAATTAAGCCCGGCGGCAGGCTTTTAAGCGTTATTCCCGGTGATAATCATTTGATTGAGCTTAAAAATATTCTTTATGATACACCGTATCTTAATGATGAAAAAGCGCCTGAAACCTCGCTTTTTACTTTGAAATCAAAAAACAAAATTTCAAACACATTTGATATCTCAAGGGATGATTTAAAAACGCTGTTTTCTATGACACCGTATTTTTACAGAACAAGCGAAAGCGACAAGAAAAAGCTTGATAGGGTGAAAAGCATTAGGCTGACGGCTTCATTTGTTGTTTTGGAATATGCGAAAGAGGGATAATTATGGATTTGTTATGCGAAAAATGCTGGTATAATGAATATGACGAGGAAACGGACGAATGTTTTTGCTCGCTTGTGCTTGACGAGGACGAATATGTCCGCTTTTGCGAGGAGCAAAACAAGACGTGCAGGTATTTTAGACCGAGCGGTTCGGAGTATGATATAGTAAGAAAGCAAAATTGATAATATTTTCGTAAGGGCGAACTCGTCGTCGCAAACTGCGTATTACTCAAAATCTTTTGGTTTTGTAGGGGCGACCATCGGTCGCCTTTATTTTTTTATGCCTTTTTCTTGACAAATACCCTATATGGGTATATAATTAAAATACCCCGTGAGGGTATAAGGAGCGATTTAATGGAAACTAATGATAATAAAGGCTGTTGCTGTTGCCACGGTAAAACGAAGCACAGAACAGATGAAGAGCAAAAGGCACTTATAAATCGCCTTAACAGAATTGAGGGTCAAATAAGAGGAATTAAGCGTATGCTTGAGGAAGATGCGTATTGCACAGATATCATTACTCAGGTTGCGGCGGCTAATGCGGCGCTTAATTCATTTAATAAAGAGCTTCTTTCAACGCATATAAAGACTTGCGTTACAGATGATATTAAGGCAGGCAAAACCGAAACGGTTGATGACCTTTTAAAACTCTTCAAAAATTAATGAAATAGTTTTGAGGTGATTTTTTTGACGCAATATAATGTAACGGGTATGAGCTGTGCCGCTTGCAGTGCAAGGGTTGAAAAGGCGGTTAATGCTGTTGACGGTGTAACAAGTTGTGCCGTGAGCCTGCTTACTAATTCAATGGGTGTTGAGGGAACGGCAAGCAGTGAAGCAATAGTTGCCGCTGTTGAAAAGGCAGGCTACGGTGCAAGCGTTAAGGGTAACGACAAAAAGGCTGAGAGTGTATCGAGTGATGAACTTAAGGACACCGAAACACCTAAAATATGAAACAGACTTATTTGGTCGGTAATATTTCTTATCCCGCTTATGTATATTTCAATGGGGCATACGATGTGGGGCTGGAAACTGCCGTCATTTATGGAAAATAATCATATCGCAATGGGATTGGCTCAGCTTTTGCTTGCAGTAATTGTTATGGTTATTAACCAAAAATTCTTCATAAACGGCTTTAAAGGTATAATTCATAAAAGCCCTAATATGGATACACTTGTTGCGCTTGGCTCAGCCGCTTCGTTTGGCTACAGTACGGTTATTCTTTTTCTTATGACTTCTGCTCAGCTTGCAGGCGACAGCGAAAAAGTGATGAGCCTTATGCATGAGTTTTATTTTGAATCGGCGGCAATGATATTAACTCTTATTACCGTGGGCAAAATGCTTGAATCATATTCAAAGGGCAAAACGACGGATGCGCTCAAATCTCTTATGAATTTAGCGCCGAAGAATGCAACTCTTATCAAAGACGGTAAGGAAATTGTTGTTTCGGTGGCTGACGTTAAGATTAATGATATTTTTGTTGTAAAACCCGGCGAAAGTGTTCCTGTTGACGCAGTAATTATTGAGGGAGAAACGGCTGTTGACGAGTCTGCACTTACAGGTGAGAGTATTCCTGTTGATAAGGCTGTCGGCGATAAGGTATCGGGCGCAACTATTAATCAGTCGGGCTATATCAAGTGCCGTGCAACTGCTGTCGGCGAGGATACAACACTTTCGCAAATTATTAAAATGGTGAGTGACGCAGCCGCTACAAAAGCGCCGATTGCAAAGATTGCAGATAAGGTATCGGGTGTGTTCGTGCCTTGTGTAATAGGTGTTGCGCTTGTTGCACTTTGCGTTTGGCTTTTTGTAGGTCAAAGCTTCGGCTATGCGCTTGCACGCAGTATTTCCGTTCTTGTAATAAGCTGTCCGTGTGCTCTCGGCCTTGCAACCCCTGTTGCGGTTATGGTCGGTAACGGTAAGGGAGCTAAATCGGGTATTCTTTTCAAAACTGCGGCTTCGCTTGAGGAAACAGGCAGAGTGCAGATTGTTGCTCTTGATAAAACGGGCACAATCACCAAAGGCGAGCCTAAGGTTACGGATGTTATTGCATTTGTGGGCGAAAACGAATTTTTGTCGCTTGCTTATTCTATAGAAAAAAAGAGCGAGCATCCGCTTGCAAAGGCAGTTTGTGAATATGCAAAGCAAAAAAATGTTAAGTGCTTTGATACAACTTCTTTCAAGGCGCTTGCAGGCAACGGCTTGTCGGCAAATGTTGACGGTAAAACTGTTGTAGGCGGAAGTATGAAATTTATTTCAAGTAAAATTTCTGTTGATGATAATATCAAAAATAAGGCAGAAGAACTTGCTCAAAACGGCAAAACACCGCTTTTGTTTATGGGGGATAATAAGCTTCTCGGAATAATTGCAGTTGCCGACGTTATTAAAGAGGACAGTCCTAAAGCTATTAAAGAACTTCAAAATATGGGTATTCGTGTTGTTATGCTGACGGGTGATAACGAAAAAACCGCAAAGGCTATCGGTAAGCAGGTCGGTGTTGATACCGTTATCTCCGATGTGCTCCCTGGCGGCAAGGAAAGCGTTATTAAAGAACTTATGACCTACGGCAAGGTAGCAATGGTTGGCGACGGAATAAACGATGCACCGGCGCTTACACGTGCCAATGTGGGTGTCGCAATCGGTGCAGGTACCGATGTTGCGGTAGATGCGGCAGACGTTGTGCTTATGAACAGTAAGCTTACCGACGTGTCGGGTGCAATCAGGCTAAGCAGAAAAACGCTTACAAATATCCACGAAAATCTTTTCTGGGCATTTATTTATAATATTATCGGTATTCCGCTTGCAGCAGGTGTGTGGATTCCGATATTCGGCTGGACTCTTAATCCTATGTTCGGTGCGGCGGCAATGAGCCTTTCAAGCTTTTGTGTTGTTACTAATGCGCTCAGGCTTAATCTTGTAAAGTTCATTCGCCAAAGCGTGATAAAAAGAAAAAGCCGGTTGATATTAATCTTAATATCACCGCTCAAAATAAGGAGGAAAAAATTATGACAAAAACTATTAAGATTGAGGGAATGATGTGCCCTCATTGCGAGGCTGCTGTTAAAAAAGCACTTGAGGCAATCGACGGTGTTAAAGAAGCAAGCGCAAGCCACGAAAAATGCGAGGCGGAAGTTATGCTTGATAAGGACGTTGATTTATCCGTTCTTGAAAAAGCTGTTACCGATGCAGGATATAAGGTAATAAAATAAAGAAAAATAAAAAGATTAACGGCTGTCACTTTTGCGTGACAGCCGTTTTTTATAACTTATTTTCTTCCTCATATTCCTTTGAGTATTCAACGTTTTGCGTGTCGGGGATAGGTACTCCCATTTCCGTTTTTCTGTCAGGTTGAACGGTTGGATTTGTTATGGAAGTTAAATATTTATTCGTCAAATCCGTATCTTTGCTTAATTGATATTTTTTCTTGTATTTTTCACCTTTCATAAACTCACCTCTAAGGCTATTGTTTACAAAAGCTCGCTGATTATTAAATTAGAAACAAGCATTCCCTCACTTGTGAGCGCAATTTTGTTTTCGCTTTCTTTCATAAGCCCCATTTTTACAAAGCGTGAAAAGTCTTTTTTTATAAGCGATTTATCAATTCCGCAATTTAGCCTTAAGCCGAGCATAATTCGTTCTTCCTCAATATCAACCTCTCCTTCACTTTTAAGCGACCAATCGGTATCATAATAAAATCTTTTGCCGTGCCAAAGGGAGTGTGCGCTTTTGCCTAAGCCTAAATAATCGTCTAAAATCCAATATTTTGTATTGTGTTTACTTTCAAACGACGGCTTAGAAAAATTGCTTATTTCATATTGATTAAAGCCGAGAGCTTCAAGGGATTTTATTGTTTTTAAATACATTTCGCAAACCGTGTCCTCGTCGGGAAGGTTGAGCCTGTCCTTTAGGTCAAAAAATCTTGTGCCATTTTCAATTTTAAGCATATATGCGCTTATGTGGGTGACGTTCATTTTGTCGATAAATTCAAAAGTTTCATCAAGAGAGGAGAGAGTTTGCTTGGGAGTGCCGAGCATAACGTCAAGGCTTATGTTACTTATTCCTGCTTTTTAGCGTCGCTAACAGCCTTTGCAACTTCCGTTTGCCCTGCGCTTCTTCCAAGTGCAAAGCGTTCTTCGTTTCTTGCGCTTTGCATACCTATGCTTACTCTGTTTATTCCGCATTTTGCATAGGTGTAAAAATCTTTTTCAAGGTCTTTTGACGGGTTACATTCAATCGTTATTTCGGAATTTTTATCTATATCAAAATGATTTTTTGCAGATGTCAAAATTTTGGCGATTAATTCACTTTCTAAAATCGACGGAGTACCGCCGCCGAAATAAACTGTGTCAAATTCGCCTGAATAATCAGCCATTGTTTTGATTAATTCGTCGGCGTATTTTTCGCTAAGCGCTTTGTCATATTTTACGCTGTAAAAATCGCAATAAGGACATTTCGATTTGCAAAAAGGGATATGAATATATAAACCTGCTTTGTTGTTCATCTAATCACCTAAAAAATATGGGCAAGCACTGCTCGCCCATAAAATATTTTTGTATAAAATTTATTCGTCTGCCTCTGTTGAAAGAAGAACACGGTCGTTGTCAAATTCTTCTCCGCCGGAGGTAACCTTAAATTTTGCAAGAAGGTCAGCGGTAGTAAGATTCTTCTTTTCCTCGCCCGATACGTCATAAATAATTTTGCCCTCGTTCATCATAATAAGACGATTGCCTATATTTATAGCGTCCTTCATATTGTGAGTAATCATAATTGTTGTAAGATTATCCCTTGCAACAATTTTTTCCGTAAGGTCAAGCACCTTTTTAGCTGTCTTAGGGTCAAGTGCCGCTGTGTGTTCATCAAGGAGCAAAATTTTAGGCTTTTTAAGGGTTGCCATAAGAAGCGTAACAGCCTGCCTTTGACCACCTGAAAGAAGTCCTACTTTAGATGTAAGCCTTGTTTCAAGTCCTAAATCAAGACTTTTAAGAACTTCAACATATTCTTCTTTTTCTTTTTTTGTAACGCCGAATGCCAAGCCTCTGTGATTGCCTCTTCTCTTTGCAAGAGCAAGATTTTCAAGAATTTGCATATCGGCGGCTGTACCGTTCATAGGGTCTTGGAAAACCCTGCCGATATATTTGGCTCTTTTATGCTCAGGAAGCTTTGTAACGTCAATGCCGTCAACCGTAATAGTTCCGCAATCAACGGGGTAAACACCTGCAATCATATTAAGCATAGTTGATTTGCCTGCGCCGTTACCTCCGATAACCGTTACGAAATCGCCTTCGTTGAGAACTAAATCAATGCCACGAAGAGCCTTTTTTTTTAATTGTGTTAGGATTAAACGTTTTATGAACATTTTTAATTTCAAGCATTATTTGTTGCCCTCCTTTATCTTGATATGCTTTTGAGCATATTGCCCTTTAAGATAAGGAATACCGAGGAATACGGCAACAATAGCAGCGGTAAGAAGCTTGAGGTCATCGGTATTAAGACCGAGACTGATAACAAACTGCATTACTACATAGTAAATAATTCCGCCGAATGCAACTGCAAAAGCCTGAGCGCAAAGTTTTTAAATATTTTGCCAAAGATAACCTCGCCTATAATAACTGCGGCAAGACCGATAACGATAGCGCCTCTGCCCATATTGACGTCTGCGAAGCCCTGATATTGCGAAAGAAGCCCGCCTGCAAGAGCAACAAGACCGTTTGAAAGTACAAGCGCAACGATTTTTGTTAAATTAATATTGATACCGTTTGCACGAGCCATATTTTGGTTACAGCCGGTAGCACGGATTGAATGACCAAGCTCGGTATCAAAAACCAATAAAGAATTGCGATAATAGCAACAACAAAGATTGCTACTATAATAATAGCCTTCGTAATATCAGTCATACTTGCAAGCACGTGATATTTATAAATTGAAAGCGCCTGATTTGATTTGCCGAGTATTCTTAAATTTATTGAATAAAGTGCAAGCTGAGTTAAAATACCTGCAAGAATAGGCGGTATGCCGAGTAGGGTGTTAAGCACGCCTGTAACAAGACCTGCCATACAGCCTGCAAGAAAAGCAAACAAAAGCGCAACCCAAACATTCATTCCGTTCATCATTGATATAACTAAAACCGCACCGCCTGTTGCAAGCGTGCCGTCGACAGTTAGGTCGGCAAAATCAAGCACTCTAAAAGTGATGTAAACGCCGATTGCCATTATGCCCCAAATAAGACCGAGTCCTACTGCACCGGGAATGGCACTGATAAAAGCTCCCATAATTTTATATACCTTTCAATTAAAAGTAATTTAAAGAGCAACAAGTAGAAACTCATTGCTCTTTATTAATTTGACACTATTATACTTTAAACCGTTAAATTAGTCAATAGGTTGTCAGTTATTTTGCGTCGCTGAAATTATATGCTTTGTAATTATCCGGAACGTTAGCCTTGAATGCCTTTGCCTGATCCTCGTTGTAGTAGTATGTAAGCTCGTCTGACTGCTGAATGTTCATTGTTGCAGGGTCTGTACCCTTTGTAAGAATTTCGTATGCCATTGCGCCGGCTTTTTGACCGAGGTTGTAGAATGAAATTGAAAGAGTTGCAACTGCGTTTGTTGATTTGAAGATGCCTTCCTCGCCTGCAATGATAGGTGTTTTTGCAGCCTTGCATGCTGCGTCAATTACACTGCCGTTATCAGCTGCCGTGTTATCTGTAGGAACGTAAATAACGTCTGATTCGCTTGCAGCTTTTTTAGCAACAGTTGCAATGTCATTTGAGTCTGCAAATGAATAGAATGTGCAGCTGACACCTTTCTCTTCAAGTGCTTTTTTAACACCGTCAACCTGATACTGCGAGTTAGCCTCTGCTGAACAGTAGAGTGCGCCTACCTTCTTTGTGTTAGGGAAAAGGTCAAGAATCATCTGTGCCTGGTCTGCAAGAGGGGCAAGGTCAGATGTGCCCGTAATGTTAATTCCTGTCGGGTCTGTAGGATTCATTTTAATGTCAAGCGCTGTTCCGTAATCGGTTACGGCTGTTCCGACTACAGGAGTTTTACTTGCAGCTGTTGCTGTAGCGGCAGCCTGAAGTGCCGGTGTTGCGTTTGCTAAAATAAGGTCGTAATTTGATGATACAAATTTATTTACGATTGTAGCGCAGTTTGCAGAATCGTTGGATGCGTTTTGATAGTCAAAGTTGATTGTCTTTCCGTCAGCCTTTGCAAGCTCGTTGAGCTTATCCTTAAAGCCTTTTGTTGCGCTGTCAAGTGCGGTATGCTGTGTAAGCTGGCAAATACCTACATTATATGTATTTTTATTTGTTGTATCGCTTTTTTCTGAATTTGATGAGCAACCTGCAAATACACTGCCGACCATGAGTGCCGAAAGTGCTACAGCCGCAATTTTTTAACTGTCTTGTTCATAAAATATTTTTCCTCTCTGATTCGAAATACTTTAGCACCTAAAAGTGTTAAAGTTTATGTTGATAGTTTAGCACCTAAAAGCGCTAAAGTCAATAGGGAGAATGTTTTTGTTCAAGTGTAACAAAAATAAGGCGGCATTTTAGTGCATAGTGCATAGTTGCCTTTTAAAATAAAAAAAGCAGCATCAAATTTTGATACTGCTTTTGGCGTCCCGGAAGGGAGATATTATTTTACCGAAACATTCAACTTACGCAAATCCGTAGAAACAAGCTTGATTTCAGGCTTAAATTTTACATTACCCTTATTATTTACAACAACATCAACATTTTCGTTATCGCAATTTACATCAAACTCTAATTTTACGCAGTTGTTTTTTAAGTATTCAAAGGACTCGCCGTCATCATTAAAATAACGGGCTGTAAATTTGCCGTTTTTAACAGGATAAACGGTAAAAACGACTTTTTCTGCGGATTTGTATGAGCAGTCGCCCTCATCAACGGGAAAAACAGAGCCGCAACGAATAAAATAAGGCACAGGCTTATCTGACGGCAAATCGACCTTTACCGTGCTTGCGCCGCAATAAAGCTTTCCTGTTTCATTCAGATACCAATCATCGCCCTTTGGCAGGTAAACAGACACTTGAGTTACACCCTCGTCAAGCACGCACTTTGCCAAAACATCTCTGCCAAGCATAAACGCATCGGTATTTACGTCAATATTTTCGTCATTGTAATAAATATAAGGCGGAGCTTGCATGGGGACATCATTTTCCACGCTGTTATAAGCACAATTATATAAATAAGGTATCAGGCTTTTGCGTTGTCTTAAAATCGCCTTTGCGCCGCACAAGCCGCTTTCATAGCTCCACGGCATAGTAGCAGAGCCGTCGCCGTTCCAAGAATGAATTGTAAAGCGTGGCTCAAAAACGCCGTGCTGCATCCATCTTAAAAGCAATTCTTCGCAAGGCATTTCACCTGAAAAGCCTCCCAAATCGTGGCCAATGTAAAAATAAAAGCCTGAAAGGGACATTGTCATTCCCACATAATGGCAAAAACGCAAATCGTGAAACGAAGTAAAATTATCGCCGGACCAGGTTTGCGCCAAGCGTCTTACACCGCTGTTTCCGCTTCTTGTAGATAAAAACGGACGCTTGCCGGGATATTTTTTCATTTGCGCCTTGTACGAAGATAATACCATTAAATAAGTTAATATCGGACGAATTCTGCACGCAGAAACTTTTTCGCCAAAGCCTGCGGCAACAGCGTCGGTTGCCTTAATATCAAACTCGTTATTATCATTCCATGTAGCATCAATTCCGAAATCAAGCAGCTTTTCGGTTACCTGACTGCCCCAAAAATCGAAGGCGTCGGAATTTGTAAAGTCCAAATAACTGCCCACACCGTCCCAAAACTGCGTTACATAGGGTGTTCCATCTGCATTTTTAACAAAAAATCCTTTTTCCGCCAACTCATCATACATTGGATGCGAGGTCAAAAAAGCAGGCTTAATATTCGGAATTAAATGTATTCCTGCATTATTGTAATCGGCAACGAATTTTTTTCAGGATTGGGGAACTTATCGTAATTCCAATTAAAAACGCAACGCAAATTCCCTATTGAAGTATATCCCGATGAAAGATAAAATCCGCCGCAGCTCAAATCAAGGTCTTTAATTTTATCCAAAAAGCTCTGCATCTGATTTTGTGCGTCAGGCGCATCGGTATATGCCATTGTACTGCCGCAATAATCGAAGCTCCACTTAGGCGGAAAAGCCTGCTTGCCGCACAAGCGAGCATATTGCTGTAAAACAGAAAGCTTGCTTCCGAAAAAAACATAATAAAACAAGCAATCGTCATCCGTCTTAAAATACTTGAAATGGCAGTAATAATTATTGATTTCCCTGCCCAAATCAACAAAAGAGGTGTCTGTTGTATCGTAATAAATACCGTAAGCACCAACAGAATTTTCGCAAATATAAAACGGAACGTGCTTGTACAGAGGGTCTGTTTTTTCTGCGTCAAAGCCCATACTGTCAGCCGTTTCAACACGGTAAACCTGACCTGCTTTATTTATCAGTACTTTTTGTCGCCAAGTCCGAAAATATGCTCGTCATCTTCTCTGGTAATATAATGATAAGACCCGTTGCCGAATTCGCCTTCAAAATTATAGGCAAGCGGTGCTCTGTCTGTGAACAAAAGCTTTGACTCTTTACTGTAAGACAAAATAAAATTATTCAAATCGAGGTCAACGGTAACGCCGCAATCAAGAACAAATTTCTCTTTATTTTCAAATTTTTCAACAACAGGCGCAACACAGTCAAATCCGTCCACGGATAATCTGCTTCTGCCGAGAGAGGATAGGTTATTATTCGGATTTACGGTAAAGGTCGGCAGCATTTCGGCGTTATCGTTAAAAACAGCCACACGCAAAGCACAGCCACTTATGAAATCAATGTTGATATTAACGTTATCGCACTTATATTCACGGTGCGTTTCGTTTTCGTTTGTAAGCTTAAAAATATGATTAAATCTCATTATATTGATGCTCCGCCGATAAATGTATTTTTCAAAAGCTGTGGGATGTTCCAATGTGCCGGCCTTGTGTTTTCACAAAAAGTCATAACCTTAGCCGTGCCGGGCTTCCACACCGGTATTTCATTGCAATTGGGATTTCCGTTTTTTGCAAAAGCAATAAAGGATTTTGCAAGCTGATTTGAAATTTCATAATCAACAGCCTCAAAAGGCCGCCAATTTTTATCAAGAGTTGAAAAAGCATAAAGCAAATCGCTTGAATGCCAAGCACCCTTTTCATCGCCCGGCAAGCTGCGTGCAAAATAATAAATATAGCAATCGCTGTTTTTATCACAGGAAACCCATTTTTTATCGATAGCCTGCAAAACGGCGGGCACCATATCATTTTTTGTAATACCTATAATTTTAGGCATTTGAGGAATTGTCCTGCTGTTAAAATTTGACTGTGTAATTATTTTTCCGTCGCAAACCGGCAGGGTGTAAAGCATACTTTTAAGCTTTTCCTCCTTGCACGCCTTATCCCAAGCACGATAAAGCACCTCTTTATCCGCTTTTTTTAACTCGGCTATACTTTTAACTCCTGCATTTTCAATAATTTTATCCCAAAAAGCTCTTGTTTTTTCAGGGGTCAGGGGTTTTGCGAGGAAACGCTGTAAACCGCCGCCGCTCATCATTATCGCTGCGGAAAACCAACCTTTGCAAAGCGGATTTGAAAGATGAATGTCAACGCTCATAGCCCCTGCGCTTTGACCCGAAAGCACAATATTATTCGGGTTTCCGCCGAAAGCTTCAATATTTTCCCTAACCCATTTAATTGCGGCATATTGGTCAAAAAGTCCGAAATTACCGCAAACTCCGTTTTCATCGGTTAAATCAGGGTGTGAGCAAAAGCCGAAGGCATTAAGCCTGTAATTCATCGCAACGAAAATCACGCCGTTTTTTGCAAAATTTTCGCCGTTGATATGCGCCTCGTTTGAGCTTCCGCCTGTAAAGCTGCCGCCGTGAATAAAAATTAAAACAGGACAGTTTTTAGCCTCTTTAGGCACATATATATTCAAAAATTGGCAATCCTCGCTGTATGTAAACGCTAAACCGTCTCTGAATTCATAATGATAAAGGGTTAACTGTTGCATCATCATCAAACCCACGGTGCTGATATGAGCACTCCTTAAAGCAAGTTGCATCAAAAACACCCTGCCACTTTTCAATCACCTGAGGATATTCCCAACGCTTGGCATTTGCGTACTTTATGCCCCTGAATTCAAAGCAGTTTTCGCCGTCTATGCCTTGAATTTTTCCGCATTTTGTTTGCAATTCGACTGTTTTCATAAAATTATGCCCCTAAGTATATCAATCGTTTTTATTGCCGTAAAGCTGCTTGTGCAAATTTTCGATTTCCGATTTGCCCAGCTTGTAGCAAAAAGTCGTCAAAATAAACATAAGCAAAAGAATAACCGACGGCACTATTGTTGCCGCATCAAACATTTTCGTTAAAACCTGCTGCGATTGTACGGCTTGCGTGCCTTTGTAGCCGATAGCCCCAAGCACTGCCGGAACGCCTGCACCTGCGGCTGTTTGACCTAATTTGCGTACAAAAGAATAAATACTGTAGGTTGTGCCCTCTTCACGCCTGCCCGATAAAAGCTCCTGATAATCCGTAACGTCCATAACAAGCGCCCAAACCTCAAGCACAAGGAAGGTTTGACCTGCACCCGAAAGGAACACGAGTACGAGGAAAACATAAGGATTGTGAGCAAATGGGGTAAAACGCAAAAGGAACATCAATAAGCTGATGACAAAGGCAAAGCCCAAGCCTGCGCCGCAAATTTCCTTTTTGCCGAATTTTCTGATAAGCTTACCCATAAACGGTAAAAACAACGCCATAGGCAAATAGGTGCATATGGTAACAATGCTGTAAAGACCCGGCTTCTCAAAGTAATTTTTGAAAAGATAATTATAAAACGTTTGTGTGTACATTTGAAAACAGATAAGAAACATAGATATAAAGCAAAGCACAACAAACGGCTTGTTTTTAGCAAGGACTTTGATGGTTTTCAGCAAATTATAATCGCTTGTTTTTTGAGTCGGCGGAAGCTGAATTCGCTCTTTTGTCAATCTAAAGTGGATAATAAAAAGAACGATTGTTAAAACCGAAATTGCACCTACGCACAATGAAAGCTTGTTCCCGTCAAGCACCTTTGACGAACTGCCGTCGGCATTGATTACAGTCGTGAAAACAACAAGCGGCATAAGAATTTGCGCCGGCAAGCCGCCGATTCCCGCACCGACAGAGCGCCACATTGAAAGAGATGAGCGTTCAACCTCGTCATCAGTAATGGCACTTGCCAATGAGCCGTAAGGGATATTGACGCCGGTATACATCATTCCGTAGAAAATATATGTTATGTAAGCATAGATTAAGTATTGACTGTTTGACAATCCGGGGATTTTAAAAAACATCAAAAACGCACCAACGGCAAGCGGAAAAGAAGCCCCTAAAATATAGGGCCTGAATCTGCCGTGCTTTGTCGGCTTTCTTGAGTCTATAAACGAACCCCACATAGGGTCATTTACAGCGTCCCAAATTCTGGCAACAAGCATTAAGATTGTTATGCTTGCGGCTGAAATGCCCAAAATATCGGTATAAAACATTGTTAAATACGAAGAAACAAGACTAAACGAGAGTATTCCGCCCATATCGCCCAAAGCATAACCAAGCTTATCCTTAAATTTAATTCCGTGCGTTCCCATGAACAGCCCCTTAACCAAATTGTTAAAATTAGACAATAATATTATACATCGCTCGTTTTTATTGTCAATAATTACAAATAAATTTGTTGACCGATTATGAAAATTTGCGATTTTTTCGTATTTGCTGTTTCTTCGCAAAAATGAAAAAACGCCGGAAGCCCTTGATTTTACTGGGTTTTCCGAAATTTTAGTGTTAATAATTTCTCTTATGAAATCTGCTGATTTTACGCCGTTTTTTCCCTTCATTTTAGCAAGGTATTAGCAAATGCAAAGATTTTTGGGGGACATCATTCAGTTAATCTGATACTCGTTGCGAGTGCTAAATCGCCGTAGCACTTTTTCGTTATTTTCGAGTATCTTATCAAATTCGTGTTTTTATTAGTTTCGTTGCAAGCGTGATACCCAAGTCATCTGTATTCTGCCAACCGAGGCAAGTAGTTAAGTCGCCCTGTGGGTCTGCGTCTATGAGCAATACTTTCTTGCCCTGCATTGCAAGACCTACGCCGAGATTTACCGTAGTGGTTGTCTTTCCAACTCCGCCTTTTTGATTGCATATTGCAATCGTTTTGCAGTTTGACACTTTGTTGTCCTCCTTTCTTAAAATTCATAGCTTTTCGGCTATGTACCTGACCGATTCATTTCCTAATCAGTCGTGGCAATATTTATTCTCAATACCCCTTGCCGAGCAAAACGCCGTGGGAAGTCACTAAGGAACAGATTGCTAATCTGTATCATAGGAGTTTCACATCTGCCGGGTTTTCCGCCAGCCCCGTAGGGAAGTATCATTATCATTCTGACTGTCGTCGCCATAACAGGTTGCCCCTGTTATTTATATAGGGAGTTCTCGCTATTCTGATATTCAGAAGTCTCGGCGTACCCAATAAGGTGGCTAAATTCATCAGAAATAAAGTCTTAGTGACCTGTGTATTCAGTTTTCAAAGTACAAGTGAAAGGCTTCCGTTTTCGTGGTTCGGAATTAACCCCTTCACTTGTTTGAAATGGGAGAGCGTTTTTGGGGGGGTGTTTTTCAAAATTTCTTAAATATTTTTTTGAACGCAAAAAAAAGCCGCCTATTATAAATTTAAGGTCAATAGACGGAGGGTAGAAATTTTCATATTTATGATGTATAATATGTGATATTAAAGATTGATAAATCGGAATTTGAGAAGGTAAGTGAATGGGATACCATGGAGGAATATGATAATGTCGAAAGATGAGTATTTGATAACCGATACGCCCCTCAAAGCGTTAACGGTTTTTGCAATGCCAATGATTCTTGGAAGTTTTTTTCAGCAAATATACAATATGCCGACAGTCTGTTGTACAAAGAAGATTTTGCATGGATGAAAAAAACAAACCTTGTTGAGGTTAAATTGAGTTTTCCATTGTATTATATTGCTAATGAATAAGAATAAAAAAAGAACAGACAATGCTGAATACTCTGGAAACAAGAATATCTGAGTATAGTATGTAAGTTCGTAACAGAATGAAAGGAGCGATTCAAATGAGCAATTTGGAAAATTATATGAAACAGCAAGCAATTTTTTGTGAACAAAATGATAGCATTAGTAAGAATCTGTATTCAGAGTATGGTGTAAAAAGAGGCTTACGAGATGAAAAAGGCCAAGGTGTGTTGACGGGGCTTACAAATATTTCTGATATAAAAGCTTTTGAATATCATGATGGAGTAAAGAGCCCATGTGATGGCGAGTTATCTTATCGTGGTTATAATATAAAAGATTTAGTAACAGGAGGTAAAGGAAAAAGGTTTATCTTTGAAGAAGGAGCATATCTTCTTTTATTCGGAGAATTGCCAACTGATACACAGTTAATGGAATTTCAGGGAAGACTATCTGATTGTATGGAACTACCGACTAACTTTACCAGAGATGTCATTATGAAAGCACCTACATCAGATATTATGGGTTCTATGACTCGAAGTATTCTTACATTGGGCTCTTACGATAAGGAGAAAGAAAGTCTTGAAATTCCGAATGTGCTAAGGCAGAGTATGCAGTTGATCGCAGTATTTCCTATGTTAGCAGTATATGCATACCATGCTTATTGTCATTATGAAAAAACGAAAGTATGTATATTCATAGACCTGAAAAAGATTTATCTATTGCTGAAAATTTCCTGCGCCTATTAAGACCAGATACAAAATTCACAGAACTGGAAGCAAGAGTACTGGATATAGCATTATTGTTACATATGGAACATGGTGGTAACAATTCTACATTTACTACACGAGTAGTAACATCTTCAGGTTCAGATACTTATTCTGTTATTTCAGCAGCAATGTCATCCTTAAAAGGAAAAAAACATGGCGGTGCAAATCTGATGGTAATGAATATGATGGATGATATTAAAAGTCATGTGAAAGATTATGAAGACGAAGAGGAAATTGCATCATATCTGAGTAAGATTTTGAAGAAAGAGGCGTTTGATCAGAAGGGACTTATTTATGGAATGGGACATGCTGTGTATTCTATTTCCGATCCGAGAGAAAGGGTGTTCAAAGGCTTTGTAGAACAACTCGCAAGGGATAAAGGACGTGAGAAAGATATGACCCTTTATAACAATATTGAGAAGATTGCACCTAAATTGATTGCAAAGCAGCGTCAGATATTCAAAGGAGTAAGTCCTAATATAGATTTCTATAGTGGTTTTGTGTATGACATGTTGAATATTCCAAGAGAATTGTACACGCCATTATTTGCGATAGCAAGAATTGCTGGTTGGAGTGCACATCGCCTGGAAGAATTGATAACTACAGATAAGATCATTCGCCCGGCATATAAGAGCCTAGTCAGCAAAAAAGAATATATAGAAAGAGAGGAACGATAATATGGGAGCAGGAACCAGTGCAGAGGAGTTTTTTTTAAAGAGCATCAATGTTGAAAGTATATTTGAATTTGTTGAAAGGACAGATTATTTGTTCCTTTATAGTATAAAGGAATGTGTTGAAAAATCAGACTGTCATGAAGGAGTATATCTTTCAGAAGTGGCAGAATACATGAAATTATCGATTCCAGAAACATCTAAGATGGTAAAAAGTCTTGAAAATAAAGGATATATTATCTGGAAATTAGATGAAAAAAAAGAAAACATACCTTGTTTTGACGAACAAGGCAATTGAATTAAGTAATTGTCAGAAAGAAAAAATGATAGAAGCTTATGAAAAAATCATATCGAATATACAAGAAGATGACCTGGCAGTTACACGGTGTACATTGAGAAAAATCCGACAGCTTATGGAAGAAATAAAATAGTGATTAATACAACGGAGTAAGAAAAGCTCCTTCATATATTAGAATAAAAATATGACTGTTTCTTTAAAAAGAAGCCGGTCATATTTTTTTATGAAAAATAAATTTTGTTGAGGTTAAATTGAGATTGACTTTGTATTGTATAAGTATAAAATAAAAAGGAATCATTTGATGTACAATGAAAAAGTATAAAATATGTAAAATCCTTTTTGTTATACTGTTAATTTTTTTATGTGTGGTTTTTTATGAATTATTTGGAATCTGTATTGCATATAAAAAACAGCCGGAAGTGTCTAATACCATCAAAAAAAGAAACACAAAAATGATTCGTGGAACGAACGTAGCGAGAATATGGAACGAGCAGTGATCATAGAAAAAAATCCAGAAGCACTTTTACAAAGAGTGCGTTTGATCCGAAATGCAAAAGAGGACATTATTCTTTCTACTTTTGCATTTCAATCAGATGAAAGTGGAAAATTGATCTTAGGAGCACTGCATGATGCGGCAGACAGAGGTGTGCATGTTCGTCTGTTAGTAGATGGAATGGAGAGCTGGGTTGATATGGAAGGCAATCCGTATTTCTATGGATTATCTTCCCATGAGAATGTTGAAATTAAACTATATAATAAGGCCAATCCGTTGAAACCATGGAAGATGATGGGGAGAATGCATGATAAATATTTGATTGCAGATGGTAAGACATATATTCTTGGTGGGAAGAAATACATACAATTATTTCCTGGGTGATTTTCTGGGACATAAGAACTATGACAGAGATGTGTTAGTAGTTTGCGATGAACCTGAGAAAGAAAATTCAGTTAACCAGTTGTTAGAGTATTTTGAAACGATATGGGAACAAGAAGACAGTGGTTATTTTCATGACAATAAAAAACTGGCAAATAGAAAATCTGTAAAGAACGCAGTTTTAGAGCTACAGAACGGCTATCAGAAATATTTTGAAGAGAATAAGGAAAGAATCTGCGATACCGATTACACGGACGAAACTTTTGAGACAGAAAAGATTGCATTAGTGTCAAATCCTATTCACACAGGTTCCAAAGAACCAGTAGTGTGGTATCAATTGGGAGAATTGATGAAAAATGCAAAAAAGCGTGTGAAAATTCATACGCCATATATTATCTGTAATGATATGATGTATAATACATGGAAAGAGATTGCAGAGAACGTTTCAGATTTTTCTATCATGACAAATTCAGTTGCGAATAATGGGAATCCATTTGGGGCTGCCGATTATGCGAAAAACAGAAATAGAATCTTAAGTACAGGAATTAATATCTGGGAATATGAAGGCGGTTATTCATACCACGGAAAAAGTATTCTGATTGACGATGATCTGTCTGTAATCGGTTCCTTTAATATGGACATGAGAAGTGCATATCTGGATACGGAACTGATGCTTGTAATTCGCAGTAAAGATATTAATAAACAGTTGGAAGAGGACATGATGGAATATGAAAGAGTGTCCCGCCAGATATTAGAAGACGGAACTTATAATGATCCATATCATGTAGAGCCAATCGAATTAACAAAGAAACGTCAGAGAAAAATATTTTTGGTACAGCATCTGCTTGGATGGGCAAGGTATCTGTTTTAATAAGGAGGAAGGAAAACGTGTTTCAAATATTGATTGTAGAAGATGATAAAGAATTAAGCCAGCTATTCCAAAAAGTGCTTGAGAAGAATGGATATCAGGTCAAAAGTGCATCGGATGGAGCACAGGCATTAGAAGTATTGGTTAAGGAATATATTGATCTGATCATTTCTGATATTATGATGCCGGTTATGGATGGCTATGAACTGGTGTCGGAACTCCGTTCAGCAGGATATCAGATACCAGTGCTTATGATCACTGCGAAAGGTTCCTTTGATGATATGCGCCAGGGATTTCTTTCGGGAAGTGACGATTATATGGTAAAACCGGTAAATGTGAATGAAATGGTTTTAAGAGTCGGAGCACTGCTTCGGCGTGCACAGATACTGAATGAACACAAAATTGTGATCGGTTCAACAGAGTTTGATTATGATGCAATGACGGTTACAACTGATAAGGAAAGTCTTGTTTTGCCTAAAGAATTCCTGCTTTTATATAAGCTTGCAGCTTCGCCAGGCAGAATATTTACAAAACAACAGTTAATGGATGAAGTATGGGGATACGAGACGGAGGCAGACCCACATACGATAGAGGTACATATAGGAAGAATCAGGGAGCGTTTGAAAGATAACCCGGATTTTGAAATCGTAACAATGCGTGGAATTGGATACAAGGTGGTGAAAAATAATGGAACAAAAGAAAGAAAAAGGATTGCGGATCCGATCTTGTCTGACTGGTGCAATCTGGCTGGCACTTGTATTTTCAACAGTTATATCTGCTTTATTATTTGCTTTTTTGAATCATTTTTTTAATCTGCCGGGCAGCATACCTGTGCTTGGCTGGCTTTTGATTTTCAATACATTGATTGCAGGGCTGATCACTTCCTTTATTAATGCAAAGTTACTGGAACCAATTACCAGACTTAGTAAAGCAATGAAGGAAGTTTCTCGGGGAGATTTTGAACAGCATTTGGAAACGAACAGCCGTATAGCAGAAGTTGGAGAATCTTATCAAAGTTTTAACGTTATGACAAAAGAACTTCGTGCAACAGAGATGCTGCAGATGGATTTTGTATCTGATGTTTCTCATGAGTTTAAGACCCCGATTAATGCCATTGAAGGATATACAATGCTGCTTCAGGGAGAAGAACTGTCTCCGGATCAAGAGGAATATGTAGAAAAAATCTTATTTAACACCCAAAGACTTTCCGGATTGGTTGGTAATATTTTGCTGTTATCCAAGTTAGAGAATCAGAATATACCAATGAAAAAAACAGAATATCGTCTGGATGAACAGATCCGCCAGGCAGTTCTTTCATTGGAAACAAAATGGACAGAAAAAGAAATTGGTTTTCAGGTGGAATTGGAGGAAGTTAAATATACCGCGAATGAAGGACTTTTTATGCATATCTGGATAAATCTTTTAGATAATGCGATTAAGTTCAGCCCTTCAAAGGGGACAATTACGATGTTTCTGAAACAAGAACAGGATTCTGTTAAGTTCATTCTGGAAGATGAAGGACCAGGAATAGAGGATGATGTAAAATCCAGAATATTTGACAAGTTCTATCAGGTAGATGGATCTCATAAAGTAGAAGGAAATGGCCTAGGTCTTGCACTTGTAAAACGGATTGTAGATAGTGCCGGAGGAACAATCAAAGCAGAAAACCGTGAATATGGTGGATGCAGATTTGTTATAGAGCTGCCAAAGCAGAAAGATGTGATTATCTAGTTTTAAGATAAATTAGAAGATGGGAGTATTTATATGACATTTTATCAGGAGTTGCAGTTAAATCAGGCAGGTTCTAAAAACCTGTTGAAAAAGAGTGAAACACTAAAAGAAAAAAATTATACCATATGCTGGTATATCTGGTGAAGATAGCTGCTACAATGGCATTTTGTTTTTTCTTTGTTAGTATTTTCAGCATCCTATTTGGAAATGAGAACAGCATTGTAGGTGTAGTAGTCTTATTATGTCTCATGGTGTTTAGGAATGCGGATCTGGGGATCCACACCGGACAATCTACGATGCTTTTGGCTTTGTTCTTTGTAATTATGACTGTATGTCCGCATTTAGCAAATCAGTTTTCACCGGTATTGGGAATGCTGTTAAATATTGCGGCACTGGCTGTGTTGATTCTGTTCGGATGCCATAATCCATCCATGTTTAATCAATCTACATTGGTTCTTGGGTATCTGCTGCTATATGGTTATGATGTTACGGGAAAAAGCTATCAGATGCGATTAGTCGGAATGGCTTTAGGTGCAGCACTTACCTGCTTCGTATTTTATCGAAATCATAAAAACAGAACTTATAAAAGAAATCTGAAAGATCTGATACAAGAATTTGATATCACTTCTTCCAGAACAAAATGGCAGATATGTCAGATTTTATGCGTACCGATTGTCCTTTGCATTGCAGAACTTTGTATTGCCGTTTATGGAAGATATGCACTACAGAGTCCGTAAAAAGGATTGTCGGAAATATTGCAGGTGTTATATGTTTTACAGTGTTATATTTTCTGCTTCCTTCGTCAATCTATGCATATATAGGAATTCTTGGAGGAATCGGTGTAGGATTTTCAGCACAATATGGCTGGCAGGCAGTATTTAACACATTTGGTGCTTTAGCCATTGCTGCAGAGACTTATGGACTACAAGGAGCGGTTAGTCTTAGAGTGATTCAAAATGTTTTTGGTGTTGTGTTTGCTTTAGCATTTTGTGTTATATTTTATTGGTTTATGTCTAAAAAAAAGGAAAGTGAGGTGACCGTACATGCAGAGTGAAGTGAATCAGGAAGAAAATTTGAATAGAATTAACGGTTCCTAAATCATTCAATTTTCATTTAGATAAGATTTTTATGACAAAAAGACAGATTGCTTATCTGCCTTATAATGCAGTATAATGGTAACGAGATTTATGCAACCCGATACATGAAATCCCTATTTGCTCTTTGCAATCTTGCTGATGGATATATCGCAACGGAGGTGGAAAAATAGGATATTTTAATTGTACTGTTTACAGGTGTCAGATACTTTTGTATGAGAAGCATGAACTCTGTTTCGTTACCATCGTGTTTGAGATATGCCCTGCATATGTTTACTCCATTTGAAACGGATTTACTCTGCATCTGGAGCATAAACTGAATATACTCGCGGAAAGAAAGTTTGCGGTTCCTAGTAAAATCACTTTCCGGATTACGGCAGAACATGGAGTGAATTTCATCGAGTTCTGTGATGCAGTTGTCGAGTGTGGATTTTAAATTAGATAAGAAAAAATCAGCCATAATGAGCCTCCTTGAAATATGTTTATAATCAAGGCTTGCGCAACATATATTGGCTTACTTGTCAACTGTTTTTTGTAATATTTTTAAAGTTTTTAGGCATAAAAACAGTGGCTTTCTATGACAGAAAACCACTAAAATGATGCTTAACTGAATGGCATTGCTTTATCACCACTTTGAAAATGGTTGTTTTATGGCGGATAGTCAGACAGTTTTGGATATAAGAGATGATCTGGGAGCAACCATGAATGAATGCAGGGAAGTGACCGAAAAGTACCGCACAGGACGGAGTGCATATTTACGGCTCGGACAGTTGTTTATGAGATTGTTTGCAGGACTATTATAGCAGAAAGAAGAGGTGTTCGATATGTGTACAGCAGCAACTTACAAAACAAAAGATTTTTATATGGGCAGAACGCTTGATTATGAATTTTCCTATGGGGAACAGATCACGATAACGCCAAGAAATTACGAATTTGATTTCCGGTTTGCCGGGAAGATAAAAAGCCATTATGCTTTGATCGGAATGGCATTTGTTGCAGGAGGTTATCTGCTTTATTATGATGCTGTTAATGAAAAAGGCCTTGGAATGGCAGGTCTTAATTTTGTCGGCAATGCGGCATATGAAGAAGCTTTGCCGGAAGATGAAACAGAAGTCAGCCAGGTGGCACAGTTCGAGTTCATCCCATGGATCCTTACACAGTGTGCTACTGTAGCAGAGGCGAGAGAGAAGCTGGCAGCAATGAGACTGACAGGCACAGCATTCAGTGAACAGCTGCCGACAGCACAGCTTCACTGGATCATTGCAGACAAAGACTCCTGTATCGTTGTTGAGTCTATGAAGGATGGGCTGCATGTATATGATAATCCGGTAGGAGTGCTTACCAATAATCCACCATTCCCGGGTCAGATGTTTGCACTGAATAATTATGCCGGAGTATCCAGAAAACAGCCGGAGAGTACTTTTGCAGGAGTATTACAGCTTGATGCATATAGCAGAGGAATGGGTGGAATGGGAATACCTGGAGATCTTTCCAGCCAGTCAAGATTTGTGAAAGTTGCCTTTACAAAATTAAATTCGATCTCCGGTGAAGAAGAGGATGAGAGTGTAAGCCAATTCTTCCATATCTTAGGATCCGTAGATCAGCAGCGTGGATGCTGTGAGGTGACAGAAGGCAAATATGAGATCACGATATACACGTCCTGTTGTAATACAGCAAAAGGTATTTATTATTATACGACTTATGATAATCATCAGATCACAGCGGTTGACATGCATGCCGAAAATCTGGATTCAGATCAGCTGATCTGTTATCCGCTTCTGTCCAAGGGCGAAGTCAGATGGCAGAATAAATAATACGAAAATGCACAGAGAAACCATAACGCAGAACAACAGGAGGAAAGACCATGAAAGAAGTTAAAACACCGAAAAAACCACTGGCATATTATTATGGGATTGTGTTAATAGTGCTGATCGTATTTAATCTGGTTGTCACACCAATCCTTATGGAGCATAAGGTGAAGGAAACGGATTATGGCACTTTTATGAGCATGATCGAGAAGAAGAATATTGGTGAAGTAGAAGTTAAGGACAATCAGATCATCTTTACAGATAAAGATCAAAAAAATATTTATAAAACAGGTCTGATGAACGATCCGAACCTGACAGACAGGCTATATGAATGTGGAGCAGTATTCGCAAAAGATATCGATAAGCAGATGTCACCAATCATCAGCTTCCTGCTGACCGGGGTTTTGCCATTGATCCTTTTTATAGCACTGGGAAATTATATGGCGAAGAAACTGATGGAGCATGCCGGAGGAAAAAATTCGATGGCTTTTGGAATGGGAAAAAGCAATGCGAAGATTTATGTGCAATCCAGTGAGGGAATCCGTTTTTCAGATGTTGCAGGAGAAGATGAGGCGAAAGAAAACCTTTCAGAGATCGTTGATTATCTTCACAATCCGAAGAAGTATACCGATGTAGGTGCGTCTATGCCAAAAGGTGTTCTTCTTGTAGGACCTCCGGGAACCGGCAAAACAATGCTTGCAAAAGCAGTTGCGGGTGAATCAAATGTACCATTTTTCTCAATGTCCGGATCAGAATTTGTTGAGATGTTTGTCGGTATGGGAGCTTCCAAAGTTCGAGATCTTTTCAGACAGGCAAAGGAAAAGGCACCATGTATCGTGTTTATTGATGAAATTGATGCCATTGGTAAAAAGCGTGACGGACAAATGGGCGGAAATGATGAGAGGGAGCAGACCTTAAACCAGCTTCTTACAGAGATGGACGGATTTGAAGGAAATAATGGTGTCATCATTCTTGCTGCAACGAACCGTCCGGAGTCGTTAGATCCGGCACTTACACGTCCGGGACGTTTTGACAGACGCGTGCCGGTTGAACTGCCGGATCTTGCAGGCCGTGAAGCAATTTTAAAGGTTCATGCAAAGAAGATAAAAGCATCTGATGATGTTGACCTGCATACGATTGCACGTATGGCATCGGGGGCATCCGGTGCGGAGCTTGCCAATATTATAAATGAAGCAGCATTACGTGCTGTCCGTAGTGGAAGGACCGTCATAAATGAATCTGATCTCGAAGAAAGTATTGAAGTTGTTATTGCAGGATATCAGAAGAAAAATGCGGTACTTTCAGATCAAGAGAAAAAGGTAGTTGCATATCATGAGATCGGACATGCTCTTGTAGCTGCATTACAGAGTCATTCAGCACCGGTCCAGAAGATTACAATCATCCCGCGTACCTCAGGTGCACTCGGCTACACTATGCAGGTTGAGCAGGGTGATAAATATCTGATGACGAAAAAAGAACTTGAGAATAAGATTGCTACATTTACAGGCGGACGTGCGGCAGAGGAGATCGTATTTGGCGAGATCACGACCGGAGCCTCCAATGATATCGAACAGGCAACAAAAATTGCAAGAGCGATGATCACCCGCTACGGCATGACAGATGAATTCGACATGGTGGCAATGGAAAACGTGACCAACCAGTATCTTGGCGGCGATACGTCTCTTTCCTGTTCTGCAGATACACAGAAGGAAATTGATGAAAAAGTCGTGCATCTCGTAAAAGCAGAGCATGAAAAAGCAAGAAAAATCCTTGCTGAAAACAGGGAAAAACTGGACGAACTGGCTATGTACCTGTATGAGAAGGAAACAATTACAGGTATATTTTAGACAGAAAATAATGTAGTTAATTAGATAATCAATGTCATTTAGATAAGGTTTTTATGATGAAAACATATATCATATGATTGAAAATACTGTTCAGTTTTTTTTTTATGCACTAATGCGTACGGTGTTTGAGTATTTTTTTGTGATGACAAAAGACAGATTTTCATAACCACAGTTTATGCAACCCGATGAAAGTCACTTTGGACGGATTCATTGTACCTGACAGGTGTCAATATTTTGTACAGAATGGTCATATATGCCCTGCATATGTTTACTGCATTGATTTTATAGACGTGTTTGGTAAGATGTTTTACCATGTGAGAAGTCACTAATTCACAGAAATTATACAGAATCATACGGGCATTGATTTCCTGAAGGATTCCATCATACTTGCTGCGCCCCAGATCAATCAGGATGCCGTCCGTTTCATGAAGGAACTTTACGGCATCGACATGGAGAAAAAAGCAGTATTCTAAGCTGATATCAAGCATCCCGGAGCCAGACATCTCCATCTCCATGGGTTGTGATGTAGGTTGTCCATTTATCGGCAAAGCGTTTGATGACAACTGGAAACTTGAAGATCCGACAGGAAAAACGGATGATGATTTCAGGGGGTTATACAGCAGATCGAGAAGAATATTCTAGAATTAAAGAAAAAATGATTGCAATATAAATTCCAGTTTATCGAACTAAAACATAAGACCGCTTACATCGTGTAGGCGGTCTTATTTCGTGGCAAGATTATTTGATTTTGAGCTTTCTCTTCTTGGCAGAAAGCACTTTGCAGAGAACATCATCGACGGCGTCGGTGTATCTGCCTTTTGTGCAATTAGGTTGTTCTTCAAGCGAACAAGGGACTGAATAGTCTGTCTGTATTCATCATCGGAAAGATATAAATGATATTTCTGTTCTTTCAAAGCAACCACCTCCTGCACTGCAATTATATAACAGGAAATGGTATAGGTGCAGTTTGCGAATAATTCTCCATTATTGAAAAATGAACGAATTAACAGAGTAACGACCGCCTTGTCTATTAGCAGGATTTTTGGCTCGATTTTTTCCGCCATTAGCAGAGAGGGCAATTTCATTAGCAAAACAGCGATTTTTTTGCTAATTTTTTATTAGCAAGCCGTCCACCTGAAAGGCGGACGACATTAGTCCTAAATTCCATTAGCAGACGGAGAATTTGCTAATGAAAATTTTTGATTTTTTCGTTTTTGCTGTTTCTTCGTAAAAATGAAAAAACGCCGGAAACCCTTGATTTCACTGGGTTTTCCGGCAGAGTTTTTGGCGTTCCCGAGGTGATTCGAACACCCGACCTACCGCTTAGGAGGCGGTCGCTCTATCCAGCTGAGCTACGGAAACATCTTTAAAATCTATTCAATTATGGACTTAAACTAACTCATTGTCAATCACTTTTGTTCCAAAGGCGGTCGTTGCAACATATTCTTAGGAGGCGAACGCTCTATCCAACTGAGCTACGGAGACATTTGCGTATTTTTAAAGCTTTGATAGCAAAAAAGACACCGTTGAGGTGTCTTTTTATGGTGACCCGGACGGGAATCGAACCCGTGTTACCGCCGTGAAAGGGCGGTGTCTTAACCGCTTGACCACCGGGCCGTTGGTGGCTTTAACTGGATTCGAACCAGTGACACTGCGGGTATGAACCGCATGCTCTAGCCAACTGAGCTATAAAGCCGTACTTAAATGAAGCACCTACGACTTAAGTGCAAGCAAGATTATAACGTATAAGTTGCTATTTGTCAAGCATTTTTTGTTTATTTTCAACTTTATTTTAAAATGACAAAAATCGGTGCTTTGCGACATTTTTGATAAAATATATGCACAAATGTTTGACTTGAATATCTATTAATGTTATTATTATATTATGACAGAGCTTTATACTAATTATAATATTAAGGAGCAGTTATGGAAAAAATTAATAAAAGGCAAAAAGCCATATATGATTTTATAAAGGAAAGAATAAATGATAAGGGAATTGCGCCGTCTGTCAGGGAAATAGGGAGGCTGTCGGGCTTCGTTCGACTTCGTCTGTTCAATACAATCTCAATGCGCTTGAACAGGCGGGATATATTACTCGTGACGCTAATTTAAAGCGTACAGTTCGTGTTGTCGGTGCGGCAAAGGGAGTTAACCATATTCCGCTCGTAGGTACTGTTACTGCCGGTATGCCTATATTGGCAACGGAAATAATTGAAGATTATATTGCTGTTTCAGGAGTAAGCGGGAATAATCTTTTTGCACTCAGAGTTAAGGGCGAGTCAATGATTAATGCTCACATACTTGACGGGGATATTGTTATTGTTGAGCAGTGCCCTACGGCGCAAAACGGCGATATTGTTGTTGCACTTGTCGGAGAAGAGGCAACAGTTAAGCGTTTTTATAAAGAGGACGGTCATTTCAGGCTTCAGCCGGAAAATGATAAATTTGAGCCGATAATTGTTGACGAATGTGCAATTGCCGGCAAGGTAAAGGCGCTTATTCGCAACTATTGATATTTTTTACACATTGTGTTAAAATTTTCGATAAACATATTGTATATAATACTATAAAATAATAAAAATAATGAAAATAATAATTTAGGTGGATAGTGTGAAAAAATCACACTATCCGGATTATTGCCCTCAAAATTTGCCGACGGCATAATTTTGAGATGGCTGAAATCACCATTTACGCCTGTTCAGGCAACGCAGGATATAGGGTGATTTTTATAAACCATTTGTTGCCTGAAAGGCTATGGTGATTTAAATGAGCGAATGTACTCACGATTGTTCCTCTTGCGGTGAAAGCTGTGCATCAAGGAAGCAGGATAAAAAAGATTTTTTAAAGCCTATGAACAAATATTCCGATATTAAAAAGGTAATCGGTGTTGTCAGCGGTAAGGGCGGAGTAGGCAAGAGCCTTGTAAGCTGTTTGCTTGCATCCAAGTGTGCAAAAGCAGGGCTTAAGGTCGGTATTCTTGACGCTGATATTACAGGTCCGTCGGTGCCTAAATCCTTTGGCATTAACGAGCGTGCAATGCAGGATGAAGAATGTTTGCTCCCTGCCGTGACGAATGAGGGAATTAAGCTTATGAGCATTAATTTGCTTTTGGAGGACGTTAATTCTCCCGTTGTTTGGAGAGGGCCTGTTATAAGCGGTGTTGTTGAACAGTTTTGGAGCGATGTGCGTTGGGGCGAGCTTGATTATTTATTTGTTGATATGCCTCCGGGAACGGGTGACGTGGCATTGACTGTTTTTCAAAGCTTGCCTATTGACGGAATTGTTATTGTTTCAACTCCGCAGGATTTGGTTAAAATGATTGTAAACAAGGCTTATAATATGGCAAATATGATGAATATTCCTGTTTTGGGACTTATTGAAAATATGAGCTATTATGTTTGCCCTAATTGCAATGAAAAAATCAATATTTTCGGCAAATCAAAGATTGACGAAACGGCTGCCGAACTCGGCGTTCCCGTTCTTGCAAAGCTTCCGATTAATCCGGAAATTAATGCTCTGGTTGACGAAGGCAGAATAAGCGAAATTGAGGCAAATGAGCTTGACGATTTTGTCGAACTTTTAAAATAGTATTTTTAAACGGAGATAATTATGTCTAAAAGAAACGGTTATATAAGTTGGGACGAATACTTTATGGGTGTTGCGCTTCTTGCTTCTCAAAGAAGTAAGGACCCAAGCACTCAAGTGGGCGCCTGTATTGTAAATGATGATAACAGAATTATGAGTGTAGGCTACAACGGATTTCCCAGGGGCTGCAGCGATGACGAATTTCCTTGGGAGCGTGAGGGCGATAAATCTACCCTTACAAAATATCCTTATGTTTGCCACGCCGAGCTTAATGCAATATTAAATGCAGGCGGCAACAGTCTTAAGGGATGTAGGATTTATGTCGCTCTTTTTCCTTGCAATGAATGTGCAAAGGCAATTATTCAGTGCGGAATAAAAGAAGTCGTTTACATTAGCGATAAATATAAGGATACCGATAATGTTAAGGCAAGCAAAAAAATGTTTGAGTATGCCGGGGTTAAGCTTACCCATTTCAGTTCAAATAAAAAGCTCACTATTGATTTTGATGTTGATACTATTTAGTTTGTTTTTGGAGGCATGATGAAAGAAATAGATATTTACGATTTTGACAAAACCATAGTTCCGTTTGACAGCGGCTCGCTTTTTTGGGGATATTCGATTCTTCATTATCCTTGGATAATTCTTTTTATTCCCTTTCAGGCGCTTCTTGCAATACTTATGGTATTAAAGGTGATTGATTTTACAAAATTTAAAAAGTATTTTTTCTGCTTTGTTATGTTTATTCCGCTTGATAATGCAGTTAAGGGATTTTGGGATAGGCACGAACATCAGGTACATAAATGGTTTTTAAATCGCAAAAGACACGCTGTTGTTATAAGCGCTTCTCCTGATTTTCTTCTTAATGAAATTCAAAAAAGGCTTGGATTTGAGGATTTGCTTTGCACAAGGCATAATAAAAAACAGGAGCAATTATAGGCAAAAATTGCCGTGATGAAGAAAAGGTTAAAAGGCTTTTTGAACTTTATAATAACGAAGATATAAAAATTATTGATGTATATTCAGATTCGTTGAAGCACGATAAACCTATTTTTTCTCTTGGTGAAAATTGCTATCATATTGTTAAAGGAAATAAAATCCCTTTTAAATTTAAAGATATTTACGGATGATAAATTATGAAATATTTTGTTAGAGTTAGCATTGTATTGCTTATCGCAGTAGGAATAGTTTTCGGCTTTTCATACTATTACAGGGAAAAAGAAAAACAACGAAAATATTGTTCTTACCACTCAGGTTATCACAACTACAAAGCCTAATCAAACAACGACTGCTGCGCCTGATACCGTTTATTATGACGACAATGGGTTTAAGCTCTTTATTGACAATAAAAATAAAGCATATATCGAATATAATTCGGTAAGAAAGGAGCTTGGCGGCTTTGATTGGGCATTAACGCAAAAACCTGTGGATTTTTATTATGGCGATTATGACGGCGATAATGAAAAAGAACTTCTTGTTTTATATTGTTCTCCCGCAAGTGATTTAAACAATTCACTTATCACTGCCGATAAATCTGATTTTGAAAATTATCACAAATATGCCGTTTTGATTAAGCCTATTACAAACAGCAGCGGCAAGCAGGATTTTAAGATAATTTATGCCGACCAAAATACTTGGAAAAAACCGTTTGAGATGGCAATTAACGCTAAAATGAATCAGGTGAAAAGCTGCAGTAAATATTTGCAATTTGTTATGGATGATAATGACGTTGAATTGAAATATGACAAGGCAACGGGCATTTCATCAAATAAGTATGTTTATTATGCCAAGGCGCTTCATAATGATAACAAAGACGGGTACAAAAAATTTACTAAATGGGGCAAGGGCGAAGGCAATTATTATGTTGCAAAGGACGGTTCTCTCCAACTCAATATTATGGTGCTTGCATATTATGACGATTCAAGCAAGGCTCAGTATGTAGGCGATATTCATACGGGTGTGAGTGTTAATAAAAAGGCAGATTTACAATTACTCCGAAAACTATTGAATTTATACCAAAGGATAGCTATGCAATGCCCGATTTAAGGGATAATAATCCTAAAAAATTTACATATACTTTAAATAACACTTCGTCAAATACTATTACTACAAATGATAATCTTATTGATTGGATTGACGCAAGCTTTGAAATTGCCGATAACGTTAATGAACAAAGCGTTTCATTTGGAGAGCTTGAATCTCAAATTAAATGTGTTGATAAGGTTAAAATTACGCAAACAAGTATAGTTTTGACCGCTAAAGAGGGCTTCGTATTTTCCGACAGAGTGACAAACAGCGGTGATTACAGCGTAGTCATAGGTGATAATAAAGATATCACTTATAAGGCAGAGATTTTGGAAAGAGAGTCAAGAAGTGTATTGAAAATCACTTATGACAAAAAATACAGCCGTGAGATGCTTAAAAACGTTAAACTTAAATACGGTGCATAATTCAGATTATTAAATAAGACTAAACTAATTTATAATATTATTGAACGTCAATCTGATTTGTGATATACTTTTTTGACAGTAAATATGAAAGTGTTAATTATATTAAGGTGTATTTATGAAAGAAGTAGTTATTACAGCGGATTCCACCTGTGATTTACCAAAAAGTATAATTGAAAAAATAATATAGTAATAACTCCTTTGTCGATTTTATTGGGCGAGGATACATTTTTGGACGGCGTAGACGTCTTTCCGGCAAATGTGTATGAATTTGTTGCAAAAACAGGTACTCTTCAAAGACTGCGGCGGTTGCTCCGAGTGCTTATTTTGATTTATTTGATAAGCTGACAAAGCAGGGCAAGGCTGTTGTTCATATCAGCCTTTCGTCTGCCATTTCTTCAAGCTATCAAAATGCGTGTATTGCTGCTTCTGATTTTGACGATGTTTATGTTGTTGATTCAAAAAGTCTTTGTGCCGCAATGGGGCTTGTTGTTCTTAAGGCTTGCGATTTTAAGGCAAAGGGCTTTGATGCAAGGAAGATTGCAAGCAGAGTTAATTCAATAGTACCGAAGGTAAGCACGACCTTTGTGCTTGATACACTTGAATATCTCCACAAGGGCGGCAGGTGTTCCGGTGTTGCAAAGTTCAGCGCCAATGTTTTGGGAATAAGGCCGAGCATTGCGGTTGACCCAAAAACAGGAACTCTTGATGTTGTTAAAAAATATCGTGGCAAGATGGAAAACGTATATAAGCAATATGCAGATGATTGCCTAAAAAATGTCAGCAAGATTGATACCTCTCGTATCGTTGTTGCAGACAGCGGCGGAATATCCGGCGATGTACTGAGCTATATCTTAGGCCTTATCGAAGGCAAGGCAAGGTTTGACGAAATAATAAGGGCAGATGCCGGTTGTACCATTTCATCTCATTGCGGCCCTAAAACTTTGGCGATATTTTATATTAAAAAGTAATATTAAGTAAAAGGGCAGGATACTTTCCTGCCTGTTATTTTGAAATATTTGTAAACTTAAATGTAAGGGAGTGTTTACAATGGCTACTAAGGATGAGATATTAACAAGACTTTTAAAAGAGGAAAATTATGTAAGCGGTGAGGAACTTGCAAGGCAAACCGGTGTAAGCCGTGCGGCGGTTTGGAAAGCAATCAAATCGCTAAAAAAAAGCGGATATGATATCGAGGGTGTTACCAAATGCGGCTATAAACTCAAACAAAATAACAGCCTTGTGACTGCCGAAGGTGTTAAGGCACTTCTTGAAAAAGATATTGAAGTAACTCATTTTGATACTGTTGATTCAACAAATACATACTGCAAAAGGCTTTTGGCAGACGGCAAGCAGGGCGAATTTCTTGTTACCGCCGCTAAGCAGACGGCAGGCAGAGGAAGGCAGGGGAAAAGTTTTTATTCCCCAAGTGAAACGGGGATATATTTTTCTCTTGTTATCCGCCCCGATACTTCTCTTCAAAATGCTGTTACAGCCACTACCGCCGCTGCGGTTGCAGTTTGCAAGGCAATTGAAAAAACTACCGATTTAAATCCGAAAATCAAATGGGTTAATGATGTTTATTTAAACGGCAAAAAGGTTTGCGGAATTTTGACTGAAGCAACGACTGATTTTGAATCCGGCACGGTCGACAGCGTGATAATCGGAATAGGAATTAATATCAGCACCACAAAATTCCCAAGTGATGTTAAGGGCGCAGGTTGCCTTGATGTTGATGTAAACCGCAGTGCGCTGATTGCTCAAACAGTTAATGAACTTATGAAAATTGCCGGCGGGGATTATGCAAGCTTTATTGATTATTATCGCAGTCATTCAATGGTTATCGGCGAAAAGATTAAATTTATCCAAAACGGAGAAGCAACACTTGCAACGGCAACAGCTATTGATGAGAAAGGCGGTCTTGAAGTAGAGCTTGAAAACGGCGAAAAAACGGTTTTGCGCTCAGGTGAAATAACAGTCAGAAAAGTTTAATAATTTAATAATATATAAAGATGTATTTGAGGCAAATGCTTTAAGTACGTCTTTATTTTTTTTTTTTTGCAATTTTATAATTTATAATAAATGATAAATAATAAAATTGTTAGGCATATGTTAAATCAAATAAAGAAAAGGTTAAATTAAAATCAATAAAATTTATCGTGATTTTATCAGATTTTTAACGGCATTTTTAGCATATTTTAATACGCCGGGTGTATTCTCAATTTGTACCAAGGAGGTACTTAAACAAATACTTGCACTTATGTATGAAAGGAAAAAAGAAAATGACAAAGAAAAGTATTATCATCAGTGTAATCTCGGTTATCTGCCTTGTAGGCATAGTATCATTTGCGATGTATGGCTGTTCGTCTAAAGGCGGCAATGAAAAGAAAGAAAAAAACAGGGGTGTCGGGTCAAATTACCGTTATAAGCCGAGAGGAAGGCTCAGGCACAAGAGATGCGTTTGTTGAACTTATGGGTGTTACAGATGAAAACGGCAACGATATTACGGCGGATTCGGCAGAACTTACAAATTCAACCTCGGTTGTGATGTCAACCGTAAAGGGTAATAAAAACGCAATCGGCTATGTATCTTTAGGTTCACTTTCAAGCGACGTTAAGGCAGTTGGGCTTGATGGTGTTGCTCCTTCAACCGCTACTGTTAAGGACGGCAGTTATAAGCTGCAAAGACCTTTTAAAATAGCATATATTGACACCAAACTTACAGATATAGATAAAGATTTTATATCATTTATTACCTCAAAGCAGGGTGAAGCAATTATCTCCAAAGAGGGATATATTTCCGCTGAAGCAACGCAAGATTACACAGCCTCCGGCAAGAAAGGCACAATCACAATTGCGGGTTCAACCTCGGTCGCTCCGGTTATGAATGTGCTTGCAGATGAATATAAAAAGCTCAATCCCGACGTTAAAATCGAAATTCAGGAATCAGGTTCGTCGGCAGGTATTGAATCTGCAATTCAGGGCGCAGTTGAAATTGCAATGAGTTCAAGAGAGCTTAAGGACGATGAGTCAAAAACTCTTAAATCGCAGACGATTGCTCTTGACGGTATTGCAGTTATTGTGAACAGTTCAAATTCTTTGGATACATTGGCAAGCGAACAGGTAAAAAATATCTTTGAAGGTAATGTTTCAACTTGGGAAGAGGTTATAAAATAATTTGAAAAAGGCAAAAGAAATTGCAATGCGTATATTGTTTTTGCTGTGCGCATTTCTATCGGTAATTGCCGTTATCTTTGTTTGCAAATTTATTTTTCAAAACGGCATTCCGGCAATAGAGGAAATAGGATTTAAAAATTTTATATTCGGCAAAACGTGGAAGCCAAGCAGGGAAATATTCGGAATTTTTCCTATGATTCTCGGCAGTATTTACGTTACGGCAGGGGCAATTATTATCGGTGTGCCCATAGGTATTTTTACAGCGGTGTTTCTTGCATTTTATTGCCCTAAAAGGCTGTATTCGATTATGAAACCGGTTGTTAATCTTCTTGCGGGTATTCCGTCAATAGTTTACGGATTTTTCTGCCTTGTTGCAGTTGTGCCGGTTATCCAAAAGCTTACAAATACAAGCGGCAAGGGTGTTTTAACCGCTTCAATCCTTTTGGGAATTATGATACTTCCGACGATTATTAATACTTGCGAATCGTCGCTCAAAAGTGTTGCCCCGTCATATTATGAAGGCTCGCTTGCACTTGGCGCAACTAAGGAATACAGTATATTTAAGGCGGTTTTTCCTGTTGCAAAATCGGGTATCGTCAGCGGAATTATTCTCGGTATCGGCAGAGCGGTCGGCGAAACCATGGCTGTAGTTATGATTGCAGGTAATCAGGCGATTATTCCTAAATCAATTACCTCCGGTGTACGCACGCTTACAGGCAATATTGTTCTTGAAATGGCTTATGCTTCGGGACTTCACAGGCGTGCGCTTATTGCAACGGCGGCAGTTCTTTTTGTATTCGTTTTGATTATCAATTTGTGCTTCTCACTTGCCGTTCATAAAAAGGAGGGGTAACAATGAGTATTATTAAAAAATTAAGGGAATATCTCAATAGACCCTTGTCCTTTGTTATGTTTTTGCTTATTATAATCAGCACGGTTATAACTGCACTTACAGTAGTATTTATTATAGGATATATTTTTATAAAGGGTGTGCCTAATCTTTCGCTTGACCTTTTTTCGCTTAAATATTCATCTTCTAATCAGTCAATGCTTCCGTCAATTATAAATACGGTTTATTTGACGGCGCTCACACTTCTTTTAGCTGTTCCTATCGGGATTTTTTCGGCAATTTATTTGGCGGAATATTCAAGGAAAAATTCATTTTTGTAAAAATAATAAACATTGCAAACGAAACCCTTTCCGGTATTCCGTCAATAGTTTACGGCTTGTTCGGATTTTTGGCATTCGTCATTTCAAAAAAATGGGGCTATTCGCTTTTAGCAGGTGTAGTCACGCTTGCAATAATGGTTTTGCCCCTTATTATAAGGACGTCGCAGGAGGCAATGCTTGGTGTTGATAACACCTTTCGTGAGGCTTCCTACGGTCTTGGTGCAGGAAAGCTTCGCACAGTTTTTAAAATTGTTTTGCCGTCTGCAATGCCGGGTATTCTTTCAGGGATAATTTTGGCAATCGGCAGGATAGTGGGCGAAACGGCGGCGCTGATTTATACTGCGGGAACTGTACCTGAAGCTGCAACAAAGCTCACCTCATCATCTCGCACAATATCGGTTCACTTATATTGCCTTTTGAATGAAGGGCTTTACACCGAACAGGCTTATGCGACTGCTGTTGTGCTTATCGTTTTTGTAGTTATAATCAATGCACTTTCAAATGCACTTGCAAAGAAAATTATGAAATAAGGAAACAAAATGAATAAATTTGAAATTGAAAATTTAGAACTTTATTACGGCGATTTTAAAGCCTTGAAAAATATAAATATGAATATCTCGCCAAATGAGATAACTGCTTTTATAGGGCCGTCAGGTTGCGGAAAATCAACTCTTTTGAAAACTCTTGACAGAATGAACGACCTTGTTGATACCTGCAAAATAAACGGCAGTGTCAAATATGACGGCAAGGATATTTATTCTTACGATATTAACGAGCTTCGCAAAAATGTTGCAATGGTTTTCCAAAAACCGAACCCGTTTGCAATGAGCATTTATGATAATGTTGCCTATGGCCCTAAAACTCACGGTATTCGCTCCAAAAAGAACTTGATGAAATAGTTGAAAAATCTCTTCATCAGGCGGCTCTTTGGGACGAGGTGGGCGATAAGCTTAAAAGAGCGCACTTGCCCTTTCGGGCGGTCAACAGCAAAGGCTTTGCATTGCACGTACTCTTGCCGTTAACCCCGACGTTATCCTTATGGATGAGCCTACTTCCGCCCTCGACCCTATTTCAACATCTAAGATAGAGGAACTTGCACTTGAGCTTAAGAAGGACTATACAATTATAATTGTTACCCATTCTATGCAGCAGGCAAAGCGTATTTCAAACAAAACGGCATTTTTCCTTTTGGGTGAGGTCATTGAATTTGACGAAACCGAGAAACTTTTTTCAAACCCGTCTGATGAACGTACAGATGCATACATTAACGGCAGATTCGGATAAAAAATAACCCCTCGTAAGTGCTAAACCTACGGGGGGATTACTTTTTGATTTATTTTTCAAGAAGATTGTTATCTTCAAGCATTTTTATAAATTTTTCAATATCTCGTTTCGCCGTTTCTGTATCGATATCATACTCGCTTATTACTTTTTCAACAACCTCGTCAATCGTTGTTTCGTGTGTTAAGCAATCCCAAAAAAATGAGCCTGAATCGTTGAGCGTAATCATTCCGTTGAAATCGTTTGTTGCTCTGCCGACAGGCACTACAATATTTGAATCGGCAATCTTCCTTTTTGCAAAGCCGTTTTTGATTTTCATATTGCTTTATCCTTTCAAATGTTGAATTATAATATTAATATTGTACCAAAATTGATTAATTTTTTCAAGTTTTCTTATAATAGTAACTAAAACATAAAACTTTTGACAAAAAATTGACATTTACTCTTGAAGATAGACAAGCAATTGGGTATAATATTTGTGATAATTTTATAAATTATTATTTTTGGCAATATTTAAAGCTAAAATATGGAAGGAGTAATTCAAATGATTTATTCACATGAAGTTGAAACAATGTGTCCTGTAGCACAGGGCGTTGCTCACGGTGCTGCTCCGATTCCGGAGGAAGCAAAATGGGTAAAGGCAAAAGAAATTAAAGATATTTCAGGCTTCACACATGGTGTAGGTTGGTGTGCGCCTCAGCAGGGTACCTGCAAGCTCAGCCTTAACATTAAGGGAGGCGTTATTCAGGAAGCTCTTGTTGAGACAATAGGTTGTTCGGGTATGACTCACTCAGCTGCTATGGCAGCAGAAATTCTTCCTGGCAGAACTATTCTTGAAGCTCTTAACACAGACCTTGTTTGTGACGCTATTAACACAGCTATGAGAGAGCTTTTCCTCCAAATCGTTTACGGTCGTTCACAGAGTGCTTTCTCTGATGACGGTCTTGCAATTGGTGCAGGCCTTGAGGACCTCGGTAAGGGTCTTCGTTCACAGGTAGGTACAATGTACGGTACACTTGCAAAGGGTCCTCGTTACCTTGAAATGACAGACGGCTATGTTACAGGTCTTGCACTTGACGCTGACAACGAAATCATCGGCTACAAGTTTGTAAACTTCGGCAAGATGATGGACTTCATCAAAGCTGGCGACGATGCTAACACAGCATTTGAGAAAGCACAGGGTCAGTACGGCAGAGTTGATGACGCAGTTAAAATCATCGACCCAAGAAAAGAATAAGGAGGAAAAAGACAATGGCTTTATTTGAATCATATGAAAGAAGAGAGAAACAAATTCTTGACGTTCTCGCTCAATACGATATTAAATCAATTGAAGAGTGCAGAGAAATCTGCCAGGCTAAAGGCTTTGATCCTTATAAAATCGTTGAGGGTATTCAGCCAATCTGTTTTGAAAACGCAAAGTGGGCTTATACTGTAGGCTGTGCAATCGCACTTAAGAAGGGTGTTAAGTCTGCTGCTGAGGCTGCTGCTGCAATCGGTGAGGGTCTTCAGTCGTTCTGTATTCCGGGTTCAGTTGCTGACCAGAGAAAAAGTAGGTCTCGTGCCACGGTAACCTCGGCAAGATGCTTCTTGAAGAGGACACAGAGTGCTTCGCATTCCTCGCAGGCCACGAATCATTCGCTGCTGCTGAGGGTGCTATCGGTATCGCTGAGAAGGCTAACAAGGTTAGAACAAAGCCTCTGAGAGTTATTCTTAACGGTCTTGGCAAGGACGCTGCACAGATCATCGCTAGAATCAACGGCTTCACATATGTTGAAACAGAAATGGATTATTATACCGGCGAGGTTAAGGAAGTATTCCGCAAGGCTTATTCTGACGGACTTCGTTCAAAGGTTAACTGCTACGGCGCTAACGATGTAACAGAGGGCGTTGCTATTATGTGGAAGGAAAATGTTGACGTTTCTATCACAGGTAACTCAACTAACCCAACCCGTTTCCAGCACCCTGTTGCAGGCACATACAAGAAAGAACGCCTTGAAGCAGGCAAAAGTATTTTTCAGTTGCATCAGGCGGCGGCACAGGCCGTACCCCCTTCATCCTGATAATATGGCAGCAGGCCCTGCTTCATACGGTATGACAGATACTATGGGCAGAATGCACTCAGATGCTCAGTTTGCAGGTTCATCTTCAGTTCCTGCTCATGTTGAAATGATGGGCTATATCGGTATGGGCAACAACCCGATGGTTGGCGCAACCGTAGCATGCGCTGTTGCTGTTGCAGAAGCTCTTTAATCGAAAATTTTAATAAGACGAAAGCGTTGGCGGTTGCGCCAACACGAGTGTCAAAAGAAAAACCGGTGAGTGTCGTAAGGCTCTCACCGGTTTTTTTATACTATTTAATTATATCTTCTTTTTCATCCATTGGTGGGGGCAATCCTCGTCAAAATCACGTTCGCCGAACGGGGAATATCCCTGCTTTTGGTAAAACGGCATTGCCTGTACTTGAGAATGAAGCCTTATTTCCCTGCCACCTTTTTCTTTGATAATTTTCTCGGCTTCGTTTACTATTTTTGCGCCGAGATGCTTACTGCGATATTCCTTTAAAACGGCAAGCCTGCCAATATAATAAATACCGTCTTGCTCATAAAACCTAACAGTTGCGCAAGGCTTATTGCCGTCAAAGGTAACAAGGTGGTTTGATATACCGTCAAGTTCATCAAATTCCTCTTTAAATCCCTGCTCATTAATAAACACATTTATTCTTATATCCTTTGCGCTTTGCGGCAAGGTATCGTAGTTTTTAGTAATCAATTAAAACACCCCAAATCAATATTATTTTATCAAATTTTTTTAAATGTTGTCAAGATAGATAAGAAAATGTTGAAGAGTTTGTGAAATATCAACAAAATATCAACGATATTTTTTATGTTTCGCTTTATTGCAAAATTAAACATTATAGTATAAAATATATTTTATACTACAACAGTTTATCAAAGAGGTGTCACTATGAGTGAAGAAAAAACAATTTATACAATAACATCTGGCAGAAATGAACACGTATTTATTCATGCAATGCCGGGTCATTTTGTTTCAAGTTCTTCGCATCTTAATTTTTATATAGGAACATCGGATATTAAGCATAACCATGACGTGTCTGTTGATGCCGCAATGATGCTTGCAAGCTATTATCACGAGAGAGGAATTGAGGTAGACACTGTTTTGTGCCTTTACGAAACGCAGGCTCTCGGCGCTTATCTTGCTCACGAGCTTCAGCGTGCAAATATGCTCAATCCTAATCCTGACAGCACAGTTTACGTTCTCGGCCCTGAATATGACGCTCAGGGTAATATCATTTTCCGTGATAATCTTCGTAAGCTTATTGACGGCAAAAGAGTTTTACTTCTTATTTCTTGTATCACAAGCGGTAAAACTATTGAAAGAGCAATGGAAAGCTTTAATTATTACGGCGGCGAAGCAGTCGGAATTTCTGCTGTTTTCTCTGCAATTGATGAGGTTGACGGAGTAAGTGTAAACAGTATTTTCACTAAAGACGACGTTCCGGGATATGAGGCATATCCTGCTCACGATTGTCCGCTTTGCCGTGAAAACAAAAAGGTCGATGCAATCACTAACGGCTACGGCTATTCTCTTCTTTAAAAATATCTTGACAAATTGTTTTAATTTGTTATAATAGATTTACAAATTAATAGTACCCAAATAAAGACTGTGAAGCAGAAAAAGACCTTCTATTTTGGTTTAAGAGAGTTGACGGACGGTGCGAGTCAATACGGATAAAAGGTGCATAGCTCTCTGCTAAGTCGCTGTTTTGAATAGAAATTAATAGGAACAGACGTGTTGCTTCGTTATCGGCAGAGGCATTGATTGATGCTAAAGGGCAGGGAATTACCTTGCTGAAGTAGGGTGGTACAGCGTGATATTAACGCCCCTATACTCTTTGTGTAGGGGCTTATTTTTTTGCTCCTGTGCAAAAATGAAAGGAGATTAACATTATGAAAAAGGGTTACGAAAAATACAGAGGCTTTGAGCCTATCAATATTCCAGACCGTACTTGGCCTGACAAAACCATTACCAAAGCGCCGACTTGGTGCTCGGTTGACCTTCGTGACGGCAACCAAGCGCTTGTTGACCCGATGAATTTGCAGGAAAAGCTTGAGTTTTTTACCACTCTTGTAAATATCGGATTTAAAGAGATTGAAGTCGGCTTTCCATCGGCAAGTGAAACAGAATATGAAATTTTAAGAACACTTATTGAGGGAAATTATATCCCTGACGACGTTACCATTCAGGTTCTTGTTCAGGCAAGAGAGCATCTTATCAGAAAGACCTTTGAGGCTATTGACGGTGCTAAAAACGTTATTGTTCATTTTTATAATTCAACATCTACTCTTCAGCGTAAGGTTGTATTTAAAACAGATATGCAAAGCGTTATTGATATTGCTATCGACGGCGCAAAGCTTATTTATGAGCTTACCGAGGAAGAAAAGAAAAAGAATCCGGATATGAATATCCGTTTTGAGTACAGTCCTGAAAGCTTTTCCGGTACAGAGATGGACAACGCTGTTGAAATTTGCCGTCAGGTTATGGAGGAACTTCATATTACTAAGGAAAATCCTATTATCCTTAATCTTCCGTCAACTGTTGAGGGCTCAACTCCTAACGGTTATGCTGACCAAATTGAATATTTCTGCCGCCATCTTCCAAATCGTGGGGCAGCTATTATTTCGCTTCATCCTCATAACGACAGGGGTACAGGTGTTGCCGCAGCAGAACTTGGGCTTCTTGCAGGTGCTGACAGAATTGAGGGCACACTTTTTGGCAACGGAGAAAGAACGGGTAATGTTGATATTGTTACCTTGGCGCTTAATATGTGGACTCAAGGCGTTGACCCTGAGCTTGATTTCCACGATATAAACAAGATTAAAGGCGTTTATGAAAGAGCAACAAAGATGGTAGTGCCGCCTCGTCATCCTTATGCAGGCGAGCTTGTATTTACTGCTTTTTCAGGCTCTCATCAGGACGCTATCAATAAAGGCAAAATGTATATGGATGAACACGGCGGAGATTATTGGGATATCCCATATCTTCCTATTGACCCAGCCGACGTCGGACGTGAATATGAGCCGATTATTCGTATCAATTCGCAAAGCGGCAAGGGCGGTATGGCATATATTCTTGCTAACGATTACGGAATTAAGATGCCTAAGGCTATGCAAAGTGAGTTTAGCGCAGTAGTTCAAAAGGCTTGCGATGAAAGCGGCAAAGAAATTCAGCCTGACGAAGTATTTGATATCTTCCAAAAGGAGTACAGAAATGTTTGCGGTCCTTACAAGCTTCTTAATTATAAAATTACCGAAGAAAAGAACGAAAAGGATTATCTTACAACTGTTCATTTCACCGGTGAACTTAAGTATAAGGATAATGAGCCTGTTAAAATTTCAGGCGACGGCTCAGGCCCTATCGGCGCATTCTGTGAGGCTATGAATAAAGCGGGACTTTCAAATTATGAGTTTGTTGCTTACAGCGAGCATGCAATTTCAGTCGGCAGTGACTCAAAGGCTATTAGCTATATTCACATTAAGAATCCTAACGGAAAAGATATATTCGGTATCGGTGTAAGCCACAATATCGGCTATGCTTCAATGAAGGGTATTATTTGTGCTATTAACCGTGACCAAAAGGACACAATGCGTGATGACGCAATGCCGGGTATATTTGATAAATGTTAACTTCTTCGCAATATTGTGAATAAGCTATCATAAGCGTGCCTGATATTAATTATTTGGGTTTTGGCTTTCGGCATAGTCGGGATTACAGTTAAATAAAAGAGGCGAATTTTTCGGCGCTTGACGATATACAGAAAGGTTAAAATATGAAAAATTATAAAATTACAGTTTTAAAGGGTGACGGAATCGGCCCTGAAATAGTAAATGAATGTATTAAGGTGCTTGATAAAGCAGGCGAAAAATTTGGTTTTGCCTTTGATTATGATTATGAACTTTTGGGTGGTTGCGCTATTGACGAGGCAGGCGTTCCTTATCCTGAAAAAACAGCAAAAGCTTGTAAAGCTTCAGACGCTGTACTTCTCGGCGCAGTGGGCGGTACCCTAAGTGGGACAGTCAGCCGGGCAACAATCGTCCTGAAAAGGGACTTCTTGCAATTCGTGAGGATTTAGGACTTTTTGCAAATCTTCGCCCTGCCAAGATTTTTGCTCCCCTTAAGTCTGCTTCTCCTATTAAGGAAGAAATTATCGGTGAGGGTCTTGATATTCTTATCGTTCGTGAGCTTACGGGCGGTATCTATTTCGGCGACCGTGGAACTTATGAGGAAAACGGAGTTGTAGGCGCTTATGATACAGAGCGTTATACGTATCCGGAGATTAAGAGAATTGTTAAGGCAGGCTTTGAATATGCTATGAAACGTGGCAAAAAGCTTACCTGCGTTGATAAGGCAAACGTTCTCGATTCCTCAAGGCTTTGGAGAAAGGTTATGGAGGAAACTGCTAAGGATTATCCTGAGGTTGAGGTTTCTTATATGTATGTTGATAACTGCGCAATGCAGCTTGTTCGTAACCCTAACCAATTCGATACAATTGTAACTTCCAATATTTTCGGCGATATTCTTTCAGATGAGGCTTCAATGATTTCAGGCTCAATCGGTATGCTTGCTTCCGCTTCACTTGCTCAGGGTACATTCGGCCTTTTTATGAGCCTATCCACGGCTCTGCTCCGGATATTGCAGGTCAGGGCAAGGCTAACCCTCTTGCAACTATTCTTTCGGGTGCAATGATGCTTCGCTACACCTTTGATGAGGCAGAGGCTGCCGACGCTATCGAAAATGCGGTTGACATTGCACTTACCAAGGCAAGAACACCTGATATTTATGAGGACGGCTTTGAGGCAGTTAATACCTCTCAAATGGGCGACCTTGTTGCAAGCCTTTTATAATTACAATAAAAATTAAGACGGTAACTCTTTTGGGGGTTACCGTCTTTTCTTATACTAATTCAATTGATTTACCGTTGTCTTTGATTAAAGTAAACTTAGGATGCTCCAAGCCGTTTGTATTCGGCGTATGGTATGAGAGATAAAGCTTATCTTCTGCTTTAAATATCATTCCGTGGCCGCCGTCATTATCAATCAAAAGCGGCAGATGCTCAAACACCCCGTTTAATTCGTTATCGCTTGAGCGTGCAACGCATTGGCAGTATTTGTGATTAACAAAGGTTGACCATATAAGAAGAAGCTTACCCTCTTTTGTGCGATACATAAAAGGACCGTCGGTTATGTAATGTTCACCCTTAGTCTTTTTGTCTGCCCAATAGGGTGAGGAAGCGGTAAAAAGCCTTGTCGGTAGGCTGATTGCGGCATTAAGCTCCTTGTTGAGCTTGATAAAGCAAATCTCACCGTCGATTATTTGCGTATGCTCGTGGCAAAAAACAAGATAAGGCTCGCCTGATTTTGAAACATAAAGCGTGGCGTCAAGACATTCCCATTCTTCTGGAGTGAGCGCTCCGTCGCTGTACGGTTCAAACATACCAAGCGGACTTTCCGCTTTTAAAACGTATGAGCCTCTTAGTCCGTTTTCCTGCGTAAAGGTTGCAAGCATATAGTATTCACCTTTGTATTTATGCACTTCGGGCGCCCAATTAACCTCACGGTTTAAGCCGTATTCGGCGCTGTTGAAGCACTCCTTAGGCTCGCTCCAATTAACAAGGTCGGTTGATGTATAAACGTCAAACCCGCCGGTATGGCAACCGAAATCCTTTGCCCTTGTACCGTATAAATAATATATTCCGCCGTCATTTAAAACAAAAGGGTCCCTGATATTAATATCTTCTAATTTCATATTTCACCTTTAAAAATTTGTTTCTATTATTTTTGTCGTAAGCTCTTTTGTTGGAAAATCCATATAAATTGTGCCGTAATAGTAATCCTTGTTTAATTTGTATGATAAAAATTTAGGATTGATGTATTTGGAATTGTTATATGGCCCTTTAAGTCCGCCGGCGGTTGAAAGGTAATTGATTATGTATTTCCCGTCCCATTTATTCATACTGTCAAGAAACGGCTTTATGCACTCGTTCCATCTCGGCTCAGGCTTGTACTTAAATCTGTCCTGAATAATGAATTTTATTTCATTTTCGCCTGAAGTATTAAGAACTAAAGGCTTGGGTACGGCTGTTGTTTGCTCCACCCAATTTGAAAAGTCAATTCCTGTTTTGCCTATATCGTAGCCCTTAGTTGTATCCATTTTACAGCGGCGGATAAATATAATTTTACCTCTTGCCTCGTCAAGATAAGGACTTCTGTTGTACGTATACCATTTTTCGGGATTTTTATTGATATAATTATTGAGCATCAAATCAAAGCAACGTTCCATTTCCTTTGCGCTGTCATTTTTGAACTGAAAAACTATTGTTTCGCTTGGATTTTCGTCAAGAAATCGGTAGCAATGAGCCAAAACGTCCGCCATATCCATTTGCTTTGAAAAGTGATTTTTTGTATTAAATGCTTTTGCGACACCGTGCACCATTTTAAGCCTGTTGCCTCTTGATTCAACCCTGATATCAAGCGCACGAACACCTAAATAAAGCTGCTCGTATATATTCATATTTTGGCATTTTGAAATGTGAGAAAATTGAACACATTGAGTAACGCAATCGTGCGTACCCGGTATATTCAGCCTCAAAACTTCGTTTTTACCGTCAATTTTGCTCATCCAACTTTTCAACTTCATAATTATCACCAAAAACACTATAACATTTTTAGTAAATAATATCAATTGAAAATATTAACAATTTATTTTATAATTAGAATAGTATATTCACAAATGAGGTGCAAATATGGTATTACTTAATAAAACAGGCAAAATCACATTAGCTGATAATAAAACAAATATTGTTTTGCCTTTTGAAATAAAAAGATGATTTTAAATCTTTAAAAATAAATTTTGAATATTCACCGAAAACCTTAGAAGATAAAGCAAAGGAAATTAAGATTGCCGAGGATTGCTTGAAAAAATACGGTGAGGTTCAGGAGGGAAATATAGAAAATTATTTGCCGATTAAAAATCTTGTTACCGTTTCTCTTGATTCAAGCAGGGAATATCTCGGTGCGGCGCACAGGCAGAGCAATAAGCAGGAACACATTATTTCTCCCGCTTTTTCGTCTGCCGGATTTTTTAAGACGGATATTGCAAAAGGTGAGTGGAAAATAACGCTTAACGTTCATTCGGTTAGTTGTGATGTCGATTATAAAATTACTGTTGAAGGGGAGGAAAAATAATGAGCTATTTACCTTGCGAACTTCATTGCCATACTATTCATTCCGACGGTGATTTCACGGTTAGCGAACTTCAAAAGGCGGCGGTAGACGACCACCTTGCAATTATTGCTTTAACCGACCATAACACTTTTTCAGGCTGGGACGAACTTGACGATAATATAATCCCTGCAATCAGGGGTATTGAATGGACAACCTATTTTGGGCATATGCTTGTTTTGGGCGCTAATGATTTTGTTGATTGGCGTGATGCACAGCCTGATAATATTGATGAAAAAATCAAGCAGGTTAAGGCTGTCGGCGGTATTGTCGGAATTGCTCATCCTTACCAGCTTGGCTCTCCGCTTTGCACGGGAGGTCGCTGGGAATTTAATGTAAGAGATTGGCGAAACGTTGATTATATCGAGGTTTGGCATCAAAATCTTTATTCTGCAAAAAGAGAGAACGAAAGAGCGCTTGAGTTGTGGACCTCACTTCTTGACAAAGGATATAAAATTGCCGCAACTTACGGCAGGGATTGGCACAGAGAAGAAACATCGGGCCTACTACGGTTGCACCTATGTTGACGTTGATGATATCAGCGCAAAATCTGTTATGCGTGCAATAAGGCTTGGTAAAACGGTTATTTCCCACGGCGCAAAGTTCATATTCAGAGTTCATCGCCACGGCATTACAAGCGGTATCGGCGATACTGTAAAAAAGGGCAACTATACTTTCAGTTTCTTTACCGATTTACATTCAAGGGTAAAGGATGCCGGTATGGAAGATATAGTATATAAGGAAATAAAAATAGTTACAAACGGCGGAAAGTGCGTGCTTGAAACAAGATACGACGAAAGGCACGTTCGTTTAAGGCTTGACAGCGGTTGCTGGTACCGTGCAGAGCTTTGGGGTACTGTTGACGGAGAAAAAAAGCCACTCGCAATCACTTCACCAATTTATTGCGAATGATTATTTAACGTAAATTTAACATAAACTATATTGTAATTTAATCGACTGCATATAATATCTACTTGTAATTTTGTGTAATACGAGGAAAAGGGTATGACTATTTATAATTTTTTAACTCTTGTAGGCGGGCTTGCCATGTTCCTTTTCGGTATGGACGTTATGGGCAAAAGCCTTGAAAAAATGGGCGGCAGCAAGCTTGGTACAATTCTTGAAAAAATGACCGATAGCAGGATTAAGGGTGTATTGCTCGGCCTTTTCGTTACGGCTGTTATTCAGTCGTCGGGCGCTGTTACGGTTATGGCAGTCGGCTTTGTAAACAGCGGAATTATGGCACTCAGGCAGGTTATAGGCATCATTATGGGTGCAAATATCGGTACTACCGTTACTGCGTGGATTCTTTCGCTTGCAGGCATTGAAGGCTCAAATCTTTTTGTTAATCTTTTAAAGCCGAGTTCGTTTGCTCCTGTTCTTGCATTTATCGGCATTATTCTTGTTATGTTTTGCAAGGGCGAGAAAAAGCATAATGTCGGCTATATTGTTTTGGGTTTCGGTCTTTTAATGATTGGTATGACAACTATGAGCGACTCTATGGAAGGGCTCAAGGACGTACCGCAGTTTACAAGCATTTTAACTAAATTTTCAAATCCTATTTTAGGTATTTTGGCAGGTGCTTTTCTTACTACGGCGCTTCAAAGCTCATCTGCCTCGGTCGGTATTTTGCAGGCGCTTTCAACAACGGGGTCGATTACCGTTTCTTCTGCATTTCCTATTATTTTGGGTCAAAATATCGGCTCGTGCACAACAGTTCTTATCTCGTCAATCGGCGCAAGCAAGAACGCTAAAAGGGACCGCTTATGCTCACCTTACTTTTAATGTAATCGGTGTGGTTATTGCAATGGCGCTTTTCTACGGCTCAAATGCGATTTTCGGTTTGCCGTTCTTTAACGATAATGTTTCACCTGCTACTATTGCGATTATCCATTCTCTTTTCAATATCTTTTCAACAATAATTCTTTTCCCATTCGGCAAGCAGCTTGAAAAGCTTATGTGTGTTCTTATTAAAGACGGCAAAGACGACAAGGAAGAACAAAAAGACGAAAACGGTCTTGTTGAGGAACGTTTTCTTATCAGTCCGGGATTTGCTCTTGATAAGGTTAAAGATAAGTGCGACGAAATGGCTACTCTTGCGCAAACAAATATATCGCAAAGCATAGAGTTTATAAAAAGCTACAGCCGCAAAAAGGACGAAGCAATCAAAGCTAATGAGAAAAGGCTTGATGATTATGAGGACCAGCTTGAAACGTATCTTGTTAAAATCAGCTCAATTGATTTGAATGTTTCAGACTCAATGAGGCTTAATAATTATTCCCATGCTATCGGTAATTTTGAGCGTATGGGTGACTACGGCTATAATATCCTTAAAATCAAGAGAAAAATGCATCAGGATAAAATTCATTTTTCAGAGGAAGCAAACAGAGAGCTTGAAATTATGGGCAGGGCAGTTGCTGAGATTATTGAAAATTCAACAAAGGCATTTATTAATGATGACGTTGAGCTTGCAATGACGGTTGAGCCGCTTGAGCAGGTAATAGATAATCTTAAAGCAGAGCTTCGTGCACGCCATTCAAAGCGTATGGACCAGGGTGAATGTACTTTTGAAAACGGAATTTTGTTTTTTGATATAGTTAATTCGTTTGAGCGTATAGCAGATCATTGTTCAAATCTTGCAGTATGTATTATTGAATTTTCACAGGGCCATTATCAAACCCACAGCTATCTTAAAGGTGTTAAAAATTCAAATAATAAAACATTTATGGAGCAATTTGAAACATATCTTAATAAATATGCGGTTAGGTAAGAGGTAGAGTATGAGCGATAAACAATCGGTTTATATCGTAGAGGATGACGCATCCATAAGAGAACTTGAAATATATGCTCTTAAAAATTCAGAATTTGAGGTAACGGGCTTTGAAAGCGGGAAAAGCTTGATGGCTCAGTTGGAAATTAAAGTGCCGGACATAATTTTGCTTGATATTATGCTTCCTGAAGAAGATGGGCTGGCTATTTTAGGTACAATCAGGCAAACGGGCGCTTATGCCGATATTCCCGTTATTATGGTTACGGCAAAAACAAGCGAAATTGACGCCGTAAAAGGGCTTGATTTAGGCGCTGACGACTATATTACAAAGCCGTTCGGCGTTATGGAACTTGTGTCAAGAGTTAAGGCTGTGCTTCGCAGAAGTGCCAAGAAAGTTAAAACCGTTCTTGTATATAAAAACATCGAACTTGATGAGAATAAACATACTGTTTTGGTTGACGGAGCAGAGGTTGACCTTACATATAAGGAATATGAAATTCTTAAGCATTTAATTAGGAACAAGGGTATTGTTCTCACACGTGACAGGCTTATGGAAATCGTTTGGGGCTATAATTTTGAACAGGGCAACAGAACGGTTGATGTTCATATTCAGTCGCTTCGTAAAAACTCGGCACTGCAGGCGAGCATATTAAAACAATAAGAAATGTCGGCTACAAGGTCGGTGAGTAATTAAGTGGCTAAAAAGACTTTATATAAAATATTTGCATTTGGCGTATCGGTAATCACAATTACGGCGGTACTCATTTTATCTGTTTTTTATTCTTATAGTGATAATCAGTTAAAAGAGCAGCTCAGAGTTGTTGAAAGCGTGGTTGAAAATCAGCTTGCACAGGATGACGATACTGCTTTTATTTCAAATCATATTGACAAAAATGTAAGAATTACTCTTGTTGCAAAGGACGGAACGGTTATTGCGGACAGCCAAGAGAGCGCAAATAAGCTTGGCAATCACCTTAACAGGCAGGAAATACAGCAGGCAATCAAAAACGGCGAAGCAACAGTAACAAGACATTCAGACACTCAGGGAAAAAGATATATTATTTTGCAAAGCAGCTTGATAACGGCAATGTTTTGCGTGTTTCGGCTGAAGCTAAAAGCATCGGCAAGTTTTTTTCGGATTATATTATATATATCCTTTTATGTATAATTGTTGTAATCGTTACGGCAGTTTTTGTGAGTATGGGTATCACTAAAAGCATTGTTAAACCGATTACTCAACTTGGGCAAAGCCTTGATAATATCGATAAATTTAAGTCGGATGAGGAACTCAAGCCGCTCGTAAATGCGCTTTTGCAGCAAAAGAAAAAGCAAAAAATGCTTGATAAGCAGAAAAAGCAGTTTACTGCCAATGTTTCCCACGAGCTTAAAACACCGCTTACATCTATTGCAGGCTATGCAGAACTTATAGAAACGGAATGGCAAAGCCGGAGGATATCAAACCATTTGCCGGTGTTATTCGCAAGCAGGCGCTAAGGCTTGTAAATTTAAGCGAGGATATTATTCAGCTTTCTCAGCTTGAGGAGAGTGATGACGAGGATATGTCCTTTGAGTCGGTCAATCTTTATGAAATTGCGCAAAGGTGTGTTGAGGCGCTTAATATTAATGCAATTAATAAGTGCGTTACGCTTAACCTTACAGGTGAGGAGTGTTATATAAGGGGCAAGGCTCAGCTTGTTGAGGAACTTGTTTATAATCTTTGCGACAACGCAATTAGGTATAATAAGGAAAACGGAAATGTAACTGTTACGGTTACCTCGCTTGAAAAGGGTGCAAGCGTAAGTGTTAAAGATACGGGTATCGGTATTCCCAAAAAATATCAGGAAAGAATTTTTGAAAGATTTTTTCGAGTTGATAAGAGCCGAAGCAAGGCAACAGGCGGTACAGGTCTTGGGCTTGCAATAGTAAAGCATATCACTCAACTTCACGACGCTAAGCTCGAAATCAGCAGCGAAGAGGGTAAAGGAACAGAGATTATTGTTACTTTTAAAGACTAAATTAAAAAAACAGTTGAAATATTTTTCGTTTTAGTATATTATAAGAGAGTAACAATATATTCAAAGGGGAATTTTTGTATGAAAAGAAAATCCGGATTAAGTAAATTCAACGGTTTTTTGGCAATCGTTTTGGTAATTTGCCTTGCAGCAACTGCTTTTGTAATTAACAAATATCCTAAGATTGAAGCTGCTGATGCTAATGGCGGTGCCGATGCAAAGGATGTTGCTGTTATTGACGAGTTCAAGGCAGGCACATACGGCGGCAAGGAGTTTAAAACTCAGGAAGACGTAGTTAATTATTATAAAGAGTGCTACGACTATACCAAGACGCTTACTGCTGAATATAAAACCGATTCAGGCGAAACACACAGCTACTATAAGATGCTTGGCACAGAGACTCTTGAAGTTAATAACCTTCTTGTTGAGGGCAAGTCAAACGACATTATCAACAAGCTTGTTCCGGGTATCGTAGGCGGCCTTTTCAAAGGCGGCACAAACGGTCTTTCACCGTCAGGTAACAGAGACCCTAAGGGCGATACTAAAAACGACGGAAAGATGGATTGCACAACATCGCATCTTACCGCTGATGATGTTCTTGCAGCTAATGTAAAGGATAACGGCGACGGCACTATCACAATGGTTATTCAGCCGAAAGAGGCTCTCCTTTCAACACCGGGCGAGGACTCACAGGGCAGATTCTTTAATTCACTCGGTGATATTTCATCCGTTGTTGAGTCAATATCTGTTCTTTCATTCTCACAGGGTACGATTAAGGATAACTTTGTAGTTGATTACAAGGGCGGCACAGGTACTATTGTTATTGATACAAAGACTAACGAGATTATCAAGGCTGATTACATAATGCTTGTTCATATTGATGTTAAGCACGCTAACGTGGCTGTTCTTAAGGACAAGAGCGCATCTCTTGATGTTAAGTATCAATGTGAGTATCCGGCATCTGATGATTATCTTGCAAATCCACCTATTGGCTTAACAAGAGTAAAATAAAACTGTAATAACTTTGATATAAAGGACTTGTATTTTTACAAGTCCTTTTAGACTGTCGATAAAGTGGCTAAAACGTGCCGTGCTTAAATTATCATAAACTAATGACGTAGAGCAAGGGCTTGCTCTTGCCGAAATAAAATCAAAAATACATTTATAGAAAAGTGGCTTGAACATTACGTTCAAGCCACTTTTGACTTTCCGTCTTTTTGCTCGGGGGCAGTACCAACGTACAGCTCCCACTCGCAAAATACGAAATTTATCTCACTTTCTCGAAGTCTACCAGCGTGTAGAAATTTGTAATTGGACTTTTTTCTACACGCTGAAAGGACTTGTATTTTTACAAGTCCTTTATTTTTGTCTATTTTTATTTTAAGGGGTTTTCATATTGGGGCAAATGATATATAATATAATCAGCATTTTTATATTCTTTTTTATATTTAGGGGTAATAGTGTGAAAGTGCTTATGTTATTCTTATCTTGCTTGCGTTATTTATTGTGCTTACGCTGATAAGAGCGATTTTCTTTAAGGCAAAGCCTGTAAAGAGAGAGGTTTTTGAAAAAGAAAACGTTAATTCAAAACGTGTTGAGGAGCATTTATGCGATGCAATAAGGATTAAAACGATATCTCACGAAAACGAGGAGGAAACCGATTGGGCAGAATTTGACAGATTTCACGAATTTCTGAAAAAATCATTCCCTCTCATTTATGAAAATTTGAGTGTTGAAGATGTGTCAAAAGCAAGTTTACTTTATTTTTGGCAGGGAAGTGACAGTTCCCTTGACCCTATTGCTTTTTGGCTCATCAAGACGTTGTACCCGTCAGCGAGGGAACGGAAAAAAGATTGGGTGCATCCTGCTTTTGACGGCGTAAACGACGGTGAATTTATCTGGGGCAGAGGTGCTCTTGATATGAAAAATCATCTTATATGCCTTTTGGAAAGTGTTGAAACACTGCTTGAAGAGGGATATCAGCCAAAAAGAAGCGTGTATTTGTGCCTGGGTCATAATGAGGAAATTGTATCCGGTTCAAATAACGGCGCAAGAGAGCTTGCAAAAACTCTTGAAAGCCGTGGCGTTCGCCTTGACAGCGTTGTTGACGAGGGCGGAGCAATGCTTCCGGCTAAGGTTAAGGGCATACTTGACGCTAATTTAACAGGTATCGGTATTGCTGAAAAGGGATATGCCGATTTTAAAATTACGGTTAAGGCTAAGGGAGGTCATTCTTCTCAGCCGCCTAAGCATACGGCTCTCGGTGTTCTCTCAAAAAAGGTTGAAGCGCTTGAAAATCATCAATTTAAGGCGAGAATTTTGCCGTTTGTATATAATCTTTTTACACAGATAGGCAAAAGAACGTCATATATCGGCAGAGTTGTATTTTGCAATCTTTGGCTTTTAAAGCCTGTTTTGCTTGCTGTTATGAAAAAAATTCCGCCTGCCGCTTCATTTGTGCGCACAACGACGGCGGTTACAATGAGTTCTGCCTCACCGGCGGCAAATGTTCTTCCGCAAAAAGCAAGTGTTACGGTCAATTTCAGAATTATGCCCGGCGAAACAATAGAGGACGTAAGACGTCATATTGAAAAATATATGGGCGGTGAAAATGTTGAAATAGAATTTATCAAGGGCAAGGAGCCGAGCATTGTTTCGCCTACCGATACAAGAGCCTTTAAAACGCTTTCAACGCTTTCCGTTTCTCTTGATGAAAAAAATATCGTTGCGCCTTATCTCGTTATGGGCGGTACAGACGCATATAACTATGAAAACGTTTGTGAAAATATTTACCGTTTTGCTCCGTTTACGGTCGATACAGAACTTTTGCTTACCACACATTCAACAAACGAGCGTATTCCTGTTGAGCAGCTTACTCAGGGCGTGGCATTTTTCAAGCGATATATAAGAATTATGACAAAGGAGTAATGATATGAATTTCAAAGAGGATTCTTTTATGGTGGCTATTGCTCTTTGCGTTGTTTTCTTTGTTGTCGCACAAGCACTTTTCTTTCTTGTGCGTGCAGTAAAAAGGGCTAAGGAACTTGGAATAGCAAATCAAACAATTAAGAATACAATCGTTTCGTCATCACTTTTCACTATTGCTCCTGCCATAGGCATTGTGGCAACTGTGCTTACTTTGTCGGCAGGGCTTGGCTATGTATTGCCGTGGATAAGACTGACGGTAATAGGTAATATTTCTTATGAGGTCACGGCAGCCACCAATGCAGTTGAGGCTTTCGGTCTTGCGGGCGGAATATCCCAGCCGATTGAAAACAAAGAAGTTTTTGCAACGGTTGCGTGGGTTATGACTCTCGGTTCAATTATGCCGCTTATCCTTGTTCCGATTTTCCTCAAAAAGTGCAAAGTAAGATGAACAAGGCGGTATCTAAAAACAGCGCTCTTTCAAGCGTGCTTAGTGCGGCAGCATTTATCGGCCTTATTTCTGCTTTTGTAGCAAGGGCAATCGCAGGTAAGGGCGACGCTCATATTATAGGCGACGGTGCAGGAATATTGTCAATTACGGCATTGATTTCGTCTGTAATTTTGATGCTTATTATGCAAAAGCTTGCAGGTCTTGAAAAGTTAAAATGGCTTGAAAGCTTTGCAATGCCGTTTGCAATGATTGGCGCTATGGCAATTGTAATGATTATGGCGCAAATTTTGCCTGCCGATGTTGCATTTTTGGAATGGAGGGGATAGTATGAACAGCAAATATATTAATAAAACTCATACATACGGTAAAATCTGGATGTTAGTTACCCTCTGCTTGTTTATTAGTGTTCCGGCGCTAATATGTGTTCATCTCGGTGTATCTCCCAAAATCAATATGATTGCAAAGGGACTTTCGACCGTTGCGCTTGTATTTTATCCAACGGCAGTTCTTGAGGTGCTGACTTATTCTCCGCTTTTAGGTACGGGCGGCACTTATCTCGGTTTTGTTACAGGCAATATAACCAATTTGAAATTGCCGGTTGCTTTAAGTGCAATGGAAAGTGCCGAAGTTGAGCCTGCAAGCGAGGAAGGTGAGGTTATATCGACAATTTCGATAGCCGTATCTTCCATTGTAACTACTCTTATTATTGCCGTTTGCGTGCTTGCGTTTTTCCCTATTTTGCATAATATAACCGATCCGGATTCCGTTTTTGCTCCTGCATTTCAACAAGTTACTCCTGCACTTTTCGGTTCTCTTTGCGCCTCGTATCTTGCAAAGCATTGGAAAATATCAATTCTTCCCATTGCCGTTTTGTCATTTATTTTGATTTTTAACGGCACGCTTGGTACCGGAGTTTTAATTCCTATCGGCGTAGTTGTATCTGTTTTAGGCGCATTTGTAATGTTTAAAAAAGGAATGGTAAAATAAAAAAAGACGTTAGAGTTTTTAGTTTCTCTAACGTCTCTGACTGTCGATAAAGTGGCTAAACCGTGCCGTGCTATAAAACGAAATTCCATTCAGGGGTCCCCGACAAATTGAAAATTTGGTGGGGAAAAGGAGAAAGGAACGGAGTGTTTATTATGAATTTCAAAGAAATTCATTCAAACACGGAATTTCTTTCGACGTCGTATGGCAAGGGAGATTCCCCTTACAGGGGAAATGTCACGAAGTGACAAAAGGGTTTGCCGAATCGCAGATTTGCTCTTGCCGAAATAAAATTAAAAATACATTTATAGAAAAGTGGCTTGAACGTAGTGTTCAAGCCACTTTTGGCACCTTTTCCGTCTTTTGCTCGGGGGCAGTACCAACGTACAGCACCCACTCGCAAAATACGAAATTTATCTCACTTTCTCGAAGTCTGGCAGCGTGTAGAAATTTGTAATTGGACTTTTTCTACACGCTGAGACGTTAGAGTTTTTAGCTCTCTAACGTCTTTTTCTTTATCTTGCCAAATATATTTGATATATAATTGCAAAAATTTCTCTTGTGGCAAACGGCATATATCCGTTCCAAGGGGTTTTACTCGGATATCTAAGCGGCTTAAAGCCGTTTTGCTTTGCAAACTCACTTGCCCTGCATTCGTGAAAATCATTAGTAATAATTGTGATTTTCTTTGATTTTATTCCGTTTTTTTCAATAATTTCTTTTGAATATTTAAAGTTTTCTCTTGTTGAGGTTGATTTATCTTCAATCAAAAGTCTGCTTTTGTCTATTCCCATTTCGGTAAGGCAATTAAACATACACTTCGCTTCGCTGATGTTTTCGCCGTTTCCCTGCCCACCGCTTAAAACTGCAATTGCATTTGGGGTTTCATTAAGATATTTATAAGCGGCATTAATTCTGCCTTTTAAAAATATTCCGGGTTTAACACCGTTTACAACGCAGCCTAAAACTATCGCAACGTCACTTTTTTCTTCGCTTTTTAAAGCTACGGGACAAGACATTATAAAATGTAGTGCCGCCGATAATTATGCATATAAAAAGAACAAAAGATATTATTTTCAGTGCGATTTTGCCGACTTTTTTCTTATTTACACTTTTTATAAGCAAATTGATTTTATTGAAAAATATAATATAAATCAGCAGTATAAAATCAAAGCCCAAGCCTGCGATTATGCCTAAATTGTATTCGCCTACGGTGATAACAGGCCCTATATAAAGCAAAAATATTATTACAAAAAAGAACAGATAACAGTATCCTGATGATTTTGTTTTTCATAAAAATGCCCCTTTCTTATGATATCGTATCATATTTGAAAGGGGCATTTGTGAACTTAAAGTAAAATTAGTAGGAAAGGGAGCTGTTGCCGATAAATTCACGCTCAAATGCGTCGCTTGGTATCATTTTATCGTCAAGCGGCTCTACCTCATCAAGTGCATTAACAATGTCTTTAATATCACCGAATTTTTGCGAAAAAACGCTTAAATCATCATAAAGATAATTTCTATACACGCAAGGCTCATATTCAATAAATGTGTCTATGTTGAAATGCGACCTGTTTTTATACGGCATAATAAATTGGTTTTCGCCTCGTTGAACTTTTGGGAAAAGACGTATAGTTTCTTCATAGGTGCGCCCTCTGTAAAGCTTATCCCTAATCATTCTGCGGCAAAGCCTGATTTTGCACGGGTGCAACTTATCACCGTTTGAATCTATAACCCTTGTTCTTACGCTTACGTAAATTCTGTTTGTTACATCATCGTTTTCGCCCATAATAACAGGGTTGAGAGCGTGTATTCCCTCAATTATAACGAATACGCCGTTTCTTGAAAGCTTTGTGTTGCTCAGAGTTCTTGTATTCGTTAAAAAATCATAATTAGGCAAATAAATTTCGCCGCCGTTTAAAAGCGTATCAATATCTTTGTTTAGATATTCAGCGTCTACTCTGTCGGGCGCTTCAAGGTCAATTTTATTTAGCTTTTTAAGCGCACGCTCCTCATCGGTAAAGTTTTTAAAATATTTATCCATAGATATGTAGCAAACATCGGCACCGTTTTTTCTCAATGCCTTTGCAAGCTTAATTGCCGTTGTTGTTTTGCTGCTTCCTGACGGGCCGGATATTAAAATTATAGGTCTTGTGTCTTGAAGCGGTAAAATTCTTTTTGCACATTCGTCTATTTGGTTTAATATTTTATTTTCGCTCGACAGTAAAAAATCATCTGTGTTTTTTAGTTTTTCGTTTATTTTGCTTGTATATATTACCATAGTTTCACCGTCAGTCTTGTTTATATTTTTCGATTAAGGCTGTAATTTGGTCAGTCAGCTTGCCCAATTCCTTGTTAGGACATCCTCTCGAAGCTTCAATAACAGACATAAGATTTTGACCTGCAAGGTAAAGCCTGTCATAAACCGTATTATTGCGCTCAATTTTATGCAGCTTTTTGTCATAAAGCTTGCGAGGTCCGATATCAACTTGCCTTACAACGTCGCCAAGCTCAAAGCCATCGCCGGAGTAAGGTGCAAGAGCCGATATTTCAAGCTCGTTTTCAATTGATTTTGCAAATTCGTCGCAAACGGTATCGTGACCGTGATTTACAAAAACAACCTTTGGCTTTTGCGGTATGCTTTCAAGCCAGGAAAGGAGCATATTTTTGTCTGCGTGGCCGCTTATGCCCTGCATTTTTTCAATATTTGCGTTGATTTGCACTTCCTCGCCGAAAAGATTAACCTTATTGGCACCTTCAATAATCTTTCTGCCAAGTGTTCCCTCAGCTTGATATCCTACGAATAAAACAGTACATTCCTCTCGCCATAAATTATGCTTTAAATGGTGCCTGATTCGTCCTGCTTCGCACATTCCGCTTGCAGATAGAATGATTTTCGGCGTCGGGTCGTCGTTTATCATTCTTGATTCGTCGCTTGTTACGGCAAGCTTAAGATTGTCAAATTTAATAGGATTAATGCCGTTGTTGATAAGTTCAAGCGTGTCGGCGTCAAAATATCTTCTTAAATTTTTATCGTCGTAAATTTCTGTTGCCTCAACAGCCAGCGGACTGTCCACCCAAACAGGGAAGTTTGCATGATTTTTAATAAGCCCCTTTTCTTTGATTATTCTTATTAAATAAAGAAGCTCCTGTGTTCTGCCGACCGCAAATGAAGGAATAATAACGTTTCCGCCACGGTCAAGGGTGGATTGAATAATTCCTGTAAGCTGCAAAACATAATCGGGTCTGTCGCCGTGAAGCCTGTTGCCGTAGGTTGACTCGATAATGACGTAATCTGCCTTTTCTACGGGTGGTTTTTGAGGATTTTTTATAAGCGGTCGGTTGATATTTCCTATATCTCCGGAAAAAAGAATGGTTTTTGTAATTCCGTTTTCTGTCACTTTAATTTCTATTGACGCACTGCCCAAAAGATGACCTGCATCAATAAATTTAATTTCTATTCCGTCAAAAATTTGGTAGCTCTCGTCATATTCGCACGGAGTAAAATATTTAAGCGCATTTTGTACGTCTTGCGTGGTATAAAGCGGTTCAATTGGCTCTTTACCGCTGCGCTTGTTTTTTCTGTTCTTCCATTCTGCCTCAAATTCCTGAATGTGCGCCGAGTCCATAAGCATAATTCGGCATAGTCTGTCAGTCGCACTTGTTGTATAAATCGGCGCAGAAAAGCCGTTAGCCGACACATAAGGAATATGACCTGAGTGGTCAATATGAGCATGGGTTAAAAGCATAGCGTCAATGTCATTAGGCGATACGGGAAGTTCAACATTTTCGTAAACGTTTTCACCTTGCTCCATACCGCAGTCTATCATTATTTTTTTTCCGCAGGCATAAAGAATAGTGCAAGAACCTGTCACCTCGTGTGCTGCGCCTACAAAATACAGTTTCATAAATTTACCCCCTTTTTCTAAAACTGTTTTAAAATTATATTGCTGTCATTTGGCTTAATATCGCTTATCTCAAATGAATTTAATATAAGCGACGTTGCATTTTTCAGCTTTTCTTCGTCATTTGAATAAAGTGTCATAACAGTATCGTTTTTGTTTATGTAATCACCTTTTTGACACTTGAAAAGTATTCCTGCCAGTGGGTCGATATTGTCCGTTTTCACATTTCTGCCTGCGCCTAAGATAACACAAACATTTCCGATTTTTTGAGCGTCGATTTTTGAAATATAGCCTTGCTTTTCCGCCTTGATTTCAGCTTTATATTTATCAAATCCGAATTTATTTTCATCTTCAATATAGCTTACGTCGCCGCCCTGAGATTTAACCATTTGCTTTAGCTTGTCAAGCGCCTTGCCTGAATTAATCATTTCTTTTGCAATGATTTCAGCCTCTTTTAAATCAATTTCTTTGGTAAGACTGATCATATTTGCAGCAAGTGCTATGCAAAGTTCGGTTAAATGCAAAATATTTTCGCCTTTAAGTATTTTTACCGCTTCCGCCACTTCTAAGCTGTTGCCGACTGCATAGCCTAAAGGTGAACTCATATCGGTGATAAGCGCTTTTACATTTCTGTTGCAATGCCTGCCTATGCTTACCATTTCTTCTGCAAGGAGCGTTGCATTTTGAATATCTTTCATAAACGCACCTTCGCCGCATTTAACGTCAAGAACTATATTTTTAGCCCCTGCGGCAAGCTTTTTGCTCATAATTGACGATGCAATCAGCGGCATACAGTCAACCGTAGCAGTAACGTCCCTCAAAGCGTATAATTTTTTGTCACACGGCGCCATATTGCCTGTTTGACCTGCAACGACTAAGCCTATATCCCTTGCCTGTTTTTTGAAATTTTCAGGACTCATAGCGGTGCAAAAACCGGGGATAGCCTCAAGTTTATCAATCGTGCCGCCAGTGAAGCCTAAGCCTCTGCCGCTCATTTTTGCAACAGTACAGCCTGCCGCTGCCGCAATCGGCGCAACAACAAGAGTAGTTTTGTCGCCCACTCCGCCGGAGGAATGTTTGTCAACAGTCGAGTTTTCAAATTCGCTTAAATCAAGCATATCGCCGCTTTTCGCCATTGCAAGTGTAAGTGCGGCAGTTTCCTCATTTGTCATTTTGTTAAAATATATTGCCATTGCAAGAGCTGATGCCTGATAATCGGGGATATCGCCGTTTGTATATTCTTTTACAAAAAATTCAATTTCCTCTTTTGTAAGCGCCAAGCCTTGCTTTTTATGCTCAATAATATCTGCCATTCGCATAATGTAACGCCTTCTTTATTTGTCTAATTTGAATGAATAGGGGAGAAGCTCGCCTAAAGTGAAACTCTTAATTTCTTTCCCATTTTCTAATATAATCACAAAATCCTTGCCGCAAAATTCGCTCATAACCTGCCTGCAAGCACCGCAGGGAAAGCAAAAGTCATCGCTTGAACCTGAAATTGCGATTTTTTCAAATTCCTTTTCGCCCTCGCTTATTGCTTTGAAAAAAGCCACTCTCTCGGCGCATACAGTTAATGGATATGATGAATTTTCAATATTTGCACCTACATATATTTTGCCGTCTTTGGTTAAAAGAGCCGCACCGACCTTAAATTCTGAATAAGGGGAATAGCTTTTTTGCTTTGCATTTTCTGCAAGATACATTAATTCTCTGTTTTCCATATTCTTACCCTTTTACTTTATTAAATCTATTACATTTTCGCCTTCAAGCTGTTCGTTAATGCCGAAAAGCGAAAGTGCCGTGTTGCAAACAACGCCGAAGCCGTCAACGGTTTTTAAATTTATGTTTTTGAGCGATTTTGAATATATGATAAGCGGCACATATTCCCTTGTGTGGTCCGTTCCTTTATATCCGGGGTCACAGCCGTGGTCTGCCGTTATCATTAAAAAGTCATCATCATTAAGATTTGCGCAAAGCTCAGGTAAACATTCGTCAAATTCGCTTATGGCTCTTGCGTAGCCGTCAATATCTCTTCTGTGGCCGTAAAGCATATCGCAGTCAACAAGATTTGTATAGCAAAGGCCGTCGAAATCTCTTTTTGAAATTTCAAGTGTTTTTGCAATGCCTTGCGTATTCCCCGTTGTGAAATAATGCTCGCTCATTCCTCTGTGAGCAAAAATGTCGTAAATCTTGCCCACTGCAATGGTATCCTTGCCGTGCCTTTTTAGTACGTCAAGCAGCGTGTCTCCGGGTGGTTCGAGTGAAAAATCATGACGTCTTGGAGTTCTGATAAAATTGCCGTTTTCATCCTTGATAAACGGCCGTGCAATAACTCTGCCTACTGCGTATTTGCCAACGAGTATTTTTCTTGCGATTTTGCAATAATTATATAATTCCTCATCGCTTACTATATCCTCGCAAGCCGCAATTTGAAATACACTGTCAGCCGAGGTGTAAACAATTAAAGCGCCTGTTTTGATATGCTCGTCGCCGTAATCTTTGATTACCTGAGTGCCGGAATACGGCTTGTTTACAATAACTTTTCTGCCGCATTGCTTTTCAAATTCATCAATAACCTCACTCGGAAAGCCGTTTGGAAATGTAGGCAAAGCCTTTTTTGAAACTATACCTGCCATTTCCCAATGACCTGTTGTGGTGTCTTTGCCGATTGAAAGTTCTCTAAGCCTGCCGTATGATGCGTTGTGCTTTTCCAAACTGTCAAGCCCAACTCCGTCAATAGCAAGAAGCCCCATTTTTTTCATATTCGGCGTGTTAAAATAAACGGATTTTGATATTGTTTTTATAGTGCTTGCGCCTTCGTCACCAAAAGCCGTTGCGTCGGGAGCAGCACCTACGCCAAAAAGAGTCAAGTACAACTATAAAACCACGCATTGTTATCCTTCTTTCATAATTTTAACAAGTCTGCTTGTGCCAAGCCTGTCAGCGCCTAATGAAATAAACTTTTCACCGTCGCTAAATGATTTTATTCCGCCTGCCGCCTTTATTTTTTTGCCGTTAATATGCTCTTTCATAAGCTTTATATCATCAAAGGTTGCGCCTGATGTGGAAAATCCCGTTGATGTTTTGATGAAATCCGCATTCGATTGTGAAACTATTTCGCACATTTTGATTTTTTCGTCGTCGCTTAATAAACAGGTTTCAATAATCACTTTTAAAAGCCTGCCGTCGCACGCTTTTTTAATCTCATTTATTTCATTTAGCAATTCATCATATTTTTTGTCCTTTAAAAACCGATGTTAATTACCATATCAATTTCGTCTGCGCCGTTTTTAACGGCATCGCTTGCTTCAAAGCATTTGACTTCGGTTGTGTTATATCCGTTTGGAAAGCCTATAACTGTGCATATTTTTATTTTATCGCCGGTATAAGCCTTTGCCGCTTTGACAAATGATGGCGGAATACAAACGCTTGCACAGCCGTATTTTATGCCGTCAATGCAAATTTGCTTTATTTCCTCCCACGTTGCGCTTTGCGCCAATAAGGTGTGGTCAACGTAAGATAATATTTCATTTTTATTCATCGGTATAACTCCTTTTTTCAAATTTTACGTAAAATTTTCCTAACTTAATTATATCACTTTGCCCTCTCATTTCAATAACTAAAAATAAACATTTCCTTAACTTTTCGACATATAAATAAAATTGACATAAGCATTTTATTACAAAATCAGCGTATTGTTGCAAATAAGCTTAAAATATGTTAAAATTAATAAGTATGTAATTTTATATTTTTAATATAGATTTCATTTGGAGGTAAAAATGGGTATATCTGCAAAAATACAAAGAATTATAAAAAAAATACTCAAATATATTTCTCGTATGTTTTCCAAAACGCCGAAAAGAAAGTTTTATTTCGGTATGTTTTATAAGCATTGCAAGGTTAAGGATAATGTCATTTTGGTTGAGTCGTTTCACGGTTCAAATATTTCTGACTCTACCCTTGCGCTTGTTCGCCAAATTCTTAAATCCTACCCCGGAAAATACAAAATATATTACGGCACGGAAAATAAGAAAAAAAGCACGCCGAGTTTATAAAAGAAATCGGGCTTGACGTTAAGCTTATTGATGTAACGACATTTAAGTATACAAAAATTCTTGCAAGCGCAAAGTATCTTATCAATAACAGTTCATTTCCGGTTTATTTTGTTAAAAAGCCGGAGCAGGTTTATATTCAAACTTGGCACGGCACTCCGCTTAAAACGCTCGGCAAAAAAATGCGTCTCGGCATTGAGTCAATGTATAATGTTCAGCATAATTTCCTGCAGGCTGACTATATAACTTTCCCCAACGATTTCACCCGTGATGTTATGATGGAGGATTATAACCTTAACGACCTTTATACAGGCAAGGTTGTTATGGCGGGCTATCCGAGAAATGAAATATTCTTTAAAAAAAAGAAGAGGGAGAGGCACTTAAAGCAGAACTTGGCTTAGCGGGAAAGACCGTTTATGCTTATATGCCGACTTGGAGAGGCACAAGCAACCACGATATCAACACCGCTTCGTATGAAAGAAAGGTTAAGGAAATATTTAAGGTTATTGATAATAAGCTTAGTGATGACCAAGTTTTCTTTGTCAATTTCCATCCGATTTTGAAGGATTCAATTTCGCTTAGCAATTATAAGCATATCAAGCCTTTCCCAAAGGGTGTTGATAACTATAGCTTTTTGAATTGCGCAGACGCACTTGTTACGGACTATTCATCTGTATTTTTTGATTATTCAATCACTCAAAAGCCGATTATCCTCTTTATGTATGATTATGATGAATATATGCACGACAGAGGAATGTATTTGGACGTTGCAACGCTTCCTTTCCGTAAGATTTAGGATGAAAAAGAACTTGCAATGGTGCTTAGTGATGAAAGCTTTATGAGTGATTCGTATACCGATACCGAATATTTCAAAACGTTCTTTAAGTATGACGCGCCGGATATAAGCCAAAGGCTTCTTGACCTTTTGTTTACGGGTGAGAGTGACAGCCTTGAAATTAAGGACTATTCCTTTAATAAGGAAAAAAGGTACAAGGTTATTCACCCTGAAATTGTTAAGGAATATGCTCATCTTAATTCAATTTCAAAAATTGCAAAAGACGATACAATTGTTTGCTTTGAAAAGAAATGGTTTAAGGGTGAGGTTGGCACCTGCGCTTTATGATAATTTCAATGATATGTTCAAATATGTTGTTATCACAATGACAACTCCGAGAACGTATATTGAGGATATGCTGTGCCATTTAGGCGTTAAAAAAGTTAAGGATGCTGTTCATAAAAGAGAAATTCAGCGTACATTCCCTAATCTTAACATTGACCCTAAGTTTATTACAGATATCAGCGCATTTGATGAAAATTGCTTTGTTGACGAGCGTGATATTGTTCACCTAAATACAAAAAATGTTGCAAACGGCAACAAAAAAATTGCCGTATCTCTTAATGCCAAGGGGTACGAATTTGAGCAAATAGCAGTTTTAAACAATAAGCGTGTTATTCAAAAAACACTTCCTTTGACTGAGGAAAACAGGCAAACAAAGAGTTTTGAAATTCCGCTTGATATTCTTATTGAAAAACTTGTTGTTTACAATAAGCAAAGATATAATGTCGGTATTATTGCATTTGATAAGAAAAAAGGGCAGAAAATGCATAGTTATGCCGTCGATTAAAAAGGCAAAAGACGGCGATATTTCCAAAAGATTTTGCGAACCGCTTTTTGCAACGTATACTCTTCCGAAATCTTATTTTGATACGGACCTTAAAAAGCTTGTTGACGCTAACAGTGAGCGTACAAGAAAAATGCTCAAGCTTTATGATTTAACGCCTACTGCTTATGAACTTGCGACAAGTCCGTTTTATAATGATAAAAGAGAGTTCACCCTTTATTTTGGCAAAAAGGATGATGCACTTGAAGCGATTTATCCGCCGTGTAAGCTTACTTCTCTTAAAACTAATGGCAATCGCCTTGAACTTGCGTTCAATATTCCGAACGACCAAAACGCCAAGTTTGACGGTCTTGTTCTTAAATACAGGAGCGTTATTGAGGATATTCAAATTCCGTTTGATTGTAAGCTCGAAAAGAAAGAGGGCTTTACAAGGGTAAATGCAACTCTCGAATTTAAGGGCGATATGCCGCTTAAGGAAATATTCTGGGACGTAAGGGCTGTAGTTGAAAAATACGGCGCAAAGCAATATGTTAAGCTCGGTTATAACGGCTATGCGATTAAGCAAAAGCTTTATTTTTCAAATGTTCAGTGTGATGTTGACGATAAGCATATAATTTTCCCTTATTTTACCAAAAAAGGTATTATTAATTTCTGCTTTAGGGAAAGAAGCGAATACGATACTGCCGAGGTTAAGCGCAAGGAAGTTTTGGCATATATTCTTTATATTCTCTCAGGTCTTTTCCTAAGCCGTAAAAATATTTGGATTGTTTATGAAAAATTCTGCAAAATGGCGCAGGATAACGGCTATTATTTCTGCAAGTATTGTATGGAAAATCTTGATGAAAAAGAGAAAAAGAATATCTATTATGTAATTGATAAGCGCTCAGACGAATATAAAAATGTTGAAAAAATACGGCAAGCACGTAATTGATTTTATGAGTGTTAAGCATATGCTTTACATTATGTCAATGTCAATTTGTATTTCGAGCGACTCAAAATCTCATCTTTACGCTTGGAGAACTAAGCCGAGCCTTGTTAAGCGTGCAATAGGAAAGAAAAAGGAACTCTTCCTCCAGCACGGTGTAACTGCTCTTAAGCAGGTTCATCAGCTTTTCGGCAAAAATGGTACAAGTTCAATGGAATACTTTGTCACAACGGGCAGGGTTGAGCAGGAAATTGCAATTAACGAGCTTGGCTATAATGAAAAGACTGCGCCTATCACGGGCTTTGCACGTTGGGACGTTCTTGAGGATAAGCAAAGCGATAAGGAAAAGTTTATTCTTCTTATGCCTACTTGGCGTTCTTGGCTTGAAGAAGTCAGCGATAATCAATTCCTTGTAAGTGATTATTATAAGAAGTATTCATCTCTTCTTCAAAGTCCACGTCTTAACCAAATTCTTAAAGATACAAATACTCGCCTTATTTTCTATATCCATCCTAAATTTGCAGGATATATTGATAATTTCAAGGCTGCTGTCAGCAATAGGGTAACGTATATTCCTTTTGGTAAAATCCCTCTTAATGAGCTTATGATGCGCTGTTCGATGCTTATTACGGACTATTCAAGCGTTTGCTGGGACGTTTATTATATGGATAAGCCTGTTCTTTTCTATCAGTTTGACTATGATATGTATAATCAGGCTCACGGCTCATATATCAATATGGAAAACGACCTTTTCGGCAACCGTTCCACTACTGAGGATGCACTGTTGAACGATGTTGAATATTTTGCAAATAACGGTTTTGTTGAAAATGAAAAGGACCGCCTTGCCGCTCCTAAATATTTTGAATACCATGATAATAACAATTCAAAGAGAATATATGATTTCTTAAAGAATAACGAATTTTAATTAAATGGGCTGTCTCACAAAAGTGAGACAGCCCATTAATTTATGATATTGATTTTTGTTGTTTTAGCTTATTTATCGTTTTTGATTTTGCCTACTCTTAAAGCTCTGAGTGAATTTGCAATTGCAATAAGGCAAACGCCTACGTCGCCGAATACCGCAAGCCACATTGCATTTTCGTTAAATATACCTACCGCACAGCCGTAATGATTAAGAGTTTTACGGCTATTGCAAAATGATATTTTCATAAACTATACGAATTGTTTTCTTTGCGGCTTTTTTGCCGATAGCAAGCTTTGAAAGCGAGTCGCCCATAATAACCATATCTGCCGCTTCAACTGCTATGTCAGAGCCGGCACCGCCCATAGCTACACCAACGTCAGCCTGCGACAAAACAGGTGCGTCGTTAATTCCGTCGCCTGTGTAAACAACGGTTTTGCCGCTTTTTTGAAGCTCACTTACTATATTTGCTTTTTCGTCAGGCATAAGACGGGAGTAAACCGTGTCAATATCAGCCTTTTTAGCGATGTCTTTGGCAATTACTTCCTTGTCGCCCGTCATCATAATTGTTTCTTTAATTCCGAGTTTTCTAAGGTTTTTAAGTGCGTCCTTGCTGTCCTGCTTAATGATATCGGCAAATACAATATCACCCATAAAGCCTTTTTCACTGCAACAATAAATTGCCGTTCCTATAACGCTTGTTTCCTTAAAATCATCGCAGTGCTCACGCATAAGCTTTTCATTTCCGACAAAGTATTTAACTCCGTCAACTACTGCCGAAACACCGAGCCCTGCATAAGTTTTTGAATCCTTAACCTCACATTCGTCTGCATAGTGACCGAATGCAACATTAATGCTTTTTGCAATAGGGTGGGTGGAATATCTTTCGCAAGCGGCAATAATTTTTAAAAGCTCTCTGTGCTTGTTATCCTTGCAATGGCAATGGTTGTGTTCACATGTTACAAATTCAAATTTGCCGTTTGTGAGCGTGCCTGTTTTGTCAAATACACCTGTGTCCGCTTTTGCAAGTGCTTCAAGATAGTTTCCGCCTTTGACGAGTATTCCCTCACGAGAGCATGCGCCTATTCCCGCAAAAAAGCTTAACGGAATTGAAATAACAAGTGCGCAAGGGCAGGAAACAACGAGTGCCGAAAGACCTCTGTAAAGCCATTCGTGCCATTGACCGCCGAAGAAAAGGGGAGGCACAACCATAATAAGCACGGCAATTAAACATACAATTGGAGTATAAATTCTTGCAAATCGGGTGATGAATTTTTGAGCGTGACTCTTTTTATCCTGCGATTTTTCAAGCATATCAAGTATTCTTGAAACTGTTGAATCCTTATATTCCTTTTCAGCCTTAACCGTTACCGTGCCGTCAAGGCTTACCGAGCCTGCAAGCACGCTGTCGCCGACTGTTTTGGTAATCGGAATTGTTTCGCCCGTGAGCGATTTCATATCAAATTGCGACGTACCCTCGCTTATTATGCCGTCAATATCAAGTTTTTCGCCGGGGCGGATAATCATTAAGTCGCCGACTTTAACCTCGTCCGGCTTAACTGTTTGCTCCTTGCCGTCAACTAAAATATTGACTTCCTCCGTCTTGGCTTCAAGCATATTTTTAATCGACTTTCTGCTTTTTTCAAGTGCAAGGCCCTGCAAATATTCGCCTATGGTAAAGAGGAATACTACCATACAGCCTTCACTGTATTCTCCTACAGCGAATGCACCGATTGAAGCAATGGTCATAAGTAGGTTTTCGTTAAAAATATCCTTGTGTATTACACCTTCAACAGCTTCTTTGATTATGTCAAAGCCTACTATTAAGTATGAAAGCATAAAACATACAAGATATGTGAATTTAGGTAAATCAACAATACCTCTTTCGGCAATTTCGTTTAATATGTAGCCGGCAATCAGGAAAAATCCTCCGCCGATTAATTTGAATAAAAATTGACCTTTGTCTATATCCTCATGTGAATGCTCACAGCCGCAGCCGTGGTCGTGACAGCATTCGTCATTTGTGTGTTCGTGAATGTGAGCCATATTTGCACCTCTTTTTTATTTAATCATACATAATATAATTTAATAAGTTGTAATTGTCAACTGTTTATTTTCGTCAACGCTTGCAACGGCAATATTATTGAGCGAAATATCTCTGTTTGCAATCATCTTTTTAAGCTCATTTTTGCCGATAGGGGATTTTTCAATTTCTTTTTCGAGTAATTGCCCGTCTAATATAACATCATAAGAAAGACCTTCTCTTATAGGAGCAAAGTTGAAATCCTTTGGGTTAAGCGGTCTTTTAAGCGGAGTCGGCATAAAACTGATGTTTCCAGTGGTTTCCATAATTGCACAGTCGATATCTGCAAGCGAAAAATATCCGCTCGCTCTTGCGCTTGCAATTAAATCGTCAATGTCAAGCTTTGCTTTTTTCATATTTTTCTTAATTATTTTGCCCTTTTGCATTATGATAATCGCTTCGCCCGAAATAAAGTGCCTTGCCTTAATGCTCTTTTGCGTAATAACCGACAGCAAAACGCCGATAACAGCCCAAACGGTACCATTGCCGTTATGCCCTTCCACCATTCAAGTTCAATGTTTGTTGACATTTCTGCTGCAATCGAACCTATTGTAATTCCTATAACATAGTCAAAAAAGCTCATCTCGCTTATCTGCCTGAAACCCATTAATTTAGTTAATAAAAATAATACAACCATTGCAACAAATGATAATATAATTATTTGAAAAAATTCCATAATATCACCATTTTTATTTTGTGCATTATTTTGAATTTATATATAAAAAATGCAGGCGGACAATAAATCCGCCTGCAAAAAAAAATAACAAAAATTTTATTTAATAATTGTACCGATGGTGTTAGGAGCCATACCTGCGGCATTTGCCTCGTCAGTATCAATGTGCATTGCAAGAGCATAAGAATCCGATACTCTTACTACAACGTCGCCGAATGTAAGATTTCTTTCGTTTGATGTAGGGATGGTAACTGAAACGATTTGACCGTTTGTAAGTCCCATTTTTTCAGCGTCTGCTGTTGTTGCGTGGATATGCCTTTTAGCGGCAATAACACCCTTTGTAATTTCGATTTCACCTGCAGGGCCTACAAGCTTGCAGCTTCCTGAGCCTTCAAGGTCGCCACTCTCTCTTACAGGAGCAGTAACGCCGATTGAACGAGCGTCTGTGAGGGATAACTCAACCTGAGTTTCCTTTCTGCAAGGACCGAGGATTGAAACAGCAGGAAATTCGCTCTTAGCACCTACAACTCTTACTCTTTCGTTGCTTGCGAACTGACCCGGCTGAGAAAGCTCCTTTTTAACAGTAAGCTCATATCCCTTGCCGAAAAGTGTTTCCAAATCTTCCTTTGAAAGGTGAACGTGTCTTGCTGAAATTTCAACTAAAACTTTGTTTTCCATATGTAAATCTCCTTAAATCATACACGCACATAAAGTGCATTTTAATCTCTTATATTTTATACCTATTTTGATTGTATTTCAACCATAAATTTGATATAATAGCGTTGGTGATGAAAAATGACATTAGACGAACTTGAAATTAAATGTAAAAATTGCACAAAATGTGACTTGTGCGAGGGCAGAACAAACCTTGTTTTCGGTGTTGGCAAAAAAGATGCGGATATTATGCTTATAGGTGAGGGACCCGGCGAAAACGAGGATTTGCAGGGTCAACCTTTTGTCGGAAGAAGCGGTCAGCTCCTTGATAAATTTCTTGCAAGCGTTGACCTTTCAAGAGATAAAAACGTTTATATCGCAAATATGGTTAAATGCCGTCCGCCAAAAAACCGTGACCCTAAGCCTGAGGAGCAGGATATGTGCATTAATTGGCTAAGGGAGCAGTTTAAGATTATTAAACCTAAAATTATTGTTTGCGTAGGTCGAATTTCGGCTCAAAAGCTTATTGATAAAAACTTCAAGGTTACTCAGCAGCACGGCGAATTTATTGATAAAAACGGTACTCTTTTTATGGGAACGTATCACCCTGCCGCTATTTTGAGAAATCCTAATAATAAGGAAGCGGCATTCGGCGATTGGCTTGCATTAAGAGATAAAATTAATGAATTGGGTATTCAAATATAATATAAAAAGATGGTTACGTAAAATACGTAGCCATCTCAGACTGTCGATAAAGTGGCTAAACCGCGCCGTGCTATAAAACGAAATTCCATTCGGGGCCCCCGACAAATTGAAAATTTGTGGGGAAAAGGAGAAAGGAACGAAGTGTTTATTATGAATTTCAAAGAAATTCATTCAAACACGGAATTTCTTTCGACGTATCGTAGGGCAAGGGCTTGCTCTTGCCGAAATAAAATCAAAAATACATTTATATAAAAGTGGCTTGAACATTGCGTTCAAGCCACTTTTGGCGCTTTCCGTCTTTTGCTCAGGGGAGTGAATTGTGCAAAGCACAAGTGTATAAAACAGCACCCGCTCGCAAAATACGAAATTTATCTCACTTTCTTGAAGTCTTTCAGCGTGTAGAAATTTGTAATTTAACTTTTTCTACACGCTGAAATGACGATTACACCAAAGTGCAATCGTCATTTTTTATTTTAATATTTCGTCTGCAAGTGATTTGAGAGCATCAATGTCATTTTCTTTTAATGTTGTTTTGATTGTAACCGTATTATCGATTAAATCAATGTTTTTCATTGTTTCAAACTCTGATTTCATAGCTTTAACGGCACTCGGTGCCCATGATGCGTTTTCAACAAGGGCAACTCTTCTGTTTTGATAAAGCTTTGTTTTTAAACGGTGAATAAAATCAGCCATAGGGGTGAATACTGTGCCGTCATAGCTTGGCGCCATACATAAAAGTGTGCTGTATCTGAATGCGTTTTCAACATTTTTTGCCATATCGCTTCTTGAAAGGTCGGAGATTGCAACTTTTGCACCCTTTTCTTCAAGAATTTCTTTCATTTTGCGAGCCGCTTCGGCTGTGTTGCCGTGCATTGATGCATAGGCGATAAATACACCTTCATCCTCCGGCTCATAAGATGACCAAATTGTATAAAGCCTTAAAACCTCAGGAATTTCATCGGATAAAATCGGGCCGTGAAGCGGATAAATTGTCTTAATATCAAGCTTTCCTGCTTTTTTCAAAACATTAGATACAGGTAAGCCGTATTTGCCGACAATATTGAAATAATATCTTCTTGCCTCATAGCTCCAATCTTCATCAACGTCAAGTGCACCGAATTTTCCGAATGCGTCGGCTGAGAAAAGGGCTTTTTCACTTTCCTCATAGGTTATCATAACCTCAGGCCAATGAACCATAGGTGCAAGAATGAATTTAAGCGTATGGCTTCCGAGCGGCAGCTCGTCGCCCTCCTTGACTGCCATAACATTTTCAGCCTCAATATCAAACTGCTCAAGCATTGCCTTTGCCTTAGCCGTGCAAACAAGAGTAAGGTGCTCATACATTTTTAAAAGAGTGTTGATATTTCCCGAATGGTCAGGCTCTAAGTGCTGTACCACAAGATATTCAGGCTCTCTGCCGTCAAGCGCTTTTTCAAGATTTTCAAGCCACTTGTCTGTAACAATCTTGTCAACCGTGTCCATAATTGCGATTTTTTCATCGTCAATAACGTATGAATTGTAAGCCATTCCGTTTGGAATTGAATATTGCCCCTCAAATAAATCAAGGTCGTGCGTGCTCGCACCGATATATTTAATGCTTTCAGCCATAATGTAACACTCCTTAAATTTAGTGATTAAAATTATACCATAATTAAAAGAAATGTTCAATACGGCTTAATCATCGTATGAATTATTTATAATTGTTTTGCCGTTTGGAAATTCAATTTCGTACTGCTCATTGTCTGTTTCTACAGAGCCGATTCCTTCATCGCTTAGGTCAATACTTACGTTGGTGTAGTAGATGTATTTAACTCCGTTTTTGTCTGTTGCACTTATTTCAAAATCAACGTTCGTCAAGATTAATTCGTAATCAATCTTTGCCTTTAAATAGCCTAAAAATACGGTGTTATCGGCAACACGGCAATCTTTTTCATAAAGCACCTTGTCTTTATTCTTGCTTGAATAAATTTTTAAATGCGCTTTTTCGAGTTCTTGCTTTGAGTTTAAATTGAACTTTACATTATTGCTATCCTCTGCCTTAAATTGCAAATATGTATTTTCATAAGTGACGGTTGAAATGTAATTGTCAACATTAAAGTATTCAGATGCATAATCAGGTGTTAAATCAATAGTTGACGTGTTGCTGTCGTCCTTTGCCAAAAGGGTATAGTTGCCCTTTATTGTTGCGTCAAGCTGAGTTTCAAGAACGAATTTGCCGCCCTTGCGCTCAAATTCAAGCTCCTTAGTCTTATTATCATCTTGCGGCACTTCAAGCGTAACTTTTAATGAATTGCTGTATGTTTCGGGCGCATAGGTGAAGCAAACGTTTGCAAGCCATGGCTTATCCTTGTCAAAACTTAAAACCTCATAACTTGCATCGTCTGACATATCGTGGGTGTTGCCGGGGCTATCGTCGGAATCGTCTTGTATAATTTGCGGTGATTGAACATTATTAATTTGCGATTTCAAATTATCAATTTGGTTATTTATACTAATCATAAAGAATACTATAACCGTCAAAGCGACACAGAAAATTACAGCGCAGGTTTTCAGCTTTTTATATAATTCCTTGATTTTTTCAGAGCTTTGCATATTTTCAAGTGTGATAAGCTCGTTTATATATTCTTTTGTATAATCATTTATATTATCATTATTATTCTTGTCATTACTGAAACCTAAAAGTTCATCCATAGTAACGCCGAAATATTCTGCAAGTGCATTAAGCTTTTTAAAATCAGGCATTGCCGTGCCGTTTTCCCATTTTGATACCGTTTGGCGGGAAACGTTCATAGCCTCGGCAAGAGCCTCTTGCTTAATGTCCTTTGCTTTTCTTAATCTTCTTAAATTTTCGCTGAAATTCATAAAGAGCACCTCCTTGGTTGATATCTGTAATCATTTTACCAAAGAAGTGCCCTTTATTCAACTTATTTTAGGTTTTCATAATGTAAACTTGAAGTTTACATTTTAATGTCGCAGACTCCGTATCGCTCAAAATGAGCCGATATTTAACGGACAATAGCGACTATTTATTCGCAAATCAAAAGGCCGTAGCCTTTTTCTCTCTTATAAATAATCTTTGTTTCACCGTCAAGACCGAGATAAACGAAAAAGCTGTGGCCAGCATTTCCATTTGAACGATAGCCTCGTCGTCTGTCATCATATTAGGTGAAATGGATTTTCTTCTTTTGATATCAACGCTTGATGAGTCAAATTGGTCAAAATCATCCATGGTTACATCGTCAAGCGGAGCAACCGCCTTTGCAATTTCGTCAATGCCGCCCTTTCTCTTTTTGTCAACGAGGAAGGTTTTGAGCTTTCTCAGCTTTCTCTTGAGGTCGTCAACCGCCATATCAACAACAGGCTCAATTCGGTCTGCTCTTGCTTCGCCTCTGATGAATGAGCCTACGTTTACTACTGTTATATCGCACTTATAGCCGTCCTTTTTCTTGGCAAGTGTTACGTCAAATTCTGCTGATTCGGGGAGCATTTTTTCAATTCTTTTAAGCTCCTTTTCAATTCCGTCTTTTGTACCTTGCTTGAGTTCAAATCCTCTTGCTGTAATGTTAATCATAAATAATACCTCCTGTGTTTAACCTAAGGGTATATGTTAAACTTTGATAAAAAAGAATAACCTATCCCTTATCTTAATTATACACCTAAATATTAATAAATTGTAGTATTTACATTAAATTATTTTTTGATATAATTAATATGTATGCGGTTTTTGTAATTAGGGGATATAAGCTATGTATAAGAAAAAGAGAAATGATATAGATAAGCTTAAAACACTTTTCTTCGGCAAGGACATCGAGTCCTTGCCATTTTTTTGGCGCTTTCTCAAAGTCTTAAGAAAAAGCACCGTACAGATTTAATCGTTTTGTACGGTGCTTTGTTATGTTCTTATATTAGTTTTCGTCTTCTGCAGTTGGGTACTTTAAGTCTTCTTTAGTCCAATCTTTAATTATTTCAAGAAATGCCTTTGCTTCCTCCTTAGCCTGCGGAAGATTGTGGTCAAGGCAGTTGCCGCATTCCTTAGGCGATGCACCCGGAATAACGCCCCAATAATCTGCAATAAATTGAAATGCCTCTTTAATAAGATTTATTGAATAATTATCGCTTAGGCTTCTCGTAAGAAAATAAAATCCTGTTCTGCAGCCCATCGGTCCGAAATAAATAATATTGTCGCCAAATTCGGTATTTCTTACATAAGTTGCAAAAAGATGCTCAATTGTGTGCATAGCGGCATTAGTCATAACAGGCTCTCTGTTGGGCTTGCGCATACGGATGTCATAAGTTGTGATATCATCGTCTATTCTGCTGATATAAATACCTTTTTTAAGTATATTATGGTCTATTTGAAAGCTTGGAATAGTTTTCATTTTACTTCAACTCCTGTTAAAAATGATTTGTTTTGCGTTATTTTATATGTGTCCTCTCCTGCAAAAAACTTGTTAATCATATCGATTGCGTCGGATTTTGCAAATTCAAATAAATCCTCAAAGCTGTCATTTCTTTTCAGCTTGTTATAAGGCGAGGTCCACGTCTTTCGCTCTATATTACCATATTTTTCGCTTTTTCCAAGTCTTTTGGCCTCATCAATGCACTAAATTTAAAATTATTCAAAAAGGAGCAACTATGCCGTCAATAATCTTGACGAGATTTTCCTTTTTACCGCTTTTGTCGGTTGTAAGCTTTTGAATATATTTCAAATCTTTTATCGCAGTTTTTACATCATTTGGCGTCACTTTTTTATTTGTAACATTGCTTGTAACATAACTTATCATTTTTGCAAGCTCGTCAAGCTCTGCCTCGTTAAAAATAATTGTTCCCTCGGTATCAAAAAGGTAAGCGTTTTCTGCTTTTAACCTTTTAGTCAAAAGGTAAGTGTCCATTGAAAACTCAATCGTATTATGCGCCGTATGGCTGTTAAGGTGCGGATATTTTTCAACCATTTTGTTTTGAAGCGCATATACATATGGGTGACAGTTTCGATCGAGTGCATAGTGGAGTATAAACCCTGCGGCATAAGATTTTGCGATATCTTTGCTTTCTGACAAATTGATATATTCCCTCATTTTGTCAAGTATATCGCTCGGCTTTGCTCTGTGCAGGAGCGAACCGATTTTTCTCATTGATTTTCCTATCATCCACGGCATAACCCTGTGGTCAAAAAATATGTCCGGCCCCTGCGTGCCGATAAAAAGTGCCGCATCATTTAATTTAAATTCAACGCAGTTTTCAATTTTTTCTTTTAATTCTTTTGCAAAAATATAATGTGTGGAATATGCCGGCATTAAATCAGTCCTTTAAAATCGTCGGGGAAGTCGCTGTCAACCGTGATTTTTTCATTAGTAATCGGGTGAGTGAAATAAATTGTTTTGCAATGAAGCGCTTGCCTGTTAATCTCAGCGCAGTCACCGCCGTAAAGCGTGTCACCCAAAAGGGGAGAACCGAGATGGGAAAAATGCACCCTTATTTGATGAGTTCGTCCCGTTTCAAGGTTTAGCCTTAAAAGCGTGCTTTTACCGTCGGTTTTAATCACCCTGTAGTGGGTAATCGCTCTTTCGCCGTCGTCAAAAACGCCACGCTCAATAATGCTTTCCCTTACTCGCCTAATCGGCAAATCAATTGTGCCCTCGCCCTCAAATTTGCCCTTGACTATCGCATAGTAGTCCTTTTTTATTTTACCTGCAAGTTTACTTGCCGCAAGTTCGTTTTTAGCAGTTAACACAAGACCGCTCGTATCCCTGTCAAGCCGATAAACTGCCCTAAAGGCACAGTCGCTTTCCATATAACAGGCGGCAACGTTTGCAAGCGTGTCACCACGGTGATTTCTGCTTTCGTGAACAGGCATAAGTGGCGGCTTGTTTAATACCAAAATATCTTCGTCGTCATAAGCGACCTTAACTTTGTCGCAGATGAATTTTTCGGGCATTTTGCCCTTGTTTTTAATCCTTATTTTAAGCACATCACTTGTATGCAAAACCGCAATTGCCTTTGCAAATTCACCGTTTAGGCTTATTCCGTTTTCGTCCTGTTTCAGCTTTGTCAAAAGAGCGCTTGATACACCGAAATTTCTTAGAAAATCCCTTATCATCAGCCCATCTTGCTTTTCTTCAATTTTAAACGTAATTTCTCTCATAGTTTTATTATATAACAAAAGGTAATTAATAGCAAATTTAGATTTGAAAACAAAAATAACCGTTCTACACCAATAGATACGGTTATTTTTTAACTAACTATCTTGGGCTGAGTGTTTATCTGATAAGCCCTTTATTTAAAAACTATAAGAAACAATTATGCCGCCGTCAGACGCATAAAGCGAATTAAGACCCGATGCTTTAAGTATTTCAACATTGCCGAATTTAGCCTTTTCGCAGATTTTTTCGGCAATCTGCTTTGCTCTGTCCTCACAGCAGACGTAAGAAATAACAAGCGTTTCACCGCTTAAATCCTTGCCCTCAAGCTCGTTTGCAATAAGGTTGCTCATTTTCATCATAGCACGGTTGAGCGTGATATCCTGAGCTGCAAGTGAAATGTTGCCTTGAGTTGTTCTTTTACAAATAAGCTTAACCCTTATTTTTTCAAGCACCTTAGCCGCAAGAGCAAAGAGCCTGCCGTTTGACTTGAGCGCATCCAAGCTTTCAAGGCAGAAATAAAGACCTGTATTATTTACTATATAAGACTCAATTTCCTTTTGAATATCGTCTGTATTTTTGCCGCTTTCGGCAAGTGCTTTAATTTTTTTAGCAACCAAGGTTTCAAGCCCTGATGTTGCAAGAGAATCAAAAACAATGATTTTTTTATCATCGTTAAATTCTTCTTCGTAAAGCATTTTGCCCTGAAGCGCACTGTTATATGTTCCGCTTAACTGATTTGTGATAGTTAAAACAAAAACTGCCTCGTAATCGCCCTCATAAGCCTTTTTGAATGCGTCGGGAGCAGGGCAGGCAGATTTTGCATTGCCGCTGTTTGCCTTCATTCTTGCAATGAAATCGTCCTGGTCGAAGTTTTCATCATCAAAAATTCTGTAATCGCCTATTTCAAGAGTTAACGGAACAATCTCAAAATCATCCCAATTTTTCATATCAGCCGTTAAATCGCAACAGCTGTCAACTACAATTTTGTATTTCATAATTTTATCCCTTATACATACTATTTTGAAATTAATTATAACCTTTTTATATTTGGTAGTCAACCGATAAACGTAAAAATGTCTTTTTTTTATTTGAATAATAGACTGCAAACGTATAATTTACAATTTAACAATATTACGGTGAGTAATAAAAACGGCACACATTGATTAATGTGTGCCGCCTGAATTTATATATTATTTTTCGATAATTTCTCTTGCTTTTTTGATTTGGTTTTCAATGCTTGATACGCTTGGGGCCGCCCTCAACAAGTCTGTCGTTTACGCATTTTTCAAGATTGATTGCTTCGTAAACACCCTCGTCGAAAATATCACAAACGTTTTTGTATTCCTCAATAGGAAGCGTTTCAAGCGTTAGGCCTTTATCAATGCAAAGCGCAACAAGCTCACCGGTTGCCTTATAAGCGTCCCTAAACGGCAAGCCCTTGCCAACAAGATAATCTGCGCAGTCGGTCGCATTGATGAAGCCTTTTGCTGCCGCATTTCTCATATTATCCTTAAGCACGGTCATTGTATCAATCATAGGAGTGAAAGCATTAAGGCACATTTTAACCGTATCAACAGCGTCAAAGATTGCCTCCTTATCCTCCTGCATATCCTTGTTATATGCAAGCGCAATGCCTTTCATAACAGTTAAAAGAGCAGTTAAGTCGCCGAATACACGTCCGCTTTTACCTCTTACAAGTTCTGCAATATCGGGGTTTTTCTTTTGCGGCATAATGCTTGAGCCTGTAGAAAATGCATCATCAAGCTCAACAAATTTGAATTCCCAGCTGCACCACATGATAATTTCTTCGCTGAAACGTGACAGATGAACCATAACAAGCGAAAGCGCAGACGCAAGCTCAATGCAAAAGTCCCTGTCCGATACGCCGTCAAGGCTGTTTGATGATACGCTGTCAAATCCCAAAAGCTCGGCAACCATATTTCTGTCAAGCGGATATGTAGTTCCTGCAAGTGCACCCGAGCCGAGCGGCAAAACGCTCATTCTGCGCTTAACGTCTGAAAGTCTGTCAAGGTCACGCAAAAGCATTGACGCATAAGCCATAAGGTGATGACCGAATGTGATAGGCTGTGCCCTTTGAAGATGGGTGTAACCCGGCATAATAACGCTCTTATTTTCCTCTGCCTTGTTGCAAAGAACCTCGATAAGACCTTTGATTTTTTCGCTGATTTCGTCAATTTCCTTTTTAAGCACCATTCTTATATCAAGCGCTACCTGGTCGTTACGTGACCTTGCGGTGTGAAGCCTTTTGCCTGTTTGACCTAAACGTGCCGTAAGTTCACCCTCAACGAATGTATGTATGTCCTCAGCGTTCATATCAATATCAAGTTTTCCTGATTTGATATCGTCAAGTATGCCGTTTAAGCCGTCAACAATTTTGTCACTTTCGCTTTTGTCAATAATGCCTGTCGCACCGAGCATTGTTGCATGTGCTATGCTGCCCTTAATATCCTCTTCAAACATTCTTGAATCAAATTTGATTGAAGAATTGAAGTCGTTAGTTTCTTTCGCAAGTTCTTTTTAAATCTGCCTTTCCAAAGCTGTGCCATAAAGTTTACCTCATTTGTAAAATTAAGGGCGAACAGTGTTCGCCCCTCGGACTTTGATAAAGCGGATAAAGCACGCCGTATAAATTCAATATAACCCTTTTGCCTCCCTTGCAAAGGGTGCGGGTCTCCGGTGGAGACCTCTGCACTTTAGTGCAGAAGCACCGACCGACACGATAGGGGAGACGGTGGGTGCAACTTATTGCACTCGGAGGGATTGGAAAAATTGCAAGGACATCGAGTCCTTGCAATTTTTGGCGCTTTTCGTTTTTTGCTTGGGGGAGTGAATTGTGCAAAGCACAAGAGACACGTGGCTCCAAATTCACACGTGAATTTGGTAGAAACAGTACAGTGTACTGTTTCGTAGCAAGTGGATAAAACAGCACCCACTCACAAGAAAACGAAATTTATCTCACTTTCTCGAAGTCTCACAGCGTGTAGAAATTTATAATTTAGTTTTTTCTACACGCTGAAGGGCGAACAGTGTTCGCCCCTACGAATTTTTTGCTTTTTATATTGTTTATCAATCAGTCGTTAGCTTCTCTTTTTTTATCAAGAAGAGCCTTAACCTTGGTTGAAAGACCAAAGAGGTTAATGAAACCTGCAGAGTCAGCCTGATTGTAAGCACCGCCGTCGTCGCCGAATGAAGCAACATTCTCATCATAAAGAGTATATGGAGATGTTACGCCTGCATTCATAACGTTGCCCTTATAAAGTTTAAGCTTTACATCACCTGTAACTGTTTCCTGAGTCTTATTAACAAATGCGTCAAGTGCCTCACGAAGAGGAGAGAACCACATTCCGTTATATACAAGCTCGCCGTACTTTTCAGCTACAAGCTTTTTGTAGTGTGATGTGTCACGGTCAAGAGTAATCATTTCAAGAAGCTGGTGAGCCTATAAATGATTGTTCCGCCCGGTGTTTCATATACTCCACGGCTCTTCATACCTACAAGACGGTTTTCAACAATGTCAAGAAGACCGATACCGTTCTTGCCGCCGAGTTCGTTAAGCTTTTCAACAAGCGCAAGCGGACTGAGCTTTTCGCCGTCAATAGCAACAGGCTCGCCTTTTTCAAAATGAATTGTGATATATGTAGGCTCGTTTGGTGCTTTTTCAGGAGCAACTCCGAGTTCAAGGAAGCTGTCGTTAAGATACTGAGGCTCATTTGCCGGGGCCTCAAGGTCAAGACCTTCGTGGCTTAAGTGCCATACGTTTTTATCCTTTGAATAGTTTGTTTCACGGTTTATCTTAAGCGGAATGTTATGTGCTTCTGCATATTCAATTTCTTCTTCACGTGATTTGATATCCCACTCACGCCATGGAGCAATGATTTCCATTTCAGGTGCAAGAGCCTTAAGCGCAAGCTCAAATCTTACCTGGTCGTTGCCCTTACCTGTGCAGCCGTGGCAAATAGCGTCTGCGCCTTCTTTGATTGCGATTTCAGCAAGACCCTTTGCAATGCAAGGACGTGCGTGCGATGTACCGAGAAGATACTCCTCATAAACAGCGCCTGCTTTTACGCAAGGGAAGATGTAATTTTTAACATAATCCTCTTTAAGGTCAAGAATATAAAGCTTTGATGCGCCGGTTGCGATAGCCTTTTCCTCAAGACCGTCAAGCTCTGTGCCCTGTCCTACGTCGCCGGAAACAGCGATAACCTCGCAGTTGTTGTAGTTTTCCTTGAGCCAAGGAATGATAATTGATGTGTCGAGTCCGCCTGAATAAGCGAGAACAACTTTTTTAATATCCTTTTTGTTCATTGTTATATATCTCCTTTGGGAATTTTTACTTGTTGACTACATTATAGTAACCTTAAATGAATAATGCAAGCAATTTTATAAAGTTTGTATAATTATTCATAAAACCTGTAAACATTTGCCACTGTTTTGTATAAAATTACAACAAAATGCACTAAATATCCCAAAATATATAATGTATTAAAATGTATGTTGTGTATATTCTTGCATTATTATGCATAAAATCAAAACCATTTGAATAATTACGCTTTTTGTTTTTCAGCAGTCAAAATGAAAGAAAGCCGAAGCGCCTAAGCGCCTCGGCTTTCCCCTCTCTGTCATTACAAACTATGGAGGACCAAGAGTTTGAAATGGTGCGGTCCATTTCAAATCAACCATATTATAGTGCAATTTGCATAATATGTCAAGCACTTTGTTAAAATGTTTTGATATATGTTATATAAAAACGGAAATTTTGTCGCATTTTGCGGTCTGTGCCAAAAAGAGAAAAATATTTGTACTATGCGGTAAATTCGTGTTGACTTAGAACGAATGTTTGTATAATATCGAATACAAAGGCTTGTCCCTTTTGCCACTCAAGTTGCGGCTTCACCCACCGTGCTTAAACGGGAGGTCTTTAAACAATTTTCAGTAAAGGCAGGTTGATTTGTGATGGATATTGACGAACTCGCTAAGGAATACGATAAGCAGTATAAAGTGCTTTGCGCCAAGGTTGACGGATTAAAGCCGCTTTTAAGCGTTTATCGTGGTGAGGATTTGTTTAAGCTGAGAAGAAAGATGAGAATATATTACGATATGGCATGTGAATGCAGAAAGGTATACTTTATGCTGACCGACTATTATGGGGAGGAAGAAATATGAGTGGATTTTTTGAGGAATTTATGGGCTCGTATAATCCGTTTGACAGTGCCGGATATGACGAGCAGGTGATAATGCGCAATTCTCTTTTTGCCGTTGTTCCGAAAATTGCTAAAAACGAGCTTACTCAAATGCAACGTATTTGTTTTGAAATGTTTTATTTTGAAAAGAAAAATCAAAAACAGATTGCCGCAGTTCTCCATATTTCGCAGCCCTCTGTGTGCAGACATTTGAAAAGTGCAAAAATGATTATTGAAAAAATAGGAGGCTACTGTATTCTCAGTATCAAAAAGACAAATGAACAGTGGGAAAAATTACAATAAACGCACAAATGAAGCGATACCGACAGCACCGCTTCTATGTGAACGACTGATACGGCTAAGGCTGTTTTAAAGATGCTTTGCACCACCTAAGCTAACAGCCGAAAAGCGAAAAATAAAAGTCCCAATAGCACATTTCGGTGCTTTTGGGACTTCGTTTTTATTCATACCGCACCTATTTATACTATGTGCGTTGTATCTTTTTGTGAGCGGTTTAGGCGATTATAAATGCAATAATAAGCATAATCAAATATATTGCCGGTTGGTGCAAAATATATACCCAAAGGCTGTTTTTTCCGACAAAGCATAAAAATTTGCTTCTTTGCTTATACATGCCCTTGGGGAATTTTTCTTCCTTTGCAAGTTCTCCGATAAATGCACCGAAAAGAAATACGAACAGCCACGGAATAATTGAAAAATAGTCAGCGCTTTTAAAATTATTTGAATAAATGCCGATAGGCGCTAAAAAATCGTATTGATATAAAGCGTCAGGCAATTTAATTAAACCGAAAAGCATAGTTCTTGTGTTTATTCCGTAGGTAAATGCAAATAAAACAAGCGAAACGGTTGCGCCGATTTTGTAGTTGATTTTGTTAATGAGCGGCATTAATATTCCTGTTATAATCATTGAGCAACCGAGGCAGTGAAGTATGCCGAAATAAATTTCGCTCCCCTCAAAGCCGAAAAGCGGCATAATTACAGCGGTGAAAAGCGTAATTATAAGTCCGGCACCAAGCACGATAAAGCCACGCTTTATCGTATTTCTTGAAAGCCTTGAGCATATTCCCGAAATAATAATAAATACAGCCCAAAACAGCGGTCGAACGGTGCAAAGCATATCAAATACTTTGTAGCCCCAGCTAAAACCCAAAACATCGCCGACATCAAGAAATGTATGGTGCAAAATCATACATAAAATTGCAAAGCCTCTCAGTTCGTCAAGCATATAGATTCTTTTTCTTTTTGATTGTTCTGCCATATTTTTCTCCAAAAATTTATTAACAAGATTATAACATAAATTATTTGTGTTGTATACACCGAAATTATGTGATATAATGTTTAAGATTTTAAGGAAATATTTTAAACTGTCTTATTTATTAAAGAGGTGTATTGTTTATGAAGGAATTTCACGGTGAATATAAGGGCGAAGCTCTTGCAACGGTTAATTCAACAAATACGGCGGCTGCCGTAGGCTCCGGCTCTCTTCCTGTTTTCGCAACTCCGATGATGCTTGCGCTTATGGAGGAGGCAACCTGCGAGGCGGCTTCTGCTATCCTTGATGACGGCGAGACTACGGTCGGTATAAAGGTGGAGATTACTCATGATAAGGCAAGCGCTATGGGTACAACTGTTTCGGCAAGTGCAAAGCTTGAGGCGGTTGACGGCAGACGTCTTGTTTTCTCTGTCAGCGCTAAGGACGATAACGGCAATATAATAGGCAAGGGCACAATTGAAAGATTTGTTGTTAATTGTGATAAATTTATGAAAAAGGTAAATGGCTAATGAGATATAAGACAGTAATTTTTGATTTTGACGGTACGATTTGCGATACGGGTGAGGGTATACTCAAAAGCGCAAAGTTTGCACTTGATTATTATAATATCGAAGCTCCCGATTATACCGAGCTTACTTATTTTATCGGGCCTCCGCTTCTTGTGACTTTTCAGGAAAAGTTTGGCGTTGATGCGGCAATGGCTGATAAACTTGTTAAAAAATACAGAGAGCGTTATACAAATAAAGGGCTTCTTGAAAGCAAACTTTATGACGGAATTAAGGAACTTCTTGCAAAGCTCAAAGCGGAAAATTTAAAGCTTGGTATTGCTTCTTCAAAGCCGCAGGATTATATTGAGGCTTTGCTTGACCATTACGGTGTTAAATCATATTTTGACGTTATTTGCGGTGTAACATTTTCTGCCGACTGCGAGTCAAAGGCAAATATTATTTCCGTTGCTTAAAGGAACTTGATGCTTCGGGTAATGAGTCAATAATGGTAGGCGATAAGAAATATGATATTGAAGGCGCAAAGGCCAATATGATTGACAGCGTAGGCGTTTTGTGGGGCTATGGCAATCGTGTTGAATTTGCAGGTGCCGGCGCTAAGTTTGTGGCTGAAAAAATTGATGATATTTTTTCAATCGCTCTCGGATATTTTGAGCAAACGCAGGAGGTGCAGGGCATCTTCAGCGGAAGAATTATTGATGTTCATAATGATAAAGTTATGCTTGTTGACGGCGATATCGCTGACAGAGAGGTTGTTGACCATCCGGGCGGCGTTGGCATTATCGGCTTGACAGACGAAAACGAAATACTCCTTGTAAGGCAGTTTAGGTATCCGTATAAGGAAACTATTTATGAAATTCCTGCCGGTAAGCTTGAAAAGGGTGAGGACCCTCGCCAAGCGGGCATCAGGGAATTTTCTGAGGAATGCGGCGCAAAGGCGGAGGTGTTTGAATCACTCGGTGAGATTTATCCGTCGCCGGGCTATTGCGGCGAAATAATCAGGCTGTTTTACGCTAAGGGCATTTCCTATGGTGAACAGCATCTTGATGACGATGAATTTTTGGATGTAATCAAAATGCCGATTAAAGAGGTTGTAACTAAGATTATGACCAATGAAATTAAGGACGCAAAAACTATTGCGGCAGTATTTAAATTAAAGGAATTAATGAATTTATGAGTGCATATTTAGATAATTCTGCAACAACTAAACCGTGCGACGAATGTGTCAGCGCCATTATGAATATGCTGACGGATAATTTCGGCAATCCCTCAAGTTTGCATAATTTGGGAATTAATGCTATGAAGGAAATTATTCTTGCAAGGGGCGCAATTGCCGATTCGCTTGGTGTTGATAAGGATGAAATTATATTCACATCAGGTGCGACTGAGGCTAACAATATGGCTTTGTTCGGTGCGGCTAAGGCGAAAAAACGTCTTGGCAACAGAATAGTTACCACGGCGATTGAGCATGAGAGCGTTTTGGAGTCTGCTAAAGAACTTGAAAAGCAAGGCTTTGAGGTCGTATTTCTTAAACCCGATATCCACGGCAATATCAGCGAGGAACAGCTTTTTGAAGCGGTAAATAAAGATACAATACTTGTGTCAATGATGTATATTAATAATGAAGTCGGTACGGTTATGCCTGTTAAATCTGTTGCCAAGGCAGTTAAAAGAGCAGGCGCTTTGGCGCTTGTTCATATTGATTGCGTTCAGGCGTACGGCAAGGTTAATATCAACCCTAAAAAGCTTGGGGCTGACCTTGTTTCAATCACCGCTCATAAAATTCACGGCCCTAAAGGTGTCGGAGCATTGTATGTTAATAAAAACGCTAATTTGACTGACCAAAATTTTGCCCGCACTTTTGGCGGAGAACAGGAAAAAAGAAGTTGAGGCGGGTACAGAGTGTTCGCCTCTTATTGCAGGTTTCGGTGCGGCAGTAAGGGCGTTGCCTAATGCCAATGAGCAAAAGAAAAAAGATTAAAGAGCTTAACCTTTATGCAAGAGAAAAGCTTTCAAAAATAGACGGTATTGTGTTTAATAATGATGAAAATACTTCGCCCTATATTTTGAATGTCTATGTTCCCACTTTTATGAGAAGTCAGACTGTTTTGCAGGAACTTTCGGCTAATTATAACGTCTTTGTAAGTAACGGCTCCGCTTGCGCTAAGGGCAAGAAAAGTCACGTGCTTACCGCAATGGGTTTGCCTAACGAGATTATAGATAAGAGCATAAGAATAAGTTTTTCAAGATTTAATACGAAAGAGGATGTTGACTTGCTTGCTTCTTCTCTTGATGAACTTGTTAAAACCCACCCAATAAAATAAAATGAAGAAACGGAATATATAATGAAAGAAATAATACTTGTTAAAACGGCGAGCTTGCGCTTAAAGGGCTTAACCGTTCAAGCTTTGAGGATAAGCTTGTAAAAATATTAAGCATAAAATTTCAGACCTCGGCGATTTTGAATTTACAAAAAGTCAGTCAACTATTATGGTTGAACCGCTTGATGATGATATCGACCTTGACGAGGCGGCTGAAAAAGAATTTCACGTGTTTTCGGTATTGCCGCTTTTTCACGTGCGTGCGAATGTGAAAAGGATTTTGACGATATCAAGATTAAGGCTTGCGAATATCTTTTCGACGAGTTAAGCGAGGCTAAAACCTTTAAGGTTGAGGCAAAGCGCTCGGATAAAAAATTTCCTATGAAATCGCCTGAAATCAGTAGGGAACTCGGCGGTTATATTCTTTCAAAATTTAATAATTTAAAGGTAGATGTTCATAATCCCGATATCATCGTGACTGTTGAGGTTAGAGAAAAATATGCCTTTGTAAGAGGAAATAATATTAAAGGCGCAGGCGGTATGCCGACAGGCACTAACGGCAGGGCGGCTGTGCTTATCAGCGGCGGTATTGATTCTCCCGTTGCGGCTTATATGATGGCTAAAAGGGGTATCGAGCTTTGCGCCGTTCACTTCGCCTCTCCGCCTTACACTTCGGAGCTTGCCGAAATGAAAGTTATGGATTTGCTTAAAAAGGTTGCTCGCTATTCCGGCGTGATTACAACTTATGTTGTCCCTTTTACCGAGCTTCAGGAGGCTATCAGGGATTATTGCCCTGAGGAGTATTTCACAATCATTATGCGCCGCCTTATGATGAAACTTTCGCAAAAGGTTGCTATAATGCAAAATTGCACCGCCCTTATCACCGGTGAAAGCGTCGGTCAGGTTGCAAGCCAAACTATGTATGCTCTTGCGTGTACCGATTGCGCCGCTTCGATGCCTGTTTTCAGGCCTTGTATCGGTATGGATAAGGAGGAAATTATTGCAATTTCCCGCAAAATCGATACTTTCGATATCTCTATTCAGCCTTATGAGGATTGCTGCACGGTGTTCACTCCTAAGCACCCTAAAACAAGGCCACATCTTGACGACGTAATTAAAGCAGAACAAAAATTCCTGACCTTGACTCTATGCTTCAAAAAGCGCTTGATGATGTCAAGAAGGTTATTATTAAATAAGTATGGATAATAAAGATTTTGAAAAAAACAGTATTGACGATATTTTAAAGGATTTTCAGGCTAAAAGGGACAGCAGGGAAAAAAGCGACTATGTTCCCGTGAATGTTGAGCCGCCTAAGCCACGTGCTGATTTTGCAAAAGCCGAAAGCGAAGAGCCAAAGCCTGATAAAGAAGTCAATAAGCCTAAAATTGAACTTAAAAAATTGATTTTTCATCTCTTAAAAGTGATAAGGCAAAAGGCGTATATAAATACCTTATTATAATAGTATTAATAATAGCAGTCTTTTTTGCCGCCGTTTTCGGCATTGGCAATATGATTAAATCGTCTAAAACTTCTTATATCAAAAAGTATGAGAAAAAAAGTATACTGACGTGTCGTTTCCTGACGGTATTGAGGAAAAATATTGCGAGCTTTACGGCAAAAATCCAAATACCTGCGGCTATTTAAAAATTGACGATATTGACCTTTCTTCCCCTGTGCTTAAAAAGGCGGACGGTAAAGGTACACCTTATCTTGAAAAATCGGCTAAGGGTGCAAGGGTGGATAATTTTGTTGTTTATCTTAATGACGGCAGCCTTGAAAAATATTATTCAAGCGTTGATTCTTATAATAATTCGGCTTCGGGATTTATCTCGTTTTCCGATTTAAAAACGGATTATAACTTTAAGGTTATCGGTGCTTTTTATACCAATACCAAGGCAAGCGACGATAACGGCTACGTGTTCCCTTATAATGTTACGGAGCAAATGGAGCCGTCAAGCGCACTTGAGTTTTATACTATGCTTCATTATCGCTTTTTGTATAATACCGGCGCTTCGCCGATAAGAAGCGATAAACTTATCACAATTTCCTGCCCGACTTCTTACCATAAGGATTTTAGGTTTGTTGTAGTCGGCGTTGCAAGGGATGATGATAAAAAGTTTACCGCATCTCCTAAAAAACTTATCCGCTATCCTCAGGTTATTTGCGATGAAAAGGGAATCAGAAATCACTTTGCTTCGGCTAAGCCGTGGTATCCCCAAATCGTTATAACCGCTGAAAAGAACAACACAACCACAACTAAGATTATTGATACAAAATAAGTAGCAAATTTCAATCGGGCGATTAGTAATCGCCCCTACGAAATTCGTTCTATCGTAGGGGCGAACATTGTTCGCCCGTTTTATTTTCTGTAATTTTTTGTTACAATATGCAAAAAAATATTAAAATTTTGTAAATTATTTTTGTTTAAAATCTATGCAGTCCTATTGACATAATAATTCTTAAATGTTATAATGTACCCAAATAATTAGGCTAATAGGGGTAACTATACCCTATTGGCAAATGCAAGGGCAATTTTGCTTGCCTTGCCGTGCGTTTTTGGTCAGGTAAACAGCGGTATTCCGGCGAACAAAGGAGCACCTGCAATTTTAAGGAGGAAAAGAAAATGAAAAAAAGGCTTCCCAAAAAGATTTTGGCTGCTTTTCTCGCTGCAATGATGGTTGTAACGTCTGTTCCGTTTTCTGCTATTACCGCATTTGCAGCTAACGGCTACGTAGATGTTGCCACTGATGCAAAAGTTCAGGCAGTTGAAACTTCTATGAAGAAATTTCAGTCGGAACTTGCCAAGGATAAGTCATATTCTAATGTAGTTCCTGCGTATAAAGCGTATGTTGCCTGCCAGCAGGGTCTTGACGCTTATATCTACGGCGGCGAGAGCAATGCTCTTGACGGCTTGGCAGATAAGCTTGATACTGCAGTTGCAGGTATGACTGAGTTCACAGGCATTAAAGCTAATACAGGCAAGTATCGTCAGGTTCAGGTATATGCAAACGATGATACAGGCTTTGATGAGGCAACTTATCTTAAAGACGGTTATCAAAACGTACTTTGGCTTGAAACCGGTATCACTACTGACAATAACGACGGTAAGCAATCGAAAGAAGATTATTCTTCTCTTACGCTTTACTATCCATCGGCTACATTGCTTTATGACGGCGAAACAACACCTGCCACATCTGTAATGGCTATTGCTTCAGGTGAAGGAAGTTGGACATGGGGTGCATCTGACAGATACATTTCAGCCATCACTCTTGAAAATGCTAAAGACGGTATTAACATCAGCAGAAACTGGCGTGGCGGCAGTTCAAATTTGGACTTCAACTGGTCTTGGTATTGGAACGGTAATAAATATAACCTTTCAAATAATACAACTACTGCCGGCAATGTATATCAAATCCGTAAAGGCGGTACTGTAGCAGTTTATAAAAACTATCAGCAGTATTTCTCAAACTTTATGGAATACACCGGTGATCCGGGCAACAAATATATTGCTTCATTTGTTCCTACTTTCAAGGGTCATATCGGTAGTAAAAACGAGTTCGCAGCAAATATTAATGACCCTGCTTCACCAACAGTACCGGGTTCAACAACAATTAATGTTGTAAACTATAAAATCGTTAAGGATGCCATTAAGGCTGCCGGCAATAAGATGAAGTCTAAGGACCTTTCAACATATTCAATGGGTGGTCTTTATACTTACTTTGCTGCTATGGATGATGCAACATCATTTGACCCTAACACTTATTTCACTTCTACTGATAACAGCAAAAACGATACCAGCGGATATATAAAGGCTGCTTCAGGAAAGGTTCAAGCTATAAATGCGGCAAGCGTTGATGTAACAAACAATACTAAGGCTAACTACCAAGTACTTCGTGACGCTATGGGCGCTTTGGCAAGGTCAACTTATGCCGAGGGCAATGAAAATAACAAGTATTACACTGCTGACAGCTGGAAAACCTTTAAAGACGCTTATGAAGCATCACAGACATTTATGGCAAAAGTAAATGACGATACATTTACAAACGCCGATTCTGTTTATAAATCAAACGACGAAGCAAAGGTTTATGCAGACGCTCTTAATGCAGCTTATGCCGGCCTTAAAACTTCTGTTACCAAGGCAGACACAAGTGAACTTGTTGCTTGTATTCAGCAGTTTGAATCATATAATTCAAACGTATTTACCGAAGCAACTTATAACGCTGCATTAACTGCAGTTAATAAGATTAAGACTGACGTTTGGGGCAGTGTTGAAAACTACGGTGTTCCTACATATGCACCAAATGATGACGAGGCCGGCAGAGCAAAGGTAGCAACTGCAGTTGAAGAATACAATGCCGTATTTGCCGCTCTTCGTATCAGCCCTGACGCTGTTGTTCTTACAGAAAGCGGTTCATATTCTCTTAATCAGGCTATTGACCTTGAAAAGAATATTAAAGACCCTACCGATTATTCTAACTATGCAACATTTGCTACTGCGCTTAACGATGCTAAATTAGCTAAGGATAATCTTGCAACAACACCTATGACCGATTATGATACTCAGTATGACGCATACGTTGCTGCAATTGATACTCTTGTTAAGGCATATAACGGCCTTCAATATTCATTTACTAAGATTCCTGACGGTACCGTATTCGGTAACGGCAAAACAAATGCAATTGAAAGAATGTCAATTCTTGACCAGGGCGGTCAGTATGTTGAAGGTTCATTTACAAATCAGGGTTATATTTTCAGAACAAAGCATACTCCTTTGCAGGTTAAGTTCGGCGATTTTAATGTAACCTTCGGCGTATTAACAAAGCAGTCTGATGCTTTTCAGTTATTAAAGAATAACGCCCTTGATTCGATCACGATTAATGCTACGCAGCCTAAGATTGCTGAAAACGGTTCAAAGACACACCTTACTTCGAATTCGAATTCAACACCTAATGCTCTTTCTGACGAACAGAAAGCAAATTATGCAGGTTGCCTCAGCTATACTCAGCAATCCAAAGACGGAAAAGATTACACATACTCTGTTTCAAACCTCAGATATACAGGTAAAAATAACTATAATGATTCGCCGCACGTTATTACTCTTAATGACGGCACTGAAGTAACAGATTACAGTCAGGCTATTGCAACTAACCTTGATACTGTTTTGGGCACAACAGACGGCGGCTCTAATAACCCTATTCCGGGTGCTGTATTTGCTCGTTCTAACAACGGCACAAACGGCGGTGAGTCTTACATTACGGGTGACTTTAATTTCACCGCTCCTGCAACCGAGCAGAAGGATCTTACTGCTACTTCTTACCCGACATCAACTAAGTATACACTTGGCACAAAGTTTGGTGCAGTTGCTGCTTGGAACTGCCGTAACACATTAAACTACTGCGGTTACAACTGGTACACATCAGAGATGAACAATCAGGTTCTTAACCCTGCTGTTCAGATTGTTGATATTACTCCGCTTGTTGAACTTGTTGATTTATGTAACACATATTTGCCGAATTCAAATATGTATACCGATGAAAGTTGGGCTGCATTCACAAAAAGCACTTGAGCGTGCACAGGCAAATATTGACTATACAAATATTAATACAACCAATTTGCTTGATCAGTTAATGACACAATTAAAGTCTAAGTACACCATGCTTTGGAAAGCAAAAGAAGGACTTAAAGTTAAGACTCTTAATGTTACATTCAACTATAAGGATTCAACAGGCTCTGATGCCACATTGGTATTCCCTGTAACTTACGGTGAGAAGTTATCAGACGCTCAGATTAACGAAATCAACACAAAGATTGTTTCTTATGTTGACAGCAAGAATTATACTCACAAAGTTGTAGCTTTCGAGCCTGAATTTAATAAAGATGCTGCAGTTACTGCCGACGTAACTTACACCGCTAAGTATGACGAAGGTACACCTAACGCAGCAATTTGGACTGAATTTAATTCAGCTAAGGACGCTCTTATTGCTAAGCTTCAAAGTGGTTCTAAGTTCACCGCAACAGCTCTTGAAAGCGTTAAGGCTGCTATTGCAGAACTTTCATATTTCAATTTCACATCAGCACAGCAGGCAGAGGTTAAAGCTGACAAGCAGGATTTAATTGATTCTCAGAAGGATAAAATGCTTCAGCTTGCCGAAAGCTTAACTGCTATTGAAATTAATGATGATGTAGCAAAGGCTGTTAATGAAGCACAGGCAGCAGCTAACAAAAACGATTACGATATGTATGACAAGCTTGGCGACAACTTCAAAGTTACCAAGGACGTTACATTTGATGTAATCAATGCAGATTTAATAGGCGGCACACAGCTTACTGTTAAAGGCTATTTATATTCAACCCAGACTGAGCTTGATAATGCAATCAAGGCAGCTCTTGAAGGTCTTTCATTAAAGACTTATGATATTTATGTAGGCAATAAAAAAGATTGGTACAGTTGCTTACGGCACACCTCTCTCTGTAACACCTACAAAGATTTTGTCAACAACTGACACAACAGTTAAGGGCGACGGCGCTAACTACAGCTGGACCTACAGCTTCACAGCTCCTTCACGTGACCCTAACTTCGGTACAGCCACTCAGGATAACAGCAAGTATCTCACTGCTGACAAGTATATGATTACTGCTCCTTCATTCGGCTTTATCGTTAAGGGTGAAACTCACCTTACTGCTACTCAGGTTAACGGCGACAAGACAGGTTACACAGTAACATTCAAGTCAGGCGTTAATGGCAAGATTATTAATGTAATCAATACTGACGCAAGCGGCAATTTTGAAATGCCAACTGCTCCAAGCGTTCCTTACTACAAATTTGAATCTTATTCAAACGGTGTTGCGGCAGGCACTTCGGCAACAGTAACTAAAGATACAGTTATCACTGTAAACTATAAAGCAGCTGAAACAGACAACATTACAATTGATGTTTATTACTCAGCAAAAGATTTTGAGAACGGTGAAAATATTGATACTTATACTAAATCATACAACAGTTTAATTTCACTTAGCAATAACAATGCATATGTCTGGACAAAGGCTGTATTTGATGAGAATACAAGTTTAACAGATTATACAGTTCTTGCTTACGGCACTGCTTACAGCTTTTATGCTGCTGAGTCTATGACTGATCCGGATGGATACATTGGTCTTGTTGCTCTTACTAAGGATGAGTATGATTCACTTGTTATGAATCAGACTTCTAAGGGATTTGATTCGGAAAATTTCTTTGCTGAACCGTCAACTGATGATACAATCAACCACGTTCTCAAGGGCGACGGAACATTTATCTTAGCAAATGTTGAGAAGACAACCGGTAATGTAACTGTAGGAGAATTACTTCCGGATGTATCATCGCTTGAAAACCTTATATTTACAGCAGATAATTCTAAGTTCTCACTTATCGGTACATTCGTAAAACCAACAGGCTATAAGATGGTTGAAACAGGCTTCTTGGTAACACAGGATACAACAGCAACACAGGGTGATTTAACTGTTGAAAATGTTGGAAATAAAGGTGTAGCAAGGCTTAAGGCATCTAAGTACACAGTTGGTAATCAGTTTGTAATTAATATTAAAAATTCTGCTTCTACTAAAGAATTTAAGTATGTTTCATATCTTAAGTACGAAGACAAGAATGGCAATATTGTAACAACTTATGGTAAAGTGTTATCTGCAACAACAAGCGGACACGAATTAAAATAAGAAAGGAGTTAGATAGTTATGAAAAAGTTATATGAAGAACCAGAGATTCAAATTCGTAATTATCCTCTCCCTACAAGAGATGTAGTTATGACATCTGATCCAAACGTTGAGAATCCTGACAAGGGTCCGGACCTTGGCGACGGTGACGATTACGATTTCTTTAAATAATCAATAACTGATTTAGGGCCGTGGCGGTAACGTCACGGTCCTTTTATATTTTTAAGCAATTAAATATATTATTATAAACTGTAGGGGCGAACATTGTTCGCCTTATTTTTATGCAACAAAATATTACAAATTTATAAAATATAGTAAAAAACCTAATTCTTATTTGACATATTATAAGTTATATATTATTATTAAAGTAATTAACTATGTCTCGAAGTGGGCTTATGAATATTCTCGTTTGCGGTCTTGGTCTTATAGGTGCGAGCCTTGCAAAAACATTAAAGAAAAATACAAAGCACCATATTATGGGTTGGAACAGAACGGATTCTGTTTCAAAGCGTGCATTAAGTGACGGTGTAATAGATGAAATCGGTCAGCTTGAGGATTTAATGCCAAAAGCAGATGTCACGATTGTAAATTTTTACCCTGAAGCGATTGCTCCTTTTATCAAAGAACATAAGGCTTTGTTTAAGAAAAACAGTATAGTAACGGACTCCTGTGGTATTAAGACTAAAATTTGCCGTGAACTTGAAAAGGAAGATTTTGATTTTTATTTTGTAGGCGCTCATCCTATGGCAGGCCGTGAAGTCAGCGGTTACGATAATTCGCTTGATAATCTTTTTGACAATGCTTCGTTTATCTGTACCCCGACTGGAAACACTCCACGTTATATATCAGATGCACTCGTAGGTCTTGCGCAAGAAATGGGTTTTGCACGTACTGTTGTTACAACTCCGGAGCATCACGACGAAATGATTGCTTTCACTTCTCAGATTGCCCATGTTCTCGCATGCTCATACGTTCTTTCTCCGCTTGCCCCTTACCACGCAGGCTATTCGGCAGGCAGTTACAGAGATGTCAGCCGTGTTGCAAGAATTAATGCCGATATGTGGACAGAGTTGTTTATTGATAATAAGGAACCGCTTGTAAGGGAAATTGACGATCTTGTTTCAAACCTTATGAAATTCAAATATTGCATTGTAAACGAAGATGCAAATCAACTTTGTGAACTTATGAAAAAGGGCAATAAGATTAAAGAGGAAATCGGATAATGAAAGAGTTTAGCGTAAATGTATCTGATAAAAGCAAAAGTAATATATTTATTGAAAACGGACTTCTTGCAAGTGCAGGTAAGATTATAAAAGATAACTTTAACTCGAAAAAGATTGCGCTTGTAAGCGATACAAATGTTTATCCGCTGTATGGCGAAAAAATCAAGGCTCAACTTGAAAATGAAGGCTTTGAGGTATTTACTTATATTTATCCTGCAGGGGAAGCTTCAAAAAACACAACAGAGTTTGTAAAAATTGTTGAATTTATGGCTGAAAGCGGACTTACGAGAGAGGATATAGCGGTTGCTCTCGGCGGAGGCGTATGCGGCGATATGGTTGGTTTTGCGGCTTCGGTATTTTTGAGAGGGATTGAATTTGTTCAAATTCCAACTTCGCTTTTGGCTCAGGTTGATTCATCCGTCGGAGGAAAAACTGCAGTAGATTTACCGCAGGGAAAAAATCTATGCGGTGCATTTCATCAGCCGGCAATCGTTATTATCGACCCTGACGTGCTTTCAACCTTGAGTGAACATTTCTTCAGCGACGGAATGGGTGAGGTTATCAAATACGGCTGTATTAAATCCGCCTCACTTTTTGAACTTCTCGAAAAAGGCAATATTGAGGAGAATTTGACGGATATAATTACCGAATGTGTCAGTATTAAAAGGCAGGTTGTTGAAAATGACGAGAAGGAGCACGGCGAAAGAGCGCTTCTTAATTTCGCCACACCTGTGGGCATGCTATTGAAAAGCTTTATAATTATGAAACCGTAAGTCACGGTGAGGCAGTCGGTGTCGGTATGGTAATGATTACACGTGCAAGCGAAAAACTTGGAATTACCGAAAAAGGCACGACTGACAGAATAATAAAAGTGCTTGAAAAGAGTAATTTGAAAACATATGATACACATTCCGATAAGGAAATTATTTCGGCAATGAGCGCAGATAAAAAACGCACGAAAACAGGCATTAAATTTGTAATGATTGACAAAATCGGCTCAAGCTTTATTAATCCTATTAAGTATGAGGATATTAATAAAACATTCGGCATAGACTGACGGGGAAGATATGAGTATAGCAAAAATTCAAAAGTCAATATTTAACGGTGAGGTTACTGTTCCTGCGTCAAAATCGGTTGCTCACAGGGCGCTTATCTGTTCGTTTCTTGCAGGAGGCGGAAACGTAGAGCCGATTATTTCGTCAAAGGATATGGCGGCAACTGTCGGTATTATCAATTCTCTTAAAAAAGGTGAAAAAACGCTCAATTCCATTGAAAGCGGCTCAACTCTGAGATTTATGATTCCGGTTGCGGCTGCGCTTGGCAAAGATGTCACCTTTGTAGGTCAGGGCAGTCTTTTAAGCCGTCCGATAGGTGAATATTTAACGCTTTTGCCGCTTCACGGAACTCAGATTAATTCAAACGGATATCTTCCTGCAACAATTTCAGGCAAACTTAGAAACGGTAGTTTTGAGGTAAACGGTAATGTTTCAAGTCAATATATCACAGGGCTGCTTTTGGCGCTTGCGGCTTTGGACGGTGACAGCGCAGTTATTCTTAAAACCGAATTGCAATCAAAGCCTTATGTTGATATGACAATTAAAGTAATGAAAGATTACGGCGTTGACATTCGTGAAACGGATTTCGGATATCTTGTTAAGGGCGGTCAAAAGTTTAAAGTTCAGGATTATGTTGTTGAGGGTGATTGGTCGCAGGCGGCATTTTTCCTTGTCGGCGGTGCAATTAACGGCGAGGTTACTGTTAAAGGGCTTGATATAAATTCAACTCAGGGCGATAAGGCGATTGTTGATGTAATTAAACGCTTTGGTGCAGATGTGAAAATTGACGATAAGTCAGTTACCGTTAAAAAAGTGAACTTCACGGAATAGAACTTGACGCAACAGACATTCCCGATATGGTGCCTGCCATAGCGGTCCTTGCCGCAAATGCAAGCGGAAAAACTGTTATTAAGGGTGCCGAAAGGCTTAGATATAAGGAATCTGACAGAATTGAGAGTGTTGTGTATAATTTAAAGGCACTCGGTGCCGATGTTGAGGAAACGCACGACGGTATGATAATTTACGGCGGCAAAAAATTGCATTCGGCAAAGCTAAAGGGTTATAATGACCATAGAATAGTTATGGCATTTTCAGTTGCGGCAATGAATATAGGCGACTGCGAAATTGACGATGCACAAAGTATAAACAAATCTTATCCGTCATTTTTGATGATTTTAATAATCTTGGAGGTAAGGCTGATGTCCTCTGAATTCGGCAATAAAATTAAATTATCCATATTCGGTGAAAGCCATGGTGAGGCAATCGGCTGTGTAATTGATTCAATTCCGGCAGGCGTAAAGCTTGATATGGAAAAAATATATTTTGATATGGCAAGGCGTGCTCCGGGTAAGGACAAAACGGCTACCCCAAGGCTTGAAAAGGATATTCCTCACATTCTCTCCGGTGTGCTAAACGGAGTTACCACAGGTGCGCCGCTTGCTATGATTATTGAAAATACAAATACTAAAAGCGGGGATTATTCAAATCTTTTGAGCGTCCCACGTCCGTCGCACAGCGATTATCCCGCTTATGTAAAATATCAGGGCAATAATGATATAAGAGGCGGCGGTCATTTCAGCGGCAGGCTTACTGCTCCGCTTGTTTTTGCCGGTGCAATTGCTAAGCAGATTTTGGCGCAAAAAGGTATAACGGTCGGCGCTCATATCCTTAGTATTAATGGCATTTTGGACGATAGCTTTGATAAGGCAAATGTAAGCGAAAAGGAACTTTTGGCTGTTTCTTCAAAGGCATTTTGCGTTATTAACGATGAGATTGAGGATAAAATGAGAGCATCTGTTGAAAAAGCAAGGCTTGACGGCGACAGCGTCGGCGGTGTAATTGAATGTGCCGTTGTCGGCGTTCCCGTCGGCATAGGCGCAAATATCTTTTCAACTGTTGAGGGTCATATTTCATCTGCGCTTTTCGGCGTTCCCGCCGTGAAGGGTGTGGAATTCGGTGCAGGATTTGATTTTGCGAAAATGACGGGATATGAGGCTAACGATACATATTCAATTTCAAACGGTAATGTTAAGATTAATAAAAACAATAACGGCGGCGTCCTTGGCGGAATGACTACCGGCGCACCGATTATAGTTAGGGCAGTGATTAAGCCTACTCCGTCAATTTCAAAGGCGCAAAAAAGCGTTAATTTGCAAAAAATGACAGAGGAGGAGCTTGTTATTCACGGCAGGCACGACCCTTGCATTGTTCCCAGGGCAGTACCCGTTGTTGAAAGCGCAGTTGCTTTTGCTCTTCTTGACCTTATGGCATAATATTGATAAAAAGGAAATATAAATGGATTTATTAGGACTTAGAAAACAAATTGATGAAATAGATAATGAACTTATTCCGCTTTTGCTTAAAAGAATGAGCGTGTCAGAGCAGGTGGCGCAGTATAAGGCTGAGCGTGGTATGCCTGTTTTAAACAGTGAGCGTGAGCAACAAATTCTTGATGACGTTGCAAGCAAGTGCGGCAAGCACGGCGATACGATTAAAACTGTATTTTCTGCCACAATGGACGCTTCAAGAGCTCTTCAGCATAAAATTATCGGCGGCGGAAAAGAACTTAGGGCAGAAATAGAAAATGCAATTAAGATTGACAAGCTTGACACTTGCGGCAAGCCGATTGCGTGCCAGGGTGTTGAGGGCGCATACAGCGGTGTTACATCTAAAAAGATATTTCCTAAAGCTCCTATTCATTTTCATAAGAGATTTGAGGATGTGTTTGAAGCGGTTAACAGGGGAGATTCAAAATTCGGCATTATTCCTGTTGAAAATTCAACCGCAGGCTCTGTTCACGAATCGTATGACCTGATTATGAAATACAGATTTTACATTGTCGGCGCTTACGATTTAAAAATCGAGCATTGCCTTTGTGCTAAAAACGATACAAAATATGAGGATATAACCGATGTTTACAGCCATCCTCAGGCGCTTTCACAGTGTAATAATTTTCTTAGAAATTTTGATTTTACGGGAATTAACTATTCAAATACCGCAGCTGCGGCAAAGTATGTCAGCGAAAGCGACAAAAACAATATAGCTGTTATTTGCAGTGAACTTGCGGCAAAAAATACAATCTTAAAATTCTTAAACGCAACATTCAAAATAATAATAAAAACACAACAAGATTTATTGTTATTTCAAAAGAACTTGCAATTACGAGTGACGCACAAAAGATTTCTCTTATCTTTTCGCTTCCTCACAAAACAGGTTCGCTTTACAGAGTTTTAGGTCGCTTTTCTATGGCAGGTCTCAACCTTACAAAGATTGAATCAAGACCTATCGAAGACAGCGATTTCAGCTATTATTTTTACGTGGATGTTTTGGGCAATGTTAATGACGAAGTGACGCTTGACCTTATTTGTGCACTTTCAGACGAATTGCCTGAGTTTGAATTTTTAGGCAATTTCCACGAGGGAAAATAATAAATATTATTGAAAGATTTTTTTACGGAGATGAATTTGTGAAACAGCAAAAAAGGCATCAAACAAATTTAATATCCGCAATAACGCTGATAATTACGGGTGGCATTATCGTTTTTCTTGCCATTGCACTTTATAATCACGCAAGGCTTGAGGTAAGATTTGATACGCTTATTAATTATCTTAAGCAAATTGACAATTCGGTTGCAAAGCTTGACAGCGATGTGGAAATAATTATTTGCATTTTTGCGCTTTATATTGCAAAATGCCAGCTTCCGATACCTATGGGATTTTTATGCGTTATATCAGGTATGGTATTTTCTTTGAGTGAGGCAATAGCTATCAATATTATTTTTACGGAGTTTTTCTTCATAGTTAAATATCTTGAAGGCAAGTTTATAGGCGGCGGCTGGACAGGAATGATACTCGGTATTAAAAAGCTGAAGTTTATTAAGGAATGGATACAGTTTAAGGGCAACGGCAATCCCTATGTTCTGTTTTTTTCACGGCTTTTTCCTGCAATTCCGCTTGGAATGGTGTCAAAATATTACGGCTCAATGAGATATGATTTTGTGTATTATTCGCTTTTGAGCCTGTTGGGATTTATGCCGAGACTTTTTATTTATACGAAAATCGGTTCTGCGATTTACAATCCGTTTTCGGTGCAGTTCCTTGTGCTTTTGATAATTATTGTTGCATTTACGGGAATGTCAATCATATTGTTTAACATTTTTACGGTATTAAATCTAAGCAAATGAATCAAACATTGCTTATTTATTCCGAAAAAGAAAAATATAAAATAGTTTTATGAGGGAGAATATAAATGAAACCTAATGAGTTAATTGCTAAAATTGAGAACGGCGAGCTTGACAAGAGCTTTAAAAAGATTTATGTCAGTGACAGTGCAGTTGAAGAACAAAAAAGCCACGCTATATAAGAACGATTAAAGAGTTTATTAATCTTTTCGGCGATGACAGGGACGTATTTGTTTTAAGTGCTCCCGGAAGAACGGAGGTTTGCGGCAACCATACCGACCATAATAACGGCAAGGTGCTTGCAGCTTCAATCAATCTTGACGCTATTGCGATTGCGGCTAAAAGAGACGATATGAAAATTAATGAAAAGAGTGAGGGCCACGGTCTTAATGAGGTTGACATTTCAACTCTTTCGCCTGATGAAGCCGAATACGGCAGATCATCATCTATGATTAAAGGTGTTGCAGCAGGACTTAAGGAAAAAGGCTATGAAATCGGCGGATTTGACGCTTGCACGACAAGCGACGTTATGGGCGGTTCCGGTCTTTCAAGTTCTGCGGCTTTTGAGGTGCTTATCGCAACCGTTATTAATCATCTTTACAATGACGGCAAAATTGATGCTGTAACTGTTGCAAAAGCTGCTCAGTTTAGTGAAAATGTATATTTCGGCAAGCCGTCGGGTCTTCTTGACCAAATGGCTTCCTCTGTCGGAACGTTTGTTACTATAGATTTTAAGGATACCGCCAATCCTGTAATTAAAAAGGTCGATTTTGATTTTGCGAAAAGTGGATATTCACTTTGCATTGTTGATACTCACGGCAACCACAGTGACCTTACAGACGATTATGCCGCTGTAAGAGGAGAGATGGAAGCTGTTGCAAAGGCTATGGGCAAAAATGTGCTCAGAGAGGTTGAGTATGAAGAATTTTTCCAAAGCCTTGATGTGCTTAAAGAAAAAGTAAACGACCGTGCGCTTTTACGAGCATTCCACTTCTTCGGCGAAAACGAGAGGGTGGACAAGGCAGTTTCAAGCCTTGAAAATAACGATTTCGACTCTTTCAAGCAGGCTATTACTGAATCCGGCTATTCCTCATTCCTTTATAATCAAAATGTTTATTCACCTAAAAATCCGACAGAGCAAAAGCTTTCACTTGCTCTTTGCATAAGCGAAAAACTCCTTAACGGCAAGGGCGCATGGAGAGTTCACGGCGGCGGATTTGCAGGCACTATTCAGGCGTTTGTTCCAAATGATATGCTTGATGCATATAAAGAAACAATTAATCGTGTATTTGGCGACGGCTCATGCCACGTGCTTATTATAAGACCTGTAGGCGGAGCAAGAGTGATTGACTGATTATAAGTGAATTTGGGAGGTAAAAGAAATGAAATATGTATTTATTGTTAATCCTGTAGCTGGAAATGATAATAAGGCAAAGATTTTTTCAAGAATTAAATCAACCTTTCGTCTTATTGATGATGAGATGATTGTTGAGCCTACTCACGCTCAGGGTGAAGCAAAGCTTATTGCTCAAAAATATGCATCTGAATACGGCAGCGATTGCGTTATTGTTTCCTGCGGCGGCGACGGCACGGTGCACGAAATTGCAAATGGCCTTGCAAACACGGATACACCTTTGCTTCTTTTACCTCTCGGTACAGGCAATGACTTTGCAAAAAAAGTTTACGGTACTAAAAAAATTAATGTTGAAAATGTAATTAAGGCTTTTGGCTTTTACAGCGGCAAAATCAAATATGACGTTAAACCTATTGACCTGATTGATTATAACGGCGAAAAGTGTATTAACGTTATGAGCTATGGCCTTGACACAAAGGTTGAAACCATAGGCAGGCAAATTGCAGGAAAGATTCCTTCTATCGGCCATAAGGCTTACGATATTGCCGTTGTGCCTGTTTTGTGCCGGTCAATGACTTGTCATATCAATATTGACCTCGATTGCATTGACGAGGACGGAAAGCCGTATAAATACATAGTTGCGCCTTGTGATTACACACTTTTTGCGATTTGCAATGCAAGCTACTACGGAGGCGGTTTTTGCCCTGCTCCTAATTCGGTGCTAGACGACGGACTTCTTGACTTTGCGCTTTGCCATCCTGTTAATGCTTTTCAGGCGATGCCGATGATTCCTGAATACAGCAAAGGTAATGTGGATAAGCTTCAAAATTATTTCACATTCGGCAAGGTTGTCGGCGGCAGAATTTGGTCAACAGACGGCGATGCGCTTTTGGGCAACTGCGACGGTGAAAACTTTGATTACAGCGAGGTTAATTTTAAAGTTTTGCCTAAATCGTTGAAACTTTGCTTTATAAAGAATTAATTTAAATTAAAGAATAAGAAAAGGTGTAAGAAATTGAAAAAAATCATATCGTTATTATTGGCTTTGGCTGTTATGTTTTCGCTTTCTTTGACGGGCACGGCGGCTTTTGCGGCTGAAATTAAATATAGTGATATTGTTATCGGTGACGGCGAACTGTCAGAAACGGGTGAAAACGCTGCAAGTGATAATGCAAAAGTTATTCAAGCAGCTTTTGATGAGGCTAAAAATAAAGCGAGCGATAAAAACAGATATCGTATTTATTTTCCTAAGGGTGAATATCATATCAACACTACGCTCAATATTTTCAGCAATACAGAGCTTTATCTTGATGAAAAAACAACCCTTGTTCAAGACGCACCGAAAGGTCAAAATATAGTTAAAGCAGGCGATTTCAGCCAAAAACATATTCTTTACAACGGCTTTAGAAATATCAAAATTGACGGCGGTAAGTGGGATATGCAGTTTAACGGCTCCTGCGCTATGCGTTTTGGGCATTGCACAAATTTGAGTATAAGCAACGTAAATATAACCAACATCTTGGACGCCCATCACATTGAAGCGGCGGCGGTTGATACATTAAGTATTACAGACAGCACATTTACATCTTCTTTAAGAAAAGGCTCAAATTCCTGCGAAGCAATACAGCTTGATATTTTACACGATTCAAAGCATTTTCCGGGATTTGAGGAATTTGACGATACACCTAATAAAAACGTAACTATAAGCGGTTGTACCTTTTCAAATCTCCATTCGGGAATAGGTACCCGTTCGGCTGTTGTTTCAAAATATTTTGACAATGTTGTTATAGAAAATAACAAGTTTGAAAATATTAGGGAAAAGGCTATTAGCTGTTTTAACTATAAAAACAGTAAAATTATCAATAATACATTCACAAATGTCAATTCCGGCATTTGCTTTGAATACCTGCCTAATAATTTTTTTGGCGCTTATTCTCAAAGAATGTATATTGCAAATGATAAAAGCATAGGCAAAATAAATTCGAAATCATCTACCGTAATCAGCGGCAATGTTATGAATATTAAGCAAATGGCAAAATCAAGCTACGGCATTTATGCTTACGGCGCTAAGGTTGACGCTTCAACTGCCAAGGCTAACGGTATTGTTGCAGGTGATTATACAATAAGCGATTTATCGATTGATAATAATACGATTAATGTTGAAGAAAATTCATCTGAATCACGTGGAATATACATAACAGGCGTTAATAAAAGCGAAATTTCATCTAATACCTTGAACGATTATTCTTCGGCTAAAGACGGAATTAACGGCATTAATATTTGCGCAAGCCAAAAAAATGTTATTAAAAATAATAATATTTCAGGTACTTTCAATAACGGAATTTCAATTTTTAACAAACCATTTCCGGGCAGTAAAAATTTGCTTATTACATCTAATTCGATTTCAGGTGTTAAAAGTTTCGGTATAAGAGCGGCAGAATCCTCATATGCCACCATTAAAAGCGATAATAATATTTCTGCCGGGCTGAGTCCGCTTTGCCTTTATTCGCAAAATTACAGCCAAAATGTTCCTACTCCAAGCGTTAAATCAAAGGGCTATTCGTTAAGAAATAAGCCTCTTATTCGCTTTAGTTCGCTAAACGGAAGTGCAGGATATAAGGTTTCACGTTCTGCTTACAACGGCACGTTTAAGGAAATTGCGACTGTTTACGGTGAAAATCTTAATTTTGAAGATAAATCATCAACTGCTTTTTCAAAAAATTATTATAGAGTTACACCTATTTATAATGTAGGCGGTACAGTAGTTACAGGCAAAAATTATATTGACATAGCATTTTAAAAGTTCACAAAAAATCAACTCCTTCATAGAATATTACTGAAGTTTACTTCAATATTTTATAAAGGAGTTTTTTTATGCCTGATAATCTCAACTTAGACACAGGTGAAAGACGCATAAATGAGGCTGTTTGCATTGACACAAAGCGCATTTTTGACAGTTGCGTGAGCAAAGATTGCCTTGAAGATTTAAGAGTTACATTTTTTTCAAAAAGTCAAAGGCTGATTGACGAGGCTGTTACGGTAAAAACAAGAGATTGCTGTATCGAAGAGGTAAGCATTGACGTTGAGGAAGTTCCTTTCAACAGAGGCTTTTACAGCGTTGATATTACGTTTTATTTCAAGCTTTGCTTTGATACCTATGCAGCACCGTGCACAACTCCTCAGGTGGCTGTCGGCTTTGCGAGATTTAATAAAAAATGTATTCTTTTCGGTTCTAACGGCGATGTAAAGGTATTCGTTTCAAATCCGGTAAGCGAGGCAACCGATTGCCCTGTTGCACCGCAATACACAAATCCTGTGGCAAAGGTGCAGGCGGTTGACCCTGTAGTGCTTTCAACCGATATTTGCGACAGCTGCGACTGCAACATAAGCGTTTGCTCGTCGTTTCCGCAATCAATTCTTAATTCTGTTGAGGATACTATGCCGTCGTGCGGTGCTTCAAAAGCAATTCTTGTTACTCTCGGCCTTTTCTCAATAGTTCAAATGGAGCGAGATGCACAAATTCTTATTCCTGCTTATGATTATTGTATCCCTGACAGAGAATGTAACTGCAATACGTCTAATCCTTGCGAAACATTCCAGGGAATCGATTTCCCTGTTGAACAATTTTTCCCTAATGAAAAGGAAAATTGCTCACCGTGTGCCCCAAAACCCGAATGTGACAAAGAATAGGCAAATGAAAAGCGTGCAAACCTTATGGCTTGCACGCAATTTTTTTATCAGTTTTTCTTATCATCAAATGCCGGATACATTCTTCTGAAAAGAGAGTTGATATGCTTGAAATATGATGAGTCGATATTATCAATCGTTTCTTTTGTAGTTCTGAATCTCCAATTTTTCTCAGGTACGCCGGGGATATTCATTCTTGCGTCCGAGCCGAAACCGCACATATCCTGAAGTGCAATTATTGCAACGTTTGACGAACTTTTCCATACCGTTTCAATTATTTTTCTGCAAGACGGACTGTAATATCCGCCGTCACCCCAATTGTCGCCTGTAAAACCGCAATATTCAAGAGCAAATTTTCTTTCCTCGTCGCTTGCTTCCCAAAGCCAGCCCAAAATAGTGTTGTTATCATGAGTGCCGACGTAATTTATGCTGTTTTGAACTGAATTGTGCGGTATATGGGAGGAGTCGGAATTAGGGTCAAATCCGAATTGGACAACCTTCATTCCGGGAAAGCCCGTATCCTCTAAAAGCTTGACTACATCATCGCCGAAAACCCCCAAATCCTCAGCGATAATCGGAGCGTTTGGATATGCTTCAAATACCTTATTAAAAAGCTTCATTTTATAGGCCCGTCAAGCCACTCGCCGACTTTCGCCGTTTCGGACTCTGCCGGCACTGCCCAATAAGATGCAAATGCCCTGAAATGGTCAATTCTCACGGTGTCATAAAGCTTTAAAGAGTGACCTATCCTTGATATCCACCACGAAAAATTATCCTTTTCCATAGCGTTCCAATCATAGATGGGATTGCCCCAAAGCTGACCGTCTTTACTGAAATAATCGGGCGGAACGCCTGCCACTTTTTCGACCTTCAGCGTTTTTTCGTCTATTAAAAACATAGGCAAATTTGACCAAACGTCAACGCTGTCCATTGCAACATATATTGGCATATCGCCTATAACAGCAACACCTTTTTGTTTGCGTAAGCCTTGATTTCATTCCATTGCTTGTAGAAAACGAATTGAACAAATTTCCAAAAAGCCGCTGATTTTTCATAAGAATATATATCCTTGATACATTCAAAATAGTGGGCGTGTTCGTCGCTCCATTCCCACCAAGGCTTCATATTTTCCTCTTCCTTAACAGCCATAAACACGCTGTAATCGGTAAGCCAGGAGTTGCTTATTTCAAATTCCTTAATCTGCCTTGCAAGCTCGTCGTTTATGTTTAAAAATGCTTTTTTCAAAAGTTCAAGCCTTTTTTTGCCCGCAAATTCATAGTCTGCCGTGTACGGCGTGCCGTCGTAAATGTTTGATTTGTAATCTTCCTCACAAATTAGGCCCATATCGTAAAGCCCTTTGGGATTTATAAAAATATAATTTCCCGCAAAGGCGGAGGGCGAGCAATAAGGCGAATTAGCCCTGTCAATCGGATTAAACGGTAAAACCTGCCAATATGTAAAGCCCATATCCGCTATTTTGTCAATAAAATGAATAACGTTTTCATCAAAAACACCGACGCCGTAGTCGCTCGGCATTGAACTGATGTGAAGCAATACGCCTGCTCCTCGTTTTTTCAGCATAATTACTTTTCTTCTTTCTTCAAATGATAGTAACAAGTGCTATTTTATCATTAACATAAACAAAAATCAATTATTTAAAATTATTATTTTATTAATAATTATATATTGATTAAAGTATATATATTTGATATAATATTTTCCGTATAATGTGAGGGTGTATGCACGTTTGCAAAAGCCACACTTTAACGAGTGAATTTTTTGAATGCGAGGGCAGAATAATTGAGCGAGAATAATAAAAAAACACATACTGTTTCACAAGAAGAGCTTGATAGGCAGAAGCAGTTTACGCAAAAGGTAAGCTCTGTTATTTCAGCATCGTATAATGAAAAACCGAAGGCTTGCGTTGTTACTTACGGCTGCCAGCAAAATGTGGCTGACAGTGAAAAAATTAAAGGTATGCTTGAGTTTATGGGTTATGATTTTACAGACAACAGGCTTGAGGCTAAGCTGATTATCTTTAATACCTGCGCTGTCAGGGAACATGCTGAGGACAGGGTGTTCGGCAATGTAGGTGCGCTCAAAAGCTATAAGCGTGAAAATCATGACGTTGTAATTGCTCTTTGCGGTTGTATGATGCAACAGCAGCATATTGCGGATAAGATTAAAAAATCGTTCCCGTTTGTTGATCTCGTTTTCGGAACTCACGTTGTTCATAAGCTTCCTGAGCTTCTTTACAGAGCATTGACCGGTAAAAAGAGAGTTTTTGATATAACCGATACGGACGGTATCATTGCCGAGGGTATTCCTGTAAGGCGTGACAATGACGCTAAGGCATGGCTTCCGATTATGTACGGCTGCAACAACTTCTGCTCATACTGCATTGTGCCTTATGTAAGGGGCAGGGAAAGAAGCAGGCAGGTTGAGGATATCGTTGCCGAGTTTAAATCTCTTGTTGAGCAAGGTTATAAGGAAATTACTCTTTTAGGTCAAAATGTTAATTCTTTCGGCAAGGATTTAGAACCGAGAGTTACATTTGCGAATCTTTTGAGAATGCTTAACGATATCGACGGCGATTTCAGAATTAGGTTTATGACCAGTCATCCCAAGGATTGCACTAAGGAACTTATTGAAACCATGGCGCAGTGCGACAAGGTGGCAGAGCATTTGCATCTTCCTTTCCAAAGCGGAAGCAACAGAGTGCTTAAAGCTATGAACAGGCATTATACAAGAGAACAGTATCTTGAACTTATCAAATATGCGAGAAAGCTTATGGGCGACGAGCTTTCAATCACAAGTGATATTATTGTGGGTTTCCCCGGTGAAACTTATGAGGAATTTAAGGAAACACTTTCACTTGTTAAGGAAATTAACGCCACTCAGCTTTTCACGTTTATTTATTCAAGGAGAGAGGGCACACCCGCAGCTAAAATGGATGACCCTGTATCGGCTGAAGAAAAGTCAAGATGGTTTAAGGAACTTACCGATTTGCAGGAAACAATAAGTGCAAGCCAAATGAAACTTCATCAAGGCAAGACTTATAAGTGCTACGTATACGGTAAGGGCAAATTGGGAGATAATTATATTGCCGCAAGAAATGACGGCAATTTGATTATAGAATTTGAGGGTGACGAAAGCCTTATCGGAACCTTTCAAAACATTAAAGTAATCGAACCGCTTACGTTTGTTATGAGGGGCGAATTAGTAAAGGAGAAACAAATATGAGTATTGAATCAGCACTCAGAGAATTAGGCAAAGAAATTCAGAAGGACGAGCGTTTTGTCGCTCTTCAGGTTGCTGCAAAGGCAAATGATGCAGACGAATCACTCCAGCAGCAAATGCAGGAGATGCAGCTTATCTCTCTTAAATATCAGCAAGAGGCTGAAAAAGGAGAGGAAGCATCACAAGACAGAATTAAGGAATTTCAGGACGATTATCAGAAGCTTTATACTGAAATTATGGCAGGCGAAAATATGCAAAACTATTCTGCCGCTGCATCTGAAATGGAAAAGATGGCGCAGTATATCAGCGGTATGATTGGTCTTTTCTTTGACGGTCAGGACGCAGAAACATGCGAACTTCCGGCACAGGACGCTTGCACACATAACTGCTCAACCTGCGGTGGCTGCCACTAATTAAAATTATTTAGTGCGATTTTGCACAAAACAAAAATCACTTAAAAAAGGAGGAACAAAAATGGCTAAAAAGGATAGTAAGCTGTCGCCTATGATGGCGCAATATTTTGAGGTGAAAAGTAAATATCCCGATACAATTTTGTTCTTCCGTGTCGGTGATTTTTATGAGATGTTTTTTGACGATGCCAAGCTTGCTTCATCAGAGCTTGATTTGGTGCTTACGGGCAAGGATTGCGGTCAAGAGGAACGTGCTCCTATGTGCGGAGTGCCGTTTCACAGCGCAGATAACTATATTGCAAAGCTTGTAAGCCACGCCATAAGGTTGCTATTTGCGAGCAGACTGAGGACCCAAGCAAGGCAACGGGGCTTGTTAAAAGAGATGTCATAAGAGTCATGACTCCGGGTACGGTAATTGAGAGCAATATGCTTGACGACGGTGCTAACAATTATCTTTGCGCTATTTATAAAAATGAGGACAGAACAAAGGCAGGCTTATGCTTTGCCGATATTTCAACAGGTGAGTTCCATATTACCTCTCTCAATACCGCACCTATTCAAAGGCAAATTTTAAATGAACTTTATACATATACTCCTCGTGAGATTATTGTTAATAACGACGGCTTTGATATGTCGCTTCTTGACAGCTATACAAAAAGGGTTGATGCTCATCTTGAAGTTGTCAGCGCAGACAAGTTTGATTATGAAACGGCATTAAAACTTATTAATGAGAATTTGAATGCTGCCGAAATTGAAGAGCTTAATGTCAGCGAAAATGAAATTGCCGTTTGCGCTCTCGGCGCTGTTATTCTTTATCTTAAGGACACTCAAAAGAAAGACGAGATTGAGGCACCGAGTGAGCTTGAAATGTACGACACTGAAAAGTATATGAAGCTTGATATGTCGGCAAGGCGCAATCTTGAGCTTACAAAGTCTATGATGACGGGTGACAAAAGGCATTCGCTTTTGTGGGTTATTGATAAAACTAAAACGGCAGCAGGTAAAAGAATGATTCGTTCGTGGCTTGAAAGGCCGCTTATGTCTATCGCAAAAATCACCAAGCGCCAAAATGCAGTAGGCGAACTTTGCGATAATCCTATTCTTCGTGATGAAATCAGGCAGGCGCTTACGGGTGTCAGCGATATTGAGAGGCTGCTTACAAGAATTGTTTATTCAACTGCCAATGCAAAGGAACTTAAATCGCTTCAGTCAACGCTTGAAAAGCTTCCGTCAATTAAGGCACGGCTTGCTGATTCTTCGTCATATCTTTTAAAAGCGGTTTATAACGATATTGATTTACTTGAGGATATAAGAAGTCTTATTGACAGCGCAATTGTTGATGAACCTCCGTTTACCGTTCGTGAGGGAGGTATGATTAAAGAGGGCTTTGATAAGGATATTGATGAGCTTAAATCAATAATGAACGATGGCGCAGGCATAATCGCATCTATTGAAAATGAGCAGAGAGAACTTACAGGTATACCTAAGCTCAAAGTCGGATATAACAAGGTTTTCGGATATTATATCGAGGTTACAAATTCGTATAAGGATTTAGTTCCCGAAACTTATATAAGAAAGCAAACGCTCACAAATTGCGAAAGATATATTACCCAGGAGCTTAAGGATTTAGAGGGTAAGATTATCGGCGCAAAGGAGAGGTGCATTGCGCTTGAATATCAAATGCTTTGCAAAATAAGAGAGAGCATTTCAAATGAGGTTAAAAGGCCTCAAAAACAGCACGTGCGCTTGCGACACTTGATGTTTTGGCTTCTCTTTCCGAGGTTGCGGTTAATAATAATTACGTTTGCCCTCAAATTACAAATGACGGTACAATCAATATTAAAGACGGCAGGCATCCGGTTGTTGAGGCACTTTTAGAAGATACACCTTTTGTTCCTAACGACGCTAAGCTTGACCTTGATGAAAACAGATGCGAAATAATTACCGGTCCTAATATGGCAGGTAAGTCAACATATATGAGGCAGATTGCACTTATCACTCTTTTGGCGCAAATAGGTTCATTTGTTCCGGCTAAAAGCGCACAAATCGGAATTGTTGATGCAATTTATACAAGAGTAGGTGCAGTGATGACCTTGCAACAGGTCAGTCAACATTTATGGTTGAAATGAATGAGGTTGCCGAGATACTTAAAAATGCAACAAGCCGTTCGCTTATTATTCTTGACGAAATCGGACGTGGCACCTCTACTTTTGACGGAATGAGTATAGCAAGAGCGGTGCTTGAATTTGTTTGCAAGAAAAAAACGCTTGGTGCGAAATCTCTTTTTGCGACGCATTATCACGAGCTTACTGTTATGGAGGGGCTTCTTGACGGAGTTAAGAATTATTCGATAGCGGTTAAAAAGCGTGGCGACGATATAACATTTTTAAGAAAGATTGTTAAGGGCGGAGCAGACCAAAGCTTCGGTATTGAGGTCGCTAAGCTTGCAGGTGTTCCCGACAGCGTGGTTAAGCGTGCAAAGGTTATACTTAAGGAACTTGAGGCAAATTCAACTCCTATTGAGTTTGCGGCTGAAAACGAGATTGAAGATGAAAGTCAAAGCGACATTCAATATAATTTTACCGCTCAGGGCACTGATGAGATACTTGAAATACTTAAAGCAACGGATATAAATTCAATCACGCCTATGGAGGCGCTTCAAACGTTGTTTGATTTGAAGCAAAAGGCGCAGGAACTTGAATAAATTTTAACAAAAAGGAGGGCGATTTAATGGCAAGAATTAATGTTTTACCAAAAGAAATATATCAGCTTATAGCAGCAGGCGAAGTCGTTGAACGTCCTTCAAGCGTTGTTAAAGAAATGATTGAAAATTCGCTTGATGCAGGGGCGAAAAATATCCCTATTGAAATTAAAAACGGCGGTTCAACGTATATAAGAATTACAGATGACGGCTGCGGAATTGAAAGAGATGATGTGAGAAAGGTATTTATTTCTCATGCTACAAGCAAAATTTCAAAAAAGATGACTTAAATTCAATCGCAACTCTCGGCTTTAGAGGCGAGGCTATGGCTTCTATCTCTGCCGTTTCCAAGGTTGAATTATTGACTAAAGCCGAGAATGAAGAAATCGGCACAAGATATGAAATTGCAGGCGGCGAGGAGCTTGAGTTTGACGACGCAGGCTGCCCTAACGGCACTACTATTGTAGTTCGTGATATTTTCTTTAACACCCCTGCAAGAATGAAGTTTTTGAAAAAAGACGTTACCGAGGGCAATCAGGTTGCCGGAATTGTTGACAGAATGGCTATATCTCATCCGGAGATATCGTTTAGATTTATTCGTGACGGCAAGCAAGTTCTTATCACCTCAGGTAACGGAGATTTAAAATCGACTGTTTATTCGGTTTTGGGTAAGGAAATGAGCGATAGCTTAATGAGCGTTGACTATTCCTTTAACGATATGAGGATTACGGGCTTTGTTTCAAAGCCGACTGCTTCAAGAAAAAAGCAGAGCAGGTCAGTATTTTTATATCAACAACCGTATTGTTAAGTCGAAAACCGCTATGGCGGCGCTTGAACAGGCTTATAAAAACACAATTATGGTGGGTCGCTTTCCTGCTTGTGTGCTTAATATCGAGCTTAACCCTGCGCAGGTTGACGTAAACGTTCATCCGGCTAAAACAGAGGTCAGGTTTGCTAATGAAAAGCCGATATTTGACCTTGTTTATTACGCAGTTAAAACGGCAATTGAAAATGACAGGACCGTTAAAGAGGTTGAGTTTAAAGAAAATCCGATTTATCGGCAAGAACCTAAAAACGTTTATCAAAATAATGATAATAAATCATTTCAGGCGAAATTTGATTTCTTTAAAAAGAAGGACGAGCCGCCCTCTCAGCAGGTTATTAAGACTAAGCCGAGAGAAAATTTTTGGCAGGTTGAAGCGCCGAAGCCTGAATATAAAATTGCAAGAGATGAAAAGCCTAAGGCAAGGGTAGATATAAATATCGAATATGAAGAGCCTGAGGAAATTTCAACTGCTGAAAGCGAAGATGCGCCGAAGGAGCAGGATATTGAAAAGGTAGTAATTACTGACGAAAAGGATAATGAAAACTTTATTCCTAATTTCAAGCTGATTGGCGAAGCTTTTAAAACGTATTTGATTGTTGAAATAGAAAACGAGCTTTATTTTATTGACAAGCATGCCGCTCACGAAAGAATGAATTTTGAGCGATTTAAAGCACAGGCAACTGTTGAAACGCAAATGCTTTTAGCGCCTGTTGTTGTTAATCTTACAAAGGATGAATTTATTGCAATAAGCGAAAATGTTGAGCTTATTAAGAAGTGCGGTTTTGAACTTGAGGAATTCGGTGAAAGTCAAATTATTGTTCGTGCAATACCGAGTCTTGTTGACGGCGACAGCGTTAAGGATTTGATGCTTGAAATTGCGCAGAAGCTTCTTGAACATAAAACGGACATTCTGCCTGATAAAATTGATTGGATATATCATTCCGCTTCTTGCCGTGGCGCTGTTAAGGCAGGCGATTATACTTCAAGGCAGGAGCAGGAAATGTTTGTTAAAAAGCTTCTTTCAATGCCTAATATTCGCTTTTGCCCTCACGGCAGACCCGTGTTTATAAAAATGAGTAAATACGATATTGAAAAGCAGTTTGGCAGAGTGACTTGATTATGAATAAGGTGATTGTAATTGCAGGCCCTACGGCTTCCGGCAAAACGGGGCTGGGAATAGAGGTTGCCAGGGCAATCGGCGGCGAAATAATTTCTGCGGATTCAATGCAGGTTTATAAAAATATGCCAATAGCTACCGCCGCACCGACAGATGATGAAAAGTCGCAGGCGCCGCACCATCTTGTTGAATTTCTTGATAATGATAAAAAATTCAGCGTTGCCCAGTGGTGCACTCTCGCAAAGGAAAAAATAGATGATATCATTTCAAGAGGTAAGGTGCCGATAGTTGTCGGCGGAACAGGGCTTTTTATTGACAGCCTTGTCGATAATATCAGCTTTGAGGATGTTGAGGTTGATGAGGATTTAAGGCAAAGCCTTATGAAACGTGACGTTGACAGTCTTTACGACGAACTTTTAAGAGTTGATAAAAAGCGGCTGAGAATATACATAAAAATAATAAAAAACGAGTTGTTCGTGCGCTGGAACTTCACTATTTGGGAAGTTCAAAAACAGAACAAAACGAAAATTCACAAAAAGAGAAAAGCCCTTATGATTTTCTTTTATTTCGTGCTTCAATACGAAAACAGGCAAACGCTTTATGACAGGATTAATTTAAGAGTTGATAAAATGCTTGAAAACGGACTTTTAGATGAGGCTCGTGCTATGCAGGGCAAATGTCAAAAAACGTGCGCTCAGGCGATAGGTCATAAGGAGCTTGCAAGATATTTAAACGGCGAAGCTTCTCTTGAAGAATGTGCACAAAAGCTTAAGCAGGAAAGCCGCCGATATGCAAAAAGGCAGATTACATGGTTTAAAAGACGGCAGGGCGCTGTTTTTATTTCTATGGATAAGTTAAAAGGCAGTGCTGCTAAAACAGTTATAGATAAATGCGAGGACTTTTTAAATGGCTGAAGAAAAGGCAAAAAAGTGAATAATGCTTCTAAGTATATATCTAAAGACGTTATTGTTATTGCGGTAGTGCTTATTGCGATTGCCGCATACATTATTGCCGAGTGCTACAGTGCAACCCACGTTGACATTCAAACGGTTACGGCTGTCAAATCAACGGTTTATCAAACGCTTGATAAAAAAGCTTTGGTTATTCGTGATGAACACACGGTTGAGGGAAATTCAAGCGGTGTGACCGTTGCGTGTGTTAATGACGGGGAAAAGGTAAAGGTCGGCGGAAATATCGCTATGGTTTTTTCAAACAGCGATAATGCAAAAAGCTATTCAAGTGCTCTTGATTTGCAAAGCCGGTTGGATTATTATATAAATTTGGAAAGCAAGTCGGCAGGTACGGCGACTGACGTTGAGCAGATAGACAGCGACGTCATAAATGACGTAAACGATTATATTCGTTCTTCTTCAAGTAATAACTTTTCGGCTGTTCAGTCTGCGGCGCTTGACCTTAACGATAAGCTGACAAGGCGCCAAATGATAATCGGCGAGGATATTGATTTCAGCACGGTCAAGCAAGGCCTTGAGCAAAAGCTTAATGCAATCAATCTTGAGTCGTGCAAACCAACAGGATATGTAAGCACTAAAGAGTCGGGCATTTTTTCATCATACAGTGACGGATGCGAAACGGCTTTTGATTATAAAAATATAGACAAGCTTGACGTTAATACGCTTGATAAATATATTACTCAGGCTAAGAAAGCGAAAAAACAGACAGTCTCGGCAAGTTGATTACCGATTATGAATGGTATTTTGCCTGCAAGGTAAGCGCAGACGAGGTTAAAGGGATTGAAAACGGCGATATATTGAATGTTGCGCTTAAGGACAGCGATAAGGTTATTGAATGTGAGGTTGTCAGCGGTGCAACGCTTGACCTTGGGGTTAAGGAGGCTGTGCTTATTCTTCGTTCAAGCGAGATGGACAGTGAGCTTGCATCAATGCGGCTTGAAAATATAGAAATCAGATTTAACGAATACACCGGATTTAAGGTGCCTTCCTCGGCGATACATATTAATGACAAGGGTGAAAAAACAGTTTATGCCCTTGTTGCAAACCAGGTTGAAAGCAGAACAGGCAAGGTTATTTATTCAACCAAGGATTATGTTGTGTTTGAATACACTCCTGAGGATGAAAATTCAATTCGTTTATATGACCAAATAATTACGCAAGGAAAGGATTTACATGATGGAAAAGTTTATACCTGATGAGGCAAGAATACAGTCGGTGCAGGATAATTATAAAAAGGTTTTGTCTGATGTTAAGGAAACCGCAATCAAAGCCGGCAGAAATCCCGATGATGTAAGACTTATGGCTGTTACCAAAACAGTTGAAAGTTTTTATATTAATAAGGTTCTCGACTTGGGTGCAGACCTTATAGGCGAAAACAGAGTTCAAGAATTTTTAGGTAAAAAGGACGAACTTCATTTGAACGGGGTTGAAAAGCACCTTATCGGTCATTTGCAAACTAATAAGGTTAAGCAGATTGTCGGCGAGGTTGATATGATTGAATCTGTTGACAGCGTTCATCTTGCAAAGGAAATCAGCAAAATTTCTTCAAAGAAGGAAATTACAACAAATATTTTGCTTGAAGTAAACGTCGGCAAAGAAGAGTCAAAAAGCGGAGTTTTCCTTGAAGGGCTTAACGATTTAATAGCCGAGGTTTCCGAAATGGAGAATATTAAGATAAAAGGTCTTATGACTATTCCGCCGATATGTGACAGTGAGGCAGAGGTTTCAAAGTATTTTGAGTCAATGTATCAAACTTTCATTGACATTAAGAATAAAAAGATTAATAATGTAGATATGGATATTTTATCAATGGGTATGAGCCACGATTATGAAGCTGCCGTTAAAAACGGTTCTAATATTGTAAGAGTAGGCTCTGCCATTTTCGGCGCAAGAAAATATTTTTAAAGGGAGAGAGAAGAATATGAGCTTTTTTGATAAGATTAAAGAAATCGTTACCGAAAGTGACGATGATGAATACGATGATTTTTATGAGGATGATAAAAAAGACAAGTCAATAGGAATTGCTCCTCCTGCGAGAGATAGATTTTCCAGACGTGACAGTTCGGATAGAGAGGAACGTTTTTCCGAGCGCCCACGAATAAAAAGGCACGACAGCGATAAGGTTGTTAATATTCATACAACTACCCAACTTCAGGTGGTTCTTGTTAAACCTGAAAGATTTGAGGAGGCGGCAACAATTGCCGACAACCTTAATGAAAAGAGAACTATTGTTTTAAATCTTGAAAGCACAAACCGTGATGTTGCACGCAGGCTTCTCGATTTTTTAAGCGGTGCGGCTTATGCAAGCGACGGTCAAATTAAGCGTGTTGCAAACAGCACATATATTATTACCCCTTATAATGTTGATGTTATGGGCGATTTAATAGATGAGCTTGAAAATAACGGTATGTTTATGTAAGTGATGAAATTAAATACAATTTTGGAGGAAGAATATAATGATTACACCAAGTCAAATTCGTCAAAAGAAGATATCTACCGTTGACGGCGGCGGATATGACAGAAATGAGGTTAATGAGCTTTTACTTGAAATTATAGAGTCTTACGAGGCTGTATATGCTGAGAATAAAGAGCTTTATCGCAAAATGGAAATCCTTGCAAACAGAATAGAGGAATACAGAGCGGACGAGGACACTATTAAAAATGCACTTATTGCCGCTCAAAAGACAGCCGATAAGCTTATGAACGACACAAAGCAAAAGGCAGCTCAGTCGCTTGAAGAAAGTGCAAAGACAGCGCAAAAGACTGTTGTTGACGCTAAGGAAAAGGCAGATAAGATTATTTCAAGTGCAAGGGATTATGTTGCTAATCTCACCAATGAAAAGGAAAAGGCAGCAGGCGAAATTGTTGACGAGGCTGAAAAGAAAGCAATCGACGCTGTTGAAGGAGCAAAGGTTGTGGCTCGTGAAGTTCTTGAAAAAGCCAAATCGCTTTCTCATGAACTTATCAGCAAGACTAATGCTGAAAAGGAAAGCCAAAAGGAACTTGTTGAAAAGCTTAATGCTCAGTCTAAGTCATTTAAGGAGAACCTCATTTCTCTTTATGAAAAGCAGCTTGAGGCTATTAAAAATATGAATGAAAATGTGGATGTTGCCAAAGCTCAGGCAGACGAGGAAAACATTGAAAATGAATTAAACGATATATATTCTTCCATTGACGAGCTTTCAAAGGCTGACAATGTCGACAAGGTGATTGAAGAGGCCAAGACGGTCGAGATTGAGGAGGAAAAGGCAGCAGATGAAGAAATCGAAAAAACAGATGAGGCTGAAGAAACTTCTGAAGTTCCTGCTGAAAACATTCAAGAATCAGCTCAAGACGACGATAAAAATGAACCTGAAGCCGTAGAAGAAAATGAAAGCGCAGAAGAAACTGCAAAAGACATTGAGAATGATGCCGTTGACGAAATTATTGAGGAAATAGAAAGCGGAGATAAAAAGTCAATCGGCACTCTTGATGAGATTGAGGATGAACATTTTGAAGAGCCGGAGGCTTTCTCTGAGGAAGAGGCTAAAGCTGCTGTTGACGCATTTTCAAGCGATGAAATTACTCCGATTGAAGAAGCAAGCGCTATTCCTGAAATCAATGACGAGCCGGAGATTGAGGAAAAGCCACAGCCTTTTGAAAATTACTTTCACGTAAACCGTGAGGACCCTCACAATACAGACGAAACAATTTCTCTTATTCCCGAAGATGATGACGATGAGGACGAAGAGGATAATAAAAATTTAAAGGATTTTTTAAAAAGAAAAAATAAACCTATCAAGGAGTTAAAATAATGGATTATAATCAAACATTAAATTTACCAAAAACCGATTTTCCTATGCGTGCAGGCTTGCCTAAAAGAGAGCCTGAATTTTTGGCACGCTGGGAAGCAAATGACCAATACAAGAAGCTTATGGACCATAATGACGGCAAGCCGCTTTTCGTTTTGCACGACGGCCCTCCATATGCTAACGGCGATATCCATATCGGCCATGCTCTTAATAAAACACTTAAGGACTTTATTGTCAGATATAAGAATATGACAGGCTTTAAGTCACCTTATGTTCCGGGTTGGGATACTCACGGTCTTCCGACTGAGCTTGCCGCAAGAAAGAAAGCAGGCATCAGTGCCGAAACTAATATTTCAGACCTTGAACTTCGCAAGATTTGCCGTGATACTGCACTTGGTTTTGTTGATATTCAAAGAGAATCTTTTAAGCGCCTTGGTGTTATCGGTGAATGGGATAATCCTTATATTACCCTTAAAAAGGAATTTGAAGAGGAACAAATCAAGGTGTTTGCAACAATGGCAAACAAAGGCTATATCTACAAGGGCTTAAAGCCTGTTTATTGGTGTCCGGAGTGTAAGACTGCTCTTGCAGAGGCTGAAATTGAGTATGCTGAAGATCCTTGCCATTCAATCTATGTAAAGTTTAATGTAACCGATGACCTTGGCAAGCTTACTGCTATGGGCGCTGATTTGAGCAAAACATATTTTGTAATTTGGACAACAACAACTTGGACTCTTCCTGCTAACGTTGCAATTTGCGTAGGCTACCAGATTTTGAATATTCACTTATTAAGTCCGGTGACGAATATTATGTAATGGCTACCGACCTTGCCGCATCCGCTATGGAGGAAAAGGGCGTAAGCGATTATGAAACTCTCGGCGTTATTAAAGGCTCAGAGCTTGAATATATGAAAACTCAGCATCCGTTTATTGACCGCACATCTCTTGTTATTGTCGGCGACCACGTTACTCTTGAAAGCGGTACGGGTTGCGTTCACACTGCACCGGGTCACGGTATTGAGGACTTTGTAGTATGTAAAAATTATCCTGAAATTCCTATTATTGTTCCTGTTGACGCTAAGGGCAGGCTCACTGAGGAAGCAGGTATGTTTGCAGGCTTAACAACCGAAGAGGCTAACAAGCCTATTGCACTTCATCTTGAAAAAATCGGTGCTCTTTTTGCACTTAAGAAAATCGAACACCAATATCCGCATTGCTGGAGATGTCATAAGCCTGTTATTTTCAGAGCTACAAGCCAGTGGTTCTGCTCTGTTGATGATTTTAAGGATGACGCTGTTAAGGCTGCGGAGGACGTTAAATGGTTCCCTGAATGGGGTAAGGACCGTTTGCAGTCAATGGTTAAGGAACGTGCTGACTGGTGTATTTCACGTCAGAGAAAATGGGGCGTTCCAATCCCTGTTGTATATTGCCAGGATTGCGGCAAGGAAATCATTGACAACGATATTATGATGAAGGTTTCAAAGATTTTCGGCGAAGAAGGCAGTGATGCTTGGTTTGCTCACGATACGGAATATTTCCTTCCCGAAGGCTTCAAATGTCCTCATTGCGGCAGTGCTAAGGGATTTGATAAAGAAAAGGATATTATGGATGTTTGGTTCGATTCCGGTTCTTCTCACGCTGCAGTTTGCGCAAGGAGAAAATACCTCAAAGTTCCTGCTGACGTATATCTTGAGGGTGCTGACCAATACAGAGGTTGGTTCCAATCATCACTTCTTACTTCTGTTGCAGGCGGCCACGGCGCTCCGTATAAGCAAATTATTACTCACGGCTGGACTGTTGACGGCGAAGGCAAAAAAATGTCTAAGTCACTCGGTAACGGTATTGCTCCGCAGGAAATTATCAGCAAATACGGCGCAGATATTCTTCGTCTTTGGGTTGCAAGTGCCGATTATCATGCAGATATCCGTATCAGCCCTGAAATCTTGAAACAGATTTCAGATAACTACCGTAAGCTTCGTAATACGGCAAGATATTGCCTTTCAAACCTCTATGATTTTGACCCGGATAAAGATATGGTTTCAAATGATGAGCTTGAGGAGCTTGATAAGTATGCTCTTATGAAGCTTGACGAGGTTATTAAGATTGCAAGAGATGCATTTGAGGTTTATGATTATCATACAGCAGCTCATTCACTCCATAATTTCTGCGTAGTTGAAATGAGTAACTTCTACTTTGATGTTCTTAAGGATAGACTTTATACATCTGCTCCGCAGAGCAAGACAAGACGTGCAGCTCAAACAGTTCTTTATAAGGTGCTTGATGCACTTACTCTTGTTCTTACTCCGATTCTTGCATTTACTGCTGATGAAATTTGGCAGTCAATGCCTCATGACAAGAGCAGAAACGGTGAATCGCCGCTCTTTAATGAAATTCCTCAGCCTGATTTTATAGAGGCAGACAGTGATTTCATTGCTAAGTGGGACAGAATTCATGCAGTAAGATTTGACGTTCAAAAGGCGCTTGAACTTGCAAGAAACGAAAAGATTATCGGCAAGCCGCTTGAGGCAAAGGTTTCTCTTTATGCAGACGGTGAGCTTTATGACTTCTTGAAGAGTGTTGAAGCTCAGCTTCCTGAAATCTTTATTACCTCCGGCGTAAGCGTTGAAAAAGGCGAGGGCGAGGTTAAAGGCGATGTTGAGGGCTTGAGCATAACAGTTTCTAAGGCTGACGGTGAAAAGTGCGAACGTTGCTGGAAGTTCTCATATACAGTAGGTCAGGATGCAAACCATCCAACTCTTTGCGCTCATTGTTCGCAAGTAATGAAGGAACTTTCATTATAAATATTTTTAATAGGCACACACCAAAAATGATGTGTGCCTGATTTGCTATAAAACGGAGAGGTTTTGTGAAGTTAAAAATAAAAAAATATGGTGTACGGTTATGATTGTGATAATTGTTACCATTGATCAAATAACTAAATATTTTGCAAAAGCCTGTCTTTACGGTAAAGGCGCAAAGCCGTTTATTAAAGGTGTAGTTGAGTTCGTTTATGCTCAAAATACAGGAGTTGCTTTTTCTATGTTTGACGGGGGACGTTGGTTTTTTGTAGCACTGACCGCTGTTGTTCTTCTGTTTTGCATATTATATATGTATAAGGGCAAGGGGCAAAACAACCTTTGGCTTTTTTGGTCACTTGGAGTTATAGTGTCGGGTGCAATAGGCAATTTGATAGACAGAATTTATCTTGGCTACGTAATTGATTTTATTAATCCGACCTTTGTTAATTTTGCAGTGTTTAATATAGCGGATTGCGCAGTAACATTGGGAACGATAAGTCTTATGGCTTACCTTGTTTTTGATATATTTAAAAAGGAGAACAAGGATGAGCCAAAAAATTGATTTATCTGTTTCAAATGAATTTTCAGGCGTCAGGATAGATAAGTTTTTGGCTGAAAATATTGATTTTTTAACAAGAAGTATGATATCAAAGCTTATCGAAAACGGCAATGTGTTCGTGTTTGACAAAATCGCTCAAAAAAGCTATAAATGCAAGGCGGGCGATGAAATCAGCGTGAATGTGCCAAAGCCTCGTGTGCTTGAAACAAAGGCTGAAAATATACCGCTTGATATAGTGTATGAGGACGGCGACCTTTTAGTTGTTAATAAGCCTAAGGGAATGGTTGTTCACCCCGCTCCCGGTAATTATGAAGGCACGCTTGTTAATGCACTTTTATATCATTGCGGCAACAGCTTAAGCGGTATTAACGGTGTAATACGTCCCGGAATAGTTCATAGAATTGATAAGGATACTTCGGGGCTTTTAATAGTAGCAAAAAACGATTTTTCCCATTTGCATCTTGCCCAACAGATTAAAGAACATTCCTTTTATCGTGCATATCAGGCAGTTGTATACGGAAATATTAAAGAGGATAAGGGAACGGTAAACGAGCCTATCGGCAGAAGTCCTAAGGATAGAAAGCGTATGGCTGTAGTTTACAAAAATTCAAGAAACGCAATCACTCATTATGAAGTTTTGAAGCGTTTCGGAAATTTTACTCATATAAAGTGCATACTCGAAACGGGAAGAACTCATCAAATAAGAGTTCATATGGCTTATCTCGGTCATCCGCTTGCAGGCGACAGCGTTTATGGGCCTAAAAAGGTTATCACCAAGCTTTCAGGTCAATGCCTTCACGCAGGCGAGATTGGCTTTGTTCATCCGAGAACGAATGAATATTTGCACTTTACTTCACCTTTGCCTGATTATTTTACTGATTTTTTGGCAGAGCTTGAAAGAAAACAATAACACCGTGAGGATTTAGGATGGAAAAAACTTTTGAAAATTGGCTTGTTGTATCGGATATCGACGGTACTCTTAATAATAAAATCCGCAAGCTGCCAAAAAAAGAAATTATGATGCAATTAAGAAATTCACTGATTTAGGCGGTAATTTCACTCTCGCTTCAGGTAGGCTTCAGTCAAGCCTTGAAAGAAATTATAACAGAATAACGCCTAATCAGCCAGCCGTTGTTTTAAACGGTGCAGGGCTTTATGATTATAAGGAAAAGAAAATGCTTTGGCGAAGCACAATCGGAGAAAAAGGACGTGACTTTGTAAAGCTTGTTGAAAAAAGAATATAACAAGTTTTTTAAAAGTGTTGATATAGGAATTTATTTTGACGATTATGTTTATATTGTTAAAAATGGACTTTTTGCAAGTGCAACAATGTATTTTGACAAGGCTCATTTTGAAGTGGTTAAATCTATTGACGATGTACCGAAAGACGGCTGGATGAAGGTTATTTTTTGGTCCAATCCAATTACAATTAAGTCGCTTCAAAAATTTATTGATAAAAACGAAAACCCCGACGCTAACTTTATGTCCTCATCTGTTTGCACGATTGAGATGCTTCAAAAAGGCACTCATAAGGGTGTTGGCATTATGAAACTTGCAGATATGCTCGGCATAGATAAAAGTCATGTTGCGGCAATCGGGGATTATTATAATGACTGGGATATGCTCAAAACAGTTGGACTTCCCGCCTGTGCAGGTCAAGCTCCCGCACCTATACACAATATTTGTAAATTTGAGGCTTGCCATTGCAACAAGGGCTGTGTTGCCGATTTGCTTGAATACATTATGTCCGGCAAGGCTGAAGAAGATATTAAGAAAGAAAATAATAAAAAGTAGGTAATCTTATGTTGACTATTGGTGCACATTTGAGTGCTTCTAAGGGATATACGGCGATGCTTAAGCAAGCTGTGGAAATAGGCGCTAACACTTTTCAGTTTTTTACACGTAATCCGAGGGGTGGAAGTGCAAAGGCTATTGACGAAAATGACGTGAATGAGTTTTTAAAACTTATGGAAGAAAATGATTTTCCCGTAATTTTGGCTCATGCGCCTTATACGCTTAATCTTTGCTCGGCTAAGCCTGAAACAAGGGAGTTTGCAAGAAACACATTTTTAGATGATTTAAAAAGAATGGAATATACTCCTCATCAGCTTTATAATTTCCATCCGGGTTCTCATACGGGTCAGGGTGCAGAGGTCGGAATTGACCTTATAGCCGAGGCACTTAATAAGGTGCTTTTTCCTGAAATGACTACCACTGTTTTGCTTGAAACCATGGCAGGCAAGGGAACTGAGATTGGCAGAAGCTTTGAGGAACTTCGTGCAATTATTGATAAGGTGGAGCTTGATGATAAAGTTGGCGTTTGCCTTGATACGTGCCATGTTAATGATGCCGGCTATGACGTAGTTAATAATCTTGACGGCGTTTTGGAGGAATTTGATAAGGTAATCGGTCTTGACAGGCTTAAGGCAATACATCTCAATGATTCTAAAAATCCGCTTGGCGCCCATAAGGATAGGCACGAGAAAATCGGCGAGGGCTATATCGGCAAGGACGCTATGGAAAGAATTATTAATCATCCAAGCCTTAAAAACCTTCCGTTTTATCTTGAAACGCCGAATGATATTGACGGCTATGCTAAAGAAATTGCGCTTTTAAGGTCTTTGTATAAAGGATAAGAGAAAGTAAAGAGAGGTAAAATTATGAGTATTGAAAAAAGATTTTTGGAAAACTTGACGGCAAGGGCGATGTTGATATTTATAAAATCACTAATAAAAACGGCGCATTTGTTGAGCTTATGACTCTCGGCGCAGGTATTCATTCTATTAATGTACCTGACAGAAACGGCAAGCTCGGCGATGTTGTTTTGGGCTTTGACGATGTTGATAATTATCTTAATCCCGACCTCGGATATCAGGGTCTTGTAGTCGGCAGATATGCTAACAGAATACGTGACGCAAAGTTTTCTATGGACGGTGTGGAGTATAACACTCCTAAAAATCAAGGCACTTGGACTCTTCACGGCGGCGGTCGTTTCAGTTTTAATATTTGGGAGGTTAAGGAAACAGGCAACGATTTTGTTGTATTTTCTTTCTTCTCACCCGATATGCAAGACGGATTTCCCGGCAATTTCACAATGAACGTTAAATATACATTCGACGACAGCAATACTCTCAAAATCGAATATTTTGTTTTATCTGATAAAAAGACGGTTGCAAATCCGACAAATCACGCATATTTCAATCTTTCAGCAGACAGTTCAAAAACTGTTGAAGACGAATATTTGCAGGTTAATGCCGATAAATTTACCGAAACCGACGATACCCAGCTTCCCACCGGCGAGTTTGGTTTGGTTGAGGGCACTATGATGGATTTCAGAACCTTGCATAAAATCGGCGATAAAATTGATGAGCCTTTCAGGGCAATTATTGAGGGCATAGGCTATGATAATAACTACTGCCTTTATGATAAAAAACTCGGCGAACTTACGCAGGCGGCTGTGCTTTATGATGAAGCATCGGGCAGGCAAATGCAGGTTTATACCGACCTTGTCGGAATTCAGGTTTATTGCGGCGGCTGGCTTGCAAAGGACGGCAATCCGGGAAAGGGCAATTCCAAAGTGACTTTCCGCCGTGGCGTTGCACTTGAAACTCAGTTCTATCCTGATTCTGTTAATCATTCCAATTTCCCGTTTAAGTTTGTTGAGCCAAACGAGGAATTTAAGACAACAACGGAATTTAGATTTTCGGTGAAATAATTTAACGAATATAATAAAAAACGGGCAGTTCGTTGTGAACTGCCCGTTTTGCTATGCTGTTATTAAATATGTTTTAATAAATAGACCTAACTTTGATTACACCGTTAATTGCTGTTATATCGTCAAGCACCTTTTGAGCAGGGGTTTCGTCAACATCAATAATTGAGTAAGCAGTTTCGCCTCTGTTTTTATCCTCAAATGACGCAATGTTAATTCCGTCACGGCTGATTGTATCTGTAATTGTCGCAATCATATTCGGCTGATTCTTATGAATAACGGTAATTCTTGAAACACCCGATTTTGCCATTGAAACAGCAGGGAGGTTTACTGAATTTTTAATGTTTCCGTTTTCAAGGTAATCAATAAGTTCATCAGCACCCATTGAAGCGCAGTTTTCTTCGCTTTCAGGAGTGCTTGCACCAAGGTGAGGCATTGCGATAACTCCGTCAATGCCGATAATATCAGCTGATGGGAAATCCGTAACATAAGCCGCCATTTTTCCTTCTTCAAGAGCGTCAACTATTGCCTGCGAATCAGCAAGGTCACCACGTGCAAAGTTGAGAACCCTGACTGTGTTTTTCATTTTATCAATAGACTCTGTGCAAATCATTTTTCTTGTATCGTCTGTAAGCGGTACGTGAAGGGTAATATAATCAGCGACAGGGAAAATTTCGTCAAGATTGTTGTTGACTGTTATCCCTGCCTTAAGAGTAACACCTGCCGGCAAGAATGGGTCATAACCGATAACGTTCATACCAAGGTCAACTGCGGCTTCGGCAACAAGGCGACCGATAGCTCCAAGACCGATTACTGCAAGCGTTTTACCCTTGATTTCAGGACCTGCAAATGCGCTCTTGCCCTTTTCGACTGTTTTGCCTACGTTGTCGCCCTCGTCTTTAATGGTTTTGCACCAATCAATAGCTTTAGTTACCTTACGGCTTGAAAGGAGTAAACCGCAAATTACAAGCTCCTTAACGGCGTTTGCATTAGCACCCGGAGTGTTAAATACTGCAATGCCGAGGTCTGTGCATTTTGGAATAGGAATGTTGTTTACGCCTGCACCTGCTCTTGCGATTGCGAGAAGTGATGACGGCATTTCCATATCGTGCATAGCCGCACTTCTTACCATAATTGCGTCAGGTGACTGCGCACTGTCGTCAATTGTGTATTTAGCCTCGTCAAATTTTGATAAACCTACATTTGATATTTTATTGAGAGTTTTAACAGTAAACATTATTTGTTTTCCTCCTCAAACTTAGCCATAAATTCAACAAGCTTTTCAACACCTTCAATAGGCATTGCATTATAGATAGAAGCACTCATACCGCCGACTGTTCTGTGACCCTTAAGGTTTACAAAACCGTTTTGCTCAGCTTCTGAAATAAATTTCTTTTCAAGCTCGTCGTCGCCGATAACAAAAGGTACATTCATAAGCGAACGGTCCTCAGGAACAACAGTGCCTTTGAATAATTTAGAATTGTCAAGGAAATTGTAAAGAATAGCGGCTTTCTTTTCGTTTCTTTCTTTCATCTTTTCAAGGCCGCCGATATCGTTTTTAATCCATTCAAGAACAAGCTTGCAAATATAAATAGTCCAACAAGGTGGGGTATTATAAAGTGAATCTGCGTCAGCCTGAATTTTGTAGTTCATCATAACAGGGGTGATATCCCTTGCGTTTCCTAAAAGGTCCTCACGAATAATTGCAACAACAAGACCTGCCGGAGCAACGTTCTTTTGAGCGCCGAAATAAACCATACCGAATTTGCTGATATCAAGCGGCTCGGAAAGTGCACATGAAGATACGTCTGCAATAAGCACCTTGTCGCCTACAGGAGGAAGCTCTTTGTAAACAGTACCGTAAATAGTATTGTTCATACAAATATATACATAGTCTGCATCCTCACGGAAATCTTCAGGCTTAGTCTTTGGAATGTATGTAAATGTTTTGTCTGCAGATGAAGCTGCGGCAACAACGTCGCCGTATTTTTGAGCCTCTGCAAATGCTTTTTAGCCCACTGACCTGTGATAATATAATCAGCCTTGCCGCTGCCGTTCATAAAGTTAAGCGGAATAGCCGAAAATTGAGCGGATGCACCGCCCTGAAGGAATAATACCTTGTAATTGTCAGGCACATTGTAAAGCTCACGCATAAGAGCCTCTGCATCCTTAATAATCTTGTCAAATACTTTTGAACGGTGGCTCATCTCCATAACAGACTGACCGCAGCCCTGATAATCGAGCATCTCGTCTGCCGCTTGCTTTAACACCTTTTCAGGAAGTGTTGACGGACCCGCACTGAAATTGTAAACTCTTGCCATAGTTGGTTTCCTCTCTTATATAAAAAAATTTGATTTCTTTTTAAAATCTGTATCACCTATTATACTATTGTTTAACTTTTTGTCAATGATTGATTTGAAAATTCGTGATAATATACAACAGATTGACAATAAAGTAACAATATTGTTAAATATTGCGGAAATATCAGATGAAAATCGCAATAAATATGACAATTTAATGCGTTTGTATATATCTATGTTTTTTATATATATCCTTATTGAAAAAATATATGAACTATGATAAAATACATTTGTATAGTTGTATAGTTTTTCAGCGTAATCAGTCATACTGTTATGCTTGAGGCAAAATAATGCAACAAAAGGGGTAAAATTTATGAAAAAATCGGAGGTATATCTCCCGTCTAATGACGGCAAAAATCAACTTCATACTGTAATTTGGGAGCCTGATACGGAATATCCGAGGGCAATTTTGCAAATTGTTCACGGAATGTGCGAATATGTTGACAGGTATGACGATTTCGCAAATTACTTAACTCAAAACGGTTTTGCGGTTATAGGCAACGATCATTTGGGCCACGGCAAAAGCGTTAAAAGAAATGATGATTTAGGCTTTTTTGCATCAACTGACGGTGACAAAATTGTTATCGAGGATTTGCACAACGTTATGCTTTTTGCCAAGGATAAGTGGTTAGGCACACCGCTTTTTATGCTCGGTCACAGTATGGGCTCATTTTTTACAAGGGTGTTTTTGACTAAATACAGCGTTGAACTTGATGGCGCAGTTATTATGGGCACGGGCTTTATTCCCGATTCCGCCGCTAAAATAGGTATGATGCTTTCGTCACTAATATGCAAGACTAAGGGCGAAAGATACAAAAGCAAGCTTCTTGAAAGCTTGACCTTAGGCTCAAATAATAAAGCGTTTGCGCCTAACAGAACTGATGATGATTGGCTTACAAGGGACGAAAAGGCAGTTGACAAATATGTAAACGATAAGCTTTGCGGCTTTACCTTTACGGCAAAGGCTTATAACGATTTCTTTAAAATTATCCATTCAATTGCAATCAATAAAAATTGCGAGGGTATTTCCAAAGAACTGCCTGTTTTGATAACGTCGGGAGAGGTTGACCCTGTCGGCGGTAAAAAAGCTTGCGAGAAGCTTTTGTTTAAATACGAGTCGGCTAAAATTACGGATACAAGCATTAAGCTTTATCCCAATGACCGCCACGAAATACTCAACGAGCTTGACAAAGAGGAAGTTTATAAAGACATTGCTGACTGGTTAATAAGCAAAATATAATTATTGTTAAATTTACTCTTGACTTTTTATTATACTTATTATATAATTTTTACACCGCATATTATGGGCAGGCAAGAGATACGCAGTATCCGCCTATTATAGCGAGACTTGAAAAGGAGATAAAAAGACTATGTACGCTGTTATTGTTACAGGCGGTAAGCAGTACAAGGTTGCTGAAGGCGATGTTCTTTATATCGAAAAGCTTGATGCTCAGCTGAAGAGAATGTAACATTCGACACAGTTCTTGCAATCGGTGCAGACGACAGCTTTAAGGCTGGTAAGGATTGCGCTAAGGCTACTGTTGACGCTAAGGTTCTTAAGAATGGCAAGGGTAAGAAGATTACTGTATTTACTTACAAGCCAAAGAAGGACGAAAAACGCAAGAAGGGTCATCGTCAGCCATACACAAAGGTTGAGATCACCAAGATTAATGCGTAATGATTAATGTTGAATTTTTCAGCGGAATTAACGGTTTGTGCGGCTTTGAAGCAACGGGGCATTCAATGAGTGCCGATTCGGGAGAGGACATTATTTGTGCTTTTGTTTCGAGTGCTTGCTTAATGGCAGCAAATACCGTGACTGAAATTATCGGTCTTGATTGCGACGCTCAGTCGGATGACGGATATTTAAAATTGATGATTCTCGAAAATTCCGCAAAAGCTCAGGATGTGCTTAAGGGTTTAAGGCTTCACTTAACACAACTTTCCAAGCAGTATCCTGAAAACATAAAAGTGATTTATCGGAGGTGTAATAATGCTTAAATTAGATTTACAGCTTTTCGCTCATAAGAAAGGTATGGGTTCTACAAAGAACGGCAGAGATTCAGAGTCTAAGCGTCTTGGCGCTAAGAGAGCTGACGGCCAGTTTGTTCTTGCAGGCAATATCCTTTACCGTCAGAGAGGAACACACATTCATCCGGGCAACAACGTTGGTATCGGCAAGGACGACACTCTTTTCGCTCTTGTTGACGGCACCGTTAAGTTTGAAAGAATGGGTAAGGACAGAAAGATGGTTTCTGTTTATCCTGTTGAGCAGTAATTTAAGATTTATAAAAATTATCCCACGGAATATTCCGTGGGATTTTTTGTTGTTCTTATTTAGTTACATATATTTTATTTTAAAAAAATTATGCCCTCCCAAAAGGGAAGGCATAGAATTTAAAAAGATTACATCATTTGGGCAAGATTATCTGAAAATTCGGTAGGATTTTCAAGGTCGAGCCCTGCAATAAGCCTTGCTGATGAATAAAGAAGATTTGTATATTTCTTAAGTGTATCGTCATCTACACTCTTAAGCTTTTCAACAATTGGATGGTCTGCATTAACCTCAAGCACAAGCTGAGCCTTAACACCTTGATTAGCGCCGGGCATAGAATTAAGCACCTTTTCCATTTCAAGCGAAACATAGCCTTCTGCTGAAAGGCAAACAGGGTGTGAGCCGAGCTTATTTGTAAGCTTAACTGCCGTTACCTTGCCGTCAAGTGCTTCTTTCATTTTATCAAGAAGCCCCTTAGCATCCTCGTTTTTCTTTGTCATTGCTTCTTTTTCGGCATCGGTACTTAAATCAAGGTCATCCTTGCAAACGTTTACAAAGTGCTTGCCGTCGTATTCCATAAGCATTTGAATTGCAAATTCATCAACCTCGTCGGTAAAGTAAAGCACTTCATAGCCCTTTGCCTTAACAGCCTCAACCTGAGGAAGAAGCGCAATCTTTTGTTCATTATCGCCGCAAGCATAGTAAATGTCGTTTTGCGACTCTGCCATTCTGCCGACGTATTCCTTAAGTGTTGTCGGTTTTTCGTCAGCCGAGGTTTTAAACAAAAGTAAGTCCTTAAGACCGTCTTTTTCCATACCGTAGTTAGCATAAACGCCGTATTTTAACTGCAAGCCAAAAGTTTTGAAGAACTTCTCATACTTTTCTCTGTCGTTTTTGAGCATTTTTGTAAGCTCATTTTTAATTTTCTTGTCAATTGCTTTAGCAATAATTTTAAGCTGATGGTCGTGCTGCAACATTTCACGGCTGATATTAAGGCTTAAGTCTGCACTGTCTACAAGACCTTTTACAAAGCTAAAGTAATCGGGCAAAAGGTCGGCACACTTATCCATAATAAGAACACCGTTTGAATAAAGCTGTAAGCCTTTTTCGTATTCCTTTGAATAGAAATCGTAAGGCGGATTTTCCGGAATGTAAAGAAGTGCGTCAAATGTAGCCTGACCCTCTGTTTTTGTGTGAATTACGTGCAGAGGATTGTTGTAATCCATAAACTTTTGCTTGTAAAATTCGTTATATTCCTCCGGCTTGATTTCGCTCTTATTCTTTCTCCAAAGCGGAACCATAGAATTAAGTGTTTCTTCGCTTACTTCTGTAATGTATTCACCCTCTTTGTCAGGGTCGGGAACCTGATGGCTCATTTCCATAACGATAGGGTAGCGAATGTAGTCGGAATACTTCTTTACAAGCTCATCAATTGTATATTGCTCAAGGTATTTAGAGTAGTCCTCGTTTTCCGTGTCCTCTTTAACGTAAAGAGTAATTTCACTTCCTGCGTTTTCCTTTTCACATTCTTCGATTGTATATCCGTCGGCACCCGTTGAAACCCACTTGTGAGCGACGTTCTCGCCGAATGCTTTTGAAATAACCTCTACCTTATCAGCAACCATAAATGAAGAATAGAAACCTACGCCGAATTGACCGATAACCGAAATATCGTCTGCCTTTTCATTGTCTGCATTTTCTTTTTTGAAATTGAATGAGCCGCTCTTTGCGATTGTGCCGAGATTGTTTTCAAGCTCTTCACCGGTCATACCGATGCCGTTATCACTGATTTTAATAGTTCTGTTTTCCTTGTCAAGGTCAATATGGATTTTGAAATCCTCTCTTGCAAGCTTAACGCTGTCATCTGTAAGAGATTTGAAATATAACTTGTCTATAGCATCGCTTGCATTGGAAATAAGCTCACGTAAAAATATTTCCTTGTGAGTGTAAATTGAATTAATCATCATATCAAGCAGCTTTTTGGACTCTGCTTTGAATTGCTTTTTCCTCATATATATCACCCTTTGAATATTAATTAGCACTCGCAGTACCTGAGTGCTAATTAATATTATAGACCATTTTCTTTTATTGTCAATAGGTGTAATAAAATTTTTATAAAAAACAGAGCCGTAAAATTACGGCTCTGCAAAATCAAATGTTATTTGGTTTTTATGGTTTTTACTTTAGACCATGAGGAATAAACCTTGATTGTTTTTCCTTGATATTTTACGTTTTTGTATGTGCGAATACGAACGTAATATTTTTTCTTAGCTTTGAGCTTTTTAACAGTGGTTTTTGTGGTTTTCTGCTTAGAAATTGTTACTGTCTTTTTATTCTTTTTAAACTTCTTGTCGGTTGCAAGCTGAATTTGGTATCCCTTGATTGTGCTTACCTTTTTTTTCCACCTTACCGTTATTGCTTTTTTGCCCTTTGAAAGCTTTGAAATTGAAGCCTTTTTGTACTTGCTGTCAACCCAATTTCCGGATACTTTTTTCGCATTTTTTGTTGGCTTTGAAGCCTTTGTCGTAGTCGGTTTTGTGGTCGGCTGCGTTGTAGGAGCAGAAGTTGTTGTGGTAGTAGTTGTTGTAGTAGTTGTATAATTAGGATTTTTCACCTTGTGGCAAACTAAACAAAATTCCTCATTATTGTCAAACACGTGATTATCGGTTTTTGCAAGTTCTTTTGTTTCCAAAGTTCTTTTGCAGATATCGCAAACAGTAGATAAAACACCTGTTTCGGCGCAAGTTGGCTCTTTTGTTATTATTTGAATTTCAGTACACATACGAAGTTTTGGGTGTTCCTTATACTGTTTATCGCTTGTTGCCGCAGATATGCTCGGACTCCAAACAGGTGCGTAGTGCGCATTATTCATATCACCGCCGGTATAAGGATAAGCGGCAAACGAAAAATTCGGAGCTTTTGCGCTGATTTCTTGAGCAGTTTCTCCGTCCAATGCATAAATTATTTTTGAAACGCTGTTATCTCTTTTTAAAAATGTAATAGTGTAAATATATTTAAACGGGTATTTATGATTTAAAGCCCATTCCTGAGTTTTCGATTTGTCAAAACCGTAAAAAGTAACATCATCTTTTCCGATAGGCAAAATTCCCTGCGCACTTATTTGACACGTTTGGTCATAAATGATTACACTTTGCAATTTATCAGCCTTGCTGAAAGCATAGCTTTGAATCTCATCAATTCCGACATTTACAATAATTTTTTTGATTTTGTCGCCAATGTTTCCGTAATCGTAAGATGAAGCGCTGACAGTGCCTTTTCCGGTAAAGGTGAGCGTTCCGGTTGCCTCATCAAAGCTTGATTTAACGCTTTGCTCCGCCCTTGCCGTAATGTTAAGCCCGGCACTCATAGTAAGAAGCATAACAAGGGATAAAAAGATTGATAATGCCTTTTTCACATAAACCACCCTTTATAATAAGTATATGTTAATTATAACAAATAAAATAGCATTAATCAATATACATTATTGATTAAATATCAATATAGATATTCATTGAAATATTTTAACAATTCGTTAGGTGTAACATTTAAACATTTACAAAAAAGTGCAAATTCATAGTCAGTAACCTGACGTTGATTTTTTTCTATCTTACTAACCATTTGTTGGTCGATATTAACATTCATTAACTGCATTTTTGCTGCTAATTCATTTTGGGATAAGCCGCATTCTTTTCTCAATTCTGCAAGTCGTTTGCCTATAATGTTTTTATTACCGTTAAAAGTTATTTGTTTCACATAATCAGTCCTTACGTTATATTAACGTATTGACAATATCATATATTTATTGTATAATTACGTCACAATAACGTAATCGTTAATTAAAATCAAGGAGTAAAAGATAAAAATGAAAAAGAAAATAATTATACCGATTTCCATTGTTGTTTTAATCATAATTTTTATTGTGAGTTTTTCTATGTGTTCTTCAAACAATTCGCAAGATTATTATGAGAATGATGATTTTAGCGAGACAGATGGATTTACAGAGGATAATGAAATTGAAGACAATATCAGTTCTGTAGGAAATGAAACACTTCAATACCCGTCTGAAAATGACGAATGGGAATATGACGTGTATGAAACATATATAACGCTGAAAAAATATAAGGGAAACAGTAAAACGGTGAATATCCCGTCCGAAATAGAAAATAAGCCTGTAAAATCAATAGGCTCTAAATGTTTTAATAAAGATGACCAAGGCGTTTATAATGATACACCGCCTCTCAAGGAACCCGAATTTACTTCAATTAACATTCCTGATTCGATTGAAGTTATTGAATCAGCGGCGTTTAAAGGTGTTCAAATATCAAAACTGATAATTCCCAAAAGCGTATATTTTATTGACGAGTATGCATTTGCATATAATGATAAATTAGAAAACATAATCTTGCCCAACAGCATTACCGTAATTAAACAAGGAACATTTATGAATTGCACAAATTTAAGTTCAATTCAATTACCTGATAATCTCGAAGAAATTCAGGGTGGGGCATTTGAAGCAACGGGATTAGAAAATTTAGTTATGCCTGATTCGGTTGCAAAATGTGGCGACCAAGTATTTGCTTATTGTTCAAAGCTGAAAAGTGTAACATTGTCTGAATCGTTAATAACAGACACTAACGGAAGTGAAATGTTTGAAAAATGTTCAAGTCTTACGGAAATTCATTTTTCAGGACTTGAAGCAGGATTGAATGAATATGACATTATTGGGGTAGATATAGATAATTTAACTATATACGGCAAATCAGGTTCAAAAGCCGCAACTTCTGCCACAAGATTAGGCATAAAATTTGTTTTTGAATAAAAATAAAAAAGTGACCATAAGGCTGAATTAACAGCTTTTATGGTCACTTTTTTATTTGAAATATTATTTTTTCTGCTTTCTGCTTTAAGTCTAAGCGACTTGTCAAGAATAGTTTTTCTCAAACGGATTGACTTAGGAGTTACCTCCAAAAGCTCATCGTCAGCCAAAAATTCCATGCTCTGCTCAAGTGAAAGAGTAGTAGGCGGAACAAGCTTTAATGCCTCGTCAGAGCCGCTTGCACGTGTATTTGTAACGTGTTTTTTCTTGCATACGTTGCAAACGATGTCCTCGTCCTTAGCGCACTCACCGACAATCATACCCTCATATACTTCAACACCCGGACCTACAAAAAGACGTCCACGATCCTGAGTGTTCCAAAGACCGTAGCCTGTCGTAGTTCCTGTTTCGTGAACAACGATTGAGCCTCGATCTCTTGTTTCGATATCGCCCTTGAATTCCTCATATCCGGCGAAAAGCTGGTTCATAATGCCGTTGCCGTTTGTATCGGTCAAAAATTCCGAACGGTAGCCGATAAGACCTCTTGACGGAATTTTAATTTCAAGGTGTGTCATACCTGTTGAACGGGTATCCATATTCTCGATTTCGCCCTTGCGTGAGCAAAGCTTTTTTTGCATAACGTTGCCGACGTATTCCTCAGGCACTTCGATAATAGCAAGCTCCATAGGCTCAAGCGTTCTGCCATTTTCGTCCTTTTTAAGGATAACCTGCGGACGTGAAACCTGAAATTCGTAATTTTCTCTTCTCATAGTTTCAATAAGGATTGAAAGATGAAGCTCACCTCTGCCCGATACCTTGAAAGTATCCATAGAGTCTGTTTCCTCAACTCTCATTGATACATTCGTTTCAACCTCTTTGAAAAGTCTGTCACGAAGGTTACGGAAGTTACATATTTGCCCTCCTTGCCTGCGAAAGGAGAATCGTTTACCATAAAGTTCATAGAAATTGTAGGCTCGTCAATTTTAACGAAAGGAAGCGGCTCAATGCAGTTAGGGTCGCATGCTGTTTCGCCGATATTGAGGTCGGCAATACCTGCCACACAAACTATATCGCCAAATTCGGCATCGTCGCAGTCAACTCTTTTAAGACCTTCAAATTGATAAATCTTAGAGAATTTAACGTTTTCCTGAGTGCCGTCCTGCCTGCAAAGAACATAAGGAGTGTTTACCTTAATTGTACCTCTCTCAACTCTGCCGACGCCGATTCTGCCAACATAATCGTCATATTCAAGAGATGAGAAAAGGATTTGAGCAGGGCCGTTTGGGTCACCTGTCGGGGATGGTATGTATTTAAGAATAGCGTCAAGAAGCGGTCTCATATCGCCCTCTCTTACGTTAGGGTCAAGGCTTGAATAACCGTCCTTTGCAGAAGCGAAAACAACAGGGAAATCAATTTGGTCATCATCTGCACCAAGCTCTATAAAGAGGTCAAGTACCTCGTCAATAACCTCCTGCGGTCTTGCACCGTCACGGTCAATTTTGTTTACAACTACAAGTGGGGTTTTCTTAAGGCCTAAAGCCTTTTTAAGAACGAAACGTGTTTGCGGCATGCAACCCTCAAATGCGTCAACAACAAGAATTACGCCGTCAACCATTGTAAGTATACGCTCAACCTCGCCGCCGAAATCAGCGTGACCCGGAGTATCAACAATGTTGATTTTTGTATTTTTATAGTGGATAGAAGTGTTTTTTGAAAGAATTGTAATTCCACGCTCTTTTTCAAGGTCGTTGGAGTCCATAACTCTTTCCTGCACAGCCTCATTATCACGGAAAATACCGCTTTGATGGAGCATTTCATCAACAAGGGTAGTCTTGCCGTGGTCAACGTGGGCAATGATAGCAATGTTTTTTATGTCTTTTCTTGTACTCAATTAAATCACCTTATTTCAAATTCTGCGTTATTTTGTAATTTTAAAGCTGTCACGCAGTGCAACCGTTCTGTTAAATACAGGCTTTTCGTCTGTTGAATCCTTATCCTTGCAGAAATATCCGTTTCTCATAAACTGATACTTAGCGCCGACTTCGCAGTTAAGAAGCGCTTTTTCAACATAGCCGCTTACAACCTTTAATGAGTGGGGGTTAAGGTTATCTTCAAATGAGCTTACGCCCTCCTCGTCGCTTGGGTTTGCAACGTTGAAAAGTCTTTCATAAAGTCTTACCTCGCAAGGTACATTTTCCTTAGCCGATACCCAATGTATTGTGCCTTTAACTTTTCTGCCGTCAGGGGAGTCACCGCCAAAGGTTTCAGGGTCGTAGGTTGCGTGAACACAGCAAACCTCGCCGTTTTCGTCAAGGTCATATCCTGTGCACGTTACGTAATAAGCCTTGTAAAGTCTGACTTCGTTGCCGACAAAAAGACGTCTGTATTTCTTAATAGGCTCAACCATAAAGTCGTTTTTCTCAATCCAAAGCTCTTTGGTAAACGGAATCTTTCTTGTGCCGTATTCAGGGTGGTCGGGGTGATATTCGCACTCAATTTCCTCAACCTTGCCCTCAGGGAAATTATCAATAACAAGCTTAACAGGGTCAATAACAGCCATAGCTCTCGGTGAGTTAGTGCCGAGATTATCTCTTACGCAAGCCTCAAGAAGCGCAAAATCAATAACGCTGTATGCCTTTGACACACCTATACTTTCGCAAAAATCACGAATAGCGGCAGCAGGATATCCTCTTCTTCTCATACCGCTGATTGTTGCCATTCTTGGGTCGTCCCAGCCGGAAACAATATTGTCCTGAACAAGCTTTAAGCACTTTCTCTTTGAGGTGAGTGTGTAGTTAAGATTCATTCTTGCAAATTCAATCTGCCTTGGCTTTTCACCCTCAATAAGTTCGTCTACAAACCAATTGTAAAGCGGTCTGTGATTTTCAAATTCAAGTGAACAAAGCGAATGGGTTACACCCTCATAAGCGTCTGAAAGCGGGTGAGCAAAGTCATACATAGGATATACGCACCATTTGTCACCTGTTCTGTGGTGGTGAGCATACATAATTCTGTAAATAATAGGGTCACGCATATTGAGGTTAGGAGATGCCATATCGATTTTTGCCCTAAGCACCATTTTTCCCTCTTCAAATTCACCCTTTGTCATTCTGTCAAACAGGTCAAGGTTTTCATCAATGCTTCTGTCACGGTAAGGTGAATTTTTACCCGGCTCGGTAAGCGTGCCTCTGTATTCTCTCATCTGCTCAGGTGAAAGCTCACAAACGTAAGCCTTGCCCTTTTTTGATAAGCTTGATTGCACATTCATATAAGAAATCAAAATAATCCGACGCATAGTAGAGATTGTCCCAATCAAAGCCGAGCCATTTGATATCCTCTTTTATGGCATCAACATATTCAGTGTCCTCTTTAATCGGATTTGTATCGTCAAGTCGGAGATTGCATTTGCCTTTGTATTTTTCTTTTACGCCGAAATTGATGCAAATTGCCTTAGCATGACCGATATGAAGATATCCGTTTGGCTCAGGAGGAAAACGTGTTTGAATTTTTGAATATTTGCCTTCGGCTAAATCCTCGTCAATAAAATCATGAATGAAATTTGACGGTGCTTTTACTTCTTCGTTCTTTTCTGCTTCTGCCATTATTTATTCTCCTTGTAATATTCAAGTGCTTTTGTAAGTCTTTCTTTAACTCTCTTTTCGCCTAAAAGAGCGGTGATAGAGAAAAGGTCAGGAGTGTTAGTTCTGCCTGTTAAAGCAACACGTATAATTGTTGATACGTCACCAACGTGACCTTTGAAATTGTCAGGATTTTGCTTGTATTCCTTAACGTTGGGAGTACAGCCGCACGGCTCGCAAATTGATTTAATTCTCGAAAACCAAGCGTCCTTGTCATCATTTAAATTAACTTCATCAATGTATTTTTCAAGAACGTTCTTTGCAAGTTCATTTGTTGCATTTCCGCAAAGCTCATAGCAAGGGGTAAACGTTTCATCATACATATAACTGATATAATCCGGAATATCGGACCATTTTGCGAGGTCCTTTCTCGGTTTCTTGTTTTCTCTGTCGATATTAAGAATATCCTTTGCATATTGCTCGTCCTTAGCATAAAGAGCTGCAAGCTTTTCGTTATATTCCTTTGCCCAAGCATTTGATAATTCAAATACTTCTTCGGCGCTCATTTTGCTTATAACGTTTTTGGAAATATCGGTAAGCTTAACAAAGTCAAACAATGCGCCCGATGCACTCATCTTTTTAAGATTGAACGGAAAATCATAAATGCTTGCGCTTTGATTTGCCCTTCTCCAATCCTCAAAGTTAGAGTTCAAAATTGTCATCATATATTCGTTTACCGAAGCGGCAGGGTAGCCAACCTCAGAATAATACGAAACAGCAGCCTCAGGGTCTTTTCTCTTTGAAAGCTTGCGCTTGCCGCCGTTTTCCTCCTTCATAATCGGAGCAACGTGGGCATATTTAACAGGCTTGAAGCCAAGTACCTTAAAAAGCTGAAGGTGAAGAGGAACGGAGGCAATCCATTCGTCGCCTCTTGTTACGTGTGTTGTCCTCATCAAATGGTCGTCAATTGCATGAGCAAAGTGATATGTCGGAATTCCGTCTGTTTTAAGAAGAACTACGTCAATAACATTTTCAGGCATTTCAATTTTGCCCTTGATCATATCGTCAAAATAACATTTTTTTTCGATATCGCCCGGCGATTTTAATCTTAATGTCCACGGCATACCGTTTTCAATGTTTTGCTTTATTTGCTCAAATGAAAGGTCGCGGCACTTTGCATATTTGCCCCAATAACCCTTTATGTCATCGTTCTCTTGCTGTTGCCTGATTTCGTCAATCTCCTCGGCAGTGCAAAAGCACGGATACGCAAGCCCTTGTTTAACAAGGCTTTTTGCATACGTTTGGTAAATTTCTTTTCTTGCGCTTTGGTAATAAGGTCCGTAATCGCCGATTTCATTTCCTTCGCCGATAACGCCTTCGTCAGCCTTAATTGTGTAAACCTCAAGCCCTTTGAGCATAGCGTCAACAGCACCGTCAACTTTTCTTTTTTGGTCTGTATCCTCAACTCTTACAAAAAATACTCCGCCTGTGTTCTTAGCCGTAAGATAAGAAGCGAAGCAGGTGTAAAGATTTCCGAAATGGAGATATCCGGTAGGACTTGGTGCAAATCTTGTTACTCTTGCGCCCTCTTTAAGCTGCCTTGGCGGATATTTTTCCTCATAGTATTCAGGTGTTTTGTCTATGCTTGGAAAAAGCAAATCAGCAAGTTCGTCAAAATTCATCATTTTCTCACCCTTATGTATAAAATTCCAATTTAAAATTACATAATATTATTACATAAAATCTATAAATATTCAATATTAAATTATATATTTTTTATTATTTAGAATATTATTATTGAAAATAGACAGATTATGTGATAAATTAAACTATAATCTATATATTATTTTAGATTTTGGGGTTTTAAAATGGGTAAAAGAATAGCACTTTGGGATAATCTTAAGTTATTTTTGATTTTTTTGGTTGTGCTTGGGCATCTTTCGTTTGATTATTTTGATTCAAGCCAAATGTTTCGCACAATTTCAATGGTTATTTATACCTTCCATATGCCGGCATTTGTATTTATAAGCGGGCTTTTTGTAAAAGGAGCGTTAACAGCGATTCTCCGCCGATTAAGCGTTTTTTCTCTTTTATGATGCTCTATTTATTTTCAAGAATACTTAACTACATACCTAATATCATCTTCGGTGTGCACTCGTTTTTTGACGTGCTTTCTGCCAAGGACGAGCCATGGTATATGATGGCAATGGCGCTTTGGTATATGATGGCATGGGCAGTAAGAAAGATTGATTCAAAATATATACTTATTACAAGTATAGTATTCGGATGTTTTATCGGATATATGAAAGGCAATACCGATTTTCTTTGCATTATGAGAGTGATAACGTTCTTCCCGTTCTTCTATGCGGGTTGTGTGCTTGATTTGGATAAGGTCAATAAGGTTACGTCAACTAAGGGAGCAAGGATATTTTCGGCAATATATTTTTTCGTTTTTGTACTCATAATTACGCTTACTGTTGACTACTCGCAGGAGCTTTTCCCGCTTTTAAGCGGACGAAGAAGATATTTTGCGCTTGATGACAGCCTTGCCGATTTCGGTTGCCTTTTGCGTCTTGCATATTATGTTGTGGTCGGGCTGTTAATATTCTCTATTGTGTCCCTTTGTCCACGCAAAAACTCAGAATTACATCCGGCGGTAGGAAAACGCTTCAGATTTATATTTATCACCGTCCGATTTTATATATAATGGAAAATGCAGGTCTTTTTTATCTTATTCATCAAATTGGTGAAGGCTGGGAATGGGTAGCGATTATCCTTATCTTTGCGCTTACGGCACTTTTGTGTTTTGATTTTTGGCAAAAGCCGATTGATTTTATTATGAATCCAAAATTAAAGGAGAAAGAAAATGCAATTACCAAATGACCCTGTTATGCTTATGAGTGTTATTAATCTTAAGCTTCGTGATTTTTACTCAAACCTTGACGCTTTGTGTGAAGATATGAATGTTGATAAAGGTGAACTTTCAGAAAAGCTTTCCTCGGCAGGCTTTGAATATGACGAAGAGCATAATCAATTTATATAATATCTATGTATAATTTATTATTTCAGCCACAGTTTTTTACTGCGGCTGAATTTTTTTGCAAAAAAGTATTGACTTTTTGAAAAATATGTGTATAATCTAAATTGTAATCGATACAAAATAACATTCGTTACAAATTAGCACGAAAGGAAGTGAGCAAATGCAAACTAAGGAAATAACAGAACTTTTCAAGCAAAATGGTATCAAGGCAACGGCACAAAGAATTGCTGTTTATAAATATCTTTATGAAAACAGGATTCACCCCGATGTTGATACCGTTTATAAAAAATATGGTTAAGGATAATCCTTCTTTTTCAAAAACTACTGTTTATAACTGCTTGCAGGCGCTTACCGACAGCGGGCTGATTATTCCGGTTGTTATTGAGAGTGAAAAAATCAGATATGATGCCAATCCTAATTTTCATTCGCATTTTAAATGCAGATGCTGCGGCGGAATATTTGATTTCACTTGCAAAATCAGCAATGTTGAGGGCATTGACGGTTTTGATATCGAGCGCAGAGATGTATATTACAGCGGAATTTGCAAAGGCTGTAAAGGAAAAACAAAAACTAAAAAATTTTAATTTAAAGGAGTAATTTATTATGGCTAAGAAGTATTATTGTCCGGTATGCGGATACGAAAGTGACGAACCTATCGATGTTTGCCCTGTTTGCGGTGCAAAGATGGCAGTAAGAGAAGAGGGCGAAACCTCTTGGGCTGCAGAGCATAAGGTAGGCATTATCGACGGTGTCAGCGAAGAAATCGTAAACGGCCTTCGTGAAAATTTCCAGGGCGAGTGCACCGAGGTTGGTATGTACCTTGCAATGGCAAGAGTGGCTCATAGAGAAGGCTATCCTGAAATCGGTCTTTATTGGGAAAAAGCAGCTTATGAAGAAGCAGAACATGCTGCAAAATTTGCTGAAATGCTCGGTGAAGTTGTAACAGATTCAACTAAGAAAAATCTTGAAATGAGAGCTGCTGCAGAAAATGGAGCAACACTCGGCAAAACTCAGCTTGCAAAGCTTGCTAAGGAGCAGGGTCTTGACGCAATCCACGACGCTGTTCATGAAATGGCAAGAGATGAAGCCCGTCATGGAAAAGCATTCGAGGGACTTCTTAAGAGATACTTTGCATAAACTTAAATAAGAATTTGAAAAGGCGGATTTTATCCGCCTTTTCTTTTATAAAGAATGGCGGTTTGTGACTCAAAATAATAAACAGTCGTCTAATATACGGCGGTTAATCTTATAAAAACAACAAAATGTTTGACAAATTGATTAATTTGTATTATTATTGCTGTACTAAATAACTAACGAGGCGAATAAGATGGAAACTGTGTTTACAAATGCAGATTTTATTTCACTTGACGAACATAATAATACATATTCCGTTATGGTTGTAAAAGGCAAGAATATTGTTTATATGGGTTACAGTGTACCGCTTGCTTACGATGATGCAAAAATTGTTGATTTGGGCGGCAGAGCTGTTCTTCCTTTGGTGAATGATAAAATGTGCTTGACCTATAGGAATAATGCAGAGTGTACTAAACTTGAAGCAGGGCAGTCGGCAGACTTTGCCGTTGTTGATAAAAATATACTTAAGGATAACCAAGATTTAAAGGTGATAAGTGTATATATCCACGGTAAGAAAAAGATTGATATAAATGAAAAATTCCGTTTGAGATTTTCAAACGGAATTTTTTAATTCACTTTATTTTTTAACTCTCTGCCGTGGATTATATTTTGCGTATTTTCAAGAATGTTTTTATAAATTCTTTCAACCGTTAAATGTGTAATTCCTGCGATATGAGGTGTTAAAATCAGTTTATCCTTAAGTTTTGTATCAAGCAAAGGATTGTCCTTTTCAAGCGGTTCGGGAGTGAATACATCAAGCCCGGCACCTGCGATTTCGCCGTTTAACAGGGCATTTTTAAGAGCGTTATTATCCACCAAATCCCCACGTGACGTATTTATTAAAAATGCGTCGTTTTTCATTTTTGAAAGGAAATTATCATCAACCGTATTTATTGTGTCCGGTGTTACTGCAAGGTGGAGAGATACTATATCGCTTTCGCTTAAAAAGCTTGTCAAGGCTTACATATTGAACGTTTAACTTCTCTTCAAGATTTTTATATCTTGTACGGTTTGTATAAATAACTTTAGCTCCTAAAAAATTACAAAATTCAGCCGTTTTTCTTGCAATATCGCCAAATCCGATTAAGCCGACGGTACATTCGCTAAGTTCTTTTTTTACACCAAAAGAAGCTTTTTTAAACTCAATTTGCCTGCCGTTATATATTTCGTCAACACCCTTTGAAAAATTCCTTAAGCAGCCGAGCATAAGAAACAGCGCAATCTCGCTTACCCCTGTATCGTTTACACCCTTGTTGTTGCAAACAGGTATGCCTTTTTTTGTGGCATATTCAACGTCAATGCCCTGATATCCTACACCTTCGCTCATAATAAGCTTTAAATTCGGCATTGAGTCAATAAGCATTTTGTCAAGCGTGCCCATAGCGTCGATAAAAAGTAAGTCCGTATCAAATGCGTCTGATAAAAGTTTGTCACTTTCGTTTAATTTAAAGAATTTAACATTATGTTTTTTTATTTCAGGTATGCAGTTAAAAACTTTTTCTCTTGTAGAAACGCTTGAAAAAAACGTTATATTCATATTTTCACTTCTTTTGCAGTTTTTTTAAAAAATATTATATCATTTAAAATGCTAAGTGTCAAAAACATTTCGATTTGATTTGCATATAATAATTTGAGGTGATTTTATGTGCGGCATTGCCGGAATATTAAGCAGCGATATAGATTTAAGAGGAGAAAAGCTTCTTGTTGAAAAAATGGGGAAAACTCTGAAAAAAGAGGTCCCGATGCAGCAGGCATTTATCTTACACCAGAGGTGGCGCTTGTTCACAGGCGGCTTTCGGTAATCGATGTTGAAAACGGCGCTCAGCCAATGCATTTCGGCAAATATGTTATAGTCTATAACGGCGAGATTTATAATACAGATGAAGTAAGAAATGAGCTTGAAGGCTTCGGTTATAAGTTTGATACTCATTGTGATACCGAGGTTGTATTAAAGGCTTATGATAAATGGGGAAATGAAAGTGTAAAAAAGCTGAACGGGATTTTTGCCTATGCAATTTATGATAAAAAGGAAAACTCACTTTTTGCCTGCCGTGACAGAATAGGTGTTAAGCCGTTTTTCTATAATAAAACAAAAAATACATTTTCTTTCGCAAGCAAGATTGATACGCTTTTGTGCCAACCTTATGTTAAAAGTGCGGTTGACGAAGAGGGACTTTATGAGATATTTATGCTCGGTCCCGCAAAAACAATCGGTAAGGCAATTTTTAAGGATATTTGTGAACTTCCGCCCGCTTTTTGCCTGACATATAAAAACGGCGAAATCAAAACATATCCTTATTGGAAATTAGAGGCTAAGGAGTTTGACGAAAACGAGGAGACGGCGGCAGAACATACCTACCTTCTTGTTAAGGACTCGATTGAACGTCAGCTTGTAAGTGACGTACCCCTTGCAACATTTTTATCGGGTGGGCTTGATTCGTCAATTATTTCAAAAATTGCGAGCGATAAATATAAGGAAAGCGGAAAAACGCTTGATACCTATTCGGTCGATTATACGGATAATGACAAATATTTCAAAAAAAGCCTGTTTCAGCCAAATAAGGATTCGGATTATATTGACGTGATTTCAAGCTATATAGGCTCTAATCATCACAATATTGTTTTAAATAATGTTGACGTTGCGAATGCGCTCGATGAAGCGGTAATCGAACGTGGCGTTCCCGGATTTGTTGATATTGATTCTTCATTAATGCTGTTTTGCAAGGAGGTAAAAAAGATTTTACCGTTTGCCTTTCGGGCGAGTGCGCCGACGAAATATTTGCAGGTTATCCTTGGTATCATAAAAAGAGATTCTTTTTGAAAATGTTTTTCCTTGGGCAAGAAATACTAACATCAGGCAAAGAATACTTAAAAATGGCTTTTTAAGCGACGGCGAGGAATATTTGCAAAGCGCTTATAAAAATACGCTTAAAAATATATCGTATTTAGAGAGCGACGATAAAATCAATAAAAGAATGAGAGAAATGTTTGTGCTTAATCTAAATTGGTTTATGCAAACGCTTCTTGCAAGAAAAGATAATATGAGTATGGCTTCATCGCTTGAGGTCAGAGTTCCGTTTTGTGATTACAGGCTTGTTGAATACATATAATATGCCGTGGAATATTAAGGCGCTTGACGGCAGGGAAAAGGGAATACTGAGAAAAGCGTTTGAAAACGATTTGCCAAAGGAAATTGCGTGGAGAAAGAAAAGTCCTTATCCAAAAACGCACAATCCCGCTTATTTTGCAAGGGTTAAGGAACTTCTTGCAATTGCGCTTACCGATAAATCGACTCCGCTTATGGATTGGATAGATATTGACAATTTATATCTTCTTTTGCAAAATCCTGACTCACTCCCTGAGCCGTGGTACGGTCAACTTATGGGTATTCCTCAAATTGCGGCTTATATTTATCAAATTTATGCGTGGATTAAGCATTACAATGTTGAATTTGAAATATAATTGTGATATATTTACTGTATAGAATAAGTTATTGATTAGAATTTTATTATGACAAACGAAGAATATATAAAAGCAATAGATATGCGCACATCAAGAAGAACTTATAAAGCAAGGGCGCTTGATAAGAGTATTCTTGAAGTGCTGAAAAATGTGGTCGATGCAGTTAACGAGGCAAGCGGTCTTGAATTTCAGCTTGTTGAGGACGGAACACCTGCATTCAAGATTTTCTCCGGCAGATTTTCGTATATTGCAGTATGCGGCGAAGACAGCGAAGCGGCAAGGATTAAAAGCGGCTATTGGGGAGAGTCAATCGTGCTCCAATGCGTTTATCATGGTTTGGGTACCTGTTGGGTTTCAGGCACTTATGATGAAAATAAGGTTTACAAAGCAATTGATTTGCCCAAAAAGCACAGGCTTTATGCCGTAATAGTTGTCGGTTACGTTAAAGATAAGCTCAGCGCTAAGGAAAAACTTATGTATAACGCAACTCATAAGAATAATAAGCCTTATCAAAAAATGTTTGAGGTTTGCGATAAAAAGCTTCCGCCGTATTATGAATATGCAATGAAGCTTGTTGAAAAAGCGCCGTCTGCCACTAACCGCCGTCCCGTGCATTTCAGATATGAGGACGATATTATTAAAGGTTATGTTGATGAGCCTTATTCGGATAAAAGCCTTGATTTCGGTATTGCGCAGCTCCATTTTCAGCTTGGCGCAGCCGCAAAAGGCATTAAGGGCGAATGGGATAATAACGGCAGATTTTGTACTGAAAATGCCAAGGTGATTAAATTCCCGGAAGCCGAAAAAGACGAGAAATCAAATATACAGGAGGATAACGAAAATGAGTGATGAAATTAAAAAAATTGACGAAATTTCAGAAACGCAAAATGCGCCTGAAATAAAAAAGAAAAGAAAAAGCTTTCAAAAAAAGCTAAAAAATAATTATCATTGTTGTTTCGGTCATTGTATTTCTTCTTGTTGCGGCTGTTGTCGCAGGCGTGTGTGCGCTCAATTCATATTGCAAAACGAAGGATTATACGGTGGTTGCAACAGCAGATGATGTTACTCTTGTGGCTCATCGTGGTATGAGAAGTGTTGCTCCCGAAAATACGACAGCGTCATTTAACGAAGCAGGCAGGCACGGCTATTGGGGCGCTGAATGTGACGTTTACAGAACTAAGGACGGCGTTTGGATTGTCTCTCACGACAGGCATACCTACAGAATGATGGATGAATCCGCTTTTATTGAAAAGAAAACATATGACGAACTTATGGCTATGAATGTTGACAACGGAGTTAATATTGATAAATATAAGGATTTGAAGATGTGTTCACTTGAAGAATATCTTGAAATTTGCAAAAATTATCAAATGACACCTGTTATCGAACTCAAGGGTGAAAACAACACTCAGTATTATAATGAAATTGTAAATCTTGCCGAGAAGTATAACCTTAAGCCGGTTTATATTTCGTTCCATCTCGAAAATCTTAAAACTATGCGAAAGCTTGACACCACGAGCAAAATGTATTACCTTGTTCAAAAAATCAGTGAAAAAGATATTAAAGATGCAAGAAGCATTTTGGATTGTGGCATTGATTTTAACGGTAATAAGGAAGCAAATTTCAAAAATGACATTCTTAAAAAATGCCGTGACCAAGGCTTGGACCTCGGTGCTTGGACGATTAACGACCCTGAGGTTATGAAAAAGCTTGAGAAAAACGGTGTAACGCTTATTACAACAGATTCTATTGAGTACGATAAATAAAAATATTATTTAAATAAAAAACGAAGATTCACAATATGTGTTTCTTCGTTTTTTTATTTATACAAAAATGGTAATTTGCATTATATTAGAAAGATGTCTTGTAAAACTGTCGAATTTGTCAAGGAAAACGGCAAAATTTTGGTTAATCGGTATATTTATTACAAAAAGGTTACAATTTTGTTGTAACATATTACTATAGATTACAAAATGTAATTTATGTTAAAATGTCAACGTCGCTTATTAAAGGAGGCGTTATATTGATAAAAATACTGAAAAAGGGTATTCTTGCAGTTGTTATGACAGCGCTCATATTAACTCTTTCCCCACTTACAGCATTTTCACAAGAATACAAGCCGAGGCTTACATCTCCAAACGGTGAGCCTTACTATACAAGCAAAATAAACGTTTATTCCAAAACGGGATACGGAATGCCAAACTGTGTTGCTTACGCTTACGGCAGGCTTTATGAGCTTAACGGTGAAGCGCCAAAGCTTAACAGAGGTGATGCAGGTCAATGGTGGAGTATCAATAAAAAGAAACGGTTATTATGATTACGGTGACGTTGCCGAAAGGGTGCAGTAGCCTGTTGGTCAAACCATGTTGCAATAGTCGAAGAAATTAATAAGGACGGCAGTATTACTGTTTCGGAGTCGCATTGGGGCGGTAATTATTTTAATACTAAAACATATTATAATATGTCTTCTCATTATGGACAGAGATTTTACGGCTATATTTACGCATACACTCCAAATGATGACGAAAAAGCAGAAAGCAAGTCAAATGATAATGAGACGTATACATTTGAAGATACGTATTTTGAGCCGCAGGAAAAGACGGCTTTCACCGCTCTTGAATTTAAGCAGAGCAACAATCAAATTATGAATCCTAATAACAGTTTTATTTTAAATTCAAAATAATAAAAATACGAATATTTATTGAATTAATTAAAGGTGTAATCCCGACAACACCAGGATTACACCTTTTTCTTATTTTTATTTAGTTTAAACCGTTTTTAATTCTGTAAGTCATTGATGACGGATGTCGGCTTCCCCAAGCAGCATAGATAATTATTGAAATAACATTTGCCACCGAGATAATTGCAAACATATGATTATATCCAACGCAGTCAATAAGAACTCCGGCAATGCCGCCACCTATTCCTATTCCTATGTCATATGCACAAAGAAATGTTGAATTGGCAGCGCCCCTGCGCTCAGGCGGAGCGATATTGACTGCCATTGCCTGAAGCGAAGGTTCAATTCCGCCAAAAGCAAAGCCTGATAATACAGATGAAATTATAAATGTAATATTATTAGGAATAAACGCAAGCAAAAGTAATGCCGCAAACATAAAAATATTACATATATATACAAATATGCCTTCGCCTTTTTTGTCGGCTTGTTTGCCGATAAACACTCTTGTCAATAACAGTGCAATTGCCATAACGGTGAAATAAGCACCGCCGGAAATAGTTATCTTGTCAGATTGCGCTGCAAATTTAAGAGTGTAATTCTCAAGTGCACCGTAAGTTAAAAGAAATATAAGCACAACACACGAAGCAGGCAAAGCATCTTTATCTATAAGATGTTTGATGTTGAATGGCTTTCTTGCAATATTAAGCTTAGGCAGGCTTAAAAAAGCATACAAAAACAGGCATAATACCATGCACCCTGTTGAAGTTGCAAAAAGCGTTGTAAAGCTTTTATTCATTAACTTTTCACCGATTGCGGGAGCGCAAGCAGTTGCGAGAGCAGTTGCCATTCCAAACATTCCCATTCCTTCGGAAAATCGCTCTTTAGGAATAATATCAGAGGCTATTGTAGACGTTGACGTGTTTGAAAAAGCAAGAGCAAATCCGTGAATCATTCGAAATATAACAGCAAGAGCAATTGAGGATAAGGCAGTATAAACAAGCAAATACCCCATTGGCATAAGCGCCATACCGATAATACCGATAAGCAAAATCAATTTTCGCTTTCCGTTATCAAGCATCCAACCGACAAACGGACGGCATATAACCGATACAACGCAAAAAAGCGTGACACACAGACCGGATATGCTGTCTGAATATCCGAGATATGATATAAAAAACGGAAAAGTAGACAGTATCATTAAGTGATTTAAAAAAACAAGAAAATTAACAACGATAATTATAATGAAATTCTTGCTCCATAATTTTACATTTTTTTCTTTCATATAGCACCTTCTGAATTTTATTAGAGCAAAAATAAAAAGCGCAAGCCCATCCGGACTTACGCTTTTAGCTACTCGATGTATTGATTTTATCACTTTATATTGCAAAAAGTCAAATGTTTTTTTGAAAAATAAATTATACTTTTTTGTTTGCGCTTATAAATTTATTCTTCCCATTTCATAATGGTCTTACCAAATGACTTTTGCGTGTCTTTTTCAAATGCATTTTTAATATCGGTTGTAGTGCGAACTACATTGACAGAATTGATAAGATTGCCGAGGTAATCGATAATCTCAGGATGCTTTTTATACATATCAACAGTCTTTGCAAAGTCCTTAACACCGCTTCTTGATGAGCCGAATACACGAAGACCTTTTTCAAGAATCATTCTTGTATTAATAGGAACAGGATATTCGCTGACACCTAAGATTGAAATAGTGCCCTCAGGCTTTATAAGACCGATAATTTGCTCAATTGCAATCGGACTTCCGTTTCCGCCTACACATTCAAATGCGTGGTCGGTAGTAAATCCGTCCGGTACTTCGTTTACAAGATGGGTTTCGTCTGCAAACGTAAAATCCGCAAGCTTGTCGCTTGAAGTGCCGAAAACGACGATTTTAGATTTTGGAAAATGATATTTTAAGAATAAAGAAGTTATATATCCGAGGTTGCCGTCACCCCAAACGGAAATGGTATTTCTTCTTGCGTGCGCAATCTTGTCAAAGCGTGAAATGGCATGAACTGAAACAGAAACAATCTCAGTAAATGCAGCAACAGTCATATCAATATCGTACGGAAGCTTAACAAGCCTTTTAGGCGAAATTTCAACAAATTCCTGCAAAAAGCCGTCCATAGACGAGCCGCAGAATTTTGAAGAACGAAGATAGTTCTCGGCAATAAATTCGTCTTTTTCAACGGGAGCGTTAGGAACCATAACAACCTTGTCGCCGGTTTTAAATGTTCCCGTAGGGTCAAGAAAAACTTCGCCTACACCTTCGTGAATAAGCGCCATAGGAAGCTTTTCGGCAAGCACCTTTGCATCACGTGTTCCGAGATAATATCTCATATCTGCATTGCAGATAGACAAATAGGTAGGCCTTACAATTGCGTTTTCACCAAAAAGGTTGATATCTTCAAAAGCAATCTCAAATCTTCTTGGGGCAACGAGCCTGTAAACAGTATTAATCATCGCTTTCGTCCTCCAACAAAGACTTGGCAACCTTAAGGTCATAAGGATATGTTATTTTCATATTAAAGGTTTCACCCTCAACAAGCGCAACATTTTCGCCTTTAATAACAAATATCTTAGCGGCGTCTGTAAGAATATCTTTTTCCTCGTCTGAAAGCGAATTGTAAATATTCTTAAGTTTAAGTGCATTGAAAGATTGCGGAGTTTGACCTTGATACATTTTGCTTCTGTCAGGGATTGAACTAATAACAGTGTTGTCATTAGCCTCAACAATCGTATCAGTAGCGGGAACGACAGTATCGCAAGCGCCGTACTGCTTTGCAAATTCAATGTTTTCTTTAATAATTCTGCCCGTAACAAAAGGACGAACGCTGTCGTGAGTAACAATAATTGTATCGTCGTTGAGGTTGCCCTCGGCTTCAATAAACTTAATTGCATTCATAATAGTTTCATTTCTTGTATCGCCGCCCTCGATAACGGCAATCTTGTCACTTGCAGGGGCAATGTGCTTTTCGATAAGATTTTTGTATGTTCAACCCATTGCTTAGGGCAGAGAACGATAATCTTTTCGAAATCCGGAACAGCAAAAAATTTCTCTATCGTGTAAACAATGATAGGCTTGTCCTTTACCGTAAGATATTGCTTAGGCTTGTCGCCACCCATTCTTGAGCCGACACCGCCGGCTAATATAACTGCATAAACCATAAATTTAAACTCCTTGTAAGGTTTGTTATATATTTTTATATCTATATTATATATCTAAATTTTCTAAAATCAAGTCTGTAACTCTTTCACTTGATTTTCCGTCAAGGTCGTCAAAGAATTTGTTTTTAAATCCGTCAACCTTTTCACTTTCAAAATCCTTTTTATTAATTGCATTTATAAGCTCATTTTCACTGAAAACAATTTTTCCCGGAACAAATCCTTCAAAATCGTAATAGAAATCTCTGCTTGCTATGTAATCGTATAAATCAAAAGCATAAAACATCATAGGAATATTTAAAAGCGAAGCTTCAAAAATAACGCTTGAATAATCGGTTACAAGCAAATCGGTAACAAATAAAAGGTCGTTTAATTCGTCCTCGTCGCTCATATCAGTTATCATATCGCTGTATTTTTCAGGAATTTCAAATCTTTCCTCGCAAAACGGGTGAAGCTTAATAAGTATTGCATATTCTCTGCCCAAGCCCTCGTATGCTTTTTTTTCAATATCAAATGCGTCTGTCGGGTAAAATGCACTCATTTGACCGTTGCCCCTAAAGGTAGGCGCAAAGAGCATTATTTTTTATTTTTAAGTTGAGGATATCTTTCATAAAACGAAGAACGGATTTTATTTGCGTATTCCTTGTCCATAAATATATCGGTTCTCGGAATACCTGTTGCAACAACGTTTTCGTCACTTAATCCAAAGCCTTCGGCATAATGCTTTGCAATCTCCTGTGAGCTTACTATTGCATAGTCATACATTCTGTGGTTAGGGTCTGTTTGCTTAGGGCCGCCCTTTTTGCCAAGACGTGTAAAGCCAAATGTCTTAAACGCTCCGCAGGCATGCCAAAGCTGAAAAAGCTTAACATCATCACGCTTTGTAACTAAATTCAAAAGCCTGAAATAGTCGTCAACAATAACAACCTTTGACGTTGCATAAAGCTTGAGAAATTTAATTATATTTTTAATTTTCCTGTGACCTGCCGGGTCGGAGAACATAAGAAATTTAAAGTCAATATCATCTCTGTCTTTTATAAGGTTATAAACAAATTCGGGATTTCCGCCTATTTCGTCACGCCTGCCCGACATAAAGGTGATTCGATTTTTAACAACAGGCTTTTTGATAAAATTTTGTAATAAATTCTTGCAAGCTCATAGAGCGGCAGACGTATATTTTCAAGAAAATTATCCTTTTTAAAACTCGTTTTAATAAAAGACGAAACATTGATTTTGATTTGAACAAAAATGTTTTTCCGATTCCTTCAATGTCTTGCGTTTTTCTTCTCGGCAAAATGTCAAGCGCTGCCAAAAAACCGTCAACAATGAAATAAGGAAGCAAAACGACACTTAAAGCAATTCTTAAAACAAAGAAAAATAATCTTAAAAGAGGAACTATTATCACACTTTTTTCAACAAAATTCCTATTGCTTCTGTTTTCGGGAGTTTGATGAATAATAAATTTGCTGTTTTCACAGTCAAAATCGAATGTGTAAATATTTTTAGGAGTCTTTCTGTCATTAATAAATTCCGACTCCTCCGAAAATACGGTTACACCGTCGAAACATTCATATTCAATATACTGCTCGTCAAGTTCAATATTCGGATTTTCAGTCAAAACGTTAGTGGAAACTGTGAACGGGACACCTATAACCTCATTGTCTCCGTAATAAAAGTCAATCCTGACATTTATGTCGTCTTTACAGTCGTAGTTATAATATATATCGTCAAGGTAAAATGAATAAGTGCAAACAATGATGCAAGAGTCACTCTGCTTTTGCCTGAAATAATTTGTTACAAGAAAAGGCAATCTTCTCGTTTTTTGCCGCATTCAAAAATGATTTTTGCTTTTGGTGATGTGACATCAATGTCAAACGGACAGCTTATTGAAACTGAAATGTTAAGCTTGTCCCTTTCTATATTCATTTTGTTGATTATCATTTTGCAATCAAACATTGTTATCTAAAAAGCTCCTTCGTAAATTCAACAACATTCTTTGTGGCTTCGCCTGTTTTATCGCCAAAATATCTTTGCCTAAACGGCTTTACAAGCTCTTGATTATAATCCTCGTTATTGATTGAGTCTGTCATTTCATCGGTGTTTAAAACGATTTTTCCGGGAACGAATGACGCAAAGTTGCAATAAAAATCCCTGTCCCTGCTGTATTCATTAAGGTCGAAAGCAAAAAACAGCATAGGCACGTTAACAATAGACGCTTCAAAAATAACGCTTGAATAATCGGTAATAAGCAAATCGCTGACAAATAAGAGGTCGTTTACATCATATTTTGAAGTGAGGTCAATTAATCTGTCTTTATATTTGGCACTGCAGGTTGGCACTCTCTGAAAGATATGGGTGCATCTTAACTGCAATTGCCCAATCGTCGCTGATTTTATCAAATATTTTGTCAACTTCAAATTTTTCAATAGGATAAAAGCAATTGCCCATACCGCCGCCACGGAAAGTCGGAGCAAATAAAAGTATCTTTTTCCTTTAAATTCAGGATTTTCTTTGTAAAATCTTTTCTTAAATCTCTTTTTTGTAGTTCTCATCTTCAAGCACATCGCATCTCGGCGAACCTAAGGCGATAACTTTATCCATTGAAACACCGAAACCCTCGGCATAATAAGGTATAACCTCATTGGAACTTACAATAACGTAGTCGTACTGCCTGTGGTTAGGGGAACTTTGGCGAAGATAGCTGTCACGACCGAGCCTTGAAAAGCCAAATGTTTTAAACGCACCGCAAGCGTGCCAAAGCTGAATAAGCTTAACGTCATCTTTTTTCTTTAGATAAGAAAGAAAATGATAATAGTCGTCAACAAAAACTACCGAACTTGTTGCATAAAGCTTGAAAAACTTGAACAGGTTAGGTAAATTTGCCTTTAATCCGCCTTTTTTGCAAAGTACGGTTATGTCAACATTGTTTAATTTGGTCATCTCAAAAAAGACCGATTTGATATTTCCTGTCAATCTGTCGGAACGGTTGGATAAAAAAGTAACCTTGTTAGGCTGAACTTTCATTTTGCGATACGGCAAAAACATAGCCGACATCAAAGCCGTAACAATCATTTTTGAGCGCTCTCTTTTGCTGCTTGAAAAGAAATGAGAAAGTATATTTTTCTTTTTAATCGGAATAATCAATTCTTTTTCTGGTTTAACAATAATGCTTTCTCCGTTGCCGTCACTGAAAAGAAAATTTACTCTTACATTTTGACTTTTCCTCTCGTTATAAAATAAAAAAGGAGTGTCAAAAATACCTATTGCAATTGCCTTGTTTTTATTGCAAGATTTTAAATCCATAGGTAATATTCTGTTGTCGTTTTCGCCATAAAAGCAAGCGGAAATTCTCGGATAATAAAGCTCTTTGTCACCCTCAAGCTCCGCCGTTAATTCAACATAGTTGTTCGTCACATTCAAATTGACTATGTTTATTTTATAGTCACCCATATAAAACCCTCGTGTAAAACCCAAAATAATGAGATTTGAAAAGTTGCAAAATCTCATTTTAACTTATATATAATATCACATTAATTAGTTCTTGTCTATAAAATAAATATAATAATTTTATTACATTTATGCATTAAAAGCTAAAAAAATAAGACTATCGTTTAAAACGACAGTCTTATCAGCTGATTTTTATTTTTTAAAAGATATCCCTTGATAAATCGTTGCGTATTCTCTCGCTGTTTTTCTTCATAGTATCAAGAACCTTGACGAATGTACTCATCTCGTTATCGGTAAGATTGCTTGCAAGGTCATAGAAAAAGTGAGTAATTTCCTTAGAACACGCCTCGTTAATCATTTCAGCCGCAGGGGTCGGCACAACCTTTTTCAGCCTTGCGTCAATAATTACGCTTTTGCGCTCAATTAATCCTTCGCTTTCAAGCTGCTTAAGAATTGTTGAAACCGTAGAACGGCTTAAATCAAATTCACGCTCAATATCTCTTTGAAAAATATTCTTATCCTTATTTTCACACAGATATGAAATAATATATCCGTTTGCTGCGCCGAGCATATTCGGATATGCCTTTTTTTTGTATTTCGGTTGAGCGATGGTCATAAAAGTTAGAAACCGCTATTAAATTTGAGCCTATTTTGCTTGCGTTAAATTCGTCCAATTTTAATGCCTCCGTATTCTTACAATGCTATTTTAATATATTTTCTTTTTTATATCAATAAAAATATTCAAAATTTTTGCTAAATTTTGACAAACTTGTTATTTATTCACGTTGACAATTATGTTTATTGTTGGTATACTTATTGAGTAGAAATATGTCGATTTTTTGAAGGTGTGAGTGATTATGACAAAAAATAAAGTTCATGTAAAAATAGGCGGCGCAAGTTATACAATCGTGACTGAGGATGAGGCGGAATATGTCGAGGCTCTTGCTGACGAAATAAGCGAGAATATGAGAGCTATTATTAATTCAAATCCTTCTCTTTCAATGACTCAGGCGGCTGTTCTTGTTGCACTTGATAATGCTGATGCAAGCAAAAAGGCTACTGCATCTGCCGATAATCTTCGTGCTCAAATTAAAGATTATCTTGAGGACAGCGCAAGGGCAAGAATGGAGGTTGACGTTGCAAGACGTGAGGTTGAGCGTCTTAACCGTGAAATCTCCGATTTAAGAGATAAGCTTGCCGCAAAATAAATCTATTTTTATTGAGAGAAAATTATGAATTTTGAAGTTTTGGCTCCTGCCGGTAGCATGGAGTCGCTTATTGCCGGTGTGCGCAGCGGTGCTAATGCGATTTATCTTGGTGGTAAATCCTTTAACGCCAGGCGCAATGCCGGCAATTTTGATAATGAAGAGCTTAAAAGAGCTGTTGAATATTGCCACAGCCACGGTGTCAAGGTTTACTTAACGCTTAATATTCTTGTACGTGACGACGAGATGGAAAATGCGTATAACACGGTTAGAGATGCGCTTTTATGCGGTGCTGACGCATTTATTGTTCAGGACATCGGTGTTGCAAAAATGATTAGAGAGCATTTTCAAAGCGCAAGGCTTCACGGCTCAACACAAATGAGTATTATGACGCCGAACGGAGCAAAAGCGGCAAAGGAAATGGGCTTTTCACGTATTGTTTTGCCGAGAGAAATGAGCCTTGAGGAAATTAAAGAAATAAGGGAAAGCACAGATTTGGAACTTGAACTTTTTGTTCACGGGGCACTTTGTATGTCTGTTTCGGGTCAATGCTATCTTTCAAGCGTTATCGGCTCAAGAAGCGGAAACAGGGGGCTTTGCGCTCAGCCGTGCCGCTTGCCGTTTACCGCCGGTGGAAATGCTACACACGCTTTATCTCTTAAGGATTTAAGCCTAATCGGCGAACTTGATAAGCTTGACGGAATAACAAGCCTTAAAATTGAGGGCAGAATGAAAAGGCCGGAGTATGTTTCGGCGGCTGTCAGCGCAGTTAAAAAGGCGATTGACGGCGAATACTCATCAAGTGATGAATTTATGCTTAGAAGTGTTTTTTCACGCAGCGGTTTTACAAACGGATATCTCAATTCCAAACTCGGCAAAAATATGTTTGGAACAAGGCAAAAGGAAGATGTTGTTGCAGCGAATAATGTTTTAAAGGAAATAGCAAGAAATTATGAAAAGGAAACGCCGTTAATCCCACTTGATATATTCTTTAAATGCCATGATAATGAAAAAGCGGTGTTGATTGCCAAAAGTGATAAAAAAGAGGTTACCGTTATAGGCGATGTGCCTGAAAAAGCAATTAATAAGCCTATGAGCGAGGAAAGCTTAAAAGAAAGGCTTTCAAAATTCGGAGGTACGCAATATTTTTTAAAAAATATCGAAATCAATCTTGATGACGGTCTTATTTTGCCCGCTTCAAAGATTAATGAAATGCGAAGAAATGCTGTTTCAAAGCTTGATGAGCAGGAAAAAATCGAACTGCAATATAAGCCGTTTAATGTTTCCCTTCCAAAATATAATCAGCCTGATAAGCCTTATGCCACGGCATCTTTTTCAAATGCAAGTCAAATACCTGATAATCACCCGTTTGAGCGTGTGTTTATACCTGTTAATTCCTCGCTTGAGGATTTTGTTGATAACAGGGCAGGAGTTGTTTTACCGAGAGGGCTTTTTGGAATTGAACAAGAACTTAAAATAAGGCTTGAAAAGTTGAAAAAAGCCGGAGTCAATAAGGCGCTTTGCGGCAACATAGGTTCATATACCCTTTGCAAAGATATGGGTTTTGAGCTTTACGGCGACTTTGGTCTTAATGTTTTTAACTCTCTTAGCGCAAACAAAATCGACCACCCGATTTTGTCCTTTGAGCTTACGCAATCGCAAATTAATAATATTAATGCACGTGATAAGGGTATGATTGTATACGGCTATTTGCCGCTTATGCTTAATCGCAATTGCCCTGTTAAAAATGATATAGGCTGTTTTGAATGTGATAAGCACGGCAGGCTGACGGACAGAAAGGGTATGGAATTTCCTGTTATGTGCAGTGATTTTCCTTGCGTTGAAATGCTTAATTGCCATCCGCTTTATATGCTCGACAGGCTTGATGAAGTCAAAACCGATTTCATTCATTTCTATTTTTCAATTGAAAGCAAAAAGCAGGTCGAAAAAGTTATTGCTCTTTATGAAAACAGAGGAAAGCCTGATTTTAAATATACGAGAGGTCTTTATCAAAGAGGTACTTTATAATGATTATTTTAGCGTCAAAATCACCGAGAAGAAAAGAACTTTTGTCACTTATAACAGATGATTTTACAGTAGACAGCGCAGAGGTTGACGAAACGCTTCCAAGCGGAATTGAACCTGATAAAGCGGTCGAATATTTGTCTAAAATCAAGGCTCAGCCATTTAGAAAAAGCGGAAAAATCGTTATCGGTGCGGATACGGTTGTTGCAATTGACGGCAAAATTTTAGGCAAGCCGAAGAATGAAAAGGATGCTTTTTTAATGCTTAAAAATTTGAGCGGTAAAGAGCATAGTGTATTTACAGGAGTCACCGTTATAAAAAATGATAAAGAAGTGACATTCAGCGTCCAAACCAAGGTTAAATTTTTTGAACTTGATGACAGGGAAATTGAGGATTATATTTCAAGCGGGGAACCGTTTGATAAGGCAGGCGCTTACGGTATTCAAGGAAAGGGGTCGCTTTTTGTTGAAAAAATCGACGGCGATTATTTCAATGTTGTCGGTTTGCCGATCAGCCGCCTTGCAAGGCAACTGAAAAGCATTTAATGACTTAAATGTTTTTCTTTTTACAAATAGTTGTTAAAAAAAAGTAATAATTGTCTAAAATAAACTTGAAAAAAAAAAAACTGTGTTATCCTATATGTTGAGGGACAAACTGCTGTTTTACCCGCTGTAATATATATGGTTACAGTGAAGATGATTAATCTACAGTTATTACCTAAAAATTATACTATAGGCAGTTTATATGTCTATTAAATCGAAAGGAGATTGTTATGGCAGCAGATTTACATTGTCATACAAAACTCAGCGACGGATCTGTTGGTATAGAAGACCTTATTGTTATAGCTCAAAAGAGCGGTATCGAAACTATTGCCATAACAGACCACGATTGTCTTGCAGGTACAGTTAGGGGCAGGTTATCGGTAAGCGCTACGGCGTAAATGTTATTCCGGGAGTGGAACTTTCCTCATTTGATAATAATGCAGGCAAAAAGGTTCATATTCTTTGTTATCTTGCCGATACTCCGGACAGGCTTGAGGGGCTTTGCAAGCGTACTTCGGTTGCACGTAAAAGAGCAGGTCAGATAATGATGCTTAAGGTTGCGGCAAGATTTCCGATTTCAACCGAATTTATTATCAGCCACGCTTCAGGCTCGACAAACCTTTATAAGCAACATATTATGCATGCACTTATGGATGCCGGATATACAAATCAAATATTCGGCGACCTTTATAATGCGCTTTTCTCACCTGACAGCGAAACAAATCTTTTGGCTCCTACCAAATATCCGGACGTCAAAGAGGTTATTGATGAAATTCACGGCGCAGGCGGCATTGCCGTTCTTGCTCATCCCGCTTTTCTTGATAATTTTGACGAGATTGACGATTATATTGAAATGGGGCTTGACGGAATTGAGGTTTGGCACCCGTCTGCTACAGATGCGGATATTGAAATGCTTGGCAGTATTTGCAAAAAGCATAAGCTTCTTATGACGGGCGGTTCTGATTTCCACGGAATTTACGGTTCATCTACAGTTACACTCGGAACGTGCACAACACCTGATGAGCATCTTGATAAATTAATGGGCTACAAGGCAAAGAAAAAAAGAGCTCAGCGCAAGGCAGAAAAGGAAGCACTTGCAAATGCGGCAAAGCTCTGATATTTTGTATGACTCCTCCAACGCAGTTGGGGGATTTTTTTTTATATCAAGTCAGAATTTGATGTAATCTAATTATAAATTTCTGTATATTGAGGGGGACTTCGAGAAAGTGAGATAAATTTCGTATTTTGCGAGTGGGTGCTGTTTTATCCACTTGCTACGAAACAGTACACTGTACTGTTTCTCCCAAATTCACACGTGAATTTGGAGCCACGTGTCTCTTGTGCTTTGCACAATTCACTCCCCCCGAGCAAAAGACGGAAAGCGCCAAAAAGGTCAAGGACTCGATGTCCTTGACCTTTTTCAAATCCTCTGAATGCAACAAGTTGCACTCATCTCCCTTTACACAAGGGAAGCAAAAATATTTATTTATATTATTCTGCGCGGTTTAGCCGCTTTATCGACAGTTCTTTGATTTATTTAGTCTTTGAAGGCACATAGTCAAAGCTTGAAGCGTTGTAGCAAATATTTTTCAACCATAGGGGTAAATTCGTCCTTGTCGTTGTAATCCGGGCTTTTAAGTTCATAAATTGCTTCGTTCCAATTTTCAACAACCCAATCGCTCTTTTTGAACATAAACGCATACGATATTTTATCAAGTTCGCCGTTTAATACTTGATATTTTTCTGCATTTTCAAGCGGTGAGAAGTTAAATTCGTCTGTAATTACTGCGTCAACACTGCCGTTGTCAAGGGCGGAAAGCGCATCCTCAATTGTAGGGTAAAGAGTATTTTTGTTGTTGTTTTTAATTGTGGCGTTTTTATCAAGTGCAGCTTTTGCAATGTCGGTAACTACCGCAAGCTTTTTGCCTGAAAGGTCGTTGTAGTCGGAAATGTTGTTGCCTGATTTGGTAACGGTAATAATCCTGTTTGTGATAATATCGTTAGTGAAACTGAAATCCTCGTTTACTGAGCCGACATTTTTTTGAACAGCGCCAATCATAGTGTAAGCAATAAATTCGTCACCGTCTTTGCTTGTATAAGCAACATCGTCGCCAACCTTGTAATCTTTGTCAACTTTTACGAATTTGTAATTTTTTGTATCGTTTTTAACGTTATCATAGATTTTCTTAAACAAATCAATATCAAAGCCTGCAAGCTTGCCGTTCTTATCTTTGTAAAGGAAAGGCTCAACCTCGTCGGTGTAGGCAATAAGCATTGTTTTATCCGTTATTTTGTCAGCTTCGCCGCTTTTTGAACAGCCTGCAAATGCACTTGCAATAAGTATGCCGCATAATGCAATAGCAAATATTTTTTTAAAAACTTTCATATTCTTCAACCTTTCTGCCAAAACAGATTTCATATAAACTATACTTAATTCTATATTATTGAGGGTATAAAGTCAACAAATTTATTTAATTAATCAAAAACTAATTTTATATGTGCGATTGACAAATCAATATTATAAGAGTAAAATGGCGAGTGAACATTATTTTATAGTTTACTAAGAGGAAAAAAAGATGCTTACATTAGACAGAGTATACAAGGCTAAAAGAGTTTTATCTGAGGTCGTAAGGCAGACAGATATGATTCGTGCCAAAAACATCAATTCTCAATGCGATGTTTATTTAAAAACGGAAAATTTGCAGGTTACAGGCTCGTTCAAGGTAAGAGGCTCATATTTTAAAATAAGCCAGCTTTCAGACGAGGAAAAGAAAAAAGGCGTTATCGCATGCTCTGCAGGTAACCACGCTCAGGGTGTTGCTCTTGCGGCTACCAAAAACGGAATTAAGTCACTTATTTGCTTACCTGACGGCGCACCTATCAGCAAGGTTGAGGCTACAAAGCGCTACGGTGCCGATGTTTGCCTTGTAAAAGGCGTTTATGATGATGCTTACAATAAGGCAATCGAACTTCAAAAAAGAAAAGGGATATACATTTATTCACCCGTTCAATGACCCTGATGTTATTGCAGGTCAGGGTACAATCGGTCTTGAAATTCTTGAACAGCTTCCGGATGTTGACGTTGTAGTTGTTCCAATCGGCGGCGGCGGACTTATTGCCGGTGTTGCATACACAATTAAGCAGATTAACCCTAATTGCAAGGTTTACGGCGTTCAGGCAGCAGGTGCTCCTTCTATGAAGAACAGCGTTGCCGACGGAAAAATTGAAACACTTAAAAATGTGCAAACTATTGCAGACGGTATCGCAGTTAAAACCCCGGGAACTAATACTTTTGAGCTTATTAAGAAGTATGTTGACGGTATTTATACAGTAAGCGATGATGAAATTGCTCTTGCAATTCTTACTCTTATGGAACAGCAAAAGCTTGTTTCAGAGGGCGCAGGCGCAGTTCCTGTTGCAGCAGTTATGAACGGCAAAATTCCAGATATTGAGGGCAAAAAGGTCTGCTGTCTTGTATCGGGCGGTAATATTGATGTTACAATTCTTTCAAGAGTTATTGAAAGAGGACTTAAAATGGGCGGCAGAAGTGCATCTATCACTATTGCTCTTTCCGATAAGCCGGGCCAGCTTCTCGGCGTCAGCAAGATTGTTGCAGATAACGGGGCTAACGTTGTATCTGTTAATTATGACAGCACGGACCTTGATATGAATATTACCGATTGCTATCTTAAACTCGGTATTGAAACAAGAAATTATCAGCATATTGTTCAAATTAAAAATGCACTTAAAGACGCAGGCTTTGAAGTTTGCGACTGATTATAGGAGGGTCTTACAATGGAATATGTATCAACTAAAAATGCGCCGGGTGCAATCGGTCCTTATTCACAGGCAGTAAAGGCAAACGGCTTGCTTTTCACTTCAGGTCAAATTGCAATAAATCCTGAAACTAATACAGTTGAGGCTAAAACTATTGAGGAACAAACACATCAGGTTTGCAAAAACCTTACTGCTGTTGTTGAGGCGGCAGGAACTACTATGGATAAGGTAGTTAAAACAGTTTGTTTCCTTGCAGATATCAATGATTTTGCAAAGTTTAATGAGATTTACGGCACATACTTTACTTCAAAGCCGGCTCGTTCCTGCGTAGCAGTCAAGGATTTACCAAAGGGCGTACTTTGTGAGGTTGAGCTTATCGCTGAATTATAATAAGCAGTATAGAAAATCCCGTGTTCGATTGAGCACGGGATTTTTTGTGTGGATTATATTTCTTTTATAATTTCTTTCATAAAAGCGGAAAATTCCTTTTCAACCTTTTTTTGCCTGTTTCCATAACCTCAATATGGGTGAGAGGTTGGTCGAGTATGCCTGCTGCCATATTCGTCATACACGAAACGCCCAAAACTTTCATTCCGGCGTGCACTGCGGCAACAACTTCGGGAACGGTTGACATTCCGACCGCGTCTGCTCCTGCTACTCTTAAAAATCTTATTTCCGCCGGTGTCTCAAACATAGGACCTTTGCAGTAGCAATATACACCCTTGCGAATATTAAGACTGCATTTTTCAGCCGCCTTTTCTGCCTTTTTAATAAGTTCTTTGCTGTAAGCTTCGCTCATTGACGGAAAACGGGTGCCGAGCCTGTCATCATTTTTGCCAAACAATACACTTTCGCAAAACAAACCTATATGGTCTTTTATAATCATTAAATCGCCCGGTTTATAGTCAAGGTTTACTGCGCCGGCAGCATTGGTTACTATATAATTTTCAATTCCCAAAAGCTGAAATACACGAACGGGAAGCGTAACTTCCTCTGCGCTGTAACCTTCATAAAGATGAAATCTGCCTTGCATTGCGACTATGCTTTTGCCTGCGATTTTTCCGAAAATCAGCTTTCCTGCGTGACCGGGTACGGTAGATACAGGGAAATTAGGGATATCTTTATAGTCAAACTCAACCTCTTTTTTCAATCTCTTTTGCAAAAGGTCCGAGTCCGCTTCCGAGAACTATTGCTGTTTTTGGAATATTATTGATTTTTGATTTAATAAAATCAGCCGTTTGCTTTGCTTTGTCATAAAGGCTCATATTTTACACCTCTTTAGGAAATTCTATAATTAGATAATATACTAATATTCGAAAAAAATCAAATATAGACAATTTTTTCATAAAATTTCTAAAAAAATCTGTAAATCCGCCGATTGACAGTTGGTATTAGAGTGATATACTAATAAACCGTAATTTTATTTTGGTTTGGTGAAAAATATTGAAGTATGTAAAGCAATTTTTAATTATTCTTTTGATTTCGTTTATAGGCGAGGGGCTTAATTATCTGATTCCCGCTCCTGTTCCGGCAAGCATTTACGGAATGGTAATTTTATTTGTTTGCCTTTGCACAAAGGTCGTTAAGCTTGACGATGTTAAAGATACGGGAATGTTTCTCATTGAAATTATGCCGCTTATGTTTATTCCTGCAGGTGTAGGTCTTATGAAAAGTTGGGGAGTTTTAAAACCGCTTGTAGTTCCTGTGCTTGCCATAACAGTTGTTTCTCTAATCGCAGTTATGGCTGTCAGCGGTCGTGTTTCTCAAAAAATTATTGCAAAAAATGATAAAAAAAGAGAAAGCGAGGGCGCTTTAAATGAGTAATTTTTTTGAAAGCTCCGCTTTTTTGGGAGTTGCCGTCAGCCTTTTGTCATATGCTCTCGGCTCGTTTTTAAAGAAAAAGTTTAAAACCGGCATTTTTAACCCATTGCTTATTTCTATTGTAATTACAATAGTTTTTCTTTTGACTTGCAATATTGATTATGATACGTATAATGACGGCGCAAAATATTTGAGTTGGCTTTTAACCCCGGCGACAGTTTGCCTTGCAATTCCGCTTTATCAGCAAATTGAACTTTTGAAGAAAAATCATAAGGCTGTGCTTGTCGGTATTCTGTCAGGCGTTTTAACAAGCCTTACAACAATTATGATTTTGGCATTTATTTTTAAACTTTCGCACAAAGAATATGTAACGATGCTTCCTAAATCTATCACTACCGCTATAGGAATAGGAGTCAGTGAAGAACTTGGAGGATATGTTACAATTACTGTTGCGGTTATTATTTTAACCGGAGTTCTCGGCAATATTTTAGCAGAAGGAATTTGTAAGCTGTTTAAAATCAATCACCCAATCGCAAAGGGCATTGCAATAGGCACTGCTTCTCACGCAATAGGAACGGCTAAGGCTATGGAACTCGGCGAGATTGAGGGCGCTATGAGCAGCCTTTCAATCGCAGTATCAGGTATACTTACGGTAGTCGGTTCAATAGGCTTTGCAAAAATCATATAAGAAAATCCCAAGATTTTTATCTTGGGATTTTTGTATTTGGGGGGAAATCGTAGGGGCGACCACCGGTCGCCCGCTACTCAAACACATATTTTCTTTTAATGTTAATCTAATGCGTCTGATACGGCGTCGCCTGCTTTGTCAACTGCGCCGCCTACACCGTCGGCAACGTCATTTGCGCCCTTGCCGATGTCGTCACCGACCTTGTCGGCTTTTTCTCCCGCCTTGCTAACTGCACTGCTTGCTTCACTTTCTGCTTTGTCTGTTGTATTTGTATCGCTTACGGTGGTTTGGCTTGAAGGAGAGTGGTTGTTGTTATATCGTTTTTGTTATTTGCACATCCCATAAATACCGTTGCAATAACGGCAATTGCTATTGCTATGATTAATATTTTACTGTTCATAATGAAAACTTCCTTTCGCTTTTATTATTATCGCTTTTGTTTTGTTTATTCAATTATTTTGTCAGCGTTCCGCCGTCGGAATAAAGAAGAAGCATAATATTTTCCTCATATCCCTTGTCGGCATTGATATAAATTAAAACTTCTTCTTTTGTGTCGTTGCTTTTGCATCTAAATTCGTAGCAATTTACTTCGTTTCCGCTTTCCTTTGGGATGACGCATCTTTTGCTGCTTATAACTTTAAGATTTTTGATAATTTGCTTTGCGCTTGCTCTTTTGTAAGCTTGCAGTTAAAGACTTTTCTCTTTATGTGGTTTGTTAAATATCCTTGTGCTTCAAGCGATACGATTTTACCGTTATCCATTGAAACTCCGACCTTGATTAAATCGGAATAATAAGTGACGTCATCTTTTTTATAAGCAAAATTTATTACGCAAACATTGTTGTTAATTGCATAATATGTGTTTGCCATATTTTTGTAGCCGATATTTTTAAGATAGCTTTGGGCAAGATTTATTGCATTGTCCTTGTCGATTGAAAAACGGGTGATTTTGCCGCCGTAAAGCACATAGGCAACATAGCCTCCGCTTTTTGTTATTCCTGCCGTTTTTTGAGAGTAGGTGAAGGTGTAGCACGGCATATTGCCTGCATCTTCGCCCGAATAGATTGCTTCGCTGATGTTACAGCCGAGTGCCCTTGCTGCAATTTCTCTTGCGTTTTCACGGCTTATATGCTCGGCGTTTTTTAAAAGCTGAGATTTACGGTTTAAAACTGCGTCGGCAAACGGACCGTCATAAAGGAGAGTCGGGTAGTCCTTGAAAACTTTTGACGTTGCCGAAAAGCTGTTTGAAAGGGAAGATACGTTGACGTTTTTTGCCTTTAAATCGTCTGTGTCAATGTCTGCGCCGTTATTTGCTATTGTTGCCATATTGCTGACGGATTCGTTTAACTTTTGCGCATAATTTAAAAGTTTGTTAAGATTTTGGTGCTCTTCGGTGCTTATTGTTTGGCTTGAAGCGATTTTGTTTGCGATATATGATGCATAGTCGCTTGATTGGGTTATGAATTTGTATGTTGAGCCTAAATTCATTTGCTCAATCGGAAGCCTTGAAAGCGCATCTTTCGCCTGCGAACATTCGGCATATAAATCCTTGCTTATATCCATAAGCATTTTGTCGGAATTTGAATAAATTGATTTAGTTAAATTTGTTTCTATCGAGTCGAGATTTTCCGAAAGTTCATTAAGGCTTTGCTGATAATTTAATTCAAGCTGCGCTTTGTATGAATTTGCTGTTGTCATATTGATTATTGCCCTGCTTGAAAGTAACAGCGCAAAAGCAATGGCATATGAAAACAGTCTTATATAACCTCTTTTTGTCATTTCAATTACCTCCGTTTTATATTTTTGCCTTATTTTTCAAAAACATTCAAAAAAATGTTTTATTGTTATATTATTTGTGTTATAATGCAATTAATTGTAATTAATATGGAGTAGTAGAATTATGGCAAAGGCAGAAGGAAAAAAGAGAATAGTTGTTAAGGTGGGCACATCAACCTTAACTCATAAAACCGGCAAAACAAATATTGCAAGGCTTGCAAAACTTGCGTCGGTGCTTTCTGATTTAAAAAATGAGGGGCACGAGATAGTTCTTGTTTCAAGTGGCGCTATTGCAGTCGGCTGGTCAAAGCTTGGGCTGAGCGAAAAACCGAAAACCGTTCAGGGCTTGCAGGCTTCTGCTGCAGTGGGGCAGTGTGAGCTTATGTTTCTTTATGATAAGCTTTTCTCGGAATATACGGTTACGGTAAGTCAGCTTCTTTTCTCTGCCGATACTCTTAAAAATCCTGAGGAAAAGGAACATTTGGTTGATACATTTAATCAACTTCTTGATTACGGCGCATTGCCGATTATCAACGAAAACGACTCGGTTTATATTGAGGAACTTTTAAACGGTGATAATGATTGTTTAAGTGCAATGGTTGCTACTCTTATAAATGCAGATTTGCTAATTATGCTTACCGATACTCACGGTCTTTACGATTCAAACCCTAATGAAAACGAAAATGCGAAATTGATAAATGTTGTTGACGAGATTAATGATGATATTTATTTAATCGCCGGCGGCGCAAGCGAAAAGGGTACGGGCGGTTTTCAAACTAAGATTAAAGCCGCAGAGATTGCAACGAGTGAGGGAATTCCCGTCATTATTATGAACGGCGAAAAGCCGACCGATTTATACAAGGTGCTTTCAGGCGAAAGCATAGGCACATATTTCAAGGCAAAGGGTGATGAGAATGCTTGAACAATTGGGAATTAATGCAAAAAAGGCTTCGGCTGATTTAGTCGGTGCTTCAACAGAGCTTAAAAATAAAGCACTTGGTGCTATTGCAAACGCACTTATACAAAATGCGCAAAAAATTATTGATGCTAATAAAATTGACTATGATTCGCAGTTAGGTATTCTTGACGGCGGTATGCTTGACCGCCTTATGCTTAATCTTGACAGGATTAAGGGTATGGCAGACGGCTGCAGGCAGGTTATGGCACTTGATGACCCTTGCGGCAGAGTGCTTGAAACTGTTGAAAGACCCAACGGTCTTGTGATTAAAAAGGTAAGCTGTCCTATGGGCGTTATCGGCATTATTTACGAGGCAAGGCCTAATGTTACCGCCGATGCTGCTGCTCTTTGCTTGAAAAGTGGAAATGCCGTAATTCTTCGTGGCGGTAAAGAGGCTTTTCATTCAAATATTGCCATATCCGATATTATGCGTGAAGCAGTTAAAAGTGTAGGGCTTGATGAAAATGTTATTCAACTTGTTCACGATACCTCAAGGGAATCGTCAACTGAGCTTATGAGAATGAAGGGCACACTTGATTGCCTTATTCCGAGAGGAAGCAAAAAGGCTTATTCAGGCTGTTGTTGAAAATGCGAGCGTTCCCGTTATCGAAACAGGCTCTGGCAATTGCCATATTTATGTTGACGAAAGTGCAGATATCAATATGGCGGCAAACATTATTTTTAATGCAAAAACACAGCGCATAGGTGTTTGCAATGCGTGCGAAAGCCTTGTTATTCACGAAAATATTATTAAAAAGGCTTTGCCGGCAATTAAGGCAAGGCTTGATGAAAAAAATGTTACCATTCGTGGCGACGAAAAGGCGAGAGAGGCTTGCCCCGGTATTGAGGCGGCAAGTGAGGAGGATTTCGGCACCGAATATCTTGATTATATTATCAGCGTTAAAACCGTATCAAGCCTTGATGAGGCGATAGCGCATATCAACAAATATTCCACGGGTCATTCTGAGGCTATAATTACGGAAAATAAGGAGAATGCAGATAAGTTTATGATGCTTATTGACTCCTCCTCCGTATATCATAATGCTTCCACAAGATTTACCGACGGCGGCGAATTTGGATTGGGAGCAGAAATCGGTATTTCTACCCAAAAGCTTCATGCAAGAGGACCTATGGGGCTTAGAGAACTTACAACTACTAAATATTTAGTTTACGGAGACGGACAAATCAGATGATAACAGAGGAAGAAAGACAAAAAATGCGCAAAAAGCGCCAGCGTGCACGTAAGCGCAAAAGAGTGAGAAAAAAGATATTACTCATTATTGCGGCAATAATAATATTGTTGGCCGTTTTTATTGTGACTGTTAAGCTTGTTAATCCTGATTTTGACATTGCTTCTTATCTTCCGAGCGGCAAGGCACAGCAGGCGGTTGAAATGATTGATTTCAAATTGTTTAACAAAACAACAACATCTACAACCCAGCCAACTACCCAAAAGGAAACCACAACCAAAGCACGTGACATCAAAAAAGCTGATTACGATTACGATGATTTCAGCGTTTTTGCATTTGACACCTCGCTTCAGGGTAATCAGGTGGGAAATTTGCTCAATAAATCAAACGGAGCAGTAACTTACAGTTCGGCATATATTTACTACAGCATTGAGGGCAAAGGTATTTTCCGCTTTGAGCCTAATGAGGAGAAGAACGCTAAAATTATCAGCGGTAATTATAATTTTAAATATCTTAATGTTTTAGGCGACTATCTTTATGCCGTTGACGTTAATACCTCAACACTTAAGAAGTTTTCGGTTTCGGGCGGCGACGGAGTCAATATAAGCGATAACATAGCCTTTGCTTATCTTTATAATGATAAAATTTATTTTGTCGGCACTGACAATGCAGTCGGCTTTATCAATTTAAGCGATAATAACAAAACCGTTCTCTATACCGCACCTGCCGATAAAACCGTATCTTTTGCCGGAATTTCACTTTCAAGAGTGTTTTTGTTACTCATGACAGTGTGGCAAATTACGATGAATATATAACTGTTAATTTGAGTGATTCAAACGATGTTCTTAATTTTCGTGATGATACAAAGAATAATGAAATAGTCAACTTGTCCTTTGAATGCGGATTTATGTATTATTACAAGAAAAATGATGATTCAACGTATTCTCTTTGCAGGCAGAAATTCGGCTCGGATAATGTTGTGACATTGGTAGATAATTGCTCTGTTACAGATTATCCTGTTGTTTATTCAAACAGGCTTTATTTCGGCGAACTTGACGGCTCGAAGTATAAGGCAAGAGAGCTTAATATGAATTCAAAAGCTACTAAAACAATGCTTTCGGTATCTGATTGTGACGGTACCGGCACACTTGCTGTCGGTTACGGATATCAATATGTATTTTTAATCGGTACTAAGAGTGAGGGCGGAGAATTTACTTGCAAAACGAGTTGCATTTATACATCGTCATCAAGTGATAATACTTTAAGCTTTAACGGCAAGAAACTGACTTATTAATTTATTTGAGGAAATTTTATGGATAAATACAAAAAATTAGCGTCAAACACTTTAATATTTGCGATAGGTACTTTTTCGTCAAAGATACTTTCGTTTTTGTTAATGCCGTTTGTAACAAGAATGATGGGTACGGGCGATTACGGCTCCGCAGACTTGGTTCAGCAAACTGTTAATGTGCTTATTCCCGTTGTTACACTTCAGGTCAACAGTGCGGCATTGCGTTTTGCTCTTGATAAGGCGGTTGACAAATCGGATGTTTTCAAGGTTGGAGTTAGGACAACTCTTGCAGGTTTTGCGGTTTTCCTTCTTTTTACCTATCCTTTAAGTAAGCTTACAATTAATGATTTCCACCTTGGGGATTATATAATTTTGATTGTGTCGTTCGTTCTTGTTTCAAGCTTTAGGCAACTCTGCCAGCAGTTTGTCAGGGGCAGCGGGCACGTTAAACTTTATGCGATTGATGGTATACTTGCAACGGCAACAACGCTTGCGTTTACTATTCTTTTCCTCGGTCCTTTTAAATGGGGTGTGACGGGATATATTGTTGCAATTATTGCTTCCGACGCTTGCTCTGTTGTGTTCTATTTCGTAACTGCCAAATTATACAGATATATAAATTTCAACAAGCTTAAAGATAACAGCATCACATCGCAAATGCTCAAATATTGTGTTCCGCTTATTCCTACAATAATTTTGTGGTGGATTATTAACGTATCTGACAGATATATGGTAACTTATTTTATTTCATCATCTGCAAACGGACTTTATACCGCCGCATCTAAGATACCTAATTTTGTAATTCTTTTCTCTCAAATTTTTATTGACGCTTGGCAACTTAGTGCGGTTGACGAATATGACCAAGAGGGTGGCAGGCAGTTCTTTACCAAGGTGTTCCGTGTTTATTCGGGCGGAATTTTTGCCGTTGCGTCTGTCCTTATTTTGCTTTGTCAGTTTATTACAAAAATACTTGTTGCAAAGTCTTATTATGATTCGTGGCAGTTTGTTCCTATTCTTATTATTGCCACAACGTTTTCTTGTATTGTCAATTTCCTTGCCTCAATATATATGGCGGAAAAAAAGAATGTTATGTCTCTTGTGACGGCTATGAGCGGTGCAATTACCAACTTTGTTTTAAATATGGTATTCATTCCTCGTATCGGTGCAAACGGTGCGGCTTTGGCAACTGTTTGTGCATTCCTTGTGGTATTCGTTACAAGGGCTATAGATACAAGAAGATTTATTAAAATAGATTTTAAACTTCCTGTTCTTTTGGGCGAAACGGCAGTACTTGTTACTCAATCGATTCTTCTTCTCAAATATGACGGTACGCTTTGGGTTTATATAATTGAGGTTTTACTTGTTGTTGTTATGCTTCTTCTTAATTTGAAGCCTATTAAGGAACTTGTAAATCTTATTTTGGCAAAATTCTTGAAAAAAAGAAAGAACTAATATATTAACAATGTGTTATTACAGTTGCAAAAACAGCATTTTTAGTATATAATATACAAAGAACATAGCAAAATAGGCTGAAAATATTAAAATTTTTGGAGGATATGTATGGAAAAGATGACTGTTTCGCAGGCAAAGAAAGCGATAAGCGATAAGCTTAGTCACTTCTTTGGAGTAGATACAAAAACTGCAACAGACGAACAATATTATAAAGCAGTTGCGATGATTATTCGTGACAGGCTTTCACAAATGAACAGCGATTTCAGACACGAGGCTAAGGGTCAAGACAGCAAGGAAATTTATTATCTTTGTATGGAATTTCTTATGGGTCGCTCACTTAAGAATAATCTTTATAATCTTGATTTGACGGAAACATTCAAGAAAGCACTTGAATCTTTCGACGTAAGCCTTGATAAGCTTTATGAAAAAGAACCTGACGCAGGTCTTGGTAACGGCGGTCTCGGCAGGCTTGCTGCGTGCTATCTCGACGGTCTTGCAACAAATGGCTTTCAGTCAATGGGTTATTCTATCAGATATGAAGCAGGTATTTTCAAACAAAAGCTTGTTGACGGCTGGCAGACAGAACTTCCTGATTTTTGGCTTCCGGGCGGTGAAGTTTGGCTCGTTCCACGTGAAGAAAGAAGTGTAGAGGTTAAGTTTGAAGGCTGGGTTGACGAAAGCTGGGACGGCGATTTCCACCACGTTAATTACAAGGATTGCAACACTGTAACTGCAGTTCCTTACGATATGTATGTTTCGGGTAAAGGCAAGGGAGTTTCAAGGCTTCGCCTTTGGGCTGCAAGCAAGCCTGAGCTTGATATGGGTCTTTTTAATTCAGGCTCATATATTAAGGCTATGGAGCAAAGCGCTATGGCTGAGGCTATTTCTAAGGTGCTTTATCCTGCCGATAACACCCCTGAGGGCAAGTCACTCAGACTTAGACAGCAGTATTTTCTTGTTTCTGCTTCTATTCAGGATATTATTCAGCGTCATCTCACAAGATACGGCACGCTTGACAATCTTCCTGACAAGGTAGCAATTCATATCAATGATACTCACCCGACTATGGCTATTCCTGAGCTTATGAGAATTATGCTTGATGAATGCGGCTATGATTGGGATACCGCATGGAGCCTTGTTACGAGAACTGTTGCTTATACTAACCACACGGTTATGAAAGAAGCACTTGAATGTTGGAGCGAGGACCTTTATAAAAGACTTCTTCCCGTATTTATTCAATCACTAAGGAAATTGATAATCGTTTTCGTGCTTACGTTTGGGGCGCAACAGGCGATGCGGATAAGGTTGAAAGAATGGCAATCGTTTCAGGCGGCGTAGTAAGAATGGCTAATCTTTGCGTTGCCGGCTCTCACTGCGTAAACGGTGTATCTGCGCTTCATTCCGAGATTCTTAAGGACACTGTATTTAACGATTTTTATACAATCACTCCTGAAAAGTTTACCAATGTAACAAACGGTATTGCGTTTAGAAGATGGATTTGTCAGGCAAATCCTGAGCTTACTTCGTTTATTACTGAACTTATCGGCGACGGATTTATAACTAAGAGTGATGAACTTCTTAAGCTTCGTGATTATAAAGACGACAAGCAGGTGCTTGACAGACTTACTGCAATTAAGCTTGCTAATAAGGAAAAATTTGCCTCGGTAGTTAAAAAGAGAAACGGCATTGAGCTTGACCCGACATCTATTTTTGATGTTCAGGTTAAAAGACTTCACGAGTATAAAAGGCAGCAGCTTAACGTTCTTAATATTATTGCTGAATATCAGATGCTTAAGGCTAATCCTAATATGGAATTCCAGCCGAGAACTTATATTTTTGCTTCTAAGGCAGCACCCGGCTACTTTATGGCTAAGAAAATTATCGAGCTTATCGACGCTCTTTCAAAAGTTGTTAATAACGACCCGGATATTAAGGGCAGAATTAAGGTCGTATTTATGGAGGATTATAACGTTTCTCTTGCGGAGATGCTTATGCCTGCCGCTGATATTTCAGAGCAGATTTCTCTTGCTGGCACAGAAGCTTCAGGTACAGGTAATATGAAGCTTATGTTAAACGGTGCAATCACTCTCGGTACTCTTGACGGCGCAAACGTTGAAATTCACGACGCAGTCGGCGATGATAATATCTTCATCTTTGGCTTGAAAACTCCTGAGGTTATGGAACTTCAAAAGAAGGGCTATAATCCTATGGAATATATGTATAATAACGAAACGCTCAAGTCTGCAGTTGAGTTTATTCAAGCAGGTGTAAACGGCAAGAGCTTCGGTGAAATTTCTTCATCGCTTATGAATGTTGACCAATATATGGCGCTTGCAGACTTTGCCGATTATCAAAAGGCTCAAAAGCTTTCGGCCCAGGCTTATCAGGATAAGGAAAGATTTGCAAAAATGTCACTTATGAACATCAGCGGCGCAGGTATTTTCAGCGCTGACCGTTCAATAATGGATTATGCAAATAATATTTGGCATACTCAGCCTGTTAAGTTTAAGGAAGATGCGCCAAAGACTTCTAAAAAGAGTGCTCCTATGACTAAAGAGGAGAAAAAGCCTGCCAAAAAGAGCGCTGCAAAAAAAGCTGAAAAGAAAGCTGAACCTAAAAAGGAAGTAAAAAACTCCTAAAAATGCAGAGCCGAAAAAATCAGCTAAAAAGACAACAAAAAGTCTAAATGATAAGCTTTAAGGCGACCGATGGTCGCCACTACGGTACGTCGAAAGAAATTCCGTGTTTGAATGAATTTCTTTGAAATTCATAATAAACACATTAGTTATCACTTGCTACGAAACAGTACACTGTACTGTTTCTCCCAAATTTACAAGTGAATTTGGAGCCACGTGTCTCTTGTGCTTCGCACAATTCACTCCTTTTCCCCACCAAATTTTCAATTTGTCGGGGACCCCGAATGGAATTTCGTTTTATAGCACGGAGCGGTTTAGCCACTTTATCGATAGTCTGAAAAGAGGCGAACATTGTTCGCCTCTTGATTTTTGTAAAGGAAAAGAAATCAGTGCAGATATATAATTCACGAGACAAGTCATACAAGTCAATAGTTTCGGCGATTGCGACTAATGAAAAGTGCAAATTCCGCATTATTGTGCCGAGAAATATGAAATGCTGCGCAGCCCAACTTGCAATTACAAAGGACGGCGAGGACACTGCATTTTACAATATGTTTTGGGCAGGAATGTGCGGCGACAGCTTTGAATATTGGGAGCTTCATTTTTATGCCACAACGCCCGGTCTTTATTTTTTTTTATTATTTTGTGCTTGATACTCCTTGGGGCAAAAGCTATGTTAAAAACGCAGGTGACGGCAGGGGTGAACTCAATGCTTCTTTGCCTGATTTTCAACAGACTGTTTATGACGAAAATTTCTTAACTCCGAACTTTTTGAAGGGCGGAATAATGTATCAAATATTTCCTGACAGGTTTTTTAATTCCAAAACTCCTAAGAAAAATGTTCCTAAAAGCCGTGTGATGCGAGATTGGGGCGATACTCCTTTTGGAAAGACGAGCAGATGAATGGAATTTGGAACAACGATTATTTTGGCGGCGACCTTAAGGGAATTGAAAAAAAGCTTTCGTATATTGCTGATTTGGGCGTTACTTGTATTTATCTTAATCCTATTTTTGAATCCCATTCAAACCACAGATATGATACTGCCGATTATGAAAAAATCGACAGCCTGTTGGGCGATGAGAATGATTTAAAAAATCTCTGCAAGGTTGCTAAGGAAAAGTATGGTATCAGCATAATTCTTGACGGAGTTTTCAGCCATACAGGCTGCGACAGCAGATATTTTAATATGTATAGTCATTATGACGATATCGGCGCATATAACAGCAAGGAAAGTCCTTATTTTTCTTGGTATAAATTTATCAATTGGCCCGATGAATATCATTCTTGGTGGGGTATTAAGCTTTTGCCGGAGGTTATTGAAGAGGACGAGGGATATAGGAATTATATTTGCGGTGAAAACGGAATTTTGAAAAAATGGCTTCGTTGCGGCATAGCAGGCTACAGGCTTGACGTTGCGGATGAACTTCCCGACATTTTTCTTGACGATTTGAGAAAAAGTATTAAAAGTGAAAATGAGAACGCTATAATTATAGGAGAGGTATGGGAGGACGCTACCAACAAATTTGCATACGGGCAAAGAAGAAAGTATTTGCTTGGCGAAGAACTTGACAGTGTGATGAATTATCCTTTTGCCGATGCAATTCTCAATTTTGTCCGCTACGCAAACGGCAACGCTTTTTTCAATGCTGTTCTTTCTATTATTGAAAATTATCCGCCGCAGGTTTTAAATGTTTTGATGAATCATATCGGAACTCACGACACTGAACGTGCAATAACCCGTCTTGCAGGTGAAAATCCCGACGGACATGACCGTGCTTGGCAGTTTGAACATAATACTTTATCTGAATTTGATTATTTAAAGGGCATTTCTATGATGAAAATTGCTTCCCTTATTCAGTTTACTTTGCCGGGTGTGCCGTCAATTTATTACGGCGATGAGATTGGTATGCAGGGTATGAAGGACCCGTTTAACCGTGCCTGTATGCCGTGGAATAAGCCAAACGAGGAGCTTTTGAAATGGTATAAGCGCCTCGGTCAAATCAGGCATAGCTCTAAGGCATTTATTGACGGCGATTTTGAAAAGCTGTATTGCGACGGCGGTGTAATCGCTTATTCCCGTAGCAGTGAAGGCGACAACATTTTGGTTGCAATTAATAATTCAAATGAGCAAAAGCGTATATTTGTCGGAACACAGTGGGATAATTCTTATTCGCTTTTTGACGAGAAAAGCGTTGACGGTTTTGTAAACTTGCCGCCTTATAGATACACTTTGCTTTCAAAAAAATACTAAAACAAAAGGTCATCGGATTGAATTTAATCCGACGACCTTTTTCATAAATACGTATTTATACATATTCAATATTTTCGCTTGGTTTGAACATCATTATAAAAGGAATTACAAGCAGTACGCTTGCAATAAAAATACTTTTTACATCCAAAAATTTGGTTGCGATTGCACCGGCTATTGCGCCTAATGCAAAAAATAAATTAATTCCGTAATAGGTTAAGCTTCTGAGTGTGATTTTTTTATCTTTCTTTTTTATTCCCAAAAATAAAAGCTCAGTTCCGCTTCTTAAATTGCCCGTGCACATTGTTGTTGCAACCGTGTTGCCGTTGATAACCCTAAAGGTTTCCACCTGAAGAGAACACACAAACGATACCATAACGTTTACAAACGTGTTACCCTTGCCGCTTGGAATAAAGCCGCACACTGCAAGAATTATTATTTCTGCCAAAACAACAATCTGCCTCCAATGCATGTGACGGCTTTTTTTAAGTGTTGCTTTGATTATTTCTGACAATAAAATTCCGAGTGCAAATGCAAGAATCGGGACAACATAGTGAATCACTCTTTCAAAATCGCCTTTTGCAAGGTTTATTCCCATAAGAACAATATTACCTGTTTGCGCATTTGCAAATACTCCGCCACGGGTAATGTATGTATAAGCATCAAGAAATCCACCTGTCAAAGCCAACATTATGCCGAGTATGAAGTTTTCACTCATCTGCTTTTCTCTTATTTTTTCGTTTAATTCCATAATAGAAATCCTTAAGTTAAATACATTATATTAAGCGGACGAAAACAATTCGCCCGCTGTAAATTTTATATAAACAACGCTATACTCTTGCTACCATTTCGCCGTATTCTTCCTTGCTTTTCTTGATGAATGCTTCCACCTGAGCGGCGCTTGGCATAGCATCAGAACAGGAGTGAGCAGAAATAAGGATTGAAGCTGAAGCAGAGCCGAATTCAAGGCATTCAATAATTTCCTTGCCTTTAAGAAGACTGTAAAGGAACGATGAGCCGTATCCGTCACCGCCGCCAAAGCCCTTGAGTTTAACAGCAGGGAACGGCTTGATTGAATAGAATTTGCCGTCGTTTGTGTAAGCGGTTGAGCCTTCCTTGCCATGCTTGATTACGCAAATTGCTGCGCCGAATGACTGCCAATATTTAGCAGATTCAGGGTCGCTTTCCTTAACGCCTACGATACCCTCGGTTAAATCAAATTCTTCTCTTGAACCCATAATGATATCTGCATTTTGAGCAACAAGGCTGTAGTAAACAGCAATTTCGTCTTTTGATTTCCAAGTGTATTCTCTGTAATCAATATCAAAAACAATGCGAACATTGTTCTTTTTAGCAAGCATCATAGCTTTAAGGCAAGCCTCTCTTGACGGAGATTGAGCCAAAGCAGTACCGCTGATAACAATTGCCTTTGCAGATGCAATGTATTTTTCGTCAATATCTTCCGGTGTCATACAAAAATCAGCCACATTGTCACGATACATAAGTATTGATGATTTTTCTTTAGAAAGAATTTCGGTAAATGTAAGTCCTATGCATTCGCCGTTTTTAGCTCTTGTTACGTGGCTTGTATCAATGCCCTCTTTTTCAAAATAGTTTACAACAAAGTCACCGAATTGGTCATTGCTTACACAGCCGCAAAAGCCGACCTTACAGCCGAGCCTTGCAAGACCTACAGCGATATTGGCAGGAGAACCGCCAACATATTTGTTAAAATTTGACGACTCGCTAAGCGGCATATACATATCGGTAGGATTAAAGTCGATAGCGATTCTGCCGATTGGAATAAAATCAAGCGGCTTTGACATATCAAATTCTACGTAATTCATAAATTTTACCTCTCATATATAAAAAATAATATTAAGCCTTATTGTCAGTGCCGAAAATTAATATGTGGCGCTTTGCGTTTTGATAAGCACCATCAACCTCGGCAGCCTGCAAATCATAATATCCGCTTATTTTATCGTTTTTATAAGCGTCTTTAACCGTATGCTCAACGCTGTCAAACGTGGCGGTTGCAATATTTATTTTTTTAATGCCTGTATGCGAGCAACGCACAAAATCATCAGGAGTAATTCCCGTTCCGCCGTGAAGCACAAGCGGTAATTGGGTGTTTTTCTCCACTTGTTCAAGAATATCAAACCTAAGTTTGGGAGTGCTTTTGTAATTGCCGTGCGCATTTCCGATAGCAATTGCAAGTGCGTCAACACCTGTTTCGTTTTCAAACCTTACTGCGTCCTCCGGCTTGGTACAATTGATTGCAATATCTTCGCTTCCGTCCTCTGAACCGCCTACGCATCCGATTTCAGCCTCAACGTCTGCACCGTACTTTTTAGCAAGTGCAATAACTTCTTTTGTAGTTTTGATATTTTCATCAAGCGGCAAATGCGAGCCGTCAAACATAACAGATGTAAAGCCAAGTTCAAGCGCCTGAGTGATTTTTTCAATCGTTTTGCCGTGGTCAAAGTGAACTGCAACCGGAGTGCCTGCACTCTTTGCGGCGGCAACCATAAGCGGACCTATAATTTCAAGCGGACTTTGCTTTAATCTTACTTCCGCTATTTGCAAAATAACAGGCGCTTTAAGTTCTTTTGCTGCTTTGAGAACACCAAGCACCATTTCCATATTTGCAACTGAAAATGAGCCTACTGCATAGTCACCCTTTTGAGCGTCAGCCAAAAAGCTTACTCATATTTACAAGCATTTTTTTACCCTCTTAAAACAAAATGAGCGAGTTGACAGTAAGCCGAGTTCTGTCATGGGCAATTATCTATCTAGTTGCAAAATTGCTTTTGCAATCGAGCCATCCTTCGAAGTTATGTGTCGAGCAAACAACCCTTCAGTCGATGTTGCAGCGAATAGGGTTTACATGGCAGGGAATGTCTCCACTCCCTCGGTGAGCTCTTACCTCGCCTTTCCACCCTTACCTATACTTGGTATAGGCGGTATATCTCTGTTGCACTTTCCCTAAGGTCACCCTCGGCGGCCGTTAGCCGTTATTCTGCTCTGCGCTGCTCGGACTTTCCTCATACCGATATCGGCACGCAATTGCCAAGTCAACTCGCTTTCTCTATTTTAAGATAATTTATTATTTATGTCAATATATTTTACAAAATGACGGTTGAAATAGTTTGAAATATGTAGTATATTCTTTAGTAGTATTGGAGGTGGTATTATGCCACGTTTTGAAAACGAAGATTTTGACCCTAAAAACAGAAATAGGGAAGATATAGACAGAACTGTTCCAAAGGATGAAGATTATTATAATTATTCGCCTGAGGATATTGACCTTAATTTTAATTCGAAAAAAAGAGAGGATAATATTGTTGTTGATAATCAGCGCAAACCGGGAAACTACGGCGATTATCAGCAAGACAGCAGGGGAGACATAACTTTTAAAAGTGAAACAATTGATGATTTTGACAGAGGTTCGTCATCTCATCAAAGAAACACAAGAAGCACTCCTCACTTCTCAAACGGCAGCCGTTTCGGCTCATCTGACAGAGAGAATTTTAAAAAGGCAACAGCCATAATTCGTCAAACAAGAATAAAAAGCATAAAAGCAAAAACGGAAAAAAGGCTAAATCTATTTTAGCGGTAATTTTAGTTCTTGTTATTTTACTTGTCGGCTCCGTATTCCCCGTTTTGGCAAGAGTTAATTATGATGAAAAAAAGGCGGATAAATATGTAACGGCAAGCGATTTGAAAGATGATTCATCTGTTAAAAATATTCTTCTTTTGGGTGTTGATGCAAGAAGCAATGAAAATGCCGAGCAAACAAGAAGCGATACAATGATGCTTGTCAGCGTCGATTCAAAGCACCATGCAATCAAGCTTGTTTCGTTTCTTCGTGATACTTGGGTATATATTCCGTCGCTTGAACACGAGCAAAGGCTTAATGCGGCTTGCTCCGACGGCGGTTATAAAAATGTAGTCGAAACTATTGAATATAATTTCGGTGTCAAGATTGATGGCTATGTTGTAACCGATTTTGAAATGTTTAAGGTTCTTGTTGACAGTCTCGGCGGTGTTAATGTTGACGTTACGGAAAAGGAAGCTAAAGAAGTTACAAACCATCCTAAGCGATACGGTAATGTTACGCTTGAGGCGGGTGATAATAAGCTTACAGGCGAGCAAGCGCTTGCTTATTGCAGAATAAGAAAGATTGATACCGATTTTGTAAGAACTCAAAGGCAACGTACGGTTATGAGTGCAATTCTTAAAAAAGCACTTACCAATCCTTTTAAACTTTATAAAATGGCATATAACAGCGCTCCTTATATTGAAACCGATTTGTCTAAGGGCGAACTTATGGGACTTGTGTCTAAAGCAGGCACCTGCGTTGCAAATATTCATCAAACGAGCATTCCGTTTGACGGCACTTGGGATTATGCAACAATTTGGGGTAACAGCGTAATTAAGATTAATACCGAAAAAAATAAGGACAAGCTTATAGATTATATCTATAACCTGTCCTCGGCAGATATTAAGGCGCAAGAAAAAGAAGATAAATAAAACAAATACTAACTACAAGGACAGCAGGGGATAACCTTGCTGTCCTTGTGATTTTTATATTAGTTTTTATTACTGTTTGCCTTGGAATATCAAATCTGATTTTATTATATGAAGCTTACTTTGAATTGAAAACTTATTTGTCAAATGACGGGTTGCAAGCATAGTAATTTTTGCTGTCGAGCTTATCCGTCACGAGTCGCAAGCCCTCTCCGAAGCGTTGGTAGTGCACAATTTCACGTTCACGCAAAAACTTAATCGGCTCAATTATATCCGGGTCGTCAACAAGGCGCAAAATGTTATCGTATGTTACCCTTGCTTTTTGCTCTGCCGCAAGGTCTTCGTTTAGGTCACCGATAGTGTCGCCCGTTACGGCTATGCTTGCCGCATTCCACGGCGCACCGCTTGCCGCTGTCGGATAAACTCCTGCCGTATGGTCAACAAAGTATGCCATAAAGTTAGGATTTTTTTCAATCTCATCTTCAGTCAAATTGCGAGTAAGTTGGTGTACCATTGTTCCTATCATTTCAAGGTGTCCCAATTCCTCAACGCCTATGTCTGTAAGCAATCCCTTGAGTTCGGGATACGGCATTGAATATCGCTGAGAAAGATAGCGAAGCGACGCACCGAGTTCCCCGTGCGGCCCACCGTATTGACTTATTATGATGGCGGCGGCTTTTGGGTCAGGGTGTTTTATATTGATAGGGTATTGCAGTTTTTTATATAACTAAACAAAAAATCAACTCCTTAATTTACTTTTTTATTCTATGAAAAAGTTGAAATTTTGTTAATTTGATTATAAATTATTCTTCGTTTTGAAATTATCGATAACAACATAATAACGCTCATAGGCTTTTTTAACGGCATCGTCCCAGCTGATATAAATATCGCTTTGTGCCTTTTTGCCGACTTCTTTAAGAAGTGCTTTGTTATCCATAATATTATTGAGCGTTGCTTTGATTGAATGGGCACTTTCCATACATAAAAAGCCTGTTTTGCAGTCCTCAACACCCTCTGCCGCACAGCTGCCACGTACTAAAAGGCTTGGCGTTGCACACGCTGCTGCTTCTCTTACAACGAGGCCGTTTGTATCAAAGGTTGACGGGAAAAGAAGCAAATCGGAAATGCCGTAATATCCCAAAAGTTCGTTTCTGTCTAATATTTTTCCTGTCCAAATAACATTGTCGGCAATACCGCATTTGCGAATTTTTTTCTTAATTGCGTTTTCGTCTGCACCGAAGCCGAGCATAATGAGCCTGAAGTCTCTGCCTTCGTTTTTTAACATTGCACAGGCATCGAGGATAAGCTCAATATTTTTGTACCAAATCATTCTGCCGGTATAAATAAAAAGCGGAATATTGTTTGGTATGTTGTGTTTTCTTTTAATAAGCGCAATGTCATCGTCACTTACGTTTGTTATAGGCAAATCGCAACCATTTGGCATAACAATGTATTCGCCCTCATATCCGACCTTGCGAAGCGAGTCAACAGTGCCTTTGCTTGTCACCCAAACTTCGTCTGCGGCATTGATGTTATTAAGCAAAAATCGATATGCAAAATCCCTTGCCGCCTTTGTCGGAACACGTCTGTCAAAATCGTATTCATATTTTGTGTGATAAGTAAGCACGGTTGGAATTTTTTTCTTTTCCACAACACGTCTGAAATAATAGCTTGTTGCAAGAGGTGCATGAGAGTGGAGCAGGTCAAAATTCATATTGATTATGTCCTGATGAAGTTCGTCTTTAAAAGGCCAGCCTATGCTGTAGCCCTCTTTTGACGGAAGCCACCAACTTTTATATCTGTAAATTTGATAATCGTATCTGTAGTCAAGCTGATTTGGATTTTTAGGTGTAACAACAACCGCTTCACCCAAATTTTTATTGATTATTTGCGCATAGCTTTGGGCAACGTTGCTTATTCCGTCGGTTGTCGGCGGAAATGCGTCGGTGCCGATTGCTATTTTTAATTTCTTTTTATCGTTCACTTGGTTTAACTCCGTATAATTTGATTGAAATTGTATTAAGTTTAGCACAAAAGAAAAGAAAAGTAAACATTTAGCAAATATTTTATATTTATATTATAATTTCTATAATAAAAAATCAAATTCCCCTTGATTAAGTTACCGAAATACTTTATAATAGTTTTTGAATGTAGATTTGGAGGAATGGATTATGTCGCAAACATATTCTGTTTCGCTTGAAAAGATGATTGATTTTCACAAGCTTGAAACGGTTTATATGCCACGCTCGGCTGACGAAATTTTGATTACAACAAGCGAGGTTAATCGTCCCGGTATTGTTTTGACGGGATATACCGATTATTTTGACTCTTTGAGAATCCAGATTCTCGGTTGGACAGAGATAGGCTTTATTCGCAGTATGGAACCTGACGAGAGGGAAGCGGCTCTTGATTGTTGGCTTTCGCTTAAACCTGCCGCTGCGGTAGTTACAAGAGGTCTTGAAATTCCCGATTATCTTTACGACGCTTGCAAAAAGCACGAAATTCCGCTTCTTAAGACGGAGGAGGAAACATCGCCGTTCTTAGCCGCATTGATTGAATTTCTTAACACAGAACTTGCACCGAGAATTACAAGGCACGGTGTTCTTGTTGAGGTTTACGGCGAAGGTGTTCTTATAACCGGTGAAAGCGGTGCGGGCAAGAGCGAAACTGCCATTGAACTTATCAAGCGTGGTCATCGTCTTATTGCGGATGACGCAGTTGAAATCAGAAAAATTAACGAAAGAACGCTTCGTGGCAATTCGCCAAGCAATATTCGCCATTTTGTTGAGCTTAGAGGTATCGGTATTATTGATGCAAGGCGTATTTTCGGTATGGGTGCTGTTAAGCCAAGCGAAAAAATTGATATGGTTATTCAGCTTGAGGCTTGGGATTCAACAAAGGCTTATGACAGACTCGGTCTTGATAATGAGTATGCAAATGTTCTCGGCGTGAAGGTTCCGGCTATTACCGTTCCTATTACTCCCGGCAGAAATCTTGCAGTTATTGTTGAAACTGCCGCAATGAATAACCGTCAAAAGAAAATGGGTTACAATGCGGCAAAGGATTTAATGATAAGCCTTGGTATGGACGATGTTCAGCCGGAGGATAAGGAAATTGAAATTTGGCAAAGCTAAGTCAAATTTTGTTTATATAAATTAAAAAAGAGGTAAAGCACAATGTATACAATTGGTATTGATTTAGGCGGAACAAATATTGTTGCGTCGGTTGTAGATGATGATTACAATATTATCGGCACTTCAAAGACTCCTACGAACTCTCCGAGGAGTGCAGATGAAATTTTTGACGATATTGCAGATGTTTGCGAGGAAGCGGTCAAAACGGCAGGTCTTACTATGGAGGATATCGACAGCGTAGGTATGGGTACTCCGGGTACGGTTAATCAGGACGGTGTTATTGAATTTGCAAACAATCTTGCGTTTAATAATGTTCCTGCAAGAACTATGCTTGCAAAAAGAATTAATAAGCCTGAGGAAAAGGTATTTATTGAAAATGATGCTAACTGCGCAGCATTAGGTGAGGCTTATGCAGGCTGCGGAAACGGCGCTAAGGACTTTGTTGCCGTAACTCTCGGTACGGGTGTAGGTTCGGGTGTAATTATCGGCGGCAAAATCGTAAACGGTGTAAACTATGCCGGTGGCGAGTGCGGTCATATGGTAATCGTTGTTGACGGCGAGCAGTGTTCGTGTGGTCGTAAGGGCTGCTGGGAGGCTTATGCTTCTGCTACCGCTCTTATCAGGCAGACTAAAAAAGCTATGGAAGAATATCCTGATTCTCTTATGCACAAGCTTGCTAAGGAGGAGGGCAAGGTATCGGGAAGGACTGCTTTTGACGCTATGCGTTTAGGCGATATCGCAGGCATTAAGGTTGTTGATGATTATATCAAGTATGTTGCTTGCGGTCTTATCAATATTGTTAATGCTCTCCAGCCTGAAATTATTTGTATCGGCGGCGGAATTTGCAATGAGGGCGAAACTCTTATGAAACCGCTTCGTCGTTTTGTTCAGTCTGAAAGATATTCAATTCACAGTAAAATTCAAACTAAAATTGTTAAGGCAGAGCTTGGTAATGATGCCGGTGTTATCGGTGCGGCTCTTCTTGGTAAAGTAAAATAATAATTTGGTGATAGCTTGGAGCAGTTAATTAAACTTTGTGAAAAATTTAATTGCAAGTATCTTCAAAACGAAAAATGAGCCTTCATACCACCTTTAAAATAGGCGGCAATGCAAGGCTCGTTGTCTATCCGCAAAACGAGGAGCAAATAAGCGAACTTGTTAAGTGTGCAAAAGCCGAAAATGTAAGGCTTATTGCAGTTGGCAACGGTTCCAATCTTCTTGTGGATGATGACGGAATAGATGCTTGTGTTTTAATACTCGGTGAGCCTTTTTCGCAAATAAAGCTTATTGATGATGAAACTATATATGCAAAAGCGGGGGCTAAGCTTATTGCACTTTGCCGCTTTGCTTATGAGCATTCTCTTTCAGGGCTTGAATTTGCTTACGGCATTCCCGGCTCGGCAGGCGGTGCGGCATTTATGAATGCCGGTGCTTACGGCGGAGAAATGAAAGATGTGCTTTATAAGTGTGAGCATATTGATAAAAACGGCGATATAGGCTTTCTCGAAAATGACAATTTGAAACTTTCTTACCGCCACAGCGCTTATTATGATAACGGCGCCGTTATAACAGGGCTTTACCTTAAGTTAAAAAAAGGCGAAAAATCGGAAATTAAAGAAAAAATGGACGACCTTATCGGCAGGAGAAGGGCAAAACAGCCGCTTGAATATCCGTCGGCAGGCTCAACGTTTAAACGTCCTGAGGGATATTTTGCAGGCGCTTTGATTGAGCAGTGCAATCTTAAAGGCAAGAGCGTGGGCGGTGCGCAGGTCAGCGAAAAGCACGCAGGATTTGTGATAAACAAGGGCGGTGCAACGTGTAAGGACGTACTTGATTTGTGCAAATATTGCAGTGATAAGGTAATGGAAGAAACAGGCGTAAAGCTTGAAATGGAAATCAGGGTTACAAAATAAAAGGGGAAAACATATATGGATAACAGTAAGGAACTTGTAATTATAACAGGTGTCAGCGGCGCCGGCAAATCGTCCGCTATGGCTTTTATGGAGGATGCAGGTTATTATTGCATTGATAATATGCCGCCTGAGCTTATGTCTACTTTTGTAGGACTTCTCGCAAATAACAGCGAATATTATCCTAAGGTTGCAATGGTTGTTGACGTAAGAAGCGGCCATGTTTTTGAAAAAATTATTTCAAGTATTGATAATGTGGAGCAATATGGATATACAGCTAAGATTGTTTATCTTGATATTAACGATACAGAGGCGCTCAAGCGTTATAAGCTTACTCGCAGAAAACACCCCTTTGCAGATAAATTCAACGGCAATATTCAAAATGCACTTGATTATGAGAGGGAAATTCTTGCACCGTTAAGATTAAAGGCAAACCATATTATTGACACTTCTTCAATTGATACGCACCAACTTCGTGCAAGGCTTACCGAACTTCTTTTGGGCGATGCAAAGGAATATATGAATATCCACTGTATGTCATTCGGATTTAAGTACGGCGTGCCTAATTCCGCAGACTTTGTTATTGATGTAAGATGCCTTCCTAATCCTTATTGGAATGAAAGCTTGCGAAATAAAACAGGTCTTGATAAGGAAGTTCAGGATTTTGTGTTCTCGTTTGACGAGTCAAAGGAGCTTTTAAAGAAGCTTATTGATTTTCTTGATTTTCTTAATCCTCTTTATATCAGAGAGGGCAAGAGCCAGATTGTTTTTGCAATCGGTTGTACGGGCGGCAATCACAGAAGTGTTGCTTTTGCCGAAGCTCTTAAGGATTATTTTTCAAAAAAATGGGATAATGTAACTGTAAGTCACAGGGATATAGATAGAAAATAATGTCGTTTTCACAACAGGTTAAAAATGAACTTTTAAAAATTGAATATGACAGCACGTGTTGCGAAAAGGCATTTCTTTACGGAATGTGTATTTTCGGCAAAAGCTTTTCGAGCTACGGTGTCGGTGTTCAAACCGAAAATAAGGATATCGCAATTAGATATGCTTTTCTTATAAAAAAATATTGCAATATTAAATGCGATGTTAAGACTTCACCGGGCGGTAAAAGCCACACAGTTATGATTAATGATAAGGCACAGTGCGAAAAGGTACTTGCTTTTTTCGGCCACGAGAGTAAGGGCAGTTTAAAAATCAATCATTCTAATTTTGATTGTGAAAACTGTCAAAAATCGTTTTTGGCAGGTGCTTTCCTTTCGTGCGGCACGGCGTCTGACCCAAATAAGGATTATCATTTGGAGTTTACTGTTGCGTTTTTGAATCTTTCAAAAGTCTTGTTACTCTTTTGGAGGAAATTGACCTTGCGCCTAAAACCGCTAACAGAAAGGGATATAATATAGTATATTTTAAAGACAGCGAGGCTATTGAAGATTGTCTTTATATTATGGGAGCAAGCACTTCAATGTTTGATATGATGAACGTTGAAATAGTCAAGGATTTTAGGAATAAGGCTAACAGAGCGGCAAATTGCGAAACCGCAAATATTGAGAGAACGGTTAAAGCAAGTTGGGAGCAAAGCGCCGCTATCGAGAAAATTGAGGAGAAAAAAGGGCTTGATTTTCTTAAGCCCGACCTTAAGGAAATGGCTGTTTTGAGGCAAGATAATCCTGAAGCTTCCCTTGCAGAACTTTCAAAACTCAGCGGTCTTTCACGTTCGGGAGTCAACCACAGATTAAAGAAAATAGTTGAAATAGCTAAGGAATTATAATGGTATATTAGTTAATTAATATATAATAAAAGGAACGATAATATGTTTACTCATTTGCACACTCATACTGAGTTTTCTTTGCTTGACGGCGCTTGCCGTATCGAGCAGCTTGTTTCACGTGCAAAGAGTCTTGAATGCAGTCTCTTGCTATTACCGACCACGGTAATATGTACGGGGCTGTTGATTTTTATAAGGCTTGCAAAAAAGAAGGTATTAAGCCTATTATAGGCTGCGAGGTTTATGTTGCGCCGAGAATGAGGTTTGATAAGGACAAGGTGCTTGATAAGGAATATAATCATCTTATTTTGCTTTGCAAAAATGAAAAGGGATATAAAAATCTTATAAAAATGGTGTCAAAATCGTATACCGAAGGATTTTATTTCAAACCGAGAATTGACCATGATTTGCTTGAAAAATACAGTGAAGGTTTAGTTTGCCTTTCTGCTTGCCTTGCAGGTGAAATTCCGCAGGCGTTGCTTCAAAAGGATTATGATAAAGCTAAACGTGTCGCTTTGTGGTATGATGAACTTTTCGGCAGAGGAAACTATTACTTGGAACTTCAAAATCACGGGATTAACGAGCAGGCAATAGTCAACGAGGGGCTAAAGCGCCTTTCGAGAGAAACGGGTATTCCTCTTGTTGCCACAAATGATGTTCATTATATTGAAAAGCAAGATGCTAAAATTCAGCAGGTGCTTATTTGTATTGCGACTAATAAAACTATCGGCGATGATACGGGACTCGAATTTCATGCAGATGAGTTTTATTTAAAAAGCGAGCAGCAGATGAGGGAAATTTTTGCCGATACTGCTAAGGCAATTGATAATACGCAGATTATTGCCGATATGTGCAATTTCGATTTTGAATTCGGCCACACTAAACTCCCTTATTACGAAACACCGAATAATATGGACCATTTTGAATATTTCAAAATGCTTTGTATGAACGGTATGAAAAAAAGATACGGCGAAAATCCGCCTGAAAAATATTATGACCGCCTTGAATATGAACTTGAAACAGTAGAAAAAATGGGCTATACGGATTATTACCTCATAGTTGCCGACTTTGTGTCGTTTGCAAAAAGCAGAAAAATTCCCGTAGGTCCCGGCAGAGGTTCGGGCGCAGGCTCAATTGCGGCATATTGCATGGAAATAACCGACCTCGACCCAATGAAATATAATCTTCTTTTTGAAAGATTTTTAAATCCGGAGCGTGTTTCTATGCCCGATTTTGATATAGATTTTTGCTATGTCAGACGTGGCGAGGTTATTGATTATGTAACTAATAAATACGGCGCCGACCACGTGGCTCAGATTGTTACGTTTGGAACTCTTGCAACAAAGGCAGCTATCCGTGATGTAGGCAGGGCTATGGGTATGCCTTATGCCGCTGTTGATGCTGTTGCAAAGCTTGTACCAAACGATTTTCATATTACGATTGACGAGGCTGTTAAAAAGTCTAAAGAACTTTCAAACCTTATGCAGGAAAATGAGCAGATAAACGAACTTATCAAAACTGCAAAAAAGGTTGAGGGTATGCCGAGAAATACGTCTACCCATGCGGCAGGCGTTGTTATTACTCACGACCCTGTAAGTTCTTATGTTCCGCTTGCAACTAATGACGGAGTGCCGGTTACTCAATACATTATGACTTCTCTTGAGGAACTTGGGCTTCTTAAAATGGATTTTCTTGGGCTTCGCACATTGACGGTTATTAATGACGCAAGCAAGGCAGCGGGAATTGATATTAACGAAATACCTATTGATGATAAAAAGGTATACAGTCTTTTTGCAAGAGGCCAGACAGAGGGCGTATTTCAGTTTGAGTCAAGCGGAATGAAGCGTATGCTTATGAATTTGAAGCCGACAAGGCTTGAGGATTTAATCGCTGCTACCTCGCTTTACCGTCCGGGTCCGGCTAATCAAATTGACACCTTCGTAGAAAATTCACATAATCCCCAAAAAGTGAGATATATAACCGATAAGCTTAAACCGATACTTGAAAATACGTATGGCTGTATGGTTTATCAGGAACAGGTTATGCAAATATTCCGTGAGCTTGCGGGATATTCCTATGGCAGGGCAGATATTGTTCGCCGTGCCATGAGCAAGAAAAAAATTGATGTTATGGAAAAAGAACGTACCGCTTTTGTTTCGGGTTGTGAAAAAAACGGCATTTCAAGTTCTGTAGCTAATACTATTTTTGACCAAATGTCGGAATTTGCAAAATATGCTTTTAATAAGTCGCACGCTGCCTGCTATGCGCTTGTGGCGTACAGAACTGCGTATTTGAAATGCTATTATCCGGCAGAATTTATGGCGGCTTTAATGACGTCTGTTCTTGATCAGTCAAACAAAATTGCACGATATACGGCAGAGTGCAAAAGGCTCGGTATTCGTCTTGCAAGCGCAAACATCAATACTTCTATGCAAGGTTTCACACCGAATGGCAGGGTGATTAACTATGGACTTTTGGGTATTAAAAATGTCGGACGGGAATTTGTTGACGATATAGTTAAAGAAAGAGAAAACGGTGATTTTAAGGATTTGCCTGACTTTTGCCTTCGTATGCAGGATAGGCATTTTAATCGTCGCGCAGTTGAAAGCCTTATTAAGTGCGGTGCGATGGATTGTTTTGAATTAAATCGTCGCCAAATGCTTCAGGCTTTGCCGTCAATTGCCACCAATATTGAAAATTACAGGCAGAGCACACGCTACGGTCAGGTTGGCTTTTTTGAACTCGGCGGTAATGATTCTCCGCTTGAATTTGATGTTCCGAATGTTGATGAATTTCCTAAGGCTGAGCTTTTGAAAATGGAAAAGGAAATGACGGGACTTTACCTTTCAGGTCACCCTATGGATAAATATTCTGATTTGTGCGAAAAACTCGGATTTGCTAATATAGGCGAGCTTTTGGAAAGTGCAAATGACGATATGAGTATTTACAAGGATAAAACCTTTGTGCGTACCTGTGGCATTGTTACTCGTGTAATTCTTAAGCAAACGAGAAGCGGTGCTTCAATGGCTTTTGTAACCGTAGAGGACTTGTACGGCTCAATTGAGGTTATTGTTTTTGCAAAAGCGCTTGAAAAGTACGCACAATTTCTTTATGATGGCAGTATAATAACTATTGCAGGAAACCTCTCACTTGAGGAGGAAAAGGATGCTAAAATACTTGCTTATTCAATAGACAGCGCACCTACTCAAGCTGATTTTGAAAGCGGAAAATATAAAAATAAACCTATTCAAAACAGAAAACAAGCTGAAAACAAAAATCACAAAAGAAAAAAAGTGGCTCTTTATCTGCGCTTTAAGAATGAAAATGATGAAAATATAGCACTTGCAAAACGAGTGACTGATATTTTTGACGGAAACATTCCTCTTTATTTTTATTATACCGATGATAAAAGGTATGCTTGCAGCCGAGGGAGTGTTTTGTTGAGGTGAATAATACCGAAATTAAGGAATTAAAAAGGATACTTGGCGATGAGAATGTAGTTTTTGTTCATTAATTTTACGACAATACTTGACTTTTTTCTTGAAAAAATATAAAATAAACAAGATATATAAGTTAAATAAAGATTATTTTGTTTTAGTCTATATTATTATATAGGAGGACATAATTATGAAAACAATTGCGGTATTAACAAGCGGCGGCGACGCACCGGGCATGAATGCAGCTATTCGTGCGGTAGTACGTACAGCATGCGAAAACGGAATTAAGGTTTACGGTGTAGTTCGTGGCTACAACGGTCTTATCAACGGCGATTTCATTGAAATGGACCTTAGAAGCGTATCAGACATTATCAATCGTGGCGGTACTATCCTTTACTCTGCTCGTTCGGTTGAGTTTGCTACGGAAGAAGGCCTTAGAAAAGCAGTTCGTACCTGCCAGGAGCACGGTATTGAGGGCGTTGTTGTTATAGGCGGCGACGGTTCGTTCCGTGGTGCAAGAGACCTTAGCGAAAGAGGTATTCCTTGCGTAGGACTTCCGGGCACTATTGATAACGATATTGCTTGCTGTGATAACACTATCGGTTATGACACCTGCCTTAATACTATTATGGAAATGGTTGACCGTGTTCGTGATACAACAGAGTCGCACGACAGATGTACTGTTGTTGAAGTTATGGGTAGAAAGGCAGGCTATCTTGCACTTAATGCAGGTATTGCTTGCGGTGCTACTTCTATTCTCATTCCTGAAGTTGAATACGATGTCCAAGAGCATATTATTGAACGTATGGAAAAAACTCAGAGAACAGGCAAAAAACACTTTATTATTATTGTTGCCGAGGGTGTCGACGTTGATGTTCATGACCTTGCTAAGGAAATAGAGGCTAAGACCGGTGTTGAGTCACGTGCCTGTGTTCTCGGTCATATTCAGCGTGGCGGCTCTCCTACTGCTAAGGACAGAGTTCTTGCTACACGTATGGGTAACTATGCCGTTAAGCTTCTTATGAATAATATCGGCAATCGTGTTGTTGCCGCTCAAAAGGAAGACGTTGTTGATTACGATATCTTTGAGGCTCTTAATATGAAGAAGTCTATTGATATGAATCTTTATAACGTTGCTCACGAGGTTTCAATTTAACCGAGTGATAAAATAAAACGAAATATGAAGTATTTTTTAGGGTAGGGGTTTGCTCCTGCCGAGCATAAATATATTAATCATTAAAAGCCTTTGGTTTATACGAATATTGTATAAGCTAAAGGCTTTTTGTCATTTTAATACTATTCACTTTGTTTGACATTTGATTATTTGAATAGTATAATTATTTTAGGAAATTTATGCTTAAAAAGGGGATTTTTATATGAAAAGGGCTATCAGTATAATTTTGTCAATAGTTATATTGCTTTCTTGTAATATAGGAATTGAATTAAATGCGTATGCAGGCGATTTCGATACAGCGGCAAAGGCAAAAAGCTATACTCTCGGTAGCACAGCGGTAGGCTGTTTTTCTTCAGATAACGAAATTGAATTTTTAAAAGTTAATGTGCCGCAGTCGGGCAGAATTGAATTTATTTCCGAAGGAAGTCATTCTTATCATATTTATTTGTATTCGGTAAATAATTCGGATAATTATATTGCCGATATTTTTGTTCCTTATAACAGCAGCTTAGGCAAAGCTTATGATAAAGAATATGATTATTTAGTGGCAGGAACATATTATTTTAAGATAGATGGCTATGCAAATGAAAATTATACTGTAAGAACATTTTTTACTTCTGCAAATGAGAGCTTTTCCGAAAGCTTAGATGTGAACAATAATGCCGTTGGAAACGCTAATCCCGTTTCACTTGATACAACGTATAACGGTATGTTAGGCGAAAATGATGAAATCGACTTTTATTTTTTCACAGTATTAAGCGGAACGCAAACTATAAATGTAAGCGCAAATGAATCTGTTTATTTTTCTGTTTATTCCACAACGGGTGAGAAAATTGCAGGTACATTTGCTGCATATAGGAAAGCATCAACAGGTACGGCAAATTGGTCGGAATCTGTATCCCTTAATGCAGGCACCTATTGCCTAAAAATATCAAAATATTCGTATTCTTGCTTCTACTCATTCTCAATCAACTCAATTCATCGGCACAGCTATAATTACTCATATACAGTAAAGCCGACAACCTCATCTAACGGCTATGATGTCTATTCATGCTCTTGCGGAGCAAAATATACAACGAATGTCAAATCGCCTAAGCCGCTTGGTGCAGTTAAAATTAAAAGTGTGAAATCACAAAGCAAAAAGCACCAAATCAAGGTGATTTGGAATACAAAATCAGGTGCGAGCGGATATCAAATTTATTATTCAAGAAACAAAAATTTCAAAAAACTTGCGGCAAAAAAGACCGTAAAAGGCGGCAAAACAAAATCCTATGTCGGCAAGAATTTTACCAAGGGCAAGAAATATTATGTTAAGGTAAGAGCATACAAAAATGTAAACGGCAAAAAGGTTTACGGCAAATGGTCAAATGTAAAAAGCGTAAAATGCAAATAAATTAAAAATACTTATTAAAATTCTGTCAATAATAGTATAGGTGGTATTATGAAAAAAAAGCTATACGAATTATTGACGGAATTTTTGCGTTATGCCTTGTTATAATTTATTCTCTTGTTGCGTTCGGCAACTTTGTTTTGCCTGATAAAATAACTGCTTATTCAAACAAAAGAGTTGAATACAAAAGCATTTATTGGCTTGGTGACAGTTCCCTTTATCAGGTCGATTTTCAGAATAATTCCAAGGTATCGCCGAGTGAGAACGACATTAAGCTTTTGGGGATAATTCCCGTTAAAACGGCAAGTGTTACCCAAAAGAAAGCTAAAAAAGTGAATGTTAGCGGCGAAAGCTTCGGAATTAAGCTTTATACCGACGGAGTAATTATCGTCGGTATTCGTGACGTTGAAACCGACAGCGGCAAGTGCAATCCTGCTAAAGAGGCAGGGCTTGAAAAGGGCGATATAATTGTTGAAATAAACGGTAAAAAAATGTATTCTGCCACGAGCGTGACCGATATACTTAATGATAATAACGGCAAGGAATATAATATTAAGGTCAAGCGAAACGGAAATTACAAAGAGTTTTCTTTAAAGCCCGCTTATTCCTCGGCGCAGGGGTGCTATAAGGTCGGCTTATGGGTCAGGGACTCAACGGCAGGAGTGGGAACCGTTACCTTTTATGATAAATCAACTAATTGTGTTGCGGCGCTCGGTCACCCGATAACCGATGTCGATACAAATGAAATTATGCCGATTTTGGACGGTGAAGCAGTAAAGGCGAATGTAACAAAAATTTACAAAAGCCGTGCCGGAGAGGCAGGCTCGCTTGCGTGCGAATTTACAAATGATACAATCGGTACGCTTAAAAAGAATTGCCAAAGCGGAATTTTTGGCAAATACACATGCGATTTAAACGCACTTATGAATATGAGGTCGCCTCAAATGATGAAATTGTCAAAGGCACCCGTTCAAATTCTTTGCACAACCGATTTGGGCAAGCCACAGTTTTATAATGCGCAAATAACACGTATTTCTTATCGTGAAAATAAAAAAGGCAAAAATATGGTTGTAAAGATTACGGATAAGCGCCTGCTTGATAAAACGGGCGGAATAGTGCAGGGTATGAGCGGCTCTCCGATTATTCAAAACGGCAAGCTTGTCGGCGCACTTACCCACGTAATCGTCGATTCACCCGAAAAGGGATATGCAATCTTCGCCGAGGATATGCTCGAGGAATTGTAAAATTAAACACATAATAATTAAAAATGCAAACAATCAATATATTGTGGTGCAAGCAGATATTCATTTATCGCTTGCACCATATTTTTTATTGTGCAGTTTTGACGAAATTTAAGCGTGAATTTTGTTAAAAATTACAAATTTTCAAAAACACAAAAATTCTAAAAAAAATATAATAAAAAGTGTTGACAACAGGGGCTTTATAATATATAATAGACGAGCGTGTGAACGAGGTATAGTATATAAATATATATATATTATATTTATGCTTCACCATAGATATGCGATGATGTATGAGGTTGCGCCATAACCCACGGCGGTAATTCATACGGAGTATGTCCGATTTTAAACCGGGCGAAACGAAGATGATTTGTAATCATCTGAACCGATAGGAAACTACAAGCTGTGACTTGCGAACGCAGATTTTCTGTGTATTCGTTCCTTATGCCCGAATGATGTCTTTTCATTCGGTTTTATTTAAAGAAAGGTTTGAAACACACGGGAGCGTGGTTGAAATATCGGTACTCGCACCATAATTTTTCAGGGAGGAAATAAAATGGCAGCAAGTAAAGTGAAGATTCGAATCAGACTTAAGGGCTATGATCACAGCTTAGTTGATCAGGCTGCTGAGAAGATTGTTGACACTGCAAAGAGAACAGGCGCTCAGGTTAGCGGTCCTATCCCTCTTCCGACAGAGATTGAAAAGGTAACAATCCTCAGAGCTGTTCATAAGTACAAGGACAGCCGTGAGCAATTCGAACAAAGAACACACAAAAGACTCATCGACATTCTCAGACCTTCAAACAAAACTGTTGAAGCTTTGACAAGTCTTGAGCTCCCAGCAGGCGTTGAGATTGAAATCAAGCTCTAATCGCAGCTGAGGTCATGTTGGGGAAACCCAACCAATAACCAAAAGGAGGAAATAAAACATGAAAAAAGGTCTTATCGGCAAGAAAATCGGCATGACTCAGATCTTTGACGAAGCAGGCAATGTAATTCCTGTAACAGTAGTTGAAGCCGGTCCTTGCACAGTAACACAGATTAAGACAGTGGAGAACGACGGTTATCAGGCTGTTCAGGTTGGTTTCGGTGATGTTAAGGTATCACGTGTAAACAAGCCAATGAAAGGTCACTTTGATAAAGCTGATGTAGCTCCAAAGAAAACACTTAAGGAATTCCGTCTCGACAGCATCGACGGTATTGAGGTTGGTAACATTCTCAAGGCTGACACATTTGAGGTTGGCGAAATCGTTGATGTTAAGGGAACAAGCAAGGGTCACGGAACAGCAGGCGCAATCAAGCGTTGGAACTTCTCAAGACTCAGAATGACACACGGTACAGGTCCTAACCACCGTCACGCAGGTTCACTCGGTGCTTGTTCAAGCCCTTCAAGAGTATTCAAGGGAAAGAAGATGGCAGGTCACTACGGTCACGAAACAGTAACAGTTCAGAACCTCAAGATTGCTAAGGTTGATGCAGAAAACAATCTTATCGCAATCAAGGGTGCAATCCCGGGTCCTAAGGGCGGAATTGTTGTAATCGCAGACGCAGTTAAAGCTTAACGAAAGGAGAGATAAGTAATGGCACAGGTTCAGGTTTATAACCAGGAAGGTAAGAAAACCTCAAAATTAGAACTTGCAGATTCAGTATTTGGCATTGAGCCAAACGAATATGCAATGCATCTTGCAGTTGTTAGCTATCTTGCTAATCAGCGTCAGGGCACACAGTCAACTCTCACTCGTTCAGAAGTAAGCGGTGGCGGTGCAAAGCCTTGGAGACAGAAGGGTACCGGCAGAGCTCGTCAGGGTTCAACAAGAAGTCCACAGTGGACACACGGCGGTATCGCTCTTGGCCCTAAGCCAAGAAAATATACAGTAAATCTTAACAAGAAGGTTAAGAGACTCGCTATGAAGTCTGCACTTTCATCAAAGGTTGCAGCAGGCGAGATGATGGTTGTTAATAAGGTTGAGTTCGACGGCATTAAGACAAAGAATGTTGTTGCAATGCTCAAGGACCTTAAGGCAGCTAAGAAAACTCTCATCATCACAGCTGAGAGCAATGAACAAATTTACAAGAGCGCTCGTAACATCGAAGGTGTTAAGGTTGCTACAGTAAACACACTTTGCGTTTATGATATCCTTAACTGCGATTCATTCGTTGTTCTTAAGGACGCAGCAAAGAAGATTGAGGAGGTATATGCATAATGAGAACTGCTCAGGATATTATTCTTAAGCCAATCATCACTGAGGAATCAATGATGGGTATTATGACAAAGAAGTATACCTTCAAGGTTGCAAAGGATGCAAACAAAATCGAAATCGCTAAGGCTGTTGAGGCTGTTTTCCCTGGCACAAAGGTTGCTAAGGTAAACACAATGAACGTTAGAGGCCAGAAGCGTCGTCAGGGTATGCACGAGGGCTACACTCCATCTTGGAAGAAGGCAATCGTTACTCTTACAGAAGATTCAAAGGAAATTGAATTCTTCAACGATATGATGTAATCACAACCTATATATAATTAGTATATAACATAAAGTATTTCGGATGATGAGGTATGAAAGGTGCCATCCTTTCGCAAAGTTATCCGGAAAGGAGAAAAATAATGGCAATTAAGAATTATAAGCCGACCACTCCTTCACGTAGAAATATGTCAGTAACTGATTATTCTTCACTCTCAAAGGTTGCTCCTGAAAAATCTCTTCTTGAGCCTCTCAATAAGAAGTCAGGCGTAACTCTTACGGAAGAATCACAGTTCGTCATCGTGGCGGCGGAAACAGAAGAAAATATCGTGTAATCGATTTCAAGAGAAACAAGCTTGATATGCCTGCAACTGTTAAGACCATCGAATATGATCCAAACAGAAGCGCACATATCGCTCTTATTCAGTATGAAGATGGTGTAAAGAGCTACATCACAGCTCCTGAAGGTCTTAAGGTTGGCGACACTGTTATGGCAGGTCCTAACGCAGACATCGTAGCAGGTAACGCTCTTGCACTTAAAGATATGCCTGTAGGTACAATCGTTCATAACGTAGAGCTTTATCCGGGCAACGGTGCTCAGCTTGCTCGTTCAGCAGGTAACAGCGCTCAGCTTATGGCTCTCGAAGGTGCTTATGCACTTCTCAGACTTCCTTCAGGCGAGCTTCGTAACGTACCGAGAGATTGTATGGCAACAGTCGGTGTTGTTGGTAACACTGACCACGCTAATGTTAAAATCGGTAAAGCAGGTCGTAAGCGCAACATGGGTTGGACCTACCGTTCGTGGTTCTGTAATGAACCCTAACGATCACCCTCACGGTGGTGGTGAAGGTAAGTCACCTGTCGGCCGTCCTGGTCCTTGCACTCCTTGGGGCAAGCCTGCTCTCGGCTATAAGACACGTAATAAGAAGAAGGCATCTAACAAGATGATCGTTCGCCGTCGTAACGGTAAATAAGAAGAAAGGAGAAGATTAACTAATGAGTAGAAGTACAAAAAAGGGTGCTTATGTAGAAGACAGCCTTTATAAGAAAGTAGAAGCTCTTAATGCTTCAGGCGACAAGCAGATTATCAAAACTTGGTCAAGAAGTTCAACAATCTTCCCTGAATTCGTAGGACACACATTTGCTGTTCATGACGGAAGAAAGCATGTTCCTGTATATGTTACAGAGGATATGGTTGGACACAAGCTCGGTGAATTTGCACCGACAAGAACATTCAGAGGCCACGCAGGCTCAAAGACATCTAAGTAATCGAAAGGAGAATTATTATGGAAGCAACAGCAAAAGCAACTTATGTCCGTATCTCCCCTCGAAAGGTGCAGATTGTTCTTGATCTTATCAGAAATCAGCCTGCTGACAAGGCAATGGCTATTCTTCAGTACACACCGAAAGCTGCTTGCGAGCCTGTTATGAAGGTTCTTAAGTCAGCAATCGCAAATGCTGAGAACAATAACAATATGGACACATCAAGATTAGTAGTAAGCTACTGCAACGCAACTGCAGGTCCTACTCTTAAGAGAATTCAGGCAAGAGCACAGGGCAGAGCTTACAGAATCAATAAGAGAACATCACACATCACAATTACCGTTAAGGAATTGGAAGACTAAGCGAGGAGGAAAGTTAAATGGGACAGAAATGTAATCCAACCGGTTTAAGAATCGGTGTTATCAAAAACTGGGACTCTCGCTGGTATGCAAAGAAGGGCGAGTTCGGTGATACACTTGTAGAGGACTACAAGCTTCGTAATTACCTTCTTGATTCTCTTCACGGCGCAGGTGTTCCAAAGGTAGAAATCGAAAGAGATGCTAAGAGAGTAAGAATCAACATCCATTGTGCAAAGCCGGGTATGGTTATCGGTAAGCAGGGTGCTGAAATCGAAAAGCTCAAGGCAGTATGTGCAAAGAAGCTCGGCAAAGATGCTAACGAAGTTTTCATCAACATCGTTGAAATCAAGCAGCCGGACCTCAACGCAACACTTGTAGCACAGTCAGTTGCTCAGCAGCTTGAAAGACGTGTATCTTTCAGAAGAGCAGTTAAGGGTGCTATCAGAAATACAATGAGACTTGGTGCTCGTGGTATTAAGATTATGGTTTCAGGCAGAATCGGCGGTGCAGAAATCGCTCGTTCAGAAACTTATAAAGAGGGTACAATTCCACTTCAGACAATTCGTGCTGACATCGATTATGGTTTTGCAGAAGCAAACACAACCTATGGTAAGATTGGTGTTAAGACATGGATTTATCAAGGTGAGGTACTCCGTGAATCTCGTAATAAGAGAAGAACAAATCGTAGAGAAGGGGGAAGAAAGTAATGCTTTTACCTAAGCGTGTAAAACACAGAAAGCAGCACAGAGGTCGTATGACCGGTGTAGCTACTCGAGGCAATAAGGTAACTTACGGTGAATATGGTTTGCAGACAACTGAGCCTGCATGGATTACCGCAGCACAGATTGAAGCTGCCCGTATCGCAATGACACGTTACACAAAGCGTGGCGGTAAAGTATGGATCAAAATATTCCCTGATAAGCCGATTACAGCAAGACCTGCCGATACTCGTATGGGTAAAGGTAAAGGTAATGTTGACTACTGGGTAGCAGTAGTAAAGCCGGGCAGAGTAATGTTCGAGCTTGGCGGTGTTGACGAAGCAATAGCTCGTGAGGCTTTGCGTCTTGCCGCAAACAAACTTCCTGTTAAATGTAAGTTTGTAAAGAAAGAAGAAGAGGGAGGCGAGCAATAATGAAAGCATCAGAAATCAAGGCTCTTTCAGCAGAACAGAGAACAAAGAAGCTTGCAGAATTAAAAGAAGAGCTCTTCAACCTTCATTTCCAGCAGGCAATCAATCAGCTCGACAACCCTATGAGAATTAAAGCTGTCAAGAAAGATATCGCTCGCATCAAGACTGTTGAGCGTCAAATCGAACTTGAGAGCGCTAATTCTTAATAAAGGAGGTAACTGTTAAATGGAAAGAAACCTCAGAAAGACAAGAGTAGGTATCGTAACAAGCGACAAGATGGATAAGACAGTTGTTGTAACAATCAAGAACAGAGTTCGTCATCCACTTTACAACAAGATTGTAAACGATACAGTTAAGTACAAGGCACACGACGAAAACAACGAATGCGGTGTTGGCGATAAGGTTCTTATTATGGAATGTCGTCCATACAGCAAGGATAAGAGATGGCGTGTGGTTGAAATCATTGAGAAGGCTAAATAATCGTTACGATTTACAGCTTTTTTAAATAATTTAGTCAATAAAATAATAACTGCAACATAGCAAAGTGTTATTTTGCAGTACGAAGGAGGAAAATGCTGTGATACAACAGGAAAGTCGTCTTAAAGTAGCAGACAACACAGGCGCAAAAGAGCTTCTTTGCATCAGAGTATTAGGCGGTTCAGGCAGAAGATATGCAAATATCGGCGATGTAATCGTTGCTAGTGTAAAGAAAGCAGCACCGGGTGGCGTTGTTAAAAAGGGCGAAGTTGTTAAGGCAGTCATCGTTCGTACAACTAAAGGTGTACGTCGTGACGACGGTCAGTATATTCGTTTTGATGAAAATGCTGCCGTAATTATCAGAGAGGATAAAACCCCTCGTGGCACCCGTATTTTTGGACCAGTAGCTCGTGAGCTTCGTGAAAAGGATTATATGAAAATCCTTTCTCTCGCTCCGGAAGTTCTTTAATGGAGGTGCGCTAATATGAGTAAAATGTTTGTAAAGTCCGGTGATACTGTAGTAGTACTCAGCGGTAAGTCAAAGGGCGTTAAGGGCGAAGTTGTCGCTGTAAGTCCTGCTGAAGGCAAGGTTATCGTTAAGAAGGTAAACGTTGTTACAAAGCACGTTAAGCCTAAGAAGATGGGCGAGCCGGGCGGTCTTATTGAAGTAGAATCAGCTCTTTATGCATCAAAAGTACAGCTCGTATGTCCTAAGTGCGGCGAAGCTACACGTGTAGGTCATAAAAAGGGCGGTATCCGTGTTTGTAAGAAATGCGGTAACGAATTTTAAGTAAGGGAGGAACATAACAATGTCTGTTTTAAAAGAAACATATAAGAGCGAAATCGCTCCTGCATTGATGAAGAAATTCGGATACAAATCTGTTATGCAAATCCCAAAGCTTGACAAGATTGTAATCAATGTTGGTTGCGGTGAAGCCCGTGAAAATTCAAAGGTAGTAGACGCTATCATTAATGACCTTCAAATCATTACAGGTCAAAAGCCGGTTATCTGCCGTGCGAAGAAGTCAGTTGCTAACTTCAAGCTTCGTGAAGGTATGCCAATCGGTGTTAAAGTTACTCTTCGTGGTGACAGAATGTATGAATTTCTTGAGAGATTCTTCAATTTGGCACTTCCGAGAGTTCGTGACTTCAGAGGTATCAACCCTAACTCATTCGATGGTGTGGTAACTATGCTATGGGTATCAAAGAGCAGTTGATTTTCCCTGAAATCGAGTATGACAAGATTGATGCTGTTCGTGGTATGGACATCATCATGGTAACAACTGCAAACACAGATGAAGAGGGCAGAGAGCTCCTTAAGCTCCTCGGCGCTCCATTCTCAGAGTAAGGAGGGATTATCGTGGCAAAAACATCTATGAAAGTCAAGGCTGCAAAGCCTGCAAAGTATTCAACAAGACAGTACAACAGATGCAAAATCTGCGGTAGACCTCATGCTTATCTTCGTAAGTACGGTGTATGCAGAATTTGCTTCAGAGAGCTCGCTCATAAGGGCGAAATCCCTGGTGTAAAGAAGTCATCTTGGTAAGAACTGAGAATTGCTAATTAAATAAGGAGGAATTATCAATGCATATTACAGATCCAATCGCTGATATGCTTACAAGAATTCGTAATGCAAATTCAGCAAAGCACGATACAGTAGATATTCCTGCGTCAAACATGAAGAAGGCAATTGCTCAGATTCTTGTTGATGAAGGTTATATCAAAAATTATAAATTAATTGAAGACGGCAAGCAGGGTGTTATTCGTGTAACACTTAAGTACGGCGAAGGTAAGAGCCAGGTTATCACCGGTCTTCGCAGAGTTTCAAAGCCGGGTCTTCGTATTTATTCAAACGTTGAAGAAATGCCTAAGGTTATGAAGGGTCTCGGTGTTGCAATCGTTTCAACTTCAAAGGGCATTATGACAGACAGAGAAGCTCGCAAGCAGAATGTCGGCGGCGAAGTTTTAGCATTCATTTGGTAAGGAGGTACAGTCAGGATGTCACGTATCGGTTTAAAACCTATTACAATTCCTGCCGGTGTTGATGTAAATGTCAACGGTGCAACTGTTACCGTAAAGGGACCTAACGGTACTCTTTCAATGGATGCACATCCAAATATGACAGTCAGCGTTGAGGGCAGTGAAATTATCGTTAGCAGACCTAACGATGCAAAAGAAAACAGATCACTTCACGGTTTAACCCGTACACTTATCCACAATATGGTTGTAGGTGTTACAGAGGGATTCAAGAAAAACCTTGAAGTTAACGGTGTCGGTTACCGTGTTCAGATGCAGGGCAACAAGCTTGTAATGAACCTCGGTTTCTCACATCAGGTTACAATGGAAGCTCCAGAAGGTATTAAGGTAGAATGTCCTTCAGCAAACGCTATAGTAATTAGCGGTGCTGATAAGCAGATGGTAGGTCAGTTCGCAGCTCAGGTTCGTGAAAAGAGACCACCAGAGCCATACAAGGGCAAAGGTATCAAGTATGCCGAAGAGCATATCCGTCGTAAAGAAGGAAAAGCAGGTAAGAAATAAGGGAAGGAGTGAAATACAATGGTTTCAAGACAAGACGCCAATAAGGCAAGACAAAAGCGCCACACAAGAGTTCGTGGTAAAATCAGCGGTACTGCTGAATGTCCAAGACTTAACGTATATCGCTCTCTCAGCAATATTTACGTGCAGTTAATCGACGATGTTGCAGGTGTAACAATTGCGTCAGCTTCAACTGTTGAAAAGGAGTTCACACAGTACGGCGGTAACGTAGAAGCAGCTAAGGCTGTTGGTAAGACATTAGCAGAAAGAGCTAAGGCAAAGGGCATTGAAGAATGTGTATTTGACCGTGGCGGTTACGTTTATCACGGACGTGTTGCTGCAGTAGCAGACGGCGCTCGTGAAGGCGGACTTAAGTTCTAACGAAGGAGGTAAATTTTTATGGCAAAGATTGACGTATCTTCAATGGAACTTGAAGAAAGAGTTGTTATCAACCGTGTATCAAAGACTGTAAAGGGTGGTAGAATTTTCAAATTCGCAGCACTCGTAGTTGTCGGTGACGGTAACGGTCTTGTAGGCTTCGGTATCGGTAAGTCAGGCGAAGTTCCTGATGCAATCCGTAAGGGTATCGAGGATGCAAAGAAAAATGTAATTAAGGTTGCTCTTAAGGGAACAACAATTCCTCATGAGATTAAGGGTAAGTTCGGCGCAGGTGAGGTTCTCCTTATGCCTGCTCCAAAGGGTACCGGTGTTATCGCCGGCGGTCCTGTTCGTGCTGTTGTTGAAACAGTAGGTATCAAGGATATCAGAACAAAGGCTATCCGTTCAAATAACCCTTGCAATGTAGTAAGAGCTACTATTAATGGTTTAAGCCAGCTTCGTACAGCTGATGAAGTTGCAGCAGTACGTGGCAAGGCAACAAAAGAAATTTTAGGTTAAGGAGGGTGGAATAATGGCAGACATTAAAATCAAGCTTACAAAGAGCTTAATCGGCAGTAAGAAAGACCAGATTGCCACAGCCCACTCTCTCGGTCTTCGCAAAATCGGCAACGTAACAGTTCAGCCTGATAATGCACAGACACAGGGTAAGCTTGCAAAGATTGCTCACCTTGTAACAATCGTAGAAGAATAAGGGGAGGTGCAGATAATATGAAATTACATGAACTTTCTCCTGCTGAGGGCTCTAAGAAGAGCGTAAAGAGAATTGGCAGAGGTACTGCTTCAGGTCAAGGCAAGACAGCCGGCAAAGGACAGAAGGGCCAGAAATCACGTTCAGGCTACAGCAGACGTCCAGGTTTTGAAGGCGGTCAGATGCCACTTCAAAGAAGAGTTCCTAAGAGAGGATTTAACAACATCTTCGCTACTGAATATGCAGTCGTAAATCTTTCAACACTTAATGACAGATTTGAGGACGGCGCTACAGTTGATGCTCAGAGTCTTAAGGACGCAGGTGTTATTAAAAAGGCACTTGACGGTGTTAAGGTTCTTGGAAAAGGCGAAATCACTAAGGCAATCACAGTAAAAGTTGCTGCAATCAGTGAGTCGGCTAAGGCAAAGATTGAAGCTGCAGGTGGCAAGGTGGAGGTGCTCTAATGATTAAAACCATGATTAATGCGTGGAAAGTGCCTGACATTCGCAAAAAGCTTTTGTTCACAGCATTTATCATCCTCGTTTTCAGAATAGGTTCAGTCATTCCCGTACCTTTCCTTAACATTGTTGATGAAATCAATGTTGGTAAGGGCAACACAATTCTCACTTATTTGAGCTTGATGACAGGTAGTGCATTCACATACGGTACTATTTTCGCTATGTCAATCACTCCGTACATCAACTCTTCAATCATCATTCAACTTCTCGCAGTGGCAATCCCGTCACTCGAGAGATTACAGAAGGAAGGCGAAGAAGGCAGAAAGAAGCTTGCTTCTATTACTCGTTTCGTAACAGTTGCACTCGGTGTTCTTCAGTCTATCGCTTATTACTTCTATCTTCGTACAAACAACTACCTTATGACTGATTCAAACGGTGCTCAGTTCACAGGTTTTGACGCAGTTTTCCAGGCACTTGTTATTGTACTTGTTTTAACAGCAGGCACAGCAGTTATTATGTGGCTCGGTGAGCAGATTACTATCAGCGGTATCGGTAACGGTATTTCCATTATCCTTTTCGCAGGTATCGTATCTCGTTTCCCAACCCTCATTAAGCAGCTCTTCCAGTATCTCGATACAGGCAGACTTGTTTATAAAATCCTTGTTCCTGTAGTTATCGTATGCTTCTTGCTTATGATTGCATACATCGTATTTATGGATAATTCTGAGAGAAGACTTCCGATTTCTTACGCAAAACGTGTAGTCGGCAGAAAGATGATGGGTGGTCAGTCAACTCATATGCCTATTAAGGTTAATATGAGCGGCGTACTTCCTGTAATCTTCGCTTCATCAATTCTCTCACTTCCTGGAACAGTTCAAATGTTCCTTTCGGCTGATAAGTATGAAGGCACTTTCTGGGAAAAGTTCTTTAAGGCATTCCAGGGCGACTCTTGGTGGTACGCAGCAATGTACTTCCTTCTTATCATCTTCTTTGCTTATTTCTACAGTACAATTCAGTACAACCCAATTGAAATGGCAAACAACTTGCGTAAAAACAACGGCGCAATTCCGGGTATCAGACCGGGTAAGCCGACCTCTGATTACATTCTCAGAGTTCTTTCAAGGCTTACACTTATCGGTGCTTTGATGCTTTCGGTTATCGCACTCTTCCCAATCGTTTACTCACTTATCTGTGATGCGGCTATCAAGCCACTTGCAGAAGGCGGCAAAGATGGCGGTATGACAATTTCTCTCGGCGGTACATCACTTATCATTATGTGCGGTGTTGCACTTGAGACAGTTCGTCAGTTAGAGTCGCAGATGATGATGCGCCACTACAAAGGCTTCCTTGACTAATAACTAATAGGAGTATTAAATATGAAACTTATTCTTCTCGGTGCTCCGGGTGCCGGCAAAGGTACTCAGGCAGAAAAGATTGTTGAAAAATACGGTATTCCGGCAATTTCAACAGGTAATATTCTTCGTGCAGCCGTAAAAGACGGCACAGAAATGGGACTTAAGGCTAAATCGTTTATGGACGCAGGACAGCTTGTTCCCGACGAGGTTGTTATCGGTATTATCAAGGACAGACTTAAAGAAAAAGATTGCGAAAACGGCTTCATTCTCGATGGCTTCCCAAGAACAATTCCTCAAGCTCAGGCTCTTTTAGATTCAGGTGTTGATATTGATAAGGTGCTTGATATTGAAGTTTCTGACGAAGCAATCACTAAGAGAATGAGCGGCCCGCCGTGTTTGCTCAAAATGCGCTAATTCTTATCACGTTGAGTATAAGAAGCCTAAGGTTGAAGGCGTATGCGATGCTTGCGGCGGAGAACTTATTCAGCGTAAGGACGATGCTCCTGAAACTGTTCTTGCTCGTTTGGCTGAATATCACCAAATGACAGAACCGCTTAAAGATTTCTACAAAAAGCTTGGTAAGCTTACTGTTGTAGAAGGACAGGAAGAAGTTGCAGATACAACTGCACTCGTTTACGCTGCGTTGGAGGATTAACATGATAGTGCTAAAAAGCAGCCGTGAGCTTGAACTTATGAAAGAAGCTTGTCAAATTTCGGCTGAAGCATTAATGGTAGCAGGCGAGGCAGTAAAGCCGGGCGTTTCTACCAAGGAAATTGATGAGATTGCATACAAGTTTATTAAAAAACACGGTGCAACTCCTAACTTTTTAAACTACGGTGGATTTCCTGCTACCGCATGTATATCTATAAATGATGAAGTTATCCACGGCATCCCAAAGGCTGACAGAATTCTCAAAGAGGGTGACATTGTCAGCATCGATTTGGGTGCGGCTAAAAACGGATACAACGGCGACAATGCTGCTACATTTGCTTGCGGAACTGTAAGTGACGAGGCAAAGCGGCTGATGGATACTACTCGTGAAAGCCTTTATAAAGGTATTGAGCAAGCAGTTCCAGGCAACAGAATCGGCGATATCGGTCACGCAGTACAGGAGTATTGCGAAGCACGTGGGTACGGCGTTGTACGTGACTTTGTCGGTCACGGCGTCGGTACTAAACTTCATGAAGAACCAAGCGTACCAAACTTCGGTCACGCAGGCCGTGGTATCAGACTGTTACCCGGAATGACATTGGCAATTGAACCAATGATTAATCTGGGAACCTACAAGGTTAAACAGCTTTCAGACGGTTGGACCGTCAAAACCGCTGACGGCAAGCTTGCTGCTCATTTTGAGCACTCAATTGCGATTACGCCAAACGGTCCTGTTATATTAACAAAAGTCTGAGGCTTTAATCAATTGCTGGCGATTACGCCGTAATGTGATTCCAGTTAAATTAAAAACATCAATCGTAAATAATTAAATTTTAGCGAGGTATAAGATGTCAAAGTCAGATATGATAGAAGTTGAGGGTACCGTGGTTGAAGTGTTACCTAATACAACTTTTAAAGTAACATTGCAAAATGACCACATCATTATAGCCCACATCAGCGGGAAGCTGAGAATGAATAATATTCGTATTCTTCCCGGTGACAAGGTAACGATTGAGATGTCCCCATACGATCTTACTAAGGGTCGTATAATATGGCGCTCAAAGTAATAATTAGGAGGATATTCAGAATGAAAGTAAGACCTTCTGTAAAGAAAATTTGCGAAAAGTGCAAAGTAATAAAGCGCAATGGAAAAGTAATGGTTATCTGTGAAAATCCAAAGCACAAACAGCGTCAGGGCTAATCCTGAATTAATAATCGGAGGTAAACTGTAAAATGGCACGTATTTCAGGTGTTGACTTACCTAATGACAAGAGAGTTGAAATCGGCCTTACCTATATTTACGGTATCGGTCGCACAACCTCTAATGAAATCATCAAAGCAACAGGCATCAATCCTGACACCCGTTGCAGAGATTTAACAGAAGATGATGTTAAAAAGCTCAGCGATTATATCACTCACAACCTCACAGTTGAAGGTGACCTTCGCAGAAACACAGCTTTTGACATTAAGAGACTTATAGAAATCGGTTGCTATCGTGGCGTAAGACATAGAAAGGGTCTCCCTGTAAGAGGTCAGACTTCTAAGAACAATGCACGTACACGTAAGGGTCCTAAGAAGACTATAGCAAACAAGAAGAAATAGTAGGAGGAACAAATAAGTATGGCTACTAAGAAGACCACAGGCTCACGTAAGCGTCGTGAGAAGAAGAACATCGAGCGTGGTGCTGCCCATATCCAATCAACCTTCAACAACACAATCGTAACTATTACCGATATGAACGGTAACGCTGTTTCTTGGGCTTCTGCCGGAGAAATGGGCTTCCGTGGTTCAAGAAAATCAACTCCGTTTGCTGCTGCTACTGCTGCTGAAACTGCTGCAAAGGCTGCTATGGAGCATGGTATGAAATATGTTGAAGTATACGTTAAGGGACCTGGCTCAGGTAGAGAATCTGCTATCAGAGCTCTTCAAACAGCCGGCTTAGAAGTAAGTCTTATCAAAGATGTTACTCCTATCCCACATAACGGCTGTCGTCCACCAAAAAGACGTCGTGTATAGTTTATTGGAGGTGTAGTAAAGATATGGCAAAGAATTCAGAACCTATTGCAAAGCGTTGCAAAGCACTCGGTATTTCACCGGCTGTTATGGGTTATACAAATAAGGATACATTCAGAAATTCTTATAGTAAGAATCGCCGTAAGAAGAGCGAATATGCTATGCAGCTCAATGAGAAGCAGAAAGTTAAGTTCATCTACGGTATTCTTGAAAAGCAGTTCCACACCTATTATGAGAAGGCAGCAAAGGCTCAGGGACAGACAGGTGCAGTTCTTCTTACAATGATTGAAACCCGCCTTGATAACGTTGCTTTCAGAACAGGCTTTTGTAAGACTCGTCGTGAAGCAAGACAGGCAGTTTCTCACGGTCATTTCACCGTAAACGGCAAGAAAGTAAACATTCCATCTTATCTCGTTAAGGCAGGAGATGTTATCGCAGTCGTTGACAAGAGCAAGGATAACGGCAGATTTAAGCTCGTTAAGGAAGAGGGCGCTTACGGCACCGCTCCTAAGTGGCTTGAAGTAAACCCGGCTGAACTCACAGCAAAGGTTGTTGCATTACCTCAGCGTGATGACATTGATTATCCTGTTGAAGAGCATTTAATCGTTGAGTTCTACTCTAAATAATAGTGTTTGGCTGTTATTTAGCGAAAACAAAATACAACATTTTATTAGGAGGCTTTTAAATGATCGAAATTGATAAGCCTAAAATCGAGATTGTAGACGTTTCTACTGTTGGAAGCCGCAGCACGGGCAGATTTGTTGTTGAACCTCTTGAAAGAGGTTTTGGCACAACTCTCGGTAACGGAATGAGAAGAGTTCTTCTTTCTTCTCTTCCGGGATATGCTATCACTTCCGTTAAGATTGATGGTGTTTTACACGAATTTTCAACAATTCCGCACGTTAAGGAAGATGTTACTGAGATCGTTCTTAACCTCAAAAATGTTATCTTAAAGATACATGATGAGATGCCAAAGACTCTTTATATTGAGGCTTCGGGTGAGGGCGAAATTACTGCTGCTGATATTAAGCATGACGCAGACGTTGAAATTCTTAATCCTGACCTTCACATTGCTTATCTTGATGAAGGTGCAAGTGTAAATATGGAACTTACTGCTAATCACGGCAGAGGATATGTTCCTTGCGACCGCAACAAGCAGCTTATGGATTTACCAATCGGCACTATTGCTATTGATTCAATCTATACTCCTGTTTTAAAGGTTAATTACACAGTAGAAAACACACGTGTAGGTCAGCAAACTGACCTTGATAAGCTCATTCTCGACGTTGAGACAGACGGTACTATTCCGGCTGACGAGGCAGCTTCACTTGCTGCTAAAATTCTCAATGACCATCTTATGCTCTTTGTTGACCTTTCTGAAGAGATTGGTAATCAAGACATTATGGTTGAAAAGGATGACGATAATAAGGAAAAAGTTCTTGAAATGACTATCGAGGAGCTTGACCTTTCAGTTCGTTCGTTCAACTGTCTTAAGAGAGCAGGCATTAATACAGTAGAAGATTTAATTGGTAAATCTGAAGAAGATATGATGAAAGTTAGAAACCTTGGCCGTAAGTCACTTGATGAGGTCGTAGCTAAGCTCGGCTCATTAGGTTTCGGACTTGCTAAGGATGAGGACTAAAGGAGGGAATTTCAATGCCAGGTAGCAGAAAGTTAGGACGTCCTACTGACCATAGAAAAGCAATGCTCAGAGGTATGGTTACTTTTCTTTTAGAAAACGGCAAGATTGAAACTACCGTTACAAGAGCAAAAGAAGTTCGTGCAATGACTGAGAAAATGATTACTCTCGGCAAGAACGATACTCTTCATTCAAAAAGACAGGTTCTTTCTTATGTAACTAAGGAAGACGTAGTTAAGAAGCTTTTTGATGAAATTGCTCCTAAGTATGCAGACAGAAACGGCGGTTATTGCCGTATTATCAAAACAGGCCTCGTCGTGGTGACGCAGCAGAGATGTGCATCATCGAGCTTGTTGACTGATAATACCTAAATAATATAATTAAGGACTTAGAGTTATGCTCTAAGTCCTTTTTTGTTTGTAAAAAATATCAAATTGAATGTTTGTGAATTTGATAATTATATTACGTTGCGGAATAATCATAAATATAAAGTGTGTTGGTATCAACGTCAAATATAAGCGCACGGTAGAAATCGAAGTCAAAATTTGCGAGCGTATCAAAATTAAGCTTTGTTTGAAGCTTATTGCTTTCGGTATTATACAATGCAAAATAGCCCTCACTTACCGCCTTGTAGCTGCCAAAATCCTCTATCAATGTGTCACAAAGAATGTCGAAATTGTTTTGCGCATTCGGTATTTTTACAAATTCTCCGTTTTCAAACGATTTGAAATGTTCAATCAGCTTTTGCGCTCCTTTTCTGTTACGCTTACTTTGTAGGCTCTGACGTAATCCGCTTTATCACTCGTGCTTTCTGTCATTTCAAAATCAGATTTAATGAAATCTATTTGAAAATAGGCTAAAGTGCTTTCAAAATTATCCTTTTCAGTCGGCGAGCAGGCACTAAAAAGCAATGTGAATATAAGTAGGGGAGTAATTAAAAATAAAAGTCTTTTCATAGTTTTACCTCCAACTTGATTTTAACAGATATAGGAGAATAAGTAAAGCAAAAAATAAGGGTGGGTAGAAATATTTAAGTGGTGAATAAACTTTGAGAAAGCGAGATAAATTTCGTATTTTGCGAGCGAGTGCTGTACGTGGGTACTGCTTCCGAGCAAAAGACGGAAAGCGCCAAAAACGGCAAGGACTCAATGTCCTTGCCGTTGTTCCAATCTCTCCGAGTGCAACAAGTTGCACCCACCGTCTCGCCTCCCAGCTCGGTCGGTGCTTCTGCACTAAAGTGCAGAGGTCTCCACCGGAGACCCGCACCCTTTGCAAGGGAGGCAAAAAGGCCTATTTATTATATTTGGCGCGATTTAGCCGCTTTATCAAAGTTTATTACTTTTCAGCGTACTTGTTTTCGCCATACCAGCTATACATTGAACGAATCTTCTCGCCAACTTGCTCAAGCTGATGATTAGCTTCCATCTCTCTCTTAGCCTTGAAGTGAGCCCAACCGTTGTTAGCCTCTGTGATGAACTTGGAAGCGAATGTACCGTCCTGAATTTCATCAAGAATCTTCTTCATTTCCTTCTTAGTTTCGTCAGTAACAAGTCTCTTACCTGTCTCATAATCACCAAACTCAGCAGTGTTAGAAATTGAATATCTCATTTCCTTAAAGCCGCCTGCATAGATAAGGTCAACGATAAGCTTCATTTCGTGGATACATTCAAAGTAAGCGTTTCTTGGATCGTAGCCTGCTTCAACCAATGTTTCAAAACCTGCCTGCATAAGAGCGGATACGCCGCCGCAGAGAACTGCTTGCTCACCGAAGAGGTCAGTTTCAGTTTCGCACTTAAATGTTGTTTCAAGAAGAGCTGCACGAGCGCCGCCGATACCTGCACCGTAAGCGAGAGCGATATCCCAAGCATGACCTGTAGCATCCTGATATACAGCAACAAGGCAAGGAGTACCTTTACCTTCTTTGTATTCTGAACGAACTGTGTGGCCCGGAGCCTTAGGAGCAATCATAAATACATCTACATTTGCAGGTGGAACGATTTGCTTGAAGTGAATGTTAAAGCCGTGAGCAAATGCAAGAGCCATACCTTCTGTAAGGTTCGGTTCGATATCCTTCTTGTAAATAGCTGCCTGCTTCTCATCCGGAGCAAGAACCATAACAATGTCTGCAGCCTTAACTGCGTCAGCAGTTTCCATTACCTTTAAGCCAAGGTCTTCAACCTTTTTCCAAGATTTTGAACCTTTGTAAAGGCAACAATTACGTTTACACCGCTTTCGTGAAGATTAAGTGCATGTGCGTGGCCCTGTGAACCAAAGCCTACGATAGCAACAGTCTTACCTGAAAGAACGTCAAGATTACAATCTGATTCGTAAAAAGTCTAGCTTCTGCCATTTTTGTTTCCTCCAAAAATAATAATTATTTATTTAATGTTTTAAATATTTGTGGTGTTCGGTTGTCCGACCACTCGCTAAATATCTTTTACAATTGTCATTATAACTTGTCTGTTGTCTAATGTCAATACCTAATTTTAATTTTTTGCAAGCCTTCCATAGCGTGAATAATATGAAGCCTCATAGCTGTTCTTGCACCATCGGGATTTCTTTTTTAATGAAATCCATAATCAGTCTGTCATCGCTCATATTATCTTTGCTGACGTCGCTGTCCTTCATCATAACAACAACACCTTTTTTGATTGCGTTAAATATAATAGGAATAAATTGCTTTACAAAAGCGTTATGAGTTGCGTTTGCGATACTCTCGTGAAATTTTTGTTCTTCAACAGTTCTGCCCTCACCCGAAAGTATTTTCTTTTCAACCGCTTCGCCGCATTCACAGATTATTCTTATTTCCTCGTCAGTAGCCCTTAAAGCCGCATAATAAGCGCAATCCGGTTCAAACATAAGCCTCATTTCAAACAAATCGTCAAGCCCTGAGGTTATATCGCTTAAATCGTTTGAATCTATAATAGTGTTTGAAGTTACAAATGTGCCTTTGCCACGCTTTATTTCAAGTATGCCGTAGGTGGTAAGTATTTTTACCGCTTCTCTGAGGGTAGAACGGCTTACTCCAAGTTCAGCGGCAAAATCGTTTTCGTTAGGCAGCTTGTCGCCAACGGAAAAGCGTTCCTCTTCTTCTATCATTTTTAATATCTGATTTGCAGTGCTGTCTGCAAGTCTTGATGAATTGCCCATATAAACACCTCTTGAGTTGTATGATAACACAACTTGCATATAAAAGTCAATACGTTGTCAGACATCTTACAACAAAAATTCCTTTTGGGTCTGCTTTTATTTGTTCAAAACAACGATTTTAACTATATTACTTGTAAATTGTGAACAATTGCTATATTATAAGTATATAAAATATATTACCTAAAAATATCGGTCTTGGAGGTGTTGAAGATGAATAAGGTAACAAGACTTAAATATTATATTGAATCGCTTTGCATTTATGATTTTGAGGATGATGACGTTTTTTCTGCTTTATATGATTTGCTTTGCGACGATGAAGAGGACACGGTAGCACTTCAAAGTTACTTTTTTAAGGAGCTTGCAAAAAGCGAATCGCTTAAAAGGCATATTTCACGCTTGATTTTGACTAATGACAATATTTTCACTAAAGCGGCATGCGCAGGAAAAGTAAATCAACTTTCAATCGCAGTCATAAATGCGGTTAAAAGTGACCTTGCAAAGCTTGAAGAAATCGCTTCTCTTACCGCACAGGATATTTTGGCAGATATTGATGATGAGGATATTAAGGAAATCCTTTTGACTTTACCGGGCTGGGAGGTAGGCAAGCCGCTTGCTCCGTTAGATTCTCATTGGGACAGGCAACTTGATGAACTTATTAACTATCACAGAGAAAACGGCTACGGTATTTATGCCAAAAATATTGCATTTACTTGGAGAGATGAGGAAATTACTCCGGTTAATTCCATTGATCCTATCCGTCTTACAGATTTGAAAAATTACGAACTTCAAAGAAATAAGGTTATTGATAATACCGAAAGCTTTATCGCAGGTCACCCGGCTAATAACGTTTTGCTTTACGGTGACAGGGGAACGGGCAAAAGCTCAACAGTTCACGCAATTTTGAATGAGTATTGGCAAAAGGGACTTCGTATGATTGAAATTCCTAAGAGTGCTGTTGCCGACCTTTCGCTTATTCGTGAGCAAATTGCCGATTCACCAATGAAATTTATTATTTATATTGATGATTTAAGTTTCGACTCTAACGATACCTCGTTTAGCGAACTTAAGGCGGCTCTTGAAGGCTCGCTTTCGGGCAAACAGCCGAATACTATTATATATGCAACGTCTAACAGACGTCATTTGATTAAGGAAAATTTCTCTGACAGGGAAAATGATGTTAATAAGGGAGATACTATGCAAGAACAGCTTTCCCTTTCCGACCGCTTCGGTCTTACAATCACATTTCTTAATCCCGATAAAAAGGAATATCTTGATATTGTTGAAAAACTTGCTTGCGACAGGCATTTTGAAGAGCACGGCGTTGACGTTGATAAACTTCTTTTCAAAGCTGACCAGTGGGCAACAAGGAGAGGCGGACGTTCGCCGAGAGGTGCAAAGCAGTTTATCGACCATGTTGAGGGTTGTATAAAGCGTGGAAAAGAATGGTAATTAATATTACCAATAATTTTCATTCAAAAAATATTTATAAATTTTATAAAATGTTAATTAAAACTACAAAAAATTATCACTAAGCGGTGATAAAATGATATTAAAAAATCAAAGGAGAAACATTATGGGAACAAAAATTTTGGTTGTTGACGACGACCGCAACATTTGCGAACTTTTAAAGCTTTACTTGGAAAATGACGGCTACACGGTTTTCGTTGCTAATGACGGACAGGAAGCAGTTGAAATGTTTCAGTCTAAAGCACCTGAACTTGTGCTTCTTGATATTATGCTTCCGAAAATGGACGGCTGGCAGGTTTGCCGTGAAATAAGAAAAACATCTAATACTCCTATCATTATGCTTACCGCTAAGGGTGAAACTTTTGATAAGGTTCTCGGTCTTGAACTTGGCGCAGACGACTATGTTACAAAACCTTTTGACGCTGAGGAAGTAATGGCAAGAGTTAAGGCTGTGTTGAGAAGAGCCAGCGGCAGCAATGACGCTGAGGAAAATTCAAAGAAAATCGTAAAATATGATAATCTTGAAATCAATATAGTTAATTATGAGCTTAAGGTTAAGGGTGTACCTGTTGATACTCCTCCTAAAGAGCTTGAACTTATTTATCATTTTGCATCAAATCCTAATAGGGTTTATACCCGTGACCAGCTTCTTGACGAGGTTTGGGGCTTTGATTATTACGGTGATTCAAGAACGGTTGACGTTCACGTTAAAAGGCTTCGTGAAAAGCTTGAGGGCGTGTCAGACAAATGGTCGCTTAAAACCGTTTGGGGAGTAGGCTACAAGTTCGAAACAAAGGAATAATCAAAATGCCGGAAGATTTCCCGGCAGTAAGTATATAATAAAGGTATAAATAATGACAAAAATACATTTACCTCAAAAAAAGAATTTGAAGGATAATATTTTTGCTAAATACTTTTTGTTGTTTTCGGCAATAATGCTTATTGTGCTTACTGTTTTGGGTACGACGCTTACCGCTCTTGTGGGTGCGTACACTCAAAAACAGACTACAGATTTGCTTATGGAGAATGCACAATCTATTGCCAACAGTGTAAGTTCCAATCTCCTTGTTGCGGATATGAATGATACTTATTCAAACGAGAAAGAAATGATATGCCGTGCAATCAAGATTGTATCCAATTCGGTCGACGCTGATATTTTTGTTTGCGACACCGAGGGAAATATAATTTTGTGTAAGGAAAGGGCGGATTCGCTTCCTTTTTTCGGAAAACTCGGCAAATGCTCGTTTCATACCGACTATAATATAAGCGATTCGATACTTCAGCAGGTGTATGAGAGCAGTTATGTCGGCAGCGGGGTAATAAGCGGTCAACGTTCGTTTATTGTCGGTTGCCCGATTTACAGCTCAAATCAGATTATCGGCTCTGTTTTTGCAACAAGCGCAACAAGTGCCGTTTCACTTGTTCATGAAGTATTTAAAATGTTTATGTTAAGTGCTGTATTTTGCCTTGTTTTGGGCTTCTTATGTATTTGGAGGCTTACACGAAGCTTTGTTCAGCCACTTCGTGATATGAGCAAGGCGGCAAAGCAATTTGCAATAGGCGATTTTTCATACAGAGTTAAAGTTGACGGCTGCGACGAGCTTGCAGAACTCGGCAAAGCTTTTAATGATATGGCAGACGCACTTGATACGCTTGAGTCGTCGAGACGAAGCTTTGTGTCTAACGTATCACATGAGCTTAGGACTCCGATGACTTCAATCGGAGGTTTTATTGACGGTATTCTTGACGGAACAATTCCGAAGGAAAAGGCAAATTATTATCTTGAAATTGTAAGCGGTGAAATCAAGCGTCTTACCCGACTTGTTGTAACTATGCTTAATATGAGCAAGATTGAATCAGGCAGTTTTGAGATGAAACCGCAAAAATATGATATTTCAGACCAAATTATTCATATACTTTTGACTTTTGAGCAAAAAATAGAGGAAAAGCATATTGAAATTGAAGGTCTTGAAAATTTAAACCCTACCTTTATCACGGCGGATAGGGATATGATTTATCAGGTTATCTATAATATTTTTGACAACGCTGTTAAATTCACAAATGAGGGCGGATATATTAACGTCTCTATGAATGAAGATGACAAAAACGTTGAAGTGCACATCAAAAATAGCGGTATAGGTATTCAAAAGGAAGAACTTTCAAAGGTGTTCCAAAGATTTTACAAGGTTGATAAATCACGTGGACTTGATGCTAAAGGTGCAGGATTAGGTTTATATATAGTAAAGATGATGGTTGAAATGCACAGCGGCACAATTTATGCGCAAAGTGAGGACGAAAATACGGCTGAATTTGTGTTTAAGCTGCCAAAGGAGTATAAACCTGTCTATAAAAAAGGAGACAAACAATAATGAGTGATTTTGATAATGAAAAAACCGGCGGTCAGGAAAGACCGGATTATTATCAGCCAAATCAAAACGAAGGGCAAACATATTACAACCCTCCTCAAAATGAGCAGGCTGACAATAACACAACCTATCACTATTCCTACGCAGGTAAAGCACAGGAAAATCAAGAAAGCTATTCAAACACATCAAATTATTCAAGCGGTAACGGCAACTATTATCAACCGCCGCAAAATGATAATAAGCAAAACGCAGAAAACGGCAATTCGCCAAAGCCGCCTAAGAAGAAACCCAGTGCCGGCAAAATAGTTGCAATTATTCTTGTTATCTGCGCATTCGTTGCAGCAGTCGGCATTGTTCTTTCAACAACGGGTGTAATTGACAACAGTAAAAATTCACAAAATAACAGTTCAACCTCTCAATCTCAAGATTCAGGCAGCGATGTTAAAACAAACGACAGTAACAGTGTTCAAACAAAGGACAGCAGCGGCAATCTTACCGTTGCAGGTGTTGCTAAAAGGTTATGGATTCCTGTGTCGGCATCACCGTTTACAGCGAGCAGCAGGCTTCATATAATTATTTCTATAATTACGGCAATAATGACGGCAATAATTCAAGTAACTCAGACCCTGAAAAGTCAGGCGAAGGCTCAGGTATCATTATGTCGGAGAAAAACGGCAAAACATATATCCTTACTTGTGCTCACGTTATCAGCGAAGGCACTAAATTTACAGTAACTCTTAATAACAAGAAAGAATATGACGCTAAAATGGTCGCTTATGACAGTCAGACCGATATCGGCGTTCTTTCTATCGATGCAACAGGCTTGCAGGTTGCTGAATTTGCAAACAGCGATAATCTCGCAGTCGGCGAGCAGGTAATTGCTATCGGATGTCCGGGTGGTATTGAATTTATGAATTCGCTTACAAGCGGTTATATTTCAGCACTTGACAGACCGATTTCATCAAATATAGGCTATGATAATAAATGTATACAGGTTGATGCAGCAATTAACCCCGGTAACAGCGGCGGTGCATTGTTCAATATGCAAGGTCAGGTTATCGGCGTAAATTCTTCAAAGATTGCCGCTACCGAATATGAGGGAATGGGCTTTGCAGTTCCGTCGGATACTGCTATTGCAACTGCTAACAGTCTGATTAAGTCCGGTTATGTAGAGGGCAGAGCTAAGCTTGGAATTACTTATCTTCCTCTTACTAAATACAGCAATTATTCCGCTATTCTTTCGGCACTTGAGGAAAAGGCTATAAGAATGCACAGGGTACAATGGTAATTAATTCTGTTGACGGCTCATCAGACCTTGCAAGCAAGGATGTTAAACAGTATGATATGATTGTTGCAATTAACGGCAAAACTATAACATCAACCGATGTTTTAACTTCGGTTTTGGCTGACTCAAAGCCGGGTGATACAGTTAAGCTTACCATTGCAAGAATTGAAAATAACAGTATTAAGACAAGTACGGTTGAGTGTAAACTTATGGAGTCAAAAGGTGACAGCTCATCTCAAAGCAACAGTTCGGGTGAATAATAAAATTTAATACGTCGGGCATATAAATGTGCGAAAACGGCTTGAACATCGGTCCAAGCCGTTTTCGCAGTTAAAGCTATTAAATAATTATCAATCGGAGGGTGTATGAAGCTTATAAAAAACTGAAAATCAAAAATTTTATGGTTCTCTTTTTTGCGGGAATAATAAATTCTGTCGGTGTAACGGTGTTTCTCCAACCTGTAAGGCTTTATGACAGCGGTATATCCGGCACGTCAATGTTTTTATCTCAAATCACACCGCAATGGCTTTCGCTTTCTGTTTTTCTTGTTGTGCTTAACATTCCGATTTTTATTTTCGGAGCAAAAAAGCAGGGTATAGAATTTACGATATATTCAGTTTTTGTTGTGGCAATATATTCTTTGTCCGCATGGCTTATAACAGATGTTTTACCGATTGATGTTGCAAGTTTTTCGCCTCTTGCTAAGGATGATTTATTTCTTTGCGCAATTTTCGGCGGACTTATTTCGGGAATAGGAAGCGGGCTTGCAATTCGTTTCGGCGGTGCTATGGACGGTATAGAGGTTTTGGCTGTCGTGTTTGCAAAAAAGCTTTCGCTTACGGTCGGAACGTTTGTAATGATTTATAATGTAATTCTCTATGTTATATGCGGTATTGCATTTCAAAGCTGGATTTTGCCGCTTTATTCAATAGTGGCTTACGTTGTTGCGCTCAAAACCGTTGACTATATTATTGAAGGCTTGGACCGCTCAAAATCCGCAATGATTATTACAACCAAGCAAAAGGAAATTTGCAAAAGGCTTTCAAATGAATTTGAAAACGGCATTACGTTCTATGATGCAAAGGGATATTATTCAAATGAGGATAAAACGGTAATATATTTTGTATTAAACAGATTTCAAATCGGAAAAATGAGAGAGATTGTTCATTCAATCGACCCTAAAGCATACATATCAATAACCGAGGTTGCCGATATTTTCGGCGCTAATAACAATAAAGAATAAGCTATGAAATATAAATACGTAATTTGGGATTGGAACGGCACGCTTTTTGACGATGTTGAAATCAGCGTTTGCACAATGAACAAAATGCTTGAAAAAACAGGATATAAAAACAGAATTGACCTTGATTTATATAAGAAAATATTTACGTTCCCCGTAAGTGAATATTATCAAAAGGCAGGCTTTGATTTTTCGAGGGATAAATTTGAGGACTTGGCTAAAATATATGTTGAGGTTTATACTTCTTTGCAATTTACGGCAAAGCTTAATGATGAAACGCTGCCGATTCTTAAACTCCTTAAAAATAGGGGATGTAAGCAAATCATTGTTTCCGCCTGCGAGAAAAACAGACTTTTAAATCAGGTGGAGAAATTTAAAGTCAAAGATTATTTTGATGCTGTATTGGGTATAGATGACGATTTGGCGGTGAGCAAATCAAGTCTTGCGAAAAAGTGGTTTGATGATAACAAAATAGATAAAAACGATGTCCTTTTTATCGGAGATACCGTTCACGATTATGAAGTTTCGCAAAGTATTTCCTGCGATTGCGTACTTGTTTCCTGCGCCACCAGGACAGAAGTGTTCTTGAAAAAACAAATGCGCCTGTTTTGGAAAAATTAAGCCAAATTTCCGGTTTTCTTGCACTTTAATTGTTACTAATAATTTACAAAATCTTTAAACAGTTGAGTTTTATGTTATATTATGGTAAAATGTAAAATGTTGTGGTAAAACAAAATGTATATTAGTGAGGTAATTTTATGTTGCAGTTAATACCGCTTGCATACTGTGCTCAGGAAAAGAGCGGCGTGTTTGCGATAGACGAACAGCTTAAGGTAAATTCCGATTTTGATTTAAAACTTTTAAAGCTTGAAAAAGCTCAGGACGGCAAACTTGTTATAAAAAAGGACTCTTCGCTTGATAAAGAGGAATATAAGTTGGAGGTTACACCCGATTTAATTTCAATCAAGGCTTCAAGTGAAACAGGCGCTTATTATGCGCTTCAAACTCTCCGTCAGATTGGTAAATTTGAGCTTGGCTCAAAAGAAATTCCTTGTTGCATTATTAATGATAAGCCAAGATTTTCTTGGAGAGGCGTTCAGCTTGATGAAAGCCGCCATTTCTTCGGCAAGGAATATGTTAAAAAATGCTTGATATGATGTTTATGTTAAAGCTTAACGTTTTCCATTGGCATTTGACTGACGATCAGGGCTGGAGAATTGAGATTAAAAATATCCGCTTCTTACCGAGATTGGCTCAAAAAGAGCATATACTCAAATTCACGGTTGGGGCAGTACAGATATTATTAATGAGGAATATTCGGGTTTTTATACTCAGGACGATATTAAGGAAATTGTTGATTATGCCGCAAAACGTGGAATAATGGTGGTGCCTGAAATTGATTTTCCGGCTCACTGCGCCGCTGCAATTGCCGCTTATCCTTGGCTTGCGTGCCGTGAAATTAACAGGGATGTGCCCGGATATTTTGGCGGCGCCATTCCTCAAAGAAAGCTTAGGCAATTTGATTGAACAGACCTATTTGCCCAGGCAAGGATAAAACGGTTGATTTTGCTAAAAACGTTATTGATGAGGTTTGCGCACTTTTCCCTGCACCTTATTTTCATATCGGCGGTGACGAAGCACCGAAGTCGGAGTGGAAAAAATGCCCTTGCTGTCAAAAGAGGATTAAGGATAACAACCTTAAGGACGAGGAAGATTTGCAGGGCTGGCTTAATAATGAAATTCTTGCGTTTGTCAAGTCAAAGGGCAAGAGGCTTATCGGTTGGAACGAGGTTTTAAAGGCAAAAAGCCTTGATAAATCCGTAATATGCCAATATTGGACTCCTAAAAAGATTCAAGAGCAAGAGATTGGGCAAATAACGGAAACAGCGTAATCTTGTCTAATCATCAGTCATTCTATTTTGATATGACATATGCTCAATACTCTCTTAAAAATACATATAATTACAACTATAAAAATTTCGGAATTAAACCCGAAAGTGAAAAAAACATTCTCGGAATAGAGGCAGAAAACTGGACAGAGTGGACAGATTGTCCCGAAAAGTTAGAAGTATTTATGTATCCGAGAACTCAAGCGCTTGCCGAGGTGGCTTGGTCGCCTGAAAGCAAGAAAGAATTTGATTCATTTATGGCAAGAATGGAAAATTTCAAGCCGTATTTTGAATATTTTGGTATGAGCTATGCGGTAAACAGTGTGGCTATGCCTAAAAAATGGCTCTTAAAATCAAAGATTAGAAAAGAGTTCAGTATGGGCGATACTCATCTTGAAGTTAAGCTTAACAAAAAATATATTGAGCAAGGAGAAAAGTAAATGAAATTTTCTGATTTTCCTCAGGCAGTAATCAAAGAAAATGTTGATTATACCGTTAAGGAAATTACAAACGTAATTAAAAAATACGGACCTCGTGAGTCAGGCAACGAGAATTGCTATGCGGCTCAAAAGCATATTAAAAAAGAAATGGATACTTTCTGCGACGGTACAGCGTTTGAAAGCTATAAAATGGCTCCCAAGGCATTTCTCCATTTTACAAAGCTTGTATCTGTTGTCATTTTCTTGTCAATAGTTGCTTGTGCAATTTTAATGTATACAAGTATTATTACACCTCTTTTGGCGCAATGTATTGTTTGCGGCGTTGTTTTTGTAGGTCTTTTTATCACCGTTATGGAATTTTTGCTTTATAAGCAGTTTATGGACCCTCTTTATAAAAAGGTTGAGGCTCATAATCTTATGGGTGTACGAAAGCCGAGAGGCGAGGTCAAGAGAAGAATTGTTATCAGCGGTCATATTGATGCGGCTTATGAATGGCGTCACCTTTACTACGGTAAAAAAGTACCTCTTATGGCTATCTTTATGAGCTGGACAATCGGAGGTGCAATCGTTTCATTTATTTTGAGCGTTATCGCTATTGTTGCTAACTTTGTTGATATGGGCACTTTCGGCGATTTTATGATTAATTACAGCTACATTTTCCATTTTGTAACTGCTCTTGGTATGGTTACATTGTTTATGTTTGTTGATTTCAACACTATTTCTCCGGGTGCTAACGATAACCTTACAGGTACTTATGCCGCTGTCTGTGCACTTCGTATGCTTGATATGGCAGGTGTTGATTTTGAAAATACAGAGGTCTGCGCTATGATTACAGACGGCGAGGAAGCAGGTCTCAGAGGTTGCAAGAGTTGGGCAAAAAATCATTATGACGAATATGTAAACAGCGGCGTTGAAACGGTTATTTTGTGTGTAGATACTCTTACCGATCGTGAATATCTTCGTGTTTATAATAAGGATATGACCGGTACTGTTAAAAATAATCAGCAGTTTAGCCAATTGGTTATGGACGCATCAAAGGACGCAGGTCATGATGACATTGAACTTTCTTCTGTCTTTTTCGGTTCTTCGGACGCTGCTGCTTTTTCGCAGGCAGGAATTACTGCAACGTGCCTTGCCGCTATGGACCCAAGGCCGGCAGATTATTATCATAACCGCCGTGACACGGCAGATCGCCTTGTTCCTGAAACTATCAAAACAGGTTTTGACGTTATTATTTCCACTATTCTCAATTTTGACGAAAAAGGTCTTAACTAAATAATTATTAAAGAGCAGGTAAGGGGGCATTTCCTTGTGCGATGCGCCTGATTCCTGCTCTTTTTTGTTACTCAACCGTCAGTTGAGCTAAAAATCAACAAACAGTGTAGTTTAACAACTGACGGATAATTGATTATTTGGCATTTTTGGTGTTACGATTAGCTTACCGAAGGAGGTAACTGATATGTTTAACAAAATCAAAAATGAAATTAAAACGGAGGTAGAAGCAATGAATATCGGTAATAATATATCCGCATTGAGAAAGAAAAAGGGAATAACGCAGGAGGAGCTTGCAAATGAATTGGGAGTATCTGCTCAGGCTGTTTCAAAATGGGAAAATAACAGTTCTTGCCCCGATGTTTCTCTACTTACCGAAATCGCCGATTATTTCGGTGTCAGCGTTGATGCTCTTCTTCGTGAGAATGAGGAAGATATTGTCAATTCATCAGAAAATAAAGACACAAATGCAAAATCAAGTGATGACAAAAAGAATATTATGATTAAGGTTACACAGCAAAACGGAAAAGAGAATATTATAAAAGTTCCTTTTAAGTTTGTAAAGCTCGGCCTTAATATCGGCAATATGTTTGGTCTTAGCAAGGATATTTCTGACAAAATTGCGACATTGGCAGCAAATGATATGACTGATATTGTTAATATTGATACGGAAAACGGCGAGCATATTGCAATTACTCTTGATTAATTTTTTCAGTTCGTAAAAATTATGACGCAATGATTATTTATCATTATTTTCAATATTACTTGCAAATGCTCTTTTTATAATATATAATAAACTGTAAGTAATTTTTACGGAGGAAAATATGGAAAAAATACTTGTTCTTGATTTCGGCGGGCAGTATAATCAGCTTATCGCAAGACGTGTGCGTGACCACCATGTTTATGCGGAAATTTTGCCTTATACAACCGACCTTGAAACTATTAAGAAAAATGATTATAAAGGTATTATTTTTACGGGCGGTCCTAACTCGGTTTACGATATGGCATCTCCGCACTATACTAAAGATATACTAAATATCGGAGTACCTATTTTAGGTATTTGCTACGGCTGTCAGCTTATCGCTTGGATGGGTGACGGCGAGGTTAAAACAGCTCCTCAAAGCGAATACGGCAAGATTGAATTTACTAAAAAAGAGTCAAAGCTTTTTAAAGACGTTGATGAAAAATCAGTAGTCTGGATGAGTCATACGGACTATATTTCAACTGTTCCTGAGGGCTTTGAGATTATCGGCACAACAGATGCCTGCCCTTGCGCAGCTATGCAAAATGTTGAGAAAAATATTTATGCCGTTCAATTCCACCCTGAGGTTACTCATTCCGTTTTCGGCTCGCAGATGCTTTATAATTTCCTTTATGAAGTTTGCGGCTGTAAGGGCGATTGGGTAATGGATAATTTTATCGAGAACACAGTTGCAAAGCTTAAAGAGCAGATAGGCGATAAAAAGGTTATCCTCGGTCTTTCAGGCGGTGTTGATTCTTCCGTTGCAGCAGGTCTTTTGTCACGTGCTGTCGGCAAACAGCTTACATGCGTTTTTGTTGATCAGGGCTTAATGCGTAAAAACGAAGGCGACTTTGTTGAAAAAACATTCACAAGCCTTTTTGATATGAATTTTGTAAGAGTAAACTGCGGCGATGTTTTCCTTGAAAAGCTTAAAGGTGTAGTTGACCCTGAGCAGAAGAGAAAAATTATCGGTACTGAATTTTTAATGTTTTCTGGAACGAAATCAGGAAGCAGGACGAACTCGGTTATTTTGCACAGGGCACTATTTATCCCGACTGTATCGAATCAGGTAAAGGCGATGCCGATGTTATCAAAACTCATCATAATAGGGTAAATACACCTGATGACGTTGAATTTCTCGGTATTATCGAGCCTCTTGCAGATTTATTTAAGGATGAGGTTCGTGCAGTAGGCGAAAAGCTTGGTATTCCTAAGCAACTTGTATGGAGACAGCCGTTCCCCGGTCCGGGCCTCGGTGTAAGAATTATCGGAGAAATTACTGCCGATAAGATTAAAGTGCTTCAAGATGCCGATTGGGTTCTTAGAGATGAAATGGCAAAGAACGGATATGAGAAAAATCTTGCTCAGTTCTTCTGCGTTCTTCCTTGCGTTAAAACTGTCGGCGTTATGGGCGACCACAGAACTTATGATCACCTTGTTGCAATCCGTGCTGTAACGACCGATGATTTTATGACCGCCGATTGGGCGAAAATCCCTTACGATATCCTTGCTAAGGTTTCAAATCGTATTACAAACGAGGTAGAACATATAAATCGTGTGGTTTATGATATCACCTCCAAACCCCCGGCACAGTCGAGTGGGGGAGTGAGAAATCAACAAGGTTGATTTCGAGACCGTTGCTCCAAATCTATGATTTGGGAGAAACGGTCCGGTGGACTGTTTCGTAGTAACTTGATAATAAATTAAAATGCCTTATTTATAAGGCTTCGAGAGTTTTGCAACCCCAAATGGCAACATTTTGGCAACAATATAATATTCACAAAAGATTAAGAGCTATCAGACATCAAGTCCGATAGCTCTTATTATATTTAATATATAATTAAATTAGAAATCGCCAATTAAAAAAATAATCTTTCTAGCTTTAAATTGCTATTTCAATAATAAATTCCAACAAAAAACTCATTAAGTAACAAATAATATTTATATCAAATTTATCTAAAACATTTATATAAAACTTAACAATCAATTATTTGTTTGTTTTTTTGGAAGTGTTACAAGCATTACTGTTCCATTTTTGTCGCTCTGTTCAGCTTTTACCGTACCGTTGTGCAAAAGTACAATTTCCCATACAAGTGATAGTCCAAGACCTACACCGCCGTATGCTCTGCTACGAGATTTATCAACACGGAAAAATGGTTGAAAGATACTTTCTCTGTACTGCTCCGGTATACCATAACCGTTATCTTTAACTCGTATATAAAGCTGATTATTCTTTTCGTCAACAGTTATAATTACAGAAGCGTTTTCTCTGTTGTAGCGTATTGCGTTTTCAGTTAAATTAAATAATAAACGATAAATTAAGGTGTCACTGCCTATCATCATACCATTGCCGTTGTATTCAAGGCGAATATTCTTTTTTCTGCAAGGGGAGCAAGGTCGGTAAATATTTCTTCAATCATAGGGGCAATTTCTATTGTATCTTTGCACTCAACTGTACGAAGCTCACTCATTTCAAGCAGAGTTTTTGTCATTTGTGACATTCTTTCGTTTTGCTCTTGTAGCAGTGCAAGAAATTCTGCTGTATCGTTGCTCATATTTGGGTGCTCAACAGAAAAAAGTTCAATTTGTGCTTGGGTTAAGGCAAGTGGTGTTCTTAACTCGTGCGCTGCATTTCCTGTGAATTGCCGTTGAGCAGTAAAACCGTTGTCGAGTCGGTCAAGCATATTGTTAAATGATTGACAAAACTGTTTAAATTCCGGCAAAACATCGTCGCTTAATTTCATATCTGCCAAATTGTTGGGCTGTACATTCTCTACTTGAGAGGCAAAACTTTTTAGCGACTTTAAAGCACGACCACTGACAAAATATGCAAGTATACCACCAAGTACGCTTACGGCAATTGTTATGTACCAATTAGTAGTATTGAATGAAGCTTGCGCACCACTGACAATAATGGTAAGCTCACGGTCGAGATTTTCATTTTCCGGATTAAATGAACTCGGTTTTCCTTTATCAATTTTACTATATGCCGATATTCCGTTGCCTATTGAATCCATATATCGTTTGCCTGAAAAACCGATTAAACAATTCATTAGCACACAAGTTATGCAAATTAAAACTGTGGTCATTAAGGTTATTCGCCATTGCAAAGAAAGTTTTTTCATTTTTCTCCTCCATTACATAACCCTCGCTTATACGGTTGTGAATAGGGTCATAGCCTAATGCATTACGAAGCTTTTTTCTTAATGATGAAATGTGCACTCTTATTGAGTTGCTGAAATTGTCAACACTGCTGTCCCATACGTGTTCAATCAACTCCTCTTGACTTACAGGTCTGCCTTGATTTAACATTAGATATTCAAGTATTCCTGTTTCCTTGCGAGTTAAAGATAATTCTTCATCATTTACATCTGCTTTGCGTGTTTTTGTGTTAAATGAAAGATTTGAACATTTTAAAACAATATCGTTTTGAGTGAACTTTCTAAGGGTAAGGTTTCGTATTCTTGCCGAAAGCTCATCTAAGTGAAATGGTTTTGTTAAATAATCATTTGCACCTTCATCTAATCCTAAAACCTTGTCTGCAACCTCACAACGGGCCGATAAAATTAAAACCTTTGTGTCAATGTCTGTTTGCCTCAGAGTTTTCAATACTGTCATTCCGTCAACATAAGGTAGGTTTAAATCGAGCACAACAAGGTCGAAACTTTCAACACTAAGCATATCTAATGCCTTTTGACCGTCATAGCAATAATCAACACTGTAAGCAAGACGCTTAAGACTTCTTACGATTGTGTCACAAAGAGCAACCTCGTCTTCAACAACTAAAATATGCATAAATATCTCCTATCGCTTCTATTATTGGTAAAATATCTTTATTATAGATTATAACACAAAAAAAAATAAAATCTTTGTTAAATTTTTTTCTTAACAAGGATTTTATATCGTTCGTGATATAATAAGGCGAAAAATGAAGGGAGTGGTTAAATTGTTCAAAGTAAAAAAGCAATATCTCAAATCGGTTTCCTTGTTGCCGGAGTGGTTATGCTGTGCTATGGAGCAATGCGTGGTGAGGCAGACACTGTGCTTAGCAAAGCAATAAGATTATGCTTGGAGTGTATTGGAATTGGATAAGAGAAAAAAAGAATGTTTCAAAGCTTGTAAGCCGTTTTCGTACTTGTATTCAGGCAGGTGCAACGCTTTTGACAAATATTCATTTACCTAATTTTTTAAAGGCGGAATATATCAGGGCAATGGCAAGGCTGTGTGCGTACCGGGGCTAAATTGCTACTCTTGTCCTGCTGCGTCGGGTGCGTGTCCAATCGGTTCGTTTCAGGCTGTTGTAGGCTCATCAAAATTTAAGTTTTCCTATTATGTAACAGGATTTTTAATTTTGCTTGGCGTGTTGCTTGGTCGATTTATTTGTGGCTTTTTGTGTCCGTTTGGTTGGCTTCAAGATTTGCTTAATAAAATACCGTGTAAAAAGCTTTCAACAAAAAACTAAAGCCTTTAACATATTTAAAATATATCATCTTGCTGTTGACGGTTGTATTGCTACCTATACTTGTGGTTAATGATGTTGGAATGGGCGACCCGTTCTTTTGTAAATATATATGCCCACAGGGTGTGCTTGAGGGTGCAATTCCATTGTCTGCTATTGATGAGGGTATACGCTCGGCTTTAGGAAATAAATTTATTCAAAAGCTTATTATTTTGATTATTGTAGTTGTACTGAGTGTGGTTTTCTATCGTCCGTTTTGCAAGTGGATTTGTCCACTCGGTGCTTTTTATGCATTGATGAACAAGGTGTCGTTGCTTGGAATAAAGGTTGATGAGCATAAATGCGTGTCTTGCGGCAAATGCGCAAGAGCGTGTAAAATGGATGTTGATGTAATAAAAACACCAAACAGCACTGAGTGTATTCGTTGTGGTAAGTGTATAACTGCTTGTCCTACTGATGCACTAAGTTTTCACTACGGATTTGGTATGCCTGAAAAAAATCTTTGCAATACTTTAGAAGAAAATAATAAAACAGATATTAAAACAAATAACAAAAAAGATATAACAACGGAGAAATAACAATTATGAAAAAATCAAGAATATTAACTATACTTATGGTCTTAGTGCTTATGTTTAGCCTTGTTGCTTGTTCAACAGCTAAAAATAACGACAAATCTCAGTCAAATAATACTGCTGATATTTCAGATTTAATGGAAAGTGAACCAAGCAATTTAGATGACGCAACTGCACTTTATAAAAAGCTTATGCAAAAAGAAAATGAAATTCTTTCAAGTAATTCACAGCTTTGGGAAAAAGTGTTTATGTCAGCAAATAAGGACACTTCTATGATTAAAGACGGAACAAATTATGGCGACTTTTTGCTCAATACTATTGAAAACGGTAAAGATAAGTTTACTGCAGATGAGTTGAAAATTCTTAAAGACGGTGCAAATCAAATTAAAAAAATTGAGGATAAACTCACAACTTTAGAACAAAAATATCCGGGCTGTGGCAGTAAGCCGAGCGAGGGTGAAAGTGTTGACGCTGAAAGTGCAGGTATGGTAAGTGACAAAAGCAAACTTACTAAGTTTCCAAGCTTTAAGGGTAAGGACCTTGACGGAAATGATGTTAACAGTGATGACATCTTCTCATCTAACAATGTAACTGTTATTAATTTTTGGTTTACTACTTGTAATCCTTGTGTAGGTGAACTTGGCGATTTAGAAAAGCTTAATAAAGAACTTGCAGAAAAAGGTGGTACTGTTATAGGTATTAACTCATTTACTCTTGACGGTGACAAGACTGCTATATCTGATGCTAAGAATGTTTTGTCTAAAAAAGGTATTACCTACAAAAATATTTGGTTTGATTCAAAGAGTGAGGCCGGTAAATTTACTTCAGGTCTTTATTCATATCCAACAACATATGTAGTTGATAAAAACGGAAATATTGTAGGTCAACCAATTGTTGGTGCAATAACCTCATCATCACAAGAAAAGCAACTTAATAAACTTATTGATGAAGCAATTAAAAACAGTAAAAATAAAGATTTTAAATATCTCTGTACTCTACCGGGCTCATATATTCCAGAGATTGTTTAATACGTTTGGTGTTATACCGGATGATATAATTATTAATTTCATCTATAAAATTATTGTAAAAAGTAAAGAGCTATCAGATTTTGAAAGTCTGATAGCTCTTTTTTATTATTTTGTTTTACTTCACAATTAATGTAAAAAATGTCAAAAATGGGTGAAAATAGGAAGAAAACATTGAAAAGAATAATAATCAGTCGTAAAAACGTGAAAAAAAAATCACAAAAAGTGGAGAAAAACTATTGAAATTGGATTTGTTTTGTGATAAAATGTGGAAGAAATAAAAAAAGGGAGTTTTTATTATGGAAAAGAAATTAAAAGTGCTCATTGCAGATAATTCAAATCAATTTGCCACACAGTGTCAAAAAGAGTTGGAAACGCAGGGCTACGAAGTTTCAACGATGGAAAATGACGGTGCTAAGGTGTTTGATGCTATAGCAAAGCAGAAGTTTGACGTTATTTTGATGGATGTTTTTATGACTAATGAAGACGCAGTCGATGTGCTTGAGTACTATCAAACCCATACTGTTGAAAAGCCGATAATTGCAGTTTTGTCAACAATCAGTAGTGAAGAACTTGAAAAACAGACAATGTCTTTGGGAGCAGATTATTTCTTTATAAAGCCGATTTCGCCCGCTCAGGTTGCGAAAAGAATTACTCGCTTAACTGCCTGGAAGAATGAACATAAGGCTGAAATTCAAAAGGGCAGAGCGATGTTTGAACAGGATATGGATGTTGTGATTTCAGATATTATGAGGCAAATCGGCGTACCTGCACATATCAAAGGTTATCATTATTTGAGAACGGCTATAAAATATTGCCTTGACGACAGCGAAATGCTTTCATCCGTTACTAAAATTCTTTATCCAAGCGTTGCAAAGAAATATAAAACAACTTCCTCACGTGTTGAAAGAGCAATTCGCCATGCAATTGAGGTTGCTTGGGACAGAGGCGATGTTGATGTTTTGTCATCATACTTCGGTTATACAATTCAGTCGGAACGTGGCAAGCCGACAAATTCGGAATTTATAGCAATGATTACCGACAAAATCAATCTTTCAATGCGTAATTCAATGTAAAATAAAATCGACTTGTGTATATTATGTGCTACCTGTTCGTTTACAAAATGTTCAAAAATATACAAACGAGGACTTTTATAAAAGTTGCTATTTGTTCAAGTTGACAAAATTAGCGTAAAGCATTTGACAAATTAAAATTTTGGTATTACCATTAATTCATAAATTAAACAGTCAAATGCAATGAACAGGAAATGACTTTGCGTACACCGTTTACAGAAAACTGTCGGTTGTGCAAGACAGCAACAAGGAACGTTTTTGCCCTCACCTGCAAGCAGTTTCAGCGAAAGAAAACGAGTAACTGAAACCGGTTCTCACCGTTATATGAGTCGCTGTTAATATCTTTGATATTTGACGACGGTTGAGCGGTCGACATTTTGTCGGCAAGCAAAGTGGTAACACGAAAGCGCAAGAAAATAAGAAGTTTATGCCTTCGCCTTTGCAAAAAATCGGAAACGGTTTTTGCTTGGCGGAGGTTTATTTTTTTGTTGGGCATCTTGACTGCTAATATAATAAAGAAAGAAGATGTATTTATGAACACGCTTGTAATTGTTTTAATTGCTGTTGTTGTTCTCGGTTTAGGCTATGTCTTGTACGGCAGACATATTGCTAAAAAATGGGGTATTGACCCTAAAGCCGAAACTCCTGCCGTAAAGTATAATGACGGAAAGGACTATGTTCCGACTAACGGTTGGACGGTATTTTCCCATCAGTTTTCGTCTATTGCCGGTGCCGGCCCTGTAACAGGTGCTATTCAGGCGGCTGTGTTCGGTTGGCTTCCTGTTTTGCTTTGGATTCTTATCGGCGGCGTATTCTTCGGTGCAGTGACAGATTTCGGTGCACTTTACGCATCAGTTAAAAATCAGGGTAAATCAATGGGTATGCTTATTGAAAAGTATATCGGTAAGCTTGGCAGAAAACTATTCCTGCTTTTCTGTTGGCTTTTCTCACTTTTGATTATCGCAGTATTTGCCGATATGGTTTCGGGCACATTCACTTCATTTGACGTTGCCACGGGCGCAAAGCTCGCAACCGCTTCAACAAACGGCTCGGCAGGTATGGTATCGATTATGTTTATGCTTTTTGCAGTTGTTTTCGGTCTTATTCAAAAGAAGTTTAATTTCTCAGGCTGGAAAGAATTTGTATTAGGCGTTGTATTTATTGTAGTTTCGTTTGCAATAGGAATGAAAGTGCCTATCATTCTTGGCAAAGACGGTTGGAGTTATATTGTATTTGCATATATTTTTATTGCTGCAATTATGCCGATTTGGCTTATGAAACAGCCTCGTGACTATATGACAACTATTATGTTTGTTTGTATGATTGCAGGTGCTGCGTTAGGTCTTATCATCGGTCATCCGACAATGAATTTACCTGTATTTACAGGCTTTAAAAATGAGCAACTCGGCACAATGTTTCCTATTTTGTTTGTAACAGTTGCCTGCGGTGCCGTATCAGGATTTCATTCACTTGTATCATCCGGTACTTCGTCTAAAACAATTGCTAATGAAAAGGATATGCTTAAGGTCGGCTACGGCGCAATGATTCTTGAAAGTGTGCTTGCAGTTCTTGCACTTTGCGTTGCAGGCGCTGCCGCTAAAAACGGTATTCCTGCCGAGGGTACTCCTTTCCAAATCTTTTCAAGAGGTGTTGCAGGTTTCTTTGAAAAGATGGGACTTTCGGTTCATTTTTCAACAGTATTTATGACAATGTGTGTTTCTGCTCTTGCACTTACAACTCTTGATGCGGTTGCACGTATAGGCAGAATGAGTTTCCAGGAATTGTTCAGCGTTGACGATATGAAAAACGCAAAGCCTTGGAGAAAACTTTTGTGCAACACATATTTTTCAACAATCTTTACTCTTGCTTGCGGCTTTGTTCTTACAAAGATTGGTTATCAAACAATTTGCCGCTTTTCGGTTCGGCTAACCAGCTTTTGAGTGCACTTGTTCTTATCACTCTTTGCGTATTCCTTAAGGTAACAGGCAGAAGCAATAAAATGCTTTTCCCACCTATGATTATTATGCTTTGCGTAACATTTACCGCTCTTATTCAGCGTGTAGTAGGCCTTTGTTAAATCACTTGTTGCAGGACAGGAAATTTTTGCAAGTGTAATTCAGCTTGTGGTTGCAGTATTGCTTATAACACTTGCTCTTATTATTGCCGTTAATTCGTTTAAGAGTTATGTAAGAAGCAAAAAGGGCAGTGAGGTTGAAGAAACTGAAAAAACTATCGTTAATGAATAAATCTTAATATTTCAATAAAAATTAAGGATTAGATATTCGTATTGTTTTACGAATGTCTAATCCTTTTTTGATGCTTAATAGCTAAAGCTGTTTTTTATGTCTTATTATATTTCGTACCACTTGATTTCGTTTGAATTTAAATGAAGGTCAAATGATGAGCCGTCGCCGATATAAACTGTTGTATCCTGCGGCTCGTAAGTGTTGTTTACTACGCAATATTTGCCGTTTTTAACATAAGCGTGAACCTCAACATTGTAGTTTGTTGAATACCACTTGTGAAGCTCGTTTTCAGAATTTGCGCTCCAAAGAACCGCCCTGTAAAGTACACGGCTGTTTTCAAAACTGTAAGGAAGGCCACTAATGTAAACGCCTCTGCCTTTGCCGAATTGCTTAACTGCCATTTGAACCTCTTCTGCGTGACGAACTGCAAACGGAAGCTCTGTAGCATTTTGAACAAGAACTGTTGTTCCTTCAAGTGCAACAATATTTTTCTTACCCTCGCCGAAATCGACGTTGCCGCCGTTTGTATCCTCAAGAATAAAGTGGTTGCGGTGTTCCTCAGTGTTGTAGCGACAGGTGTTGAGAGTAAGTCCGTTTTCTCTTTCAACGCCCAAAATATCGTCAAGCTGGAAGAACTTGCCCTGCCATTGATGAGCAGCCGGCTCGCCGACACCGATAAAGCCGCCGCCGTTATAAACAAATTTCTTGACTGCGGTGATGATTTCCTCGTCTACCCAATATTCTCCTCCGCCTTGCGCTGTATCTGCATCGCCGACATTGATGATAACGTCGAAATTATCAAGCAAATTTTTGTCTTTTTTAATATCGTCAAAGCTGATGAATGAAACGTCAAACGGAGCGCCGCTCAATGCCTCAATAACACCAAAGTATGAATAGTTTTGCCTGTAATAAAGACCGTGGTGCACCATATGGTTAGACCAAGCACGCATTTTGCCCCAGCAGTTGAGGACTGCGACTTTCTTTACACAATAAGGAGTAACGCCCTGAATGTTGTCATAAAGAGTTCTGAATTCATCACAAACAGATTTGATATATTCAACGAAATCGGGGAACTGAAGCGCAAGCTTAAGGTATCCGCCGTATCCGATACGCTGAATAGGGCTTCTTAAAATAGCACGTCTTGCAGTCACCCAATTGACCTTTGCCTCCTTGATAGGGTCGCCGCCTTCGCAGAAAACGTCAGGGAAGAAGTAAGGTAAAAATCTACCTTCTGTGTATTTAACATTTTTTATATCGCTGAAAAGACGAAGCGTTGCGCCGTTGCCGACACTGCCTACAACAGCGTCAAGTCCGATTGAGGCAAACTCGTCCATAAACGGCTCCATTCCAATCCAATGGTCGCCCATAAACATCATAGCTTCCTTACCGTATTCGTGAACAATGTCAACCATTTCCTTGGCAAGTGCGGCAACTTCTCTTCTTTGGAAAGCCTGAAAATCTTTAAATTCCTTTGACGGAATTCTGTATGTATTGTTCATATATCCTTGGTCAATGATAAATTCGGGGCGGAATTTGTAGCCGACCTCTTTCTCAAACTGCTCAAGAATATATGGGCTTACCGATGCGCTGTAGCCGAACCAATCAACAAACTTCTCTCTTGCAAGCTCATCAAAAATCAATGTGAACTGATGGAAAAATGTTGTAAATCTTACAACGTCAACATACTCATGGGTGTCAAGAAATTTGCGCAGCCTTTCAAGCGAATGTGCTCTTGTTTTCGGCTGACGAACGTCAAATGTTATCTGCGGCTCAACGTTCCATTTATTTACCACTGCATTATACATATGTACCGGGTCCCACATAATGTAAGCAAGAAAACTAACCGTATATTCATGGAAAGGAGTACAGTTATTAATAGTAACGTTGCCGCTTTTCTCGTCATAATCCCAAGAAGTCGGTGCAACTACCTCACCCGTAGTTCTGTCAATAACCTCCCACCATCTTGTGATATCGTCACGGTTATTTACTTTAAGCATATCAGGATAAAGATTATCCATAAGATGAATTGAAAGGGTGTCGCTTGTAGCGGTGTGAAATTTAGTCATAATATACATCTGCTGGATTTCATCAGGATTTGCCTTTGCCCAAGCGTTGTCCTTTCTTGTTGTGTAATAGGTTGCATAAACCTTTGCTCCTGTGTCACGAAGTTCTTGCGGAAATTCGGTTCCGTCGCAGTCACGTATTGCGTCTGCACCCCATTCGTTCATTATTTCAAGAGTTTCTTTGACAACGTCCATATCTGTCGGAATTGTTACTCTGCCTTTGCTTTTTGCCATATTTTACCTCCGAATTGTTATTTTTGATTTTGATTATTTTATTGTTTTTAAGTGTCATTTTGCCGTGCATTCTCTTTCTTACAAAAGGAACGCCATCTCTTACATAAAATGTATTGTTTGCAACATAAGCGTCGGGATTGCTTGCCGGTGTCATTGTTCCGCTTAAGTCATCGAAGCTTAAATTGTTTTCAAATGTGTTGTGTACTGCCTCCTGCAAGCAAAACATCATACAGCCGCCTTCGTTAAGCCGTGAGTAGTTGTATTCATATTTTGTGCCGTCACCTGAGTCTGCATCATAAGCCATACCGTCTTGATTAAGCTTTGTATCAACAACGTCATTATATCTTAAAAGTGCATTCTTGCATTTCCACGGCCAAATCGCTGCGGCAACCTTGCCTGCACGCTTTTTGGATATTTATAATATCTGTCGTTCATTTCAGTTGCACAGGAGTCCGCAACATTATGCTCAACTAAAGGATTTAAAGCGTACATAGGAGTTATAGCGTCACCGCCGGCAAATTTAACATAGTTGTTTTTAAGTGTAATGTTTTCATTGCCGTATTTCTTGAATGTTTCCTCACTAAGCTCTTTGGTTGCAAAATCCTTGTGACGGTATGAATAGCCGACTGCAATGCCCCAACGGCTGACATTTTTAACAAAGCAGTTTTCGACTGTTACTCCGTCATATCTTGCAACACCTGTTTTTTCTTCATCATCAGGCTTAAAGCAGGTCATATAAATACCACCGTTGTTCATGTGCTTGTTGTAAACATTGCCGTTTATATCGTGGATAAAAAGGTTATCGAGTGTGATTGAATGAAGCGTGCCTCTGTTTTTTGCAACTGCGGCAACGCCTGTTCTGTCCATCTTGTCTGCGGCACAGTAGCTTTCCATATCCTTGAATTTTTCTTTATTTGTTATTTCAATATCTTTAATAAGTATATTTTCAACGTCATAAAGAAGAATTGCGGAAGAAACGTTGCCTTTATATACGTGACCGCCAAAGTCGAGTTCATTGCCGTAGTCCTGATACCAAACGCCTTTGCCGTTAGTGTTGATTATCGGTAAATCGCCGTTATCGCCGTATGACGTAATTTCAATCATATCAGCGTTTATATCGCCGCAGTTTTTCAAATGTAAAAATTCATTTTCAAAAACAGAACCTTTTAAAAGGAATACCTTGTCACCGGGTGCAAGTTCAATCTCGTTTATTTTATTAAGGCTTTTAAACGCAGTGCTTTCGCTTAAGCCGTCATTTTCGTCATTGCCGTTAAGCGAGCTTACAAAGTATGTTGTTGATTTCTTCATCGTACTGCGCCTCCCTTATCTTTTTTTATAAATAACCGTTTTAACTTCAAAAAAGAAAAATCGGTCATTGTTGTACCTTGTGAAAAGGTCCTTGTTTTCCTTATAATAGGCTTTCATTTGCTTTCTTGTGATTTCAGTAAAATTATATGCTTTTTTTACCTTTTCGCTTTCGCCTACAAAGTCAAGCTTTAATCTTGTAAGCTCAAAATTGAGAAAAGCCGGATATGAAAAATGAGTAAGACCGTATACGGTTTCACCGCTTTCAAGCTGTGCTTTTCTTTTTTCGTTTTCAGCGTCGCATCTCTTTTTTACTCCCTCAAGGCTGTCGTCATCAATCAGATTGAGTGATTTAGAGAATGCAAGGCAGGCAAGAGCATACTTTTTTTCTTCTTCATTTTCAAAAAGAAATGTATTCATAGCCATTCTCCTTTAAAAAAGTGAATTTTGTGTCATTTGTTATATAATACTTATTTTTATATATTATTGCAAGCGTATTTACATTTTTTATTATTTTGTACTATAAAAAGTGAATATCGTCGGTTTAAAAATTATGTTCGACTTTTATATTGATTTGATATATAATTAAATTATCAATTTAAACGGGGTAATGATATGAAATTTATTCATCTTTCGGATTTGCATATCGGCAAGCGAGTAAACGAGTTTTCAATGCTTGAGGAGCAAAGATATATTTTACTTAAAATTCTTGAAATAATCGAGCAGGAAAAGCCTGACGCAGTGCTTATCGCAGGCGATGTTTACGATAAATCTCAACCGTCCGGCGAGGCGGTCAAAATGCTTGATGAGTTTATTTTCAGGCTTTCCGATATGCCCCTTTCCGCCTTTATTATCAGTGGCAATCACGACAGCGCCGAGCGACTTGCATTCGGCTCAAGAATTATGGAAAGGGCAAATATTTTTATATCTCCCGTTTATGACGGCACTATTCAAAAGCATACGCTTAAAGACGAGTGGGGAGAAGTGAATATATTTATGCTTCCGTTTATTAAACCTGTTAATGTCAGGCAGGCGTTTCCTGATGAAGAAATAAACGGATATACCGATGCAATTGCTGCGGCAATTTCCAAAATGGACGTTGACGAAAGCAAGAGAAATATTATTATCTCCCATCAATTTGTTACGGGTGCAATCAAGTGCGACAGCGAGGAAATCAGTTTAGGCGGTACGGATAATGTAGATGTCACAGTTTATGATAAATTCGATTATGTTGCACTCGGACATATTCATTCACCGCAAAAGCTTATAAGAGATACTGTCAGATATTCGGGTACTCCGCTTAAATATTCATTTTCAGAATGCAGGCATAAGAAAAGCGTTACGGTTGTTGAAATGGGCGAAAAGGGAAATGTTCAAATAAAGACTTATTCCGCTTATTCCCAAGCGTGATTTAGTTGAAATTGAGGCAGCTATGACGAACTTATGAGTAAAGATTATTATGAAAAATTAAATCACAAAGAGGACTATTATCATATCACTTTGACTGACGAAAACGATGTTGTTGACGCACTTTCAAAGCTTAGGTGCGTTTATACAAATATTATGAAGCTTGATTATAACAACACCCGAACGAGAAATGCGCTTACAGTTGAAAGTGTGGAAAATGTTAAGGAAAAATCACCGACGGAAATTTTCGGCGAACTTTATTTTAAGCAAAACGGCAGTGATATGAGCAAGGAACAAAGCGAGTTTTTGCAAGGCGTTATAGAAAATGTGTGGGAGGCAGAGCAATGAGACCCTTAAAAATTACAATGTCGGCATTTGGCCCGTATGCAGGTGAAGTCACCCTTGATATGCAAAAACTCGGAAAGAGCGGAATATATCTTATCACGGGCGATACGGGTGCAGGCAAAACGACGATTTTGATGCGATTTCTTATGCGCTTTACGGCGAGGCAAGCGGGAATTACAGGGAAAATACTACTCTTCGCTCAAAATATGCAAGTGCAGATACACCAACTTTTGTAGAGCTCGAATTTGAATATAATAACGAAATTTATAAAATTAACCGCAATCCGGAATATCCCAGACCGAATAAAAGGGGAGAGGGCTTTACCAAGCAAAGCGCCAATGCCGAGCTTGTTATGCCGGACGGCTCAGTTATAACGAAAATCAAAGACGTTAGTGCTAAGGTTGAGGAGATAATCGGCATTAATAAAAATCAATTTTCGCAAATTGCAATGATTGCGCAAGGTGATTTCAGAAAACTTCTCAATTGTGAAACAAACGAGCGAAGCAAAATTTTCAGAAAGATTTTTAAAACCGAGCCTTATCATAATATTGAAATTAAGCTTTCGAGCCTTTTTAATGAACTTAAACGTAACCGTGAAAAAGAAAAAAGCGGCATTGAGCAGTATATCAATCAGCTTAAGTGCAATGAAAACGACACGCTTTCTATTGAACTTGAAAGGGCAAAGAGCGGTGATGTGCTTATTGAGGACGTTATAAAACTTGCAGGCGAGATTATCAATAAGGATACGCTTGAATATACAAAAACTCAAAAAAACATTGAAAGTATTAATGAAGAAATCGAAAAAATAAATTCAAATATTAAACTTTACGAAAATCAAGAGGCAACAAAGAAAGCATACGCAAAAGCGTCTGCCAAGCTTGAAGACCTTAAAACGAAGCGCAATGAGTGCGAAAAAGCTTATAAATCAGCCGAAGCACAAAGAGAAAGGCTTGACGATTTAACGAAAAAAATCAATCTGATTAATTCTAAAATGCCTAAGTATGACGAACTTAAAAGTCTTGAAAACAGCATAAATGAAAGGACACAAAGTTTTGAAAAAAGCAATAATTTACTTAAGCTAAAGCAGCAGGAAATAACGCTGCTTGAAAAAGAAATTGATGAAAAATCAAAGGCTTTGGAAGAAGTCAAGGGTGCAGATTTGCTTGTGCAAAAGCTGACTGCCCAAAAAGAAGAAATCAAGAAAAAAGCAGAAGCGCTAAAAGAACTTAAAACCGAAATTGACAGGTGCAAAACCGAACAAAAAAATCTTAAAAACGCACAGTCTTTTGCAAAATCCGCTTTAGACGAATACGGTGCATTGGAAAATGAATATAATCAAATATATATCGCCTTTTTCAACGAGCAGGCGGGTATAATCGCAGATGAGTTAAAAGACAGCGAGCCTTGCCCTGTTTGCGGTTCAACTTCGCACCCGAATTTGGCAAGAAAAAGTGAAAATGCACCGAGCCAAGCAGACGTTGAATCGGCGCAAAACCTTGTTAAAAAAGCGCAGGAAAAAAGCCGATAAAGCAAGAGATACTGCGTCTGCGCTTAAGTCAAGATTTGATGAAATTGCCGCTAATGTAAAGTCTGCAGCTAAAAAGCTTTTCGGCACAGACGACAATGTTTTTGACGATTATAACAGCAATATTAATGCTTTAAAGAAAGAGTATGACGACACTTTAGCTTTGCTTAAAACAGCAAACGAAAAGCTTAATCTTTATCAAAAATTAGATAAGGAAATTCAAAAATTCAGGAAAAACAAAAATCTCTTTCAGATGAAATATCAAAGCTCAATACCCAAAAGGCAAGTGATGAAGCTTTTATTTCGGAAAATACAAAGCGTGTGACCTCTATTAAAAGCGAACTTGATTTTGAAAGTGCCGACCTTGCTAAAGATAAGCTGAAGGAATATACCAACCTTTCAAATGATATCAAAAATGCCATTGAAAAAAGCAAAAATGATTTTGACGATATTAAATCAAAATATGACACGCAAAAGGGTAAAAAAGCAAGCCTTGAAAATGCACTTAAAGAATTTAAGGAAATTGATTTAGCCTCTCTTAATGAAAAATCTTTAAAACTTAATGAGTATAAAAAAGACGTTGATAAAACGGCAAAATCGCTTTATTCCCGCATTGAAAGCAATAAATTACTTGTAGATGATATTTCTGAAAAAGGGATATCCTAAAAGAATATGATGATAAATATGTTTGGCTTAAAGCGCTTAGCGAAACGGCTAACGGCGATATATCGGGCAAGGAGAAAATTACACTTGAAACCTTTGTTCAAATGACGTATTTTGACTCGATTATAAGAAAAGCAAATATCAGGCTTTTGACTATGAGTGACGGTCAATATGAATTGGTGCGCAGGAGCGATGCCGAAACACTTAAGAAAAATGAAGGCTTGGCACTTGATGTTATTGACCATTTTAATGGCTCGTCAAGAAGTGTCAGCACCTTGTCGGGTGGCGAATCGTTTATGGCTCTCTCTGCCTTGCACTCGGTCTTTCTGATGAAATTCAATCATCGAACGGCGGTATCAAACTTGATACGATGTTTGTTGATGAGGGCTTTGGCTCTCTTGACGGTGAAGCACTTGACCGTGCTCTTTCTGCGCTTACTTCTCTTTCTCAGGGCAATCGCCTTGTCGGCATAATTTCGCACGTTGATGCGCTGCGTGACAGGATAGATAATAAAATAGTTATCACTAAAGACAGAACAATCGGAAGCAATGCTCAAATTATTTGCGATTAAAAAGACGGGCTGATTTTCAAAATCAGCCCGTCTTTTTTTATATATGTGCTTCTATGTTTCTGAGTGTTGTGTGAGTTGTGTAAATACCGTTTTCACTACTTGCTTTGTAATCGCCGCCGTGCTTTTCGGCAATTTCTTTAATGATTTTTGTTCCGTTGCCGTGGCCTTCTTGAATTACTTTTTTCTGTTTATAAACGGATTGTTTGTGTCGATTTTAATAATCTTATCAGTTGCAGTTATTGAAAAATAAATTTCTTTTTTATTACATTCCTTTGTAGCATTAATCGCATTGTCGCAAAGGTTTAAAAGTATTCTTGCAAGGTCGATATTTTTAATTTTTACGTTATTTTGAATGTCAACTTCAACATTAAGCTCAATATTTTCAGCCTTGGCTTCCTTTGATTTTATGTAAAAAACAGTGTTTATAATATCATTGCCGCAAAGCCTTAAGCCGTCAATTTCAGTAAGTTCATCATTTGACTGATTTAAAATGTCAAGTGCTTGCTCGTTATTGCCGGACAAAATAAGCTCTTTAACAGTTAGGTGAATGTTTTTAATGTCGTGCTTGATGTGTCTGAGTCCTTCTCTTTCGGCTTTGATTAATTCAAGGTTTTGATATTCAATTTCATTTTTAGTCGATAATATTAAAAGTTCCGCATTTTTATCGTCAGTTTTTCTTATTGAGTCAACAACAAATATAGTCGCAAAATCGATTATAGCAACAACTATAAAGGTGATGCAAATTATAATGTTTTGATAAAGTAAATCGCCGTTGCTTTCTTCCCAAAACGCCTTTGTTGACGCACAAATGATTAGCGGTAAAATATTGGTTACAGGAAAAATATAAAAATAAAGATATTTTGCTTTAAAATCACTTGCTTTGATTTTGGAAAGCCTTAGGAAAAACGATACAATATATCCGCCGAAAAGATATGTCAGCGCATTTGAAAGGGTGAGCGCTATTGTTGATTTGTAGGTCGGAAGATTATCAATTAAATCCTGATATCCGACTTTGCTCCAAATAAAACTCAAAATTGCACTACTGCCAATCCAAATAAAAATATACAAACCAAATATCAAAAGCGAGCCTGTAATTCTGTTTTTTGTTTTTGTATCAATGCTTATTGCAAAGACGGCAAATATAAATAAAATCAGCGATACGTAGCTTAATATTACAAAAGCACTGTTATCCGCTTTCTCGGCTAAAAGTTTGGAATATTGGTTGACTAAGTTCCAAGCAGAAATTGATATAAGCGTTGTTATAAGCGTTATAAAGGAATTGAATTTATCTTTATAAAGTGTGTGAATAATCGTGAAAAGAGCAAAGCCTTTGCAAATTGAAAGAATTAAAAGCCAAATTGAAAAGTGACTTAAATCTATTATCTGTCCCATTTATTATCGCAGCCTTTCAAACTAAATGATATTTATGCTATATTTCCAAATATTTTTGTAATTTTCTGTCAGCGTCTTGTAATTACTTCTCGAAATTGTTATTTGCTCGCCGTTTAGTAATATATATTTGTGCCATTTGAAGCCCAAAACGTAATCAAAATTAACCGCAAAACTTCTGCTGCATTGTTGAAAATTAATACTGCATTTTGAAAGCAAATCTGAAAACTTGATATTTGCCGTTATGCTTTTTCCGTCATTAAAATACAAAACACTTGCTTTATTTTGCGCTTCAATATAAGTAACGTCGTTTAAATCGATTGTTTCGCTTATTTTTTCGTGTTCAATTATTATTTTCTGCTTTCGTTTGTTTTCAAGATTTTGAATACATTTATTTAGCGCATTTGAGAGATTTTTTTCATCTGACCTTAATTTGTCAAGATAATATGTCGGTGAAATTTTTGAAATATTATAGATTTCACCCGGATATGACGTTAGTATAACAAGCTCAAAGGTAACGGCAATATCCTCTTTGATGATTTTATTAATTGTATTGATATCACCGAGCAAAACGTCAAGAAATAATATATCTATTTTGCTTGAATTTTCCTTTAATTCTTCAAAAGTGGATATGAGCGAAAGTGTGTAGTCAATTCCGATTTTTTCGCATTTTGCCTTTAAATTGTCATATAGTTTTTGCCTGAATATTTTATCTTCATCACAAATATAAATACTGACCATATATTGCTTCTCCTCGAAAAATAAGTAACAAATACAAAAATAATTATATCACAAATATGACTATATGTCATTAATATTCTGCATTTCACACCCAAAAACAGTCATTTCACACCACATATATTTACTTTTCGTCAAAATAATGATAAATTAATGATAATTTAATGAAGTATTATGAATGAATTGAATGCCCAAAGAAATTCTGACAAAGAAAAAGGAACAGTGAGAATAAAATCTCGCCGTTCCTTTTTTGTTATATTTATAATCTTAAATCGTCCTCTTTGCGTTTTTGCTTGAGTTGATTGAAATCGGAATTATTGCGCCTACACCGCCGCCGATTGCTAAGCCGATAAGTAAAAATAGCCACCAGAGAGAAAATTTTGACTTCTTTTTATCCATGTCGCTGTCGCTTTTTACCGCTTTCTTTTTAATAATCGTGCTTGAAAGGGAAATGCTTTCGCTGTAGCTTTTTCCGAAATCGTCCTCATAACTCAGCGTTGCCGTGCCTTTTACGTCGCCGAGCTTAGATGAACTTACCTGAAAATTAGCGCTTCCCGTCTTGCTTTCGCCTGCCTTTATCTCGCCGATAAAGAGAACTCCTCCTGTTTCAAGTCCGTCAATGTCAAAGCTGATTTTTGCATTTCTTATTGCCGATTTGCCCGTGTTCATCAAATTTACTTCCATAGTAGCCGTATCGTCCTGCGTAAGCTTTTTGGAAGAATAATGCCGTCATAATCAAGCGCTGTCTTTTGCTTGACATTAATTAAAATATTATCTGAGCTTTCAAACGAGGTGAAATATTTGTCCTCATAAGTGCTTGCCAAAACGAGCTTGTGCTCTCCTATTTCAGCCGTTTTTGAGGCGGTTAATTCAATATTTAACGTGTAAGTGCCCTTTGGCTTTATTTCATCAACAAAAAAGGTTTCCCTTTTGAATTTAATGTCGTTTTTTTCCTCGCTTATAGTAAGTTTCAAATTCTTAATGGATTTGTCCTTGCTCTCGTTTTTTAGAATTACGGATAAATTTGCACTTTTTGACGGCGATATGTATTTGCCGTCAAGAGAGTAGGAGGTGACGATTAATTGCGGGCGAGAGGCATTTTGCGTTGTTTTCTTTTTAGCCGCCTTTTTTTGTTGTTGAAGCCTTCTTTTTCTTTGTAACATTAATTGATATTTGCGACGTTGACGTATATTGAGCATAATCATCGTCCTCATATTCTAAGCTGACAGCCAGCTTGTGCACACCCTCGCTTGCCGTTTTCGTTGCTCTTATTGTGGCGGTGTATGTGTAGGTGGAATTTGGAATAATTTTATCAATATAGCCTGAATTTACACCTATTGTGCTTATTTCGTTTGCCTCGTCACTTAGAGTGATTGCAATGTTGTTTATATTTTTCTTTAGGCTGTGGTTTTTTAGTTTTATTTCAAGTGTTGCGCTTTCGTTTGGCTTTAAATCAGGCTTTGGAAGGGTATAGCTTTCCACCATTAACCGTGGTTGCGATGCACTTTGAGTATCGCTCGGTGCTGTGTCGTCCTCCTCTGCAAAAGCCGTCATACCAAAGCTAAAGCATAATATTATTGAAATAAATATACAAAGTAGCTTTTTCATAATTTTCCTCTATAATTCTCTTATATTTTCAACTATGCTGTTTTTCATTTCTTTTCTTACCTTAACCCATAAGTTAATTGAGCATAAAAGGAATAAAACAAGCGAAATGATTATTGCCGGCAAAGGATTAAACGTTAACGCTAAATTTATGTCATAAAGATATTTACCGATTATTTTTATTATGACAAAACTTAATATATAAAGTCCGAAGCCTATGCCTATTCCGAGCGTAAACATTGACGTCATTTGATTTATAAATGATTTAGTCAGCGCTCTTTCGTCTGCGCCTACTGCCCTGAGCGTTCCGATTTCCCTCTTGCTTTCTCTTATTCTTGCGCTCATTGCGTTGTTAATAATGCTGAGGCTTACCGCAAAACAGATTATTAATATACTTACAATCGTTACGATTTCAAGCATTTTTGTTTTTCTAAGAACTGATGGCTTTCATAAATAGAGTTTAAATATCCGCCGTATTTTTCGGTATAAGTGCTAAGTTCCTCTGTAATTTCTTCGTCAATTTTATCGTCAACCTCTTCGCTTGCATTAATAAAAAGCAGGTTGTATTTTAAATTTTTGTCAAATGCACGCATTCCGTCAATTGTGGTAGCTATTTGAAAGCCAGATGAAAAATTAACGCTTGTGTTTTCGTAAGAATAGGGGTGAATTATTGCGCCTATTTTAACCGTTTTTTCTTCACCGCTTTTTAATCGAAACGTTATTTTATCTCCTACCTTGTACGGTGAATCGGCTTTTATAAGCGTTTTTGAGCCGACTGTTTTTTTGCCGATATCTTTATCAAAATTTTGAGCCGATTCAAAGGTCTTGGTTACTCCGATTTTGCCTGTGGCTTCAACCTTTTTCGGCGCTATGAGCACTATTTCATCTCCCGATTTTAAAGCAGAGTAGTTGATTTTGCCGTCGGCAACATATTTTTCCGCCATTTTAAATTGCGCCTCGTCATAAGCATTAAGGTTTATAGAGCAGTATTCCTTGCTTATTTTTAAATCCTTTTTTTCGTTTTCGTAGTCCTCGTTCGGCTTACCGTTTTTAACCTGATTTACAAGGTCGTTGGTGTTGTGAGTTTCCCGATATTTTATAAATGCGTCGTAATTTATAGCCCTGAAAAAGTCCGTTATTTTGTCAAAATAAAGATAAGCGTTTGCGGTTTTTCTGCCCTCGGTTTCGCCGATATAAGGCAAAGCCTCAATGTCCTGCCTTTCAGCCTCATTGATTCCCTGTTCTCCGCTTTCATACGTAGTAAGAAGTTCATAGTCATAGCTTACGCTGTTTAAATGCGAATCATTTGAGCTTATTATAGACTCCCAGCCGTAATTGGAAAGCAAAATTGTTGCTATAAGAATAATGCAAACCGTAATCTTGCTTCCTTTGTAAAAAGCCTAAGTTTCATTTTGCAATCAGCTTTTCGGGATTATATTCTTTCTTTGTTTTAATTTTCTTTTTATTAAATTTCCTTGCCGTTTCAACATTTCTTATTGCCTGCATAGGCGAGGTTTTGGAGGCTGAAATAAGCGGAATTAGTGCCGCAAGCATAACTACGGCTTCGTTGATTACTGCCGCAACCGGCAGCACAATAAGACTTTTTGACATAATGGCGTCTTTTATTGCAAGCTTTAATAAAAGGCTTACCGTGAAATAAGAACTTGCCAAGCTAATCGGAACGCAGATAAGCGAAATTATAAATGCCTCACGTCCGAAAATATTTATAATCTGCCTTTTCGTTGTGCCTATAGCTCGGAGCATGCCTATTTGCTTTCGTCTGTCCTTAAGATTGTTGTTAAACGAATTTACAATGGCAACGCAGGAGGCTAAAATAAGCACAATGAGAAGCAAAACGGCGAGGTCGCCTCCCGACATTAAATCGTCAAAGCTTGCCGAGTTGTTTGATGATACATAATTATCGTTTATTTCGGAAGTAGCTTTTTGCGAAACTGATTTACGGATTTCATCAAAATTTTTAGTCTTGCATTTTACATAAAACGCAAGCATTTCTTTGCCGCCTGCGTCGATTTTTTCCTTGTTTGATACAAGAATTGCAGGAATAAGCGTGTCGTATTGGTCGGACTCGAAATATGTATAACCGATAATCGATTTTTTATCCTGCAAAATTCCGACGAGCTCGTATTTCTTTTCCACTGTTTTGTAATAATTTGAGCAGTCGTTTTGAATATCAAGCTGAAATGTGATTGTATCACCGATTTTTGCTTTTTATATCCTAATTTTGAAAGCGCTGTCTTTTCAATAGCAACCTCGCCCTTGTTTTGCGGATATTTGCCGTCAAGAAGGATGGGATTTGCAAGATTTTTGCCGTTTTCGTCAAAGTAAGCAATGTTTGAGCCTAAAGATTTACTTTCGTTTTTGTTATACGCATAGCCCAAGATGTGCGCCGTGCCTAAGCTTTCAACGGTTTTGTCATCCTGCAAAGCCTTAAAATTGCTTTCGTCAATCCCTGCGGCGGATATAATCATAGTTTCATATCCGTGGCTTTTGTAGTAATTTGCATTATTCGTTTCCTGCGCCGCCGAATATAAAAATACAATACTGCTTGAAAATACCATTGCAAGGATAATGCCGATAATCATAATTGTGTATTGCTTTTTTCTATTTTTTATATTTCCGAGCGCAAGGGTATTAACTGTCAACTTCTTTTTCAATTTTCAGCCACCGCCTTTGTGTCGGCAATTATTTTGCCGTCCTCAATGGTGAGTATTCTGTCTGCCTGCTCGGCAACGTGCAAATCGTGGGTTACAAGTATGAGCGTAATTCCAAATTCCTTTGCACAATATTTTAAAAGTGAGAGCACTTCTTGACCGCTCTTTTTGTCAAGATTACCCGTAGGTTCGTCTGCAAAAAGGATTGACGGCTTGTTTGCAAGTGCTCTTGCTATTGCAATTCTCTGCTGCTGGCCGCCCGAAAGCGCACTCGGTAAATGTGAAAGCCTGTCCTCAATTCCGAGCATTGTTATAATCTTGTTTATGTATTCCTCGTCAACCTTTTTCTTATCAAGCATAATGGGCAAAATTATGTTTTCGTATCCCGTCAGCTCGTTTACAAGATTGTAGGACTGAAAAACAAAGCCAAATCTTCTTCTTCTCAAAATCGAAAGCTGATTGTCGCTGTAGTCGCTGAGCCTTTTTTCACCGTAAATTACATATCCGCTCGTTGCATTTTCAAGAGAGGAGAGAATGTGCAAAAATGTGGATTTGCCTGAGCCTGACGGACCTGTCACGGCGCAAAATTCTCCCTGCTCAAACGATATGCTCACGTTGTCAACCGCCTTAACGGTGCTGTCTGAGCTAATGTATTCCTTTGTGAGGTCTTTACATTCGATTATTTTCATTTTGCTTTTCCTTTCAATGTTAATCTTTTTCTTTATCTTAATAATACAGCGCCAATCTTTAATTAAACTTACTTTAATCTTAAGATTTCGTAATGTTTTGAAATAATGACAAAAAATCCGCCCGATTTATTCAAAAGGGCGGTATTTTGATTTCTTATTTACAGCGCCTCGTAGCCGTCAATTTTAGGCAGGCATATTGTAATGCATAAGCCGTCGTTTTTGTTTTGCGCCGTGATAAGAGCGTGGTGGCGCTCAATAATTGCTTTGCTTATTGCAAGCCCGATGCCCGTATTGCTTTTTGCAGAGTTTTCAGCCTTGTAGAAACGGGTGAAAAGATTCGGTATTTCCTCTTCCGCCATTCCGCCGCCGTCATCTTCAATCTCTATTGTTGCCGAGCGTTCGCTGTCTGTTATTGTGATTTTAATATTTCCTTTATCGTCTGTGTGTTCGCAGGCGTTTTTTATTATGTTTGAAAGTGCCTCGTAAATCCATTCTCTGTCGCACCTGATTTTGCTGGTGCCGTTTAACTCAAAATTTTTCTCCTTAAAAAGCGGCTTGAAATCTAAAATGAGCTTTTGGCATATTTCATTAAGGTCGTTTTGTTCAAAATTCATATAATATGTGTCAAGTTTGACCTTTTCAAGCTTCAAAAGCTTATATATCAGCTGCTCTGTTTTGTCGATTAATTCAAGCTCTTTTTGTGCGTGTGTGTTTTCACCGCTTGCAAGGTCCATTTCGCAGTAAAGCCTGAGCGCCGCAATCGGAGTTTTAAGCTGGTGCGATATGTCGGATATAAATTGAACGTTTTTCTTGTTTTCGTTATACAGCTTGCCTTTTTCAAGATTGACTAATTCCTCAAGGTCACCCACGGCATTTTGAAGCCGTGCAAAATCGTTATCCCAAAGGCTTATTTGCATTGTTTTTCCCTGATTTGTAAATTCATCAATACTCTCTGTCAAAGGCCCTTGCGTCCTTTTTTAGCTTGTAATTTTGGATTAAGAGGATAAAGGATATCAAAAGCAATATACCGCATAAAATTGAAAGGATAATAATTTTCATATATTTTCCTCCCAACGATATCCTATTCCTCTTACGGTCGCAATTTTATCTGCTCCGATTTTCTCTCTGAGTCTGCTTACGTGAACAGATAATGTGTTGTCGTCAATAAAATTTCCGCTGTCGTCCCAAATGCTTTGCAAAAGGCTTGACCTTGTGACTATTGCGCCGTTGTTTCTTATAAGCATCGAAAGAATTTGAAATTCCGTTTTCGTGACAAATATATTTTGATTGTTCTTTTTAACCGTCATATTATTTGTGTCAATTACCAAATCACTGCTTACAAAATTTTGAAAAGCATTTCTTCTGATAAGCGCACGTATTCTTGAAAGAAGCTCTAAAAGCTTAAACGGCTTTGTAACATAATCGTCACCGCCGGCATCAAGCCCTCTTACTATTTGGTATTCCTCATCGCAGGCAGTTAAAAACAAAATAGGCGTGGTCACCCCCTGCGCTCTAAGCCTTTCGCACAAATCAAATGAAGAGCCGTCGGAAAGCATAACGTCAAAAATAAGCAGGGAAAAGCGTTTTTCTTTAATGATTATCTCTGCCTTTTTGATACTTTCGGCACTTTCAACTTCGTAATCTCTGCCTTGCAGCATTTCTAAAAAGCCCGTCACGAAGATAAGCATCATCTTCAAGTAAAAATATCTTCTCTGCCATAACCTTTTTCCGCCTCTTTTTTGTTTGTATATATAATATAGTTTATAATATCATAATTTTTTATATTAAACAACAAACCTTACGATAACTTAAGAAAAAAGATGAGTTGAAAATTAATCGACTCATCTTTTCTTTTACATATTATATTATTCCGCCGTTTACACCAAGAATTTGGGCGGTGATATATTTGTTTTGCGTGAGATAAAAGATTGCGTCTGCAACTTCCTCACTTGTTCCCAGCCTGCCTAAAGGCACTTCCTCTTCAAGCTCATTTTTGTCAAACATATTGTTCATTCTTGTGTCAATTATTCCGGGGCATACGCAGTTTACCGTTATGCCGCTTGGTGCAAGTTCCTCTGCAAGCGAACGTGTTAAACCGATAACTGCCGCCTTGCTCATTGAATATGCAATCTCGCACGAAGCACCTGTTTGCCCCCACATTGATGAAACGTTGACTATTGCGCCCTCGTGATTTTTGAGCATAAGCTTGATTGCTTCTCTTGAGCAAAGAAAATACGACCTTGCATTAACGTTCATTATTTTGTCGTATTCCTCTGCCGTGGTGTCGTTAATTTGCTTAATAAGGCTTATTCCCGCATTGTTTACAAGAATGTCGATATTTCCAACCGTTTTAAACAGATTTAATATATCTTCTTCATTTTCTAAGTTACATTTGATTTTTGTAACGCCGTCAAAATCCGGCTCGGTTTGGTTATATGTCACAAAAACATCATATCCATTTTGTGCAAAAAGCATAGCCGTCGATTTGCCGATACCCGTTGCACCGCCCGTAATTAAAACTTTTTCAAGCTAACACTCCTAAGCTTTTTCTTTGATTATATCATTATAAAACGTCTTTTTCAAATAAAGTTGTAATTTTACTTAAATTATTGTATAATATCATCACTAATTTTCACAGAGGTGTAAATATGAGCGATACAAAAGAGATTTTTCTACAATCAGCATATATATTGATGAAAATGAAAATATGATTGGTATTCCTTGCGGTGAAAGCGATAAATACGGGATTGCGGATATTGATAAGGTCGTTCTTCTTAAAGCACCTTATTCCGACAGCCAAATTGAAAGCTTTGTTGAAGAGGTTATTTCTTATTGCTATACAAAAAAACACAATGATTCCTCTCCGCTTTCAACTATTGAAAAGTACACTAAAAAACAGGCTTTGTAAACGCTACTGCCGATTATACACTTATTTCGATTGTTAAGACTAATGATACATATTCTCTTATGCCTACTTTTAACGATTTTGAAAGAGGACCGCTTGTTATTGATGATGATGAAAGAATTATTCTTGCAAATTACCAAAAGGGTGAGCTTGCAGAAATTATGAAGGATTTTATCCAAATTTATGTTAAGGCTAATATGTTTTATAAGGAAAAGCAGGAGCTTGAAGAGGAAAAGAAAAGAAGAGAGAATAACTGATTATTAATGAAAAGCTTTGTTATATCCAAGCGTGACGCAGGAACAAGAGTTGACAGGTTTATTGAAAAGACCTTTGAGTCCGTTCCCAAGTCGCTTATGTATAAGGAAATAAGAAAAAAGAATATTAAAGTTAATAAAAAGCGTTGCACAAATGACCAGCTTAATGAGGGCGATTTACTTGAACTTTATCTTAAGGATGATGTGCTGAAGTTAAAGGTCAAGCATCTCGATTTTATGAAAGCGTCAGACGAACTTGACATTGTTTATGAAGATGAAAATGTTATCATAATCAACAAAAAGGTTGGCATTTTGTGTCATCCCGACGGTAAGGAATATATTGATAACCTTGTTGCAAGGCTGAAAAAATATCTTTACAAAAAAGGGGAATGGTCGCCTGAAACGTCAAGCTTTACTCCGTCACTTGCTAACAGGATTGACCGAAACACAGGCGGTCTTGTGCTCGGTGCTAAAAATCTTGAAGCACTTAAAATTCTCAATGCAAAGATTAAATCAAGAGAGATTGAAAAGTATTACTTAACCGTGGTTTACGGTAAAATGCCGAAAAGTGAGGAAACATTGACTGCATTTCTTACTAAAGACGAGAGGAAAAATCTTGTCAAGGTAACAGATAATCAGGTTGAAGGCTCTAAAAAATTATTACCAAATATAAGGTGCTTGATTATTATGACGATGCATCCCTTCTTGAAATTGAACTTTTAACAGGAAGAACTCACCAAATCAGGGCGCATCTTGCGCATATCGGTCATCCTCTTTACGGCGACGGTAAATACGGCAGGGAAGAGGGCAGATACCGTCAGGCGCTTTATAGCTATAAGCTTAAATTTGCATTTGATGACGATAATTTGCTGTCCTATTTGAGCGGCAGGGTGTTTCAGGCAAGGGATATCAAACTGCTCGATGATTATAAGGAGAAAAAATTCAAATGAAAAATAAATTATATCGCATAATTTCACCCGTTACGTTTTTGGTGGTTTTGGCACTTGACGCAGCCACTGTAGCTTATGCCGTTTTCGCTGTTAAAAAGCTTATTCAAAATGTGAACGTTTACTCCGTTCTTTTTGCGATTATTGACCTTTTTGCAATAGTCGTTGCCGTACTTGTTAGCAAGTATGTTGTAAGTCAAGGAATTGTTTTTGGAGATGAAACGTTTGAATTTACCGCTCATGATGAAAACAATGTGTTTAATTATGATGATGTTGAAAATATTAAAATCCATAAAGACACAAAGGCAAGCCTTAAAAAGAATTTTAATGACAGGCAGTCGCAGGTTATAATTACTCTTAAAAACGGCGGGGTTGTTACAGTTGATATTGGACTTACTTCAATGAAAAAGCTTAAAAAATAGAAAATGAAATTAATTCCCACCTAAATTAAAAATAAGCAATGTAAGACTTCGAGAAAGTGAGATAAATTTCGTATTTTGCGAGCGGGTGCTGTACGTTGGTACTGCCTTTGAGCAAAAGACGGAAAGTGCCAAAAGTGGCTTGAACGTAATGTTCAAGCCGCTTTTCTATAAATACTGTTATTTTATTTAATTTCGGCAAGAGCAAGACATTGCCCTACGATACGTCGAAAGAAATTCCGTGTTTGAATGAATTTCTTTGAAATTCATAATAAACACTTCATTACTTTCTCCTTTTCCCCACCAAATTTTCAATTTGTCGGGGTAAAATTTGAACGGAATTTCGTTTTATAGCACGGCACGGTTTAGCCACTTTATCGACAGTCTAAAATTATATAGCAACAGAAACTTGTATAGTATTAATAATAATTTTCAAGTTTTCTGTTGCTTTTTGTTTATAAATTGGTATTATATATACATTATATCAAAAACGGCTTAGCCCGTTTAGTAAGGGAGAGAAATTTATGGGCGAAAAACGCACCTATACGGGTAAGGAGCTTGGCGGCTATCTTGTAGGTATGTTCGGGCAGAACTTAATTTACAATATTGTTGCGACAGGTCTTTACTTCTACTTTCAAAACGTAATCTGTTTGCCGGCTATGGCGCTCGGCTGGATTATGACAATCGCAAGAATCTGGGACGCTATTAACGACCCTATGATGGGTACAATCGTTGATAAGACTAAGACAAAATGGGGTAAATGCAGACCTTACCTTATTATTTTCCCGGGTATCATCGGAGTAGTAACAATTTTAACATTCATCAACGGTAACTATGCAACTGCAAGCTCAACGGCTCAAAAGGTACTCATTGTCGCTTGGGCAGCTATTTCATATATCGCTTGGGGTATGTGCTTCACCGTTTGCGATATTCCTCTTTGGGGTATCACTTCTCTTATGACAGAGGATGAAAACGACAGAGGCAAAATCCTCAGCCTTGCACGTATGGTAGCAGGTGTCGGCGGTATCGGTGTTCTCGTTGTTCAAATTGCGCAGGCTCTCGGCACTGCTTTTGTTAATAAGATTGATAAGAATGCCGCAGATTATGACACTCTCGTTCAAAAGGCAAACCAAAAGGGCTTTATCGTAACAGTAATTATTATGACTGTTATTGCATCTGTTCTTTTTGAATTTGCAGGACTTTGCACAAGAGAAAAAGTTGAAAAGAGCGAGAGAAGTTACACATTCAAGGAAAACTTCCAAATTATGTTTAGAAATAAGCCTTTCAGGCAGATTCTTATTTCAGGCATTTTGAGAAGTCCTATTCAGCTTCTTATGATTGTTGCAATGACACTTGTTACATATTATTATGCAAACGGTAATATTATGAATATCCTCAAAACCGATGCCACAGGTAAGATTATGGGAATTAATTTCCAAATCCTTGTCGGTCTTGGTTGTGTTGCGGCAGGTCTCTTTGTGGGCCAGTTCGTTGCAATGGGCGTTACCCCTCTTATTATTAAGAAGGTTGAAAAGAAAACACTTTATAATATTTATTCAATCGCAGGCGCTGTTCCTTTTGCACTTATTTTTGTGTTCTTCAAGGTTTCAGGCGGTGATTTAACTTCTACATTCTGGTCAATCATTATTGGCGTATGTATGCTTATTGCAAGTGCTTCATTCGGCGGTATCAACGTTCTTCAATCAGTAATGATTGCAGACTGCGTCGACTATGAGGAATATCATAACGGCGTTCGTACAGACGGCGTATTCTTCTCAGGCCAGAGCTTTATCACAAAACTTGCAGCAGGTATTTCAACTATCATTTCATCTGCTGTTTATGCAGCAGTAGGCTACAGCGGTGCTAACGTTGATAAGCTTAACCGTGCAATTGAAAAGGGCGCAAGCTTCATCACTTACGATGGCGGCACAGGCGCAGGTAAATACGCTGAGGCTATGTTCTTCCTCATTTCTATTCCGCCTGCAATCGGTATGCTTCTTTCAGCTATTCCTACTCTTAAATATGCAATGACAGATAAGGAACATAATGAAATCCTTAAGTCACTTGTTGATAAGAGAAATGCACAAACAAAATAAAATATATTATTAATATAATTAAGGTGTGCCATTTAATGGCACACCTTTTGTTGATTAATATTAATATTTAATGTATAATATAATTAATATATTTTAATTTTAAGGGGTAAATTATGATTAAAACATTAAACGGTGAGTGGCTTTTTAAAGCGACAGACCAAAACGAATGGAAAAAAGCAACAGTTCCGGGCTGTAACTTTTTGATTTAATGAGTTGCGGCGACATTTGCGACCCTTTTATTTCTACATACGAAAAGGACGTTTATTTTGTTGGGGAAAAGGATTGGGAATATAAAAGAACATTTGAAATAAGTGAAGAGGATTTTGAATGTGACGATGTGCTTTTGAATTGTAAAATGCTTGATACGATTTGCGAAGTTTACATAAATTCACAGCTTCTTTTTGCTGGCGATAACTGTTTTGTCGCTTATTCAAAAAGTGTGAAATCGCTTATTAATGTTGGCGAAAATGAAATAAGAATTGTTTTCAAATCGCCTGTAAATTATGTGTCGGATAAATATAAAAAATGCCCTACTCCGGTGAACTCTAACGGTCAAAACGGTATTGTTCATATCCGCAAGCCGCAATCGCATTTCGGCTGGGATTGGGGTCCGGTTTTGCCGCTTTCCGGTATCACTAAAGATATTGAGCTTCAATTTGTAAATACTGCAAAAATTGATTATCTTGCCGTAACGCAAAGGCTTGATGACGGCAAGGCGATTATCAATGCGAAAGCCGACGTGACCTCGTTTGGTAATTATGATAGCGAAATAAAGGTGACTTGCCCTGACGGCTCTGTCCTTACTCAAATGGGAAACAGTGCCCAATTTGTTATTGAAAATCCTGAACTTTGGTGGACGTATGAGCTGTCTGCAAACAAAAAGCAACCGCTTTATACCGTATCTATAACTCTTAAATCGGGTGAAAAAGTATTAGATGAGCAAAGTAAAAGGCTTGGATTAAGAACTATTGAACTTAACCGAGAAATTGATAAATACGGCAGGAATTTCCAATTTGTGTTAAACGGAGTTCCGCTTTTTATTAAAGGCTCCAATTATATTCCGCCTGACAGTTTTATTACCCGATTTGATAAGAAAAAGCTTGATTATATGCTCGATGCCGTTCAGTTTTCTAATATGAATATGATTAGAATTTGGGGTGGCGGATATTACGAAAGCGATGAATTTTATGATGCCTGCGACGAACGTGGTATTCTTGTTTGGCAGTATTTTCAGTTCGCTTGCCAGGCGTATCCGTTTTTGATGATGACTTCCTTTCAAATGTAAAAAGAGAGGTAGAATATAATGTCAAAAGGCTTTGCCATCATCCGTCTCTTGCCGTTTGGAACGGTAATAATGAGATTGAGGATATGCACATGGCTTGGGTTTATATGACTAAGTATGTTGACTGGACCGAAAAGTTTTTCTATCATATTCTTGAAAATGAAATAAGAAAATATGATAATTCAACTCCGTATACTCCTACATCTCCTGTCGGCGAAAAGCATAATTACGGAGTGGGCAGTGATAATGTCGGCGATACTCATTTGTGGGCGGTTTGGCATGGCTTAAAGCCTATGAATTATTATCGTAAGCGCCTTACTCGTTTTTGCAGTGAATTTGGATTTGAAAGCTTGCCTGATATGAAAACAATTGACATTTTTGCAGAGCATAAAGGCAATTATTCGCTTGATGATGAAGTGTTTAATGCTCACCAAAAATGTGAAAACGGTAATGATAAAATGGTTTATTATGTAGCTTCTCGTTTTAATTTGCCTAAGAAATTTAAGGATATGGTTTATCTTTCTCAGGTTACGCAAAACGAGTGCATAGCCGACGCAACAGAGCATTGGAGAAGAAATAAAGGAAGATGCAACGGCTCAATGTATTGGCAGTTAAACGATTGTTGGGGCGTTTGCTCGTGGTCGAGTATTGACTATTACGGCAACTACAAGGCTCTTCAATATGGCGCAAGGCATTTTAACGCACCTTTGAGTGTTTCGATTGAGGATACAAAGGATTATGTTAAAATTTATGCGCTTAATGATTTGAATACTCCTCAGGATATAGCCGTGTCTTATGAAATTTTTGATTTTGTAAGTTCTACTAAAGAGGCGGACGAAAAGCAGATTACGATTGATAAAGTTAAAAATGAATGTGTTTTTGACCTTGACGTTAAAGAACTTTCAAAAACATACGACTTGAAGCGTACAGGTATTGCCGTAAGGCTTATTAAAAACGGCGAAGTTTTACAGCAAAAGACAGTCCTTTTGATAAAGAAAAGAAACTTTCGCTTCCCAAAGCAAAGCTTAAAACAAAAATTGAAATAGGGGAGAATGAACTTAAAATTACGGTTAAAAGTGACGCTTTCGCCCGTCTTGTCAAGCTTGAAAGCAGTAAATCTGTTTTGCCTTTCAGTGACAATTTCTTTGACCTTTTGCCTAACGAGAGCAAAACCGTAACTATTCAAAAAAGATGAAAGTATGACCTTGCGTGAGCTTGCCGAGAGTATATCTGTTTATAGCCTTTCGGATGTTAAATTCAGCAGTGATAAGCTTGACACTCTTTTAAAGCAGGCTAAGGTTTTCCTTTCACCGGTTAATATTTCAAATGCAATTTATCACGGTAAAATTGCAAAAGACGTTAAACTTTCGGTTTAACAGTTATATATAAAAGCAGCTAATCGTTAATGATTAGCTGCTTTAGACTGTCGATAAAGTGGCTAAAACGCGCCGTGTTATAAAACGAAATTCCATTCGTGGCTCCCGACAAATTGAAAATTTGGTGGGGAAAAGGAGAACGGAACGAAGTGTTTGAATGAATTTCAAAGAAATTCATTCAAACACGGAATTTCTTTCGACGTATCGTAGGGCAGGGGCTTGCTCCTGCCGAAATTAAATCAAATAACATTATTTATAGAAAAGCGGCTTGAACGTAATGTTCAAGCCACTTTTGGCACTTTCCGTCTTTTGCTCGGGGGCAGTACCAACGTACAGCACCCGCTCGCAAAATACGAAATTTATCTCACTTTCTCGAAGTCTCCCAGCGTGTAGAAATCTATAATTGGGCTTATGATTTTTGTTTGACTTTTCAATCTCTGTTTTATTGCCGTTGCCGTGCTTTTATAATTCTCTGCCGTTTGAATCAATTTCGTCATCATTTTCTACCTCTTTTGCGTCGGCATCAACGATTGGCGGTTCAATGTTTTTAAATTCCTCTTTGATTTCCTTTGGCAACTCTTTTAACCTGAATAAATGTTACTAAATCTACAATCGCATAAACAATAAGTCCTGCACCTACAAGCCTTACAAGCGCCTGACTTGTGTGAAGAGGATTAACCATAATCACAACGCCCAAAATAAGCACCGCTGCCGAAAGAACAGTTGAAACACACCAAGTGCCGAGTCCGCCTGCTCTTGAATAAAATGAGGTGATTAAATCAACTGCACCGCTTATTGTAATGAATATACCAAACAGAAACAGCAAAATTGCAATAATGCTTTGATATTTAACGCATATAATTACACCGATGATAATGCAAACCGTTCCTGCTGTTGCAAGTATAATGCTTTTTTCTTTTGCAAAATAAGATATCCAAGCAGTTACACCAAGTAAAATGGTTGTAACACCCGTTAAAATGCTGACTGCCGTTATCGACTCATTCGGCCAAATAAGAAGCACTAAGCCGATAACAAACGACGCAATGATTGTAATTATTGAAAAGTTCTTAATTTTAATTAATAAGTCTTTCATAATGATACCCTCTTATTTTTTTATGTATCTTATGTCGTTACCCTCTAAGGTTAAAAGTGAATATTCACCGGTTATTCTCGAAGTTATTCGTTGGTCATAAAAGCCTAAAAGTTCCTTGATTGTATAATTTGTTGAAATAATTGTCGGAAGTTTAGCGCCGATACGTGTGTTGATAATGTTATATAGGCACGAAACGGTATATGCGTTTTTAAACTCTGTTCCCAAATCGTCAAGAATAAGTAAATCAACGTCTAAAATTTCATTTTCCCTGTATTTTAAATTATCAAGTCTGCCGAAATTTTCGTTTTGCAAATCTCCTAAAATATTTTGTGCTGTGCCATAAATAACGCTGTATCCCTTATTGATGGCAACGTTTGCAATTGCAAGCGAAAGATGGGTTTTACCAAGCCCTGTACCGCCCATAAAAAATAAACTTTTTGAGTTCTTACTGAAATTGGTTGCATATCTTATGCAATTTTCTTTGATTTTCTCCGCTCTTCTTCTCGGCGATATTTCACCGTTTTCGGCATTGTCGGGATAATATTCTGTATTGAATGTTTCAAATGTGCATTCCTTAAGCGGTGCGATTTTTTCAATCTTTTCACGCTCGATATCCTTTAAAAGATTAATAAAGCATTTGCACCTTCTGCCGCCTATGAAGCCTGTATCCTCGCACGCAGGGCAGGTATATTTTATTGCAAGTGCGTTTTCGCCGTATCCGTTTTTCTTTAAAAGATTTTTCTTTTCCTCTTGAAGTGCAAGGCTTTCTATTCGCAACCTGTCAATATCCTCTTTCGGATTTTGACTTGTAAAAATGTTTTTGAAATGTTAAGTCCGATTTGCGCAAGCTTTCTGTTAATCGTGTTAAGTTCGGGGATTTTTGCACAAAGCTCGTCCGCTTTGTCCTGCGCCTCAAGCGTTGCTCTTTCTTTTCGCCTGTCAAGTATTGACTGTGCCTTGTCATAAGTTTCTATTGAATAAGACATTTCGCACCTCCTTAAATTTCAAAATTATTTAATGCGTCACGCTCGATTTGTTCAATGTCAAATGTCGGCTTGCTTGAAAGCTTGTCTGAATTTTTGCTCCTGCTTTCTTTTTCAGCCTTTGCTTTTTCAAATTCAGCCTGCTCCCGTTCAACGTCGGCAGGTGTCTTGATATTTGACTTTTTCCACTTTTTGAGTATTGAATTTATGTAGCTGAGCTTAGGTTCGGGTATGTTCTCTTTCATAATATCTGCGGCAATGGCAATCATAGTTATGTCAAAATCGTTAAACCAGCTAAGCACCATTTCTCTCTGCTTAACGGTCGGCTTCCTGTGCCTGATGCCTGTAATTGCAACAATTTCATTCCAAACTCTGTTGCCACGCTCAATTTCCTGGAGCTTTTCCTCAGCTTCGCCGATACTGCTTATTCCCTCATCGCTCCAATTTTTTGCCATAGCGTTGATGTATGCAAAGCTTATCGACATACCTTTTTGCTTTTCATTTCTGTAATATTCAAGTATCATCAAAACAACTTCGGGTTTTAATCCGTAGTAGTTGACCATATTGATTATTATTGCCTGTTCTGCCGTGCTTATTGTTCTGCCGAGCACTTTTTGCGCCTCGTTTACAAGAGATTGAAGCTCACGGCTTTCACGCAAAACTGTAACTATATCTTTTGGTGACAGGGTAGGGGCTGAAATTGTTTCTTTAACAACAATGTTTTTTTTTTTGTTCATTGCTTTTCGGTACGATTTCTTGAGCGACAATGTTGCCGTCAACAGACAGTATGCCCTCTTCAACCCAAAATTCAAGCAAATTGTCAGTATCATTTACTGTTTGACCGAGCGCCTTTGCAACAGCATTTGTGCTTGCCTGTCCGTTATTTCTGAAAATGTATAAAAGCGCTTTAAGCTGATATTCGCTTGCGAGTTTTAAATATTCGTCTACAAGCTTAGTAGGTAAATTGAAAATTCCGTTTTCCCAAACAGATGAAAACGGCAATGCTTTATATTCCATATATTTGTCCTCTTTCTTATATTATATGATATCAAAAAATAATGATATTGTAAACAACTAAATAGTTATATTTTTTTCGAAAAAAGTCTTGACAAAGATACATACTTTGTGTATAATTTGACTTGCACTTGCGGATGTAGCTCACCCGGTAGAGCGCCACCTTGCCAAGGTGGAGGTAGCGAGTTCGAGCCTCGTCATCCGCTCCAAAAAAAGACACCGTTTTTAAACGGTGTCTTTTTTTATTGTTGTATAATTGCGAGGCTCGAACAAGGCAATTTGCGTCGGCAAATAGAAACAATCCGGTGGATTGTTTCGGTGCCTGCGTGCGTGCCGTCACGTCGAAAGAAATTCCGTGTTTGAATAAATTTCTGCGAAATTTATAATAAACACTTCATTCCTTTTTCTCCTTTCAAAATCTGCCGTACGGTGGTGCGGCAGATTGTATATTTATAAAATTGTAGAATTTTTGGTCGTAGGGGCGACCATCGGTCGCCTGAATATTCAAATCTAATATACCTTTACATTTTATTAATAATATGTTAAAATAAGTCGTTATATTTTGTAACGGCTTATTTTTTATTTGAGGCATATTTATGACAAAAGCACAAATATGCATAATGATTTCCATAGTGGTTTATCTTTTTTGCTATGGTTATGATTGGCGTAGTTTACTCGAAAAAAACAAAAAATGTCGGCGATTTTTATCTCGGTGGACGTAAGCTCGGTCCTCTTGTTACGGCAATGAGCGCTGAGGCATCGGATATGTCAAGTTATCTTCTTATGGGCTTGCCCGGTCTTGCTCTTGCAAGCGGTCTTGCAGAAGTCGGCTGGACTGTTATCGGCCTTGCGGTAGGTACATACCTCAATTGGCTTATCGTTGCCAAAAAGCTTCGTAAATATTCGGCAAGAATTAATGCTATCACAATTCCCGACTATTTTTCAAAAAGGTATAATGACAAAAACAGACTTATTATGGCTGTTGCGGCATTTATGATTATTGTGTTCTTTGTGCCTTATACCGCTTCGGGCTTTGCGGCTTGCGGCAAGCTTTTCGGCACTCTTTTAGGCATCGATTATCATATTGCAATGATTGTTTCGGCTATTGTTATTGTAGGCTATACTTCTCTCGGCGGTTTTAATGCGGCTTCAATGACTGACTTTATTCAGTCAATTATTATGACTGTTGCTCTTATTATCGTTCTTGTTTTCGGAATTAATCAGGCAGGCGGAATGGAACAGGTTATAATGAATGCCAAAAATCTTCCCGGATATCTTGATTTCTTTGAGGGCTATAATGCCGCAACAAATTCGGCAGGCAGCTACGGCGCAATTAAAGTTATTTCAACTCTTGCTTGGGGTCTCGGTTACTTTGGTATGCCGCATATTCTTTTAAGATTTATGGCTATTGAAAATCCGGACAAGGTTAAAGTTTCAAGACGTGTTGCGGAAATTTGGGTAGTTATTTCAATGGCTGTTGCCGTCTTAATCGGTGTTGTGGGTATGGCTATGATTAAAGAGGGTGCACTTCCTGAATTTAAGGACAGCGAAACCATTATTGTTCAAATTGCAAACCTTCTTTCAAAGATTGGCGTTGTTCCGGCTCTTTTGGCAGGTGTTATCCTTGCAGGTATTTTGGCAAGTACAATGTCTACTGCAGACAGTCAGCTTCTTGCTGCATCTTCTGCCGCAAGTGAAAATATTATCGGCGGACTTTTCAGAATCAAGCTCAGCGAAACTGCCCAAATGATTGTTGCAAGAGTTACTCTTATTGCGATTTCCGTTATCGGTGTAGTAATTGCTTGGGACTCTAATTCGTCTGTATTCGGCATTGTTTCGTTTGCGTGGGCAGGCTTCGGCGCTGTGTTCGGCCCTGTTATGCTCCTTTCCCTTTTCTGGAAGAGGTCAAACCGCTACGGCGCACTTGCAGGTATGATTGTAGGCGGCGTAATGGTATTCGTTTGGAAAAACGCTATTGCTAAGCTCGGCGGTGTATTTGATATTTATGAGCTTCTCCCTGCATTTATTTGCGGACTTTTGGTAAATGTTATCGTGTCACTCCTCACCCAAAGCCTGAAAAGGAAATTACGGAAGTGTTCGACGAATTGAAGAATAGTAAATAATTTGATATTTGGCAAAACAAAAAGCACCCACACGGGTGCTTTTTGTTTTGCCTTACGGTAGCTTTTATTGCAAAAATTATTTGCTCTTTTTAACAACGAATACGAGCCAACCTTTTTCCTCAAAGCGTTCTTTAACCTCAAAGCCGTTTTGAGCAAAGCTTAAAAGAACCTCATCTTCTCTGCTTTCGATTATTCCGCCCGTGATATATACGCCGTCGTTTTCAAGATATTTGCCGACCTCTTTGTTAAATTCCATAATGATATCGGCAACAATGTTTGCAACAACTACATTGTATTTTCCGCTTACCTTGTCTGACAAATTGCCCTGAACTGCCTTGAATTTGCTTTCGTCAAATCCGTTTTCAAGTGCGTTTGCCTGCGCTGTTTTAACCGCAAGCGAGTCAATATCAACGCCAAAGGCACTTTTTGCTCCGAGGAGCAGGGAAGCGATAGAAAGAATACCGCTGCCGCAGCCGATATCAAGAACTGTTGAATTTTCGTCAATGTATTTTTCAAGCGTTTCAAGGCATAATTTTGTTGTCGGGTGGCTTCCCGTTCCAAATGCAAGACCCGGCTCGATGTGGAGCACCTTTCTTCCTCCTGCATCATATTCGTCCTCCCAAGTCGGGCGGATAAGAAGCTTCTCTCCGATAGGCATAGGGTGAAAATATTGCTTCCAATTGTTTACCCAATCCTCTGTTGCGCAATCGTCAATTTGGATTGAATATTCAATATCCTGCTCTTTAAGCCTTTCTTCAATAAATGAAACCGCTTCAATCGGATTTTCGTGAGGGTTTACGTAAACGTGGATAATGCCCTTGCTTCTGTCCGCTTCAAGCAGACTTTCCTCAATAAGGTCAATGTGTGCTATTTCCATAACCTCGTTTTCAAGGTCGGAATAGTCCTCAATATATATCCCGTAAGGCACAACCATATTGGCAATGTTGCCCGCAACCTCAATATCCTTTGTGCCGACTGTGATTTTTATTTCACTCCATACTTCGTTTTCAATTGCCATTTCTATTCTCCTAAATTAACCTTGTAGTCGCTCGGCGCAAGACCGTGGTTAAATACCTTTCTGTTGTCAAGCATCCATTGCCTGTCTGAAAATTCGCCCGGCTCAACCTTGCTTGCCGCTGAATTAAATTCAAAAATTGTTGCGTCAAGGCTGTCAAGAGTTGAAAGAATTTCTGCCTCTAAAAACATAGGACGAACTGCTGCTCCATATTCCGGAATACCGTGGTGCGACAAAATCATATGCTCAAGAAGTGTTACCGTTTCGCTTGAAATTCCGAGCTTTTTTGCAGTGTCGTTTACCATCATTGCACCTTTTACAAGATGACCTATAAGCTCTCCGCCTACCGTGTAGCCTGTGCAAAGCCCTGTTTTGCCCGTATTCATTTCAAATGTTTTTGCAACGTCGTGCAAAATTGCGCCGGAAAGCAAAAGTTCTCTGTTAATGTTAGGGTAAACTTCGCAGGTTTTTTCAGCCATTTCAACAATAGAAGCCGTGTGAAGCATTAAGCCGCCGACTATTGCGTGGTGAAGCCTGTATGCCGCAGGGAAAACCTCAAGTGCTTCTCTGTTTTGAAGCATAATATCTTTAACAATTGCTTTTAATTCCTCGTCTTTAAAAGCGTTGACTTTGTTAAGGAGCATTGCAAATACTGCCTTGCCGTCGTGTTCGCTTGCAGGAACAAATTCCTTAATCATATCGCTTGGCGCTTTTTTAATAGATGTGATTGTAAGTTGGTTTTTACCTCTGTAATTGTCAAGCGTGTATTCAATTTCCACAACGTCGTCTTTTTCAAACTGACCGTTGTTGTCAAACTGCCAAACCTTGGCAGGATATTCCTTTTGTCGCTCCCGATAACAAGAAGGTCGAGATATCCGTTACCGTTTTTGTCCTTTTTTCAAATAATTCTTTTATATATGCAAAAGATGCCATAATATTTCCTTTCTTTGATTGATTTAGTTTGTTATTTATTATATAATAATTTACATATATAATCAACAACCAATTATACATAGTCCTTTACAAAGTATATTTGGCTTGGTAAAATATTTTCAAATAAATAACGGAGTGATTTTCTGTTGAGAAATTTAGATAATTTATGTATGAATTGCTTTGAAGAGCTTACCGAGGGAAGCGTTTGCGCTAATTGCGGGTATGATAATGATACCCAGGTAAGTTTTATATATCTTCAACCCAAAACCGTATTAAACAATCGTTATGCCATCGGTGCGCTTTTGTCGCACGAGAGTGATGCGGCTACTTATATGGCTTATGATATGGACCTTGGACAGGTTGTCTGTGTTCGAGAATTTTTGCCTAAGGGTATTGCAACAAGGCTTGAGGGAAACGTCGAGGTTCATGTCAGAGAAAAATTCAAATCGTCTTATGACAAACTTAAGGAGTCTTTTATTAAGCTTTGGACTACTATAAGCGAGCTCAAAAAGCCTTTCTGCGGTGATTCCTACCTATGACGTTTTTGAACTTAACGAAACTGCTTATGCCGTAAGCGAATATATGGAAACTATTACTCTTCGTGAGTTTTTGCTTCGCAATCCTGACGGAAATATTCTTTGGGACCAGGCAAGAATTATGTTTATGCCTGTGCTCACAACGCTTGAAGCTTTGCACGCAAACGGAATTATTCATGGCGGCATTTGCCCTGATAATCTTGTGCTTTGCAGGGACGGAAAGGTTAGGCTTAACGGCTTTTGCATAAGCGAGGCTAACACTATGTCAAGCGAGCTTGAATTTAATGTGAACGAAGGCTACACGGCTATTGAGCAGTACGATAATAACCACAAAATGTGTCCGGCAACAGATATTTATGCTTTTTCAGCCTGCATATTCAGAGCGCTTGTAGGTCAAAATCCGCCAAGTGCAAAGAGTAGGGAAGCTAACGATAAATTGATGATTCCTAACACCATTGCCGAAAAAATTCCTACCTACGTTATTCGTGCTCTCGGCGGAGGCTTGCAAATTTATCCTGAAAAAAGAACGCAGGATATTGAAACCTTCCGTGAACAGCTAAATGCGTCTCCTACTGTTCAGGCTGCTGCCGCTCAGGAGGAAGAAGTTAAAAAAGAACCTAAGTATACAAAAAAAGAAGAAGTTGTTGACCCGATAGAAGAGGAAGAGTATTACAGAGGATATACGGGTTATGACGATAAGCCAAAGAAAAACGGTTCAAAAATAGCAATTGTTATTTTGGTGATTCTTATTATTGCGGCTGTCGGTGCGGGTGTGTATGTTGCCAAAAACGGCGGTTTCGGCAACAAAGAAGAAAATACATCGCAAAGTGCTGCCGTTAAGCAATATGAAGTGCCTGATTTTGTGTCGGCAGGTTATACCCAAAGCGATATTGAAAATAACGGCGCTTGGAATAAGCAGTTTAAGCTTACATTTGTTTCTAAGTATTCAACCGACGTCGAAGAAGGAATAGTATTTGAACAAAGTGTTGAATCGGGCAAAAAGGTTGATGAGCAAACTGAAATTCAACTTACGGTCAGCAAGGGCGTGCAGACTGAAAGCGTACCTAATGTAGCAGGTCAATCTCTTGATGACGCAAAAAAGGCTCTTGAGGATAAGGGCTTTAAAGTTTCAACGGTAGAACTATATAACGACGGCTCACACGAGGCTGATACCGTAAAGGAAAGTTATGCAAGTGCTCCGGCAGCCGGAGAAACCGTTGCAGTCGGAGAAGAAATTGTGCTTCAGGTTTACGGCGAGGTGCAGACTACAACTGCGGTTGAGCCTGAAAACGATGTCGGAACAGACTGATTTTATATTTTTAGAAAAGATAAAGCAGGATATGAATTTTCGTATCCTGCTTTTTTATGCTTAATATTGAATTTTTTCTTAAATCTAAGGTTTGTATTTTAATAAATATATTATCCAAATAATAATACCAATATAATTATTAAGATTGCAGCAATTCCGAGTCCGATAAAAAACTTGATTGCTCTGTTTATTGCGTCAAATGTATTAGTTGGCATAATTTGGAAAAACGCATATTTAAGCGGTTCCTTAACCTTATTTCCTACGAGATTTCTGAATCTTAAATCGTAAGTGCAAAAGCTGCCGTCCTTTTTGAGCTCAATCACTCTCACACCTCTGTCCTTGCCCGGGTAAAAACGTGGAAACCTGCACCCTGAGTGTAACCGAGGTCAATTCCGTCAACCTTGCCGTTAAAAAATTGTTGTGGTCGTGACCGAAATATACGCCCACAACCTCTCCTTTTTCCTTGAAAGCATCAAATTCGCCGCTGTTTACCTGCGGGTCGGCAGGGGATTCTTTCATAAAACCGTCGGCGTTTACCTTGTCTTTGTTGAGTATGTAAAATCTGTTAGCGTGAGTTCTAAAACCCCTAACTGCGCCCTTTGTGCTTTTTTTGACCTCTGTTAAAAGCTCAAACACCTCGCAAAGCGGGATGTGCTGAATAACAATTGACGGAATAAGATGACCGTATTTTTCCTCATAACTGTCACGTGTGTTTTTGTACCATTCAATTTGGTTTTCGTGAACATTGTCGTACCCGATTTCAAGGCTTGAATGGCTGTCGATAAGATAAAGCAAAAATTTGATTTCGTCGCCGTCTTTAATTTCAATTACGTGGTTTGCACAGCCGTCGATACCTTCGACGCTTTCACCTATAAAATAATCGAATTCCTTATAAATTTCAAATTGCTCCTCGTTTGATAAGCCAACCTGCCTGTCATGGTTTCCGAAGCAGATTGTAAACGGAATTTTTCTTTCTCTGCACGGTTTTGTGAGTGCATCAAGCGAATTTTTTACTGCCGCACGGTTTCCTTTAAATGTTGTTTTTCCCCAGATTTGGTCACCGGAATATACAACTAAATCCGGTTCTTCCCTGTCAAGAGAAGCGTTGATAAGGTCAAGCGTGTCAGGGCTTATTTTTTTGCCCTCTTGCGTGTCGGCAATTTGTAATATTTTAAAAGTTTCATTCTTGAAGCTTAGCATTTCATCACCTCTGAAATGTTATTTTAACATATTATGTACTCGTCTTGCAATAATTAAAATGCTCTTTTAATTGCTTTGTTTATTTTTTATCAAATTTTATTGTTTGATATTGCCAAAAATTTATAAATGTGTTATAATTTGTTATACAAACTATATTGTAGGATTGCTATACCTATTTTTTGGAAATAGAGTCTTTTACAAATTTAAGGAGGAATTATTTTGAAAGAACCAAAAGCTATGGCATATGTAAATATGTATGGCGTTCTTGCTTGCCTTGAAAATCTTTGCGAAATAGATGACGAGGCAAAGGCAGTGGTAGGCTCGCTTAAAAAGCCCGTTTCACTTTGCTTTGAAGTTGCAAACGGCCCGTGCTGTACTTTCCATTTTTCTAAAGACGGCTGCACAATCAGCGAGGGAAGCTATGGCTGCACATGCAAGATGAATTTTGCAAGCCCTGAAAAGTTTAATGCGCTTATTGATAATAATAAGCCGGGTATGCCAACCAAGAATGTGGCGCAAGTGCTTTCTTTTTTGCTCGGCCCGTTTACTAAGCTTACAAACAGGCTTACAGAACTTCTTATGCCGAGTGAGGAAAATCTGAAAAACAGAGCGTTTTTTGAAGAGTCAACTGTTTTGACTTTCTACACTATTGCGGGTGCGCTCTCTGCTCTTGCAAACCACGACAGTGTTGCTAAGCATTCTGCTTTTTATACTGTTGACGGTGATATTCAAATCGGTATTACAGACGTATGCTATGCGACTCTTCGTGTGCGCAACCATACTTTTGAAACTATTAAGGAAAAACCGGACACCCGAGAGCCATTAGGGAATTTAAAACTATCGACCTTGCCAATGCTTTATTTAACGGCACCGCTTCAACTATGGCTGAGCTTTGTGCAGGCAATATCTATATGAGCGGTATGATTAATATGATCGATAATGTAAACCGTATTCTTGACAGAGTCGGTATGTATTTGGGTTAAGGAGGATTAGTAATGAGTAAATTTCCTGAATATAAGCACGAAAAATCACAGGAATGGTTCAACAGGGCATTAGATGCTATTCCGTCCGGTGTGTACGGTCACCTCGGTCCGTCAGAAGGTCTTTTTCTTCCTATAACCAAATGGCCGTTGATGTCCGACCACGCTAAGGGTACATATTTTTGGGACGTTGACGGAAATAAATATCTTGACTTTATGTGTGCTTACGGTCCTAATGTTTTGGGCTATTGCGACGATGATGTTGATAAAGCAGCTATGGAACAGCTTAAAAGGGGTAACTGCACTACTTCTCCGTCATATAAAATGGTAGAGTGTGCCGAACTTCTTAAAGATACTGTTGCTACGGCTGATTGGGCTTTCTTTATGAAAAACGGCTCTGACGCCACCACTTTCAGCGTTATGTGTGCCCGTGCTCATACAGGCAAAAAGAAGATGATGTTCTTCAAGGGATATTATCACGGTGATTTCCAGTGGGCACAAAAGATTGACTATCCGGGTATTCTCCCTGAAGAGGTTGAAAATAATATTGTAGTTCCTTGGTTTGATATGGACGCTATGCAGGAGGCTTATGACGCTTGCGGCGGTGATGTTGCCGGCCTTATTGCTCAGCCTTATGACCATGGTAATTTCTTTGATAATGTTTGTGCAACTAAGGAGCAATGGGCTAAGGTTCGTAAATTCTGCGACGACCACGGTATGGTTCTTATTATTGATGATGTACGTACGGGTTTCCGTCTTGACCTTGCCGGCTCAGACCATTATTACGGCTTTAAGGCAGACCTTATCTGTTTTTGTAAGGCACTTGCAAACGGCTATAATATGTCTTGCGTTTGCGGTCAGGAACATATGAAAAACACGGCGTCATCTGTTGTATATACAGGTTCATATTGGATGAGTGCAGAGCCTTTCGCCGCTTGCCTTGCTTGTATTCCTAAGATGAAAAAGCTTGATACGCCTAAAATGTTTAGGGAAATGGGTACTAAGCTTACGGACGGCTTTAAGGCAGCAGGTAAGGAGCACGGTTTCGACCTTGTTGTATCAGGTGAGCCTGCGCTGTTCTATTTGAGAATTGCTAATGATGACAGCCTTATGCTTCATCAGGAGTGGATTGCAGAATGTGTATCAAGGGGTCTTTTCCTTGCATCTCACCATAACCACTTTATGAATGCCGCTGTAACAGACGATGACATTAAGCTTGCAATCGATATTGCCGAGGATGCATTCTCTGTTGTGGCTGAAAGGCATCCTGAAATTCCAGGTCTAATCAAATAATATCGGCGAATAATATTTAAACGTAATTGGCAAAATTAAAAATATAATAATGGGGGTATTTTTTATGCCGGCTAACTACAAGCCATTCGATAAAGCAGAGTGGCTACGCCTTGAAAAAAAGGCGGATGAATTAAGACGACTCACAATCCAAACAGCTATTTGGGGCGGTTCGGGTCACCTCGGCGGTGCAATGAGCGCAATGGACGCTATGACTATTTTGTACCACCGTTTCATGAAAATCGACGTTAACAATCCAAACTTGCCTGACAGAGACAGATTTGTTCTCTCAAAGTACCATGCTGCAGTAGGCTATGCGCCTGTTATCTGCGATTATGGATTTATGCCGATTGATAAACTTAAAATCTTTAACCTTACCGGAGCAAAGATTGGTATGCATCTTGACTGTAATAAAGTTAGAGGCATCGATTGCTCAACAGGTTCGCTCGCCACGGTCTTTCTCTCGCTGTCGGCTTTGCGCTTGCAGGCAGAGTGAACGGCATTGACTATATGAACTATGTTTTGACAGGCGACGGTGAGCTTAATGAAGGCTCAAATTGGGAGGCTGCCATGAGTGCCGCTCAGTTTAAGCTCTCTAATGTTGTTGTTCTTGCCGATGTCAATAAGTGTATGATTGACGGCAGGGTTGACGACGAGATGAAGGTTGAGCCGGTTGATAAGAAATTTGAGGCTTTTGGCTTTAATGTAAAACGTGTTGACGGTCATAATTTCAAGGAACTTAATGACGCTATTGAATGGGCTATTGAAAACCATAAAAACGGCGGCGATAAGCCAACCGCTATTGTTATGGATACTTTCAAGGGTGAAGGCGTTGACTTTATGAAAGATAATTACTTATGGCATTACGGCTCACTTGATGAGGAAAAGACTGCGCAGGCTTATGCAAGTCTTGATAAATATTACAAAGAACGTTGCGACAGAGCAGAGAAGGAGGCGTAAATTATGGGTGGAATGACATATACGATGACTGATACCACAAAGCTTTCAACTGCCGAATGCTACGGTATCGCACTTTGCGAACTTGGCGAAGAGCACAAAGACGTTGTTGCTCTTACTGCCGACCTTGCTAAATCAACTAAAATAGGTATGTTCGGTGAAAAATTCCCTGACAGATTTTTCAATGTAGGTATCGCCGAGCAAAATCTTTTCGGCGTTGCCGCAGGTATGGCTAAAAACGGACTTATTCCGTTTGCTTCTACCTTTGCTATCTTTGCGTCTGCTCGTTCGCTTGACCAGATTCATACTGATATTTGCTATCAAAATGTTCCGGTAAAGATTATTGCAACCCATGCAGGCACATCATTCGGTCAGGCAGGCTCTACTCACCATTCTCTTATTGATATGGCTTGTATGAGAGTTTTGCCGAATATGACAGTTATTTGTCCTTGCGACGGCTCGGAGACATATCATGCAGTTAAGGCAGCTTATGACATTCCGGGTCCGGTTTATATCAGAATTAACCGTGGATTTGACCAAGTTATTTACAAATCGCCTGCCGATTGTAATTTTGAGTGGGATAAAGCTACCGTTATGAACGAGGGTACGGATATTACCGTTATTGCCTGCGGTTCTTGCGTATTTGAGGCTATGCAGGCTGCACGTATGGCTGAAGCCGATGCAGGCTTGAAGGTACGAGTTATTAATATGCATACTATTAAGCCGATTGATGAAGAGGCTGTTATGTCTGCTATTATGGATACAAGAAGAATTATTACTGTTGAGGACCACGAGGTTATGGGCGGCTTAGGCTCAGCTGTTGCTGAGGTTGTTGCTAAAAGCGGTAAGGCTTGCGCTTTCAAGATGCTCGGTACCATCAAAACGCTTTCTCGACTATCGGCTTGCAGGAGGACCTTCTTGCTATTGCCGGTATTGATGCAAACGGTATCAGCGCCGCTATTCAGGAATTGATGCACGCAGATTTTGAAGCAGATGATGCTTGGGACGATGAGTTCTGATTTGTTCCTAATATTATCATCATCAATCGAAAGGAGTGTATCTTATGGCAAGTGACGAAACTCGCTATACTAATAAAATATTTATGGCGGCAGCATTACCGCTTATGAAAACTATTGCGACCGACGTGCCTGAACTTAAAAAGAAATTTGAGGGCGTAAATGCAATCTATCAGGTTTCTGCTAAGGTTAATGCCGAAGATAAGGAAGCAGTCCATTTTATCATTGAAAACGGTGAATGGAGTGTTAAGCTCGGCGAATATCTCGGTCAGGAAAAAATTGATGCTGAGCTTGCTTTTTCTTCAATGGAAAAGATGAACGAGTTTATGAAGGGCAAAATGACTTCTCTTCCTAAAATGAAGATTAAGTCGATGGGCAAGTTTTTGAAATTTATGGCTGTTTTGCTGAAAATGTCATCGCTTTTGAGCATTTCAACGCCACCTGAGGATGATGAGGAGCTTTCGCTTCTTCTTTGCAAGCTTTATTTCTATTTGCTTTCCTCAGGCATTTCACAGCTTAATAAAATGGGTCACCCGCAAGTTCACGATTGGGCGCTTAAAAGCCCTGACCGTTGCTATCAATGGGCGGTTGAAGGTCATCCGGAATGTACTGCATATATGCGTGTTAAGGCAGGCAAGTCAAGAGCAGGCAGGGGAGAATACAAACGTGCAAAGCCGTTTTTCTGTATGAAATTCGATTGTGCAACCTCTGCTCTCAAAATATTGCTCGGCACGGGTGATATGTTCCAAATGACTGCTAATAAGCAGCTTATTATGGAGGGTGCTCCCGAATTCGGTGTTCAAATCGGCGATTATATGATGCTCGTCGGCAGTTTGGCTAAATAAAATTTTGTTATAATTAAATCTCCTTGCTTCATTTGTGCGGCAGGGAGGTTTATTTTTTTGCTTATTTATGTTAAACTTATAATATAAAATTTAAGAGGTGCGCTATGAAATATAATAATCAGATTTTTCTTGATGAGTTTAAAAATAAAATGCTTGAAATAAATCCTCAAAAGGTACTTTTTGTCTGCTCGAAAGACTACGACAGATATGGCTACCGTAAAGCCCTTGATGAAATTAATATTGAAAGTGTAAGCTTTACTTCGTTTGAGCCGTGCCCGGAGGTAAGCTCTGTCGAAAATGGAATTGAAGCATATAAAGCAAACGAATGCGATTTTGTTGTTGCAGTAGGCGGCGGAAGTGCGATTGATACTGCTAAGGGAATTAAATTTTATTCAAAACTTGATTTTGATATTTTGGCAGTGCCGACCACGGCGGGAACGGGAGCAGAGGTCACTCGTTTTTCCGTTTTGTATAGAAATAAGGATAAGGAGTCTGTCAGTGATTATTCCATAATCCCGAATTTTCAAATATTTGATTATACCACGCTTAAATCTTTGCCTTATGAGCAAAAGGTTGCCACCTCACTTGATGCATTTTGCCACAGCGTCGAGGCTTTTTGGTCGGTTGATGCAACGAACGAAAGCAGAAAATACAGCAAAAAAGCACTTTCCCTCTTTAATGATAATTTTGCAAGGTATATTGAAAATGATGACAGCACATTTGAGCCTATGCTTGAGTGCAGTATGCTTGCAGGAAAGGCAATTAATCTTGCAAGAACCACTGCGCCGCACGCTTTCAGCTATAAGCTTCATAAATTAAAAGGGTTTCACCACGGCAGAGCAGTAGCAGTCAGTCTTGCGTATATTTGGAAATTTATGGAAGAAAGCAACAAACTTAACGAATTAATGAAAGAAACAAGAGAAATCACAGGTTTTGACGCTGACGGCTTTATTAATTTTCTTTCAAAATTGGGGCTTTTCGATGATTTAACTATGACTAAAGCACAGTTCGACGAAACAATCCACGGCGTTAATATCCAAAGGCTTCAAAATTTTCCGCTGAAATTAACAGAAGAAGATATCAAAAATATCTATTGTTCATTTATTGATGTGAAATAAAAATCAGAATCAAATATATTTGTTTTGTATAAATTAAATAATAATAATGAGCATATACGTCTAATATTCTCTCTATTGCACTTTGAAAAAAACGCTTTTATGTGGTAAAATATGTGTTAGAATATATTGTATTTGAAAATATGGAGGAAATATAATGCTTTATTCTGAAATGACAAAGGAACAGCTCCTTGATGAAAAAAAGGCGCTTGATGAAAGATACAACGCTTTTAAGGCTAAGAATCTCAAACTTGATATGAGCCGTGGTAAGCCGTGCAAAGAACAGCTTGACCTTTCTATGGACATGCTTAATTGCAAGGATTATGTTGTTGACGGTGTTGATTACAGAAACTATGGCATTCTTGACGGTATTCCAAGCTGTAAAGCTCTTTTTGCAGAGTTAATGGGCGTTGATGCAAAGAATGTTGTTATAGGCCCTTCGGCAAGCCTTAATCTTATGTTTGATTATATTGCTCAGTGCTATGTTAAGGGTGCAGGTTCAACTCCTTGGTCAAAGCTTGACGAGGTTAAGTTTTTATGTCCTGTTCCGGGATATGACAGGCATTTCACAATTTGCGAGCATTTCGGAATCAAAATGATTAATGTTCCTATGCTTGAAAACGGCCTGATATGGATGTTATTGAGGAACTTATTGAGGATGAAAGTGTTAAAGGTATGTTTTGCGTGCCTAAGTATTCAAACCCTCAGGGTATTACCTACAGCGATGAGGTTGTTGAGCGTATTGCAGCATTAAATCCTGCCGCTGAGGATTTTAGAATTATTTGGGATAATGCTTATTGCGTTCACGAGCTTACCGATAACGGCGATAAACTTTTAAATATTTTTGACGTTCTTCTAAATATAATAACGAGGATATGGTTATTGAAGTTTGCTCAACTTCTAAAAAATCACATTCCCCGGTGCAGGTGTTTCTGCTATTATTGCAAGCGACAACAATATTGCCGCAATTAAGAAAAGACTTAATGTTGAAACAATCAGCTATGATAAAATGAACCAACAGCGCCACGTTGCTTTCTTTAAGAATGCAGACGGTATTCTTTCTCATATGAAAAAGCACGCTGCAATTCTTAAGCCGAAGTTTGATATGGTATTGAATCATCTTGAAAATGAACTCGGCGGCAAGGGTATTGCTTCTTGGTTTAATCCAAAGGGCGGCTACTTCATCAGCCTTGATGTTATGCCGGGCTGCGCTAAAAGAGTAGGCGAACTTTGCAAGCAGGCAGGTGTCACGCTTACAAGCGTAGGTGCAACATATCCGTACGGTTTCGACCCGAGCGACAGTAATATTCGTATTGCACCGTCATTTCCTCCTATCGATGAATTAGATATGGCGGCAGAGCTTCTTTGCATTTGTACTCAAATTGCTTGCATTGAAAAGCTTGTGGGTTAACGATATGAAATTTGGTGCGTCAACAGCGTGCTTTTATCCGCTTGAAACGGAAAAGGCACTGAAAAAGGTATGCGAGCTTGGGTATAAATATGCCGAGGTGTTTATGAATGCACCATCAGAGCTTGAAGAGCCTTTTTTAAAACAACTTAACACCATTGCTAAAGACGGAGGAACAGATATTGTGTCTGTTCATCCGTTTTCGAGCTTTATGGAAAGTTCTTGCATTTTTACCGATTATCAAAGACGGTTTGATGACTTTATTTCTATTTATGATAAAACGTGTCATGCCGCCGCAGTTTTAGGCGCTGAATATGTTGTTATTCACGGTGCGGTTGCACACCCTAAAATTCCTATTCCGGATGAAAGATATTTTGACAGGTTTAACAAGCTTATCGAAATCGGAAAGCGTGAGGGTGTAACCGTCTGCCAAGAAAATGTAAACAGATTTAAAAGTGAGAGCATTGATTTTTGTAAGAAAATGAGGGCTGCTCTCGGCAATGACTTCCATATGGTTTTTGATATTAAACAGACTGTAAGAGCAGGGCAAAACACGTTTGAATTTTTAGAGGAGTTTAAAAATCAAATTGTTCATATGCATATAAGTGATAATAATGCGCAGCGTGATTGCTTGCCTCCGGGGAAGGGCACGTTCGATTATAATAAAATGAAAAATATCCTTGAAAGCGCAAATTATCAGGGCGTTTATATGACGGAAATATATTCTCTCGGCTTTGACGTTGAAAAGGAATTAAGAGAAAGTAAGGCTTATTTGGAAACGATATGAAAAAAACTAATAATACTGCCAAGGGTATAATGTGCATACTTTTTTCCGCATTGAGCTTCAGCGGAATGAGTATTTTTATCAATATGTCAGGTGATGTTCCTGTTATGCAAAAGGTTTTTTTCAGAAACCTTGTTGCACTTGCTATTGCCACTGTTACTCTTGCAAAAAGTAAGCAGTCATTTAAGCCGCATAAGGGTTGTATTAAATATCACATTTTACGCTCATCGCTCGGTCTTTCCGGTATGATAGGCAATTTCTATGCAACAACTAAGATGTCATCAACCTCCGATGCGGCTATGCTTAATAAAATGAGCCCTTTTTTCACGCTCATTTTTTCATATATATTTCTTAAAGAAAAATTCAAGCCTAAGCAGGCGCTTGCTATTGCGATTGCATTTGCAGGATCGCTTTTTGTAATTAAACCTACTCTTTCAAATGTCGAGCTTTTACCGAGTGTCGCCGGATTTTTGGGCGGCGTCGGTGCAGGTGCGGCTTATACTTGTGTAAGGCACATGGCAAATAAGGGCGAGAACGGAACGTTTACTGTGTTTTTCTTTTCGCTTTTCTCCGTAATTTGCACGGCGCCGTTTTTGATTTTCAGTTTTACTCCCATGACGGCAAAGCAATGGATATGCTTAATTCTTGTGGGTGTGTGCGCAGCAGGAGGACAGTTTGGTATCACCTCCGCTTATACATTTGCTCCAAGCAGTAAAATCAGCGTTTATGATTATTCAAATGTTATCTTTACGGCGATAGGCGGCTATTTTTTGCTCAACCATCAGCTTCCTGACTTGTGGTCGATTTTAGGCTATATAATTATTTGCTCAATGGCGATTTGGATGTTCTTATACAATAAAAAGGAAGATGAGTTAAAAAACGCTAACCATTAACTATATATTGGTGTAAAGTTAAAATACTTGCAATTATCTATATATTGTGTTATAATTAATTATCATCAAATATGGAGGATGATTGATTATGAGATGTCCGTTTTGTGGCTATGAGGAAAGCAAGGTTATTGATTCCCGCCCGACTGATGAAAACGAGCGAATCAGAAGAAGAAGAGAATGTCTCAGATGCTCTAAGCGTTTTACAACTTATGAGGTTATTGAAGATGTTCCTATTATCGTAATTAAAAAGGATAAAAGCCGTGAGGTATTTGACAGAAACAAGATTTTAAAGGGTATGCTTCGTGCGTGCGAAAAAAGGTCTGTCACTATCAACGAGCTTGAAACCGCTATTTCTGAGATTGAGGCTACGCTTCAGTCTGCTATCGACCGTGAGGTTACTTCGGCAAGAATAGGCGAGCTTATTATGGAAAAGCTTAAAAATATTGACGAGGTTGCCTATGTTCGTTTTGCGTCCGTTTATAAGGCTTTCGACAGCGTTGAGGCTTTTAGGGACGAAATTTCAAAGATGTAATATAATGAGTTGGGGCGATTATCTGTTTTGGCAGTAGTCGCCTAATATTATATAAAGGAGAATGAAATGAAAAAGCTGATTAGTATATTTTTATCACTTGTTATGGCGTTCAGCGTTTTTTCTTGCATGGGTATGAATGCTTATGCTGCAACAAGTACCACCGTTAAGTTTGAACAGAGCAATGCAAGAACTGTTTTAAATATGATTAATTCTTTCAGGTCAAGCAGTGATGCATGGTATTGGAACAGCGACAATACCACCAAAACCTATGTGACTGCTTCTCCTCTTCAGTATGACTATACTCTTGAAAAAATTGCCATGCAAAGAGCCTGTGAACTTATTTATCTTTATGAGCACAAAAGACCTAACGGCTCAAGCGTATTTACCACTTACAGCGATTACGGCTATACTTCAAACGGCAAGGGCGAAAATATTGCTCAAATTTCTTACAAAGGTCAAAATACAGTTGATAACGCCGCAGCTGTTCACGACGCTTGGCGTGAAGACAAAGAATATTATGCCGGTCAGGGTCACAGACGTGCAATGCTTGACCCTCGCTATACCGCAGTTGGTATTGCTCATATTTATTATTTTGACGGAGCAAAGTATATCCATTTTTGGGCAGAGGAATTTGGCACAACCGTAAGCAATACAAATGCGACGGCGGCTAATGATTCACAAGCAACCGTAACACTCAATGATAATAAGAGCGTTACAATTTCAAATTTAACACCTGCCCCTGTCAAAGAGCCTACAAAGACGGTAGTTAATTCAGTTACTCCCAATGGTAATTCCTCATCCTCAACTTCCACTCTTAAAAGCGCTTTCAAGCCTAAGAAGCCGACAATTAAGTCGCTTAAAAAAGGCAAAAAGTCTTTTATACTTAAATGGAAGAAGATAAAAGATGTAAAAGGATATCAGGTTCAGTATTCAACAAGCAAGAAGTTTAAAAAAGCAAAGAAAATTAATATAAAAAAATCAAGCACAACGAAACTTACGGTTAAAAAGCTTAAGAAAAAGAAAAAATATTACGTTCGTATGCGTTCTTATAAGATGGTAAACGGTAAAAAGTTTATTCCTCTTGGTCAAAAACCAAAACAGTTAAAACAAAATAGTTATAATTTAAGCGCCTTGTGGTATAGCATTCAGCTTTTACCATAGGGCGCTTTTGATATTGTATCGGGCGATTGATAATCGCCCCTACGTCGAAAGAAATTTATTCAAACACGGAGTGAAAATCAATCGGGGTCCCCGGAAAGCGTAAGCTTTTTGGGGAAGAGGAGAATGGAACGGAGTACTTATTATGAATTTCGCAGAAATTCATTCAAGTACGTAGTTTCATTCGACGATGTCCCACGGCCACGGGTCCTTAAGCCATTCGTCGCTGTTAAAGCCGTTTAAAGTCAGCGGACCGTACTGCTTTTCAAATTCTGCCTTAACTGCCTCGTACTTGCTCTTGTAATCATTGAGCATTTGGAGTGCTTCGGTATCGTTTGGGTGGGTGTCACAGTAAAGTCGGCATTCATACATTGCAAAGCCAAGGGCTGAAAGTCTTTTTAAAAGCTTTTTCTTTTCCATTATTTTGCCCTCCTGCCTAAAAACGGTTTATCAAGAGTTGGAAAGAGCGTGCCTGTGTTGAGTGCTTTGTCTGTTTCATAACTCATTAAATCAAGCTGGAGCGGTATATATGCCATTGTCGGAGTTGCGTCAACAGGAATAGCCGGACGCATTTCGTTTTTTATAAAAAGAGGGCTTGAAAAGCTCTGTATATTTTTCCATAAAATTCACCTTTCTGTATAGATTTACTCTTTATTCTATGTTTAATATTCTTTTTTGCCATAATATTTTTATTTACATATAATGGAATGTGATGTTTAAAAATGATTAAATCAGGTAATCATAATAACGTAAGGTAAAGCCTTAAAGATATTTAACAGTACAAAGGTGTGATTATTTTGCTTATTAAACGAGGCGAAATTTACTATGCAGACCTTAGTCCCGTTGTAGGCAGTGAACAGGGCGGAGTAAGACCTGTTTTGATAGTTCAAAATGACGTGGGAAATAAGTTTTCACCGACCGTTATTGCCGCTGCTATTACATCGCAAAAGGATAAAAATGCACTTCCAACGCATATTGAGGTTGATGCAGGCAATTGCGGACTTGCAAAGGACAGCGTTGTGCTTTTGGAACAAGTGAGAACAATAGACAAAAGGCGACTTAAGGAAAAAATGGGAAGCCTTGATAATACGGATATGGGCAAGGTTGACCACGCATTAACAGTAAGCTTCGGATTATAAACAGTATTATTGAATATAACAATAAAAATACTTTATTTTTCAAACAATCTTATTAATTTCTTATTTTTTTAAAAAGAGAATGAAAATAAGATTGTTTTATTTTTTATATGTGTTAAGATAATTAAAAAGCATATAAAGGATTGATAATAAATGATGAAGATAGCTAAATTTGAAAAGGTTTCCTTTGAGCAGTTTGAAAAAGATTGGCTTAAAAATTTCCCTGATACAAATGACGTAAAGGCTGTGTATGACAGCATTAAGCTTCCTAAAAGAGCAACAACAGGCTCGGCAGGATATGACTTTTATGCTCCGGCAAACATTTGCTTTGAAAAAGGAAAATCGACTCTTGTTCCGACAGGTATTCGCTCAAAAATTGACGAGGGCTGGGTTCTTTCAATTTATCCACGCTCAGGTCTTGGTTTTAAGCATCGCTGTCAGCTTGACAATACAGTCGGAATTATTGATTCTGATTATTATAATTCCTCAAACGAGGGTCATATTATGATTAAAATAAGCTGTGACGCCCACGATGACGGTCATAAGGCTGAGGTTACGGCAGGCGATGGATTTGCTCAGGGTATTTTTACTCAGTTCGGTATTACCGTTGATGATGATAGGCCGACGGTGTTCGTGACGGCGGCTTCGGAAGCACAACAAAATAAATTTTAACGAAAAGGCGGACATTTGTCGTCGATAAATAAATTTGAAATTTTAAAGGCATAATAAAATGAAAAAATATTTACTAAAAAAATAAATGTTGCGCTTGCCGCAATGCTCTGCTGTGCATTGTGGGGAAGTGCATTTCCGTTATTAAAATAGGATACAATTTTCTGAATATAGCCGGCAGCGATACGTCATCGCAAATTCTTTTTTGCCGGCATCAGATTTTTCCTGGCTGGCTTTTTTCACAATTCTTTTGGGCAGCATTTTTGCCGATAAATTTATTGTGATTAAGAAAAAGGAAAATTGGAAAAATGTGGCAGTTCTTGCCGTTTTCCAAACAGTTATGCAATATGTATTTTTCTATATAGGATTGGCGCACACTACAGGCTCAAAAAGCTCGATTTTAGATTCTACAAGCGTATTCTTTGCCGTGCTTATTTCCTGCCTTATTTTCAAGCAGGAGAAGCTGACAATAAATAAAATCATTGGCTGTATAATAGGATTTGTCGGCGTTGTGCTTATAAATATCACCTCCGGTTCTCAAGTCGGCTCATTTGCATTTAACGGAGAGGGATTTATTATTCTATCTGCGCTTTCTTATGCTTTTTCAAGTGTGCTTGTCAGCAGATATTCAAAAAGCGAAAGCCCTGTTGCCTTGAGCGGTTATCAGTTTATGCTCGGCGGCGCTGTTATGATTTTGGCAGGCCTTATTTTTGGAGGCAGGTTTAAGGTTACTTCTTTTCCGGCTTTTGGCGTTGTAATTTATCTTGCGCTTCTTTCTGCTTGCGCATATACAATTTGGGGAATTTTGCTTAAATATAATGATGTTTCAAGCGTTTCCGTTTTCGGTTTTATGACTCCTGTTTTCGGATTTGTATTGTCGTCAATTATTCTTAAGGAACATCTTTCACAGCAATTATGGCTTACAATTATAGCACTTGTTCTTGTTTGCCTCGGTATTTTATGTGTGAATTTGAATATAGATAAGCTTAAAAAACACAAAAATATTGAAAAGGAGAAAAATGAATGAAGGCGAAAATTACTCTTGCAAAGGAATTTAAAATAGGCGAGATTGACAAAAGAATTTACGGCTCATTTATTGAGCATCTCGGCCGTGCCGTTTATGGCGGAATATATGAACCTAATCACCCGACAGCGGATGAGGACGGCTTTAGAGGTGACGTTATAGACCTTGTTAAAAAGCTTAACGTGCCTATCGTTCGCTATCCCGGCGGCAACTTCGTTTCAGGCTATAATTGGGAGGACGGTGTCGGCCCTGTTGAAAAAAGACCTAAACGTCTTGACCTTGCTTGGGGCACTACTGAGCCTAACCATTTCGGAACAAACGAGTTTATGAAATGGTGTAAAAAGGCGAATACCGAATGTATGATGGCAGTAAACCTTGGCACTCGAGGTGCTGACGAAGCGAGAAATCTTGTGGAATATACTAATCATAAATCAGGCTCTGCGTGGTCGGATTTAAGAAAAAAGCACGGATATGACGAGCCTTGGGATGTCAAACTTTGGTGTCTTGGCAACGAGATGGATGGCGCTTGGCAGATGGGAGCTAAAACTGCGACTGAATATGGCAGGGTTGCTCTTGAAGCTTCAAAAATGATGAAGTGGACCGACCCTACTATTGAAACCGTGCTTTGTGGCTCTTCGAGCGTTAATTCCAAGACTTTCGGTCAGTGGGAGGCTGAATCACTTGATATTGCTTATGACAGCGTTGACTATGTTTCGCTTCACCAATATTACGGCAACCACGATGGCGATACTATGAGTTATCTTTCATACACTCTCCAGCTTGAGGAATTTATACATACTGTCACCTGCGTTTGCGATTATATTAAGGCAAAGAAACATTCTAAAAAGACTATGATGCTTTCCTTTGATGAATGGAATGTTTGGTATCATTCAAATAATGCACCTTATGAAAGATGGTCAATTGCACCGCCAAGGCTTGAAGATATTTATAATTTTGAGGATGCACTTCTTGTCGGTTCAATGCTTATAACATTTCTTCGCCATTGCGATAGGATTAAAATTGCTTGCCTTGCTCAGCTTGTTAATGTTATTGCTCCTATTTTCACCCAAACAGGCGGAGGAATATTTGCGCAAACAATTTTTTATCCTTTTGAGCATTTAAGCAATTTTGGCAGAGGTGTTGCGCTTAATCCTATTATTTCAAGCCCTAAGTATGACTGCAAGGCTTACACCGACGTACCTTTCCTTGAGTCAATTGCGACCTTTGATGAGGAAAACGAGGAAATGACTGTTTTCTGCGTTAATAAGTCAATGAACGAGGGTATGACGCTTGATGTGAACCTTCTTGATTTTGATGGATATAAGCCTTTTGAATTTATTTCAATGGACGGATATGATAAAAACGACGTCAATTCGTTTGAAAATCCTTTTGTTAAACCGCACAACAATCCATTGCCTGAGCTTGACGATAAAACGCTTACAGCCCAAATTAAGCCGTTTAGCTGGAATGTTATCAGATTGAAAAAAATGTGATTTTATTTAAAAACAAAAGAAATGCCAAAAACGGCATTCCTGATAAAATATAATTCGGGCAATGCAAATGAGATTTGCGTTGCCCGAATAGTAACAATAATATATTTCTGCCCGTAGCACAGTGGCTAATGCATTAGATTCCGATTCTAAAGACCGAGAGTTCGAATCTCTCCGGGCAGACCACGTCGTCGCAAGTTACATATCGCTTGCGGCGACTTTCTTTTTATATTTAATCAGAAAGTCACCTCGCACTCATTCCACTGCTCCTCCTTTGCGAAACGAGTCACGCTCAAGTCGCCTGCTCGGTTGTAAACGTCCTCGCAACGGCTTAGTATCGCTACCAACTCGTTTCGGTCAAATTAATATAGTGAAGCGCAAGTTACATATCGCTTGCGGCGACATTAAATGCAAAAAGCCTTGCGTATGCAAGGCTTTTTTGCTATCTTTGTTTAATTTTATGAATTATCGCATAAGTTGTAACGCCGATAACACCGCTGATTACATTAAGAATTATATCATTAATATCAAGTGCACCGGTTGCAAAAATATATTGAAGCAATTCAATTAAAACGGGGATTGCAAATATTAGATACACGTGCTTATACTTGCTTTTGCCCTTAGTGAACAGGCAGATAAAAAATCCCATAGGTATAAACGCCGCAAGATTTAAAACAAACACGTCCTTTCCCTCGCTAAGCATTGTGCTAAAAGAGGGAGAAAGGTTTATACTGCGAAATCCCAAAGGCCTTTATGAATTGCCAATATGCGCCGAAAAGCTTGTGAATAATCAAGCCTCTGTCGATAAAAACAACCAAACAAGAAGTAAATATAATATAAAGATTATTTTTGCTAAGCTTTTCTTAATATTTTTGTCTTTTTCATAAACACCTCTTATTCGTTATGTATCGCTGTAAGTGCGCTTACCTTAATGCTCTTGTTAGCAGGGGAAAGACCTGCAAGCACACCCACTCCGACCGAAAAGGCAATACCTAAAACCGCAAGCCATAACGGAATTGACGATACGCAAATTTTTGCACCCATACTTGTGTCAATCATACCACTCATTACCTTTTTGGCAACAAGGTTTGCAATAATTGAAATGATATAACTTATGATTATTCCTATCGTTCCGCCGAAAAGCCCGATAATTCCTGCTTCATAAAGGAACATATCCTTGATATCCTTAATGTCACAGCCGAGAACCTTCATAATGCCGATTTCCTTTGTACGCTCAAAAACACTCATAACCATAGTGTTGCTGATGCCGAATGCCGCAACGAACATTGAAACCGCACCGATAGCACCTAAGATGAGCTGAACAACTCGCATTACCTTTTTTTGCTCTTGCAATCCTTCGTCGTCTGTTGAACAACTGTAGCCTTTATCTTGGATTTCCTTTTTTACCGCCGCAACATCCTTTGAGTCGTTGCAATAAACGTTAATTGAGGAATATGTTAATTTGTAGTTTCTTATATTGCTTAATCTGATGCTTTCATTGACAATTTGCTTTGCCAAATCAAGGTCAATATAAATTGCCGTTGCTGCCTCAGAGTCGTTGCTTGCCTTTTTTAATGTACCTATAACATTAAACCTTTGCCTTCCGCCGTTTGACTGCTGAGATGATGAACCGGTTGACGGCTGAGATGGTGAACCGGTTGAGCTTTCGTCATTGCCATTTTCTTGAGTGAGAGAATAGTTGCCGCCTTCGGAGTCACTGTTTTGATTTTTTGCGCAGAAGGTAAAGGTGTCCTTCATAAAATCAAACTCACTCTCGCTGATGTTATAGTTTTCATCATATTTGTATTTCGGATTGTTGCCCTGACTGTCTGAAAAAAATTGTATTATTTGATTTCCGAATAAAGGCCGCATTCTTTTCCCTGTACTTATCAAAACCGCCTTGGTCGGTTTTATAGCCAAGCATTTCCATTTTTTTAAGTGGAATACCGTATACAGAGCTATTATATGTATATTTTCCGTGTGAAATGTTGATGTATGAGCTTACTTCAAGAGTTGGTACAACCGTTTTAACATTATTAAGCTTGGAAAAGTAATTTACTGCGCTGTCGTCAAACGGCATTTCCTTTTGTACCTCTCCCGAATCGTTCGTATAATCTCCCATTGGGTAAACGGTAATTTTGTTAAGCGTTGAATCAGACTGATACTGTGAGGTAATCATTTTATCAATGCCTACGCCGATTGAAACCATTATTATAATTGCACAAGTGCCTACAACCACGCCTGCGATTGTGAGCCTTGTTCTCGTTCTTCGATTTCGCAGGTTTTGCCAAGCCATTGCAAAGAGGTCAGATTTTTTCATCGAACTTTACACTGCCTTTCTTGTGCTTTTTCTTTTTAATAACAATTGTGATTACAATTGCTGCAATTAATGCAACACCGCCGATAACCGAGCCTAAAATAACTTTTTTTGTATTGCTGTGGTCTTCTTCATCTTTGCCGTTGTCTTCAGGATTTTCACCCGTTTTGTCAAATGGGTCTTCCTCTTTTTGAACTGTTACTTTGAATTCCTGTTCAATAGATTTTTTGTCCATATTCTCATTTTCATATTCAAAAACAAGAGTGAGTTTGTAATCTCCTGTTTCATCAAATGTAACAGGAAGGGTATAGTTACTTACAAACTGTCCGCCTGCATCAATGTTGCCTATGTAAGCGCTGTTTATCTCCTTGCCTTTTTCGTTGAGAAGTTTGACTGTACCGTTTGAAAGCTTTGTTTGACCCATATTTATTACTTGGAATGCACAATCGTTTTCCTCGCTGACATTTATTGTTTTGTCGGCAAGAGCGATTTGCTGGAATTGCACCTTGTCAGGCTGAACAACCGGTATACTCATTGTTAAATCGCTAGAACCGCTTTGCTTGCCGCCTTCTATATATTCATATGATACAGTAGCGGTAATAGGATAAACGCCTGATGTAGCCGTACTTAAGCAATTGAATTTTTGCTGACATTTACTGTTGCATTCGGCTTAATTGATTTAATTGAAATTGTATCTGTTCCGTCTGCAACAACAAAACTGTCACCGCCTGCAAGCTTAATAAGAATGTTTTGCGCCTTTATTGATGATGAATTATTTTTGATATTAAAACTTAAAGTGAATTCTTTACCGCCTGAAACTGACTTTTTGCCATAGCTAAAGCTTGAAACAATAAGCTGAGGAGTTAATTCACTTGCTTTTTTAGATCTTTTCTTTGAATTGACTTTGATGCTGAAGGTGAATTCCGCCGTGCCTTGCTGCTTTTCTCCGTTTACGACATATTCGTATGTCACACTTGCCGTGATAGGATACATTCCGCCTGGAATTCCTTTGTTACAAATAAACTGCTTAGAAAAATTTGCACTTGAAGCCTTATTGATTTTTGATTTATAAATTGTGTCAACATCGCTTGCAATTGAAAATGCATCACCGCCTGCAAGCTTGATGTTTACGTTATTGACGTTGTACTGTGCACTCTTGTTTGAAAGCTTGAAATTAAGCTTGAAATTATCGCCTGCCGTTAAATTAGCCTTGCTTACGCCAAAACTTGCCACAAGGCTTGGGCTGCTGCCGGCACTATGAGTTGTGCCTTGTAAAACCTGAACGGTGTATGAAAATTCCGCTGTGCCGCTCGTTGTTTCTCCGTCCTCGGTATACTCATACGTTGCGCTGATTGTGATAGGGTACATACCTGCGCTTGCACCTGCACTTACATAAAAGTTCTTGCTAAACTGTGCGCTTGCACCTTTTGAAAGTGAAGGGGAATAAATGGTATCCACGTCGTTTGCAACGGTAAATGTATCTCCGCCCGATAAGCGCATATTAAGATTTTTAACGTCTAATTTTGAATTTGTATTCTTTATTGTATATTTAAGTTTAAATGTATCTCCTGCATAAATCGCCTTTTTGTCAACGGAAAAACCGTCGGAAATAAGGCTTACAGCCGATGCCTGAGAGCTGTCATCTGCCGCAAGCGCAATGCTTTGCGGTGCAATAATCATTAATAATGTTAATATGATTGAAGTTAATAACTGAATTTTTTCATTACTTTTCTCCTTTAACTGTTATATTTTTTTGATGTTATTCTGCCGTCGGAAATATTGACCGTTATGTCAGAATATTTTGCAACGTTTGCATCGTGAGTTACCATAACAAGCGTTTGCTTTTTTGTATAAACAAGTTGCTTTATAAGGTCCATAACCTCAATAGTTGTTTTGCTGTCAAGGTTACCTGTAGGCTCGTCTGCAAACACTACACTTGGGTCTGTTACAAATGCTCTTGCTATGCCGACTCTTTGCTGCTGACCGCCGCTCATTTCCTTTGGCTTGTGCATATATCTGTTGTCAATTCCGACAAGTTTGAGCATTTCCATAGCCTTTGCTTCTCGTTCTTCCTTGCCGACGCCTTTAAACATAAGCGGTAATGCCACATTTTCAAGTGCTGTCATAGTCGGCATAAGGTTATATGACTGAAAAATAAAGCCTGTAAACTTTTGCCTGAATTTTGCCAAATCCGCTTCACTTAAATTATCTATTCTGTATTTGCCGATATAGACTTCGCCGCCGCTCGGTCGCTCAATGCCGGCAAGCATATTTAAAAGCGTCGATTTGCCTGAACCTGATGTGCCCAAAATTGCGCATATCTTGTTTCTTTCTATTTCAAGATTGACCTTGTCAAGTGCGATAACCTCTTCCTCGCCGACTTTGTAATGACGGGAAAGGTCAACTGTTTTAATCAATATATCACTTTCCATAGCGCCCTCCTGTAATTTTATTTTACAAACAACTGTGCTAAATGAGATATCACAGTTACTTACGGCTTAAGTATAGCATTAAGAAATAGACTTGTCAACAATTTTTTGCCTATTTTTAAAACTTTATTTTATATTGAAATTAATATAAATAGGTGTATAATAATTATTGTAAATATATGTTTGGAGGATTAACTATGTTAGATAAACGCAAGGTAGTAATCATCGGCGCAGGTCACGTCGGCTCTCACGTTGCAATGGCACTTTGCTTTCAGGGTACTTGCGATGAGATTGCTTTTATTGATATCGACCGTGAAAAGGCAGTTGCAAACTGCTACGATGTTGCAGACGCATGTCTTTTTTTAGGCTCAACAACTAAAATTAAGGTAGGGGACTATGAAGATTGCAGGGATGCCGATATTATTGTCAATTCAATCGGTATGCCTCGTAAGCCGGGACAGACAAGGCTCGATATGCTCGACGATTCAATCAGAATGTTAAAGGATGTTGTTGAAAATCTTAAGCCTATTGATTTTAAGGGCATTTTTGTTTCAATTACAAATCCTGCCGACGTTATTGCAAATTATGCAAGAGTTCATCTCGGACTTCCGAGGGAAAGATGCTTTTCAACAGGTACCTCTCTTGATACCGCAAGGCTTAAAAGAACAGTCAGCGAGCTTGCAAATATAGACAGAAAAAGCGTTACAACCTGTGCTATCGGCGAGCACGGCGATTCTTCATTCGTTCCTTTTTCAACTCTTACTCTCGGCGGAAAAAACTATAAAGAGCTTCAAGAGGCGAAGCCTGAAAAATACAGTAAGCTTACAGAGGATTTCGTGTTAGAAAGAACCCGTTATATCGGCTATGATATTATCAACGGAAAAGGTTCAACCGAATTTGGAATCGGCGCTGCTTGTGCAGATATTTGCAAAGCAATTTTCCACGATGAAAAGAGAGTTATTCCGGCTTCTGTTTTGCTTGAAGGTGAGTACGGTATTGATGGCGTAGCTTGTGGTGTTCCTTGCGTAATCGGCAGAAACGGAATTGAGGATATTATTGAACTCGAACTTAACGATAAAGAAAAGGAGCAAATGGCGCACACTTGCTCGGTAATTAAGGATTACTGCGAACGTGCAGAAAAAGTAAAATAAGGTTGTGAATAAGCAAAAAAGCAAGACGAATTTTCGTCTTGCTTTTTGTTTATGTTTATTCTGTTTTATGCTTATTTTGTTGTGCTTTGGGCTGTTTGACCTTTAGCACTGTAGTCCTGATAGCGGTTTTCAAGCTTTTTATATTTGCCGCTTTTAAGGTCTTTCATAAGCACCTCATCGCCGTCAAACGAGATATAATATTCGCCGACAGGGGTGAGGGAATATGTTTGCTTGCCGTCTTTTGAAGTTGTATCATTCTTCTTCATAATGTTAGCGGCAACTTTTACATATTGCTTTTTGCCGATTTTAACGCCGTTTTGACTAATCATAAAGTCATATTTTTCTTTTACTTTATCAAGCCCAAGCTCTTTTTTAGTATAGGATGTCTTAATAAAGTTGATTGCGTCGGAGTCTTTAATCTTTGCCTTGTCCGTAGCATTTTCTACAGAAGCTGTTGTGCTTTGCGTAGTATTTTTATCGTCAGCCTTTGAGCAGGCAACAAACATACAAGCAACAGTAACTGCCGCAAGCAATACTGCTAAAAACTTTTTCATTGTAAAAGCCTTTCAATATTAATTATTCAGCGTCCTCGTCGTCTGCTTCTTCAACCTCAAATTCAAGCATTTCGCCGCAATTTGGGCAAGGAACAGTACCGTTAAGTGCTGTTTCGGCGTCTACTGTGAAAGGAGTGTTGCAAAGAGGACATTCAACCTCAAATTCTTCCTCATCGTCGTCGCAGCAATCGTCGCAATCGCACTCGTCGTCGTAATCGTCGTCGTATACATATTCCTCAAGGTCTGCTAAATCCTCGTCAACAGCGTCAACTTGGTCTGCAAGCATTTCAACGCCGTCTGTCATATCGTCAATATCCTCAACAAGATTTGAAAGAACGTCAACGATTGCAGAGAAAACCTTTGTTTCCTTCTTGTTGTCGCCAAGGTCAAGACCTTCGATTAAACCTTTAAGATAGCCTAAGCTTTCAGTTGTATCCATAGTGTTATATCCTCTCTAAATAAATTATGCAAAAATTATTTATTTTTTAAATTTGCTGTGTTATACGTGCCGTGCTTATGCTCTTTCCATATATTCGCAGGTTCTTGTGTCAATTCTAATCATATCGCCTTCGTTAATGAAAAGAGGAACACGAATTTCTGCGCCTGTTTCAACCTTTGCAGGCTTAAGTGTGTTAGTAGCTGTGTTGCCTTTAAGTCCCGGCTCTGTTTCAGTAACTTCAAGAGTAACGAATGTAGGAGGCTCAACACCGAATACCTTGCCCTTGTATGAAAGGATACGGCAAACCTCGTTTTCCTTAACAAACTTGAAATTGTCTGAAAGGTCATCCTGTGAAACAGGAACCATCTCAAATGTATCGTTATCCATGAAGTAGTAAAGACCTTCGTCATTGTATGAGTAAGTCATTTCTTTTCTTTCAATGTAAGCGGTAGGGAACTTAGCTGTTGGGTTGTAACTCTTTTCAACTACTGAGCCTGTGATAACGTTCTTTGTCTTTGTTCTTACGAAAGCAGCGCCCTTACCCGGCTTAACGTGCTGAAATTCTATAACCTGAAGCACATTGCCGTCCTCTTCAAATGTAACGCCGTTTCTGAAATCGCCTGCTGAAATCATATTTTTACCTCCGAGTAAAATGTAATTTAAAAATTAATATAGTCTTATTTTATAATATTTCCATCAATAAATCAATACCCATTTTGTAACTATCCTTGCCATAGCCGCAAATTTGTTTAACACATACGTCGGTTATAACGGAAATCTTGCGAAAATCCTCTCTTTTGTGAATGTCGGACATATGAACCTCAACAAAAGGAGTAAATTCCTGTACCGCCTCAATAGCATCCCTTATTGCATAAGAATAGTGGGTATATGCGCCTGCATTGATGACTACGCCGTCAAATTCATCCTTACTTTCGTGAATAACATCAATAATGTCACCCTCATGATTTGACTGAAAAAATGATACTTTGGCGCCGTTAGCCTTGCCGTAAAGCTTTAATTCGTCGTTAATCTGCTTCAAGGTTTCGCCGCCGTAAACATTCTTTTTTCTTATCCCGGTCATATTAAGATTAGGGCCAGTTTAGTACAAGTATTTTTTTCATAGTTTTCACCGTATTTAATGTAAATAAAAAATAATGGGAGCGATATTACCGCTCCCATATATGTATAATTATTTATACTTTCTTTTACGAGCAGCCTCGCTCTTCTTTTTGCGGGCAACAGAGGGCTTCTCATAATGCTCTCTTTTGCGGACTTCCTGGATGATACCGTCACGAGAAGTCTGACGCTTAAAGCGACGCAGTGCGCTGTCAAGAGATTCGTTCTCTTTAACTCTAACCTGGCTCATTAAATTCCCTCCCTCCGACCTCTTCGGGGGTATTTGATACTATTAATTAAATATCTGCACAAGATTATATACAAAAAAATTTACCTTGTCAAGTATTTTATTAATAATTTTATCGATATTTGTAAAATTGTGAATGATTACTAAATTTTAACGCTTTTCTTGGCGGAATTATCACTATAATATTGCTTTTTGTTCTTTGTTGCATAGGCTTTTACATAGTAATAATATCGTGTTTTTTTATAAACTTTCTTGTCGTAATATTTGAAAGTCTTGTTTCCTTTAACGGTCTTAATAAGCTTATACCTGCCGTTTTTTGATGTAGCACGATAAATTTTATAGCCGGATGCTGTATTCACCTTGCTCCAAGAAAGTTTTGCTCTTTTGCCTTTTTTAGAAACTTTGAGTTTAGTCTTTTTAAGTTTAACCTTAATCGGACTTGAAACGGTAGCAGCGGTTGAGCCGATATTGTTGTTTGCACAAACGGCAACTACATATTTACTACCGAGTTTTAAACCTCTTAATGTGTATTTTGTATCGGTTGTTACAATGTATTTATAATTATTTGTGCCTGCCTTTGCATAACCTATTGTGTAAGATTGTGCATTTTGAGCGCCCGACCAAGACACTTTAAGAGTCGATTTTGTATCGCTATTTACCTTAAGATTTGTTACCTCTCCAAGCTCGTATTCTGCACTTGCACTCGGTGAAATCTCGCTTTGATATGTTTCACTTTTCACGTTAATATATCGCTGAATTTTATAATAATATTTTTGGTTGTTTGCAATATTCGTGTCTGTAAAGGTTGCTCCGCTTTCCTGCGGCACGTTTGTAAGCTGTTCGTAATTTCCGCTTTTACTTGTTGAACGGTAAATTGTTACTCCGCTTATATCCTTTCTTTGCGCCCAGGTAAGCGTGATTGCATTATTGTTTGCAGCCGCCGATATTTTTGCCGGTTTGGGCGGCTGAACGGTTTTAGTCGCTTCTGTTGAATAATCCTGCCATTTACCGTTTGCAAAAGCTCTTACTCTAAAGCAATATGCAGCCCCTGTTGTAAGGCTTTTAACTGAGTAGTTTAAAGCGGTTATATTATTGCTTGCGGTTATCCATTTGTTTGAATCGCTTGCACGGTATTGAACGCTGTATGCAGTAGCATCCGGTATCTGCTTGAAATAAATTTTAACGGATGTTGAACTGTCACGTTCTGTCTTTGTAATTTCAGATGTGTATTTTGTAAGCGAGTCAAGTTGATAATATTGCTCTAAAAATGAATATCTGTTAAGTGACATTCCCACACCGCCGGTACGCCTGAAATTAGAGCCTAAAAGTAAATTGAGGGAATTTGATTTGTTGGAAGTAGGATTTGCGATAAAACTTTTCCAATAAACAGTGTCAATCCTGCAAACTGACGAGGATATGCCGGAAGTGGCATAATTTGAATGATAAAGCATAATTTTTTCATCATCAATATGCTGAATTAAAACTGTGTGCTTTTTTGCTGTCATTATCGTTTGCACAACCTATTTGAAGCACATCGCCGACCGCTGCGTTTGCACAAAGCCATTCTTTTAAAGCTTTAGCGTAGCTTGAATCGGGGAATGTTGCCTGCGATACCGTGAAATAATTTGAAGTGTGGTTAAAACGGTAATTTCCTACTTGCTGTTCATAATAATATGTAACTGAGTAAAGACGTGCACAAACGTCACTTATAAAGCCAAAGCAGTTATATTGAACAGATGAGTTTTGAAAAGGAATATATCCTGCTTGAGTTTGAAGATTATTTAATGCGTCCTCAATGTGAGGGCGGTTGTCTGCATAAGAAATACCTGCCGAGAAAATGCAGGTTATTGATATAATAAATGCCAAAATAAAAGAGCTAATTCTTTTCATTCGACAGCCTCCTTTAAAAATCGACACATATTATACCACAAGTATACGCTGTCGTCAAATTGACAAACAGGGCATAATTTGTCACGAGCGATAATTAGTTTGTGACAATGAAAAAGACCGCTGAAAAATCAGCGGTCAATAATACATATCTTTTTACGATTAAGCCTTTGCTTCTTCGCCCTTGTCTTCTTTCTTTTCTTTCATGAGAACGAATTTTTCCATAGGGAAAAGAACTACCATCTGAACAAAGCCGGCAGCCATTGATGCAAGAAGACGTGCAACCGATTCATTAGTAATTATATTCAAGAACCAGTTTGAACCTTCAATCTTTAATAATGCACCTACGATTGCGCCCTGCATCCATGTTGAGAAAAGGATGAGTGCAAGAAGTAATACAATGTAGATAACAAAGTTGTACCATGGTGCATCAGATTTAAATGTTGTCTTTTTATTCTGATAGAAGCCGTAGATGTTAGCAACGAGGTTTGAAAGAAGGAATGGAAGCACATAACCCCAAGTAACAACGCCGTCAATAACATACTTTGTTGCTTCCTTTGAACCTGTTGTGAACATTGTCGGTGTGAAAATGCCTCTTAAAAATTCAGGAAGCAAAGTGTGAATTTGGTCACATACGAGCGGTAACAATGCGGCAAGTGCAAGCTGAATGATTGTTACAAGACCTGAAACAACGAGAAACTTAACAAGCTGCCACAAGGTTTTCATAAATGAACCCTTTTCCTCAGCTGCATTATCAATGCCGCCAAGGCTGAATTTTATCTTTTCTTCTGCCATAATTTTACTCCTTTAATATGTAAAAAATTAATAAGTCCTTAACATTATAGCAATAATTTAGCATTATTGCAATATGTTTTTTAAGAAAAAAAATGTAACCCAAGCATTGCCGAACCTGCGATTGCGTGAATAATCGCAATTACTGCCCAAACAATGAGTGCCGCAATGCCCACAACAATTGCAAGAAGAAGTATTACAATAAGAATTAGAATTAACAATACGAGCGGCCTTTTTTGCTCTTTTTTTTAACAGGGTCATTAAATTCTTTCTTTTCAAATACCTCTTTAGGAGCAGGGTTTTCGTCATCATAAAGCGGATAAAGAGGAAGCGTCGACTTGGCGTCGCAGTATCCCGGATTCCAAAGAAGCGGCTCAACAAGACCTCTGACGCTTGTTGCACCCTTAAGGAATTTGCCTATGTTCAAATGAATTGTATTAAGGAATGAATCAATTACGTTTAAAAGGCCGCAGGTAATTTTGTATTCTCTTGTTTCGGGACCGTAAGGCGAGTCGCCGCAATAAAGATTTTGAACAAGTTCAAGAAGGAAATCGACAACCTTATTGTCTGCAATATCTGCAATGTCAGCCTTTTTAAGTCCGCTTTCCTTTTTACAAAGTCGCCAAATCTTTTTGTATGTAAGCTTGTTGAGCAATTTGCCGATAGGCTTAATGAGCCAAGCAAGCTTCTTTACCTTTTCACCGGGAATTGAGAATGCGTCCGTCATTTCGGCAAGTCTGTCAATATCGTTGCCCATTGCCCAAACGATTTCGCCAATCATTCCAAAGAAAAAATCCCTTCATATATTCGTCAAAAGGCTTTTGGTTTGTGTCAAGACCCGGCACGTCCTTAATCATAATCGTATCAACGTCAATCTTCTTGTTTTTAGGGTCGATTGTAACGTTTCTCATAGTAGGAGGGCAGCCTATCATTGCGCCGCAGGCAATATCGTAAAATGTGTTGCCCTTGTCTGTTACAACGTAGCTGATATCGTGAATATGGGTGTGACCGGTAAGCATACATGAAAGACCTGCATCTGCAAAAATTTCTCTCGTGGTTTCGTGATTTCTTTGCATATCGCCCTTACCGATAATGGCATAAAAAGGTGACGGTGCAATCATGGGGTGGTGAGTCATTGCGATAACGAATTGGTCGTTTTTCTTAGCGTCCTCAAGCTGCTCCATAATCCATTTCATACAATCGTCGGAGAAGCCGGAACCGCTTTCGCCCTCAGGCTTATAATTTGTATCGTCATTAAGTGCAAAAAGACGATAACCCGGTGCAAGCTGAACAACGTAACTCATTGACTCAGGGTGAGTTGAAATAGCTTCGTTAGGGGCCAAATTCGTAGTACATATCCCACAAATCGTGCCTGTTTTCTACTGCCGGAACTTCAATTTTTTTGTCGCCGTCATATCCGTCGGCAACACCTCTGTCCCTAAAATCGTGAGTAGCCGTGATAACATAAACTCTTTTGCCTCTTTTTTTAAGGTCTCTGAGCATTTCGATAAATTCCTTATGAGATTCAATCTCACCATCACGTGTGGTATCGCCTGCAAGAACAACGATATCTGTCGACTTGTCCTCGCAAAGCATATCAAAACCCGCTTTGATTACGAGGTCGCTGTCTTTGATTACTTTTTGCGACTTTGACTCGGCTTTATCGTAAGCCTTGCCTTCGGTGCCGCCTTTTCTTGAATAATAATGAGTATCTGTTATAAATTGAATTTTAAGCGGTTCATTATTACTTCCCCATATTTTGTTAGCCATTTTTTACTCCTGCTCTTCTTTAATTTCAAGTACACCGCCTTTTACATTTTTGTCAAATGTAAATTCGAGTGAACCTTTGTTTCTTTCGTTAAAATCAATCTTTTGCCCGTCAAGGTAAGCAACATATTTCACCTTGTCCGAAAGGGTGATTATCATAGTATATTTATCGCAATTGCCGAAATATTTAAATTTAATATTTGCGCTGTTGTCGGTAGTTTTTGATAATCTGTCCAAACATCAAAGCCTGTGGTGACGGTTTGAGGTTTGAAGTAAGCATTCGCCCAAATGCAAATAGGAGCGGAAAGACCGCCGAAATTGTGGAACCAGCCGCCACGTTTTGTTGCAATGCCGAAGCACTCATAAGTGTTATATGTAAAGTCTGTTTCATCTTTCCACATATCCAAAGCAAGCTTGGCAATGTCATAAGCAAAATCGGCTTCGCCGTTATCAAGCATTGTTTTCCAAATAAACCACTGGTGGCTCATCCAAACGTTGCCGTTCCAATAACCGTCATCAAAGTAATAGGAAGCGCTCATATCAACTGCGGATATTCCTGCCGCAGACCACATTTCATTAGGATTTTTAATGTGGTCAAGAAGCTTTTTCTTGCGCTCACCCTCAACTGCACCTGCAACGATAGGATAAGCACCGTCCATACCCTTGTTGAAGTTTTCGCCGTCGGCAGTTCTCATAATGCCCGTAACGTTTCCGTTTTCGTCATATTCCGTATAGCCGAAATAGCCGCTTTCCTCATCCCAAGCAAGGTCGTTGAGCGCCTTTGTTGAATATTCGATATCTTCATCATAAATCTTGATATCGTCATATCTTCCGAGAGAGAGTCGGCAACCATTTTCATAATCTTGCCGGCACGGATAATTTTCGCTGTTGAAAGACAAGGACATGTATATTTCTGCGATTTTCTTGCCATCATTTCAACTTGAGCCGGATAGTCGTCCATTCCGCAGTGGGAATACCAGTAATCGTATGTCGTAAGAAGCCCGTTATTGAATTTTGCAACGGTTGACGCATGATTTCTGCCACGTAAAAATTCGTAATAAAGCTTAGCTTTATCATATAAAAATGCAAGGCTTTCCTTATCATTTGTACGCTTTAAAAGTTCAAGATATTCAACAAATTGGGTAGGAACAAGTGAACCGTGAAGTAAAAAGCAAAAGTCTTTGTTTGTTTCGTCACATAAATACATATCAAGCGCATATTGGCAAAGCTTAGGCGAAAATTCCAAAAGCCCCATTCCGATAAAACCGCTGTCCCATGTGTAAAAGCTATCCCATCTTTTGCCCGGTGTGTGATGAATAACATTCTCACCGTGGCGATAAACAGGATATACCACGTTTGTTAAAAGTGTTGATTTAAGAATTTCTGTTGAAAGTGTGTATTTTTCGCCTGCTTTGTTAAAGCTTGCAGGTTTTGAACCTTTCTTCGCATTTTGATAAATAGCCTCGTATTCTTCACTACTCAGCTGTTTCGGTTCGCTCTGAGAAAGCATAACATATTCAACGTGTGAGGTGTTCGGCTCAATAAAAATTGATTTAATAAGCGAATTGTGGAAAAATCCGTCGTCGCTGTGCTTTCTTTGGAAAGAAGCGGAGAAGGTTTCTCTAAGCTCGTCATAAGTGTGGTCGCCGTTTGAAAGCCTGTTAATAAGCGCATCTTCGAGACAGCCTGAATCAAGCTGTCTTTCACGTGTGTTTTTATTGTTTGTTAAGATGTAAAACGGCTTGTCGACAGTGTCGTAAGTAAGCTTTGTGATATGACCGTTTTCAAGTACCTTTGTTTCAATTTGCGGCATATAAGGCTGCGCTTTTGTTTTGCACGTGATATTTTCTTTTCGCTTTCGTCCACGGCACATAAAAAGTCAAACTCGATTCCTGCCTTGCCGTGGCTTTCAAGTGTAAACTCAGACATATAAGGAATATATGCAATGTTGAGTTCATCGCTGTGTGCAAATACGACTGTTTTTCCGTTCATATCAAATTCTGCGTCGCCGTCTGTAACGGTTTTATATCTGACTGCGATAATAGGATTTTTAATATCGTTGTCATCAAATTTATATGATACTTTGTCGCCGCTTTCAAATCCGAAAGGCTTAAGATTTAAGAAGTGAACGTGATAATTCTCGCATCTGTCGCCAAGTCCCTTGCCAAGGTAAAACTCCTTGTCTGCAAACATACCCTTAAACATTCCGTCCGGATTTTCTTCGTCCCAAGGTCTTGCAACAGCATAAGAATAGTCAACGTAATCATTGGCTGTTTTAAGAATTGCACCGCTCGGCACGCTTACCTCGCAATAGGTCGGGTGAGGAAATTCAAGAGAAGCAAATATATTTAAAATACAGTTTTGCGAAAGAGAGGTGTTATTGAAAATTTCACATCTCATAAGGTATGCATCATCGTCAGCCTTTGAAAATGAAATATCGGCATAAACTTCGTCTTTCCACATAAGCTCGTATCTGTATGAATAAAAAGTGTAATCGTTTTTGCAGTTCCATAAGTGATAATTTGACGGAACTGTAACGTTCGGTACGGGTGTTGAGCTGTTCCAAAGGGTAGGGTGGACGGAAAAATCATACCTTGCGCCCTTGTCGGCAAGCTCATTTATTATTTTTGATATGCCCATATATTTCTTGGAGTACGGACCCCATACAGGCATTTTTATTTTGTTATCTGTCATTGAAAACTCCTTTCTCAATATAGAAATAATTCACATTTTATTATCAACCATTTAACAAACTTTGTCAATAGAAACAACAAATTTAATGAACTATTCCGATAAATCAGTTGACAAAAAGACATATTCAATGTATTATTTATACGTTATTGATACTTATTATTTATTAAGCGGAGGAGAACTTAATGAACACAGAGATTGATTTGCAAAAAATTATGAAGCTTGTGCTGAAAAAATGAAAACTGGTTGCAATATTTTGCGTAATCGGTGCGCTTTTAATCGGCATTTATTCAGCTAATTTTGCAACTAAAACATATTCTTCAAGCGTTAAATTTTTTGTTTATGCAGTTGAAACCCAGCAGGAGCTTTCGGACTCTACTCTTGCAAGAAATGCGGCAAGTAACACAAGCAAGATGAACTATGCCATGCAAATGATGGAAACCTATACCGAAATGCTTAATACAAGTGAGTTTGCAAAAAGAGTGGCAAACGACCTTAATAAAAAATACAACTCGAATTACACATATAAAGATATCAGCAAATGTATTTCAATCGAGACAAAAGAGGATACTGCCATTATGACAATGACGGTTACCACTGACGATAAGGCGACTGCTTTCCAAATTGCACGCCAGCTTGAAATTACTGTTCCTAAGGTTATGAAAAATAAAAACAACGGACTTTTAAATGCTTCTGTTGAAGATGCCGCAATTGAGGCAAGTACACCTAACGGAATGGGAACTGTTAAAAAATCAATTCTCGGCTTTATCGGCGGCGGTTATGAATACGGCCGTTACGACCCAAGATACTAAAGTTAAGGTGTGATAAAATGATTGACAAGCTTGTTGAGGTACACAGCCATATTTTGCCGGGGATTGACGATGGTTCGCCTGATGTTGATACCAGTTTAAAAATGATTGGTATGCTTAAAGAACAGGGCGCAAGTGCAATTGTTTTAACTCCGCATTATTATTCCGACTCTATAAGCTATGAGGATTTTGTTAAAAGAAGAGATGACTCGTTTGAACTTTTAAAAGCTTCTCTTCCTCCCGACAGCCCAAAGCTTATACCTGCAGCGGAGGTTTATATTACAAAATATCTTTTGCGCAATTCAAATCTTGACGAAATTAAGATTGGCAATACCGATTATGCACTTATTGAACATCCTTTTTCCTGCGATTTTTCACGAGATATATATGAACGTTTGCTCAATTTGAATTACGATTACGGCATTATACCTATTTTGGCACATATTGAGCGTTATTCCGCTTTTATGGAAAATTTTGACCTTCTTGACGAATATATAGATATGGGCTGTATTGCTCAGGTTAATGTAAGCTCGTTTGTTGACTCGCCGAGGCATTTGAGGAAAAAGCTTTTTAAGCTTCTTCAAACAGGCAGGATTCATCTTATCGGCTCGGATTGTCATAATCTTTCATCTCGCAAGCCTGATTTTGAATCGGGTGTTAAGGAAATAATCAAGAAATGTTCAATAGATACTTTGGAAAAACTTGAAAATAATGCAAGTATTCTTGTAAAATAATTTAGATTTAAGCGAATTTCAGGCTTTTGTTTGGAATTCGCTTATTCCTTATGTAAAATTATTAAAAAGGACTTTATTATTGTATTAATTTATGATATTATATATTTTGGTGATTTAGGTGAAGCTGTCTAAAAATGATGATATTAAATTGAATATTGACAGTCTGACTTCTGAAGGAAGCGGTATCGGTCGCTTTGACGGCTTTGCTGTTTTCGTAAGGGGTGTTGTCCCCGGTGATGAGGTTGTAGCTCATATTATTAAATGCTCAAAAAATTACGCAATAGGCGTAGTTAAGGATATAATTAAGCCGTCAAAATTCAGGATTGAAAGCGATTGCCCCGTGTCGTCAAAATGCGGCGGCTGTTCGTTTAGAAATGTTAGTTATGATGAAGAGCTGAGATATAAAAAAGGCAGAGTTCAAGACGCACTTGAACGTATAGGCAAGCTTGATATTGAGGTTGAGGAAATAATCGGTGCGGATAAATGCTCTCATTATCGCAATAAGGCGCAGTATCCTGTTTCAATTTGCGACGGTGAGCTTTTTGCCGGTTTCTATGCTTATAAGAGCCACAGAATTATTTGCAATGATGATTGCGCATTGCAACCAAAGGAATTTAAAGCAGGGCTTGAAGCTTTTAGAATTTGGGCGGAAAAAGCAAACGCTACCTCTTATGATGAAAATACGGGCAAAGGGCTTTTGCGTCACATTTATTTCAGAAAGGGCTTTGCTACAGGCGAGATAATGGCTTGCGCCGTTATCAACGGTACGTCAATTCCTGAAAGCGACCTTCTGGTTTCTCTTTTGAGGGAAAAGCTTCAAGGGCTTAAAAGCGTTGTAATTAATATTAATCGTGAAAAATCAAATGTGATTTTAGGCAAAGAAAGCAAAACCGTTTGGGGTGATGATTATATCAGGGATAAGCTTTTGGGAAAAACGTTTGTTATTTCTCCCAATTCTTTTTATCAGGTTAATCATGACCAGTGCGAAAGGCTTTACTCTAAGGCAATGGAGTATGCAAACCTAAATAAAAACGAAACTTTGCTTGACCTTTATTGCGGAGTCGGCACAATCGGATTGACTATGGCAGGCAGCGTTAAAAAACTTATTGGTGTTGAGATTATTGGAAAGGCTATTGAAAATGCAAAGATAAATGCAAAACTTAATAATATCGACAATGCCGAATTTATTTGCGCAGATGCACCTACTGCGGCAAAAAAACTTGAAAAAGAGGGAATAAAAGCTGACGTTATAATTCTTGACCCGCCAAGGAAAGGCTGCGATGCGTCACTTTTTGATACCGTGTGCCAAATGAGCCCCGAAAGAATTGTTTATGTTTCTTGCGACAGTTCAACGCTTGCAAGGGATTTGAAAATTCTTGATGAAAAGGGATATAAAACCAAAAGAGTGTGCGCTGTTGATATGTTCCCACGTACACCGCATGTTGAAGCGGTCGCTCTGATTGAAAAGCTATAAATTATAATATAATGAGGGAAAATAATGAATAATAATGTTTTACCGTCAAAACAGCGAAATTCATCAATAGAATTATTGCGAATTATCTCTATGGTAATGATAATGTTTTATCATTTTTCAATTCACGGTCACTTTGATTTTGCAAGCAAGTGTGAGCGTTTCCCGTGTGTGGCTTAATTTGATTTCAATGGGCGGGAAAATAGGCGTTGATTTATTTGTTCTGATATCAGGATATTATTTAATCAGTGATACCAAATCGTTGAATTTTAAGAAAATATTGAAACTTTGGGGGCAGGTATTTTTTTATTCGGTGGTTATTTATGTCCTTACATGCGCTTTTGGAATTTCACAATTTAGTTTTACTGACTTAATTAAATGTATTTTTCCGATAACATTCAGTCAGTGGTGGTTTGCAAGTACATATTTTGTTCTGTATTTTTTGCATCCTTTTATAAACAAGTTTCTGTGTTCTATTTCTAAAAAAAGCATATCAAAGCCTTTTGTTATTGTTGATTGTATTTTGGTCGGTTATACCTACTTTAACGGCAACCAAATTTGAAAGTAATTCGTTATTGTGGTTTATGTTACTTTACGCAATATCAGGCTATATTAAATTATATGGATTAAATCCAAAAATAAAAAATAATCAATACGTAATAATTTTTGCGGTTGTATCAATACTAACTTACCTTTCCGGTATTGCTATAACTGTTGCCGGTGTAAAATTTAAGTCTGTTGCATCGCATTTTACTTATTTTTATAATCAAGAAAAAGATAAATGTTTTAGTAATTTGTGTGTCTTTATTTATGATATTTATTAATTTAAAATGAACTATCATAAATGGATAAACATTATTGCATCTGCTTCGTTTGGCGTTTATCTCATTCATGATGATAATTTTTAAGAACTTTTATATGGAAAGATTTGTTTAATGTTTCATCTTTTGAAGGTTCTGCTGTTGTTATACCTTATTCAATAGCAGTGATTATAACATTATATGCTGTTTGTACAGTTATTGATTTGATTAGGCAAAAGGTGGTTGAAAAGCCATATTTGATTATTGTGGATAAGCTTTCACAACCTGTTTGTAATAAGGTAAAGAAAGTAACACATTGCATTAAAAAAATTGTTTTTTAAGATAAAACTAATTAAAATTAATTTAAAGGTGATATTTATGAAATTAAAAAACGGAATTGTTACAAATTCAATTGACGGCGAAAGCTTTGCCATTGCTACGGGTGAGGCTACTAAGGAGTTTAACGGTCTTATCAAAAACAATCCTACTGCTGCTTTTATTTTTGAACTTCTCAAAACTGAGCAAACGCCGGACAGTATTGTTAAAGCTATGACTGATAAATACGAGGTTGATGAAGCTACTGCAAGGGCAGACGTTAATGAACTTTTAAACCTTTTAAAATCAAAAAATATTATTGAGGAATAATTATGAAATACACTTGCATTGAAAGTGAATATCTTGTGGCACTTCTAAAATGCGCACTAAAAAATGAGGATGTGCCGGATGTTCCTGTGGGACTTAATTGGGAAAAGCTTGTTAAACTTTCTAACGAGCAGCAGGTTTATTCTACAATTGCGCCTGTTATCAACAAAATCAATATACCTGTTGAGCAGGCTCAGGAGCTTACTTTTATACACAAAATGAGCTTGTGCGTATGATTGCGATGAAAAACGAGCTTGAGCAGATTGAAAAGGAACTTGAAGATAAGCAGATAAAGCATATTTATCTTAAAGGGCTTGAACTCAGAAATTATTATCCGAAAACTTCTATGCGCCAAATGAGCGACTATGATATTTTATATGATGAGTCAAGACGAAGCGATATAATCAAGATTATGAAAAAACGTGGCTTTGAACTTGTCAATTTCGAGGGATACGGTGATGATTTCGTAAAAAAACCATATTATACGTTTGAGTTTCACAGAGCGCTTTTTGGTGAACAGGATGAATTTAATCCTGATTTTAATCCGTGGGATAACGCAATTGAAATTCCAAAATCAAGCAGACTGCGTTTAACAAGAGAGGATAATTATCTTTATACTTTACTTCATCTTTATAAGCATTTTTATTGTAGAGAAAGTTGCGGAATTCGCTTTTATTGTGATATTTATTTGCTGCTTAGAAGTAATGATAAACTTGATTTTGATTATATTAACGAAAAGCTTAAATCTTATGGGGTTTTCGAGTTTAACAATACTGTTGTAAAGTTTGTTAATGCTCTTTTGACGGCGCTTCGTGCGATGAGGAAGAACAAAAACTTTTAGATACTGTTTTTAAAAACGGCATTTATGGCAAGGCAGATGATAAAATTAAACAACGAATGGAACTTGCCGGTGGTTCTAAATTCAAATATTTATTTAGGCGTATTTTTCCGCCGAAATCGGAAATGGTAAAAAATTACAATATTTTGAAAAAACATATTGTATTGCTTCCTTTTATGTATATTTACAGGCTTTTCTACAAATTAATTAAAAAGTCTGATGTTGCAAAAAAAAGAAATAAAAGAATTGAAAAAATATTAAGTAATATTCGGAGGATTAAAACTCTTGTCAGTTAGTAAGGACCATATTAGAAATTTTTCAATAATTGCCCATATCGATCATGGTAAATCAACTCTGGCAGACAGGCTTTTGGAACTTACAAGCTCTGTCGCCAAGCGTGATATGCAAGAACAGATACTTGACGATATGGAACTTGAACGTGAGCGTGGTATCACTATTAAGGCGCATGCCGTTAAGCTTGATTATACGGCTAAAAACGGTGAGGTTTATGAATTTAATCTTATTGATACACCGGGTCATGTCGATTTTAACTATGAGGTTTCACGTTCTCTTGCGGCTTGTGAGGGCGCAATCTTGATAGTTGACGCATCTCAGGGTGTGGAGGCGCAGACTCTTGCAAACACTTATCTTGCGCTTGATCACGACCTTGATATTTTGCCTGTGATTAATAAAATCGACCTTCCTGCCGCAGACCCTGACAGGGTGGCTCATGAGGTTGAGGATGTTATCGGTATTCCTTGTATGGACGCACCGAGAGTCAGCGCAAAAACAGGTCAAAATGTTGAAGAAGTGCTTGAATATATAGTTAATGAAATTAAGCCTCCGCAGGGTGATGACAATAAACCGCTTAAAGCGCTTATTTTCGACTCTGTTTATGATTCTTATCGTGGCGTTATTGTTTATGTTAGAATTATGGACGGTAAGATTAAAGCGGGCGACACTATGCGTATGATGGCAACGGGTGCTGAATTTACCGTTGTTGAGGTTGGCTATATGCGTGCAACTTCGCTTGAAAAGGCAGACGAGCTTTGCGCAGGCGAGGTTGGATATATTACCGCTTCTATTAAAACAGTAGGAGATGCAAGAGTCGGCGATACAGTTACCCTTGCAACCAATCCTGCACCTGAGGCACTTCCGGGATATCGTAAGGTTAATCCTATGGTATTCTGCGGCGTTTATCCTGCCGACGGTGCTGATTATGAAAATTTGCGTGACGCACTTGAAAAATTGCAATTAAACGACGCTTCTCTTTCTTATGAGCCTGAAACGTCGGGCGCTCTCGGTTTTGGCTTTAGATGCGGCTTTTTAGGTCTTTTGCATCTTGAGATTATTCAGGAAAGGCTTGAAAGGGAATATAATCTTGACCTTATCACCACTGTTCCGAGCGTTGTATATAAAATTCATATGACTGACGGTACTATGGTTGAGATTGACAATCCTACCAATTATCCCGATCCTGCTTATATTGATTACTGCGAAGAGCCGTTTGCAAACGCATATATTTATGTTCCGAGCGATTATGTAGGCACGGTTATGGATATGTGCCAGGACAGACGTGGCATTTTTAAAGATATGAAATATATCACAACAGACCGTGTTGATATTCATTATGAAATGCCGCTTAATGAAATTATTTATGATTTCTTTGATGACCTTAAGTCGAGAACGAGGGGTTATGCTTCGTTTGACTATGAACTTACCGATTACAGAAAGAGCGATTTGTGCAAAGTTGACGTTCTTTTGAACGGCGATATTATTGATGCACTTTCGTTTATTATCCATAGGGAAAAGGCGTATGCACGTGCACGGCGAATTGCCGAACAGCTTAAAAAGCATATTCCACGCCACTTGTTTGAAATTCCTATTCAGGTTGCAATCGGCGGTAAGGTTATTGCGAGAGAAACTGTAAAAGCACTGCGCAAAGATGTACTTGCCAAGTGCTACGGCGGTGATATTTCCCGTAAGAAAAAACTCCTTGAAAAGCAAAAAGAAGGTAAAAAGCGTATGCGCCAGTTCGGTCCTGTTGAAGTTCCGCAGGAGGCTTTCCTTGCAGTGCTTAAGCTTTCAAGCGATGAGGATAATTAAAAAATAATAATTATAGAAAATGGGCTTGAACGTAATGTTCAAGCCCATTTAGACTGTCGATAAAGTGGATAAACCGTGCCGTGCTATAAAACGGAATTTCTTTCGACGTAACGTACAGCACCCGCTCGCAAAATACGAAATTTATCTCACTTTCTCGAAGTCTCCCAGCGTGTAGAAAAAGTATAAATTAACGCTTACAGTTATTATGTTTTAGCAAATCATACCTGCTTCAATCCAGTTCATTACAGAAGGATATTCCTCTTTGTAATTATCAAGCTGGTCGTGGTTGGTGTCAATAAATGCCTGCATTTCGTCGTAATCTTCAAAGTCAAATGTGAAGTCCTGTTCAAAAGCATAACTTGCGGTAAACATTAAATCAAAAAGGTCATCAGCCGAAAATTCGTCAAGCATTTTATCAGCCGTAATTTCCGTTATATAGTCAAGAGCATTCTTAACCGTGAGGTCAAAGTCGTTTTCGTCAACCTCAATTTCAGGGTCTGATTTGCAATAATTTAAGATATCTTCGTCGCCGTATCCGAGAGTTTGAATATAATCAATAACGTCCTCAAATCCGGTTTCGTTTACTTCGTCGTAAAGCCTATACATAAATTCGCCTAAAAGATTTTGAATCGCTGTTGCCTTGAAAATTGCGTCAATTTCGTGGCCGTCCTCGTCTGTAATAACAAAACCGCTTTCTTTAAAGGTATCCCATATTAATTGATAAAAGCAAGTGTGTTGCTCATTTTCTCCAAAAATTGCTTCTTGAATATAGCTTTCAATATCCATTTGTATTCTCCTGTGTTTTAATTTGCTAATATTATATACTATATAATATTTATTTTCAATATTGCAATATATTTTTATATAAGCTATAATTGATATGTATAAATTTTTTGTTTATTTTAGGGGTGCAGCTATGAAAATAAAAATTACAAGCGGTGAAAATTATGCCGTTTTGGGTCTTGAAGGCGCAATGCTTAATTCGCTTAATAAGAATAATACGGAATATCTTTGGCAGGGAGACGCTAAATATTGGGCAGGGCAGGCGCCCGTTTGTTTTCCGATTACAGGTGTGCTTCCAAACGGTGAAATGGAGGCTTTCGGCAAAAGATGCACAATGAAACGCCACGGTGTTGCAAGAATTAATCCTTTTGAGGTTTTAGAACAGCATAAAAACAGCGTTACTTTTGTTCAAAGAAGCGATGAAAATACTAAGCGTGATTTTCCGTTTGATTATGAACTTAAAATTAAATATACGATTAACGGCGATACCGTTACTAATGAATATATAGTTACAAACACGGGTGAGGACAAGCTTCCGTTTGTTATCGGCGGGCATCCGGCGTTTAATTGTCCGCTTGCAAAGGGTGAAAAATTTGAGGATTACAAGGTCGTTTTCGATAAAAATATTACCAAGCCGTGCCTAAGGCCCAATCACCATACAGGGCTTGTAAACGTGTTTGAAAAATTTGACGAAATGCACGGCGGTGACACACTTTCTCTTGTTCACGAATTGTTTGAGGAAAAAGATGCACTTATCTTTGAAAATTGCGAAGCTAAAAGCGCTACTCTTATCGGCAAAAGCGGTAAAGGTGTAAAGATAGAATTTCAGGATATGAACAATCTTCTTATTTGGTCTGCTGTCGGCAATGCCCCTTTTGTTGCTCTTGAGCCGTGGACAGGGCTTGCAAGCTGCAATGATGAGGACGGACTTTTTGAACATAAAAGAGGAATGACTGTTCTTGAAAAGGACGAAACCGCTTCTTTCAAGTTTAAAATTACAATGATTTAAAGTATTGTATATAATGTGTTAATATATTAATTATAAAATATTTTTGGTGGTTAAATGAATTACGGATTTATAAAAACGGCTGCAAGCAGCTTAAAACTTAAGGTTGCCGATGTAAGCTTTAATACGTCTATAATTAAAGAAGCAATTGACAGCTCACTTGAAAAAAAATGTTAAACTTCTTGTCACTCCGGAGCTTTCTGTTACAGGCTATACATGCGCAGATTTGTTCTTTGCACGAACACTTTTGATTGAAAGCGAGAGAGCAGTGGCTGAACTTGCCGATTATATTAAGGACAAGGATATAGTTCTTCTTGTCGGCGCTCCCGTGCCTTTCTTTAATAAGCTTTATAATTGCGCTGTTGTGATTGATAAGGACGGCGTTAAAGGTATTGTGCCCAAAAAGCACCTTGCAAATTATAACGAATTTTACGAAAAAGATGGTTCGCTTCGGGCTTTGATTTTAAAGAGGTGCAAGTATTTCTTATGCCGGATTTGATTCTCAAATAGGCGACCTTGTTTTTGATTTGGGTGGCGGCGCAATCCTTGGTGTTGAACTTTGCGAGGATTTGTGGGTGCCTAACCCGCCAAGCAGTTTTCTTGCTTTATGCGGCGCAAATATTATTGCTAATCTTTCGGCAAGCGACGAATACGTTTCAAAAGCGCAGTATCGCCGTGAACTTGTGGCTAATCAGTCTGCAAGGTGTGTTTGCGCTTATGTTTATTCGGGCGCTTCCGTTTTTGAAAGTACAACCGACCTTGTTTTTTCAGGCGCAACTCTTGTGTGTGAAAACGGAACGATTTTGAGCGAGGGCGAACGCTTTAAGCGTGAAAACGTGCTTACCGTTGCCGATGTTGACGTTGAAAGGCTTTTAAGTCAAAGACGTTCAAATATGTCGTTTGAAAACAGCAATGATAAAACAGAATGCGTTAAATTAAATCTTGAAAATAAAAATAATGAACTTGAAAACAGGTTTGTTGACTCAATGCCTTTTGTTCCGAGTGATAATGAAAAAAGAGCACAAAGATGCAAGGAAATTTTTGCCATTCAGGCAAGCGGACTTGCCAAGAGGATTGAGCACGTGGGTTCAAACGGCGTCGTTGTCGGCATTTCCGGCGGTCTTGATTCAACTCTTGCACTTCTTGTAAGCGTTTCTGCAATGAAACTTCTCGGCAAGAATAACAGCGATATTTTGGGCGTTACAATGCCTGGGTTCGGCACAACGGACAGGACTTATCAAAATGCAATCGACCTTATGAAATCTCTCGGAGTTACGATTAAGGAAATCAGTATTAAGGATGCATGCGTTTTGCACATGAAAGATATTGAGCATGACAGCTTAGTTAAGGATATCACTTACGAAAATACGCAGGCGAGGGAGAGAACGCAAATTCTTTTTGACCTTGCAAATAAGCACGGCAAGCTTCTTGTCGGTACGGGTGATTTGAGCGAGCTTGCAATGGGCTGGTGCACATATAACGGGGATCATATGAGCATGTACGGCGTTAATGCAAGCGTTCCTAAAACTCTTGTTAAATATCTTGTTGAATATGTTGCAAACGTAAGCGATAAAAAAACGGCGGATATTCTTTATGATGTGCTTGATACTCCCGTATCGCCTGAGCTTTTGCCGCCTGACGAAAACGGCAACATTGCTCAAAAACGGAGGATAATATCGGCCCTTATGAGCTTCACGATTTCTTTTTGTATAATTTTGTTCGCTTCGGCTTTGAAAAAAATAAGCTTAAAAGGCTTGCTCTTAAAGCTTTCGACGGTAAATATGATGAAAGAACGATTTCAAAATGGCTGACTGTGTTTACAAAAAGATTTTTTATCAGTCAGTTTAAGCGTTCCTGTATTCCCGATTCTCCAAAGGTCGGCTCTGTTTCACTCAGTCCGAGAGGGGATTGGCGAATGCCGAGTGACGCATCGTTTAATGCATTTATATAATTAATATTTAGGAGTGTTATTTATGAAAAAAATTATTGCGGCTTTATTAGCTGTTGTTATGATTATGACGGTTGCATTTGCTTTTGCATCCTGTTCTTCAAAAAAATATACCGATAAAGAGGCTACCATTCCTGTTACTGACGAAAACGGTGAAACCGTTACAGATGAGCAGGGCAAGGTTGCGACTGAGGTGTCAACCGAGCCGGGGAAAGACGGTAATACTTCTTCAACTGTTTCTGCTTCAAAGGGTAACGCTTCCTCAAAAGCTTCTTCAACTAAGAAAAATGAAAGCGCTAAGGCAAATAAAGAGGACAAGACCACAAAAAAAGCTTCATCGACTAAGAAAGCGGAAATAGCCAAAAAGAATGAAACCACAACAGATAAAAAAGAAACAACTACTAAGGAAACTACTACCGAAAAGCCTGAAAAGCGTGAAGTTATTGTAAGAGTTCAATTGCCTAATTCAAGCGATTTAAAGCAAGCTAAGCTTACAATAAAATATAAGACCGAAAAGGATAAGGAATATAAAACGCTTAAAATTGATGACCCGAATGACAAGAAAAATCAGCTTGATTACGAGGTAGTTAAACTTGACGGAAAAACCGTTAAAAAGTACAGTCTCGGTAAAATTAAGGGTGATGTTAAGGTTAAAGTGTCAATTTCAGGAGTTGAGCTGACAGGAAACGCTGCAACAATTAAGTCAAACGAAAACAGTGTTACAATAGCTCCGGCTTCAGGCATTGATATTGCAATAGGTAAAAAGGATTAATTAGTGAAAATTGCAATTTTGTATAACGAATGTGAAATATAAATTGTTGAAATTAAATAATTTTAATGATATAATTAAAACAAGCGTGACGTAATTTTGGCAATATATTATATCTAATTACGTTTGTTTTTAACTTAAGGGAGGAAATTTAATGGCAAGAAAGAAAAAGACCATGGACGGTAACAGTGCCGCTGCGCACGTTAGTTATGCGTTTACAGAGGTCGCTGCTATTTATCCTATTACTCCGTCATCAAATATGGCAGAGGAAACGGACGCTATGGCAGCAAGAGGAGTAAAAAATATCTTTGGGCAAACAGTACGTGTTGCAGAGATGGAATCTGAGGGCGGTGCAGCAGGTGCTGTTCACGGCTCACTCGCAGCAGGTGCGCTTACTACAACATATACGGCATCGCAGGGTCTTCTTTTGATGATTCCGAATATGTATAAAATCGCAGGCGAACTTATTCCGTCTGTTATCCACGTATCGGCTCGTTGCGTATCTACTCACGCACTTAACATTTTCGGCGACCATTCAGACGTTATGGCTTGCCGCCAAACGGGTTATGCAATGCTTTGCTCGGCTAATGTTCAGGAGGTTATGGACCTCGGCGCAGTAGCTCACCTTTCAACACTTAAGAGCAGAGTGCCGTTTTTGCATTTCTTTGACGGCTTCCGTACTTCTCACGAAATTCAAAAGATTGAAGTTTGGGATTATGATGAACTCAAATCTATGGTGGATATGGATGATGTTCAGGCATTCCGTGCAAGAGCGCTCAATCCTGAAAGACCTGTTCTTCGTGGCTCTGCCGAAAACAGTGATATATTCTTCCAGCACAGAGAGGCTTGCAATAAGTATTATAATGACGCTGTTGCAACAACCGAGATGTATATGAATAAGGTTAATGAAAAGCTCGGTACAGATTACAAGCTTTTCAATTACTATGGTGCAGAGGATGCCGACAGAGTAATTGTTGCTATGGGCTCTGTTTGCGATACTATTAAGGAAACAATTGATTTTCTTAACGCACGTGGCGAAAAGGTTGGTATGATTAAGGTTCATCTTTACAGACCTTTCTCTGTTAAACACCTTGTTGACGTTATTCCTGACAGTGTTAAGACGATTTCTGTTATTGACAGAACTAAGGAACCCGGTTCACTCGGCGAACCTCTTTTCCTTGATGTTGTTGCCGCTCTTAAAAACTCTAAGTTCAGCAATGTTCCTGTTTACGGCGGACGTTACGGTTTAGGCTCAAAGGATACACTTCCTGCTCATATCATTTCTGTTTATAACAATATGAATGCAGAAAAGCCTAAGACAGAGTTTACTCTTTCAATCAACGATGACGTAACAAATCTTTCACTTGATGTTACCGAAAGCCCTGACACAACACCTAAGGGTACAACCTCTTGCAAATTCTGGGGTCTCGGCTCTGACGGAACAGTCGGCGCAAATAAGGATTCTATCAAGATTATCGGTGATAATACGGATATGTATGCTCAGGGTTATTTCTTCTATGACTCGAAAAAGTCAGGCGGTATAACCGTATCTCATCTTCGTTTCGGCTCATCTCCGATTACTTCAACATATCTTATCAATAAGGCTAATTTTGTTGCATGTCATAATCCGTCTTATGTAACTAAATATGATATGGTGCAGGATATTGTGCCGGGAGGTACATTCCTTCTCAACTGTATTTGGTCGCCTGAGGAACTTGATAAGCAGCTTCCTGCCAAGATGAAGAGATATATTGCAGAAAATAATATTAATTTCTACACTATCAACGGTATTAAGATTGCCGAGGAAGTAGGGCTTCCGGGCAGAGCTTCAACCATTCTTCAGTCTGCATTCTTCACAATTGCAAATATTATCCCTGTTGATAAGGCAATTGAGCTTATGAAAAAGGCTGTTGTTAAGAAGTTCTCTAAAAAGGGCGAAGCTATCGTAAACGCTAACTGCAACGGTATTGACCGTGGCTCAAAGGAAATTGTTAAGATTGACGTTCCTGAAAGCTGGAAGAATGCGGTTGACGAGGAAAAGGAACTTGTTATTCCTACAAATCGCCCTGAAATGAAAGACTTTGTTAAAAATATTCTTCATCCTATCGACCATCTCCACGGTGATGATTTACCTGTTTCTAAGTTTGTAGACAGAGCAGACGGTGTATATCCTCAAGGCTCTGCCGCATTTGAAAAGAGAGGTATTGCTATTACTGTTCCTGAATGGGACGGCACAAAATGTGCTCAGTGTAACCTTTGTTCAATGGTTTGCCCTCACGCAGTTATTCGCCCTGTTTGCCTTAATGAGGAAGAGGCAAAGAATGTTCCTGAAGGTACACAGCTTGTTAAACATAAAAAGACTGATTATCAATATGCTATTATTGTTTCTACTCTTGACTGTACAGGCTGTGGCTCTTGTGCAAATGTTTGCCCTACAAAGTCGCTTACAATGAAGCCTATTGCTTCTCAACTTAAATCTCAACCGGTTTATGATGCTCTTTCGCAGATTGATGCTAAGCCGGAGGTACTTACAAACAATACTATCGGTGTTCAGTACAGAAAGCCTTATCTTGAATTTTCAGGCGCTTGCGCAGGCTGCGGTGAAACACCTTATGCTAAGCTTGCTACCCAGCTTTACGGCGACAGAATGTATATTGCAAATGCAACAGGCTGTTCGTCAATTTGGGGCGGCTCTGCTCCGTCAACACCGTATACTGTTGACAAAAAAGGCCACGGCCCTGCTTGGTCTAACTCACTATTCGAGGATAATGCCGAATTCGGTTACGGTATGATGCTTGCTCAAAAGCAAATCCGTGAAAGACTTGCCGCTGACGCACAGGTACTTCTTGATACATCAGTTTCAGCAGAGGCTCAGGCTTGGCTTGATACTTATGAAAATGCCGCAACAAATACTGAGGCTGCAGATGCGCTTATTGCCGCTCTCGAAAATGCAGAGCTTGACGGCGAGGCTAATGATGCTAAGGTTGATTTCCTTAAGGATAAGGACTATGCCGCTAAGAAGTATCAATTTATCTTCGGCGGTGACGGTTGGGCTTACGATATCGGTTTCGGCGGTCTTGACCACGTAATCGCTCAAAATCAGGACGTTAATATCGTAGTATTTGATACAGAGGTTTATTCTAATACAGGCGGTCAGGCTTCTAAGGCTACTCCTACAGGTGCGGTTGCTAAGTTTGCCGCTTCCGGTAAGGTAGTTAAGAAGAAAGACCTTGCTCAAATCGCTATGAGCTACGGCTATGTATATGTTGCTCAGGTTGCTATGGGTGCTAATGCCGCTCAATGCCTTAAGGCATTCCAAGAGGCTGCCGCTTATAACGGACCTTCGCTTATTATATGCTATGCTCCTTGTATTAACCACGGTATCAAGATGCCGTTTAATCAGACTGAACAGAAAAAGGCTGTCGCAGCAGGATATTGGAACTTGTTTAGATTTAATCCCGCACTTGCAGAAGAAGGTAAAAACCCATTCTCGCTTGACAGCAAGGCTCCGACGGCTGATTACGTTGAATTTATTGAAGGTGAAACAAGATATTCTGCTCTTAAACGCTCATTCCCGGGCAAGGCAGAGGAACTCTTTGGTATTGCCGCAGAAAATTCAATTGAAAAATATAATAAGCTTGCTAAGCTTGTTGATTTCTATGCTCCAGATAAAGACTGATAAAAGTTAAAAATATTTAAGGGTAACGGTTAATTTGCCGTTACCCTTATTTTATATTTTAATCGAGCATTATATATGAAAAACGAGAAAAAGTGAGTAAATGAGAGATTATCACTATATTTATAAAATTATTGTTGACTATTAAACGCTCTTGTGTTATTATATTCAAGCAAAAGAAAAAGGGCCTTTAGGTCAAATGTTTTAGGAGGATTTGATTATGTCAACATTTTTACCAAAAGCTGACGAAATCACTCGTAACTGGTATGTTATTGACGCTGCCGGCAAGCCTCTCGGACGTGTAGCAAGTGAAGCTGCAGTTCTCCTCAGAGGTAAGCACAAGCCAATCTTCACACCAAACGTAGATTGCGGTGACTTCGTAATTATTATCAACACAGACAAAGCAGTTCTTACAGGTGACAAGCTTAACAAGAAGCTTTATCAGCATCACACAGGTTATATTGGTAACCTTAAGGAAGTTAAGTACGGCACACTTATGGCTGAAAAGAGTGATTTTGCTATGCAGCTTGCTGTTAAGGGTATGATTCCTGACACAACACTCGGCAGAAAGCAGCTCACAAGATGCCATATCTACAAGGGCGCAGACCATAAGCACGAGGCTCAGAAGCCTGTAGCTTATGAATTATAATAGGAGGTATCTGAGTTATGTATGAAACTAATCCATATTTCTACGGAACAGGTAGAAGAAAAGAATCAGTAGCACGTGTACGCTTATACGCAGGTACCGGCAAAATCACAATCAACGATCGTGACATTGACGATTACTTTGGTCTTGAAACACTCAAGCTCATCGTAAGACAGCCTCTCGCTCTTACAGAAACAGGCGAAAAGCTTGACGTTGTATGCAGAGTAAACGGCGGCGGCGTAACAGGCCAGGCCGGTGCTATCCGTCACGGTATTTCAAGAGCTCTTCTTCAGTATGACGAGTCACTTCGTCCTGCTCTTAAGAAGGCAGGCTTCCTCACTCGTGACCCAAGAATGAAGGAAAGAAAGAAACCTGGTCTCAAAAAAGCACGTCGTGCACCACAGTTCTCAAAGAGATAATTATTTATCTTTTCAACAGCGTTTCCGTTTTGGAAGCGCTGTTTTTTCTTTGCACGATGAACTTTTTTCTAAATTGAGGCTTCCGAAAAGCGTCAGCTTTTTGGAAAAAGGAGGAGCAACGAAATGAGTGATAAACAACTTTTGCTATAAGATTAAACAAAAGTTGTTTTGAACGGTATGAAGTTTGCGACGACGCCGTGCACCTCGCAGGGCGGTGCCCTAAAAATCATTCACATTATAAATAATGCTCTGATTTTTAGACCGCTACTAAGCTCTTGTTGTTCCCTTTGTCTGCCACAGGCAGCGGTCACAAACGAGCCAATTCTCAAAGAGATAATTATTTATCTTTTCAACAGCGTTTCCGTTTTGGAAGCGCTGTTTTTTGCACGATGAGCTTTTTTTCTAAATTGAGGCTTTTGAAAAGCGCTAGCTTTTTGGAAACAGCAGGAGCAACGAAATGAAGTTTGCGACGGAAAACATAATGAGTGACGAATTTAAAGACATTGAAAAATTATATGAAAAGTGCTGAATTTTAATCTTGATTTTTGTGTAGCCATAGGTTTAACCTTATAGTGAATATAGGGCAAAATCTTCTTGAATTCCTACTAAAAAGGTAGTATAATGTCTACTGAAATATGTATTTGTTAAAAATCGGGTGGTTATAATGAAAATTAAAGATATAATAAATAATAAAAAGGTTACTGTTTCGTTTGAGGTTTTTCCTCCGAAGCAGTGGGATAAAATTGCAAATACAAAGAAAATCGTTGAGGAAATGGTAAAGGACAAGCCGTCGTTTATGAGCGTTACCTACGGTGCGGCAGGAACTACAAGCGGCTTTACAACAGAGATTGCAAATGCGATTAAAGAGGGCGGAGTTGAGCCGCTTTCTCACCTTACCTGCCTTACTTCTACCAAGGAAAAAATCGACAGCGTTTTGGACGAGTTGGAAGCAAACGGTATTGAAAACGTGCTTGCTTTAAGAGGCGATATTCCTAAGGATTTTGAAATGGGCGAAAATCAATATTTTCACCACGCTTTTGAGCTTGTGAATGAAATTAAGGCAAGGGGAAAGTTTTGCGTAGGTGCGGCGTGCTATCCGGAAACTCACCCGGAGTCTAAAAACAGGGTTGAGGATATCGCAAGGCTTAAGGAAAAAGTTGACTGCGGCGTTGATTTTATTACAACTCAAATGTTTTTTGATAATGATAAATTTTATAATTTCCGTGAAATGTGCGCTATAAAAGAGATTAACGTGCCAATTATAGCAGGAATTATGCCGATTACAAACGCTAATCAAATTAAGAGAAGCTTGGAGCTTTCAAATGCATCTCTTCCCGCTAAGTTTAATAAGATTATGGAGCGCTTCGGTGAAAATCCTGACGCTATGAAGCAGGCAGGTATTGTTTATGCAACAGAGCAAATAATAGACTTGATGGCAAACGGGGTTAATAATATTCATATTTATACTATGAATAAGCCTGACGTTGCACATCAAATTATGGAAGGACTTTCGGCGATTATAAATGAATAGGACAGAAATACTCCACTATTTGCGTACCAATTCAAAAGTAGACGATAAAAGGCTTCTTGACCTTATTGATGATTGCTGCAACGAGGTTAACAAATGCGTAAGGCCTAAAACCATTCATCGTATTTTTGATTGCAAGGTAAATGATGACGAGGTTATTGTTGAAAATCAGGTTTTTAAAAGCAAGCGCCTTGCGGATAATATGAAGGGCTGTAAAAGAGTTTGCATTTTTGGTGCGACTCTCGGCACTGAATGTGACAGGCTTTTGAGAACGTATGCCTCAACCGATATAACGAGGGCAACGGTGCTACAAGCTTGCCTTGCATCTAAGATTGAAGAGGTTTGCGACGGGATTGAGGATGAATTAAAAAAGCAGGGAATGACTCTTCGCAGTCGATATTCTCCTGGCTATTTTGACCTTGATATAACGGAAAATAAAAAATTATTTGAATTAATGGATATAACAAAGCGTATCGGGCTTACGATTACGGGCACCTGCCAAATGGTTCCGTCAAAGTCCGTTACGGCATTTATAGGTATTGAAAATGATTAGATTTTTTGACGGCGGTATGGGCAGTATGCTCAATCTTGCGGCAGGCGAACTGCCTGAAAAGCTTAATATCAGCGAGCCTGAAAGAGTTTTTGCTGTTCATAAGGGATATGCAGATGCAGGCGCAGAGTTTATTACGGCTAACACCTTTGGCGCTAACTCGCTTAAATATGGAAATGTAGCTGAGCTTGTAAAGGCAGGCGTTGCACTTGCTAAAAAAGCAGGCAAGTATGTTGCGCTCGATATCGGTCCAACCGGTAAGCTTTTGAAGCCTATGGGCGATCTTGAATTTGAAAGAGCAGTTGAGCTTTTTGCAGAGGTTGTAAGAGCAGGCAAGGACGGCTCCGACGTTGCAATTATTGAAACTATGAGCGATATGTATGAGCTTAAGGCGGCTGTAATCGCTGTTAAGGAAAATTCGGATTTGCCGATTATCACTTCTATGATTTTTGACGAATCGGGCAGGCTTCTTACAGGCGGCGACGTTAAAAGTGCCGTTGCTATGCTTGAGGGACTTAGGGTTGACGCTATCGGCTTTAACTGCGGCTTGGGCCCTAAGCAAATGATTCCTCTTGTTAAGGAGCTTAGAGAGTGTACCTCACTTCCTATTCTTGTTATGCCAAATGCAGGGCTTCCCGAATCTGTTGACGGAAAGACTGTTTATAACGTTTCGCCTGACGAATTTGCGCAGGATATGAGAGAGATTGCTAAGCTCGGCGTGTCGATTTTGGGCGGCTGCTGCGGTACAACTCCAAAGCATATTGCCAAAATGATTGAACTTTGCAAGGATATTCCCGATAACGTTCCCGAAAAGAAAAACGATACGGTTGTTTGCTCTTATTCAAGCGCCGTTACTATCGGTGAAAAGCCTGTGGTTATCGGCGAAAGAATTAACCCAACGGGTAAAAAGCTTTTTAAGGAAGCACTTAGAAATAACAATATCGATTATATAATTAAAGAGGGTATGGCTCAGCAGGAAAAGGGCGCTCATATCCTTGATGTAAATGTCGGCTTGCCTGAAATTGACGAGGTGCAGATGCTTCAGGACGCTGTGTTTAATCTTCAAAGCGTTCTCTCTCTTCCGCTTCAGCTTGATTCAAGCAACACTCAGGCTCTTGAAAAGGCAATGCGTATGTATAACGGCAAGGCGATGATTAACTCTGTAAACGGCAAGCAGTCGTCAATGAGTGAGGTTTTCCCGCTTGTTCAAAAATACGGCGGCGTTGTTGTTTGCCTTTGCCTTGTTGAAAGCGGTATTCCCGAAACGGCGCAGGGCAGAATTGATATCGCAAAGAAAATCATCAAAACAGCCGAAAGCTATGGTATAGATAAAAAAGACCTTGTAGTTGATGCACTTGTAATGACAATTTCAACTAACAAGGATAATGCGAAAGAAACGCTTAAAGCTGTTGATTATATCCGTCACGAGCTTGGTGTCGGCACGGTTTTAGGTGTGTCAAATATCAGTTTCGGTTTGCCGAAAAGAGAGGCGATTAATACCGCTTTCTTTACCCTTGCTCTTAAGGCAGGCTTGTCGGCAGGTATTATAAATCCCTTGAGCGAAAGTATGATGAATGCCTATTATTCGTATAATGCTCTTGAGGGATTTGACGATAACTGCACTGAGTATATCGAATCTGTTACCGCTTCTGCCAATACTGCGACGGCAGCAGGTGTGACCGATTTAAAAATGGCTATCATCATGGGTATGAAAGAGGATGCAGGCGCTTGCGCTAAGGAACTGTTAAAAGATACGCCGGCGCTTGACGTTATTAATGATTATATTATTCCTGCGCTTGACATTGTCGGCGACGGATTTGAAAAAAATAAGGTGTTCCTCCCTCAGCTTCTTATGAGTGCTGATTCCGCAAAGGCAGCATTTGACGTTATCAAAGAGCATTTGATTTTGGCAGGAGAACAGAAAAAAAGCGAGCATAAGGTTGTAATCGCAACCGTTGAGGGCGATATCCACGATATCGGCAAAAATATTGTTAAGGTTCTTATGTCAAATTACGGATTTGATATTATTGATTTGGGCAAGGATGTTAAGTGCGAAAGAGTGCTTGAAGAGGTGCAAAAGCAGGGCGTTAAGCTTGTCGGTCTTTCAGCCTTGATGACTACTACCGTGCCTAATATGGAAAAAACGATTAAGCTTATCCACGATAATACGGACGCTAAAGTGTTTGTCGGCGGTGCTGTTCTTACAAAATCGTATGCCAAAATGATTAATGCCGATTGGTACGCTAAGGACGCAATGGAAAGTGTAAGAATAGCTAAGGAATTTTTCGGAGGTGAGGAGTAATGATGGTTTCCACCAAGGGCAGATATGCTCTCAGAATTATGTCTGACCTTGCCGAAAATCAAAAGGGCGGTCCCGTATCGCTTAAGGATATTGCCGAACGTGAAAATATCGGCATAAAATATCTTGAAATCATTGTTTCATCTCTTAATAAAAACGGACTTTTAAAGAGCGTTCGTGGCAAAAACGGCGGCTATATGCTCAACCGTGAGCCAAAGGAATATACAATTGCTTCAATTCTCAATGCGGCAGAGGGTAGCCTTGCTCCCGTTGCGTGCGTTAGTGACGGCGACTGCGAAAATGCACCAAGCTGTAAAACTTACGTTCTTTGGAAAGAACTTGATGACGTGATTGAGGATTTCTTATCGTCTAAAACCTTGGCAGATATATTATAATGCCGTTATGTAACCTGTTGTAAAAATTAAAATATCTATAATTAAGAACAAAGTTGAATTATATAACATTATCAAACGGGCGATTAATAATCGCCCCTACGACGTCGAAAAAGAAACTGCGTGTTTGAATAAATTTTTTCAAAATTTATAATAAACACCTCCGTTCCTTTCTCCTCACAAAATCCGCCGTACAGCAGTGCGTCGGATTTTGAATACTACCAGGGGCGACCATTGGTCGCCTATTGAATTGTAATTGAATAAACTAAAGGACAACGGAGTATGAATTTCCGTTGTCCTTATTTTTCATCCGTTCTGCCGAGAATATAATCTGTGCTTGTATTGTAAAAATCTGCAAGCTTAATCAGAATTTCCGGTGGAATTGTTCGTTCGCCGCTTTCGTAATAAGCGTATGTTCGCTGTGGTATATTCAGCTTTTCGCCGATTTGGGTTTGGGTTAAATCACTGTCTTCTCTCAAATCTCTTATGCGTTGATACTTCATTTTAATCACCATATTTATTATATGGCAGAACAATATGTTCTATTGACTGATAGAACATATTGTTCTATGATAAAACTGAAACAGTTTTATTTTTTAAATACGATACATAGATATGGTGATATAATCGAAAGCTTTACATAAAACAAAAACAACGGAATGTTAAAACTTCCGTTGTCCTTATTTTGTGCTGTCTTTAAGTCCTAATAAATAATCAGACGAAACGTTGAAAAATTTGCAAAATGAAATTATATCGTCAATGCTCGGCTCATAAGTGCCGTTTTCTATATACGAAATTTTGCGTTGAGTCATATTGACCTCTTTGCCAAGCTTGGTTTGATTTAGGTCCATATCTTCTCTTAAATCACGAATCCTTTTGCCGAATTCCTGTTTCATAAATATCACCGTCGATATTCTATCATAGATACAAACTGTCTATTGACAAATAGATAGAAAATGTCTAATATTGTAAATGGATACATTATAGGATGTGATTTTATGAAATTTGATGAGTTTAAAATTGACGGCGTTGAAATGAAAATTAATGATGAATATGCATTGATAAACGCTACAATTAAGATTATGCTCAGCCAAATAAACGCAGTGATTATAAACGAGCCGGATTGGCTTGGTGTTGGGCGGCTTGAATTAAAACTGAAAAATTCGGAGCTTGGATTTAATCACGTGTTTTATTGTAAAAATAAGCAGGAATTTGAGGATATGTTAAAGCTAAAGGAAAGGATAGAAAACAGATAGGTAATGTTACCTCTGCGCAACATACAAAATTAATTGAAAAAGCGACAAATACTCCTGATTGTTGACAATATTATATGCGTATTATATAATTTGAAGTGGACAAAGGAAACTGTCGAATACGGTAGGCGGTTAGCCCTCTTATTCCAAGAGGGTTGTTATCCCTCTTGAGATTTAATCAAAAGGGGAGATATTATGGAATATGCAACAATAATTACCTTGGTACTTATTATTACACTGATTCTTATAATAAAAAATAACCGCCCTGTGTCCTGGAAAAACAAGGGTGGTTATTTAATCACTATTCCGGGCTAACCGTCTATCCGATAAGCCCTTTGTCTATAATTATACTATCACAAAAAATATACTTTGTCAACACGCTTTAATGTATGTTTCAGCGTGTAGAAAAAGTCCAATTATAAATTTCTACACGCTGTAAGACTTCGAGAAAGTGAGATAAATTTCGTATTTTGCGAGCGAGTGCTATACGTTGGTACTGCCCCCGAGCAAAAGACGAAAAGTGCCAAAAGTGGCTTGAACACTACGTTCAAGCCACTTTTCTATAAATCCGATTTTTAAATTTTATTTCGGCAAGAGCAAATCTGCGATTCGGCAAACCCTTTTGTCACTTCGTGACATTTCCCCTGTAAGGGGAATCCCCCTTGCCCTACATCATTACTTTATGATAATTTAAGCACGGCACGCTTTAGCCGCTTTATCGACAGTCTGCAAATGCGTGTTTTTTATACTTATTTATTAATCAGGGTAGCCGTTAGGGTTTTGACTCTGCCATCTCCAGCTATCCTCGCACATTTCGTCAAGTCCTCTTTCAGCCTTCCAGCCAAGTTCTTTGAGTGCCTTGCTTGGGTCTGAATAGCAGGTGGCAATATCGCCGTCACGACGAGGTCCGATAACGTAAGGGATTTCCTTGCCTGAAGCTTTTTCAAATGATTTAACAACATCAAGAACAGAGTAGCCGATTCCTGTGCCGAGGTTGTAGATAAAGAGTCCGTCCTCACCCTCAACCTTTTCGACAGCCTTGATATGACCGAGTGCAAGGTCAACAACGTGAATATAGTCACGAACACCTGTTCCGTCAGGAGTATCGTAATCGTCGCCGAATACATTAAGGTGGTCAAGCTTACCGATAGCAACCTGAGTGATATAAGGCATAAGGTTGTTAGGAATACCGTTAGGGTCTTCGCCCATTGTGCCGCTCTTGTGAGCACCGATAGGGTTGAAGTAACGAAGAAGGCAGATTGACCAGCTGTTGTCTGAAACATAAAGGTCTTTAAGTATACATTCAATCATAAACTTAGTTCTGCCGTAAGGGTTGGTAACTCCGCCAACCTCCATATCCTCGGTAAGAGGGGATACGTTGTTCATACCGTAAACCGTAGCCGATGATGAAAATACAATCTTCTTGCAACCGTGCTTTCTCATAACGTCAAGCCAAACGAGTGTGCCCGTTACGTTGTTATCAAAATATTCAAGCGGCTTATGAACGCTTTCACCTACTGCCTTTAAGCCTGCAAAGTGAATAACAGATGTAATATTTTCCTTTTCAAAAACATTGCTTAAGCCCTCGGCATCTCTTACATCACATTCATAAAAGCTGAAATCCTTTCCGACTAAAGCTTTGATTCTGTCATAAGAGCTTTTCTTGCAGTTGTAAAGATTATCTACTACTACAACATCCTGACCCGCATTCATAAGTTCAACGCAGGTGTGAGAACCGATATAACCGAGACCGCCTGTAACTAATACTGACATAATGCTACCTCCGTAGTTTTATATAAAAAATATTTTTGTTTATTAATATGCTTTGCCCCAATAGAGCATTTTTTTTGCAGGCTTGCCGCAGCAAACACAAACGTCTGAAATTTCTTCTTGGTCAAACGGAATACAACGAGAGCCGACACCTGTAATTTCCTTTACTTTGTCCTCACATTCCTCACTGCCGCACCACATTGCCTTAACAAAGCCGTCGCCCTTTTCCTCAAGAGCCTTTATGATTTCGTCTGTAGATTTGCATTTATATGTTCTTCTCTCTGTTTTCAAGAGCATTTTTGTAAAGCCCGTCACGAACTTCTTGAAGCTTTTGAGGAATAACTGTTGAAATGTCATCAAGAGAAACTACTGTTTTCTCTCTGTTGTGCCTTGTAACTACAACACATTGATTATTTTCAATATCTCTCGGTCCGATTTCAACTCTTACTGGAACACCTTTCATTTCATATTCCGCAAACTTCCAGCCCGGTGAATTTTCGCTGTCGTCAATCTTAGCTCTGCAAACCTTTTTGAGTTCGTCGCAAAGAGCATTAGCCCTGTCAAGTACGCCTTCCTTGTGCTGAGCGATAGGAACAACGATAACCTGAATAGGTGCAACGGCAGGCGGCAAAACAAGACCGTTGTCATCACCGTGAGTCATAATGATTGCGCCTATTAATCTTGTAGTCATACCCCAAGATGTCTGATGAGGGTATGCAAGCTTGTTTTCTTTATTTGAAAATTGAATGTCAAATGCCTTGGCAAAACCGTCGCCGAAATAGTGGCTTGTGCCTGCCTGAAGTGCCTTGCCGTCGTGCATAAGCGCTTCAATACAATATGTACGCTCGGCACCCGCAAATTTGTCGCTGTCGGTTTTCATACCCTGAACAACAGGCATTGCAAGGTCCTCTTGGCAGAATTTTGTATATACATTAAGCATTCTTTCTGTTTCTTCAATTGCTTCCTCTGCCGTTTCGTGAAGAGTGTGACCTTCCTGCCATAAAAATTCTCTTGAACGAAGGAAAGGTCTTGTTGTTTTTTCCCATCTTACAACCGATACCCACTGATTGTAAAGCTTAGGTAAATCTCTGTAAGAATGAACAACATCTCTGAAATGTTCGCAGAAAAGAGTTTCCGACGTAGGTCTTACGCAAAGCCTTTCTTCAAGCTTTTCGTTTCCGCCGTATGTTACCCATGCACATTCAGGTGCAAAACCCTCAACGTGGTCTGCCTCTTTTTTAAGCAAGCTTTCAGGGATAAACATTGGCATATTAACATTCTCGTGGCCAAGCTCCTTGAACATACCGTCAAGAATTCTTTGAATATTTTCCCAAATTGCGTAGCCGTAAGGTCTTATTACCATACAGCCTTTTACGCTTGTGTAAGAAACGAGCTCTGCTTTTTTGCACACGTCAGTGTACCATTTCGCAAAATCCTCGTCCATAGATGTGATGGAATCAACCATCTTTTTTGGTCGTTTGCCATATTTGTGACTCCTTGTCATATGATAGTGATAGTTTAGATAATAGTTTTAAATTACGTTTAATTCTTATTATATAATAACAGAGACAAGATGTAAACACTATTTTTGAACAAAAATTTTTAACAGAATTCGTTTTTTTATGACATATTGCCATTTCTTTTGCTTGTTCTTGATTTGTTCATAATTGGTTGATATATTAGAGCTGTAGGCAAAATATGCTTATAGCGGTTATCTATGGTAAATATGATATGTTTTTGTTGTCTTTTTTGCACAAATATAATTTGATTGTTTTGTGTAATTTGGCCAACACTACAAATAGTAATGAAATACGTTACAATATGTATATTTTGGATGAAAAAGACTTGAATTCGCATTTTTATTGTAGTATAATCACGACAGTACAAACAAGGGGGTGACTGCAACGTTTGATACTATTTTAATGAAGGTGGATCTTCAAAAAGAACTTACCGACCAGCTCGAACTGAAAGAAGTTTTCAGCTTTAAGATTGGTAATTTTAAGCTCGGCTTCGATGAGGCAACAGTGGTAAGCTGGATAATTATTGCGGTAATGACAGTTCTTGCGATTATCTTAACCCGAAATCTCAAAGTAACAGGAGAAATTTCAAAGCGTCAGGCATTGCTCGAGCTTGCTTATGAAAAAGCGCAAGACTTTTTCAAGGGCATAATGGGAGAAAAGGTAGAACAGTTTATTCCTTGGCTTATGAGTGTGGCACTTTTCATCGGCGTTTCAAACATTATAGGTTTGTTTGGATTAAAACCGCCGACAAAAAGTATGCAGGTAACTGCGTGTCTTGCTATAATAAGTATAGTGCTTGTAGAATTTACTGCGTTTAAAAACAAAGGATTTGCGGGGCGTCTGAAGGAATTTACTAAACCAATTTGGATAATTACTCCTATCAATTTAATGGAAGTTATTACCAAACCGCTTTCGCTTTGTATGCGTCTTTTCGGTAATGTAATCGGTTCATTCATTATTATGGAACTTATTAAGGCTTGCGTTCCGATATTCTTACCTACAGTATTCAGTCTTTATTTTGATATATTCGACGGTTTACTTCAAGCATACATTTTTGTATTCTTAACAGGTCTTTATTTACAGGAAGCTGTTGAGGAGTCGGAGGAAACGACTGACAAACAGAAGAAAAAATAATAAAAAAAGCAAGTAAAAAGAACAAAAAGCAGGCTAAAGCCGCTTAAATATATTTTTAATTATTAAGGAGATTAATATTATGACAGGTTCAGTTATTGCTATCGGTGCAGGTATTGCTCTTATTTGTGCACTCGGTGCAGGTATCGGTATCGGTATCGCTACAGGTAAAGCCGTTGAGGCTATCGCTCGTCAGCCGGAAATGGTACCAAATTCGTACAACTCTTATCCTTGGTGCTGCTCTTTCTGAAGCAACAGCTATTTACGGACTTGTAGCTTGTATTATGATTATTTTCTTGGTTAAATAAAACAGTTTTTAATCAAAACAGTTTGATGAGAAAGGACCATAATTAATGTTAAAATTTGACATAAATATTCTTTGGACCTTGATAAACCTTATTATCTTTTTGTGCTTATGAAACTGTTTTTATTTAAACCAATTAAGAAAACACTTGATAAGCGTAAGGAATTGATTGAAGGTCAGTTCAAGGCTGCCGAAGATAAAGAGAAAAAAGCTGGGGAGTTACAGGCTGAATATCAGTCACAGCTCTCAGGCGTAGAAGATGAAAAGAAGGCTATAATCGCCGAGGCAAGAAATAACGCTAAAGGCGAGTATGACAAAATCGTTGCACGTGCAAACGACGATGCAGTTAAGATTAAGCAGGATGCTAAAAAGGCATCTGAGCTTGAAAGCGAAAAGGCACGTCTTGCAGTTAAGCAGGAAATTGCAGAGCTTGCTATGCAGGCAGCAACCAAGGTTGTTGAAAAGGAAGTTTCTCCGGAAACAAATAAAATGCTCTACGACCAATTTTTAAATGAAAGCAGTGATAAATAATGATTCAAAATATTGAAAAATATCTTGACGCACTGTTTTCTGCTCACGCAAGTGTGTCAAGCTTGGAAGAAGCTTTAAATACTGTTAATTCCAATGCTGAGCTCAAAGAAATTTTTAACGACCCTAACGTTACTCTTGAGGAAAAGAAAAACGTTTGTAAGGATCTTTTTGCCCCGTCAGTTAATGATTTTGTGGCAGAGCTTGCAGCAAGCGGAAAGATTGACAGCTTAGGCGAAATTGTTGAGGCTTATATCTCACAACTCAACAAGCAAAACAATGTTGCAGAGGCAACAATTACCTGCGTAACAGAGCCTGATGACGAACAGTTAAAGGGCATTAAGGAATTTGTTCGCAAGCAGGAAAATGCAAATGATGCCGTAATCAAGGTTGTTAAGGATGATTCACTTATCGGCGGCTTTATCGTAACGCTCGGCGACAAGCAGTTTGACTTTTCAATTAAGAAAAAGCTTGACGGTATTAAGCAAAAAAGGTTATGAATTCTGCAAGAAACGGCGCTGTAACAAGCGAAAATGTTCTTGCGGTTTTGAAAAAGGATATTAATGATTTTGAACTTAGAACTAACAGCGAGGAAATCGGTACTGTTATTCGTGTAGGCGACGGAATTGCTACTATCCACGGTCTTGACCATGCAATGTACGGCGAAATCGTTGTATTTGAAAACGGCGTTAAGGGCATGGTTCAGGATATTAAGAGACATCAAATCGGCGTAATTCTTTTTTGACTCCGATACAGGTGTTGAACAGGGTACAAAGGTTAAAAGAACACATAAAAAAGCAGGTGTGCCTGTAGGCGATGGCTTTATCGGCAGAATTGTTAATTCACTCGGTGAGCCTATCGACGGTAAGGGTGAAATTAAGGCTGACGGATATCGTCCTGTTGAGCAGCCGGCACCGTCAATTGTTGACCGTCAGAGTGTTGATACTCCGCTTGCAACAGGTATACTTTCTATCGACTCAATGTTCCCTATCGGCAGAGGTCAGCGTGAGCTTATCATAGGCGACCGTCAGACAGGTAAAACTTCCATTGCTCTTGATACCATTCTTAACCAAAAGGGTAAGGACGTAATTTGTATCTATAACGCAATCGGTCAAAAGGCGTCAAGCGTTGCTAAGCTTGTAAATACACTTGAAAAAGCAGGTGCAATGGATTATACAATCGTTGTTTGCTCAACAGCAAGCGAGCCTGCTTCACTTCAGTATATTTCACCGTATGCCGCAACAGCAATTGCCGAATACTTTATGTATCAGGGCAAGGATTGCCTTATTGTATATGATGATTTAAGTAAGCATGCAGTAGCTTACCGTGCTCTTTCACTTCTTCTTGAAAGAAGTCCGGGCCGTGAAGCTTATCCCGGCGACGTTTTCTATCTTCATTCAAGACTTCTTGAGCGTTCAAGCCGTCTTACAGATGAACTCGGCGGTGGCTCAATTACTGCGCTTCCTATTATTGAAACACAGGCAGGCGACGTTTCTGCATATATCCCGACCAACGTTATTTCGATAACCGACGGTCAGATATTCCTTGAAAGTGACTTGTTCTTCAGCGGTATGCGTCCGGCTGTAAACGTCGGTCTTTCTGTATCACGTGTTGGTGGTGCGGCTCAAACAAAGGCTATGAAGAAGGCAGCAGGCTCACTTAGAATTGACTTGGCGCAGTTTAGAGAAATGGAAGTATTTACTCAGTTCTCATCTGACCTTGATGAAGAAACAAAGCAGGTCTTACCTACGGTAAGGGACTTATGGAACTTCTTAAGCAGCCGCTCGGTCATCCGCTTTCGCTTGCTGATATGGTATTTACTCTTGTTGGTGCAACAGGCAGAAAGTTTGTTGATATCCCGACGGAGGATACTAAGAAATTCCAGAATAAAATGCTTGCTTATATGAATGAAAACTACTCTCAGCTTGTCAATACAATTGAGCAGGAAAAAGTGCTTGAAGATGGCACAAGAGAGCAGATTTTAGAGGCAATTGACGAATTTAAAAAGATTTATCAAGAGGGTTAATGATGGCTAATGCTCGTGAAATTCAAGCCAGAATGAAGTCTATTAAGGACACTATGAAAATCACAAACGCAATGTATATGATTTCGTCCTCAAAGCTTCAAAAGGCGAGAAGAGACCTTAAAAATACCGAGCCTTATTTCTATACTATTCAGGATTGCCTTTCAAAAATCCTTGAGCTTTCTCCAGACGCAGGTAACGTTTACTTTGACGAAAGAGAGGACGTGCCAAAGCAGGAGAGAAAGCAGGGTTATATCGTTGTTACAGCCGATAAAGGTATGGCAGGTGCGTATAAGCACAATGTAATCAAAATAGCAGAAAAAGAGGCTCTTTCCGATAATAAAAATATGCTTTTTGTTGTCGGTCAGGTTGGTCGTAAATATTTTGAAAAAAAGAATATTCCTATCGATATTGACTTCAAATATACAGCTCAAAATCCTAATGTTAACAGAGCAAGAGTTATCAGCGAACAGATAGTTGAGCTTTTTAGGGAAAAGAAGCTTGATGAGGTTTATATCGTTTACACAAGAATGGTTAATTCTGTTACCTTTGATGCTGAAATCAAACAGCTTTTGCCTTTAAAGAAGGTTAAGTTTGAAAGAACAGAAGAGCATAACAAATATGAAACATGTACGTTTGAACCGAGTATGAATGCTGTGTTTGACCATATTATACCAAACTATATTTCAGGTTTCGTATACGGTGCTCTTGTTGAATCGTATTGTTCTGAGCATAATGCACGTATGATGGCTATGCAAACGGCTACTGATGCTGCAAAGGATATGCTCAAAGGTCTCGGTATAGAATATAACCGTGCAAGGCAGGCGGCTATTACTCAGGAAATCACTGAGGTTATCGCCGGTGCCAAGGCACAAAAAATGAAAGAAGATTAGGAGGTGTCCTTGTATGAAAAACGGTAAAATTGTTCAGGTTATGGGACCTGTAATCGACGTTGAGTTTGAAGATGAATTGCCTAAGATTAAGGACGCTCTTGAAGTAGAATTAGACGGCAAGAAGCTTGTTATGGAAGTTAGTCAGCATATCGGCGGAAACTGTGTTCGCTGCATTATGCTTGCTGCATCTGAAGGTCTTTGCAAGGATATGGAAGTTATCAATACAGGCGACGCCATTAAAGTCCCTGTAGGTGACAAAACTTTGGGCAGACTTTTCAATGTTGTAGGTGAAACGATTGACGGACTTGACAGTCTTGACAAAGAAGAACATTGGGCTATCCACCGTAAACCGCCTACATTTGAAGAGCAAAGCGCAAACGTTGAAATCCTTGAAACAGGTATTAAGGTTATTGACCTTTTAACACCTTATCCAAAGGGCGGTAAAATCGGTTTGTTCGGCGGTGCCGGTGTAGGTAAAACCGTACTTATTCAAGAGCTTATTACTAACGTTGCCACTCAACACGGCGGCTATTCAATATTCACCGGTGTCGGTGAAAGAAGCCGTGAGGGTAACGATTTATGGAAGGAAATGGGCGAAAGCGGCGTACTTGAAAAAACTGCGCTTGTATTCGGTCAGATGAACGAACCGCCCGGAGCACGTATGCGTGTTGCCGAAACAGGACTTACAATGGCAGAATATTTCAGAGATGTAGAGCATCAAGATGTGCTTCTTTTCATTGATAATATTTTCCGTTTCGTTCAGGCAGGCTCTGAGGTATCTGCACTTCTTGGAAGAATGCCGTCAGCCGTTGGTTATCAGCCAACTCTTGCTACAGATGTCGGCGAACTTCAGGAGCGTATCGCTTCAACAAAGAACGGTTCTATCACATCGGTTCAGGCTGTATATGTACCTGCTGATGACCTTACTGACCCAGCTCCTGCAACAACATTTGCTCACCTTGATGCAACAACAGTTCTTTCAAGAAAGATTGTTGAAAAAGGTATTTATCCTGCAGTTGACCCGCTTGAATCAAACTCACGTATTCTTGAGCCGGATGTTGTAGGTGAGGAACATTATCAGGTTGCACGTAAGGTTCAGGAGTATTTGCAAAAGTATAAAGAACTTCAGGATATTATCGCAATTCTCGGTATGGAAGAACTTTCCGATGAAGATAAAACTACTGTTTACCGTGCAAGAAAGATTGAGAAATTCTTGTCTCAGCCTTTCCACGTTGCTGAAGCATTCACTGGTCAGCCGGGTAAATATGTAGCCGTTAAGGATGCAGTTAAAGGCTTTAAGGCAATTATCGACGGTGAGGTTGATGATGTACCTGAGCAGGCATTCTTTAATACAGGTACTATTGAAGATGTTTTGGAAAATGCAAAAAAGCTTGAAAAATAAGGTGATTATATGAATACTTTTCAACTTAAAATAATTGCATCTAATAAAGTGTTTTTTGACGGTCAGGCTCAAAGCTTGATTATTCCAAGGCTTGACGGCGGCAGCGAGGCTTATCTTGCTATGCATGAAAACTGCGTTGTTCCTATTGAATTCGGTGAAATGAAAATTGTTGACGCAAATGGTAAAACGATTAACGCATTTGTCGGCAGCGGATTTCTTGAATTTCTTGATAATGAGGCAATGCTTGTTTGTATTTCGGCAGAGCTTCCTGAGGAAATCAACGAGCGACGTGCAAAAGAGGCTCAGCTTAGAGCTGAGGAGGAACTTCGTCAAAAGCATTCTCTTCTTGAATATTATCACTCTCAGGCTAATCTTTCCCGTGCTATGGAAAGACTCAAAGTCAAGAGCAGATATACTAGATAATATACTTTGGCAAAGCGGCTTGAACATTACGTTCAAGCCGCTTCAGCGTGTAGAAAAAGTCCAATTACAAATTTCTACACGCTGTAAGACTTCGAGAAAGTAAGATAAATTTCGTTTTTTGCGAGCGGGAGCTGTACGTGGATACTGCCCCCGAGCAAAAGGCGAAAAGCGCCAAAAGTGGCTTGAACACTACGTTCAAGCCACTTTTCTATAAATGTATTTTTAATTTTATTTCGGCAAGAGCAAGCCCTTGCCCTACGATACGTCGAAAGAAATTCCGTGTTTGAATGAATTTCTTTGAAATTCATAATAAACACTTCGTTCCTTTCTCCTTTTCCCCACCAATTTTCAATTTGTCGGGGACCCCGAATGGAATTTCTTTTTATAGCACGGCGTGGTTTAGCTACTTTATCGACAGTCTAAAGCGGTTTGGACAATGTTCAAACCGCTTTTTATATGTTGAAAAGAATTATTTAATATTGTATAATAATATTATCTATGATTAAGGGGTATATAAATTATGCAATATAATTTAAAAACAGGCAATTTTGTGATTTTTCAAAATTCAGGGAAAATATTCTTGTCCCTCGTTCTTATTTTATTCCGTTTTCGAGTCTTGAAGAACTTTCAAAAACAGATATAAGAAATGAACGTTATTCATCATCTCTTGTTGATTGCCTTTCCGGCGAATGGGATTTTATTTATTTTGAAAATTGTAAGCAAACAGACAATTATTTTGATACAGATAAAATCAAGTTTAATAAAGTGAACGTGCCGTCTATGTGGCAGTATACCGGCTATGAAAAGCCTTATTATGTTAATACACGCTATCAGTTTAAACCTAATCCGCCGCAAATTCCAACTGATTGTCCTGTCGGAATTTACAGAAGATTTATCAATATTGACGACCTTGATTTGAATTATACTATTGCTTTTCTCGGTGTTGCAGGCTCACTTGAGCTTTTTATAAACGGCAAATATGTCGGTTTCAGCGAGGGAAGCCATAATACTGCTGAATTTGAACTCAACGATTTTCTCGTTAAGGGCAAGAATGAAATTGTTGTTCAAAACCATAAATGGACAAACGGCACTTATCTAGAAGCGCAGGATATGTTTCGTTCAAACGGTATTTTCCGTGATGTGCTTTTGTATAAAACGGGAAAAAATTCTATTTATGATTTTGAAGCGAAAATTTCATTTAACGGCAAATATTCTCTTGATTTTATTCCGTCACTAAAGCTCAGCGACGAATGTATTTTGACAGTTTCGCTTTATGACGATGACGAGCTTATAACTTCTAAATCTGTTAATGTATCACCGAGCGATATTCAAAAGATTAGCTTTGAAAATCTTGATGTTCATCCTTGGTCTGCTGAATGTCCTTATCTTTATGATATGATTGTCACTCTTTCAAATGGTGAGGAAATTATTGAGGCGATTAGGAAAAATATCGGTTTTAAACATATTGAAATTAAGGGCAATACCTTTATTTCAATAATCAGCCAATTAAGCTTTTGGGTGTTAATCATCACGATTCATTGCCAAAAACAGGCTACACTATGACGATAGAAGAAATGGAAACGGATATAAGCCTTGTTAAGCAGTATAATGCTAATTGTATTAGAACTTCGCATTATCCTCCGGATCCTGCCTTTCTTGATTTGTGTGACGAATACGGAATTTATGTAATAGATGAGGCAGATATTGAAACTCACGGTTGCGAAACTGAACTTCATAAGCCGGGCGCTTGTTCTCATAACAAAGATTGGCAGCCACGCTATTGGGACAGAGTTTTAAGAATGTTTTCCCGTGACAAAAACCATGCTTCAATTACTATGTGGTCGCTCGGCAACGAATCGCACGGCTATTTGAATCAGGATTATTGCTATAATGAACTTAAAAAACTTACACCTATTCCTATTCATTATGAGGGTGTGTGCCGTACTATGCGCTTTGCCTATGACGTTATTTCGCATATGTACGCTTGGCCGAGTATGTGTGAAAAAATTGCGGCAGGTAAGCTTCCTAAATATAAAAACAAGCCGTTTTTCCAATGCGAATATGCTCATGCAATGGGTGTCGGCGCAGGTGAACTTGAAAGATATATGAAGATATTCTATTCTTCAAATAATATGCTTGGCGGTTGCATTTGGGAATTTGCAGACCATGCGGCTTATCACGAAAACGAAAAGATTAAATATACCTACGGCGGTGACCACGGCGAGGAAAAGCATGACGGCAATTTTTGTATGGATGGCTTGTTTTTCCCTGACAGAACTCCGCATTCGGGCGCAAAGCAGATGAAAAACTGCTACCGTCCGGTCAGATGCGAAAGAATTACCGATAACAGATATGCGTTTTTCAACCATAAATATTTCGAAAATGCCAAATTTGTTGTAAAGTACAAATACTTTACAAACGGTGTTGAGTCGGTATCCGGTACATTCAATTTAGATATTGCTCCTCAGTCAAAGCAGATATATGAATTAAAGGATATCAATGCTGATTTAAATCAGTTTAGAAACATTGTATTTGAGTATTTTGTTGATGATTTTCTTGTTGGAAGCGAGCAGGTAGTATTAAGTAAAGGTCAGCTTAATGAAAGTATTTGTAAAAACGGCAAAATCGGCTTAAATAAAAGCGAAAACAAGCTGTTCATTACATTTGAAAACGGCTCAATGATATATGATACAAAGGCAGGATTTATAGATTCTTACGTATATAAAAATCACGAAATGATTAATTCATTCCCACTTGGGGATTTCAAGGGTTTTGCGCCTGCGTTTTACCGTGCGCCGCTTGACAATGACAGAAATATTCGCAAGTATTGGGACGCTTTAAACCTTGGCAATGCTTCGAATATCTGTAAAGGCAGTAGCTTTACACAAAAAGACGATTGTATTATCATAAAAACTAAAATAAAATCTGTTGCGCCTCGTCTTTTGCCTGTTGCGCAAACTGAAATTAAATATACAATCTATGCAAGCGGTGAAATAAAGGTCGATGTAAATGTTCTTTCCGGCGGAGCAATCAAGCTTTTTGCCTCGCTTTGGCGTTATGCTTGAAATGCCAAAGGAATATGAAAATGTTAAATATTTCGGCTTAGGTCCTGATGTTGATTTGCCCGATTATAAGGAGCATACATTCAACGGCATTTTTGAAACAACCGTTGATAATCTTAAAGAAGATTATATTAAGCCACAGGAAAGTGCAACAAGATGTGATACTCGCTTTGCAGAAATTACTGATAAGGACGGCTTTGGTTTAAGATTTAATGCAATTAATAATCCTTTTATTTTCTCGGCAAGCCACTATACCTCTAATCAATGGGCTAAGGCAATGCATAGGGAGGAGCTGATAGATATGCCGACAACATGCGTTAATCTTGACGCTGCTGTTTTGGGCGCCGGCTCTAATGCTTGCGGTCCTCTTCCGAATAAGAATGATAGGGTAGGCTCTTTGAACGGCAAAAAGCTTTCCTTTACTATTCAGCCGATAGGTGATTAAATGTGTATAAAATAGGAAATGATATAGTTTTAATTTCAAGAATTGAAAAAAGTATAAAAAGTCCGTCTTTTTTAAATAAGGTTTTTACCGAAAATGAAAGGCTTTATTGTAAAAAAGCCGAAAATTTTGCAGGTCTGTTTGCCGCAAAGGAAGCTTATTTCAAAGCACTCGGAACAGGGATAAAACTACCGCTGAGTGCTATTGACATTTGCCATAATGATAACGGTAAACCGTCTTTTAAAGGGATTGATAATTGCGATTTATCAATTTCTCATGACGGCGATTATGCAATTGCAACGGTAATAATGTGGTAATGTGTAAAGTATAATGGCTTTACAATAAATGAAGGTGACAGTATGAGAATATTAACGGCAAAGCAAATAAAAGCAGTTGAAGAAAACGCATTTAAAACCGATTCGACCGAGGCGGGACTTATGCTTAATGCAGGAACTGCCTGCTTTGAAAAAATATGCAAAATTTTTGGCGAAAGCCTTGCAAACAGCCGTGTTGCAGTATTTTGCGGCAATGGCAAAAATGCAGGTGACGGCTTCGTAATTGCCGATTTGCTCAATAGTATCAATGTAAATGCCGATATTATTATCTGCGATAAAGAGCCAACCATTGACGAACCTAAAATGTATTTTGATAAGGCAATTGCAAACGGTGTAAAGGTTATTGACTTTACGGATATAGGCGAAAATTCGTATGATATTATTGTCGATTGTATCTTTGGTATAGGCTTTCACGGGCAACCGAGAGCGCCGTTTTCTGAAATATTTGATTATATTAATAATTCGGGCGCTAAGGTCGTGAGCATTGATACCCCAAGCGGAACTAATTCAACCGATGGCTCTGTTGTTAATGCTGTTAAGGCTGATTATACAATTGCAATTTCAGCTTTAAAATTCGCTCACGTTTTGCCTGCGTCAAATTCCTATTGCGGCAAAATTTATACTGTTAATATCGGAATTGACGAAAGTCATTATAAAAATAATTATGCCCAAACAATTACAAAAAAGATATAAAAAAGAATTTTAATAAACGTGATTTTAATTCCAACAAAGGCTCGTTCGGTCATCAGCTAAATATTTGCGGCTCATATCTTATGCCGGGAGCTTCCGTAATTGCTGCCAAATCTGCTTTAAAAACAGGCGTCGGTCTTTTAAAATGTGCTTTCCCAAAATCCGTCTATCCCGTTATGACTTCTAATTTAACTCAGCCGATTTTTAAGCCGCTTTGTGAAAATGAAGCGAAAACTATATCAATCGGTGCGCTTGGTGATATATTTGAGGATTTAAAGTGGGCAAACAGCGTAGTTGTCGGTTGCGGATTGGGCAATAATGACGATATTCAGGTTGTTGTTGACCAGATTATTAAAACGAGCGAAGTGCCGGTAGTTCTTGATGCCGACGGAATAAATGCAATAGCTCCTTTCATAGATATAGTAAAGGATAAAAAAGCTCCGCTTATTATTACTCCTCATCCGGGCGAAATGGCAAGGCTTATAGGCGAAAGTGTTGATTATGTTTGCTCTCATAGGCTTGAGGTTGCCAAGGCTTTTGCTAAGGAAAATGATGTGATTGTTGTTTTAAAGGGTGCAAACACTGTTGTTACAAACGGTAATGACGTGTTCTTTAATATGACCGGCAACCCTGGTATGGCAATGGGCGGCACGGGAGATATGCTTTCAGGTATAATAGGCTCGTTTTTAGCGCAGGGTTTAGAACCTATTGAAGCGGCAAAAGCGGGTGTCTATATTCACGGCAGATGCGGCGATATTGCAAAGCAGGAAATTTCCGAACGTGGAATGACTGTTGACGATATGATTTATGTTTTGGGAGCTTTGATGTCCGAATTTGAATAAAGGGCGGATTTGCTTGAAAAAAATAATATCACTTTTGTTAGTATCTTTGTTTATTATCACTTTTTCTTCGTGCACAATAAAAATTAATACCCCCGAAATACCGCAGTCATTTAATCAAAATGCTGTTGTTACTTCGGGGGATTTTTCTTTTGAATGTGAAATTTGTAAAAATGAGGAAATTGTTTCGGTTAAAGTTAAAAACACTAATGCCTTGGGACTTATTATGATATATGACGGAAACACCGTAAATTTTAAATATGATGAATATTCAAAAAAGATTTCAGGTGAAAATTTTGAAAAGGGAAATACGGCTATTATCATTTATGATGTGATTAATGCGCTTGAAAATGAGGAGACGCAAAAGCATATTATTGACGGCGGAGTAAAATACGAGGGAAAAACGAACTTTGGCGAATTTGTTCTTGTTCAAAACGATAATTCAACCTTAAAATCCCTTTCTTTTAAAAAACAGTGATTACAGAATTGATTTTAAATAATTATTTTTGTTATCTTTTATTAAAGTCTTTAATTTAAAATTAAAAAATCCCCGCCTGATTAGATTCAAGCGGGGATATATTTTGTTATAATATTGATATTAAGCTTTTACCCTCTGCCTTTGACCAAGGGTTGCGACAGATGACATCAACAATTTGAACAGGTCTGGTAATTTTAGTTACGACAAATGCTTTTGAGCCTTCGTAAGCCTCAACCCCTGCCGTAATAGCCGCAATAATTTCGTTATTCATAATTACACCTCTTTAGTTTTTAAGGCTGTGCATAGGAGCAGGAATTTTACCGCCACGGTTGATGAATTGAGCAGGTGATTTGGTATTTACTTTCATAACAGGACCGCTGCCCAAAAGGCCGCCGAATTCAAGCTCGTCACCGATTTTTTTGCCGACAGCAGGAATAACTCTTACAGCAGTTGTTTTGCAGTTTACCATACCGATTGCTGCTTCATCGGCAATAATACCGCTGATAACCTCAGGCGTTGTGTCACCCGGAATAACTATCATATCAAGACCGACAGAGCAAACAGCAGTCATAGCCTCAAGCTTTTCAATAGTGAGCGCACCGCTTCTTGCAGCATTAATCATACCTGCGTCCTCACTTACCGGAATAAATGCACCCGATAAACCTCCGACAGATGACGATGCCATTACGCCGCCTTTTTTAACTGCATCATTAAGCATTGCAAGGCAAGCGGTTGTGCCTGCACCGCCGCACTGCTCAATGCCGATTTCCTCAAGAATGTGAGCAACAGAGTCGCCGACAGCCGGGGTAGGAGCAAGCGAAAGGTCAACAATACCGAAATCGACGCCAAGCCTTCTTGATGCTTCAACACCTACAAGCTGACCCATACGTGTAATTTTAAACGCAGTCTTTTTAATGAGTTCTGCAATTTCATTAATTGAATAATCGGGATGCTTTGAAACTGCACTTCTTACAACACCAGGACCTGATACACCAACGTTGATTACGCAATCAGGTTCGCTGACACCGTGGAAAGCACCTGCCATGAACGGATTATCCTCAGGAGCATTGCAAAATACCACAAGCTTGCCTGCCGCAATACAATCGTTATCTTTGGTAAGCTCGGCAGCTTCTTTAACCTTTTGACCCATAATCTTAACGGCGTCCATATTAATACCTGCTTTGGTTGAGCCGATATTAACAGATGAACAGATATGCTGTGTTTCAGCTAAGGCTCTCGGAATAGAGTTGATAAGCTCAAGATCGCCTGCCGCAAAGCCTTTTTGAACGAGTGCAGAGTATCCGCCGATAAAGTTTACACCGATGGTTTGCGCCGCTTTTTCAAGTGCTAAAGCGTATTTAACAGGGTCGCCGCCGCTGATGCCTGCCATAATTGCAATCGGAGTAACGCTGACTCTTTTGTTAATAATAGGAATACCGTATTCCTTTTCAATCTGCTCACCGGTTGATACAAGATGCTCAGCCTTTTTGCAGATTTTGTCATATATTTTTTGACATGATTTGTCAATATCGGTATCGCCGCAGTCAAGAAGCGAAATACCCATTGTCGTTGTTCTGATATCAAGGCATTCGTCTTGAATCATTCTTATTGTTTCAAGAATTTCTTTTGAATTAATCAAGAGTAATACCTCCTATATTCTGTGCATTGAGTTGAAAATATCTTCGTGCATTGCGTGAATTGAAAGATTATTTTCCTCGCCGTATTTTGTAAGCTCCTCCGAAAAATCAACAAAGCCTACTGTGCTCTTGCTGATGTCCGCAAGCATAATCATACAAAACATATCGTCAAGAATTGTTTGTGAAACTTCGGTAATGTTGATATCGTGCTTTGCACAAATTGATGAAACCTTTGCAAGAATACCTACTGTATCTTTACCTACAACTGTTATAAATGCTCTCATGTATGCGACCTCCGCTTTATACTTATATTTGTATTGTTTAAAATTATAACAGAGTAGCAAACTTTTTTCAACAAAGTATAAGAAATATATTTTATTTTTTTAAATTTTATGTTATTATATCAAAAGCTAATATATATTGTATATTTGAGAGGCAATTAAATTGAAATATAAAAATATAGTCGATGTGCATACTCATTCAATTCATTCTTTTGACGGGAACGACAGCGTTGAGGCTCTTTGCCTTGCGGCAATTGAAAAGGGAGCAAAGGTGCTTGCTGTTACAGATCATTGCGATATAGACGGCAAGGATATGGTTGTAGATGAGCTTTGCCCGCCTCAGCTTAAGGATTTGAACGATTGCATAAATAAATACAACAATAAAATCGAAATACTTAAGGGTATCGAAATAGGACAGGGCATATATAGAAAGAAAGAAACAGAGGCTCTGCTAAAAAAATACGATTATGATTTTGTTTTAGGCTCGCTTCATAATCTTGAAAATATGGAGGACTTTTTCTTCCTCGATTATAAGAATTATGATATCGATGAGCTGTTGACAAGGTATTTTGACGGCTTATTGGAACTTTGCCAATGGGGTGCATTTGACTCTCTTGCCCACCTTACTTATCCCTTGAGATATATTGTTGCAAGGGAAAAAATTAATGTTGATATGAATAAATATCAAGATGTTTGTGACGCTATATTTGAAGAACTTATTAAAAATGATAAGGCACTTGAAATCAATACGTCGGGTCTTTTTATGGATATGAAGGATACGCTTCCGAATATTTCATTTGTTAAAAGATATAAAAAACTCGGCGGCAGATATATTACAGTCGGCTCTGACTCTCATTATGCAAACAGAGTTTGCCAGGGTATTGAGCAGGGGCTTGATATCGCACGAGCGGCAGGTTTTGACAGCGTTACAGTTTTTGAAAAACGTCAGCCAAGGCTGATTACTATTGAGTAAATTTGAGATAAGGAAAAGATTATGGATAAATTATTGGAAATAATTGAAAAAAATCCGAGATTGTCTAACAGCGAAATTGCAGTTATGCTCGGTAAAAGCGAAGAGGAAACAGAAGAACAAATCCGTCTTTATGAAAAGTCGGGAGTTATTAAGGGCTACAGAGCAATGATTGATAAAAATAAGGCGAATTCCCAAACGGTTACTGCACTTATTGAAATCAGAGTTCAGCCTAAATTCGGCCACGGATTTGATGAAATTGCAAACAGAATTGCGGCTTTGGAAGAAGTTGAAAGCATTTATCTTATGAGCGGCGGATTTGACCTTTGTTGTATGGTCAGCGATAAATCATTTGAGGAAATTGCACTTTTTGTTGCTAACAGGCTTTCTCCGCTTGACGGCGTTATGTCTACGGCAACTCACTTTATTCTTAAAAAATATAAGGAGCAGGGCGTATACTTTACAGAACCTCCTAAGGATGACAGGGGGATTCTTTCTTTCTGATGGACTACAATAATTATTTAAACCCTACTCTCGTCAGCATTAAGCCAAGCGGAATAAGAAAGTTCTTTTCTATAGCTGAGGAGATGGATGATGTTATATCCCTCGGTGTCGGTGAGCCGGATTTTAAAACTCCGTGGCACATCAGGCAAACAGGTATTAACTCGCTTGAACAGGGCGCTACAAGATATACGGCTAATGCCGGTCTTATTCTTTTAAGAAACGAAATTGCAAACTATTATAAACGTAGATTTAATGTGAATTACAGCGCTGACGGTGAAATTATGGTTACTGTCGGCGGCTCGGAGGGTATCGATATGGCTATTCGTTCTCTCGTTTGCCCGGGAGATGAGGTGCTTGTTGTTGAGCCGAGCTTCGTTTGCTATAAGCCGATTATAGAAATTTGCGGCGGTGTAGCTGTTCCAATTGTTACTGAAAATAAGAATAACTTTAAGCTTATGCCTGAAGAAATTGAAAATGCCGTAACCGATAAAACGAAACTTATCGTTTTGCCTTTCCCAAATAATCCGACGGGCGCCGTTATGCGTAGATCTGATTTGGAAAAGATTGCCGAGGTTATTAAAAAGCACGATTTGTTCGTTTTGTCAGACGAGATTTACTGCGAGCTTACCTATGGAAATGAGAAACATACCACTATTGCATCTATTGACGGTATGCAGGAAAGAACGATTGTTATTAACGGCTTTTCAAAAACATATTCTATGACAGGTTGGCGACTTGGATATGCGCTCGGTCCGGCCCCTGTTATTAAGCAGATGACAAAGCTTCATCAATACGCTATTATGTCTGCTCCCACCACATCGCAGTATGCCGCTGTTGAGGCGCTTCGCAACGGTGACGAGGATATAAAAAAAATGCGTGACGATTATGATATGCGCCGTCGTTTTACGGTAAATGCGTTTAGGGAAATCGGACTTGACTGTTTTGAGCCTGAGGGCGCATTCTACGTTTTCCCTTGTATTAAGTCAACAGGCCTTTCGTCTGAGGAATTTTGCGAACGGCTTATTATGGCTAAGCACGTTGCGGTTATTCCGGGCAATGCCTTTGGCGATTGCGGTGAAGGATTTATACGTGTATCTTATTGCTATTCTATTGATAATATTAAGGAAGCGGTAAGACGTATCGGCGAATTTGTTAAAGAACTTGGAGAAAATTAATGTCAGTTAAAGTTAAGGCTTATGCAAAAATTAATTTAATGCTTGATATTATCAGCACACGCAAAGACGGCTATCACGATTTATTTATGATTATGCAAAGTATCAATCTTTATGATACTGTCACAATCAGCGAAACAAAATCTAAGAAGATAACCATTACCTGCAATATTGACGATATCCCTCTTGATGAAAAGAATATTGCATACAAGGCGGCTGACGCATTTTTTAAAGCAAATAAAATTAAAAATAAAGGAATTAATATTGATATAGTTAAGCGTATTCCTCATCAGGCAGGTCTTGCAGGCGGAAGTGCGGACGGTGCGGCTGTTCTTGTTGCACTTAATGAACTTCTCGGTACAAATCTTTCCGATGACGAGCTTTGCGATATCGGTGTTAAAGTCGGCGCTGATGTTCCGTTTTGCATTAAGGGCGGTACTCTCTTGGCGCAAGGTATTGGCGACGTGCTTCATAAAGTTAAGCCGCTTCGTAAGTGCTTTATCTTGATTGCAAAGCCCGATTACGGTGTGAATACGGGCAAGGCGTATGCTTTGTTTGATTCAAACGGCAAGGTTCACACCCCTGATAAATTCGGTATGCTTTGCGCAATGCAAAACAGGGATTTGAATGAAATTTGCGCAAAAATGGAAAATGTTTTTGAGCAGTTTATTGAAGTGCCCAATAAGGTTGATATTAAAGAGGTTATGAGAAATAACGGCGCATTGGGCGTTTGTATGAGCGGCAGCGGGCTACCGTTTTCGGCATTTTTGATGAAAAAGAAAAGGCTGAAAAGGCAGGCGAAGAGCTTGCGGTTTATGCTAAGGATATAGCAGTTACAACTCCTGTTAATAAGGGTTGTAAAATTATTAAATGATTTGGTGATTATATGAAAACATACGAACAGGTTGACACTTATATGCAGCAAATTGGTCTTAAATATGTTAAGTCCTCTAATGAGTTTGTTGCCGGCCTTGCAATAAGAACAAATAAGGATTATACCCAAAAGGTTGCCGCTGAACTTAATTCACGTGCACAGCACAGTAATTCAAGCAATATGGTTTTTTATAAAATTAAAAACGAAACCTTTGACGGCTCAATTTATATTTCTGCGGCTTTTGACGGCGGTCTTTTCAGGCATCTCGGCAATTTGATTATTGATAATGCAGAGCTTTTTGATGGTAAGGAGACAGTTGATTTTGCATGCGACTGCGGTATTGTTACCTGCTTTATTGCAAAAATGTATCCAAACTGCCATATCACGGGCGTTGACGTTAATTCGTCTGCGATTGAAAATGCTAATATTCTTAAGGATAAGCTCGGTCTTGATAATGTCGATTTTGTTTGCAGCGACGTTTTTGAATATAACAATGAAAACAAGGCTGATACTGCCGTGACGTTTCGTGCACTTCTTGACGTTTGTATGGCAAAGACTAAAGAGCTTCCTTTCTTCGGCGAAAGAATGTGGAGAGAAAATCAATATAAAGACGCTTTTGCGGATTTTGTTAATGTAATTAATAATAATATAAAGCCCGACGGTAAGGTTTTGAGCGTTGAACGTTATACTGCCGATTACGGCTGGCTCGGCTATATGATGGCGCTTGAGGATAAGGGTATACATATTAATGCAGATAAAAGCGCCGTTATGCGTGCAAGCGATATTTCTTCTGTTAAGGAATGCAGCGTAACCTTTGCCGGCTTTAATGAAAGCGACAGCGCTGAAAATGCTTTTGATACTGTTTTGTCAAGAGAATTTAAAGCGGGGCAGGGTTATGAGGGCGAAATGGCTGAATTTGCTCTTTATTATGACAGCGAGGGAGATATCAATTTTGTTGATATTTATAAAGACGATAAACTTTTGCACCAATTTGCAACCGCTCAGTCTAAAAAGGGAAAGCTGATTTCGTATGAGGCTTCAGGTAACAGAAAAAAGATTAAATATCTAAACGCTAAAAAGCGTGATGCCTTAGAAAAGCAACTTGCGGATAATTTGTTACTTTATGACGAAAAAATATATAAAATAACCAAATATTCCAAATGATTTATATAATATTATATTAAGCGGAATATCCTAAAAATATATACATGTAACTCAAAACGTACAAAAGTAGTTCAGTTACAAACTACTTTTGTACGTTTTGTCAATTTTTTAACAATTGTTTATACAAAATCAACAAAATCAAAAAAAACTATTGATTTTTTTGTGCAATAGTGCTAAGATTTAGTTGTAATCAAAAAACAAACGAAATAGTTTGTTCAATATTTGTTAATTGATTGCAAATAACTAATTAATAATCAGGCGTATGAAAATCATTTTTATTAAGGTTTTGGTCGGCATTTTGTTTGGTGTGGCTTTCGGGCTCATCTCGGTGCCGTTATCAAAAAAGTTGATTCTTTCAAGAAGCGAAGATCCCGGCGACGTGATTGTTTTAAGGAAAAAGTCAACTTACATATTAACAGCCTTGGCAGGGGCTGTGTCGGCAGTCGGTTTTATATTAACGGCTGATGACGAAACAGTGCTGATAAGGAATTTGGCGCTTCTGCTTCCGATGTTGGCTATCGCAATAGTCGATTCGTTAATTCGTAAAATTCCAAATTCGCTTTTGCTGGTTATGATAATCACGCAAGCGGCATATATTGCTTATGTGTGCATCACTTCGCATACAATTTATGCATTAGTCAATGCAGGCATTGGATTTTTCTTAGGCTTCGTTGCTTTCACAATTCCGTCGTTTCTTAAGGTTCCTGTCGGCGCAGGCGACGTTAAGTACAGCGCAGTGATTGGCATGATAATGTATATAGGTTGCTACTTGCAGGTTATGATGATTGTCGGAATTTTGGTTTTGGCAGTTTACATTATATTAAAAGCTACCAAGCGTGGAGGAATGAAAACCCTTATCCCCATGGGCCTTTCATTTCCGCTTCAACAGTAATTTCAATGTGTTTCCCGGTGCTTAATTCTCTGGTAGTGCTGGAAAATATGTTTTAATTAGCAAATAAATTATTTTAAATCTTATAAGGAGGAAAAACAAATGAGTTTTATTAAGGATGAAAACGGACAGGGCATGCTTGAGTATGTACTTATCATTGCTTTAGTTGCAGTTGTAGCTATCGTAGCTCTTGTAGCAGTTAGAACTGTTCTTAAGAACAAGAACCAACAGATTTCTAGTCAGATGAATGCAGCTGATGCTGCTGACTAAAAAGTCAATGTTTCTTTAATTAAATGTGTTATAGGGGGGCAGGGAAACCTGCTCCCCTATTTCATTTAAAAACAACACCTTTATGTTTGAGGGGTGAAAGCTCTTTATGATGACAAAAATTTATAAATACAGATTAAAAAGGAAAAACGAAGAAGGTCAATCAATGCTTGAATTTGTATTGGTTCTTCCTGTCTTTGCTTTAATTCTTTTTATGGTGCTCGATTACGGCTGGCTCTTTATTAATTATATCGAAGTGTCAAATACTTCCCGTAATGCTGCTCGTATTGCGTGCGTTGAGTATGAAACCGTTAATCTTGAAAACGGCGCCGTTGTCAGTCCTAAGTCGTATACTCTTGACGATTTGGACGATGATGATATCAATGACGAAACTAAGGATATTATCAGGCAGGTTAAAAACTCGCTTCCGAAAAATGTTGATAATGTAAAAATCAAGGTGTCGTATTCAAATGATATTGAGGCTGAGATTGAAAACCGAACGGTTAAAAATAGGTCAAGCGGTGACGTTACGATTTATGTTGAATGCAGGATACCCGTTTTTACGCCGATTTTAGGCTCGGGAGCAGATAAAATGCATTATACGCTTAAATCAAGCTCCACATTTAAAGTTGAAAAATCAGACGGCGCTTAATGCGTCTCTTTAATATAAATATAAATTATGATGTAATTAATTATTTTTAGAGGTAAGTTTATGAAAAAGGTTTATTTAATCGCAGTTATAGTTGCAATTATCGCAGGCGTTGCTACATATATGTTTGCAACGGAAATTAACAGTAAAACAAAATTTAAGGATGCAGAAATGGTAACTGTTTTAGTTCCTACTGCCGATATTGAAAAGAACGTTGAAATTACGGCTGATATGTTTGAGGGCGATAATCCTCAAATTGTTACAAAGGAAATTCTTGCCGCAGACGCAACAGATAATTACGTTAAGGCTCAAACAGACCTTGTTGACGACGCAAAGGACGTTCATATGATTACTGTTGATAAGCTTTATGCGAATGAACCTATTAACAAAAACAGGCTTGAAGATAAAAACGGCGATGACGTCGCTCTTTCTCTCAAATTGCCAAAGGGTATGGTTGCTTATTCGTTTGACGCCGGAAGCGTTAAGAGTGTTGACGGTTATATCAGCGAGGGCGATACGGTTGATGTGCTTGTCAGCAAAACAGATGACCAGGGCAAAGTTAAAACAGAAATTGCTTATAAGGGCTTAAAGATTTTAAGAGTTTCTACCAATGCAGATAATTCTACTGCTTCTCAAAGCGGAACGAAGATTACTACATATAACACTCTTACCGTTGAAGTAACAAAGAAGCAGTCGCTTAAGCTTTATGAAATCGAAAGTAAATACGATTATAAGCTTATCCTTAACCCAAGACAAAAGTAATCTACAAGGAGAATCCCTATGAGCAACATTAACATTGTAGTTTGTGCAGAAAAAACCGAATATAAGGTTGCATTAAAAAATAAAATAACAAGTGACGAACTGTCAATTATAGGCTATGCCGATTTACAGCCGGACGCAAAGGTTAGAATTCAAGGCTTTGTTCCCGACGTTGTGGTTTTCGTTCTTGACAGCGAAGATATTAATTCCGATTTCTTCAATTTTGTTGAGGATATTAATTTAGCCTCGTTTGGCTGTTCCGCAATTATTATGACGGACAACGTTACGGTCGATATCGTCAATAATGCGGCGCAAAGCGGCATCAGACGTGTAATGAATATCAATGTCGGCAATGAAGAATTTACAAATACAATTAAGAACGTTGTCGGCAACGAAAAAAAGCTTAACCAAAACTTTAATGTTACAAAAAAAGTACGTTCAAGAGTTTATTCGTTTTTCAGCGGTAAAGGCGGCGTAGGTAAAACAACAATTTGTACCAACACAGCCGTTTACCTTGCAACTCTCGGCAAAAAGGTACTTCTTGTTGACCTTGACTTGCAGTTTGGCGATGCGGATATGGCGCTTGACTTGAATCCGAGTGAAACAATAGTTGACCTTGCAAGAGATACAAACGGCATTTCGATTGATAATTTATCCTCTTGCTGCTGCACTCATGCGTCAGGCTTGTCTGTTCTTGCTTCTCCGAGTTCACCTGAGCTTGCCGAGTATATTCAGTCAAACCATACAAAGGCAATTATCGACGTGGCTCGTAATTATTATGAATATATTATTCTCGATTGCGGCTGTGCACTTACGGACCCTGTTATTACAGCGCTTGAATCAAGCGACGATATCTTTATGGTAAACGATGTTAACATTCTTTCGCTCAAGCGTGCCAAGCTTTGCCAAAATGTTTTGTCCCAAATTAATCAGCAGGATAAGGTAAAAGCTTATAATCAATAAGAATGTTAAAAAGAATAATGTTAAAATCAGCGATTTTGAAAATCTTCTCGGCATTGACGCTTATGCTGTTATTTCAAGCGATTTGAAAACAGTAAACAGCTCGCTTAACAGTGGTCAGCCGCTTATTACATATAAGCCGAGAGCGGTTATTGCCAAGGATATTTCTTCTTTTGCTAATAAGCTTATTATGGAAAGAGAAGGCACATTAACGGCAACTACAAAGAAGAAATCATTTGGAAAGAAGAAATAATTAAATGGGATTGTTAGACAGATACGGCGTAAACGGTGAAGAACAGCCGAGAGAGGAAAACGCTTTTGCTAAAAGAGGCGGCGAAGTACCTCACGATAAACTTGCAAAAATGGCAATTGAAGACCCGTTTGCAGAAACAAAAACGAGAATACATAACGCAATTATCGAACAGCAGATTGCTTCGGGTGAAACTGTTACCGACGAATCAATGCGCAAGCTTATCGACGAATATGTTGAAAAGCCGGAATATAATATTCCCCATATTGACAGGGATACTATTAAAGAGCAGCTTTATGATGACATTATGGGCTACGGCCCAATCCAATGCCTTGTTGACAGCGATGAGTATTCTGAAATTATGGTAAACGGATATGACCACGTTTATGTTGAATCTCATGGTAAACTTGTTTTGACGGATATTAAATTCAAAGATAATGACCATCTAATGCAAATTATTGACAGAATCGTATCCCGTGTCGGCAGGCACGTTGACGAAGCAAGCCCTATGTGTGACGCAAGACTTCTTGACGGTTCCCGTGTTAATGTAATTATCCCGCCCGTATCTCTTGTAGGTCCTATTCTTACAATTCGTAAATTCGGTAAAACGCCTATTTCGGCAGAAAATCTTTTGACTTGGGGCTCAATCAATTTAAAGATGCTCAATTTCCTTGAAGCTGCCGTTAAAGGTAAATTAAATATAATCGTATCAGGTGGTACAGGTTCAGGTAAAACAACACTTCTTAATGTTTTATCGTCCTATATTCCGCATGATGAAAGAATTATCACCATTGAGGACTCGGCGGAGGTTCAGCTCCACCAGGAGCATGTTTTAACTCTTGAAGCCCGTCCGGCTAATATGGAGGGCAAGGGTAGAATTTCAATTCGTGATTTAGTTGTAAACTCCCTTCGTATGCGACCTGACAGAATTATCGTAGGTGAGGTTCGTAGTGAGGAAACGCTTGATATGCTTCAGGCTATGAACACCGGTCACGACGGCTCGCTTACAACTATCCACGCAAATTCCCCACGAGATTCAATTTCCCGTATTGAAACAATGGTTATGATGTCGGGTTCGGAGCTTCCGTCAAAGGCTATCAGGGATCAGGTGGCTTCGGCTATAAATCTTATTGTTCAGCAGGCTCGTCTCAGGGACGGTTCAAGAAAAGTAACCTCTATTTCCGAAATTGTCGGAATGGAGGGTGATGTTATTCGTATGCAGGACATTTTCACTTATGAAACCGAAGGTGAAATGGACGCAAACGGTAAATTTAAAGGCTCTTTTAAAGCAACAGGTATTATTCCTAAATGTGTTGAAAAAATACGTGAAAACGGAGTGGGTGTAAATAATGACTGGTTTATCAATTAATGTAACGACAATAATTTTAACTGTTGCGTTTGCTCTGTTTGCATTTGTTTTCGCTTTTCTTATTTCTTCGCTTGTTTCTAAAGATAAAATCGCATCTGACAAGCGACTTGAAGAGCTTAAGAAAAACGAGGGAGACAGCGAAAATTATTCCCTTGCAAAGCACGAAAGCAGAATGAAAAAAAGAAACAGGGAAAAGAAAAAGCAGGGTGGATTTTTCGAAAAATTCGGAAGTGCGCTTTATGTTGAGCTTCAAAGAGCCGATATGAAAATGCGACCTGAGGAATTTTTAACCATTTGGCTTTTGGTAACTGTTGTTCCGGCGGCGCTTATTGTTTTGTTTTTGCAAAACTCCGTTATTGCGCTTGCGGTTTTAATTGTTTGCCTTTTATTTCCTATGCTTTTAATCAAAATGAAGCAAAAGAAAAGGGTTAAGAAATTTGAATCACAGCTTAGTGACGCACTTATTATTGCTTGCTCTTGCTTGAAATCCGGTCTTAGTTTTACTCAGGCTATGGAAACTATCGCTAAAGATATGGATGACCCTATCAGCGGCGAATTTGCTTTGGTAATTAAGGAAATGAGTATGGGCGCTTCAATGGAAGAAGCTCTTGATAAGCTTAATACAAGAATTAAGAGTAAGCATTTGGCTCTTATGGTTTCCGCTGTTTTTTGGTGCAAAGGCAGACGGGCGGTAATCTCTCCCAAATTCTTGAAAATATTTCAAACACAATTAAGGAACGTATGAAACTTCAGCAGGAACTTAAATCCGCCACCGCTTCGGGTAAAATGTCCGGTACGGTTGTAGGTATGATGCCGATTGCTATTTTGCTTATGTTCTTTGTTGTAAACAAAGATTTTGTTATGCCGCTTTTTACGGAAAATTTAGGACGAATTTTCTTAGGCGTTGCAGCAGGTCTTGAAGTTACTTGTTTCTTGATTATTAAAAAAATTACTACCATCAAAATGTAAGGAAGTGTCAGTATGCTACCATTTATAGTTATTTCCTACGCTTGTTTTGCACTCGTTATTGTTGTATTAATTATGGGCAAAAAGGGAAGCGAGGAGGATAAAAATCTTCGCCGAATGAAAACAATCGGTAAAGACGTTGTAAAAGCGGATTATAAAAATGTAGATACCTCGTTTTATGAGAGAAACATTAAGCCGTTTCTTGACAAAATGAATAAAAAGGGCGACGAAAATCAAAGCAAGAATGCAAGGGCTAAGGCTCAAAATGAATTGATTGCCAAAAAGCTTCGTCAGGCAGGCTTGCATATTTCCGTTTCTAACTTTAAATTTTTCAAAATGGCATTTATGATATTGACGATAATTATATTCTTGGGCGTTTCGCTTTTGCTTATTAATGTAACTCAATTTTTCTATTTGCCAATGCTTTTTGGTATGATTATTGCACTTCTCGGCCCTAATCTTTTCCTTAACAGCAAGGTTAAATCTCATCAGGGTGCAATCAAAGCACAACTTGCAGATACGCTTGATTTAATGAGCGTTTGTATGGAGGCAGGTCTTAGCTTTGACGCTTCCCTTGTTAAAATCAGCGAACGTATGGAAGGTCCGCTGATTGATGAGCTTATAACAGTATTCAAGCAAATTCAGCTTGGCAGAAACAGAAATGAAGCGCTTAAAAGCCTTGCGGATTCTTGCGAGGTTGAGGAGTTGAAAACTTTTATTTCTGCTGTTATTCAGGCAAACCAGCTCGGTATTCCTATTACTAACGTTCTTCAGGCTCAATCCGAACAGCTTAGAGTTAATAAGCGTGAGGAAATCAAGACTGTTGCAGCAAAGGTACCTACAAAAATGACTATTCCTACAGTTCTTCTTATTCTTCCTGCTATTATTTGTATAGTTATGGGTCCTGTTATTATTCAAGTTAAAGACTCTATGGGAGGAATATCGTTTTAATAATGGCACTTTTAAAGGTATATAAAAACGGTAAGCTTCTGCTTGACGAGTGTGAAAATGCAAATCATTTTTTTACACGTTTTATGGGGCTGATGTATAGAAGGAGTATGGAGGAAAACCATTGCCTTTTACTTACTCCTTGTAATGAAATACATACTTTTGGTATGAAATTTGATATTGATACAATTGCTCTTTCTAAGGATAATGAAATATTATTTATTGACAGAGCCGTACCGCCTAAAAAGGTACGCAAAAAAGTTAAAGATGCTTATAAAGTTTTAGAATTATGCTCCGGCACAGCTGATAAATTAGGTCTTGATGTGGGCGATGTTCTTGACTTTAAATAACGGATATAATTCCAATGTACTTGCAAAAAATGTAATTGTGCATTGGAATATAGTTCGTTAAATATATATTTTGGCAAATGGAGAATCAATTTATGGCTAATAACGATGTAGTAGACAGAAACAAAATACTCGGCTCGGCAACTCAGGATTACGGTTTTGATAAGGTGCTTCGTGGTTATGATATCAAGCAGGTTAATGAATATATTTCAAATCTGCTTGCAACTAATAAAAACGCAGGGGAACTTTTTGACCAACGTTATGAGGAATTAAAAAATACAAAGCAAATGCTTGAATATGAACTTTCTCAATCAAAGGGTCAGGTGGAAAAACTCACAAAGCTTCTTGAGGATATACGTGTACAGCGAGATACTTTACAGGCACAAGAGGGCAGTAAAGGTCAAAACCTTAACACCGCTCAAATTGAGGAATATCAGTCAAAAATAGATTCTCTTATCTCAAAAAATCGCCTTTTAGGTGAAGAAAACAAAAAACTTGAGGATAAAAACAGAGATTTGCAGCGTGATGTTGCTCATCTTACCAAAAAAGTTGATAAAAACAGAACGGAAATTAAATCGTTAAGAGAAGAAGTTGAGTCGGGAGTGACTAATGAAACCGACAAAAAATATACCGAAATTGCTCGTATTTATGAAAGTGCGATTGATAAAGCAGAGGATTTAATTTATCGTTTGCAAACTGAACTTTCGCTTGCCCACTCTAAGGTTGAAGATGTCGGCGAAAATGAAGAATAATATATAACTTTTTTCAGTTATTTGCAGAAAGGGTGTGAGTGTCTTGAAACCTAATAATCAAAAGTCTAAGCGCAATAATGAGCAGGGTGCGGTTATGTTCGTTTCCGTATTTGCGGTTACCATATTTATTTTGCTTGCCGCTATGATTATGGATTTCGGATTATTCTATTATAAACAGGCACGCTTGCAAAATGCCGGCGATGCTGCTGCTACTGCTGTTGCGGCTTCTATCGATGCTACCGATAAAGACTTAAACGCAATTGCAAAGCAATACCTTAAGAAAAACGGTGTTGATTATAGTGATGACGATATGACAATCAATATCCAAAAGAAGGGTATGCTTGATGAAGCAACGGCAAATGATGACGACTATATTACTACGGGATATATCAAAATGACCGTTAAAATAAAAACAGGTACGCTTTTTGGTCCCATTTTAGATATTGATTCGTTAATGCTTCATTCTACTTCTTTTGTTAAGGTAAGTGCTAATTATTCTAACGGTATGCCGAGAGCGCTGAATTATACCCTTTTTGCAGGCTCAACAGAAGGCACCGCTGAAAATCCGGCTATTAAAATTAACGGTAGAACAGGAACCGCAGCCAATATAATAGTAAGCGGCTTTGAAACTATGCTTAATAAGCTCAATGAAAAGCTGTTCCAACCTCTTAAAGGCTTTTTCGGCGGCACACCTAATTATACAGACCTTGTTCACATTAACCTGTCAGAAGCAATTACCAACGGTGATATTCATTCTAATTCTAATATGAATATAGGTGTTCAGGTTGTAAACGCTTCACGTGTTAAAGACGGCAATTTGCAGGATGTTAAGACTGACAAAGACGGTAAACCTATTCTTGCAAGAGATGAAGATGGTAATATCATTTATCAAAAAGACAAGGACGGTAATTTTATTTACAGGACTAAAACTGATGCCGACGGCAATCCTGTTCCTGAAAGAGATAAAAACGGTAATATTGTTTATTCAGACACACCTGCAACTGATGATAATGGCAACCCGGTATATAAGGTTGACGAAAACGGAAACTATATCCCTAAAAAGATGCCGACGGCAATGTGCTTAAGGATGAAAACGGACATATTATTTATGAGCAGGAATATGAGCCTAAGTACGTGAAGGAAAAGGTGCCTGTATATGTTTATGAAAACTATACTCAAAGCACAAGCGATGAAAATTCTGCTAACGATTACGGTCAGGTTACATATACCGCTGTAAAGAATATTAACTTTACAAACACAAGCTGGAATCCTGACAGCGTTCATCTTTATGTTCAAAACCAGCAAAAGATTGAAGCTACTCAAACTGCTCTTGCTATTCTCAATATGATTGATTACAGCAGAGTTAGAAGTCTTGATTCTCTTAAAAACGAGTATGAAACCACTGCCGAAGATTTCTTTGAAGCAAAGGGCAGTGTTATTACAGAAGCGCAAAAGTCTAAAATTTTAGCGCAAAAGGAAAATCTTGTATTAAACGGTAATACAATTACTTTGGCAAATCAAGAATCAATTGTTTATGACATAAACAGAAATGATTCAAGAGCTATGCTTGAAAAAGCGTATGAGGACAGTCACACCTCTTCAAGTTCAACCGAAGTAGACGGTATTACTATTGAAAAGAGCAAGCTTTTTGACCAAATAAGCAACGGTGAGGATAGGCTTTATACTGACGCTACAAGAACAACACTCCTTTTCCAGAATGTTGCCGATACGCTTGACCGTGGCGGTGCAGGCTATCAAATCGAAGTAGGCAATGGAGAAAATAAGTATACTGTTGTTGTTACGGGCGATAAAGTAAACCGTGACTATGCAAAAACAGGAAGCGATACAGTAGGCTCCGATTACGACAGCAACGCTACGGCTATAGGCGCAAAATATGCAATGTATAAAACGTTCCAGCAGCGCCTTGGCGATAACGGATTTATCACTACCCCGAATTTGAAACCGTACTTTATCCGTATGACGAATAAGTCTGTTGCAAATTCAGTTAAAAAGAGGGGAGATTATACCTCAACTGCGGCAAAGGTAACAGTAAGAAAGGCTGTTGCAGACCTCGGCGACCAGCTTCAGGATATTCTTGACAAAACAAGCTATGACGATAAGACATATTCCGATTTTAGCGACGTAGTTAAAAAAGATACTTCTCCTTTCTTTACTCAAAATATGGCTTCAAAGAGCAGCGGCCTTACTAAGCTTGAAGGCGACGCTCACACTAAGTTTAACAGCTATTCGTTATATAATTCAAATGATGTACTTAAAACTCCGAGTGAGTTTGTTGATGAATATAAAAAGTCATATAAGTTTGCAGACGTTGCAAATAAGAACTATTATGATAAAGAAATCAGCGGTAAATATGCCGACGACGGTGTTCAGGCTAAGAAAAAAACAATTGAGGAAAAAGATATTTCTGTTTCGGAAAAATATAACAGTGTTAAGGATGATGCAACTTATAAGCGTCTTTCATCTCAATATCTTCCTAATAAAAAGGATGTATTCCTCGGCGACAGCAACGATTATACAAAGCGACATGAATTTAACGATTATGTAGATTCAGCATACAGCGTTAAGCCTGATATGGAAACGGCAACTGCTTTTACTAAGCCGAATTCTTTCAATATCAACGATTATATGCCGACGATTGATTATGATAATCATACCGTTACGGCAAACGGCGGAATCACTTTCGGTAACGGCTCGACAAAGCTTGATGACTTCCATGTAACAAGCAGCAGTAATGAACAGTATTTAGTTGACGGCAAAAAGAATTATTGGCTTACGAACGGATTAAAAAGGTCCGGTTGGGTGCGTGTATCAGGCAGAACCGGCGGCTACGGCGTAGTTGTAGGTGATGTAGTTGTAAAAAATAATATTGATGTCGGCGGTTATACTACCGGCAGTTACAGCGAATGTACCTTTGTTGTTGATGGTGATCTTACTTTAACCGGTGAACTTCAGATGCGTAAAAACAGCGTTGTAATTGTTACAGGTAATCTTACTTGTGGCAAGCTGTTTATGAAAGACGGAGCTCGCCTTTATGTTAAGGGCAAAATGACCGCAAACGATATGAGCTATGACGGCGACTCCAACCAAAAAGATTTATTGCGGCGGAAATGCTATAATTCCTCATAATCTTGATTCTTCAAGAGAATTTAAGATAGGCGGTAATCTTGAGGCTCACGAGCTGTCCCTTACTTATACAAACTATTATTTCGGCGGAAGCGTTAAATGTACTAAGTTCAATGCCGAAAATAACGATATGAATCTTATTGTTGATTCATTTGAATGTTCAGGCACAACTACTCTTAATAACAGAACTTCGCTTACAGTAAACGGCAATGCAAAAACAGGCACCATTAATATGTATAATGACAGTGTTATATCTGTTTGCGGCAGTATGAATTCCACGAATGAGCAAAACCTTTTTCAAAGTTCAAAAATCATAGTAAACGGTGTTGCTCTTCTCGGTACACTCAATCTTCATGGCGATTCAAAGCTTTATGCAACTGGTGGCGCTGAATTTGCAGGCAGAATTAATGCTTACGATAATTCAATTGTTAATGTTGACAATGCTATTATGTGTAACGATTTGGTTTGGCTTGAGGGCCATGCCAAGGTTTATGCCAATGCATCGTTTACCGCAAAGGGGCTTAGAGCTACGTCCAATAATATCATTCAGGCAAACGGTATTACATTTACTCAGACTGATGATAAAGTAAATCAATTCGGCGTTCATTGCCGTCTTGAAAGCTGGGGCGATATTATATTTAACTGCTATGTTTGTGTGGAAAGAGACGGCTTCCTTGTAGCAAAAGGCTATATTAAAGCCAATGGTATTTTTAAAGACGGTAAGGGCAATAACGGCCAAACCGGTTTTGACATTGAAGGTGTTGTATATAGTTGCTCAGATGTAATTACTGCATATCCGTTAAAAATTAATTCGGGTAAGCTTTATTGCACAGGAAATGTTGAGGCTGCCACAACAAAATTGAGCAGTTTTAATGAGGCAGTTCAGGTTAAGGGTACGAGCGAATTGTATGTAACGGGTGTTGTTACAAGCACAATTGGCAGAAGGTTTAAGCTTTATTCCGATAATGGCGGTCAAGGCTCAACCGTAAGCATTTTTGGCGCAAACGGTACGACTAAAGACGGTTATATAAATGCTCTTTCCTCAAAAATTGACGAATTTACCAACGAACAGCCTAATTCACGTGTTTATTTAGGTGACGGTACGTTTGCTCAAACAACTACCAATTCATATTTGAGCTTTTCAAAACAATTTATTAATGCAGGTTCACTTTATCTTTACGGCTCATTGAGCATTAGTAATAATTTTGTCGGCAATAACGGCGGTTTAACACTTGTAGGCGGTAATATGACTATGTCTTACGGTGCAATTAACCTGTCTGATTCCCATACTTTAATCGTTTTGGGATATCTTTCATCTAACAGCACAATTAGTGTTAATTCTGCTTCAAAGCTGTATGTTGCAAATCATCTTACTACAAACGGCTTAGGCGGTGCATCTGTTACATTGAATGACAATTCATATATGATTGTCGGCGACGGTTCGCAAAATTCCTGCAACAGCATCAGTATTAACAGCGGCTCTAAATTCTGGTCTCTTGCCCCGGTATGGACAACTAATGTTGTTAATGTTGAAAGTACAGATGCAAACAATTTGAGCGAATTTTTCTCAAACGGCAAGCATACCATCGGCCAGGTTGATGGAAACACAGCATTAAATAAGACTATTAATATCACAATAAATGGCTTATATGTCGCAAACAATACGGGAGATAAGGTTTTAAATTCGCTTCATATTAAGAAATTCGGTCACATAACTCATAACGGTAATCTTACTGTTTTATCATCTCTTAAGTTGATGACGGCGGTTATCTGTTTGTTAAAGGTGTTACTGAATTGGGAAGTGACTCTTACCTTATTAGCATAAGTGCGGCTAAGATTTCAAACGGCGGTAAGATGTATCTTATGGGCGGTCTTGATATCATCAACAGCGCCGGCTCGGAGAACGACCCTGAAATAGCTTTCACGAGTGATAATGCCGATACATTTATTGCGGCTAATGCTTCAAAATCACTTACATTAAAAGGTGCTCTTCATACAAGAGGTATTGTTAATATTGAAAACAGCATTACTATCAAAGGTAACAACAAACTTGACGGTATGCCTAACAGAGGTGTATCGCTTTCGGTTGCTTCAGGCTCGGCTAATATAAGCGGAAGCGTTACTTTGCCGGACGGCAATGCTTTGTTTGTAAAGTCAGGCTCGCTTGGTATCGGCGGAGATGTTAATATGGCGAGCGTTGTTTATAACTACGGCAAGCTTTATATTCTCGGAAATCTTAATGTTGATTGGAGCAAAACTAAATATATTTCAGACCGTGACGGCGAAGACAATGATATGAGAACGGGTTATTCGCTTAAAAACGGTCAAACAATCGGTACTGTTGACGCTTATCTTTATATCGGTGGAACAAACGACCTTAAATTTTACGGTTATGTTCAAAACTTCGGAGAAATTTACTCTAATGCCGGTATGAGAGTAAGAGGCTGGTGCAGTATGCCCGGCAGTGCAATTATGTGTGACACAGCATTTATCAACTTCAAGAATGCTAAGGCGCATTTCGGCGGTACAGTTGACCTTAATTCAAATGCATTTTATAACGGTGAAAATTCTGTATTTGATTGCGGCGGTGATTATACCTACGGTATCGTTACAATCAATCTTGGCTCATTTGCGGCTGCCGGCAATGTTGAAATGAATAAGATTAACGTTGATCAAAATAAATATAACAGCCCAAAATGGAGAAACAGCAAGTCGATGTCATTTATGAACGGCTTTGAAAAGATTGACGGTGCTGAGTATAAAAACGCTACCGTTTATGTAGGCGGAGACTTAAAACTCGGCTCTAGTCAGTTGGAGGGTAATGCAGGCTCGTATTTCACAATGGGCAAGACTTATATCGGCGGCGATTTGCTCGATTATTGTAACCGTGCAAATGCTTATTACGCTACCGCTATTTGGGCATTCAATTTCTCGAATACCTTTATAGGCGGCGATTGCTTCGGCGGTGCCGGTATTGCTACGGGTAATAACAGTATCTTTATGGTCGGCGGCGACTATCAGTCAAGGCGAAGCACAAAGATTAATATTGAAATGTTCTCTTACTCCGCTCTTGATGCAACGTACTATTCATTCTGCGATGATAATCGTTCATATAGGGATGAATTTAATAAAGACCCTAAAAAATACAGAAGTGCTTATTTCTATGTAGGCGGCAATATGCTTTGCAATACTATCGGCGCTTCTCTTTGGACTTCATCTGCATCAAAGGTACCTGAAAATAATACTCGTGATACAGATATTTATTCTAATTCAAACGTTTATGTCGGCGGCTCAATGTATGCCAACTCCAAGCTTTATATGAAACAAAATGTTACTCTTGCGGTAGCAGGCAACAAAAAGCTTAATGATACAAGTACGTTAGACGGTATTTTGGGTGCAATTGAGAACGGAACAATCAAGGCTAATATTCAAAACCTTTTGAATAGTGACGATTATAAGCTTTTTGTTTTCCAATGTCTTGATGAAAACATCTGCTCTAAAATTATTGTAAACGGCAGTATGTTTGTTCGTGATACCGCAAAGATGCGTGATATGACAAAGAACTATATCGCAGGCAATTTCAAAGGCAACGATTATGTTGAAATAGGTAAATCGCTTCTTGATGATGACGAGGACAGAAGCCAGGCGGCGGTTGCCGACGGCAAGTTCTGGACTAAGGGCGACAGCCTTAAAACATATACCTTTGCAAATGCGGGATACACTTATGTCGGCGGTAATTTTGAAAGCGGAAAGTATACTAAGCTTTATGCTTCAACTACTCTTAAGGTTAAGGATGATTACATCAGTAATAAATATTTAACTCTGCGTCACGATGCTAAAATTTATGTCGGCAAAAAGCTTAAAGCGCTCACGTCTATTGAGGGCGGTTCATATAGTGAATTCCACGTTGGCGGAAGTTTGCAGGCTTCAACATCATGGATTAAGCTTCGTGATTGCACAACCGTTGCAGTCGGCGGCAACTTTACTGCTCTTTCATATATTGAACTTGGCAAATACGGCGATTATGTAAGAACGATAAACGGCAATAAAGTAACGGAGCAAACGGCTCACGGCGTTACCGAAGGTGAAGAGCCTAAGTATGATACAAGTACCGACAGCGGCGATGGCTCATCAAGTGAGGGTGATAAGACAAGCGGCAGTACAGACGCAGGTCAGGACAGCACAAACAGCAACCTTGATAATGACAGCCTTAATGCTCAAAAGGAGCTTGAGGAGGATAGCTCAGACCTTGCAAAGGGCGGCAACTTCTTTATCGGTCAATCACTTGTTTCATATACCGGTCAAATCTTTGAATATGCTTATTCTCAGGTTACGGTAGGTAATTACGTATTCACTCCTAAGTATCTCACATTAAGGCATAATGCGGATATGTGGGTAATGCCTGAAACCTTTAAGAATGCAACCTATAAGCATAAGCCTTATGTCAGCGACTCAGACGGCTCGCTTTGGGGCGATATTCTTGATGCGCTTAAGAAATTTAATTATACAATTAAGGATACTTTCTCTCCTAAGCAGGGCAGTATTTACACTCTTGGTTCGTTAACTCTTAATAAGAATGCGTCCCTTATGGGTACATATGATTGCCTTGTTCAGGGTCAGTGTATATTCAGGCAGGATGCACTTGTATATCTCGGTACCACGATTTCACCTGTACGGCTAGCAGCTTTAATTTGAATATTTCTTCAATTAAGGGTGACACAAGTTATGCAGGATTTGACAGCCGTGGTACTTCTTCGCAGGACGGTAATACTTCATTCCCTGTTCTCCTTTATGCTGATAACAATATTAATATTTACACAACTGTTGATATTCGTTTAACATATCTTGTTGCAAACAAGGGCGACGTAAATCTCTTCAATGTGTATTCAAATACGGAAAATGCAGCATATAATGCAAAACAGCTTCCTAATGCAATTTGCTCATATCAGGGCGATATAAATTATTTTGCAGGTTACGGCAAGCTCGGCGCATTGTTCTATGCTCCCTAACGGCAACCTCGATTTCGACGGTTGGTATCAGGAAATTTGGGGCTGCGGTATTGCAAATACTATTGAGGATAACGCTTATTACTTCAATTTGCACAGATTTGAAAATTGGAGAACTATTGACCTTCATCTTGCAGAAAGCGGAAGTATATTCCTTGTATCCGAGGATGAATATAACCGTGCAAAAGAAGATTTGTTTAATTACGACCTTGACGATTCCGGTACGGATATGGCAACAGGCGGCTCAAGCGTATTCTTCCCACGTGATGTGCTTGATAATATCCCCGGCGAAAATTACTAAAATCCAATGATTTTTCAGAGCAATTATTCTTTTGAGTAATTGCTCTGTTTTTTTAATATTATTGTTTAATGCAAAAATAATATTGCATTTTTATATTTTTGTGTTATTATACTATCGAGGAAGGTTTTGCCTTTATATTGCGGATTGTTTTAGACGCCTTTTTCAAAATTTTGATTTTTAACTATGGAGATAATGATAAAATGAAAAAAACTAAGATTATTTGTACGTTGGGTCCTGCTACCGATAATCCTCAAATACTTGAGAAAATGATTTTATCAGGAATGAATGTAGCAAGATTTAATTTCAGCCACGGCGCTTATGAGGACCATGAAAAAAGGCTTAAAGAGGTTATTGCCGTAAGGGAAAAGCTTAATGCTCCCGTTGCAACCTTACTTGATACTAAAGGCCCTGAGGTTCGTCTCGGTGATTTTGAAAATCCTGACGGTGTTACAATTAACGAGGGCGATAAGTTTGTTTTAACTACCAAGGAATGCCTCGGTACAGAGAAAAAGAGCTTCGTTAATTACGAAGGGCTTCCTCGTGATGTTAAGCCCGGAACGGTTATTCTTATTAATGACGGTCTTATTTCAATGAAGGTCGATTGTGTTAAGGGCAACGATATTCACTGCACAGTTATTGACGGCGGACTTTTAACCAATCACAAGGGTGTTAATGTTCCCGGTGTCGACCTTAATATGCCTTATCTTTCCGAAAGGGATATGAATGATCTTAAATTCGGCGCAGCTCACGATTTTGATTTCATCGCCGCATCGTTTATCCGCAGTGCAACCGATGTTACTATTCTTCGTAACTTTGTTGACGCCATCGGCTGGAAAGACGTTAAAATTATTTCAAAAATTGAAAATGTGCAGGGTGTAAATAATATTGATTCAATTATTGCCGCTTCTGACGGAATTATGGTTGCAAGAGGCGATATGGGTGTTGAAATTGACTTCCAGCGTAGTCCTGCTATTCAAAAAATGATTATAAGAAAAGTTTATGACGCAGGTAAAATTGTTGTTACCGCAACTCAGATGCTTGAATCAATGATTAACAACCCCCGTCCTACAAGAGCGGAAATTACCGATGTTGCAAATGCTATCTATGACGGCACAAGCGCAATTATGCTTTCCGGTGAAAGTGCAGTCGGCAAGCATCCTGTTGAGGCTGTTCAAACGATGACTTCAATTGCTCTTACTACCGAAGGCGATATTGATTATAAAAGAGAATTTGACAACTTTTATCCCGAAAGCGGAGGCAAGGATATTACTTCAGCTATAAGCCATGCTACGGTTACAACTGCTCATGACCTTAACGCTTCTGCAATTATTACTGTTACAAAGAGCGGCACTACTGCTCGTATGATTTCAAAATTCAGGCCGCAGACGGATATTGTCGGCGCAACTATTAATCAAAAGGTATGGCGTCAGCTTTCACTTAGTTGGGGTGTTAAGCCTGTTTTGTGTCAGCTTAAGGACAACACGGATGAACTTTTTGACCATGCGGTTGACGTTACAGTTAAGGCAGGTGCGGCAAAAAGGGCGACACAGTTGTAATTACAGCAGGTATTCCGCTTGGTATGTCAGGTACAACAAATATGCTAAAGGTGCACAAGATTAATGGCTGAGGTTAAATTTGTATTATACAGTGACCCTGATTTTATGCTGGTAAAAAGCATAAGAATGCAGGTTTTTATGAATGAACAGAATATAAAAGGGGAAGAGGAGTTTGACGAACTTGATAAAAGGTCGCTCTTTGCTCTTCTTTTTGACGGCAACAGTGCCGTTGCAACTGCCAGAATAAGCGAAATTCCGAAAGGACTTAAAATCGGCAGAATAGCCGTTCTTAAGGATTACAGGGGAAGGCGATACGGTGCACAGATTGTTAATGCCGTTGTTGCTAAGTCTATTGAGGCAGGTGCCGACAGAGTTTATGTTGATGCTCAAAACCATGCCGTTAATTTTTACGAAAAGCTTGGATTTCGCATTTGCGGCACTGAACTTATTGATAGAGGAATAGCTCACACACCTATGTGTATTGATAAAGGAGATTTTAATGTCGAAGAATAAAAGCAGGGCAGGTATAGCTTTAATAATTGTTCTCGTGCTTGTTCTTTTGGGTATCGGCGCTTATGTCGGATACACCTATGTTCAAAGCGATGTGAACGGCAACAGAAATACTAAAACCGAATATAATCTTGTTATTGAAAAGGACGATTTTGCTTACCAAATAGGTGAAAAACTTAAATCAAACGGAGTTATCAAAAACGATACCCTTTGGAATTGGTGGATGGATAAGCATTATCCTAAGTTTAGCTATATAAACGGAGAATATAGAATGACGTCGTCTATGAGTTACGAGGATATTGCAAAAAAACTTCAAAATCCCGATATATCTCATAAAAGCGTTTCTGTTTGTATTCCTGAGGGATACACCGTTTTTGATATTGCCGAGACTATGGAAAAAAACAATATCTGTAAAAAGTCCGATTTTCTTGACGCCTGCAAAAATAAGAATGACTATGATTGCGAATTTTTAAATGATGCATATATGAGCGAGAACGTTGCTTATCAGCTTGAGGGATTTTTGTTTCCCGCAACATACGATTTAGCAGAAAACAGCAAGGCAAGTGACGTTGTGGCAACAATGCTTGAAACGTTTGACGGCAAAATCACTGATAAATGGAAAAGCTATTGTGATGAAAACGGTATGTCGCTTTATGAGCTTGTAACTCTTGCTTCAATTGTTGAAAAAGAAACGCTTGGCGACGGCGTTGCCGAAAACATTGCTTCCGTTTTTGTTAACAGATTAAATATCGGTCAGCAGCTTCAAAGTGACGTCACTATTTTTTACGGCAATAAGCTAAGGAAAAACGGATTTAGCGACGAGGTTGTTGCTTCTTATAATACTTATAAATGCAAAGCGCTTCCGAGCGGACCTATTTGCAATCCGGGTGTTGACAATATCAATGCAGTAATTGAGCATAATGATACAGATTATTATTATTTCTTCTCAGATTTGGAAAAAAAGTTCCATTTTGCAAAATCTAATTCGGAATTTGAAACTCTAAAGCAGAAATATCCTTGGCAATAAAATTTATAAATTAAATCTAAAATTTGTATTGACAAATGGGTAGGGGTATGTTAATATATATCCGCAATAAAGAAGAACGCATCGTTCTCCCCTTCAGCTTGGCGAAAAGGGCAATAATTTATTTGTTAATTAATTATTGAAGTGTGAGCGTGTTCTGCGTTCACACTTTAATTTTATTTAAGAGGTGTTTTTTATCAGCAAGGAAACTCAACAGATTAATAACGAAATCAAAGACAAGGAATTACGTGTTATTTCAGCCGACGGTGAGCAGCTTGGTATTATGAGTGCAAGTGATGCGCTTCATATCGCTGAAACCAAAGGGCTTGATTTAGTTAAGATTGCTCCTCAGGCTAAGCCTCCTGTATGCAAAATTATGGACTATTCTAAGTTCCGTTATGAGCAGGCTAAGCGTGAAAAGGAAAATCGCAAAAATCAAAAGCAGGTTGAAACTAAAGAAATTCGTCTTTCCGTTACTATTGACGTCGGCGACTTCAACACTAAAGTTAATCAGGCTAAAAAGTTTCTCGCATCAGGCCATAAAGTAAAGGTTTCTATTCGTCTTAAGGGCAGAATGATGACTCATTCAGACCTTGGTATTGAAAATATGAAGCGCTTTGCAGCATCGCTTGAGGAAGAAGCAAATGTTGATAAGGCTCCTAAACTCGACGGCAGGCAGATTCTTATGTTTTTGTCTCCTAAGGCAAGTAAATAATTACACGGAGGAATAAATTATGCCAAAAATTAAAACACACAGCGGCGCAAAAAAGCGCTTCAAGACCACCAAAAGCGGCAAGGTAAAGCGTGCCCACGCTTACACCTCCCACATTTTGACCAAGAAGTCCACAAAGCGTAAGAGAAATCTTCGCAAGACTGCAGTTGCTGACGTTACAAACCAGAAGCAATGCAAGAGACTTGTTCCTTATAAATAAGAAGAACTTTGCTTAAATATTTAGGCATTAACATTAACTCGGAGGTATATAGATATGGCAAGAATTAAGGGTGCTATGGCAACTCGTAAAAGAAGAAAAAAAGTATTAAAGGCAGCTAAGGGCTACTACGGCGGAAAGCACAGACTTTTCAAGACAGCTAAGCAGGCTGTTATGAAGAGCGGACAGTATGCATACATCGGCAGAAAGCAGAAGAAGAGAGATTTCAGAAGAATTTGGATTACTCGTATCTCTGCTGCTTGTAAGGCAAACGGTACTAACTATTCAACATTTATGAACGGTCTTAAGAAGGCAGGTATCGACCTTAACAGAAAGATGCTTTCTGAAATCGCTATTTCTGACCCAACTGCTTTTACAGCACTTGTTGAATCAGCCAAGGCTGCTCTCTAATTTTAATTAGATATTCAAATTGACCCACTCACTTTGTGAGTGGGTTTTATACTTTGAGAAATTAAACTTGAAAATGCAAAATTTTCGGCGGTAAAAGATGTTAAATTAAATCAAAGGCTTAAAAGGTTTACTGTTCTTTGCAGGATATTTACCCGCAAATAAATATCAGTGCATAATAAAAGCGCAGATGAATTTTTATATTCATTTGCGCTTTTTATATTTTTTCGTTATTCTTGGTTTTCTAAATTTTTGGAATTTCTTTAATACTTCTTTTAACATAACAGCTCTGTCTTGGCTGATAGGTGCTTTTGAGACGGAAGCTTTCGTATCTTCTTCAGGCTTTTTAGCGGCAGGTTTAGGCGTGTTCATTTGTGCCTTTTTTATCATTTTTATTTACATTATAACTCCATCTTTAAAAATGGATATGTCCCTGTATCCGTTTTGCTCGTTCTTTGTCTGCCTGCCTGAAGCGATATCAATTAATAACTTGAATATTTCCTCGGTCATATTTTCAAAGTCATTGCTTTTAATCAATTCGCCTGCATTAAAGTCAATCCAATTGCTTTTTCTTTTTGCAATGCTCGCCGTATTCAAGCACATCTGTAATTACGGCTTTTCCGCCCTTTTGAATACAGCCGAGCGACTTTTCTTCAAGCTTGTTAATCGGGATAGGCTCACGCTTGAAACTTTTAACGAAAGTGTAAAGCTCTTTCAATAAGTTTTCGCCGTTTTTCAAATCGTTTAAAAGTACCTTGTGCCCAAAGGGAATATCGTCTAAAAGCTTGACTTTTTTGTAAAGACCGTCGATTTTTGTCAAATCCTCACCCCAAAAGCCGACATTTGCCAAAACGTCAAAAACAATGTCAGTATGTTTGGCTTTAAAGAAATAAAGCACACTTTCAACGTCGTTTACAGGATAATCTTTATTTTTAAAATTTTCGTAAAAATTGATTAATGCTGCAAAGGAAAACGATAAAACACTCGGAATTTTGCCGAATTTACTATAATAATCAAGCAAAGAGCAAAGACAACGTGCTTTGAATTTTGCTACTGAATTTAAGCTTATGTCAAGCAGCTTATGGTCGATAAACGGATTGCTAAACCTTTCAATAACACTGTTTGAAAATGCTCTTAAAAAATTACCCTCGCCGAATTGTAAAATCTTAATCATATTCTCACCTGCGTTTGATACTGAATGTTTAAGAAAAAATCATTTTAATTATATAACATAAATTTTTTAAAGTAAATAGATATATTGAATATTTTAATGTTGACTAAAAGCAATAAATATATTATAATTACAAGGATAAAGAAAGGACTGTGGTTTATGACATTGCTGATTAAAAATGCACTATGTTTTATTGCCGATGAATTTAAAAAGTCAGATGTTTTCATAACCGACGGGATTATTACCGAAATTTCCAGCACTATTTCTTCAAATGGTGCCGATAGAGTAATTGACGCATTGGATAAATATTTTTTGATACCGGGCTTTGTGGATGTTCATACACATTTACGTCAGCCCGGTTTTTCTTATAAAGAAACAATTAAGTCAGGCTCTATGGCAGGGGCAAGGGCAGGGTATACGGCTCTTTGCACAATGCCTAATCTTAACCCGGCTCCCGATTGCCCCGAAAATCTTAAGGCTCAAACAGATATAATTGAGCGTGATGCAGTTATTGACGTTCTTCCTTTCGGCACAATTACCAAAGGCAGAAAAGGCGAGGGCGAGGTTGTTGACTTTGAATCAATGGCTGATAAGGTTGTCGGCTTTTCAGATGACGGAACAGGTGTTCAAACCGGCGAACTTATGGAGAAAGCTATGGCACGGTGTGCTAAGCTTAATAAGATTATTTCGGCTCACTGTGAGGTTAATGATTTGCTCAAAGGCGGCTATATTCACGACGGTGTATATTGCAAGGAACACGGCCATAAGGGTATCTGCTCAAAGAGTGAATGGGCGCAGATTGAGCGTGACTGCAAGCTTGCCGAAAAAACGGGATGCAGATATCACGTGTGCCATATTTCAACTAAGGAAAGCGTTGATATTATCCGTAAGGCTAAGGCTCGTGGGGTTAAAGTTACGTGTGAAACAGGCCCGCATTATTTGACTATGTGCGACGAGGATTTGCAGGAGGACGGCAGGTTTAAAATGAATCCGCCGCTTAGAAGCCGAGAGGATATGAATGCTCTTATTGAGGGTGTTAAAGACGGCACGATTGATGTTATTGCAACCGACCATGCTCCTCATTCTAAGGAAGAAAAGTCAAAGGGGCTTAAAGGCTCGGCTATGGGCGTTGTCGGCCTGGAAACGGCATTCGGTGTACTTAATACAAAGCTTGTCAAAACGGGCGTTATTTCTCTTGAAAAATTGATTGATATGATGTCGGTTAAACCGAGAGAGATTTTTGATATTTCGGGCGGTAAAATTGAAGTAGGCGCTCCTGCCGATTTGGCATTGCTTGATATAGATAAAGAATGGTGTGTTGACCCTGAAAAATTTGTAACTATGGGTCGTGCAACACCGTTTCAGGATTGGAAACTGCAGGGTGAAAACCTTTTAACAATATATAAAGGAGAAATTGTTTATGAAGCCTTATAACAAAAAAATTGTGCTTGAAAACGGTAAAGAATTTTACGGTTACGGTTTTGGCGCAGATAAAGAAGCGATTAACGAAATTGTTTTTAATACTTCAATGGTAGGATATCAGGAAATTGTATCTGACCCAAGCTATACAGACCAAATGGTGTGTATGACATATCCGCTTATCGGCAACTACGGTATGACCGATGAGGATTATGAAACAAAAGTGCCGACTATGGGTGGTCTTATTGTAAGGGAGTATAACGATTTGCCGTCAAACTTCCGTTATACAAAGACACTTGATGAGGTACTTGTGGAATATGACATTCCTGCTATCAGCGGCGTTGATACAAGAATGATTACAAGAATTATTCGTGACGAGGGCTCGCAAAGGTTATAATCTGCGATGCAAATGTGCCTTATGAGGAAGCTTTAAAGAAAGTCAGAGAGTATATAATTCCTACTGATATGGTTTCACGTGTAAGCTGCAAAAAGCGTTGGTATTCAAGAACTCCTAACCATAAATACGATGTTGTCGCTATTGACTGCGGTATTAAGCATAATATTATTCGCAAACTTAATGAAAAGGGCTGTAACGTAACTGTTGTTCCTTATAATATTACAAGTGAGGAAATACTTAAAATGAGCCCGGACGGCTTGTTCCTTTCTAACGGTCCCGGTAATCCGGAGGACGTTCAGACTGTAATCAATGTTGTCAGAGAACTTAGAGGCAAGCTTCCTATTTTCGGAATTTGTCTTGGTCATCAAATGATTTCTTTGGCTCTCGGTGCTAAAACATTTAAAATGAAATTCGGACCACAGAGGTGGTAACCACCCTGTTAAAAATCTTGAAACAGGCAAGCTTGAAATTACTTCTCAAAACCATTCATACGCAGTTGATGTTAAATCTCTTGACGGCACAGACCTTGAACTTACCCATGTAAATCTTCTTGATGATACGGCTGAGGGTGTTAAGTGTGAAAAGGACAAGCTTTTCTCTGTTCAATATCACCCTGAAAGCGCACCCGGTCCGCAGGACAGCGCATACTTATTTGATGAATTTATTGCATTAATGCAAAAGGAGGAAGACTGATATGCCAAAAAGAACTGATATACATAAAATACTCGTAATCGGATCAGGTCCTATTGTTATAGGTCAGGCTGCTGAATTTGACTACTCAGGTACACAGGCTTGTCTTGCTCTTAGAAAAGAGGGCTACGAGGTTGTGCTTATCAACTCTAACCCTGCAACTATTATGACGGATACAGATATTGCCGATAAGGTGTATATGGAGCCGCTTAATCTTGAATATGTTGCAAGAATTATCCGTCACGAAAGACCTGACGCTATTTTACCGTCACTCGGCGGCAGACAGGTCTTAACCTTGCAGTTCAGCTTGCTAAAAAAGGCGTGCTTAAGGAATGTGACGTTGAAATACTCGGCACTAATTTTGAAGCAATCGAAAGAGCAGAGGACAGAGAGCTTTTCAAGGAACTTTGCGAAAGTCTCGGCGAGCCGGTTCTTCAAGTGAAATTGCCGAAAACCTTGAGGACGGTCTTAAGGCTGCAAAAGAAATCGGATTCCCTGTTGTTCTTCGTCCTGCTTTTACCCTTGGCGGAACAGGCGGCGGCTTTGCCGATGATGAAGAAGAATTTATGGTAATGATGAAAAATGCGCTTGCGTTTTCTCCGGTTCATCAGGTCCTTGTTGAAAAGAGTATTAAGGGCTATAAGGAAATTGAATATGAGGTAATGCGTGACGCCAACGATACCGCTATCACAATTTGTAATATGGAAAATATCGACCCTGTCGGTGTTCATACAGGTGACTCGGTCGTTGTTGCTCCGTCGCAAACTCTTACTAATAAAGAATATCAAATGCTTCGTGATTCTGCACTTCGCATTATCCGTGAGCTTAAAATTGAGGGTGGCTGTAATGTTCAGTTTGCCCTTGACCCTCATTCATTCCAATATTATCTTATCGAGGTAAATCCGAGGGTTTCACGTTCGTCTGCTCTTGCTTCTAAAGCTTCGGGCTATCCTATCGCAAGGGTTTCGGCTAAAATCAGCGTAGGTATGCACCTTGACGAAATTCCTATTGCCAACACTCCTGCATCATTTGAGCCTGCTCTCGACTATGTTGTAACTAAAATTGCACGTTTCCCGTTTGATAAGTTTGCAGACGCCAATAACACTCTTAATACTCAAATGAAAGCAACCGGAGAGGTTATGGCAATCGGCAGAACTATGGAGGAAAGCCTGCTTAAGGCTGTTCGTTCGCTTGAAACAGGAGTTTGCCACCTTTACAGCAAGAAGTTTGATACTTACACAGAAGACGAACTTCTTAAATATATCAAAAACGGTACTGACGACAGGCTTTTTGCCATTGCTCAGCTTATAAGGCTTAATACCGACTTAATCAGAATTTATAATGCCACAAAAATTGATATGTTCTTCCTTGAAAAGTTTAAGAACATTGTTGATTTTGAAAATGTTATTAAGGAAAATGTTAAAGATATTCAAACCCTTAAGGACGCTAAAAAATGGGCGTTTCCGATAAATATATCGGTATGCTTTGGGGGTATGAATGAATCTGAAGTATTCAATTTAAGAAAAGAAAATAATATTTTCCCTGTATATAAAATGATTGATACCTGCGCTTCTGAGTTTGATTCATACGTTCCTTATTTCTATTCAACTTATGAAGAAGAAAACGAGTCTGTAGTATCCGATAAAAAGAAAATTATTGTTTTAGGCTCAGGTCCTATTCGTATCGGTCAGGGTGTAGAATTTGACTATTCAACCGTTCATGCTATTTGGTCAATCCGTGAAGCAGGATATGAAGCAATTATTATCAATAATAACCCGGAAACTGTTTCGACTGACTATACAACCTCCGATAAGCTTTATTTTGAGCCTCTTACCGTTGAAGATGTAATGAACGTTATTACTCTTGAAAATCCGCTTGGTATTGTTGTGTCACTCGGAGGTCAGACTGCTATTAACCTTGCACCTCCTCTTGATGCACTCGGTGTTCCTATTATCGGTACTGATGTTGAGGCTATTGACAGAGCTGAAAATCGTGACAGCTTTGAAAAGGTTATGGAATCTCTCGGTATTCCTCAGCCAAAGGGACTTGCTGTTACCGATATTGAAGAGGGTGTAAGGGTTGCCGCTCAAATCGGCTATCCTGTTCTTGTAAGGCCTTCGTTCGTTCTCGGCGGCCGTGCAATGCAGATTGTTGCCAATGAGGAGTCACTTCGTCATTATCTCCAAACTGCCGTTGAAATTAATACAGAACAGCCGGTTTTGGTTGATAAATATATTATGGGCCGTGAGCTTGAGGTTGACGCAATTTGCGACGGCAAGGACGTATTTATTCCGGGTATTATGGAGCACGTTGAAAGAACCGGTGTTCACTCAGGCGACTCTATTCGATTTATCCAACCTTTACCGCTTCCCAAAATGTTAAAGATAAAATTATTGATTATACCGTAAGGCTCGGTAAGGCAATAGGCATTGTCGGTCTTTATAACATTCAGTTTATTGCCGATAATAATGACGACGTTTACGTAATTGAGGTTAATCCACGTTCATCAAGAACAGTTCCTTTCCTTTCAAAGGCAACAAGCGTTCCTATGGCTCATATCGCAACTCAGGTTATCTTAGGTCATTCGCTCAAGGAACAGGGAATTGATAAGGTTTACCCTGAGGAGAAAAAGCGTTGGTATGTTAAGGCTCCGGCTTTCTCATTCTCTAAGCTTAAGGGAATGGATACATACCTCTCTCCTGAAATGAAATCAACAGGTGAGGCAATCGGCTACGACAAGTCGCTTACACGTGCGCTTTATAAGGCTATTCAGGCATCGGGTATGAACGTTGCAAACTACGGCACTGTATTTGTAACTATTGCCGATCAGGATAAACCGGCTGCGCTCCCTCTTATTAAGCGTTTTTATGACCTTGGCTTTAATATTGAAGCAACAGAGGGAACTGCCAAATATCTTAAAAATCACGGTATTCGCACCAAGGTACGTGCAAAGCTTACTCTTGATGACAGCGATGAAATTCTTAAAGCACTTCGTCAAGGCCATATCGCTTACGTTATCAACACTATCGATATAAATGCCGGCGATTCACATTCCGACGGCTCTGAAATCAGACGTGCGGCAGTAGAAAATAATGTAACAATGTTCACTTCACTTGATACCGTTAAGGTGCTTCTTGACGTTCTTGAGGAGATTACACTCGGCGTATCAACAATTGACGAGGAATAATTATATATGTTTTTTGAAAGTGACTATAAGATTTTATCTAATGAAAAAATAGCTAAAGATGTTTATAAAATGAGGCTTGAGGGCGATACTTCTCATATCACCGCACCGGGTCAATTTGTAAATATCAAGCTTGACGGCAAATTTCTGCGCCGTCCTCTCTGTTTGCGACTGCGAAGAAAATGTTATCACAATTATATATAAGGTGGTCGGCGAAGGCACTGAGCAGATGAGCAATCTTAAAATAGGAAAAATGCTTAATGTGCTCACAGGGCTTGGCAACGGCTACGATATTTCTAAATCGACTAAGCCGCTTCTTATCGGCGGCGGCGTCGGTGTTCCGCCAATGTATTTTCTTGCTAAAAAGCTTATCGAATCAGGGCAGAGGCCTTTGCGTTGTTCTTGGCTTTAACACTAAGGACGAGGTTTTTTATGAAAATGAATTCAAGGCACTTGGGATTGACGTTTTTGTTGCGACGGTTGACGGTTCATATGGCGTTAAAGGCTTTGTAACTGACGCTTTTCCTGATGATTACGATTATTTTTATACCTGTGGCCCTCTCCACTATGTTTAAGGCGGTTTATGACAAAACGCAATGCTCAGGTCAGTTCTCGTTTGAGGAAAGAATGGGTTGTGGCTTTGGTGCCTGTATGGGTTGCTCCTGCAAAACAAAATACGGCAATAAGCGTATATGTAAGGACGGTCCCGTTCTTGTTAAGGAGGAGATTATATGGTAGATTTAACTGTAAATCTTGCAGGGCTTGAAATGGATAATCCGGTTGTTCCGGCTTCGGGTACTTTCGGATTTGGCAAGGAATTTAAGGATATTTATGATATCAACATTTTAGGCTCATTCTCGTTTAAGGGCACTACTAAGGATGCTCGTTTCGGCAATCCTACTCAGAGAATAGCAGAATGTACGTCAGGTATGATTAATGCCGTTGGGCTTCAAAATCCTGGTGTTCACCACGTTATTGAGCACGAACTGCCTGAAATGAAAGAATATTTCCATAAACCTGTTATTGCAAATGTGTCCGGCTTTTCGGTTGATGATTACGCTTATACCTGTTCGCTTCTTGATAAAGAGGAGCAAGTCGGTATATTAGAAGTTAATGTTTCCTGCCCTAATGTTCACGGCGGCGGAATGAGTTTTGGAACTTCACCTGAATGTGCGGCACAGGTAACCAAGGCTGTTAAAGATGTAACAACTAAGCCTGTGTTTATCAAACTTTCTCCTAATGTGACGGATATTGTTTCAATCGCAAAGGCTTGCGAAGATGCAGGCGCAGACGGCATTTGCCTTATAAATACTATGCTCGGTATGCGTATTGACCTAAAAAGACGTAAGAGTGTCATTGCCAACAAAATGGGCGGATTCAGCGGCGACGCTATTTTTCCCGTGGCAGTCAGAATGGTTTATCAGGTTGCAAAGGCTTGTAATATTCCCGTTATGGGCTGCGGCGGTGTGTCAAGCACAAAAAATGTAATTGAAATGATGATGGCAGGCGCAGGTGCTGTTCAGGTAGGTGCGGCAAATCTTGTAAACCCCTACGCTTGCAAGGATATTATCGAGGCTCTTCCTACTGAATGTGAAAAGCTCGGTATTAATAAATTAAGTGATATTATAGGAGTGATTGATTAATGGGTAAGGACGTTATTGTTGCTTGCGACTTTTCAAGCGCACAGCAAACCTTTGATTTTCTCGATAAGTTTACCGAGGAAAAACCTTTTGTTAAAATCGGTATGGAGCTTTTCTATGCCGAGGGTCCGTCAATAGTTAAGGAGATTAAGAAAAGAGGTCATAAGATTTTCCTTGACCTTAAGCTTCACGATATCCCTAATACCGTTAAAAAATCTATGGCTGTTCTTTCAAAACTTGATGTTGATATGACTAACGTTCACGCAGCAGGCACTGTTGATATGATGAAAGCTGCACTTGAAGGACTTACAAGAGCAGATGGCACAAGACCGCTTCTTATTGCCGTAACTCAGCTTACCTCAACAAGTGAGGAGCGTATGCAAAATGAACTTCTCATAAATGCGTCTATTAACGATACAATTGTAAAATATGCTCAAAATGCTAAGGCAGCAGGGCTTGACGGCGTTGTTTGTTCTCCTCTTGAGGCAGGTATGGTTAAGGATAATTGCGGCAAGGAGTTTATGACGGTTACACCGGGTGTTCGCTTTGCAGACGGTGATGTGGGCGATCAGGTTCGTGTTACAACTCCTGAAAAAGCTAAAGAAATCGGCTCTGATTATATTGTAGTCGGCAGACCTATTACCGCAGCGGTAGACCCTGTTGCGGCTTACAGAAAGATGCGTTAAGGAATTTGTAGGATAAGGAGATACCAATGGAAGGATATAAAAGAGAATTTATAAAGTTTTTAGAGGATGCAGGAGTATTGAAGTTTGGCGATTTTACTGCTAAAAGCGGCAGAAAAATTCCTTATTTCATCAATGCGGGCGATATTAAAACAGGCGAGCAAATTCAAAAACTCGGAGAGTTTTATGCAAAGGCTTATTTTGAAAAGGTAGGAAATAAGAAGTCGGTTCTTTACGGTCCGGCTTATAAGGGTATTCCTATTGCTGTTTCGGTTGCCGTTGCACTTGCAAAAGACGGCCTTGATGTGCCGTTCTTCTTTAACCGTAAGGAGGAAAAGGACCACGGCGAAGGCGGTGTGTTTGTTGGCTATAAACCGCAGGCAGGCGAGGATGTTGTTATTGTTGAGGACGTTATCACTGCAGGAACTGCTATCAGAGAGAGTATGGCTATTCTTTCAAAGCTTGACGGTGTTAATGTTAAGGCAACATTTGTTATGGTTGACCGTAAGGAAAAAAGGTCAGGGCGAAAAGAGCGCTATGGCTGAGGTGACAGACGAGTTTGGCTTCCCTGTATATTCGGTTGTAGACGTATATGATATTATCGAATATCTTGAAGAGGACGAAGCAAACAAGGAAAATGTTGAGAGAATTAAAGCGTATCTTGCTGTAAACGGCGCAAAGGAATAATAGAAGGGAAGTGCTCAAATGAGACATTTGCTTGACACAACGGATTTATCGCTTGAAGAAGTAGACGGCATTATCTCTACTGCGATAGATATTATTAATAATAAAGAAAAATATGCTCACGTTTGTGATGGAAAGAAACTTGCTCACTGTTTTTTGAGCCGTCAACAAGAACACGTCTTTCGTTTGAGGCTGCTATGATGGAACTCGGCGGCAATGTTTTGGGATTCAGCGAGGCGGCAAGTTCATCTGCATCAAAGGGTGAAACGGTTGAGGATACTGTCAGAATGGTATCCTGTTATGCTGATATTATTGCAATGCGCCACCCTCTTGAAGGTGCACCGAGAGTAGCAAGCTTTAAAAGCGGCGTACCTATTATTAATGCAGGTGACGGCGGTCATTCTCACCCGACTCAAACTCTTGCCGACCTTTTAACTATTTTCAGAGAAAAGGGCAGGCTTGATAATATGACAATAGGTCTTTGTGGTGACCTTAAGTTCGGCAGAACAGTTCATTCTCTTATCAAAGCTATGACAAGATATAAGAATGTTAAATTTGTTCTTATTGCCCCTAAGGAACTTGCACTTCCTGATTATATTAAGACGGATATTCTCGATAAATCGGGCAGTGAATATAAAGAGGTTGAAACTATGGAGGAGGCTATGCCGGAGCTTGACGTGCTTTATATGACTCGTGTTCAGCGTGAACGTTTCTTCTCCGAAGATGAATATCTTAAAGTTAAGGATTCATTTATTCTTGACCTTGACAAGCTCAAAACGGCTAAAGAGGACTTGACAATTATGCACCCTCTTCCGAGAGTTAACGAAATCGCAACAGAGGTTGACGATGACCCAAGGGCTAAATATTTTGTTCAAGCGCTCAACGGCAAATATGTAAGAATGGCGCTTATTAAAACTCTTCTTGAATGGGCAGGTACAATCAAATGAAAATTGATGAAATAGAAAACGGCATTGTTTTTGACCATATTGCGGCAGGAAAAGGTATGGAGGTTTATAATACGCTCCGTCTTGATAAGCTTAAATGTCAGGTCGCTATTATTCAAAACGCAAAAAGCGAAAAAATGGGTGCAAAGGATATAATTAAGATTAATGAACTTATTGATATCAATCTTGATGTGCTTTGCTATATTGATAAAAATATTACCGTTAATGTAATAAAAAACGGTAAAAGCGTTGAGAAAAAACTCTTTCGCTTCCAAAAAACTCTTACAAATGTTATAAAATGCTCAAACCCTCGTTGCATTTGCAATAATGAGGATATTGACCATATCTTTACTCTTACCGACGATATCGGAACATATCGTTGCCTTTATTGTGAAACAAAGGCAAAATAATATTTTGTTGACAGTTGTATTTTTTTATATTATAATCTTTTCGAAAAAAGGGAGTAGTTAGCATTTGCTTTTTGCAAATGTTGCATAGGTCGTCATGACGGGAAACCCGGTCTGTGCATTGCTGAACATTTTTTCAGTTATAACGAGACTTTTATCGATTGCGATAAAGGTCTCGTTATTTTTATTTTCAATTTAATTTAAGGAGAAAAATATGGAAACACTACTTTTAAAAGTATCTGTTTTGCAAGAATTTGCTAATTTGTTTTCCAATATAGGCGAAACAAAATGGCAATGGTGCTTATGTGGGCAGTCGGCGGGCTTCTCATTTATCTTGCAATCGCAAAACAGATGGAACCGACACTTCTTTTACCAATGGGCTTTGGCACTATTTTGGTAAACCTTCCTTGGTCAGGCGCAATTACTCAACCCGGTGCTGAGGCAGGGCCTATCAGTGTGCTTTATGATTCAGGTATAGCAAATGAGCTTTTCCCGCTTTTGCTGTTTATAGGTATCGGCGCAATGATTGATTTCGCCCGCTTCTTAAAAATAAAAACCGTGGCTTATGCTCTTCGGTGCTGCTGCTCAGTTCGGTATTTTCTTTACCTTCTTTGTTGCAAGCTTCTTCTTTGACGTAAACGATGCCGCTTCTATCGCTATTATCGGTGCTGCCGACGGCCCTACGTCAATTTTCGTTGCAAACGAACTCGGCTCTAAGTATATCGGCGCAATTATGGTTGCCGCATATTCCTATATGGCTCTCGTTCCTATTGTTCAGCCGCCTGTTATTAAGGCTGTTACATCTAAAAAAGAACGTTTAATCAGAATGAAATATAACCCTGGCGACGTTTCTAAGACTACTAAAATTCTTTTCCCAATCGTTGTTACGGTTATCGCAGGCCTTGTAGCTCCTAAGTCGGTAGCTCTTGTTGGCTTCCTTATGTTTGGTAACCTTATCAGAGAATGCGGCGTTCTTAATAATCTTTCAGAAACTGCTCAAAATTCATTTGCTAATATAATTACAATTCTTCTCGGTATCACCGTAGCAGGCCAGATGCACTATAAAGAGTTTGTTCAACCGGCAACTCTTCTTATTCTCGGCCTTGGACTTGTTGCATTCGTATTTGATACTATCGGCGGCGTTGTGTTTGCGAAGTTCCTCAATCTTTTCTTACCAAAGGATAAGAAAATCAATCCTATGATTGGTGCGGCAGGTATTTCAGCATTCCCAATGAGCGGCGTGTTGTAAACCAAATGGGACTTAAAGAAGATAATCAAAACTTCCTTCTTATGCAGTCAATTTCAGTAAATGTTTCAGGTCAGATTGCTTCCGTTATCGCAGGCGGTCTTATCCTGACACTTGTATCTTGATAGGAGGGTAATATATGTATAATTTAGCAGTAACCCTTATGGCGTTTTTTGATGAAAGTTACAATTTATGCAGATAGCTGGAAAACGTCACTTCCCGTTGTGCTTTTCGGTATGCTCGGTATCTTCATTGTAATCGGCGTTGTAGTTCTTGTGACATACCTTCTCAATAAGCTCACAAGCGGCAAGAAGAAAAAAGATAAGGACGAAAAATAAATTTTTAGGGATATCACATTTTTAATGTGATATCCCTTTTTATGTCCTTATTATTTCAATCTGTTTGTTACTTCTTGAGCGCCGAAATATATTTCTTCTTTATCAATATTCACAAATTCGCCGTTTTCATAAAGTATTTTGCCGTTTATCACAGTCATTTTAACGTCGTCCTTTGAGCCTGAATAAACAAGATTTTTAGTGATGTTGTTAATCGGCTGCATATTCGGCCTGTTAAGGTCAATAACCGTTAAATCGGCAAGCTTGCCCTCGGCAATGCAGTCGCAATTATCAAGACCCATACATCTTGCCGAGCCGACCGTTGCTGCCTTGAGTATCTCGTTTGCGTCCATAGCCGCCGCATCGTTGTGCTTTAGCTTTTGCAAAATGCTGATAAGATACATTTCTCTAAACATATCAAGCGCATTGTTTGAACTTGGACCGTCTGTACCGACTGCAAGGTTAAGCCCTAAATTGCTCATTTTTTGAACATCGGCAATACCTGAGGCAAGCTTTGCATTTGAGCCTGCATTGATAACTGCCCATAGTCCACGCTTTTTATAAATTTGCATATCGTTGTCGCTGAGCCATACACTGTGGTAGCCACCGCCGCCGTAGTTCCATAAGCCCAATTCCTCAAAAAGCTCTGTCGGAGTTTTGCCGTATCTTTCAATGCAACCCTCAACCTCGCTTTTCGTTTCGCTTGAATGGGTAAATACAGGCGCTTTGTATTTTTGCGCAAGCTCGCTTATGCCTTCAAGAATTTCTCTTTTGGTGGTATATTCAGCGTGAAAGCCTAATTTGTAGCTGATAAGCTCGTTGTAATTATTATAGGTATTGTAGTATTCCTCAAGCTTTTCAACAGACTCTTTGAAATTGTTTACCGCACCGCACATAACTGTTCTGAAACCGAAATCAACGCTTGCTTTTGCCATGCTTTCGGGGAAATAATACATATCAAAGCAGGCGCTTGTTCCGCTTGTTAAATATTCAAGAAATGCGAGTTTTGAAAGTTTATAGATATCCTCACTTTCAAGCTTTGCCTCAATAGGGAATATCTTGTCATTAAGCCATTTATCAAGTGGCAAATCGTCGCTGAAGCTTCTGCCAAAGGTCATTGCGCTGTGAGTGTGTGCATTTTTAAAGGTAGGCATTAAAAGATTACCGTTTAAATTGATTTCTCTTTCAAATTTTTCTACGTCTTTTTAGGACCGATATAGACTATTTTGTTCCCGTCAACCCAAACCTCGTCATTTGTTATATCAAAATTGCCGTTTAATGCCAATACCTTGCCGCCGAAAAAAAATCTAATCATTTAAGTAACTCCTTTAAGCTTTTGTCATAAGGCGCTTTTGGAATTCCTTTGTCCGTAATTATCGCCGTGATGAGCGAATTGTCAGTCACGTCAAACGCAGGATTTAAGCATTTTGTTTCTTCAAGCGCAGTCGGCTTTTCAAAATATTTTTCTTAATCTCGTCGCCGTCACGCATTTCAATTTTAATGTCGTCGCCTGTTTTGCAGCCAAAGTCAACGGTCGAATAAGGCCCTAAAACATAAAAGGGAATGCCGTAATATTTTGCAAGCACGGCAACTGAACTTGTACCTATTTTGTTTGCAACGTCGCCGTTTGCCGCAACCCTGTCACAGCCGACAAGCACAGCGTTAATAAGCCCCTTTTTCATTACAAAGCCTGCCATATTGTCGCATATAACGGTTACGTCAATTCCTGCTTTTTCAAGCTCATAAGACGTCAGCCTTGCACCCTGCAAAAGCGGTCTTGTTTCGTCGGAATAAACCTTGAAATTATAACCCTTTTCCTTGCCTAAAATTAGCGGACCTAATCCCGTTCCGTATTTGCTTGTTGCAAGCTCTCCTGCGTTGCAATGTGTAAGTATTCCGTCTCCGTCATTTAATAATGATAAGCCGTATTCGCTTATCCTTTTGCACATTTCTATGTCCTCTTTGTGAATGGCAATCGCCTCGTCTAAAAGATTTTTACCGCTTTCATAAGCCTTGACAATTCTTGCCGTTGCCCAGCTTAAATTAACAGCGGTGGGGCGTGAGGAGTCGAGATATTTTTTTAGCGCATATATATCATTATCTTTAGAAAAAAGCGCCATGCAATATCCCGCAAATATCCCGATTGCCGGTGCTCCTCTTACTGCCAAATCTTTAATAGCGTCAAAGTATGCTGCTCTTTATTTTTAATTTCTATCCACTTTTCCTCGTTAGGTAAAAGTCTTTGGTCGAGTATACAAAGTTTATCGTCTTTATATTGCAAATTTTCCATATTAAAAGTTCCTTTGCTGTTATTATATTAATTATTATAATGTTTTTTATCTTTTAAATCAATATTGCTATTGCATTATTTGGATATATTTGTTATTATATTTAGGAACATTTTTTCTTTTTTGGAGGAAAGCTATGAAAAAGGCAATTTCGGTGCTTCTTTGCATTGTCCTTGTTGTAAGCGGAGTTTTCGCTATGGCAGGTTGTACTAAGCAAAAGCAAATAACTAACGATATTGTTCTTATTACCGACGGCGGCGCCGTTAATGATAAGGGCTATAATCAAAGTGCATGGGACGGTGTTAATTCCTATGCAAACGATAATAAAATGAGTGCTCGCTATTATCAGCCTGTTCTTGATGAAAACGGTGAACTTACAAGCGATAACGTTGAAAAATATGTTAAACTTGCACAGGATAACGGCGCTAAATATATCGTTTTCCCCGGTGAAAAATTTGAGGTTATTGCATATGAAATTGCAAGCTCATTCCCTGAACTTAATTTTGTTTTGGTTGACGGAATTCCTCATTCCGAAAGTGATAAGACTGACCGCTATATTTCTAATGTAATGTGTGTTACGTTTGATAATCTTCAAAGCGGTTATCTCGCAGGCTATATTGCTGTTAAAAACGGCAATACAAAGCTCGGCTATTTCGGTCAGTATAACAGCGATGATTCTGCTAATTACGGTGCAGGCTTTGCTCAAGGTGCGGCTGCAGCTGCTAATGAACTCGGTGTTCCGGTTACTCTTGATTGGGCTGATTACGATTCACCGCTTCTTAACTATAACTACGGCTTTACACTTACCGCTTGCTATAAGAAAACAAGTGAAGTTAAAAATAAAGAAGTTTTCACCGTTAAGGTTGAAAACGGTATCGGAAGCGGTACATATAAAGAAGGCTCTAACGTAACCGTTACCGCTGACCCTGCTCCTAAGGGAAAGGTTTTTGATAAGTGGGTTACCAAGAGCAATACAGACGGTGTTAAAGATAAAAAGGTTAATATTTCATCTAAGACTAAATCGTCAATGAATCTTCTTGTTGAAAAATGTGATTGCACAATTACAGCTACATATAAGGATGCAGAGGGTGCTCAGTATGACGTTCAGGTGCTTGGCGCAGACGGCAAGAGCGTATATTCTCAGCAGTATGTTTCTGAAAATACAAGCGTTGACATTACTGCTCCTGCTCCTACTACACCTTATACAGTATTTGACCATTGGGAAACAGATGACAAAGACGCTGTTGAGGACGTTAATTCTAGATCAACTAAGGTTAATGTAACAAATAAGGATGTTAAGCTTGTCCCTGTATATAAACAAAGTGAAACTCCTACCTTTGAAGTTAAAGTTGTAACAGGTGAGGGCGGAAACGGCGAATCAACAGGTGACGGTTACTATGTTGAGGGTGATAAGGTCGAGCTTAGTGCGGCTGTTCCTAAAGAGGGTTATATGTTCTCTCATTGGGAAAATAAAGACTCCTACGGCGTAGGTGCAGGTATTGCTATTGAAAATGAATATTATTGGAATACATCATTTGATATGGTTGACCGCTATGCTTCAATTCCTGAAAAAATGTTTGACGAGGGTGTAACTCTTGTATTTGCAGGCGGCAATGATAAGGAAGAATCGGCTTATACGGCTAAGTATAAGTTTGATGCAAGCCCAAGCGTTGTTGCGGCAGGAGCATCTCACGATGACCAGGCTTACGCTGTAGTTAAAAATTACAGCGAGGCTGTTCAGGATTGCCTTAAGGATTTCAACGGCGGTACTGTTATTGCGGCTAACTGCTCAACAGACGGCATTTATGTTGACGGTCTTGCAGACGGCACAGATGAGGAAAAAGCAATTAAGGAAAGTGTTGATAATGTTTATAAAGCACTTGCAAACGGCAAAATCACACCGTCACGTTGTGAGGGCGGCGCAGGCTATGAATTTTGTAAATCGTTTAGTGAGAAAAAACTTTCAAACTGCTTCACTCTTAACGGCTGGTTTGTAGATGCAACAACTACTGCTAAATAATTTTATTGTTTTAATTTTAAAAGGTCGGATTTTCCGACCTTTTATTTTTACTTATTTTTACTTTTTCATTTTTTGTGACCTTATAAGGCTTTGAATCGTGTTATGTGTGAAAGGGGGAATAGGCTTGGATAAAGAAAAAGAAAACGAGTTTAACACGGCTTACGATTTGTATGCCGATATGCTCTATAAAATTGCCTACTTACATACAGCAGATAAAGATGAGAGCGAGGATGTTTTGCAAGAGGTTTTCATCAAACTGTTGTATAAAAGCCCCTCTTTTAAGGACAGCGAGCATAAAAAAGCGTGGCTTATCAAAACAACAAATAATCAGGGCAAGGACTTTTTAAAATCGTCAAGGCGAAAAACTCTGCCGTTAAATGATGAAATTTTGGGTGAAGAGATTTTTGATGATAAAAAGCTTGACGTGAGAAATAAGCTTTTAAAGCTTGATTCAAAATATAAAACAGTCCTTTACCTCTATTATTACGAGGATTACACGGTTGAAATGATAGCAAGTACGCTTTCTCTTTCTAAGTCTAATGTTAAAATGAGGCTTAAAAGGGGCAGAGAACTGTTAAAAAATGAATTGGAGGAATATAGCAATGACTGACGAAAAAAAGATTATAAAAGAAGCCATAGATGATATTAAACCTGATGTGTATATGAAAACCAGACTTCAAGCGAAAATTGAAGAACCGAAAAGAAAAAGCGCTAAATCATTTCTTAAGCCTGCGCTTAGCTGTACCCTTGCGCTCGCCGTGCTTGCAGGTGTCGGCACTTACGGTATGACGAGAGATAATACTCCCGTCACCTCTCAAACGTCAAATGTAAAGCTTTCAAGCCATAGCTTCAATATCGTCGCTTATGCGCAGGACGAAAACGGAAATAAAAGTAAAAATATTACACTTGAAAATGATGATATTTCAACAATCGAAAATTTTTATATCAAAGTTAATACAGAAAGTGACGGTAATTTGGCTGTAGAAACAAGCAGTGAATCGGGCTTTGGAATTAATGCGGATAATGTGTCCGAGGCGACTTTTGAAAGTGAAAACGGAACATTTAATTATTTTGATATACCGCTTCAAAATAAGCTTATTGATGAGGGCAAGTACTATGTTGAAATTCCGCTTACCGATGAAGAAAATAAACTTTATCACGATAAGTACGAAAACAAAGACAGAGAGTTTTACAACTATCTCTCAAAGTACAAGGATTTATCAAAATATTTTAACGGAAAATCGCAAAATGCTGAAGATTACGCAATTTATTATTCAGACAAGAATGATTACAAAAATGAAAATCAGCTTCTTTTGGCTCAAAAAAATATTATTTTAAGCTTTTAAAGAGCGATTGTAAAAAGTTTACTGCCAAAACTTATCGAAACGGCGATAAAATTCAAGATGTCATTTATTATGCAAACGGCGCAAGTAATGCACTTCTTAAAAATCCTGATTTAAAATATGAGGATTTGCCAAGCGATACAATCACAATTACTGTTAAATTCAAGGACGGACAGAAGGCAACAAAGAAAATCAAGACCTCATTTAACTCAAAAGGTCAGCTTCAGCTTCAATATGTAAAATAAACGATAAGCCTCCTTGCAAAGGGAGGCTTATTCAGACTGTCGATAAAGTGGCTAAACCGTGCCGTGCTATAAAACGAAATTCCATTCGGGGTCCCCGACAAATTGAAAATTTGGTGGGGAGAGGAGAAAAAGGAATGGAGTGTTTATTATAAATTTTTGCAAAAATTTATTCAAACACGGAATTTCTTTTGATGTATCGTAGGGGCGATTATCAATCGCCCGAATAAGGCGAACAAATTTCGCCTCTCGACGACGTTGCAAAAACTTTAGTTATCACTTGCTACGAAACAGTACACTGTACTGTTTCTCCCAAATTCACAAGTGAATTTGGAGCCACGTGTCTCTTTGTGCTTCGCACAATTCACTCTTCAACAGTTTTATTTGAAAAAAGCAAGCTGATGCACCAAATGGCGGCAAGTCCTACAAGGCTGTATATAATTCTTGCAAAAACGGAATCCTGTCCGCCGCATATCCAAGCAACTAAATCGAATCTAAAAAGACCCACAAGCCCCCAGTTTATGCCGCCTATTATATTTAAAATAAGTGCAACAATATTGACAATTTTCATATTTATCACTCCAAAAATAAAAGTCATTAGTAGTATGATACCGCTAATGACTTTTATTCATTAATTTTGAAATTTTTAAATATTAGTTACAATGATTTCGCACTTGCCGCAAATTTCATATTTGCCAAAGCCTGCCGGAATAAATAAGCTGTCACCCTTTTTGAGCGCTTTGTCGTTTATTTTTCCTTCGCCGTCAATTACAAGCACGTGGTTAAAGGATTTTTCATCTGCCTCAAGAGTAAGGCTTTTTTCAACGTCGTAATGATTAACGGTGAATAAATCGCATTTTGTAAGAAGCGTTGAATCAAAGCCGTCTCCGATAACCTTGTCGCCCATAGGCTTAATATCATATTTCGGCGGCTCGGTAACAGATACGTCAACTGCCTTTTTTACGTGAAGTTCTCTCGGCTTTCCGTCTTTTCCTATTCTGCCGTAGTCATAAACCCTGTAAGTTGAGTTTGAATTTTGCTGAATTTCAGCAATTAAAACACCTTTGCCTATTGCGTGAACGGTGCCTGCCTCGATAAAGAATAAATCACCTTTTTTAACATTAACCGTATTTAATACGTCAAGTAAAGTGTTTTCTTCAATTGCTTTTTTAACTCTTCTTTGCTGATTTTTTCCTTAAAGCCGTAAACAAGCTGAGCGTCAGGCGTTGCGTCAATAACATACCAAATTTCGGTTTTGCCGAACTCGTGCTCAACTCTTTTTGCGTATTCGTTGTCAGGGTGAACCTGAATTGATAAATTATCCTTAGCGTCAATAAGCTTGATAAGAACAGGGAAGTAAGGAAAATCTAAGCTCCTTGTGCCGACAAGTTTTTCTTTGCCCTCTTTTTTCAATGACTTTTTCAAGCGTTTGACCGTCAAATTCACCGCCGTCAATTGTATTCATTCCGTCCTTATGGCATGAAAGCATCCATCCCTCAGCCAAAATGTCCAAATCACTTTTAAAACCAAAATCGGTTTTGAGCCTTGTGCCGCCCCAAATATAATCTTTGAATACGGGCTTAAGCTTTAAAATATCCATTTTATTTACCTCGAAAATATCTATAATACACATAGATTTTAATTATATTTATATAATATCAAAAAATCACTATACTTTCAATCAAAAATAGTGTAAAATATAAACATTAATTTCGGAGATTTTATTATGAATGTTTTGGATGTTCAAAATTTAACACTTTCTTTTGGTGAAAATACGCTTTTTTCCGACCTCTCGTTTGACATTCAGGATAAGGAAAAGGTCGGCTTTGTCGGCGTTAACGGCGCAGGCAAAACTTCACTTTTTAAGATTATTACAGGCGAGTATAAAGCTGACAGCGGCAATTGTTTTATTTCTAAAAATGCAAGGCTCGGCTATATGGAACAGCATACCTGCTCAAATGATAAAACAATTTGGGCGGAACTTGTTAGTGTATATGACGATTTAATTCAAATGGAAATTGAGCTTGATAGTATTAATGAAAAGCTTAAAACCAATCATTCAAAGGAGCTTATTGACCGGCAGGAATATTTGAACGATGAGTTTACCCGAAACGGTGGGCTTACTTATAAATCTATGACTCGCTCGGCTCTTTTGGGCTTGGGCTTTAGCGAGGACGATTTTGATAAGCCTACTTCTAAGCTTTCAGGCGGTCAAAAATCTAAACTTATCCTTGCAAAACTATTGCTTTCAAAGGCTGATTTTTTACTTCTTGATGAGCCTACAAACCATCTTGATATCAGTGCTATTGCGTGGTTAGAGGATTTTCTTAAAAATTTTAACGGCGCTTGCCTTATTATCAGCCACGACAGATATTTTCTTGACCGTGTAACGGATAAAACGATTGAGCTTGAAAATAAAAAGATGCGCTCATACAAGGGCAATTATTCCGAATTTCTTGTTAAAAAAGCAGCTGAGCAAAAAGCAATTGAAGAAAAATATGAGAATGATATGAAAGAGATTGAACGTCTTGAAGGTATCATTGCTCAGCAAAGGCAGTGGAACAGAGAAAAGAATATCAAAACTGCCGAGAGTAAGGAAAAGGTTGTTGAAAAAATTAAGGCTCAACTTGTAATTCCCGATAAAAAGCTTGAAAAAATCAGGTTTGATTTTACGCCTAAATGTGTATCGGGTGAGGACGTTTTAGAGGTTGACGGTCTTAAGAAATCTTTTGGGGAGCATATTGTTTTTCAAAACGCAAGCTTTAATGTTAAAAGGGGAGAACGGGTTTTTCTTTTGGGCGATAACGGCTGCGGCAAAACCACTCTTTTAAAAATTCTTATGGGCGATTTAAGCCGAGATGACGGAACGTTTAAATTCGGCGCAAGTCTTATGACGGGATATTTCGACCAAGTTCAGGCTAAGCTTGACTTGAGCAAGACCGTGCTTGACGAGGTTTGGAGCGCATATCCGTTTATGACCGAAACTAAGGTCAGAAACGCACTTGCCGCCTTCCTATTTAAAGGGGAAGAAGTTTACAGAAAACTTGATGTTTGTTCGGGCGGTGAGCGTGCAAGAGTTGCGCTTTTGAAACTTATGCTCGGCGGGTATAATTTTCTTTTGCTTGATGAGCCGACAAATCATCTTGATGCTTTTTCACGTGAGGAACTTGAAAATACACTTCTAAATTACAGCGGAACTATGCTTATTGTATCTCACGACAGATATTTTATTAATAAGCTTGCTACACGCATTGTTGAGCTTACTCCAAACGGCTGCAACAATTTCCTTGGAAATTATGATGATTACAGCGAGCACAGATATGTAAGCGAGGTTAAAAAAGAAGAAAAGAACAAAAGCCTAAGGTTAATGATTATAAGCTTAAAAAAGAAAAGGCAGAGTAATTTAAGAAAGCTTAATACTCTTTTAAAGCGTCTTGAGGAGGAGATTGATGAAACCGAAAATGAAATCGGCAAATACGAGTCAGAACTTTCGGGCGCAGAGTATGAAAAGCTTATGGAATATACTTCTAAAATCGACGAACTTTCAAAAAAGCGTGATGTGCTTTATGAAAAATGGGAGAGTGCCTCTCTTGAACTTGCACAATTAGAGGAAGAATAGCTATGTCAAAAATTGTAGTTGTCGGCGGCGGAGCGGCAGGGCTTTTTGTGTGCGGCTAAAAGTGCCGAAAAGGGCAACGATGTTATTATAATAGAAAAAATGAATAGATGCGGCAGAAAGCTTATGATTACAGGCAAGGGCAGATGCAATGTCACAAATGCAAGCTTTGAACTTGACGATTTGATATCAAACGTGCCTACAAATCCACGTTTTCTTTATTCTGCATTTTCAAATTTTATGCCTTATGATACTATGGCTTTGTTTGAAGAACTCGGCGTGCCGCTTAAAATAGAGAGGGGAAACCGTGTTTTTCCTCAAAGCGATAAAGCTGTTGATATTGTTGATGCACTTGTGAATTACGCTAAACAAAGCGGTGTTAAAATAATTCAAGGAAAAGTAAAGGCGTTTGAACTTGACGGTAATGCGATTAAAACGCTTATTCTTGATGATAAAACTAAAATCGAATGTGATAAGGTTTGCCTTTGCACGGGCGGTAAAAGCTATCCGCTTACAGGCTCAACAGGCGATGGATATACTCTTGCAAGGTCAGTAGGTCATACGATTACACCGTTAAAGCCAAGCCTTGTTCCTCTTGTTTGTCCTAATAATTTTATACCTAGGCTTCAGGGCTTGTCGCTTAAAAATATCGAAATCACTCTGTTTGAGGAAGAAAAGGCGATTTATTCTGATTTCGGAGAAATGATATTTACTCATTACGGTGTGTCCGGTCCTGTTATTTTGTCTGCTTCAAGCCATATTAAAAATATGGGTAAAAAGTCATATAAAATTAAGATAGACTTAAAACCTGCGCTTGATTTTCATACTCTTGATAAGCGTGTTTGCCGTGACTTTGAAGAATTTGCAAATAAAGATTTTGTTAATTCTCTTTCAAAAATCTTGCCGAATAAGCTTATTCCTGTTATAGTTTCATTAAGCGGTATTAAGTCCGGTGAAAAGGTTAATCAAATCACAAGAGAACAAAGGCTCAAGCTTGTTGATTTGATTAAAAATTTCTATGTCACTGTAAGTGATTTTCGTCCTATTGATGAGGCGATTGTAACCTCAGGCGGAGTAAATGTTAAGGAAATCAATCCTAAAACAATGTGTTCAAAAATAATTGATAATTTATATTTCGCAGGAGAAATTATAGATGTGGACGCATATACGGGCGGTTTTAATTTGCAAATTGCATTTTCAACTGCTGTTTTGTGCGCCGATAATATGTAAATAAATTAAAGAGGTAATTAGTGTGAAAAATCACACTAATTACACTATATTATATTGCTTTCAAAATTTGCCTGCGGCATAATTTTGAAATGGCTGAAATCACCATTTACGCCTGTTCAGGCAACGCAGGTCAATCAGGTGATTTTTAATAAACTATTTGTTGCCTGAAAGGCTATGGTGATTTTGATGAATGTTGCAATTGACGGTACCCTGCAGGTGCAGGCAAATCCACAATAAGCAAGGGTGCGGCGGGGAAACTCGGCTTTATCTATGTTGATACGGGTGCTTTGTACCGTACAATCGCACTTAATGCCATAAGACGTGGTGTTATAGATAATGAAGATGAAGTTGTTAAAATGCTTGATGATACCGATGTCAAGCTCGGTTTTGAAAACGGCACGCAATGCGTTTATCTGAACGGTGAGGAGGTTTCTGCCTTTATCCGCACTCCTGAAATTTCTATGGGCGCTTCCAAGGTGTCGGCTATTCCTAAGGTTAGGGAATATCTTCTTGACCTTCAAAGAGATATTGCTAAAAAGAATAATGTTATTATGGACGGCAGGGATATAGGTACAGTCGTTTTGCCTAATGCCGAGTGCAAAATTTTTCTTACCGCTTCTCCTGAGTGCCGTGCTCAAAGAAGATATAAGGAACTTATTGAAAAAGGCGAGAACGTTAAGTATGAGGACGTGTTAAATGACGTCAATGAGCGTGACTATAACGATTCTCACAGAAAAATTGCACCGCTTAAACCGAGTGAGGAGTCTGTTATTGCCGATACTTCAAAGCTGTCGCTTGACGAGTCAATTGCACTCATTGTAAAAATTATAAAGGAGCATATGTGAATTGAAAGAATTTGATTTTACCCAAATTAAACATTATAAGCTTTATAATTTTATTAAAGCTGTTTTTCGTCCTCTTGTTAAGCTTGTTTTTAAAGCAAAGTTTAAAGGACTTGAAAATGTGCCCCAGGACAGGCACTAAATACAGAGTTGCCATTAACCATACCAGTGCGATTTACCCTATAATTGTTGCGTGTCCTAAGGAGCTTCCTCCGCTTCACTTTATGGCTAAGGTTGAGCTTTTTAAAAATCCTTTTGGCGCTTGGTTTTTAACCCATATGTATGCTTTTCCCGTTAAAAGAGGAAAGGGTGATACTTCCGCTATAGAATACGGTGAAAAAATTCTTAATGAGGGTCATGTAATGGCTATTTGCCCTGAGGGTAAGAGAATTAAGGATAAAGGCGGTGTTCCGCAAAAGGCTAAAGCGGGAGTTGCCATTATTGCTAAGGCTACGGGCGCCGATGTTCTTCCTGTTGCAATTTGTTGCGACGGTAAAATTAAAGCCGGTAAGCAGGTTACTGTTTCTTACGGTAAACTTATCAAAAACAGTGAGCTTGGGCTTGACGGAGAAAATGTTGCACCGAGTGATATTAAAGCGGCAGCTAATATGGTAATGGGCAGAATTACCGAACTTTGGGAGGCTGAACGCAATGCAGGTTAATCTTGCAAAAACAGCGGGCTTTTGCTTTGGAGTTGACAGGGCAGTTAATCTTGTTTGTGATTTGCTTCAAAAGGGTGAGAAGGTTTGCACTCTCGGTCCGATTATTCACAATCAGCAGCTTGTTGATGATTTAAAAAGCAAAGGCGTTAAAATTATTGATGACGTTTGCGATTGCCCCAAGGGGTATACTGTTGTAATAAGAACTCACGGAGTTGAAAAAGAGGTTATCGATAAGGCTGAGGACAGTAATATTAATTTCATTAATGCAACATGCCCTTTTGTTTTGAAAATTCATAAAATTGTGTCAGAACAGCCTGACGGTACGGTTACTCTTATTGCAGGGGACGAAAATCATCCTGAGGTTTTGGGTATTCGCTCCTATTGCAAGGGTGAAAGCTTCGTTTTTAAAAATGAAGATGAACTTAAAATAATTCTTGAAAATCTCCAAAATTCAGCCGAAAAATCGGTAATTTGCGTTTCTCAAACAACTTTTTCGCTAAAAGAATGGAAAAAATGCGAAAAAATAATAAAAAAACTATATACAAATTGCAAAATTTATAGTACAATATGTAATGCTACAGCTGATAGGCAGGAAGAAGCGGCACTGCTTTCAAAAAAGCAGACGCTATGATTGTAATTGGCGGTAGGCATTCATCAAATACCTGTAAGCTCAGGGATGTTTGCAAGTCAAATGCCGATACGTTTCTTATTGAAACTGCGCAGGAACTTAAAAACATTGATTTGAGCAAATACAGTTATGTTGGTGTTACTGCCGGGGCTTCGACACCCTCGGTAATTATCAAGGAGGTACTAAAACCATGTCCGAAGAAAAAATTGAAAAGGAAGTTGAAGTAGCTGCAACAGCTGCGGAGACAGCAGAAACCGCTGATAAAGGCCGCTAAGGCTGCTGTCAAAGCATCTGCTGATGGTGAAGCAACCTTCGAAGAAATGCTTGAAGAATCATTCAGAGAAGATGAAAACAGCAAGGTCGTAACAGGCACTGTTGTCAACATTACTCCTACAGAGGTATTTGTAGACGTTGACGGTAGAAAGCAGACAGGCGTTATCGCACTTGATGATCTTTCCGCTGAACCTATCAGCAATCCAAGCCAAGCAGTTTCAATCGGTGACAAGCTTAGTCTTGTTATTATGAAAACTGATGACAGCGAGGGCGTTCTTAAGCTTTCTAAGAAGCTTGTGGATGCTTTTCAGGGATGGGAAGAAATCGTTAAGGCAAAGGAAAACGATGAAATTCTTGAAGGTGTTGTATCAGCAGTTGTTAAGGGCGGCGTAGTTGCCGTAACTAACGGTAGCAGAGTATTTATCCCTGCTTCTCAAACAGGTGTTCCGAGAAATCAGGAACTTGATGTCCTTAAGGGTACAACAGTTCGTTTCAGAATTATTGATATTAACCCTGCAAGACGTCGTGCAGTAGGCTCAATCAAGGTTGTTGCTAACGAGGAAAGAAAGGCACAGCAGGATGCATTATGGGCAACTCTCGAAGAGGGTCAGAAGCTCACAGGTACTGTTAAGTCATTAACAAGCTACGGTGCATTTGTTGATATCGGCGGTATGGACGGTATGATTCATATCAGCGAGCTTTCATGGAACAGAATCAAGCATCCGTCAGAGGTTGTTAATGTCGGCGATACTGTTGAGGTTACAATTAAGAAGCTTGACCCTGAAACAAGAAAGATTTCTCTCGGCTTTAAGAAGCTTGAGGACAACCCATGGGAAATCCTTAAGAGAGATTATCCTGTAGGCACTGATTGCAAAGCTAAGATTGTTGGTCTTGCATCATTTGGTGCATTTGCTAATATCCTTCCGGGTATTGACGGTCTTATCCACATTAGCCAGATTTCTTGGGAAAGAATTAACACTCCTGCCGATGTACTTAAGGTTGGCGATGAAGTTGACGTTAGAATTACTGAGGTTGACTTTGATAAGAAGAGAGTTTCTCTTTCAATGAAGGAACTTCTTCCTAAGCCAAACGCTGACGAGGCAGAAGCTGACGACGCAGACGACGCTGAATAATCTTACTTATTCAATATTTTACGGCTTCACGCATTTGTGTGAAGCCGTTTATATTATAAATTATCAAAACATTATTTTCGATACACAAAAATCCTCTTACATACAAAAGTAAGAGGATTTTTGTGATTAATCATCTAAATGTGCAATTGCATAATCTGCTTGCTTTTTAGTGAATTTTCCGCCATAGCTTGATGTAAGCTGGTCGTGAATAGCCGCTGGCGACATTGCCATTTGATCTTGATAAGTTTTTGCTGTTTGAAGTGCATTATAATTCCAGTCAGCGTCGATATGTTCAATAGCATACTTTGCTGCTTCCTTTGAAAATTTTCCGCCGTAGTCAGAAGTTAATTGGTCATAAATTCCTTGTTTTGACATATACATATTGTCGCTGTATGATTGTGCAGTTCTTACAGCGGAAATATACTCGGTAGGAATTTTCTTTTTGTAGTGGTTTCTTTTGTAGTTGTTACTTTAGTAGTGGTTTCTTTTGTGGTGCCTTCTTCAGTAGTTTCACTACTTTCCTGTGTATCATCTTGTATATCACTTATACCGCTTGAAGTTGTATAAGTGCTTTGTGTTGAATCATCGCTTGAACCTAATGAGGAAATTACCGCAATAACAACAATTACAATTATAATCCAAAACCACCATTTTTTATATATTGGTTTTTTCTTTTTCTTAGGCGGCTGTTGATTGTACTGTGGTTGTTGATAATACTGATTTTGTTGTACAGGTTGATCTTGACCTTGCTGATATTGTCCTTGTGAGTATTGATTTTGCCGGTTTTGTGGGTTGATTTCATTCATTTGAATTACCTCCTTTAATTTTAAATTTATAATAACACATAAGTATGCAAAATGTCAACATATGTGTTCATAACAGAGCCGTTCATAACATAAAATCTAATTGAGGTGATTTTATGTATGTTCCTGTCCTGATTCAAAAATAGTAGGAGATGTAATTGCTGATTTTAGAAGAAAAAGGGTGTTTCACAAGAGGTGTTAAGCGGTCTTGCCGATATTGGCAGAACTCATCTTTCCGCAATAGAGCGTGGAGAACGTAAGCCGACATTAGAAACGCTTTATCGTTTAAGCAATGCTCTCGATGTTAAAATGAGCGACATTGTAAGAGAAATTGAAAACAGAATAGATTAAGCATTTATTAAACAAAAACGGTATTGCATTTTGCAATACCGTTTTTGCTTATTTAATATTCAATTTCACCTTTATATACAAGGTTGCAGTCGCCTGTTAAGGTAACGCCGGTATCTGAATAATTAACTATCAAATCGCCGCCTTTAACCTTTACGGTGATATCTTCGTCTTTGTTGCAATATCCGTTTTCAACCGCTGCAATAACTGCCGCACAAGCACCTGTGCCGCAAGCCTGCGTCTCGCCGTTTCCACGCTCCCATACACGCATTTTAAGTGTTTTTGAATTAACTACCCTGACAAACTCGGTATTAACTCTTTCAGGGAAAATAGGCGCTGTTTCAAACTGAGGGCCGACGCTTTCAATATCAATTCTGTCTACATTGTCAACAAATACTACGCAGTGCGGATTGCCGACGGCACAGCAGGTGATATTGTACTGCTTTGAGCCTATTTCAGCAGGATAGTTGATAGCCTTTTCACTGTCAATCAAAACAGGAATTTTAGCCGTATTAAGCTCAGCTTTGCCCATTGATACCTTGACTGACGATACTTTTCCGTCACGTGTAAATAGGCGAAGAACTTTTTACACCCGAAGCTGTTTCTATAGTAATTTTATCTTTTTTGACGATATCGTTATCATAAAGGAATTTGCCTACACACCTTATCGAGTTGCCTGCCATCTTGCCCTCACTGCCGTCAAGATTAAAGACACGCATTTTAGCATTTGCAATCTTGCTTTCTTCAATAAGAACTATTCCGTCGCCGCCGATACCCTTGTGCCTGTCGCAAAATTCAATTGCAAAACTTTCAGGGCAGGTGATAATACCGCATTGATTGTTAAAGAAAATGTAGTCGTCGCCGGTGCCTTGCATTTTGGAAAATTTAAGTATTCCTTTTTCTTTACGCATAAAGTTGATATCAACAAGCTCGGTGTTCGTTTCCTTGTAACGTGATGCAATGATATCCGCAACGGCATTGGCAGTATCGAGTGAAGTGATTGTAGCAATGCCAAGCTGATTTGCTCTGTTGTGAAGTTTGATGTAATCGGCAATTGATTTTTTGTCGCTTTTGCCTGTATATACAATGTAATCAAGCTGACCCGATTCAACAAGGTCCATAATGGAGTTGTCCTCTCTGAGCTTGTTTACAACATTAACCTTAATGCCCAAGCTTTCAATCGCCTTAGCCGTTTCAGGAGTAGCCCAAATCTTTGCACCGAGGTCGTCAAGCTTTTTTGCAAGACCGACTATTTCAAATCTGTCCTGCTTGGTGACTGTTATAAGTACACCGTGCTCGTCTTTAGAATGGAAATCAGTTTTAAATCCTGCCGATACAAGTCCTTTAAACAATGCTTCTACAAGATTTTTGCCAACTCCTAAAACTTCGCCGGTTGACTTCATTTCAGGTCCTAACTTAGAGTTTACGTCATTAAGCTTTTCAAAGCTGAAAACAGGTACTTTAACTGCAACATAGGGCGGTGTTTTGTAAAGCCCGGTGCCGAAGCCGAGGTCTTTAAGCCTTTGACCCACCATAATTTTAGTCGCAAGTTCAACCATAGGAACGCCTGTTACCTTGCTGATATAAGGTATTGTTCTTGACGCTCTCGGATTAACCTCAATAACGTATAGTTCATTGTGATAAATAAGATATTGAATGTTTACAAGACCTTGTGTGCCAAGCTCAAGCGCAAGCTTTTGCGAAACGTCACAAATCTTTTCAAGCATCATATCGTTAAGATTGTAAGGGGGATAAACGGCAATTGAGTCGCCCGAGTGAACACCCGCTCTTTCAATATGCTCCATAATACCCGGTATAAGAACGTCCTCGCCGTCGGAAATACAATCAACCTCAAGTTCCGTTCCCATCATATATTTATCAACAAGTACGGGATTTTCAATTCCTTGCGCAAGTATGATTGCCATATACTGCTTAACGTCATCATCTGTGTACGCAATAGTCATATTTTGACCGCCGATAACGTATGACGGACGTAAAAGAACAGGATATTCAAGCCTTTCAGCCGCCGTCAAAGCCTCGTCAAGAGTCATAACGCTTTCGCCCTTCGGTCTGAATATTCCGTATTTTTCCAAAAGCTCGTCAAAACGTTCTCTGTCCTCGGCAATGTCGATTGATTCAGCGCTTGTTCCGAGAATTTTAATACCTTTTTTATCAAGAAATTTTGTGAGTTTTATAGCGGTCTGCCCGCCGAATGCAACAACAACGCCGATAGGATTTTCAGCCTTGATAACGTTCATAACGTCCTCGTTTGTAAGCGGCTCAAAATAAAGCCTGTCGCCCGTGTCAAAGTCGGTAGAAACCGTTTCAGGGTTGTTGTTTATAATGATAACCTCATATCCAAGCTCTTTAAGAGTCCATACGCAGTGAACGCAGGAGTAGTCAAATTCAATACCCTGACCGATGCGTATAGGCCCTGAGCCTAATACGATTATTTTTTTCTTATCGCTCTTGTCAAGCTCTCTTGCCTCGCAATGCTCGTCGTAAGTTGAGTAAAAATAAGGCGTTTCAGCCTTGAACTCCGCACCGCAGGTGTCAACCATTTTGTAAACGCAGTCCTTGTGATATGTAAGGCTGCCGCCGCTGATTTTTTCAAGTGCCTTGTCGGGATAGCCTAATTTTTTACCTTTTAAATATTGCTCCTTTGAAAGCGGTTTGCCCTCAATTTCAAGCTCATATCTTGCAAGATTTTCAAGCTTTGCCAAAAACCATTCGTCAATCATAGTGATTTCGTGAATTTCGGCAATGCTCACACCTTCCTTGAGTGCTTTGAATACGGTAAATAATCTTATATCGTCTTGGTCGTGCAGTTTTTGCTTAATGTCAACGCCGTTTAACGCCTTGTTATTAAGCGTATCAAGCCCAATCTCAGCACCTCTGACTGCTTTCATAATTGCCTGCTCAAAGCTCGGCGCAATGCTCATAACCTCGCCGGTAGCCTTCATTTGAGTACCAAGCTTACGTGAAGCGTTTACAAACTTGTCAAACGGCCATTTCGGAAGTTTAACAACAACATAGTCAAGTGTAGGCTCAAAGCAAGCGCACGTTTTGCCCGTGATATCATTCTTGATTTCATCAAGAGTGTAGCCCAATGCAATTTTGGTAGTTACTTTAGCAATAGGGTAACCCGTAGCCTTAGAAGCAAGCGCAGAAGAACGTGAAACTCTCGGATTAACCTCAATAACAGAATATTCAAAGCTTTCCGGATTTAATGCAAATTGACAGTTGCAACCGCCCTCAATTCCAAGCTCGGTAATAATGTCAAGAGATGCGCTTCTGAGCATTTGAAGTTCCTTGTCAGCAAGCGTTACGGCAGGGGCGATAACAATGCTGTCGCCTGTATGAACACCGACCGGGTCAAAGTTTTCCATTGAGCAAACTGCAATAACATTACCTACGCTGTCACGCATTACTTCAAATTCAATCTCTTTCCAGCCTGCGATGTATCTTTCAACAAGTACCTGAGTAATAGGTGAGAGCATTAAGCCGTTTTTGGCAATAACCTCAAGCTCATGCTCGTTGTATGCAACGCCGCCGCCTGCACCGCCCAATGTAAAGGCAGGGCGAATAATAACAGGATAGCCGATATCGCTTGCAATTTCCTTTGCGTGGTTAACAGTGTATGCAATGTCGCTCGGCACAACAGGCTGATTAATTTTAACCATTGTGTCACGGAACATTTGCCTGTCCTCAGCCTTGTCTATGGCCTCGGCGTCCGTTCCCAAAAGCTTGACTCCCATTTCGTCAAGGTATCCGTCTTTTTGAGCTGCATACCGATTGTAAGACCTGTTTGACCGCCAAGACCGCAAAGTATGGAATCGGGGCGCTCCTTTTCAATAATTCTTTTAACCGTTTCTTCCGTAAGCGGCTCAAGATATATGTGGTCGGCAAGCGCCTTGTCAGTCATAATGGTCGCAGGGTTTGAGTTTACAAGTACAACCTCAATGCCTTCATCCTTAAGCACACGGCAAGCTTGTGCACCTGCATAGTCAAATTCTGCGGCTTGACCTATAACAATAGGGCCTGAGCCGATAACAAGTACCTTTTTTATGTCTTTATTAAGAGGCATTATTTGCTACCTCCCATCATTTCAATAAATTTGTCGAATATAAATCTTGTGTCGTGCGGACCTGAGCAAGCTTCGGGGTGAAATTGCACCGAAAAGGCTTTTTTATCGGGATAATCAACACCTTCGCACGTGCCGTCATTTGCATTAATGTAGCTAACTTTAGCTTTGACCTTTTCAATTCCCTCATTCAAAACGGCATAGCCGTGGTTTTGCGAGGAAATATAAGTTCTGCCTGTTTCAAGATTTTTTACAGGTTGGTTTACGCCTCTGTGACCGTATTTTAACTTGGTTGTGTCACCGCCCTGGCTGAGTGCCAAAAGCTGATGACCGAGGCATATTGCAAAAATAGGAACTTTTCCGACAAGCTTTTTAAGCTGCTCAATTGCTTCAACGTTTTCCTTGGGGTCACCGGGGCCGTTTGAAAGCATAATTCCGTCAGGGTTTAATGATAAAATGTCGTCTGCCTTTGTGTCATAAGGCATAACGGCAACATTGCAACCCCTCTTGTTAAGCTCTCTTATAATGTTTTTCTTTGTGCCATAGTCGATTAAAACTACATTGTATTTGTGCTCATCTGACGCACTCATATATGGCCTTTTGCAAGATACGCTTTTAACTGCGTTTTTAATCTCGTATGCTTTTAATTTGCCATAATCAACAGTTGCAGGGTTTGATGTGATAATCGCATTCATAACGCCTGCTTCTCTGATAGTTTTAGTTATTTCTCTTGTGTCAACGCCGTACACGCCGATGATGTTATTTTCTTTAAGGTAATCGTCAAGCGTTTTTTCACACCTAAAGTTTGACGGCTCTTCGCACCACTCACGTACTATGTAAGCCGAAACATAGGATTTTTCGCTTTCCTTGTCCTCGTCAATAAAGCCGTAGTTGCCAATAAGAGGAAAGGTTTGCATAACAATTTGCCCAAAGTAACTGGGGTCTGTAAGCGTTTCAATATATCCGCCCATACCTGTGGTAAATACAAGCTCACCGGTTACTTCGCCGTTAGCGCCGAATCTTTTTCCTTCAAAAACATCACCGTTTGCAAGGCATATGTAAATCTTGTTTTCTTCCATATTTTCTTCCTGTATATTTATGTTCTAACGCTCATTTTTCTATATATCAAACCGTAGGGGCGAACATTGTTCGCCCGATTTTTGATTAAAGCTATTATCCTAACAATTTAACGAGAACTGCCTTTTGAGCGTGAAGTCTGTTTTCTGCTTCGTCAAAGATTTCGTTTGCGTGTTCTTCAAATACTTTGGCTGTGATTTCCTCTTCTCTGTGAGCAGGAAGGCAGTGAAGCACCATGGCATCGTCCTTGGCAACTTCCTTAACCTTATCATTAATTTGGTAATCCTTAAATACCTTTTCTCTTTCTGCCTTTTCTTCTTCCTGTCCCATTGATGCCCAAACGTCGGTGTAAAGAATATCTGCGTCTTTTGCACATTCAAGAATATTGCTTGAACACATAAAGTTGCCGTTTTCCTCGGCCCATTTCATAATTTCAGCGTCAGGCTTGTATTCGTCAGGGCAAGCGATAGCACAGCTCATACCCATTGTGATTGCACCTACAATAAGGCTGTTTGCCATATTGTTGCCGTCGCCTATAAAGCAGAATTTAAGTCCGTCAAAGCTCTTTTTATATTCACGAATTGTCATAAGGTCTGCAAGCACCTGGCAAGGATGGCAATAGTCAGTCAAGCCGTTAATGATAGGAATTGAGCCGTATTTTGCAAGGTCCTCAACCTCTTTTTGCTCAAAAGTTCTTATCATAATGCCGTCAAGGTAACGTGAAAGAACTCTTGCAGTATCTTCAACAGGTTCGCCTCTGCCGATTTGCAAGTCCCTGTTTGAAAGGAAAAGCGCCTGTCCGCCAAGCTGATACATACCTGTTTCAAAGCTTACCCTTGTTCTTGTAGAGCTTTTTTGAAAAATCATACCGAGTGTCTTGCCCTTAAGGTGATGATGCTCAATGCCGTGCTTTGTTTCATATTTGAGTTGGTCTGCAAGATTTAAAATATCTAATATCTCATGCTGGTCTAAATCTTTAAGCTTTAATAAATGTTTCATTTTTCAATTACCTCTTTCAATATTTTTAAACCTCTGTCAAGCTCAAGATAGCTTATGTTAAGAGCCGGAAGAAGTCTTATTTTTGTTTTGGCTGTTAATACGAGAAGTCCGTTTTCAAGGCATTCGCTTGCAATTTGCTTAGCATCCTTTTCGGTTTCAACGCCGAGCATAAGACCCATACCCGATACAGATTTAACGCCTTTAATATTCATTAAAAAGCTTTTGATATATTCGCTTTTTTCTCTTACTGATTTTAAAAATTCGTCATCAATTCTTGAAACGATTGAAATTGCACCTGACGCACAAACAGGATTGCCGCCGAAAGTTGAGCCGTGAGAGCCGGGAGTGACGGTATCTTTAACCTTTTCGCCGAAAAGAACAGCACCCATGGGAAGCCCGCCTGCAAGCCCTTTTGCCGTTGAAACAATATCAGGCTTAATGTCGAAGTTTTCGTAAGCAAAATATCTGCCTGTTCTGCCGTTGCCGGTCTGCACTTCGTCAACAACCATAAGTATATCCTTTTCTTTTGCAAGCTTTTCAATGGCTTTTACAAAGTTATAGTCAAGATTATTTACGCCGCCTTCGCCTTGAATGCACTCAAACATAATTGCGCAAACATCATCAGTTGCCATTTCGTTAAGCTTTTCAATGTTATTTGCAGGGCAGTATTTAAATCCGGGCGTAAACGGACCGAATACAGTATGGAAACTATCCTGTCCCGTAGCCGCAAGCGTTGTTATCGTTCTGCCGTGGAAAGAGTTTACAAGCGTAATAATCGTGCTTCTGCCCTCGCCGTACTTGTCGTATGAATATTTTCTTGCAAATTTGATTGCGCCTTCGTTTGCTTCTGCTCCCGAATTGCCGAAAAATACTTTTTTCATACCTGTTTTGTCGCAAAGCATTTTTGCAAGCCTTGCACAAGGCTCTGTATAGTAAAGATTGCTGACGTGCTGCATCTTGTTAAGTTGCGTTTCAACCGCCGCTTTCCATTCGTCATCGCAAATTCCGAATGCCGTTACTCCTATTCCGGAACCGAAATCTATGTATTGCTTTCCGTTGTCATCGCTTATTGTTGAGCCTTTGCCGTTGTTTAATGTTACGTTAAATCTGCCGTAAGCGTGAGCAACGTAATCATTGTCTAATTCTTTAGTTTCCATATTGTACCTCTTTATCTGCTTCTAAACATTGTTCCCATACCTTCATCGGTAAGAAGCTCCATAAGAATAGAGTGGGGAACACGTCCGTCGATAATAAATGCTTTTTTTACACCTTCCCTGAGCGCCTGAGTCATTGAATCAATTTTCGGTATCATTCCGCCGCTGATTATTCCCTCTGCAATAAGCGCAGGCGTGTCTGAAATATATACTTTGTGAATAAGAGTTGAATCGTCATCCTTATCTCTTAAAAGGCCGACTATATCAGTCATTGAAACGAGAGCCTCCGCCTTGAGTGCACCTGCAACAGCCGCCGCAGCAGTATCCGCATTAATGTTGTAGCAGTTGCCTTTTTCGTCATATCCGATTGTTGAAATAACAGGAATAAAATTGTGGTTGAGCACTTCTTCAATAACTTCGGTGTTTACTTCTTGAATTTCACCTACAAAGCCGTGACTGTCATCAAGCGCTTTGCACTTAATCATATTTCCGTCCATACCTGAAAGACCGATTGCGTGACCGCCCATATTGCCGATTTGGCAAACGAGGTCTTTATTAACCTTTCCCGCAAGCACCATTTGAACAACGTCTACTGTGTCCTTGTCGGTCACTCTCAGTCCGTTTTCAAACTTGCTTTCAATGTGCATTTTTTCAAGCGTTTTGTTAATTGCAGGCCCGCCGCCGTGAACAAGCACAACTTTAATTCCGACAGTTGCTATAAGAACGAGGTCGCTCATAACTGCCGCTTTAAGTTCTTCGTTTATCATAGCGTTTCCGCCGTATTTTACAACTACTGTTTTCTTTCTGTATTTTTGAATGTGCGGCAGAGCGTGAGCAATTATTTCCGCTTTCTGCGCATTGTTAATGTTGTTATCCATAGTATGTAATCCTTATTTTTTAATTTCGTAGGGGCGAGCATTGCTCGCCCGATTGTGTTGTGATTTGACTTGATAGTGCTACTGTTTTAACGTTTATCAAGTACGATAATCTCCGTTAATCTTTACGTAATCATAAGTCAAATCACAACCCCAAGCGGTTGTGTTTTCATTGCCTTGATTAAGATTAATATCAATATAAATTTCGTCGCTTGAAAGGACTTTTGCTGCCTTTTCCTCGCTGAACTCGATACCTGAGCCGTTTTTGCAAACCTCAACCGTGCCGTATTTGCTTCTTAAATCAACGTCAACCTTGTTAATGTCAAATTCTGCGTCGGCATATCCGATTGCGCAAAGCACACGTCCCCAGTTAGCGTCCTCGCCGAACATTGCGGCTTTGAAAAGAGAAGAGCAAACAACACTTTTTGCAACAGTAATTGCCGTATCCTTGTCAGGAGCGCCGTCACAAATACATTCAAGAAGCTTGCTTGCGCCTTCGCCGTCCTTTGCAAGCATTCTTGTGAGATTTGCCATAACTTCGTAAAGTGCATTTTTAAACGTGTCAAATTCTTTGCCCTCACAGGTGATTTCCTCGTTTCCTGCAAGCCCATTTGCCATAAGGCTTACCATATCGTTGGTTGAGGTGTCGCCGTCAACCGAAAGGCAATTGTAAGTAACCTTTACTATTTCGCTAAGCGCCTTTTGAAGCATATTGGATGAAACAGCGCAGTCGCTTGTAATAAAGTTGAGCGTCGTTGCCATATTGGGATGAATCATACCTGAGCCTTTAGCCATACCGCCGAGCGTGCACTTAACACCGCCAATTTCAAATTCAACAGCATATTCCTTTTTAATTGTATCAGTTGTCATAATGGCAGTCGAAGCTTCCTCGTTCTTGCCGTAGTCAAGCTCTTTTACAAGAACAGGAACTGCCTTTTTCAATCGGCTCAATCGGAAGCACCTGACCTATAACACCTGTTGAAGCAACTATAACCTGCTCCTTAGGAATGTTAAGCTCGTTTGCCACAAGCTCGCACATTTTGTCTGCCTTTTCAACACCGTCGGCATTGCAAGTGTTGGCATTTTTTGAATTAGCGATAACTGCAATCGCTTTGTTTCCGCTTTTTTCCAAGTTCGCTTTTGTTACAAGGATAGGTGCGCCTTTAACCTTGTTTTGAGTATAAACTGCCGCCGCATTGCAAAGCACATCACTTGTAAAAAGGCAAATGTCGTTTTTATGCTTGATTTGCGGGTCAAAGTTTTCAACATTAGGCTTTTTTATTCCGCAATATGTGCCGCTTGCTTTAAAGCCCTTTGCCGCACATATTCCGCCGTCAATATATTTCATAATTATCATTCTCCTATATTAAGACCTGTTTTTTCGTCAATCCCCATTGCAATGTTAAGGCATTGAATGGCTGCGCCCGAAGCGCCTTTGCCCAAATTGTCAAATCGGGATGTGATGATAATTCTGTCATCGTTTCCGTTAATTTCAATTTCCATATCGTCACGGTTTGCAAAATTATTTGAACCAATCATATTCTCGCTGTAGCCGAGAGGTCTGACCTTGACAATGTCACTGCCGTTATAATGCTCGGCAAACATTTCAAAAATATCCTCTTTAGTATATTTTTTGCTCATCTTGTCCGTATAAAGAGGAATGTTTACAAGCATACCTTGCGGATAGTCACAAATAATCGGTGTGAAAATAGGCTCTTTTGAAAGATTTGAAATTGCCTTCATTTCCTTAAGATGCTTGTGCTGTTGCGTAAGTGCATAAATTCTCGGCGAGTCAAGCTCCTTATCTCTGTTTTTGTCCTCATATTGCGCAATGCCCTTTTTGCCTGCGCCTGTGTAGCCGCTCATTGCAAAGCAAACAATGTCATAGTCGTTTGAAATAAATCCGCTTTTTACAAGTGGATAAACTATAGAATTAAATCCGCTTGCATAGCAGCCCGGAACAGCAATTCGATTGCTTGTTTCAATCTTATTTCTAAATTCCTCAGAAAGTTCCGCAAAGCCGTAAGCCCAATCAAAAAGTGTTCTGTGTGCCGTTGAGGTGTCAATGATTTTTACTTTGTCGTTTTCAACAAGCTCAACCGCCTCAATTGAAGCCGCATCGGGAAGGCAAAGGAAAGTAATATCACTTTCGTTTATCATTTTTGCTCGCTCTTTTGCATCTTTTCTCTTTTTCGGGGTCAATAAGTAAAAGTTCGATATCATTTCTGTTTTCAAATCTTTGATAAATTTTAAGACCTGTTGTTCCGTCTTTACCGTCAATGAATATTCGTTTCATTTTTATACATTATCTCCGTTAATTATTTTCTATTGTTTTCTATTATACACAGTGATTTTATAATGTCAATAGTTATAGAAAAATTGTTATAAATATACATAAAAATGAATAAGTATGCGCATAAAACGTATATCGCAAAATTATTTTTAAAAAGAGAATTTTTTTGTACTGTCACTTGAAAAAGATGAAAAATCGTATAATATTGATAAATTAACAGGTATATCCTGTGCCACCCGAAGTCCACCCAAATATAATATAAAGAAAGGATAATTTTTATCAGCAAGGATATTTTGATTTCCTTGGTTTCAATGCTCGGTACGGTCATAGGCACATTTGGAGGTATTTTAACCTCATCTAAGCTTACATCTTTTAGAATTGAACAGCTTGAAAAAAAGGTTGATAAGCATAATAATTTCGCAAGCCGAATGCCCGTTATCGAAGAACAAATTAAGGTTATAAATCATAGAATAGACGACTTGGAAAGGGAGGCAAAAAATTATGAAAATCACTAAACAAACATTAAACAGAGCTTTAAGAACGTTTATCCAAACTGCTATAGGCTATGCGGCAATTAACATTGTGACAATCGATTTTTCTGCATCAAAGCAGGTGCTTAAATCGGCGCTTATCGGTCTTGGTGTTGCGTCTGTTTCGGCAGGCATTTCTGCAGTAATGAACTTGGAAAAGAGGTGCGGCAATGACGTTTGATTCTTTTGTTGAAAGATATATCGGTAAGGCAGTTGATTACGACGGCGTTGCGGGAGTGCAATGTGTCGACCTTGTTAAGCTTTATCTTTATAAAGTTTTCGGCATACGTGCAGGTGCGTGGGGAAATGCAAGAGATTATTGGCTTGATTTTTCATCACACCCAACTATGACCGCAAATTTTATCAAAATAAAAAATACACCCTCTTTCATTCCGAAAAAGGGCGATATAGTTGTGTGGAACGGAGATATTTCAACGAAAAATAATTACGGCCATATTGCAATTGCAACAGGTGAGGGAGATACTAATACATTTTATTCTTACGATTCAAATTGGAATAAAAAAGAAATGCAAAAGGTAAAGCATACCTATTATGCACTTTACGGCGTTCTTCGTCCTAAAAGCACAAGAGTGCTTTCCAATCCTCCTGATATTGCGCTTGGCGACTATTCGCTTACAAATGTTCGTGGAATTTATAAAGGCGCAGGGGCTAAAACAGGAAGGAAAAAAGTTAAAGAAATAACTAAAAATGCAAAAAAATCAGCAACATCAAAAAAAAAAGATGATGCTGCATATCTTAAAGCGGGAACTGCCGTTTCCGTTCTCGAAACAAAACTTATTTCAACGGGTAATCTCTGGGCACGTATCCCCAGCGGCTGGCTTTGTGTTTGGGAATATGAAAAAGATAAGCTGTTTATAAAATAAAAACGCAAGATTTCAATTTTACACACTTTTTACACACTTTGGCGGAGTGTAAAGGGGTTTTAAAGGGATTTTGTAATTGTAAAATAATAAAGAAAAAACCCGAAATGCGCATAAATATATGCGTTTTCGGGGTTTTTATGGTGGAGCTGATAACCGGACTTTTAAAGTAACCACTTGCTACGAAACAGTACACTGTACTGTTTCTCCCAAATTCATAAATGAATTTGGAGCCACGTGTCACCGGTTCAAGTCCTTTTTTCGTTTTTGGGCATAAAAAAAAGACAGAGGTGATTGAGCATCTCTGTCCTTGGAGCTGATAACCGGACTTGAACCGGTGACCTCATCCTTACCAAGGATGTGCTCTACCACCTGAGCCATATCAGCAAAAATGGCGACCCGGAACGGGTTCGAACCGTCGACCTCTAGCGTGACAGGCTAGCGTTCTAACCAACTGAACTACCGGGCCATTGCGAAATGTATTATATAGTATGTTGGCTTTAATGTCAAGATTTATTTTCGAATTTATTAAAAAAATAGAATTATATTGACGAATTTTGCAATATATTATATCCCATAACTTGATGTAATCGGGTCTTTGAAAAGCGGGATAAGCGGTGGGGCAAAGGTGAAAAGTATAAATATTGCACTCATAATTATAAACAAAATTACGGCGGTAATATTTTTACCCGTTTCCTGCATTTTTTCGCTCTTTATAATAATGTAATCAAGCAAAAATGCGATAAATACACCGATAAAAAATGAGAAAATATTGAGTGGGTCTATATTCCTTCCGATTATACCCGTGTAGGTGTAGAAAAATGAAAGCGTAGCCGTCATTCCGACAAATACGCCGATAAATTTGGCAGGCAAAATATTTTTTGTGTCTTTCATAATAAATGCTTGTATAACCGTCCATATTAAATAAGGAAAGAAGATTAGTTTTAAATGTTCCCAAGGACTTTCGTTAATTGGGCAGAAAAATGCCGCAATAACGCATTCGTTTGTCCATTCATACACAAAATGCGCAAGTGTGCCTATAATGCTTACAAAAACGAAGCCTATAATGTCATATTTTAATAATTTTTTGCTCATTTTATCACCCGATTTATTATATGTTATAAATATATAGATTATAAATTGAAATATTTGCTTGACATTTTGAATGAGTTATGATAAAGTATAACACGCACGAGATGTGCAAAACTTAATCTTGACAGGTTTAACCCGTCAGCTTGCAGAAGTACTCAAGTTGGTGACGAGGCGCCCCTGCTAAGGGCGTAGGTCGGGCAACCGGCGCGAGAGTTCGAGTCTCTCCTTCTGCGCCAAAAAAGGAAGTATCGTTTTTCGATACTTCCTTTTTTGATGTAAAGAACAGAGAATCGAACAAGGCAATTCGAAGAATAGAAACAGTCCAGTGGACTGTTTCGGTGCCTGCGTGCGTGCCGAAGAAAGCGTGCTCACTTGTTCATCGTCTCTGCCCCTGCCCTTATTGTTTTTCTGTTTGTAAATCTGGAAACAGTAGTCAAATCTGACGATATACTTTTTTCCGTGATTTTTAACCTAAGTCAAAAATGACAACAAAAGTTGTCTTAAATGACTACTATTTTCTCTGCGTTTGTGGTACACTATAAATAGATAAAGTTAAGGAGGCAAACTTATGGGAAATTTGAAGAACAATATTGACCATTATATGAAATTAAAAGGGATAAAGATGTATAGTCACTTGCTGGTTAATATTGCACACGAATTAGGAATCAAAGGACAAGACGCATATAAATTTGCAAATAAGGAAAAATCAAATTTTTCAAAAATGTTAAAAGACGAACGACCTCTGAAATATGAGTTTATTATTCCTCTTGAAAAAATATTCGGTGTTTCACTGGCAAGGTTATTAGATGAAGATTCATATAAATTGCCGACAGAAAAAGATAATGTGCCGTTTAATAAAGGTTTCAGATATTATGCATACCTTGATAATCCGAAACTATATAAAGAAGAATTCGATCTTTTACTTGCAAAGGATGGAAAATCAATCCTTACTCAAACAGACGAATTTGGAAAAACATTCCTTGATTATGTAGTTGAATATAGTTCATTTAACGGTGTCAGATACCTTCAGGAAGAATATGGAATAAAACTCAAATGGCATTATAACAACTTTGAGTTCAGAAAAGATTCCGGCATAACTTGGATAAACTTTGATAATTGTATTGCGTTTGCTCGGCTTGTTGCAAGTATGAACGACGCAGAACTGTTCAATTATATTTATGATCCTTATAATATGTTTTTAACACAAGGGCATTATGTTACAAATGATACTATTTTTTGTCAAAGTGAATTTTTAGAAATAATGTTAGATAACGATACTTTGTTCAGTTCAATATTTGAAATAAGACCATATGAGTATGTGTTGGCGGGAAGTCGTGTCAAGCGAAAAAAGCAAGTTGATTCTATTACATATTATTCAATTAACCCGATAATAAATAATTGCCTAAGATATTCATTGGAACACTTGGAAAAATATAAACACAGGGCAATAGATATATTAAAATTCGGAATAAAGCATAATACAGAAATTATAAATAAGGTTGGTGCAGATACATATTGCATTTGTAATGAACTTGGCGGAGTAATAGATTTTGGAAGAACGGATTGGTTTAGTTGTGATGTTGATAATATTGCCGTTTATGTTGACATGGAAGTAAATGACGAAGTAAACGACGATGAAATAAAAGCTTTAATAAAACAACTGCCAAAGTTCAAAAAAAGATACTAAGAAACGGAGGAACAAGTATGTATCATTTTCAATATGTCTCGAAAAATGAAATCGCACCGCTAAAAAATCAAGTGATAGAATTAATTGGGTTAGTACAAGACGAAATTAGAAAATATTTTACATTTCAATATGAATTTATCGGTAGTGTAAAGCGAAATATGGTAACCTGCGATGCTAAAAAGTAATATCGGTTTTGATTTTGATGTGAATATTATGGTCAAGGACGATGATGAAGTTTATGCTGCCAAGGAAATCAAACAGATACTTATGAAGGCATTTAACAAATACGCATACAAATATCATTATGATTTTTGCGAGGACAGTACACGGGTGTTTACCATTAAAGTCAAAGACAGAAAAAATTCTCAAATATTGCATAGTTGTGATTTTGCAATCGTAAACAATTACGAAGACAATCGGCAAGAGTATATCCGATTTAACAAAAATCAAATTCATACAATTGGGTGGAGCAATCGAATGGGTTTTACCTTCTGCCGGAAAAAGTAGAATTTTGCAAAGATAATTATTTATGGACAGAAGTCCGAGAGATATACATAGAAAAGAAAAATTGTAATACCGACAAAAATAAAAAATCAAGGTCAATTTTTGCTGACGCAATATATCAGGTTTGCCAACAAAACGGGTACTTTGAAGAATAAGAAGAAAAGAGGAAATCGGAATGGAATTAACAACTTGTCCCAATTGCGGAAGTCCTAATTCGACTGTTAAACGAAAGAAGAATAAGCATAAAGGTGTAATTATATCCATAATTGTGTTTGCTCTGATTGTTGTCAGTGCATTAGAATTGGCATTTCGAAAAAAGCAAAGGAACTGGAATATTATTCAAATATGGAAAAAGTATCTTTTACAATGCTTGATGGAGCCGCCAAAGCGGAAAATGCCGGAAACCTTATTAAGAACGTGTGGTACAATGCTATTTATGAAGAACGCAATAGTGAAACAGACCAATATACTATGAAAAACGGAAAGTTTGTCGATGATTTTAATGATGCACTTTCTGAGCTATTTGCAGATGAAAATTTCAGCAACAGTATTTCTGAAATAGAAACCAACCAATACGAAGTTGCCAATTTAATGAAACAGTTGAAAGAACCACCGAAAAAGTATGAAGAAGCATACTCCGTGTTAAAGGTATACTATGACAATTATTTGAAAATGACAAAAATCGTTACAAGTCCAACTGGAAGTCTTAATACATTTTCAGAGGATTTTAATACCTATGATAATAATACGGTTGATTCATACGAAAAAATGAAACTATATTTAGATTAACAATCAGGAAGGAGATACTATTTATGGGTAAACATTTTTTTGATTATGAAGATGACGATTTTGCTTGTTCAATCTCTGATAATATAGCAATAGATTCCGATGGAGATTTATTGATTCGAATGGGAGATGATATGGCAATGGATATGGATTCTGGAGAGTTGCACATTATATCCGGTTGGTCCAACGATGAAGATGACGATTAAAATAATGGCGGCAGAGAGAAGGTGGGTTCCCTTGCCGCCATGTCCACATATACCGATAAACTTATTTTCTTCAACGGGTAAGATGAAATTGGGCAAATAATATAGCCTCTCCCTTTTTCTCGTACTGTGAACTCAAAAACGAAAAAACGCTCTACAGCTCGGTAACATCTTGAAATATGTTTTGCATTTGTTGTAAAATGTATTTGCGTTTGAGAAATGAAAGAGTTTTTTGTGAATTATGTTGCTAAATAAAAGACGGATTGATAAATTTCAATCTGTCTTTTATTTTTCTTGAAATTTATACATATTATATTGTATAATAATCGTTGGTGATTAAATGAAACAATTTTTAGAAGTGGGTAAAATTAATAATACTCATGGCATTAAGGGCGAACTAAAAATGCAACTTTGGTGCGACGATATAAATTATTTAAAGCAATTTAAAACCTTGTATTTTGATGATAACGGGCAAAAGAGCGTTAATGTTTTGTCAGTCAGACCTCAAAAAAATCTTGCTATTATCAAATTAAAGGGGATAGATACGATAGAGCAGGCAGAGGAAATTAAGGGTAAAATACTTTATTGCAATCGTGATGACGCTACTATTGGCGAAGAAGTAAATTATATTGCAGACCTTATCGGCTGCCGTGTTGTTGATATTGACAATGGCAAGGAATACGGCAAGGTTGTTGACGTTCTGAATTACGGCTCGTGCGACATTTATGATACCGTTTCAAGCGGTAAGCACATTTTAATTCCTGCCACACCCGATATTGTTAAAGAAATTAATACACAATATCAAATTATTAAAATTAAGGCAATGAAAGGGCTTTTTGATGAGAATTGATATAATGACGCTTTTTCCCGATATGTGCAATGCTGTGTTGAGTGAATCAATAATCGGCAGAGCACGTCAAGCAGGCAAGGTTGAAATAAATTGTGTTGATATTAGAAATTATACTCTTGATAAGCACAGACGTGTTGATGATAAGCCATACGGCGGAGGAATGGGTATGATTATGGCTCCTCAGCCGATATATGATTGCTATAAGGCAATTTGTGAGGATATTGGCGCCAAGCCTCATTTGATTTATCTTACTCCGCAGGGCAAAACACTTACTCAGCAAAGAGTTAAGGAACTTTCAAAACTTGATAATCTTGTGCTTCTTTGCGGTCATTATGAAGGAATTGATGAGAGGGTTATTGAAGAACTTGACCCTGAAGAAATTTCAGTCGGCGATTACGTTTTGACCGGCGGTGAGCTTCCTGCTCTCATTCTTGCCGATTCTGTTTCAAGAATGCTTCCGGGTGTTTTGAGCGATGATGAATGTTTTGAAGAGGAAAGTCATTTTAATTCTCTTCTTGAATATCCTCAATATACTCATCCGTCAAGCTGGAACGGTAGGGATGTGCCTGAAATACTTCTTTCAGGTCATCACGCAAAGGTTGATGAGTGGCGCCGCCAAAAAATCGCTTGAACGTACATATAGACGTCGCCCCGATATGCTTGAACGTGCAAAACTTGATAAAAAAGACGAAGCGTTTTTGTCGAAACTTGAAAAAGAATAAAAAATTATGTGAAATATGCACAAATACGGCGAATAATTTTTATTTGAAATTAACAAGTCAAACGAAGTTGAAGTTTAATTGTTGACCGATTTCAATTTGGTGGTATAATATGTAATAAAGAAATGAAAACACTTATATTAACCACAATATATTGTACTTTTTAATTAATGAGAGGTTTTAGTTATGTTCGTTAAAGATGTTAAGGTAGAAAATCAGGTTGGTCTTCACGCTCGTCCTGCAACTTTCTTTATTCAGAAGGCAAACGAGTTTAAATCATCAATTTGGGTTGAAAAAGAAGAAAGAAGAGTAAACGCAAAGAGCCTTTTGGGTGTTCTTTCACTTGGCATTATGGGCGGAACAGATATTCGCATCATTGCTGACGGTTCAGATGAAGAAGCAGCAGTTGAAGGTCTTGTTTCTCTTGTAAAGTCAGGCTTTACTGAATAATTAATATTTTGAAACATAAAACGGCATTGCTTTTGCAATGCCGTTTTTTTTTATAAATATTGATAATAAATTTCTCTTATGATATAATATATACAATACACGGCTTATCAATTTGAATAATACAAAGGGGATTTAATTATGAAAAAGATTTTATGTGTGCTTTTAAGTTTAATTATGAGCGTAAGCCTAATTGCAATTCCGCTCAGCGCTCAGGCAGAAACTAAATATTGGGTGGATATGAATTTCGCTAAAAACAATATTGAAGGTCTTAGAAATTATGTAAAAACCAATGGCAACACTAATAGTGACGGCGATAAGTATATTCAATATGTATATGAAAATAAGTATAATTATTTGATAATTTATGAAACCAAGACGGGCGCTCTTGATTTTTGGGCGGAATTTGATGATGGCGAATATGTAGATATGTATTATGCATATCCTAATGTTAATCCTGAATTGTTAGTTGATTTAGGCTCATCATACGTTTTGGCAAATGCTAATTTTGATGTTAATTATTATAATTATCAAGATATTAATTTGACAGTCACTAAGTCAAACGGCGGTTATTCAAACGAACAGGTGCAATATTATGGCAATCTTTCTTAAAGCCGCAATTGAGGGTTGGAATAATTGCCTTATTCAAAATACTTCGTACACATTAGCCTCAATAGGATTTAATTCTTTGTGTAATCATAATTTGACGAGGTCATATTATGCCGCAACGCTCAGCACCGACGGCACAATTGAGGATTATTGTTATAAATGCGGCTATCACGAGGATACAGATATTCCTTGCGTTTCTCAGGTGAAGCTTTCTAAAAAATCGTTTACTTATAACGGCAAGGTGCAAAAGCCGAGCGTAACGGTTATTGATTCTAAGGGAAATGTTGTCAGCGCCGATAATTACAGTGTAAGCTATTCTAATTCGGGAAGTAAGAAAGTCGGTTCTTACGGTATTTATATTTCTTTTATCGGTTCTAAATATTCAGGCTCGATTTCATACGTTTATAAAATAATTCCTAAGTCAAGTGCAATTTCTTCTCTTAAGGGCGCTAAAAAGAAGATAACCGTTAAGTATAAAAAGCAAACCTCGCAGACAACAGGCTATCAAATTCAAGTGGCAACCGATAAGGCATTTAAGAAGAATAAAAAGACAGTTACTGTTAAGAAAAACAAAACAACATCTGCGAATGTATCATCTCTTAAAGCAAAGAAAAAATATTTCGTTCGTGTTCGTACTTACAAAACAGTAAACGGTAAGAAGATTTATTCCTCGTGGTCAAAGGTTAAAACCGTAAAAACAAAATAATTTATCAGACTTTGATAAAGCGGCTAAACCACGCCAAATAAAATTAAATAAACCTATTTGCCTCCCTTGCAAATGGAGGTGGGTGCAACTTGTTGCACTCAGAGGGTGGAAAAACGGCAAGGACATCGAGTCCTTGCCGTTTTTGGCGCTTTCCGTTTTTGCGAGTGGGCAGTACACTCGTACAGCTCCACTCACAAGAAAACGAAATTTATCTCACTTTCTCGAAGTCTGCCGACATTTTAAATTTTTTTGTTCGAGTTTTCTGTTCGCTTTATTTTTTTGCTTATTTGTGTTATACTTGTAAAAAAACTTAGGCAGGTGATTAAATGACTGAAAAAGAGCTTCGTAAAAAGGCAATGGCTTTGCCACTTCAGCCGGGCGTATATATAATGAAAAATAAAGATAAAAAAATTATATATATCGGCAAGGCAAAAAGCTTAAAAACCGTGTTTCTCAATATTTCGGCAGTCATACCAATCATTCGCTTAAGGTAATCAAAATGGTTGAAAATGTTGACGATTTTGATTATATTCTTTGTGACAGCGAATTTGAAGCACTTGTTTTGGAATGCTCGCTGATTAAACAGCACCAGCCGAAATATAATATTTTGCTTAAAGACGATAAGGGTTATAACTATATTAAAATTACTAAAGAGCAATTTCCTAAAATCAGCGAATGTAAGCAAATTGCAGATGACGGTGCAATGTATATAGGGCCTTACACCTCGAACTTTTCTGTTAAACAGGCGGTTGACGAAACGCTTAGAATATTTAAACTTCCACGTTGTAATAAAAAATTTCCAAAGGATTATAAAAAAGCAGGCCTTGCTTAAACGGCTTTATGGGTTTGTGCTGTGCTCCTTGCGCCGGAAGAATATCGCTTGACGAATATGCCGATAATATTAATGACGCAATTGCTTTTATTAAAGGCGGCAGTGTAAAGACCGTTAAGAAAATGGAGGAGCAAATGCTTGAATGTTCCGAGAATCTTCAATTCGAGGAAGCAGCTAAGCTTAGGGACAGAATTAAGGCTATTAAAAATCTTGAGGAAAAGCAAAAGGTAGTTTCAATCAATGTGCCGGAGGAAGATGTGTTCGCCCTTGTAAACGGAAAGAAAAAGGCTTGTTTTGAGGTTATAAGATTTGAACACGGCAAGCTTACGGATACGGAATTTTGGCTTATCGACTCTGTTGATGATTTGCCGCAGGCAAGATTTGAATTGATTGAACGCTACTATTCAATGCGTGACAGAGTTGCCTCACGTATTGCAGTTGACGGCGAGATAGATGACGAGGAGCTTTTAAAAGAATTTCTTGAAAAAAAGAAGCAGAAAAAAGTTGAATTTATCCACCCTCAAAAGGGCGAGCATCTGTCGATAGTCAATATGTGTATATCAAATGCCAATGAGCATTTGGCTCAGCAGCAGGGCAGACTCGGCAGGGAAATTGCAACATTGGAGGAACTCAAAAATCTTTTGGGATTGGATAAAATGCCTGAATATATTGAGTCTTACGATATTTCGCATACTTTCGGTGCGGATAATGTTGCAGGTATGGTTGTATTTCACAACGGCAGACCGATGAAAAGCGCATATAAACGTTTTGCGATTAAGGGATTTGACGGCCAAAACGACGTCGGCTCTATGCAGGAGGTTTTGACTCGTCGTTTTAATCATTATTATAATGACGAAGATGGCAGTACCTTTAAAATTTTGCCTGATTTGATTTTGCTTGACGGCGGTGAGCCGCAGGTTAGGGCTGTTTTGCCTGTTGTTGCGTCAATGGGACTTAATGTTCCCGTTTTCGGTATGGTTAAGGACAGTAAGCACAGAACACGTGCAATCGCTGTCGGCAACGGAGAAATAGAAATTAATTCCCACCGTCAGGTGTTTACTCTCGTATCAAACATTCAAGAGGAGGTGCACCGCTTTGCGATATCTTACCACCATAATAAGCATAAAAAGAGCACACTTTCAACCTCACTTACAAAAATTAACGGAATAGGCGACGCTAAGGCTAAGGCTTTGATGAAATATTTTAAAACTATTTCCGCTATTAAAGAGGCTGATGTGGAAAAATTGCAGCTCGTTTCCGGAATTTCGGAAAAAAACGCACAAGAAATTTATAATTTTTATCATAATTTGTAAAAATAATTTTAATTGACTTGACTATTATTTTTGTAATTTGTATAATGATAAATGATTTATTGAAAGGGCTTCGGCTTTTTTAATTAAAATGTAAAAGGAAATTTGACGTATGATGCGAGTGATTACAGGCGTTGCACGTGGCAGAAGGCTTGAAACTTTGCCGGGCGAGGACGTCACAAGACCTACAACGGAATCAGTCAAGGAAGCTGTTTTTTCTATGATTCAGTTTGAAATCGAAGGCAAAAATGTGCTTGACTTGTTTGCCGGCTCAGGTCAGCTTGGCATTGAGGCGCTTTCAAGGGGTGCAAAGAAATGTACCTTTGTTGAAAACAACAGGCAGGCTTATAAGGTCGTTGAAGAAAACGTTAAGCATTGCAAGCTTGAGCAGGGCGCAAGAATAGTTATGAGTGACGCTTATGCGTTTCTTTCAAGAAGGGACAGTTTTGATATTGCTTTTCTTGACCCGCCGTATAAGCAGGGAATTGTTGATAAATGCTTGCCGCTTCTTTTGCCTATGATGAGTGATGACGGCGTAGTTATTTGCGAAACCTCACGTGATGAGGAACTTCCCGAAAAGCTTTTGGGCTTTTATGCTGACAGAGTAAGAAATTACGGCAAAACCAAGATTACCCTTTATCGAAGGGAGTCATAGTATGAAAATTGCTATTTGTCCGGGTAGCTTTGACCCGATAACTTTAGGGCATAAAGATATTATTGAAAGAGCATCGCAGCTTTTTGATAAGGTTATCGTTTTGGTGCTTAACAATAGTTCCAAAAAGCCTGTCTTTTCTCTTGAAGAGAGAATGGATTTTATTAAAAGATGCGTAAATGCGGAAAATGTCGAGATTGATACATACTCCGGTCTTTTGGTTGATTATGCAAGAGAGCATAATGCAAGTGCATTGATTAAGGGGCTTCGTGCTGTGTCTGATTTCGATTATGAATTTCAGCTTGCACTTATTAATAAAAGTCTTTATCCTAAGATTGAAACCCTGTTTTTACCTGCTAAGGGCGAAAATATGTTTTTGTCCTCAAGTATGGTTAAAGAGGTTTGTTCGCTCGGCGGCGATATTTCATCGTTTGTTCCGCAGGAAATTCTAAATGATATTTATAAAAGATGTAAAGGAGACGGCAAAAATGACTAATACAGATATTTTACTTGAAGATTTAGAGGACGTTCTTGATGACGCTACCTCAATCCCTTTGAGCAAAAAGTATGCAGTTGATGTAGACAAAATTAAGACTATTATTGAGGATATTCGCCTTAATACCCCTCAGGAAACAAAGCAGGCTAAGGCTATTGTTGATTCAAGAAACAATATTCTTGAAGAGGCTAAGAAAGAGGCTGCCGACATTATTGCAAAGGCACAGGAAGAAGCAAGAGAGCTTGTAGCACGTGACCAAATCACTCAAACAGCTCAGGCTGAGGCTGCCGATATTATTGCAAAGGCTAAGGAGCAGGGTGATTCTTATATTGCCGACGCTCAAAATCAGGCTTCCGATATTCTCGGCAACGCTACAAATCAGGCTAACGAAATGGTTACCACAGCGCAAAATAAGTCAAGAGAAATGCTTACTGCTGTTAATAACTATGCCGACGATACTCTTCTTTCAATTGACGATTCTCTTTATAAGGCACTTGCAGATGTCCGCAGAATCCGCAAGGGTATCGAAGACACTCAGAATAAGAATAAATAAGACTTTGACAAAGCGGCTAAAACGCACCAAATAAAATAAATAAACTTCTTTGCCTCCCTTGAAAAGGGAGGTGGGTGCAACTTGTTGCACTCGGAGGATTGGAAAAATGGCAAGGACATCGAGTCCTTGCCATTTTTGGTTAACTTTCGTTTTTGCGAGTGGGCAGTACACTCGTACAGCTCCACTCACAAGAAAACGAAATTTATCTCACTTTCTCGAAGTCTTACTCATCGAGGGACGGCTTTTTATAATGCAGTTTTATTTTTTACAAAAAGCTCTTGACATAAAGTCAACTTTAGGTATTATAATGCAAATAGTCAAAATTCTGTTAAATATATCTTGAAAGGAAATAAAAATGTATCTCGAAAAGATTAATTCTCCAAGCGATATTAAAAGTTATTCACTTGATGAAATGAAAGAGCTTGCAAAGGAAATGAGAACGGCTCTCCTTAAAAAGCTCAGTATTCACGGCGGTCATTGCGGCCCAAACTTCGGTATGGTTGAGGCAACAATTGCACTTCACTACGTTTTTAATTCTCCGGTTGATAAATTTGTGTTTGACGTATCTCACCAAACATATCCTCATAAAATGCTTACAGGCAGAGCATACGGTTTTCTTGATGAAAGCCGCTATGACGATATCACCGGCTACAGCTCACCTGAGGAAAGCGAACACGATCTTTTCACTTTAGGTCACACCTCGACTTCTGTATCTCTTGCCTGCGGTCTTGCTAAGGCGAGAGATTTAAAGGGCGAAAAGTCAAACGTTGTTGCAATTATCGGCGACGGCTCTCTCTCCGGCGGTGAGGCATTAGAGGGCCTTTGATGTTGCCGCAGAACTTGGCAGTAACTTAATTATCGTTGTTAATGATAATGAAATGTCCATTGCCGAAAACCACGGCGGAATGTACCAAAACCTTAAGCTTTTGAGAGATACCGACGGTAAGGCTGAGTGTAATCTTTTAAATCAATGAATCTTGATTATGTTTTTGTTAAGGACGGTAACGACCTTGAGTCACTTATCAATGCCTTTGAGAGAGTAAAAGATACCGATAAGCCTGTTGTAGTTCATATCGTAACTCAAAAGGGTAAAGGCTTCGCACTTGCAGAAAAGAATAAAGAAACTTGGCATTGGTGTATGCCTTTTGATATTGAAACAGGTAAGCCCAAGTTTACCTTTGACGGTGAGGATTACAGCAGCGTTACACGTGATTATCTCCTTGATAAGATGAAAAAGGATAAGGACGTTATTGCCATCACTTCCGCTACTCCTGCCGTGTTTGGCTTTGATGAAGAAACAAGAAAAATTGCAGGCAAGCAGTTTGTAGATGTCGGCATTGCCGAGGAAACAGCAGTTGCTCTTGCTTCGGGTATCGCCGCAGGCGGCGGTAAACCTGTTTACCCCGTATACAGTACTTTTATTCAGCGTGCATTTGACCAGCTTTCTCAGGACCTTTGTATTAATAATAATGCCGCAACACTCGTTGTTTTTGCCGCATCTGTGTTCGGTATGAATGATGTAACCCATCTCGGCATTTACGATATTCCCATGATGTCTAATATTCCAAATCTCGTTTACCTTGCTCCTACAACAAAGGAAGAGTACCTTGCAATGCTTGATTGGAGTGTTGAGCAAAACGAACACCCTGTAGCAATTCGTATCCCTTGCTGTGAATTTATTTCAAACGGTGAAAAAATCACTAAGGATTTCAGTAAACTTAATAAATATGAGGTTGAGCAGCAGGGAAGTGATGTTGCATTTATCGGTCTTGGCTCGTTTTATCCTTTGGCTAAAGAGGCGGCAAAGCTTTATGAAAAAAAGACAGGCACTAAGGCAACCGTAATCAATCCTTATTATATTACAGGTGTTGACGATGAGCTTTTAACCTCTCTTAAATTAAATCATAAAGCAGTTGTTACTCTTGAGGACGGTATTCTTGACGGCGGCTTCGGCGAAAAAATTGCAAGATTTTTCGGTAGCAGCAACGTTAAGGTTCTCAATTTCGGTCTTAAAAGGAGTTTATTGACCGCTATAATCCTGCCGATATTCTTAAGGAAAACCACCTTACCAAGGAGCAGATTGTTGACGATATTCTCGCATTAAATTAATACACATCGTGGATATTTGTCATTATAATAAAAAGGCTTTACGAACTTACTCGTAAAGCCTCAGACTGTCGATAAAGTGGCTAAACCGTGCCGTGCTATAAAACGAAATTCCATTCGGTGTCCCCGACAAATTGAAAATTTGGTGGGGAAAAGGAAAAAGTAACGAAGTGTTTATTATGAATTTCAAAGAAATTCATTCAAACACGGAATTTCTTTCGATTTATCGTAGGGCAAGGGCTTGCTCTTGCCGGAATAAAATCAAAAATATATTTGTAGAAAAGTGGCTTGAACATTACGTTCAAGCCACTTTTGGCACTTTTCCGTCTTTTTGCTCGGAGGCAGTACCAACGTACAGCACCCGCTCGCAAAATACGAAATTTATCTCACTTTCTCGAAGTCTCCCAGCGTGTAGAAATTTGTAATTGGACTTTTTCTACACGCTGAGGCTTTACGATCAAATTCGTAAAGCCTTTCTTTATACCTTTTAATCTCCCCTTGAAAAGGGAGGCAGCACACGAAGTGTGACGCAGGAACTTCTTTTTTATTTACTTTCCTTATTTCTCTTTTCAACAATATGGTTATGAACTTTGTCTGCAAGCTCACCGTGAAGCTTGAATTTCTTTGAAAATACAATAAGCGAAATCAAAATAAGAATAGGCGGAATACCGAAGCATATAATTCCTATTCCTGCCTTTGTGCCGTCATTAATAACCTTTGTGGCACTTGTGATTTGCTTGTTATATCCCATAATTGCAAGGCCACCGAAAAGAACGATTGTCTGAATGGTATAAGCCATTTTCTGCAAAAAGCCTTTCATAGAAAATGTGATTGACTCGTTCCTTTCACCGTTCTTGTATTCGCCGTAGTCAACAATATCTGCAAGAAAGATTGTTTGACCTACAAACATTGCCGCAATACCTGTTGAAGAAATAATGTAGGCAATGTCAAGCGCAATTGTAATTTTAAGCACAGGACCGAAGATATACATAAGTATATATCCTATAATGGTTGCAATAAGCGAAATTTGATAAATCTTTTTCTTGTTCATCCATTTTGAAAGAACAGGGATAACAACAAGACCCAAAACCGAGCCGACAGCACCGATAGTTTGGAAAAGGCTTTGTGCCTTAGGCTCGCCGAGTACGTCGGAGAAATAATAAACAGCCGTGCCTGAAGTGAGATACCAGCCTGCGTTTGAAAGCATAGCAACTACCATAAATACTACGAGCTGGTCGTTGTGTGCAATAACGGAAAAAATCTTTTGAATGAAAACTTTGCCTTTTCGCCGTAAACAACATTCTTTTCCTTTGTTGAAAGAACACATATAGCTGAGAAAATCACAAGTAAAATTCCGCATATTCCTGCCCAACGTGAAAATCCTGTTGCGCTGTAGCCCTTGTCCGTAGTCATACCTGTTGAAAGCATAGGTAATATGATAGGTGTTGCAACAGTAATGATACCCTGACCTAAGCCGCTGAAGGTTCTTGCAACGGTTGAAACAAGGTTTCGATCATTAGGGTCAGACGTAAAGGACGGCACCATGCTCCAATACGGAATATCCGCCATTGTGTTTGTCATACCCCAAAGGATATACATAACGCCTATGTATATGTAAAGTTTTGTTCCGCTCATACCGAAGCTTGTGAACAGTAAGAAAAGAACTACTGCGTTGCATATAGCACCTATAAGTATCCAAGGTCTGTATTTGCCGTGCTTTGTTCTTGTGTTGTCAACAATTGTGCCCATCATAGGGTCGTTAATTCCGTCCCAAATTCTTGCAATAGGGGTGAGAAGAAGTAAAAATGCTTCTTTAAGACCAAGTACGCTTGATAAATAGTAACTTAAAAACGAATAAAACATTCCGTAACTTAAGTCAAGCCCTATTGCGCCCACGCCAAAGCAGATTTTTTTCTCCAAGAGGTTTTGTATTCCTGCATATTCCGTCCTCCGAAAAATTAATGTTTATCTATTATAACATATATTTATACATTTGCACAATAACATTTTTGCGTTTTTGTTGCAAATTTATTTTTTGATGATATTATATTAAAATGAAATATATATTTTGACTCGGAGGGATTGTGAAAAGGTCAAGGACATTGAGCCTTGACCTTTTTTACGTCCTAAAAGTTACAAAAGTGTTACAAATATTAAAATTTAGTATCGAAGCAATTTGTACTTGACAATACCTTTACACCCTTATATAATGTAATCAATGGTGTTAATTCCATCAAAATCCCATTGATTTCAAGTTAATCCCATTTAATTTCAATCAAAATTCACGAAAGGAGCAGAAATTATGCGTTTGTTTGTCGGTACTTTAGACGGTTATAAGCTTGATTCTAAAGGACGTCTTTCTGTTCCTACTAAGTGGAGAGAGCGTCTTGGCAAGGAATTTTATATGGTTGCAGTAACCGTTAGGGGTTGCAAATGCCTTACTCTTTATCCTGTTGAGCATTTTGAGGCTACGTATGACGCAGTGCAGCAGGGAACGGAAAATCAAAAATATGACGCTACAACAAGCTTTCTTGATAATGCCGAGGAGGGCGTGCTTGACGCTCAGGGCAGATTTACAGTCAATCAAAGGCTTAAGGAGGCTGCCGCTCTTACTAATGAATCAACTGTTGTATTCAAGGGTAAAGGCGAGGTAATCGAAATTTGGAATACGGATGAGTATGAAAGAATTTATAATTCTTACGACCATACGCAGGGTATTTATGACTTGATGGATAAGGTCAAGGGGAATGAGCAGTAATGGAGTTTGTTCACAAAAGCGTGCTTTTTGACGAAGCAATAAAGGCACTTGATTTAAACGAAAATAAAATAATAGTTGACGGCACGGCAGGCGGCGGAGGTCACAGCGGTGAGATTGCAAAAAGGGCTAAAAGAGTAATTTCTATCGACCAAGATCCCGACGCAATTGCAGTTCTTAACGAACGCTTGGGTAATAAGGAAAACGTAACTATTGTTCACGATAATTATTCAAATATAAAAAATATTATTTCAAATCTTAATATAGAGAAAATTGACGGTCTGCTTTTAGACCTCGGCGTGAGTTCGTTTCAGCTTGATACTGCCGAGAGGGGATTTTCATTTCATAAGGACGCACCGCTTGATATGAGAATGAGCAAAAGCGGGCTCAGCGCTTATGATGTTGTAAATAATTATGACGAAAGGCAGCTTGCGGATATTATTTACAGATACGGCGAGGAAAAATTTTCACGTCGAATTGCTGCAAATATAGTTAAGGCAAGGGCAGAAAAACCTATTGAAACCACTTTTGAACTTGTCGATATAATCAAATCCTCGATGCCGCAAAAGGCAATGCGTGATGCTCACCCGGCAAGACGTACGTTTCAGGCTATCAGAATAGAAGTTAATGCAGAACTTGATGTGCTTAAATCAACACTTGAGGACGCATTTGATATTCTTGCACCGGGTGGCAGAATTGCAATTATAACGTTTCATTCTCTTGAGGACAGGATTGTTAAAGAGCAATTTGCAAAGTGGTGCCAAGGCTGCACCTGCCCTAAGGAATTTCCTGTTTGTGTGTGCGGAAAAAAAGCCAAAAGGAAAGACCTTTAAATCAATTTCACCTTCTAAAGAGGAACTTGAGGAAAATCCTCGTGCAAGGTCGTCACGGCTTAGAATTTTTGAAAAATTTTAGTTGATTAAAATATAGGAATTGAAAAAGTTAGGAGGAGTAAAAAATGACTAATACAGGCGATTTTAGGCGTTATTCATACGGCTCTGATGCGGCTTATGCCGTTCAGGCATTTAACTACCAGCGTAGCTCTGCGGCTCCGGCTTATATTCCGAAACCCGAAAAAGAATTTAAGGTAAGGCAAAGAGGACAGCGAAAGAGCAAGGCTCAACTTGTTCACGAGCAAAAACTCAGTTTTAAAAAGGCTTTAAGCATTACAACAGTGGCGGCATTGTGCCTTTCTATGCTTTTTGCCGTTCTTTATACCAATGCAAAAACAAATGAACTTACCTTTGAGATTTCAAGGCTTGAAAAAAATTATTCTACCGCTCAAAGTGAAAATACACGTCTTAACAGTGAACTTGACAGCCTTGTGTCAATGAGTATGATTGACCAATATGCAGTCGAGAAGCTCGGTATGACCAAAATGAAATCAAATCAGATAAAATATATTGACGTTTCGCAGTATAAGCAAAACGTCTTGCTGCCGCACAGGCAGTTTTAAAAGCAAAAACAGGCAAAATCCAAGGCTGAAAAAATGTCTGTTGCTAAGTAATAATATATATTATTTAAGCGTAAGATTAATGAGAGTTAAGAATATACTTAACTCTCTATGTTATTATTAAATAAGAGAACAATTGCGAGGGATGATTAAAAGTGAATACTTCAAAAAGAATGCTCAAAAGAATTCTTATTATGGCAGTCGTAATCATCTTTCTTATGACAACAACTGTGGCGAGAGTTTTTTATCTTACAATTGTACGTGGCGAGGAACTTTCCGAAAAAGCTGAAACACAGCAACTTAAGGATACGGAAATCACGGCAATGCGTGGAACGATTTATGATTCAAACGGTAACGTGCTTGCTCAGTCGGCTTCGGTTTGGAATGTATTTATCGACCCGCTCAATATTAAAGACAAGCAAAGAGATTTGATTGTTGATGAATTCGCAAATCTTTTCGGTTATGATGCAGATGAGAAAAAAGAGTTTTACGACAGAACAACTCATCAAAATCATTATGAACTTGTTGAAAAGAAAGTCGAAAATAACATAAAAGAGAAACTTTCAAAATTTGTGTCGAAAAACGAATTGGGCGGCTGTATCGGTACAGAACAAACAACAAAAAGATATTATCCTTACGGCACACTTGCTTCAAGCGTTATCGGTTTTACAGGCTCAGACGATCAAGGTCTATCGGGTATTGAGGCTTATTATGACGAACAGCTTACAGGCACAAACGGAAGAATAATTACCGCAAAAGATGCTAAGTCCAACAATATCGCAAACGACTATGAAACAAGCATTGCCGCAACAGACGGCGATTCAATAGTTCTCACAATCAATCAAACCATTCAGTATTATCTTGAAAAAGGCTTGAGAGAAACGATGAACGAATATCAGGCTAAGGGCGCTTACGGTGTTGTTATGAATTGTAACACAGGCGCTGTACTTGCGATGTCATCCCTTCCTGATTACGATTGCAACGAGCCTTATAAGCTTACATACAGCAAGGATAAAAAAGCGATTAAAAAGCTCAGCGATAAAACAGCAAAGCAAGAGGCTGAAAGTGCTGCTGTTCAAAATCAGTGGCGCAATTTTACAGTATCCGACACATATGTACCCGGTTCTGTTTTAAAACATTTGTCGCTTCTGCCGCTTTGGAGGAAAATGTTGTAAATTTGAATACAACGTATAACTGCACAGGCTCTATCCAAGTTGACAAATACAAAATGAAATGCCACTATCACCCCGGTACCACGGAACACAAACTCTTACTCAGGGACTTGAAAATTCCTGTAACCCGTTTTTTATCACAATCGGTCAAAAATTAGGCGTTCATAATTATTTTAAATATTTTGATGCCTTCGGCTTTACACAAAAAGACAAATATCGACCTTCCGGGTGAGGCTTCTCCACAATATTACAAAGAGGACCAATACGGAATAGTTGAGCTTTCGTCTGCCTCTTTCGGTCAAACAAACTCGCTTACTCCTATTCAGGTTTGCACAGGTCTTTGCGCTATCGCAAACGGCGGAAAACTCTTGCAGCCTTATCTTGTGTCAAGTATTGCCGATGCAAACGGCAAAACGGTTAAAAAGACTCAAACCAAGGAAATAAGGCAGGTTATCAGTGCAGACACATCCGAAAAAGTCAGAAAAATGATGAAATCGGTTGTTGATAACGGTACAGGTAAAAACGGCTACGTTGCAGGTTACAGCGTAGGCGGTAAAACAGGTACTTCAACAAAGCTCGGTGAGTCAAAAAATGGCGAGGGCGATAAATATATTGTATCGTTTGGCGCAATTGCTCCGAGTGACGATCCTGAGATTGCAATGCTTATAATCGTTGATGAACCAAATCAGGATTTGGGCGGCGGTGCTCTTTGCGCTCCTATTGCCGCACAGGTTACTCAAGAGGCTATGAATGTTCTCGGTATTGAGCCTAAATATAATGACTCTGAAATGAAAGACCTTTCAAAGCAGACTCCTAACGTAGTCGGCAAAAGTCTTGACGAAGCTAAAAAAACGCTTGAAGAAAACAATCTTAACTTCGTTGTTGTCGGCGATGATTCAACCGTTACAAGGCAGTGCCCGTCGGGTGCAGATACGATTCCTAACGGCGGTACGGTTTATCTTTATACCGATGATTCCGAAAAACAAACGGTAATTGTTCCTAATTTTAACGGGCTTACCGTTAACGAGGCTAAGGACCTTGCCTCAAGCAGTAATCTTAATATTCAAATCGCAGGTAACAGTATGTCAAGCGGAACTGTTGTGGCATACAGGCAAAGTGAAGAAACGCAGGCAAAGGTAGAAAAAGGAACGGTAGTTACCGTCACATTTAAAAATACACAGTCTGTATTAGACTAAAAGATATGGGGTTTTAATATGAAGCTTAAAGATTTATTAAAGGGAATTGACGTTAAAAACGATTTTGAAAACGTTGACGTTTTGGACGTTACGCAGGATTCACGTCTTGTAAAAGATGGCTCACTTTTTATCTGCATTAAAGGAGCTGCCTTTGACGGACACAGCGTTGCGAAAAAAATGCTTGAAAGCGGTGCGGTTGCAGTAGTCGTTGACCACGATCTCGGTCTTGACAGTCAAATTATTGTTGAAGATTCAAGAGCCGTTTATTCTCCTATTTGTGCTAATTTCTTCGGTAACCCTGCCGAAAAATTAAAAGCTTATTGGTTTAACAGGCACAAACGGAAAAACAACTACCACATTTTTGATTAAGCAAATTCTTGAAAATGTCGGCAAAAAAGTCGGACTTATCGGAACTGTTCAAAATATGGTGGGCGATGAGATTTATCCTGCTAAATATACAACTCCTGACCCGTATGAGCTTCAAAAGCTGTTTTCGCTTATGGTAAAAGCAAATTGCGAATACTGCGTTATGGAGGTTTCTTCTCAAGCACTCGCACAGGGCAGAGTAAACGGACTTCGATTCACTCTCGGAGCATTCACAAATCTTACTCAAGACCACCTTGATTATCACAAAACTTGGGAAAACTATTTCAATTCAAAGCGTAAGCTTTTTGAAAATTCCGATATCGCAGTAACTAATGCAGACGACGAACACGGCTTAAAAATTATAGACGGTCTTAATTTTGATAAGGTTGTTACTTATGCAGTTGACACAAATAATGCAACATATACCGCCAAAAACGTTAAGTTTAAGTCAAGCGGTGTTGAATATGAAATTGTTTCAAATGATTCTATCGGCAGATGTATTTGTCCAATTCCGGGCAGATTTTCGGTTTATAACTCTCTTTGCGCAGTAACATGTGCTCTTGCACTCGGTATTGATTTTGAGGATGTTCTTTTGGCAGTTGCAAAGTCAAAAGGAGTTAAGGGCAGAATTGAAGTTGTACCGAGCGGCAGAGATTTCACAATCATTATTGACTACGCTCATTCACCTGACGGACTTGAAAACATTATTACCTCGCTTAAGGAAATTGCAAAGGGCAGAGTAGTAACCCTTTTCGGTTGCGGCGGAGACAGAGATAAAACAAAGCGCCCTAAGATGGGTAAGATTGCCGCAGAATTATCCGATTACTGCATTGTAACGTCAGATAATCCGAGAAGTGAAAATCCACGTGCAATCATTGATGATATTCTTGTAGGTATGCAAAATATCAAAACGCCTTACACTGTTATTGAAAACAGACACGAGGCTATTGAATATGCAATTACTCATGCTAAAAGGACGATATTATTCTCCTTGCAGGCAAGGGTCACGAAACATATCAAATTTTGCCTACAGGCACAATTCATTTTGACGAAAGAGAAGTTATTGCCGAGGTTCTCGGTAAAATGAAATAAATTATGGAAGCTTTAACTTTAAAAGAAATTGCAAAAGCGTTAAATACTCAAACGGATTTTGACGTTCAAATAAACGCTGTTTGTATTGATACAAGAAAAATTACAAAAGGTTGCCTTTTTATTTGCATTAAGGGCGAACGCTTTGATGCACATCAATTTGCAAACGAAGCATTGAGCCTTGGCGCCGCCGCTGTAATGATTAGTGAGGATATTGAGGTAAACGGTCCTTTTGTAAAAGTTGAGAATACTTCAAAAGCACTTCTTGACCTTTCAGCCTATTATCGTTCAAAATTTGATATCCCTGTTGTTGCACTTACAGGCTCGGTCGGTAAAACAACTACAAAGGAATTTACCTATCTTGTTGTTAATTCAGAGTTTAACGCAATCAAAACACAGGGAAACCTAAATAACGAAATCGGCTTGCCCCAAATGCTTTTTCAAATTGATAACAGCACCGAGGCGGCGGTTATTGAAATGGGAATGAACCATTTTGGCGAAATTCACCGACTTGTAACTGCTACTAAGCCTACACTTGCAATGATAACAAATATCGGTGTGTCGCATATTGAAAATCTCGGCTCACGTGAGGGCATACTTAAATCAAAGCTTGAAATTCTTGACGGCTTAGAAGCAGGCTCACCGTTTATCATTAATGTTGATAACGATATGCTTAAAACAATTCTTGATAAAGACGAGATTATGAAAAAATATGACGTAATCACGTTTGGTATTGACAGCGAAAGCGCAAATTATAAAGCAAAAAATATCAAAGAAGAAAACGGTTCAACTTCATTTGATGTTGAATATACAACCACAAAAATAATTCCGGAAATCGACGGTGTAACAGCTAAGGTTTACTTATGCTCACAACATATTGTAATCCCAACTATCGGTATTCATAATGTATATAACGCTCTTGCGGCTTTTGCTGTCGGTATAACTCTCGGCATTGACTCTCAAAAATCGGCTGACGCTCTTTCAAATTACGTTCCTGCCGGAATGAGGCAAAAAAGCGTAACCGTCGGCGGCATAACCTCTATTGAGGATTGTTACAATGCAAGCCCGGATTCAATGAATGCGGCAATCAAAACTCTTGCCAATACAAAGGCAAATAAAAAAATAGCGGTTTTGGGCGATATGCTGGAACTTGGCGATTATTCAAAAAAAGCTCATTATGAAGTCGGTCAAGCCGTGGCAGATAATAAAATTGATTTTCTTTTGGCTTTTGGCAATGATGCAAAATATATTGTAGACGGCGCTAAAGAAAACGGAATGAAAAACGCATTTTATTTTAATAATAAAGAAGAACTTTCAAATAAACTTTTCGAGCTTGCAAACAAGGGTGATGCAGTAATATTCAAGGCATCAAGAGGTATGAAGCTTGAGGATGTAATAAATAACGTGTATGACAGGTGGGAAAAATAAATGAACAGTACAGCAGCATTAATAATCAGCGTTGTAATTGCTTTTGGCATAACCGCAGGCTTAGGCTTTGTAATTATCCCGTGGCTTCGCAAGTTAAAATTCGGTCAAACTATTCTTGACATCGGCCCTAAGTGGCACAAATCAAAGCAGGGCACACCTAATATGGGCGGTCTTATGTTTATTATCGGTATCGTTATTTCATTTGCTTTGACTGTATTGATTTATCACCTTTCGGGTGGTAATCTTGAAAGCGAATATTCATCAATAATGAACGGTCGTGAACTTGTTCTTTTGCTTGCCGGCTTAATTTTGGCACTCGGTTGCGGCGCAGTCGGCTTTATTGATGACTTTACGAAAATTAAACTTAAAAGAAACGAGGGTTTGTCACCTAAGCAAAAAACACTCGGTCAACTTATCGTCACCTTGGGATATATAGCAACTCTTTGGATGTCTCATAATACAAGTTGGTATATTCCTTTTATCGGCAGAGTTAATTTTGAAAAAAACATATTTACTGCTGTTGTATTTTGGATTCTTTCAATATTTATCGTTTACGGCTGTGTAAACAGCGTTAATCTTACAGACGGCATTGACGGCCTTTGCTCAAGCGTAACGTCTACTGTTGCAATTGCGTTTATAGTTTTGGGCTATATTCAGGGTTTTGCCGGTCTTACAATTTTCTCAGGCGCTCTTTTAGGCGGTGTTTTGGGCTTTCTTTGTTGGAATTGGAATCCTGCCAAAACATTTATGGGCGATACAGGCTCGCTTTTCCTCGGCGGAATGGTTGTAGCTCTCGGCTATATGTGCAAATGCCCGATTATACTGCTTCCAATCGGTATTGTTTATGTTTGCGAAACTATGAGTGATATTATTCAAATCGGCTATTTCAAAATCACTCACGGTAAGCGTGTGTTCAAAATGGCGCCTATTCATCACCATTTTGAAATGTGCGGTTGGAAGGAAAAGAAAATCTGCGTTGTATTTTCACTCGTTAATGCAATCGGATGCGTAATCGGTGTTCTTCTTCTCTATTTCGGAAATTTCGCAAAATAATATAAATTAAAAAACTTGAAAGGAGTGTTCTTATGCCAAATAATAATGAGCAAATAGTGGTTAAGCCAAGCAAATGGAAAAGCTTTAAGGATACCTATTTTTTAACCGGCAGCATTGATATTCCGTTTTTAGGCTTAACAATAGCACTTTTAACAATAGGTTTAATAATGCTCTTTTCAGCATCTTATCCGTACGCATATTATTATAAGGACAGCTCATATTACTATTTTATCCGCCAAATCTTATTTGCAGTCGCAGGACTTGTTGCAATGCTTTTGATGTCAAAAATAAATTATAAAATATTAAAAGCAATATATAAACCTGTATTCGTTGTAACGATAGCGCTTTTGGTAATTGTTCTTTTTCATCATACAAATGTTCAGAATTTCAAACGCTGGATACCACTCGGACCTGTTACCATTCAGCCGTCTGACCTTGCTAAGTTCACGATTATATTAACCCTTGCGGTTTATATAAGTAAATATTATAAAAAGATGAAAACAATGAAATACGGCATATTAATCCCTATCGGAATAATTGCAATTTTTTGCGGCCTTATTTATCTTGAACATCATCTTTCATGCACAATATTAATGTTTTTTATCGGCGCTTGCCTTATGTTTGCAGGCGGAAGCGATTGGAAGCTGTTTGCATTCGGCTTGGCGGTAATTGTTCTTTTAGGATTCCTTGTCGTCAGTTTTCCGACACTTATTGAAAATTATGCGGGCAAACGAATTGTTGCTTGGCTTGATAAAGACTATGACCCTTTGAACGGCAGATGGCAGACAAACAATTCACTTTATGCTATCGGTTCGGGCGGTTTCTTCGGCGTAGGACTCGGCAATTCAAAGCAAAAATATCTCTATGTATCAGAACCGCAAAACGACTTTATTTTTTCAATCGTATGCGAGGAGCTTGGTTTCTTAGGCGCTGCAATAATTATTGCACTTTTTGCCGCACTTGTTATCAGGGGCTTGATTATCGCTTCAAGATGTAAAGATAAATTTGGCTCGCTTCTTATTATCGGCGTTGTTGCCCAAATAGGACTTCAGGTAGTGTTGAATATTCTTGTTGTTACCGATACTCTTCCCAACACCGGCTTCGCATTTCCGTTTTTCTCCTACGGTGGCACGGCAATTTTTATGCTCTTGTTTGAAATAGGAGTAGTTCTATCTGTTTCAAGAAAAACAAATCAACAAAAGGTATAGGTGTCAAAAATGAAAATATTATTTGCAACAGGTGGCACTGCAGGCCATATTAACCCGGCTCTTGCAGTAGCGTCATATATAAGAGAAAAATATCCGGATAGTGAAATTTTGTTTGTCGGCACGGCAGACCATATGGAATCACGCTTAGTTCCAAACGCAGGCTTTGATTTCAAAACCATCAAGATTTCAGGATTTCGCCGTTCATTTGCGCCAAAAGCAATCGTGCATAATATCAAAACCGTTTGTCAGCTGGTGACTTCAAACAGCGCCTGCAAGAAAATAATTAAGGATTTTAAGCCTGACGTAGCAGTCGGTTTTGGCGGATATGTATCGGGTCCGGTACTCCAAACCGCCGTAAGTATGCATATTCCTACTTGTATTCACGAGCAAAACGCTTATCCCGGCATTACAAATAAAACCCTTGCAAAAGAAGTGGATAAAGTAATGCTTACCGTTGAAGATGCTAAAAAGCATCTTGAGCCTAAAAATGAGGTCGTTGTTACAGGGCTTCCTGTTCGTGGCGAACTTCTTAAGGCACGCAAAGATATTTCAAGAAAAAAACTTGGTATACCAAACGGAAAATATCTTGTTCTTTCTTTCGGCGGCTCACTCGGTGCAAAGCCGCTTAATGACGCAATGTTTGATATTCTTCTTGAAAGCGCAAATAACGATAAATATTACCATATTCATTCAGTCGGAACTAACGGTGGTGAATTTCTTGAAAAATTTAAAGAAAACGGTTTTGTCGAAGGCAAAAAAGGCTTGGTAAAGGGAAATGTTGAGGTTAGGCAGTATATTGATGATATGGATACCTGTATGTCGGGCGCTGACCTTGTAATCGGCAGAGCAGGCGCTTCAAGCCTTTCTGAAATTGAGGCACTCGGTAAAGCTTCAATACTCATTCCGTCGCCTTATGTTGCAGAAAATCATCAGTTCCACAACGCTATGGCGCTTGTAAACCGTGGCGCAGGCTCAATTATTGAGGAAAAGGATTTAACAACCGCTTCACTTAAAGAGGCTATTGAATCAATGCTTTCAAATCCTGCAAAACTAATTCAAATTGAGGAAAATGCCAAGAATATGGCAATAACCGACGCAAGAGAGAGAATTGCAGATATCATCATATCCCTTGCAAAATAACTAAATAACAAATTAATCGCTTTTGCATAGAATATCGTGCAGAGGTGATTAAATGGAATATTTTAAAATAAGCGGCGGTAAAAAGCTTTCAGGGCAAATTTCTGTCCACGGCGCTAAAAATTCTGCCTTGCCAATCCTTGCTTCAACACTTTTAATCAAGGGTGAAAGCGTTATACATAATTGCCCTGATTTAAGCGATGTAAGAGTAACTCTTGATATATTAAAATCTCTCGGTTGCAAAGTCAAAAGAGAAAAAAGTACCGTTTTTGTTGACGCAAGCGTGGTTAATAAAAACGAAATCAGCGAACACACTATGCGCACTATGCGCTCGTCAATAATATTTTTGAGTGCTCTTCTTTCTCGGCAGGGCTCGGCGTCAATCTTTTATCCCGGCGGCTGTGAAATAGGCACAAGGCCTATAGACCTCCACCTTAAAGCGTTTCACGATTTGGGCGCAGACGTCAGCGTAAACGGTTCGTCGATTAATGCTTGTGCAACTTCAATTATAGGTACTAAAATAATATTGCCTTTTCCGAGTGTCGGTACTACGGAAAATATAATTATTGCCTCGGCAATTTCAAAAGGAAAGACAATTATTGTAAATCCTGCACGTGAGCCTGAAATAAGCGATCTTGCCGATTTTTTAAACCATTGCGGCGCTAAAATATACGGCGCAGGGGAGTCAACTATAGTTATTGACGGTGTAAAAAGGCTTGATGCGTGCGAACATACGATTATCCCTGACAGAATACTTGCTTCAACGTATATGTCGCTCGGAGCTGTTTGCTCAAAAGAACTTACAGTTAATAATATAAGACAAAGTCATTTATCTCCCGTTTTCCCTGTGTTTACAGAAATGGGTTGTAAAATATATTTGTCGGATAATTCATTGACTCTTGTTTCACCCAAAAAGCTAAAGCGGGTAAGAAGTATTAAAACAATGCCTTATCCCGGCTTTCCTACCGATTCTCAATCGCCTGTGGCAGTTGCTCTTGCACTTGCTAAAGGGACTTCTATTTTGCAGGAAACAATATTTGAAAATCGATTCAGATATGTGAGTGAGCTTAACAGATTCGGTACAGATATAGAAATTAAGGATAATATCGCCGTTATTAACGGTGTTGATAAGTTACATTCGGCAAACGTTAACGCAACTGATTTACGTGGCGGAGCCGCACTTGTTGTTGCAGCTCTTTGCGCAAACGGGGAAAGCAATATATATGGTATAGAGCATATAGATCGAGGATATGAAAATCTTGAAAACGCACTTTCATCAATAGGTGCTGACATTAAGAGGAGTAAAAATGAAGGAGAAACCAAGGCAAAAGCAAGCAAAAAAGAAATTGAATAACAGAAATTCAAAGCCGTCAAAAATTGATGATGAATTTTTTGATTTGGGTATTGAGCCTCCGAAACTATATAGGGAGTCTCAAAACAAGATTATTCAGGCTCAGCAAAAAAATCACGTCAAAGTGAGAAATACGGTATGACGAGGGTTGAACGGCGCCAAAGGGAAACAAAAAGGCGTGAAAAGAAAAATAAACTCAGAAAAACGCTTAGTTGGATAGGTGCGATTCTTGTTATTATTGCTATCGGAGCAATACTTTGCTTGACGGTTTTTTTCCAAATAAACAATATAACAAGCTCAGGCAGTAAGATTTATTCAAAGGATAAGATAATATCACAATGTATTATTCAAAAGGGTAAAAATCTTTTTACAATTGATACCGAATCGGCGGCACAAAGGATTGAAGAAAACCTGCCATACGTCTACAAGGCTGAAATCAAAAGAAAGTTACCCGATACAATAGAAATTATAATAACCGACGCAAAGCCTTCTTATTCGCTTTTGTGCGATGATAATACATATATCTTACTCGACGATAATTTTAAGGTACTTGAAAAGGGTGCACAAATGGCGACGGGTACAGTTATTAACAAAACGGATATAAAAAGCGCTGTTGCGGGTCATAAAATAGAATTTAAAAATTCCGATGTCGGCACTTGTCTTGCACGTCTTGCAAAAAGTATTAAAGATAATAATTTTACTGAAATTACTGCTATTTACAGTAAAAATATAAGCGAAAACTACGTTGTTTACGACAATAGAATTACGTTTAAACTCGGCAACAGTAAGGATTTAGACAGTAAGATTATGAAAGGACTTACGGCTTGCGATAAACTTAATGATTCAAATCCTAATGCTACAGGTACAATGACAATAACAACTGACAAGGCAATATACTTTACAGAAGAATAGCTGTAAAGATAATAGCTTTACACATGGCGTGAATATTGTTGGAATTTGTGCAAAAACAACAAACAACATAAAATATAACTATAAAACATTGTCAAAAACTTTTAGAATAATTCAAAAAAGTATTGCAATTTAATTACAATATTGTTACAATATGATAGTAACAAAAGCCTATAGGGGGAATATAGACTAAGAATAATAAAATTAAGGAGAATCTTGCAATGGGACGTTATGAAATCGATACAGATGACTCAAAAGTAGTACAAATTAAAGTAGTAGGTGTCGGCGGAGGCGGCGGAAACGCAGTCAACCGTATGGTACACTGTAATATCCAAGACGTTGAATTTGTAGCAGTTAACTCTGATAAGCCTGCTCTTGCAAAGTCAACAGCAACACATAAAATTCTTATCGGCGAAAAAGCTACTAAAGGTATGGGTGCAGGTGCAAGGCCTGAAGTAGGTACTCGTGCCGCTGAAGAGAGCAGAGAAGCTCTTACAGATGTACTTACAGGCGCAGAAATGGTATTTATCACTGCCGGTATGGGCGGTGGAACAGGTACCGGTGCAGCCCCTGTAGTAGCTAAAATCGCAAAAGACCTCGGCATTCTTACTGTAGCAGTTGTTACAACTCCTTTCGCTTTCGAAGGTAACAGAAGAATGAAGCAGGCACAGGAAGGTATCAAGGAGCTCGCTCAATACGTTGACTCTATCATGGTAATTCCTAACGAAAATTTAAAATATGTTACTGAAGAAAAGATTACTCTTCTCAATGCATTTGAAATCGCTAACGATGTTCTTCGTCAGGGTGTTCAGTCAGTGTCTGACCTCGTTAATGCAACAGGCCTTGTAAACTGCGACTTTGCCGATGTAACTGAGATTATGAAGGATTCAGGCTATGCTCATATGGGTGTTGGCCGTGCTAAGGGTAAGGATAAAGCAGAACTCGCTGCTCAGCAGGCTATTTCTTCACCTCTTCTTAATACTTCTATTGATGGCGCACGTGGTATTCTTATCAATATCACAGCTTCAACAGATATCGGTCTTGAAGAGATTGATGCTGCTTCTTCAATCGTAAGTGCTGCAGTTCATCCTGATTGTGAAATCATCTGGGGTGCTAACTTTGATGAAGAACTTGAGGATGAAATGATTATCACCGTTATTGCTACCCGCTTTGGTGACGAGGGCCCCGGCGCTCCTATCAAGTCAACAACTGCAAACAAGGAAGTTGCTCCTCCGCAGCCTGTAGCTCCTATCGCTGCTCCGGTTGCTCCTGCTCAAAGTTCAGCAGCTGCTACTTCTCCTGTTTCAACATTCAATGATAATGATGATGACGCTTTCAGCGAAATCGTTAATTTCTTCAAGAAATAATTATTAATATATAATAAAAACGCACTTCGTTTTGAAGTGCGTTTTATACTGTCGATAAAGCGGCTAAACGTGCCGTGTTTAAATTATCATAAAGTAATGACGTAGGGCAAGGGCTTGCTCTTGCCAAAATAAAATCAAAAATACATTTATAGAAAAGTGGCTTGAACGTAGTGTTCAAGCCACTTTTGGCACTTTCCGTCTTTGCTCGGGGGCAGTACCAACGTACAGCACCCGCTTTCAAAATACGAAATTTATCTCACTTTCTCGAAGTCTGACAGCGTGTAGAAATTTGTAATTGTACTTTTTCTACACGCTGAACGCACTTCGTTTTGAAGTGCGTTTTTTCATTTATTTGTGTTTTGTCAATATGTATATTTTATCAAACTCTTGTCTTTTAAGTGGAAAACTTTTCCTGTCAAGTAAAATCCTTTACATTTTTAACATTTTCCACATAGTTTTCAACAATTATTTATATCAAAAGCGTCACTTTTCCACATTCTCAACAACGTTTTCCACAGCGTTTTTAACAATTCAAAAATGTAAAGCAAAATGCCATTACAAAAAGCAGCGATTAAATATACATTTTTTGTATATCTAATCGCTGCTTTAAATGTTTACCATTCGCTTTTTGTGTATGAACGGATAATATTTGTTATAATATTATCTCTTAAAAAGCCTTTTCCTTTGCCGCCGTTTCTTTGGTCTTGAATTTTACCTGCACGGATTGTTATCGCCTCTGTTTTATCGGTGATTTTGTCAATCGGAGGAATTTTGCCGAAGTCATAATTATCCTCAACAACGTCAATAACATTTTCTGCAAGATTGGTAAATTCTTCCTTTTGTGCCGAACTCATTGCAAATATAACTAATTTGTTATTGTCCGGAAAACGCAAAATCTTTTTATTCTTAACATTGAGTGAATAAAGATAAATTCTTGCTTTTTTACGATATTGCCCTCAGGGTGATGAAGATGAGTAAATTCGTATCCGAATGTTGTTTCGTCATCGGTATGAGCCGTCTGGTTTAAGCCGTACATATCCCATTTACTGTAAGGTGCAGTCATTGATTTGAAATTGACGTTGTATTCTTTTCTGTCAATTTTAAATGTTGCTATTATATCTTCCTCGCTTACCGCTCCTGCAAGAATATATATTTGATTATATTTTCCGTCAAGTCTGATTTTTTGACCTCTGCAAGCTACTGCGTCAAATCTTGAGTTTTTCCTTTGCTGTTGCCGTGAGGAATGTAAAAATCAATTCCGTTTACTTTAATGTTTTTGCTGATTAAATCAATCGGCAGAGAGTATCCACCGCCCTGAAGTATGTTGTACTTCATATTCTTGTAATTTGTAAACGCTTTAACATTGTAATTAAGTCGCATAGGGGAGTAAGTATTGTTGAACTTACACTTCGGTGCTTTTGCAAATTTAATTTTCAATGTCATTGTTTCAAATGGTTTTAATGAAACTCTGATTGTTTTCTTTTCGGCAGGTGTATGCTTTCTTATAAATTCTTCGCTTGTGTTTACTTCGTCAACTTCTTCAAATTCTCTGTATACACTCAGCGCCGCATTTTTCTGCTCAATAGCCGTTGCATTATTAAGCCTTACAATTAAAGCGTCTTTGTCATATTCGCTGATTTTTACAGCTCTGATAACAATATTGTCGTGCGATAATTTTAAAAGGCTGGCAACTTGAGAAAATTCGCCCTTTTCGCTCTGCTTTTTTACTTCACAGGTGATAAGCTTTCTTGCAAATACCATTGATTCACGGTTAGTCCCGTTTTCAATGTCACCCTCGTGACCGAAAATTCCAAAGCTAAAGCAGTTTCTGCCGAGGTCTTGTAAATCTTGCCTTGTTTCCTTTGTAAATGCTCCGACAGGCGTGTGAATGCAGGTGAGCCTTAATGTGTTGTCGTTAGGCTTATCCCAGCCGTGCTTGCAGTCTGTAAGAATACTTACTCCGAAATTACCGCTTTTGTCAGTTATGTCAGCCCATTTTTGAGCAGGCACTTCATAAAGCTTTTCGCTGTTGTTTTCTCTTTTAGTATATCCTAAACCCGAATCATATTTTGCAACATAATTTGAACTTGCAAGAGGGAATACGGCTTTAAGAAGTGTTCTTCTTGTTCTCCAATCAATTTCGTTGTCAAATCTGATAACCTTGCTGTCAGGATATAGAGAAACAATTTGATTAATCGTTGAGTATTCAGCCTCTCTTGTAATTTTTATTGCAATTCGTGCAGGTCCGTTTTCAATTATTTCAAATTCAGGAGTGTTTGCATAGCAATAAGCGTCCTTGTCGATATCTTCTTTTCTTAATTCCCAAGACGGATAAGCAAGCGAGCCTGTATCGTGAAGCATTGCAAGCTTAATAGGGGAGGTGATAAGCTGCTTGTTAAGTTCTTTGTCAAATAAGAATGCAAGGTCGCCGTTTTTGTTGAAAATAACTCTATATTTGCTGTTTTCAAGGGTATGACCGCTAATCTTAAGGTCAGTTTTAATTTGACATTGCTCCTCACTCGGAACAATTGCATAAATGTGGATTGCAAATGACGGCACGTCAGCCTGAAATACTATTTCAAAATGTTTGCCTGTTTTGTTGATAATTTGGCTCGGCACTTCCTTTTTTTGCTTGTCAATGACCTTGACAAAAGGGGTGTTTACATTGAGCTTAATCTTGGCTTCAACGCTTTCACGTCTTCTGTATTGCGTAGGGTTTGACACTGAAACAGCAACTGCGTTTTCAGGAACCCAACTTGTGTCCATATTTCTTGAAATTGCCTGTAAAGACGAGGTCAGTTCGCCTTTAAATTGAGCTATAGACGAATAATAATCATCCCAAGCGTCATTGTAAACTTCCATTAATGATGTGCCTGTAATGTCATCGTGGAATTGATGTTTAATTGAACGCTTCCAAGCCTTGTTAAGATTTTCCTTAGGATAATCATATGTACCGCAAAGTGAGGCAAATGAACAAGTGAATTCCGCACTGTGTGCTATTTGTTCGCTTTGATAGTCAAGTCTTTTGCTCTGCGTACGTGAGGTGTAACAGCCGGCGCCGTGATTTGTCATAAGCATATCGCCTTTGTATCTCGGAATGAATACGCCGTTTGCACCGTTGTTGTACCTTTTAAGCTTTGTGAAAACCTTATCGCTTCTTGCACTTATTACTTGGAATAATTTGTTGTCTTTGTTGGCTCTTACACTTTCGTCAACGTTTTTAACGCTTTCCTCTGTCGGCGAGCCGCCCCAGTCGCCTGTTCCGTAAAGGTGATTAACCCACGGAAGCTTCATATTGGTTTCAACATAAGCTTTGTTAATTCCGTCAATAACACTTAAGTCTGCTCGAACGTCGCCGTCAAGCTTGTATCTGTAGCTTTTTGCATTAAATGACGCACCAATCTCATTTCCGTCGGCGCCGACCCACATACCTAAATCAAACGGTATTGGGTAAGCCGAGCCCCAAGACAGTTTTTGCGTGCTGAAACCTAAAAGACCGGCATCATTGATAATTTGTGGCAATTGCGCACCGAAACCGAAGCAGTCAGGCAAAAATATATCCTTACTTTTTTTCTTGAACTTTTCATAAAAATAGTTATTTCCAAGAAGAATGTTACGTGTGATAGCCTCCGGTGAAGGAATATTTACGTCGCCGTTTTCATATTCCGCACCTGCAGGATTCCACCTGTTTGTTTTAACGTATCTTCTGATTTGGTCAAATGCCCTTGGATAGTATTCTTCTATAAGCTCGTATCTGTAAGCACCCTCAAAGTTAAACATATAATTTGGGTACTTCTCAATAAGGTCAAAGTTTTTGCTTAATGTGTCCGGTATAAATTTTTCAACCGTATCGGCAATTGTCCATCTCCAAACAGTGTCAAGATGTGCCGTTGCAACCATATAAGCTGTTTTAGTCAACATAATTATAATACCTGCTTACTTTTCAATAATTTCGTATGTAAATTCGTACTTCTCTTGAAGAGCCTTAACCTTATCCTCGTTGTCCTCAATAAATGTTTCGCTGTAAACACTTTTTCCGTCTACAGAATAATCTTTAACGATTTGGTTGAGCGCTTCCCAAGCCTCAGCCTCCTGTGCATATCCGTCCTCAAATTTAATAAGAAATTCTCTGTGTTTTGGTAAAATAACCTTCATTGTTTTTTTCCTTTCATCTGTAATTATAATATACAAACTTATTATATTATTTTTGTTTATTTATTGCAAGAAATATTTATATCTTTAATAACTATTTTAGCTTTTTCATATAAAAGCTTTTGGGCATTTTCTATTGCATATTCGGCACTTGTGTTTTTATCGACAAGACTGTACATTTTATCTGCGAGTTTAACATTTTCAATATCTCCGCTTAAAATAATGCATTTTTGTTATACTTTTTGCAAAGCTCGCTTATCTTATATACGAGCTTTCCCATAAGCGTTTGATTGTCGGTTTTTCCTTCACCTGTAATTACAATATCGCTTTCCTTTATTTTTTTCTCAAGGGATGAAGCTTCGCATAGTATGTCAAATCCGCTTTTTATTTCTCCGCCGTAAACGGAATAAAGACCGCCGCATATACCTCCTGCCGCTCCTGCACCCTTAACCTCTCTTATATCTCTTGGAAGAAAAGCATTAAGCATTTTCAGTCCGTTGTCAAGTTCTTTTATTTGTTCGTTATTTGCGCCCTTTTGTTTTGCAAAAACATAAGCTGCCCCTTTTTGCCAAAAATACATTGTCAACATCGCAAGCGTATGTAAAGTTAATTCCCTTTACAATACCTGTGAAGCCTGCACCGTAAATATTATTTAAATCTTTGCCGGTCGGGTAATCAATTTCATATCCTTCAATATCTCTGAAAACAGCACCGAGCGCACTTAGCGCACCTGCTCCTCCGTCACAGCATCCGCTGCCGCCCAATCCGAGTATAATGTTGCGAAAACCCTTTGATACAGCGAACTTTATCAACTCACCCGTACCATAAGAAGTTGCATTCATAACGTCTTTTTTCTTTTGAAGTCCGCTTGCGGTTGCACTTTCTATTATGGCAGTGTTTTCATAAGTATATATGTGACCTTTCATACTTTTGCCATATATGTCACTGCAACGAGTGTAAAGTATTTCGCCATTACAAAAACTACTTAAACATTCGCCGAATCCTTCGCCTCCGTCTGCAAAGGGCAGGCAGGTAATATTATGATTTTTAACGCTTTCTATTCCGCTTTTTATACTTTTGCAAACTTCCTTTGACGATAAGCTGCCCTTGAAGCTGTCAGGCACGATTAATATGTTCATTAAGTATCCCTCTCAGTGCTTTTTCAAATTTTTCGTCTTGCTCAGCCGTTCTTTTTGACGGACCTTTCAAATGCTTTCCTGCTCTTCTCGCCTTTTTGGCAAGGTGACGTGATGTTAAAAGTGTATCTATGTTAAAATCGTTAATAATTAATCCGTTTTGATTGATTATTATTGCGCCTTTGCAAGTGCCATAGCCGATAAGCCGTAATCCTGACTTATGACTATGTCACCTGTTTTAACCTCATTTACAAGTGCAAAATCTGCGCTGTCAGCACCTTTTCCAACCGTTATTACTCTAACATTCTCGATATTAAATTCGTGGCTTGTGTCGCAAAAAATAATGCTTTCTACGCCGTATTCGTTTCCTATTTTGACCGCTTCCATTGTTACCGGACAGCCGTCTGCATCAATTAAAATTCTCATAATGCTATAATAACATAATTGTAAAAACTTATCAAATATGTTATTATGAACTCGGTGATATTTATGAAACTTATTATTATCCGTCACGGTGACCCTGATTATGAACATGATACATTGACCCAAAAGGGTGTTCGTGAGGCAAAACTTTTAAGTGAACGTATTTCTAAGCTTGACGTTAAGGCTTTTTATTGTTCTCCGCTTGGCAGAGCACAGGATACCGCTTCCTATACTCTTGATAAAATGAATAGAAGTGCTCAAACACTCCCTTGGCTTTGCGAATTTGAAGGAAAAATCTTGTCAGGCTTAAAATATATTTCCTGCTGGGACAGATTGCCGAGTGAATGGACAAAATATCCTGAGCATTATGATTATAACGAATGGTACAACTCTAAAATAATGCGCCATGGCAATGTTGAGCGTAAATATAAAACGGTATGCAACGGTATTGACGAGCGTCTTAAAAAGCACGGTGACGGACATCAAGAAAAGATTTATGAGGGTAAGAATTCTAACCACGATACAATTGTTCTGTTCTGCCATTGCGGCGTTGAATGCGTTTTGCTTTCTCATATTATGTCTTGCTCGCCTATGGTTTTTTGGCATAATTTTGTTGCCTTGCCTACTTCCGTAACTACTCTTATTACCGAGGAAAGGGAAAAGGGTATAGCCGCTTTTCGCTGTCAGCAGTTCGGCGATATCAGTCACCTTTATGCAGGAGGGGAGGAACCGTCGTTTGCTGCTCGTTTTTGCGAATGTTTTTCAGATGAAACGAGACATTAATTGGAAATTCTGTTTATTTTCGTATTTTTGTATTAATTATGCTAATTATAGTATTGTAAAAATTATTTATTTATAGTATTATAGTTCTGTGAATATTCACTAAAATAAGAGATGGGATTGTAAAATTAATATGAAAAACGACAAAATTGTTAAACCTTTTGGGTTTAAAGACAAAATCGGCTATATGTTCGGCGATTTTGGTAACGACTTGACCTTTTTGCTTTCGTCAAGCTTTCTTATGAAATTTTATACCGATGTTATGGACGTTGACGGCTATATTGTTGGTATTATTATGATGATTGCAAGGTTTATTGATGCATTTACGGATGTAGCAATGGGCAGAATTTGCGATAAAAGCAAAATGACTGCTGCAGGTAAATTTAAGCCGTGGATCAGAAGAATGTGCGGTCCCGTTGCAATTGTTTCGTTTTTGATGTATCAAAGCTCGCTTTCAGGGCTTCCTAAGCCTGCTAAGATTGCATATTTGTTTGTAACTTATATCCTTTGGGGTTCTGTATTTTATACCTCAATCAATATTCCTTACGGTTCTATGGCTTCTGCTATTTCCGATAATCCTAATGACAGGCAGTCGCTTTCAACGTTTAGAACAATGGGCGGTATGTTTGCCGGCGCTATTATTATGGCTGTTGTTCCTCTTATTATTTATAATAAGGAAAACGGAAATGATGTTATAAGCGGCACTAAGTTTACTATTGTTGCAGGAGTTTGCTCCTTGCTTGCTGTCGTTTGTTATCTTCTTTGCTATGCTCTCACTACCGAGCGTGTAAGGGCACAGGCTACCGATGCTCAACTTGAGAGAAATAACCTTGGCGTAATGCTTAAAAATGCAGTTAAAAACCGTGCGCTTATTTCTATTATCGTGGCATCAATCTTTATGCTTATTTCACAGCTCACTATTCAGCAAATGGCTAACTATGTATTTCCTAATTATTACGGTAATGCAAAAGTCCAAAGCCTTTCTGTTGTTATGATGGGCGGAGGTATGGTTATTGCCGCTGTTATTGCTAAACCGCTTGCCGCAAAGTTCGGAAAGGCTGAAATAAGCGTTGTTTCTAATATGGTTGCAGGTGTTGTAAGCTTGCTTCTTTACTTTGTCAGACCTCAAAACGTTTGGGTTTATGTTGCATTGCAATTCCTTTGCTGGTTTGGCTTGGGCGTTTTCTCGATGGTTGTTTGGGCGCTTATTACCGACGTTATAGATTATTCCGAAATTAAAAACGGAATACGTGAAGATGGCTCTGTTTATGCTCTTTACTCTTTTGCACGTAAGCTCGGTCAGGCGCTCACTTCGGGTCTTTCGGGTGCGCTTCTCTCAATGATTGGATATAAAAAGTCAACCGCTTTGAATCGCAGGTTAAAGAGGGTATTTTCGATATCTCAACTCTCGTTCCGGCAATAAGCTTTATTTTGCTTGCACTTATACTTTGGTTTTGGTACCCGCTTAAGAAAAAACTTGTTGATGAAAATGTTGAATTTCTCAGGAAAAAGCATAATAAAACAGAAGAATAAAATTTAAGCGTTGGAGTTTTTCTCCAACGCTTATCTTTTGCCTTTATAAATTAAATTTGATTATATTTTCGCAATCTTTTTAATTGCTTCAAAGCTTTCGCTTGAAATAATATGCTCAATTCTGCACGCATCCTCGGCTGCGGTTTTAGCGTCAACGCCGAGACTTACAAGCCATTTTGAAAGGGTAGTGTGCCTTTCATATATTTTTTCGGCAATCCGCCTGCCGGAATCAAGCAATGTGATATAGCCCGACGAGTCAACCTCAATATAGCCGTTTTCTCTTAAATTTTTCATAGCAACGCTTACGCTTGGCTTTGAAAAGCCTAATTCGTTTGCTATATCAATAGAACGAACTGCGCCGTTCTTATTTTTTAAAATCAATATTGTTTCGAGGTAATTCTCGGCTGATTCCTGAATTTTCATATTGCACCTTCGCTTGTTACATATTACACAATATATTATATCATTATTACGAATTTTTTTCAAGTTTTATAAAAAGTTATATTTTTTACTTGACAAAATAGTTAGTCAGTGCTAACATATAGACGGTTAGAGAAAACTAACGATTGTTAGTAACTTCTAACAATCATTTACTTAAGCGGAGGATGTGTATATTATGATGCCGATTACTTTAGCAAACGCAGGTGAAGAATTTATAATACAGCGTATTGCAGGCAAGCCGGAGGTTAAAGCTCATTTGGCTGATTTGGGTTTTGTTGTCGGCGGTAATGTAACTGTTATTTCTTCTTATTCAGGTAATGTGATTGTTAATGTTAAAGGCGCTCGAATCGCAATCAGCGAGGGAATGGCGCAAAAGATTTTTGTTTAAAATTAAATATAAATACAAGGAGGAAAGAGAATGAACACTTTAAAACAAGTAAAAGTAGGTCAAACCTGTACCGTAAAACGTGTCCACGGTGAAGGCGCATTAAGACGCAGAATTATGGATATGGGCATCACAAAGGGTGTTGAAATTTACGTAAGAAAGGTTGCCCCTTTGGGAGACCCTATTGAAATTACTGTCAGGGATTATGAACTTTCGGTTCGCAAAAATGATGCTGAACTTATTGAGGTTGAATAATAGGGAACTAACCCTATTTTTTTAGAAATGAAAGTTAGTGCAAACTAATAAAAATTAGCAAAAACTAACACAGCTTGATAATTAATTAAAATGAAAGGATATACATAATATGAGTATTAAAATTGCTCTTGCCGGTAACCCAAACTGCGGTAAAACCACTTTGTTTAATGCGCTTACCGGTTCTAACCAATATGTCGGCAACTGGTACCCGGCGTAACGGTTGAAAAAAAGGAGGGTAAACTTAAAAAGCATAATGACATAATCATTACCGACCTTCCCGGTATTTATTCTCTTTCTCCATATACCTTGGAGGAGGTTGTAGCACGTAATTATCTTATTGATGAAAAGCCTGATGTTGTTCTTAATATTATCGACGGAACAAACCTTGAAAGAAACCTTTATTTGACAACTCAGGTTGTTGAACTCGGTATTCCGGTTGTTGTTGCCGTAAATATGATGGACGTTGTTAAGAAAAACGGTGACAAAATCAATGTTAAAGAGCTTTCAAGGCAACTTGCTTGCCCGGTAGTTGAAATTTCGGCATTAAAGGGCACAGGCGTTATGGAAGCCGCCGAAGCAGCTATTAAAGCAGCAGGCGGTCCTTCAACAATTCCTCAACACGAATTTTCAGGTGCTGTTGAACACGCAATCGCTCATATCGAAGAGGCAGCTCTTAACGATATGCCTGAAAATCAGCAGCGTTGGTACGCCATCAAGATTTTTGAAAGCGATGAAAAGGTGCTTGAAAAACTTAACATTTCAGATGCAACTCTTGCTCATATCCAAAAGGATATTGAAGCAGCAGAAACTGAAATGGACGATGATGCAGAAAGCATCATTACAAATGAAAGATATCTTTATATTTCTTCAATAATTAAAGCAGTATATAAGAAGGCTCACAAAGGTAAACTTTCAACATCAGATAAAATTGATAAAATCATTACTAACAGAATTTTAGGTCTTCCTATTTTCGCTCTTATTATGTGGGGCGTGTATTTTATCTCAATGCAGTGGATTGGTAAAATGGGAACCGACTGGGTAAACGATGTTCTTTTCGGTGAATGGGTACCGGGACTTCTTGAAAAATTCCTTGAACCACATCTTGCACCGTGGCTCTTCGGTCTTATTAATGACGGTATCGTAGCCGGTGTCGGTGCAGTTCTCTGCTTCGTTCCTCAAATGCTCGTCCTCTTCTTCCTTCTTGCAATTCTTGAGGGTTGCGGTTATATGAGCCGTGTAGCTTTCGTAATGGACAGAATATTCCGCCATTTCGGTCTTTCCGGTAAATCATTTATCCCTATGCTTATCGGTACAGGTTGCGGCGTTCCTGCTGTAATGGCTTCACGTACTATCGAAAATGAACGTGACCGTCGTATGACTATTATGACAACAACATTTATTCCTTGCGGCGCTAAGCTTCCTATTATCGGCCTTATTGCAGGTGCATGCTTCGGCGGTGCAAGCTGGGTAGCAACCTCTGCTTACTTCGTTGGCGTTGCGGCAATCATTATTTCGGGTATTATGCTTAAGAAAACTAAGAAATTTGCCGGTGACCCTGCTCCTTTCGTTATGGAACTTCCTGCTTACCATATTCCTACACTCGGCACAGTTCTTCGTTCAACATGGGAGCGTGGCTGGTCATTTATCAAAAAAGCAGGTACAATCATCACACTTGCAACAATTCTCATTTGGTTCCTCCAGGGCTTCGGTGTAGAAAACGGTGCCTTTGGTATGGTTGAGGATATGGACAATTCAATCCTTGCAAAGTTTGGTAACTTGTTTGCTTGGCTGTTCATCCCACTCGGTTGGGGCGGTTGGAAACCTGCTGTTGCAGCAGTTACAGGTCTTATCGCCAAGGAAAACGTTGTTTCAACATTCGGCGTTCTTTATCACTTCGCAGGCGAGCTTGCTGAAAACGGTGATGAGATTTGGGTCAACTTCGGCAAAGACCTTTCAAATCTCAGCGGCGGTCATGCTGCTCTTGCAGGTTATTCATATCTTATCTTTAACCTTCTTTGCGCTCCTTGCTTTGCGGCAATCGGTGCTATCAAAAGAGAAATGAACAATGCTAAATGGACTTGGTTTGCAATTGGCTATCAGTGCGGCTTTGCTTATATCATTTCACTTATTGTATATCAAATCGGTCTTGTTTTTGCAGGCGACATTAATGTTATCGGCTTCATTGCTGCTCTTATTTGTCTTGCAGGTATTCTTTATATGCTCTTTAGAAAGAACAAGTATGATGATAACAGACTCACAATCAACGCTAAGACTTCAAAAAGAACAAGGTTAAGGCATAATTATTGATTATTTTCAGAAAGGAAGTATTTGTATGCTTGCGTTTTTAAAAGCAAATGTTTATAACATTATTGTAATTGCAATTGTTTTGCTTGTTGTTTTTCTAATTATACGAAAAATTGTTAAAGATAAAAAGGCGGGCAAGAGTGCAGTTTGCGGCGGTGACTGCAGTAAATGTCACGCAAATTGCAGTCACAAAAACTGACCTTTAAATAATTGTATAGAATTTTTCGCTTGTATCTGCTATAATGGTGCAAGCGAATTTTTCTTTTATAAGGTGAAAGGTGTAATATGATTAAAACTGTTTTGCTTGATTTGGACGATACTATACTTGATTTTAAAATGAGCGAGAGGGTAGCTTTAACAAAAACCTTAAACGAACTTAGTATTGAACCGACTGAGGAAATTATAAAAAAATACAGCAAATATAACATTTCTCAGTGGAAACGTCTTGAACTTGGCGAAATAAGCAGGGAAGAGGTTAAAGTTAATCGCTATAAACCTCTTTTGATGATATCAAGGTTGATGCTTCTCCTCAAAAAGCAACGGCAATTTATGAAGAAAATCTTGCACACGGTCATTATTTTGTTGACGGCGCAAAAGAAATGCTTAACTCTATTTGTAATGATTATAATTTATATGTTGTATCAAACGGTGCTGAAAAAGTGCAGGATGGCAGAATGAAAAGCGCAGATATAAACCACTGCTTTAAAGGTATTTTTGTTTCCGAGGTTGTCGGTTTTGAAAAGCCAAATGTTGAATTTTTCAATAAGGTTTTCTCTCAAATTGAAAATTTTAATGCGGATGAAGCGATAATTATAGGCGACAGCCTTTCATCGGATATTAAAGGCGGCAAAAACGCAAAAATAAAAACCGTCTGGTTTAATCCAAACGGTCTTGAATACGGCGATATTGTTCCCGATTTTCAAATCTCATCATTAGATGAAATAAAGCCGCTTCTTGCAACACTCTGATGACAAAGATTTAATGGGGGAAAATACGTAGGGGCGAACACTGTTCGCCCGTTTCTCAAACACCAAATTTTTTTTCGATTCCTGCAGTTAATTTTAATATAACCTTTTTTCAAGCTCCTCACAGCTAAGGCAATTTGCCTCTTTGAGGAGTTTTTTATATCTATCCATATTGTACTGCGAATGCTCGGTTTCCTTGCTCCAAAGGTGAATAACCCAACTTTCTTCACCAAAATATGTAACGATTAAAACGCCCACTATCGCCATTTTTATTTTTGATAAAACATCATAATCATAAACAGCTGTAAGAAAATATTTGAATAAAAAGTACATTGCAATTTGCTCATTGAAGATTTCGTTTTCAATGGGTTTTTCTTTTTTGTTTTTTACTTTTTCAACCCATTGCTGATTTATTACCTCAGGATTGTTGAATACTTCAAAAAAGTCTATATCGTCGTCGCCCTCTTTGTATTCCTCTAAATCCTTTTGTACCTCTTTTCCGTATTCAAGAAGTTCCTTGAGCCTGTCACTAATGTGCTTATCTCTGTTTTGCACTATCTCATAAGCCTTTTTCCTTGCTTTTGCAAGATAAAAATATGTCTGCGCATCAATCTCGTTAAGCTCAGGCAATCTGTCGTTTGCCTCGTCTTTAAACGTCATTTTTCTTTTAAATTAAACATCATATCGCTTGCAACGGGGCATGAAAACGATACACCCATTTCTTCCGTACCGCCAAAATCGTTGATAAACCTCGGAAATGTTCGGCAGGTGTAAGGCGTGTGCTCTCCTCCTATCGCAATATGCATATCGCATAAATTTTCATTATTTAAAAACGGACAGCGCTTTTTATCGGCAAGCCTAAAAATTGTATTTCCAAACTCGTCCTTTGTAAGTACACTGTCTATTTTTTGCCTTATTTCGCCGGATAAGGTTTTGTAATACTCAAGCGATTTTTCATCTGCGTCAACTTCCCAACCTTGGCAGCAGGAGTCGGGGCAAGCGCCCGCAATGCATTTGAAATCTTTGTAAAAACTCGGTGTTCTAAGTATCATAATATTTTCCTCAACAATGAAATATATCTTTATTTTATCACTTAATCAAAAAAAAACGCAATATAATTTTATTGCATAGAACGAATATTAATGGTAATATATAGGTACTATTTTTTATCGGGACTGATTATTTTGACAAAATTTTTAATTAAATATATTAGTGGGAAATATGACGTTTCTTCTGCACTCGGAAGAGAAAAGGTCGGCACAATGAGTGGTATTTGCGGCATTTTGTGCAATGCTCTTTTGTGCATAATGAAATTTGTTATAGGTACTCTTACCGGTTCGGTTTCAATTACTGCCGACGCTTTTAATAACCTTTCTGACGCAGCTTCGAATGTTGTTACTATCGCAGGAGCAAAGCTTGCAAATAAACCTGTCGATAAAGAACACCCCTTTGGTCACGGCAGGCTTGAATATATTTCCGCTCTTATCGTTTCATTTATCATTCTTTTAATGGGATTTGAACTCGGAAAAAGCTCAATAGAAAAAATTATTAAGCCTGAAGAGGTTAATTTCAGTATTGTTTCGGTTGTCGTTCTTGTTATTGCAATCAGCGTTAAACTTTGGATGGCTTTCTTTAATAAAAAGCTCTATAAACTTACCGATAACATTAACCTTAAAGCAGTTTGTCAGGATAGCCTTAATGACTGTATTGCAACAGGCGCAACTGTTATTTCTCTTCTTATTTCTCATTTTACGGGTTTTCATCATATAGACGGTATTGTCGGCTTGCTTGTCGCTTTTGCAATTATTTTCTCTGGTATCGGTGTTTTGAAGGACGTTCTCGGTCCTTTGCTCGGTCAACCGCCTTCGGCTGAACTTGTTAAAAGTATTGAAGATTTGATTTTAAGCGAAAAAGAAATAATCGGCGTTCATGATTTAATCGTTCACGATTACGGCCCCGGCAGAATTATTGCTTCGGCTCATGCAGAAGTGCCGTCTAATGAGGATATTGTTCATATCCACGACGTTATAGATAACGTGGAAAAGAAAATTCAAAAGCAACTTAATATTGTGATTTGTATTCATCTTGACCCGATTGATATTAATAATGAAGAAGTAAATAAATACAAAGCCATAGCGCAAAAAATTATTAAGGGCTATAATGATGAATATTCGTTCCACGATTTCAGACTCGTAAACGGCGAAACTCACAAAAACCTTATTTTTGACCTTGTAATTCCTTTCGATAAAAATAACGATACAACGAAAATTTTAAACGATATTATGGCTTTGTTTAAGCAATATGACGATAAAATAAACGTTGTAATCACTATTGAACATTCATTTATATGAAAAGTTTATATTTATTTAATAATTTTGTTGACGATTGTCGCATTTGTTGTTATAATATTATCAATAATTAAAGGGGGATATTTTGATGAATGTTCTTATTTTCGGCGGTACAGGTCTTTTAGGCTCTGCTGCGCTCAAATTTTTATTGACCGTGGTCATAAAGTTAAAACTATTGCTTTGCCTCCTCTTCCGGAAGGCGCTCCTATTCCTAAGGAAATGGATATCGAATTCGGTAACTTCCTTGAACTTAGCGATGAAGAGCTTGAAAAGGCAATGACAGGTATGGACGCTTTTGTCTATGCCGCAGGTGTTGATGAAAGAGTTGAATTTCCTCACCCTGTTTATGAAGCTTATAAAAAGTATAATATCAACCCAACCGACCGTTGCTTAAAGATGGCTAAAAAGTGCGGCGTTAAGAGATGCGTTGTTCTTGGCTCATATTTTGCTTGGCTTGCTAAGGAAAGACCTGATATGAAGCTTTGCGAAAAGCACCCGTATATCCGCTCTCGTGTTGAGCAGGAGGAAGTTGCTTTCAAGTATGCCGATGACGATATGGGTGTAGCAGTTCTTGAACTCCCTTATATCTTCGGTACTCAGCCTGGCAGACGTCCTGTTTGGGTTATCCTTATTGAACAGCTTCAGAGATTTGAAAAAATGCCTTTCACTATGTATCCAAAGGGAGGTACTGCAATGCTTACCGTTCGCCAGGTTGGCGAGGCTATCGTAGGTGCGGCAGAGCAGGTTAAGGGCGCAAGAGCATACGGCATTTCTTGCTATAACTTAACTTGGAGAGAATTTCTTAAGATTGTTTACAGAGCTATGGACGGTATTCCTGACCGTAAGATTGTTGACTGCCCTAAGGTATTCTTCCAATTGTTCGGCCACGTAATGCGTAAGGATTATGCTTCCCGTAATGTTGAAGGCGGTATCGACCCTGTAGGTCTTGCAGATATTATGGGTATGGAGCTCTTTATTCCTACCGATGATACTAAAGAGCTTGGCTGTACTCCTGATGATATCGAGGCTGCAATCTTCGATTCAATCAAGCTTTCTAAAGATGCATATGAGGGCAAAGCAAAGCTCCTTGGAATGAAGGGCGAGTAATTTAATATTACATATATTAAAGAGGTTGTTTCATCAAAATGAAACAACCTCTGTTTTTTTACTCATCCTTTATCCTTAGGTCGGCAGATAAGTGCTACCGCAAGGGCGCTGAGCATTGCGACCGTAACGCCGACTGCGCAGGCTTGAAGCGGACCTGCAACAACTCCCAAAAAGCCGTCCTTTTGTATGGCTTCCTTTACACCTTTTGCAAGGGAAGCGCCGAAGCCCGTCAGCGGAACTGTTGCGCCTGCTCCCGCAAAATCTATTAAATGTTGATAAATCCCAAGTCCGCCGAGGAGTACGCCGATACATACGAATAAAACAAGAATTTTTGCAGGCGTAAGCTTTGTTAAGTCAATCAAAAGCTGACCGATAACGCATATCAAGCCGCCTACGATAAATGCTTTTAAAAACATCATTTTATATCACCACTTATAATTTTTGCTTAAAATTATTAATTATTCAAATAAAATTTTATAAGCGCAAAAAATAAAGAATTTTGCGAAATTTTATATAGTTAATTTTCTTGATATGGCTTGACAAGTGTGATATAATGATAATTAAGAGAGGTAAGAAAGATATATCGGAGGGTTTTTATTATGGCAATGACTTATGATTCAGTTGTTCAGGCAACAAGAAAGAAATTTTTAAACGCAGACGTTTCTTCTGTTTCAGGTACTCTTGCTTTCCAGATTAATCTTATCGGCAAGGTTGAGGGTATTTTCTATATTGAAATTAAGGACGGTCAGGTTCACGTTGAGCCTTATGAGTATTATGACAGAAATGCAATACTTACCGTTAATGCAACTAATTTCACAAAGCTTATTAACGGCAAGCTTGACCCTGTAATTGCTTTCACAACAGGCAAGCTTAAGGTTGACGGCGACGTTAATGCCGCTTTAGAGCTTATCAAGTTTATTAAATAAAATTAAAAATCGAGGACTGAGCTTCAGTCCATCAGCGTGTAGAAAAAGCCAAATTACAAATTTCTACACGCTGTCAGACTTCGAGAAAGTGAGATAAATTTCGTATTTTGCGAGCGGGTGCTGTACGTTGGTACTGCCTCAGAGCAAAAAGACGGAAAGTGCCAAAAGCGGCTTGAAAACTATGTTCAAGCCGCTTTTCTATAAATGTATTTCTGATTTTATTTCGGCAAGAGCAAGCCCTTGTCCTACGATACGTCGAAAGAAATTCCGTGTTTGAATGAATTTCTTTGAAATTCATAATAAACACTTCGTTCCTTTCTCCTTTTCCCCACCAAATTTTTAATTTGTCGGGGTCCCCGAACGGAATTTCGTTTTATAGCACGGCACGGTTTAGCCGCTTTATCGACAGTCTGTGGACTGTTATGCAGTCCCTTTTTTATTGAAATTATAGTAGGTGATTTTATGTTTAAAGAAATTAAAGCGACGGATATTAAGGAAAATATCATTGATTTGCTTAAAAATAATTGGGGCCTTGTAACTGCAGGCAACAGCGAAAAATATAATATGATGACTGTTTCTTGGGGTGCTATGGGCGAGCTTTGGGGCAAGGACAGCGTTACTGTTTATATCCGCCCTCAAAGATATACCGAGGAATTTATGAACGCTTTTGACCATTTTACTTTGAGTTTCTTTTCTCTTGATAAAAAACAGGCTGTTCACGGTATTTGCGGCTCAAAAAGCGGCAGAGATATAAATAAAACCGAGGCTTGCGGCCTTACACCTAATTTTGACGAGGCAGCACCATACTTTGAAGAGGCAAAGCTTGTTCTTGTTTGTAAAAAAATGGCTAAGAGTAAGTTTGACCCTAAGGAATTTATTGACGATACTGTTGATGATAAATGGTATCCCGAAAAGGATTTTCATTATATTTATTTTGCAGAGATAGAAAAAGTCTTGATTTCTGAATAAAGATGTAGTATAATACTAACACAAAAGGTAGGGGTTATTCCTTATTTCATAGTGTAGCGTACGGGCCCTGTGCAACGGGATGCTACGAACCTTGTCAGGCGGGGAACCGAGCAGCAATAAGTGGATTATTCTGTGTGCCGCAGACAAGTCTGTGCGTTACATTATGAAATAAGCTGCTTCTGCCTTTTAATTATATTTATTTAATTTTGATTAGCGGGAGTGATGTGTATATGTATCAGGTGTTGTATCGTAAGTACAGACCTAAGGTTTTTGCGGACGTTTACGGTCAAGAGCATGTCACCTCTACGCTTAAAAATGAGATTAAAGAGGGCAGAATTGCTCACGCTTATCTTTTTACAGGCTCTCGTGGTACGGGTAAAACAACATGTGCCAAGATTTTGGCTAAGGCAGTCAATTGCGAAAACAGCGTTGACGGCGAGCCGTGCAATGAATGTGAGGTTTGTAAGGGGCTTGATAACGGTACTATTTATGATGTAGTAGAAATTGATGCCGCTTCAAATAACGGTGTTGATAATATCCGTGATTTAAGAGAAGAAGCTAATTACACTCCGAGTAGGGGTAAATACAGAGTTTATATTATTGACGAGGTTCATATGCTTTCAACAGGAGCATTTAACGCTCTTCTTAAAACTCTTGAGGAGCCGCCTGCTCACGTAATATTCATTCTTGCCACTACTGAGGTGCATAAGCTTCCCGCAACTATTCTTTCACGTTGCCAAAGGTTTGACTTTAAACGTATTCAGCCCGAAACAATGTCGATAAGGCTTAAGCAGGTTGCCGAGCTTGAGGGAATGGAACTTAGCGACGATGCCGCAATTCTTATTGCCCGTATTGCCGACGGCGCTCTTCGTGACGGTCTTTCAATTCTTGACCAGTGCGCCGGCAGAAGTAAAAAAATTGATTCTGCGCTTGTAAGCGAGGTTGCCGGTTTGGCAGGCAGAGAAGCGCTTTATAAGCTTACCGACTGTATTAATAATCAGGACAGCTCATCTGCAATGTCAGTCATTTCAGAGCTTTATCAAAACAGCTATGATATGGAGCGCCTTTGCGTTGAAATGATTAATCATCTTCGTAATTTCCTTATTGTTAAAACTGTTAAGGACAGCCGTGGTTTGATTATTTGCACTGATGATGAATATAATTCTATTGTTTCTTCGGCGGAAAACTTTACGCTTGAAAATGTTATTTATGCGCTTGACCTGTTTCAGGATACCTTGACTAAAATCAAGTCGGGTGCTAATGCAAGGGTTGAGCTTGAAATGTCTTTTGTTAAGCTTTGCGAACCTAAACTTGATGTTAATATGGATTCGCTTATTGACAGAATATCTAAGCTTGAACGTGCCGTTTCACGTGGGGTTGCAGTTAAGCCTCAGCCTCAGCAAACGGTTGCACCTGTTGAAGCACCTAAGCCTCAGGAAAGTGAAGTTGTGCCAAGTGTTGCACCGTCTGCCGCTAAAGCAGAAGAACAAAAGGCTCAATCACCTGCACCGATTTCTCAGCCTGCTGCCCCAACCGTGGCTCAAAGTGTGCCTAAGCCGGCACAGGAAGTGCCTAAGCAGGAAGCGCCTAAGCCTTCGCAAGGTGATACCGGTCAATATCTTTTTGAGCAGTGGGACGATTTTATGGACGTTATTCATAAGCAAAACATTGCTTTATTCGGTGTCCTTGCAGGTTCAAAAGGATATATAAGAGGGGAGTATTTCTTGATTGACAGCCCTAATCCGACTATCATTCAGTTTTTGAAAACCCCGACTTATTCAAAGGCGATTAAGCAGGCACTTTATGACGTGACGGGTCAAAGTTATAAGCTTGGAATATTTAAAAAGAAAGCAACAGACGCACCTAAAAGGGATTTGCTTGAGGATTTAATTCATCAGGCAGAGGATAATATTAAAATAAATTTTGAATAAAATATAGGAGAATTAATTATGAAAGCAAGACTTCCTCAAGGAATGGGCGGCGGACCGCAGAATATGCAAAATATGCTCCGTCAGGCTCAAAAAATGCAAGAAAATCTTGAAAACAAAAAGCAGAGCTTGAAGAAAAAGAATACGTTGTTACTTCAGGCGGCGGTATGGTTGAAATTACCGCTAAGGGTGACCACACAATTAAGGCAATCGGCATTAACCCTGAGGTTGTTGACCCTGAGGACGTAGAAATGCTTGAAGATATGCTTGTAGCCGCTTTCAATGAAGCAATGCGCCAAATTGATGAAGAATCTGAGCGTGAGCTTGAAAAGGTAACGGGCGGTCTCAATATCCCCGGCCTTTAAAGCTAATCTTTTTGTGAAATACAGCGTCATCAATTGCTCGCAGTATATTTATACAGCTTCGCAATTTCTTCCTTGTCTTTCGCAAAAATCTTAAGCTTTTCGACGCCGTAGGGGCGAACATTGTTCGCCTTATTATAAATAAACAAATCAACAGAGGTAATAAAATGAGCTTTGACCTTGCACCGCTTCAAAATTTAATAGACCAATTTGAGCGTATGCAGGGTATCGGGCATAAAACGGCTCAGCGTATGGCTTTTTATGTTCTCGGCCTTTCAGATGAGCAGGCACGTGAATTTGCACAGGCAATTACCGACGCTCATACTAAAATCAAGCAATGCAAAGTTTGTTGTAACCTCGCCGATGATGATTTGTGCCCTATTTGTAAGAGTAAAACACGAGATAAAAGCACAATCTGCGTTGTTCAAGACCCTCGTGACGTTGCCGCAATAGAACGAACCCATGAATATAACGGTACATACCACGTTTTGCACGGCGCTATTTCACCTATGGATAATATATAGGCCCTGACCAAATTCGTATTAAAGAGCTTGTTTCAAGGCTTGGAAGCGGAGAGGTTGAAGAAGTCATTATGGCAACTAACCCGACTGTTGAGGGTGAGGCAACTGCAATGTATATCAGCCGTTTGCTTAAGCCTATGGGCATTACCGTCAGCCGCTTGGCATACGGCGTTCCTGTCGGCGCAGACCTTGAATATGCAGATGAGGTTACGCTTTCACGTGCTCTCGAGGGCAGAAGCCTAATTTAGTTTGAAAGGAGTGATAGACTTGGATAAAAATCAAAAGCAAATAATCGCAAATAATAAAAAAGCCTATCACGACTATTTTGTTTTGGAAACATACGAGGGGATAGAACTTTTTGGCACGGAAATTAAATCTATCAGAAATGGCAGAGTTAATCTTAAGGATAGCTTTTGCTCGGTTGATGACGGCGAAATGTTTGTTATCGGTATGCATATCTCGCCTTATGAGCAGGGCAACCGTTTTAACCGTGACCCTATGCGAAAAAAAGGCTTCTTCTTCATAAAAAAGAGATAATGAAGCTTTTCGGCGCAAGCCAGCAGCAGGGGCTTTCGATTATTCCGCTTAGGCTTTATATTTTTAAAGGCAGGGCTAAGCTTGAAATAGGCCTTTGCAAGGGTAAAAACTTTACGATAAGCGTGCAGTTCAAGCAAAAAAAGACTCCGACCGTGCAATTGAACGTGCAATGAAAGGCAATTACTGATGAAAATCAGGTGTGTTCAGTGCGGCAGGGAATTTGAATTGTCGCAAAATGAAATTGATTTTTATTACTCAAAGGGTCTTGATTTGCCTAAAAGATGCAAGTCTTGCCGTGATAAAAACAGCGGCAAATATATAGTGACATATAGTGAAAAGCATAATATCAACTTGTTTTTCTTTGCTATTTTTTTTGCGCTTGCCGTAACTGTTGCTTATTTTGATTTTGCGGCGCATACTTTTACAGGTGTTTGGTACCTATAATAATTATGTCAGCCTCGGCTTTGATATCAATTATTTTCTTGTGCTGCGTTAAAACCTATAAATTCTATGACGTATCGTTTAGCAATAAGTATAAATTCAATTTCTACGATGCCGAAAATTTGGTTAATCATTTTTATAAGCATAAGGATGACGTAGGATGTCGTGATGTTGAATCTTATCTTAAAAAGGCTAACTCGGTCATTTTGGATAAAAATCAATTCATAAAACTATTGCAAACGGCGATACCGTTTATTATAATAAAAAACCGAGGATTATGTCGTCCTTGCAAGGGCAGGCTATATCCGCAGTTACTATAAGGCTTCGTATAACCATTATTTGAAACAATAATATATGGGGATGAAAGGATTTCGACAGATTTGGTGAGCCTTGGTCAGCGAGTAGAGGAGTTGCACCTCTATAAAAGTAACACTTTAAAATTAACTGACAACAATAGATCAGTAGCTCTCGCTGCGTAATTAGCAGCTTGCGTTCTCCCAAAGAGTGCCACGGCTTTGGACAGAGCGTCGACTTAGTGGCGAACATGAACGATAGAGTGCCTCGGCTCTCGTCAGGTATTAGAGGATACCGTAGCGTATAGGCTGTTTGTCGCCGATACGTGAGGGGATAACTTAAACGATAAACTACACTCGTAGAACCCTTGGTAAGCCAATTTTGGACGCGGTTTCGATTACCGCCATCTCCACCACTTTTAGCCTTTTGAACAGTAATGCTCAAAAGGCTTTATTTACGCCGAAAGCCGCATAAATAAAGGGCTTCCACGGTATGATGCACTCTCTTAAAAACTGACACAAACTTATATAAATTACTCATAAAATTAATCATAAGGGGTAGATTTTGGGGTACTGAAATTTATATATTCATCTTGTTTCTCGGATGATTTTCTTCGAGAATATGACGAATTTTGTTTGTGCTGATATGAGTATAAATTTGAGTAGTTGTTATAAAATTGTAATTAAAAAATACAGATAGTTAAAAATATAATTGATTTGTCTTTTATTATTAATTAAAGTAATGTATCGTACTATTAAGATAACAGTTGAAATATAACGTTGTTAATGTTAAAATAACATCAAGATATTTGTTATATATCTATTTGGTTTTAGATATAATATCAATGTGTGTACTAATTTTATACTAAACGGAAGGAATAATTATGAAAATCAAAATAGAAAATATTGGTTTTGTAAAATTGCCGATGTTGAGATAAACGGAATTACTGTTATTGCTGGAGAAAATAATACTGGAAAAAGTACAATTGGAAAATCTCTTTATTCGATATTCAATTCATTTTATGATGTTGAACATCAAATCAAAAAAGAACGAATTGAAAGCATTGAAAGAATTCTTGATTACAATATCGGATATTCAAATGATAAGATTCGAAACGCTTTTGTTGACACTCAAGAGATCTCTGAAAAACTGATTAATGAATATTTGAATTTCAACGATAAATCAAATTTGAAAAATGAATTAGAAAAATCATTATTTAAAAATATTCCTGATTCAGAAGATTCTGATTTTTTGGAGAATAAAGATGCAGCAATAGATAAAATCATTCAATATTTAACGATTGATGATAATACATTTTTAAAGAATTTATTATCGAAAAGGTTAAATGCGGAATTTAATTCACAACTTCAAAATGTTTTTTGCAATCAAAGTTCCAGTAAAATAGTATTAACAATAAAAGATTGCAAAATAGAAGCAATTATAGAAGAAAACAAAGTGTCAGAAATTAAAAATTCAATAAATTTAAAAACAGAAGCATTATATATTGATGATCCTTTTATTTTAGATTCTAAAAATATTAGATTTTTCTTTCGCAGATATGATACTCACTTTCAACATAGAAATCATCTTTTAGCAAGAATTTTAAGAACCAGTAAAAAAAACACATTACAGGAAATTGTAGATAATAATCGAATGAAAAAAATATACAGCACTATAACTAAAATATGTGATGGTGATATAACTGTAGAAGGAAGTCGTTTTGGACTAACTTTTGAAACTGAAAATGTGGGAACGAAATTATTGGAATTTTCAAATATATCTGCTGGCTTGAAAACTTTCGCTATTATAAAAACTCTTTTGCAAAATGGTTCATTAGAAGAAAATGGTACAATAATTCTTGATGAGCCGGAAGTTCATTTACATCCAGAATGGCAAGTGGTTTTTGCTGAAATAATTGTGTTGATTCAAAAAGAATTTAATATGCATATTTTAATAAACACTCATAGTCCTTATTTTTTAAATGCGATAGAAGTTTATTCAGAAAAGCATAATATTGTTGATAGGTGTAAATATTATAAGGCTATAAATGAAGGCTCCTATTCAATAATTAAAGATTGTACTGAAAACATTGATGAAATATATAGACAATTGTCAAAACCTTTTCAAGATTTAGAAAATGAGAGGTGGAAGAATAATGGATGATTTTTTCAGCGTTGATTTATTTAATGAAAATATTTCAAGTTTAAAAGAAACTTCCAAAAGATAAACAAAAAGAATCAATATCATACATGACTGATTCTGATTATGAAGTCGTTAATTTTGACGGAGTGAAAAGTGATTATATTAGAGGACTATGTATTTCGGAAACACCATGTTCGAATGATGCCGTTTGCGTACTGGATGATAAAGATACAATCGTATTTATTGAATTTAAGAATGGTGGTAATATAAAAAATATGAGCTTTGGAAGAAAATTTATGATAGTGTTCTAATTTTTAATGATTTATCACATTCATTAATATCTGAAACAAGAGAAAAACTAGAATATATACTTGTATATAATGAAGATAAAATTCAAGATAATAATGGGCAACAAAACAATCATAATTCGAAAAATAGAGATGAAATTGGAAAGCAACTAGGTAAATTATCTAATGAAGAATATATTAAATTTGATTTAAAACAATTTGTTAACTATTTATTTAAGAGCGTTCATACCTATACAAAAGAAGAATTTGAAAAAAATTTTATAGAAAAGTATTGTTGAAATAAGTGAAAGATTCAAATGAATAGAAAATATATTTCGTATTACTTTAGTACTTTGCTGAGTTGACTAGTACATATTATTTTATATAATGTTTGATTTACCATCATAGAGAACTTTATAGAGAAAAAAGTGAAATATGTAATTTCAGCAAAAGTAGAAAAGTATAACTATCGTAAGACGATAAATTATTAATTACAATTTATTTTTTATTGGGTCAAATGCTTTTGCTGCATACTTTTTAAATAATTTATTGAGCCAATAGGAATCATAGTTATTCTTTATAATGAAACATTTTCAATATCATATTTGTCAATTGTTTTTATTAATTCATATTCATCTGAACATGAATTATGTTAATTTGAAAACATAAGCTTTTCTCATTGATTTTCCTTTACCAAGGTTGTAATAATTTCAAATCAATCTTTATTACCAACCAAACATCTGTATATAGTTAAAAGCCTGTCGGTTAAAATCGGCAGGCTTTTTTGTATATATAGAACTAAAACGGAGGTGTTTTTAACGAAACAAACAAAAGTAATTGCAATATGCAATCAAAAAGGCGGTGTAGGTAAAACTACAACCGCCTTAAATTTTGGAGTCGGTCTTGCAAATGAGGGTAAGAAAGTTTTGCTTATCGACTGTGACCCACAAGGCGATTTGACAACAGCTTTGGGTTGGAGAGATACAGACGAACTTTCGGTTACTCTTGCAGACAAACTCGTCGAGTATATCGAAGAAAGAAACAAGAACCCCACAAACGGTATTCTTCACCATAAAGAGAATATTGATTTACTTCCGGCTAACCTTGATTTGTCGGCACTTGAACTTAGTTTGGTAAACACAATGAGCCGTGAAACCGTGCTGAAAGGTTATGTAAATTCAATCAAAAAGGCGTATGATTATGTGGTTATTGATTGTATGCCGTCTTTGAGTGTTCTTACAGTTAATGCATTGGTTGCAGCCGATTCGGTTATCATTCCTGTGCAGTCGCAATTTCTTGCAGCTAAAGGTATGACGCAACTTGTTAAAACCATAGACAAGGTAAAAAGACAAATTAACCCGTCGCTTAAAATCGACGGTATTTTGCTTACACTTGTAGATGGCAGAACTAACCTTTACAAAAGTACAAAGGAAGCTATCGTAAATGACTACGGCAAATATCTTAAAATTTTTGATACGCAGATACCTATGGGTATTAAAGCGGCTGAAACTGCAATAAGCGGTAAATCAATATTCGCTTATGATAAAAACAGTAAGGTCGCAAAAGCGTATGTGGACTTTACGAAGGAGGTGTTAAAACTTGAGCGAAAAGAGAAAAACAGATTTCAGTCTGAACAGACTCGATGATTTATTTACATCACAAAGCGAGCGAGAAAACGGACTTACTCCGACTATAAAAGATATTCCGCTTGAAAAACTTGTACCGTTTCCTAATCATCCGTTTAAAGTGCGTGATGATGAGGAAATGAATAAACTTGTTGAAAGCGTTTCTGAAAACGGAGTGTTGGTTCCTGCTATTGTTCGTGAGAAAGATAACGGTGATTATGAAATTATCTCAGGTCACAGACGAAAATTTGCAAGTAAGATAGCCGGTAAAAACACATTGCGTTGTATCGTTTCAAATTTGGATGATGACGCCGCAACCGTCATTATGGTTGACAGCAATATCCAAAGAGAAAACATTTTACCGAGTGAAAAGGCATTTGCATACAAAATGAAATTGGATGCAATGAATAGACAAGGTAAACGCACAGACTTAACTTTTTCCCAAAATGGGAAAAAGTTAAATTCGGCAAATTTGCTTGCAGAAGATACAGGAGAAAGTAAAACACAGATATATAGATATATAAGTCTTACAAAACTTATACCCGAACTGTTGCAAATGGTTGACGAGGGTAAAATGAAAATGTTGCCGGCTGTTGAAATATCATTTCTTGATAAAGAATGTCAGCAAGATTTGTTGGAAGCAATAGAAAGCGAATGTTGTACTCCGTCTCATGCACAGGCTATTCGTATGCACAAGATGTTTAATGACGGAGAACTAAACAGCGATACTATTCTTGAGGTTATGTGTGAATTGAAACCAAACCAACAGGAAAGGCTCATAATTCCACATAAGACGCTTGAAAAGTATATTCCGCAATCTGTTGCACCTGAAAAAAGACAAGATTATGTATGCAAGGCTTTGGAGCATTACAACAAGTTTCTGAAAAGCAGAGCCGAAAGGGACAGCAGATAGTAGGAGTATATTTTTTCTATCCCCCCTCTTTTCAATATACCCCCTTGTTTAACATACAAACTTGCAGAAAAGAAAGAGCCTTATAAATCAAATAAAGGAATGATGTGTATGATTTAGTAAACGCACCTTTGCTTGAATTTCCAAAATCTGTTAAATTTTGAGTGAAAGCAAAGGAGGAATGCTTAATGAAAAAGTCAGCGATTTTGTGTATGGTTGCAGTTGTGCTAATCAGCGTATTTGTAGGTTGTTCGTTTGAAAATAGCGAAGTAAATGAAAATGCAGAAACAAGTTCTTTTTCTGCAAGTAAAAAATAACACTGCCTATTTCGACTGCTGAAAATGATACGAAAGCCGATACAACAACTACTGCTCCAACTGCAAATGAAAAAATAACGAGCGCAACTTCAAACAAGATTGAGTTGAGCAAAACAACCACCAAAAGAAAGGTTGTGTCTACAACATCAAAAACTGTTCAAACAACAAAATCTACAACACAGCATACAAAAAAAAGCAACGACTACATCAAAACAACCAACAACCCAAAAAGCAAGTCAATGCAGTAATAACAATAATCACTCAATGAAATGCGGCAATATGGGAAGATGGTTTGACAGCAAATCGGATGTTAAGGCATATGTGGATTCAGTAATGAAATCTTGGGCAGACAAATGGGAAAGCGGAGAAATATCTGATGATGAATATTTTGCTAACTGCCCACAAGGTTATGAATGCTGGAGTTGCGGTTACTGCGGTAAATGGACAGGCAATTTCAAATAAACAATATAATAAATTTAAGCTGAGAAGATGTAACAATCTTCTCTTTTTTTATGCCTAAAAACAGGCAGAAAGGAAAAGTTATGAAAAATAAATTCAAAAGTTTTGGCAAAAGAATTGTTGCGGTTCTTTTGTCGGTATTAACAGTTACGATGATGATCCCTATTAATGCAATGGCAGCAACGGAAAACCTCGGTGCTGTGTCGGGTGCAAACAAACTTGACATCAGCGTTTCAAAACATTACGGACACGAAGTTCATACTACGAAAAAAGGCGGTACAACTTATCCCCTTTTCTGTATTGAATACGGTACAACCTCACCGAATTCGTCATATCTTAAAGGCAAAAAAAGCTATGGCAAGCGATAATGCAATTAAAGCGGCAAAATGGATATTCGCAGGATATTATCTTGAACACGGCAACTCAATAGATTGGCAGGATATGGCTTACTGTCAGAAAAAAGTGTGGTCTATCTTCGGTTCTGATACAAGCTGGGATTTCAGCGACGGCGGATACAAAGCGTGGTGTGACAAGGCACAGGACAGAATGGACAACCTAAATAAAAAGCCGTCATTCAATAATACCAATGTCGGAACAATCGTTGCAGGAAACAGCCTTACCGTTACCGATACAAACAAGGTGCTTTCCGATTATCCTGCATTCACAAAAAACGGAAGCGGTTGGAGCATTACCCACAGCAAAAATTCAAATTCATTAACAATTAAGGTTGATAAGTCTTGTACTGCATCAAGCTTTAAACTTGCTAACGGTGAATATTACAAAGATGGTACAGGCGATGACGATGAACTTTTGCTTTACTATCCCTATGGCAGTGAATCATATCAAAAACTTATCTATTCGGCATATTATGACCCTGTTTCAATGGCATTTTCGGGTTCGATTACTCCTCTTGGTGATATGAAGCTTGTTAAGACTTCGGAGGACGGCATTGTAGCCGGTATTAACTTTACTGTCACAGGTGCTAAGGGGTTTTCAAAAACTGTCACAACAAATGCAAACGGTGAAATTGATATTTCTGATTTAACTCCCGGAACATATACGATTACGGAAGAAAACATTGACAGATATGTACCTAATCAATCGCAAACAATTACTGTTTCAAGTAACAAAACATCATCTGTCAGCTTCTATAACATACTCAAAAAATTCAGAGTTAATGTCACAAAGCAAGACTACGAAAAAGGACACGCACAAGGTGACGCTAAACTCAGCGGTGCAGTATATGGTTTGTTTAAAGGTAATTATCTTGTCGCTCAATATACAACTGACCAAAACGGTTCATTCACTACCGACTATTATGTTTGCGGAAAAGATTGGACGATAAAGGAAATTACTCCGAGTGAGGGATATTTGCTTAACGATACGGTGTATAAAGTAGGTGCAGACCCGAAAGATTATACAGTCGAATACAATAACGCTCCCGATATGACAGTTATGGAACAAGTTATCAAGGGTAAAATCAGTATTATTAAACATACTGATGATGGTGAAACTCAGATCGAAACACCCGAAAAAGGTGCAGAGTTTCAAGTTTATCTTAAATCGGCAGGTTCTTTTGTAAATGCAAATAAAGACGAACGAGATACCATTGTTTGTGACGAAGACGGTTTTGCAAGTACAAAACTACTTCCTTATGGCGTTTACACAGTACATCAAACAAAGGGATGGGATGGCAGAGAAAAAATAACCGATTTTGATGTGTTTATCAATACCGATGGTAAGACATACAAATTCCTTATCAACAACAAGAATTTTGAATCGTATCTCAAGGTAGTTAAACTTGATAAGGAAACGGGTAAACGAATCCCATACGAAGGTGCAGCATTCGAGATTTACGATAGTGATAACCACAGAGTTACAATGCAGTACACCTACCCTCAAGTGACATCAATTCATACCTTTTACACCAACAAAGAGGGATATTTAATCACACCTGAAAAGTTGCCATATGGTGATTATACTCTTAAAGAAGTACAAGCACCGTACGGATATGTACTTGACGATACGCCTGTCCCGTTCTCTATTACACAGGAAAATTCATCGACCGATACAGGCGTTACCATAGTAAAGGTTAAGGCACGAGATGTTGCACAAAAAGGGGTAATCAATATCACTAAAACAGGCGAGATTTTTTTTCGTCTGTTGAAGAAAACAAAGGTATATACACTCCGAAATACAGTATAAGTAATCTTAAAGGAGCAATTTTTGAAATCTATGCTGCCGAAGATATAACCACTCTCGACGGTACGGTAAGATGTGAGCAAGGCACTTTGGTTGACACTATCACAACCGACGATGACGGTGTGGCTAAATCAAAAGAACTTTATCTCGGTAAATATACAGTTATTGAAAAGACTGCACCAAACGGATATGTTCATAATGCCGCCAAGTATGATGCTGAACTCACCTATGCAGGACAGAATGTTTCCGTTACCTCAACCGACCTTTCGGTGTATAACGAAAGGCAAAAGGTTTCGGTTTCACTTAAAAAGATTATGGCAGAGGATAAGACATTCAGTATCGGCAATAACGGTGAAATCACTTCTGTAAGATTCGGTATTTATGCCGATGAGGACATTAAAGCAAGCAACGGCGATGTTATTCCAAAAGATGCTTTAATTACCTTTGCAAACTGTGACAAGAACGGAAATATATCTTTTGATTGTGATTTGCCGGTAGGCTTTAAGTGGTATGTAAAAGAAATTGCAACCGATGCGCACTATATCTTATCCGATACAAAATATGAGTTTGATACCGAATATCAAGGTCAGGACATAAAGGTTATTGATATTAAAATCAATAACGATAAAGCTATCGAAAACAATCTCATTTATGGTTCTGTTAAAGGCTTAAAAGTCGATAGAGAAACGCAGGAAGTAATCAAGGGAGCAACCTTTGGTTTGTTTAAATCAGACACTACCGAGCTTACAGAAGAGAACGCAATCTTAACTGCCGTTACCGATGAAAGCGGTATATTCACATTTAACAATGTTCCTTTCGGCGAATACCTTATAAAGGAGCTTAAGCCAGCCGACGGCTATCTTGATAATGAAGGTGTATTTACTGTAATAATCAAAGATAACGAGCAAGTGGTTGAACTTACTGCGGTTAATGATAAAGTGCCAGAATTAAAAACAACGGCAACCGTCAATGGCAAAAAGGAAGCAGTTGCAAAAGGTGAAACAACCATAAAAGATACTGTTGAGTACAAGCATTTAGTACCTAATACCGAATATGTTCTCACCGGCACATTGATGGATAAATCCACAGGCAAACCGTTCAAAGTTAAAGGCAAAGAAATCACTTCTACCGTTAAGTTTGTACCCGATAAGACTGATGGCAAAGTAGAAGTCACCTTTACATTTGACGGTTCTGCTATTAAAAAGGATAACGAGCTTGTAGTCTTTGAAACATTGTATCGTGACGAGGTTAAATTAACTGCTCACGCTGACATTAACGATGACGGACAGACCGTAACGATTAAAGTCCCTGAACTTGAAAACCCAAAGACAGGAGACGAAAGGAATATCAATAAAATTTTAGGTGTTGCAGGTGCTTCTCTTGTCGGTATCGCAGGCTGTCTATATTTCTTTATCAAGAGAAAGAAAAAGCGAGGTGCAGATAATGAGTGACAGAACTAATGCAGGCTACACCATTATCAATGCCGTAACCGTCGGTAAAGGTGAAATCGTACTCGGTGAAAGGACTACTGCAAATAAAGAAAAGCAATATGTCACTTGGGAATGTAATAACGGCTCGTATTATTACGGTCATTATATTGAAAACAAATTTAATGCGTTAAAAGACTTTGGTCAAAGGGTTGCCGATAAGGCTGAAATGTATCGCTCCTTTGACAAAGACAGACAACGGCATAACCGAGAACGAGATGAGCGATAATAAAAGGAGGTAAAAGATAATGACGGTCAAAACGATTGTGTCTATTGCGCTTGTTGTCTTTATTGTTGCAGGGCTTGTATTTCTCAAGTCAGAAACAAAAAAGAAAAACGATAATTAAACTTATTTGGGCGGTAACTTCGGTTGTCGCCCTTAATATATACGGAGGTAAAAATGGATACAGATTTCCAAACAAAAACGAAAGTGCTTTTAAAACTTTTTAAGGCAGGCAAATGCAGTGAGGCAGATATTTTTAATATGAAAACAGAAGAAATGCTCGATTTGCCTAATGTTTCGATTAAAGAAATTAAGATTATATGTGCCATTAAAGAAGCTGTGAAAAAGCACACGCTTTATTCATATCTCGGAGGTAAGCAAGATGAAAGGTGATGACTATGGCTACAAGGTTTGAACTCATTTCTGCTCTTTATGATGATGTTTCAAAGGATGTTATCCGTTCGCCGAGTAATTGGCAGGAATTTTTGAAAAGTTCTTGCAATAACTACGGATTGCCTTTTAGTGAGCAACTTCTTGTTTATGCACAAAAGCCTGACGCTGTTGCAGTTTTGCCTATGGCAAGCTGGAATAGGAAATTTGGCAGATGGGTAAATAAAGGTGCTAAAGGCATTGCACTTTTTGATGTATCAAATCAAAATTATCCAAGGCTTAAATATGTGTTTGATGTCAGCGATACCCACGAGAGCGAGCAGGCAAAAGAAGTCCCTATTTGGCATATGAAAGACGATTACACCGATAATGTTATTAAGACACTTGAAAACGTTTTCGGTGCAGTTGATAACCAATCCGATTTAAGCAGTGCCGTCATCTCTGCTTGTGAAAACGCTGTAAGCGACAGTTTATCCGATTATCTTTTTGAACTTTGCAATGCAAAGCAAGACAGTTTTCTTGAAGATTTCTCCGATGATATTACTTCATCAAAGTTTCGCAAATTGGTTTCAAACAGCGTTTCGTATACGGTTCTCTCAAGGCTTGGCGTTGACGCCGATTTAATGCTTGATACGGAAGATTTTGAGGATGTTGTTGATTTCAATACACCAAATACTTTTAATGCCCTCGGTGAAGCAACAAACAATATTTCAAAAACAGCACTCCTTGAAATCTCAAAACCGTATTTGCACTTGAAAAAGAAAATCGCATATTTGAAAAAAATTCAACAAGTCCCTACAATAAGGATGAAAACAAAAACGAAAGGAGCAATTCAAGTGAAGATAACATACACACAAGTCGGAGAGCAGCTTTACCCGAACCTGATTATGCCGACAAAGGCGGAACAAATGGGATATTACGCACAGAAAAGACAGGAATATCTCAAAAATCACAAGAAAGCGACATTCACAACTTTATTGACAACCTGCAAACTGACGGAACACCTGATGTCTTCAGGAACAGGCACAGCAGATGGAAGAACAAATCATAACTCAGATGGCAAAAGCACAGGGAGTGACCGAGAAACTCAAACAAACGAATATGATGACTTGGGTAGGAATGATGAACAATATCAAGAACTCGGCGAGAGAAACAGTTTTGAACGAACTGATTTACACAATGTAACCGACGAACTGCCGCCGTTTGTTGACGAACAGGCTATCAGGTATATGCTCAGTAATCCCGATGATGATTTGGTACAAAGAAAACCTGCAATCATCAAAGAATATCAAACCACCAAAAAAGATAATGAACTTATAAACTATACCAAAACGCTGTATCCAAGACGATTTGACGAGTACGATAAATTCAATAAACACTTTGGCTTTACTTTAGCCGATAACGGACTTCTTATGTATGAGGGTAACTACAAAACCCGAACAAAGGAGTCCGTTTTTTCGTGGGATATTGTCGTCAGTATCATTAAAGAACTTATCAATGACGGCAAGTATCTTGATACGGAAAAGGAAGAAAAAACACAGCTTGATTTGTTCAGCTTTTCTTATGATAACGAGCCTGTATATGATGAAATACCTCAAACATCACTTTTTACCGACTTTGGTATATCACAACAGATTATTGATGAAGCACTGTGCTGTGGCTTTAATGATAAAAACAGCAGAGTACAAATTGCTATGCACTTCAGACGGGACAGAGGTGTTGAGTATAACGCAAGAATGCTCAAATTTCTTTACGGCACTAACGGTGCAGGCTTTGTCTTTAACGGTGAAAAGGTATCATTTTGGTATGATGAAAACGGTATTAGTATTGCTAAAGGCACATCTGCTAAAACAAGTACGGCAACACATCTCACTTGGGAGCAAGCGGCTGTTCGTATTCGTGAACTTCTTGATGTCGGCAGATATATGCCGCAGTATGAACTTGATAAGGTTGATGACTACGAACTCAATAAAGTTGCCGACAGACTTACTGAATTTATCCGAGATTTGAGTGACGATTATCCTAATAAAGATAATTGTTTGCAATCAATACAAAAAGAAATTGACGGTGTTTTAGTCTATCCCGATATGGTTGAAAAAAATTACCGATATGCTCAAGGATGATGAAAAGCGTGTTCAAATCTTCAAAGAATACGGCAAGCTGATGGATGACTACAACGCCGGTGTGAAAATCATTCGCTTTAATTATGCAGCTCAATATTCTATACCATATATAGCAGAAATTATTGAGGGTATGAAACGAGAAGCTATTAGGTTTAAAGCTGAATCGGGTTATCTGCCTGACAGAGAAATGTTTATCTCACAAGATGAGATAGACAAGATTATCACAAACGGTAAAAACAGCCACGCTTACAGGCTTGAAACCTACACCTATTTTGTTAATCACCCTGATAAAGCAGACAGAATTAAATATGTAGGCAAGGATAATCAAAGTGGATATTTAGGCGGTAATGACAGCGTTAATAAGACAACAAAAGGCATAGAATTCAGCCACGGTTCGGTTATGGAGCCTTATGCAAAAGTTCTCATTAAATGGAGCGATGTTGCAAAAAGAATAGATACCCTTATCAAGCAAGACAAATTCGTAACGCAAGAGGATATTGACGCTATACCCGATATATACAAAAGCGAAATATCAAGAGATTTGGAATCATTCTTTGAAGGTTTATCCGAAAATGACGCTAAGCCTTATCCGAACGATATTGAACCATACAAGGTTTCAAGAATTATCAAGGCTCAACTTGATAACCCACAGGCACTTGATGACATTGAAAATATGATGTCAAATGCTTTGGCTCTTATGGATAAAGATGACAGAATGTATCAGTACCGTAAGCAAATCTATGATGATTTTATCTCTTACAAAAACGGCACATTCAAACTTTATGATTATCCCAACCTTGAACCAAAGGCAAAGCAACCGAGTAAGTTTACCAAACCGGCAGGAAAAGAAAAGGTTGATGCAGAAGCCGAGCCCGTTGTATCGGAAGTTGATGATGGCTTAGACTTAATCGGTGAAGAAATAGATATTGACGGTAGACACTTTGTTGTTGATTCTGTCAGTAACGGTTATGTATCTATGGCTGACCAAACTTTTGCCGACGGGACAGGCTTTCCTATCTTTCGCAGAGAAACCGTTGAATTTGTAAGACAATATTTACCGACAGAAAAAGAACAGATTATTCCCACTCAAAACACAAAACAGCATACTGAACATAGTCAGTGGGATATTCATCCCGAAATTCCTGTTGAGCAAAGGCACGATTTTGATTTTGCCACACATCCCGTTGAGGTTGTAGGCAAAAAGGAACGCTTTTGCAGAAATATGGAGGCTATCAAGGTTTTAAAAGAATGTGAAGCCGATAATCGTTTTGCAACACCCGATGAACAAATCGTTCTTTCAAAATATGTCGGTTGGGGCGGTATTCCCGAAGCGTTTGATGAAAACAATTCGTCTTGGGCAAATGAATATAACGAACTCATATCTGCCTTATCGCCCGAAGAATACAATGCAGCAAGAGAAAGTACATTAACCGCTTTCTATACTCCTCAAGAAGTAGTTAAGGCTTGCTATGATATTGCCGAAAATCTCGGCTTCAAGCAAGGCAATATTCTTGAGCCGTCTTGCGGTATCGGTAATTTTATCGGTATGAAACCAAAGAGTATGACTGACAGTAAGGTGTACGGTATTGAACTTGACTCTGTTTCGGCAGCTATTGCACAACAACTTTATCAAACTGCAAGCATTGTTAATAATGGATATGAAAAGGTGTATTTACCCGATAACTTCTATGACCTTGTTACTACTAATGTACCTTTTGGCGATTTTAAAGTATCGGATAAGAAATACGATAAGCATAACCCACTTATTCACGATTACTTTTTTATGAAGTCGCTTGATAAAGTCAGAACAGGCGGCATAATGATACTCATTACCTCTAAAGGTACTATGGATAAAGAAAACAGCAATATTAGGAGATATATTGCTCAAAGAGCAGACCTTCTCGGTGCAATAAGACTTCCTAACGATACTTTTAAGGGCAATGCAGGCACAGAGGTAGTATCGGATATTCTTGTTCTTCAAAAGAGAGATAGAGTGCTTGATATTGAGCCTAATTGGGTACAGCTTGATAATACCGAAGACGGTATCAGAATGAATAAATACTTTGTTGATAATCCCGATATGGTACTCGGTAATATAGAAATGGTTTCAGGTCGTTTCGGTCCGGAATCAACCTGTATTCCTTATGAGGATAGAACTCTTGAAGAACTGCTTGATGTGGCTGTTAAGAATATTCAAGGACAAATTACAGAGGTGCAAATCGGTGATGAATTTGAAGAAGATTTATCTATTCCTGCATTACCTGATGTTCGTAACTTTTCATATACTGTTGTAGACGGAAAGATATACTTTAGAGAAAATTCAAGAATGACGCCTGTTGATGTATCAGCTACTGCCGAGAACAGAATCAAAGGTATGATTTCCATTAGGGACAGCACCCGAAAACTCATTGAACTTCAAACCGATGATTATCCTGAAGAAGACATACTTGCAGAACAGAAAAATCTTAATGAACTGTACGATAAGTTCATGGCAAAATACGGCTTAATAAACAGCAGAGCAAACAAGT